>CDZV01009185.1_pt1 | contig 517333 bp, 422 predicted proteins | sample 554851 | NCBI WGS metagenome assembly CDZV01 (sample SAMEA3182090, study PRJEB8094) | gut metagenome | biome: human; feature: gut; material: Stool; isolation source: human stools | place: Canada | collected 2013-03-12
CTTCCCCCCCCCCCCCCCGACGGCATTTGCGAAAAAATAGCAGTAGTCCCGTTCGGCGCGTACCACGTCGACGTGGATGCCCATGTCGTGCAGCTTCGGGATAGCTGTGTCGTATATCCACCCGATGTGCTCCGGAATCTCGCCGCTGATGTTGCGTGCGTGATCAAACATCACTTCCGAGAATACCACCCGGTCGAGTGGTTCGTCATGTTCGAGGGCAAGGAGAATTGTTGCGATACTATCCTTGCCAAACGAACACGAGGCTATGTAAGTCGGCTGGGACATCATTTCCGATAGGGTTTTAACGATTTGAGTTCCGTCGGGAACCAGTAGCAGTCGTAGTCGAGGTAGACGCACCGGCCCGAAAGCTCCGGTTTGCAGAATCCCATTATCACGTGCGGTTCGAACCGCACGCCGTATTCGTTCGTGAACGACACTTGCTGCCCGACCCGGAAATCCGTTTCGATACCCGCGTCGGCCGGGTTGTCGTAGATAGGCGGCAACCCTTTTTCGTCGCGCCATTTTCGCCATTCGGCGAAATCTTTACTGTAATCTCTCATCGTTCAGTCGGTTTCCAAGTTTGATGATAAATGTTTCGTGATCGGGCGCACCCCATTCCGGGCGACCTCGGCCAAAATCAACGCCTTTGCACTCCCATAGCATCCGGCGGCGGGTGTAGCCGTAGGAAAAACAAACTGCGTCGTAGTCTTTGAAGAATATAAATACCGGGCTTTCGGTCTCCTCGTCCCCCTCGTCGTATATTACCGTGTCGATAAGCCGCGTTTTCCAGTAACGGGTATTTTCGCGGTACTCTTCGCGCTTATCGCCCCGCTCGATCATTTCGTACCACTCCTTTTTGAGTGGCAAATACAGAATTTTCATCGTCTTGAATCTTTTGCGGGTTCGCCGTTTCGTTCGATCTCGCCGAGTGCTTCGTCGAGGTAGTAGGCCAGCTCTGCGGCTTGTGTAGCCACGCGCCGCGCCCAGTCTGAACGAAGCCTGCCGCCTCCGGTGGGTGGGGTGGTTACGACGGCGTGCGCAAGGCTTGCCATTGCGACGGTGGCATACAGTTCGCGTTTCGTGATCCCTGTCGCCAAGAATGTTTCGGGCGAAACTCCCTCGGCCTCGACTGTGATCGTCTGCGGAATAGCCGCCTTGTTGAGCATTTCGGCGATTCTGTCGTAGAAATTTGCCGGGGACTTGCCCCGCTTGTCGTTTTTGTTTTTCATCGTGCGTTGTTGTTTTTAGATTCGCGGGGTTTGGTAGTGTAGCGTCCAGCCCGCGAAATGTTTGTCGAAAAAGTTATCCCGAAAGAACCGGACATTGGCCTCGACGGCTTCGGCCATCTGCCGCGTGCAGCGGAATGTTAGCCGTTTGCGCTCGGCGTCGATAAATACCAATTCCAGATCGTGAATGAATATCGGCGCAAGCACCGGATTCGTTTGCTTTACGAGGTCGTAGAAACGTCGGTATTTCGCAAGAAAATCGGCGTTGAAGCGTGGCGTGGCGTTTTTATCTTCCTGCGTCCATGTCCGCGCAAGCGCCGGGCGGTCGATAGCGGCTTGTCCGTTTTTACGAATCCAGCCCGATGCCTCGTAATTAGCGCAGAATCGTTCGACTTCGTAATCGGGATTTATAAAATTCTTGAAAAAGAAAATTTCAAAAAATGTCTCTCTCTCTCTCTCTGCCTCCTTCGCGCGTGCGCGAGAAGAGAGAGATTCTTTTAATTCTTTATATTCCTCTTTATATATTCTTATACTGTTGTCGCTTGAAAACAGTTGCGTTTGTCGGTCGTTTGTCGATTGATTGTCGTTCTGTTTGTCGTTTTGTTCGGTGTTATCACTATAATCGTCTGTATTAATGTTAATTATAGGTGTTTCCGGTTTGTCGTTTGGTTTGTCGATTTTGGCGGCTTTCTTTCCCGGTACCCTCCGCAAACCCTCGTAACTGTTTGTCGGTCGTTTGTCGTTTTCATTTTCTAATGGCTGGTAAGTGTCGAATTTACAAACTGTTATAATGCTTTTGTAGTTTGTCGCACGGACGGATATTTCGCCGGACGCCTGCAAACGAGCTAAACGGGTTCTAATCTGTCGTGTCGTCTGTCCTGTTTCTGCGCACAAACCATCGACGGAGGTAACGAAAGCCCCGCGCTCAATCTCCACTCCTCGCCATCTCGTAGGCAGGTAATTCGCCTTGAGCAGACAAACGACCCACAGTTGCAGCGTGAGCGGGTCGTCGAACCACTCCCATCCGAGCGTGCTGCGATACAACCGCACCCAACCAGTATTTGTTTCGTTTGCCATTGACGCTGATTTGACCCGTTAAATTTCGCTTTTGTTCAGTTTGACGATTAAACCCTTGTCTGCGACGAAAACACGCGCGAAATGGGCTGTTTTGCGCATTTGCGCGGCAAAAGCATCGGCAAGACTGTTTGCGTTCGAAAGGTGCAGTAGAACGACCGTCGAAAGTTCCGCCGTTTCGTTCGCCTTTACCATATCACACGCCGCGTCGATTGATAGATGCGACGTTCGTACGCGCGCTGCCTGTGCCGGGTTCATCGTCCCGCGGGCGATATTATCGTCCAGCTCCTCTTGTGAATAGTTCGCCTCGATCAGAATATGATTCAGTCGCAGGGATTTGAAGTTGTACCGGATAAAATGCGTGTCGGTAGCAAATAGCACTTTTCCGCATTCCTCGTGTTCGATAATATACCCGAACGGTTCCGCTGCGTCGTGCTTCACGTCGAACGCCCGGACGACGAAATCGCCGACCATGACGGACTGCATCGGTCGTAATGTGTGCGCGCGGTGCGCTTTGTCGATGCGACACGCCGCGAGCGTTCCCTGCGAGGCATAGACGTCGATTGCCCGGTCGGCGTATTTGCCGATGTGGGCCGCGTGGTCGCCGTGCTCGTGCGTTACTACTGCACCGACGAACTTTCGGGCGTCGATCCCAGTCCTGGCAAACATCGTTTCGGGCGATGCGCCGCACTCGATAACGAGCGCAGACGCTTCGCTCTCCAAAACGTAGCAGTTACCAGCCGACGATGATGATATGACGTGCAGCTTCATCGGGTTACACGTTGAACGGGTCGTCTTCAATGGCCGCGGGGGCTGCCTCTTCGGTTACCTCCTCGCGCGGAACGGGCGTCGGCGTAGGGATCGGCGGCATCGTTTCGGCGGGTGTGGCCGATTGTGCTGCGATTGCGGCTGGGGCGACCTCCTCGAATTTCGCATCTTCGATATTTGCCCCGGCGGGCGCGGCCGCCGTTTCGTTCGTTACGCGGCGTTCTTTCTCGTCTTCGCTCAACAGCCATGCGTCGGATGACGAGTTGATAATGTGCTTCATGGCGGAACGCTCGACCGTTCGCCCTGCCATTTCGCTGGTGAAATTTCGGTGCGCAGGCGAGTTGCCCCGCATTGCGCCCTGCATCCATGCTTGCCGGATTTCGGTCATCGTCTTGATTGTCGTCGAGTGCGAGCCGTCGGACATAGTCGTTACGGCGTAGACGGCGACGATCTTGTCTTTGTCGATTCTCGACAGGCTCGGAACGTGTTTCGTTACTTTGGTTTCGCCGTCTTCCGTGTACATGTATTCGAAATCGTCACCCTCGTAAACGACGACCGAACGGACTTTCTTCATACCCTGTGCGCGGGCCAGTTTCTCGTCGCCGAAATACGATCGCCAGAACGTCAGTTCGAGCTGCCCCGACGCCTTGTTTTTGACCGGGATAAAGTATCCTTGCTTCTTTTGGATGTCCATGCCTTGCAGCACCATATCGAGCAGCGAATTTGCCACCGATGCTTTGGTTACGACCTCCAAAACCGGGTGTTGTACTTTGTTGGAATCCTCCCAAAGCATTTCGGAGATACGAAGCCATGCAAGGTTCATTTGGTTAGTTACGGCGTAGTCTTTCGGGACGACCAGCCCGCCGTTCGCTTGCAGCTCCTCGATGCGTCGCAGGACGCTGTTCGCAAGTTCATCTTTCATTGCGGCAATCGCTTTCGATTGCGTCGCCGGGGCGGTCTGCGCTCCGTTCTGATTGCTATTCTGTGCCATAGTTATTTGAAATAAAAGATTTGACGATACGTGTTGTAGTTTCGGGCTTCGATAGGGGCGTCCTGCGGGTGGCGGCGTGCCTCGGAAAGCCAGCGTTTATAGCATTGCGGACAGTATATCTTATTCAGCACGGCGATGTAATAGCCGCCGTCGGGGGTCGCCATATCCGCCGTGCAGTAGTCGCATTTCGCGGGGCTTCCGATGACCCGCATGTCGAGCGTTTCGACGTGGATAACCTTGAATCCTTTTTCGTTGCTGACGATCTGTGCCATGTCGTTACGCTGTTTTAAGTTCGAGTGCAGCACCCTCGACCACTTGCAGACGAATGACCTGCGAATCGAGCGCAAAATCGGTCTGCGAAATACTTTCGGCGTTGTCGATGAAGACGGGCGCGGTTGCGCCGTAGTAGCGGCAGAACGTGCGGATGATGTCAAGTCCGGCGAGTACCTGCCCGGCGCTGTTCAGCGAGTTGAACGGCACGCCGTCGATGGTGGCGACGCATGTTTCGACGTCCGCGCCCTCGATGGTCTGTTCGTACATTCGCCAGCGCACGAGGTTGAACCGCGAATTTATCGCTGCTTCGACGGCTTCGATGTTCGCTTTCGTGTAGGCCGCCGCTGCGAATTCGAGGCGTTCGAGTTCGGCGATACGTTCGGCGATCTTCTTTTCCGATTCTTTGGCCTCGTCTATAAGGCGTTGTACCTCTGCGGCGCGCTCCTTATTGGCAAGGCGACGGCGCAGGTCGGTGGTTGCGGTTGCGAGGTTCTGACGCACAGTGTCGATCTGTGCGGATATATCCCGGCGGCGTGCCGTGAGCGTAGCGGCCGTGATTTTCGTGGTTGCCGAGGCTTCGAGGGCGGTTTGCGCGCGGGTAAGCTCGTCGGAGAGCTTCCGGTATTCGGAAGATAATTTCGCCTGTTCTTCCTCCGTTTCGAGGTCGATTGCGGGAACGTCTTTCGCGGTTGTGATAGCCAGCGTCACAGCGTGATGTTCCGCGCGCAGTTGCGATAGGCGTTGATCGAGCATTGCGATTTCCTGTTCGGTGGTCGAAACCAGCTTTGTTAACTTGCTGTAAGTATCCTTTTCGAGATTGGCGTCGGCGATCAACTTGTCGAGTATTTCGCGCTGGTGCTTCTCGAAGCTCTCGCGGGCCGCGCGGCGGGCTTCTTCGATGGTTGCGGCGGGTAACGGCTGGCCGCAAGCGTAGCAGGTGGTCGCGTCGACGTATTCAAATGCCGCCTTTTTCTCAGCCTCGTATTTCGCACGCATGCTATCGAGTGCCGATTTGATATTCGCCTGCTTCTTTACGCAGGCTTCGAGGGTGTCCCGTTTCGAGTTTGCCGTCGTTTCGGTTTTCTCGATTTCGCGCAGAATTGAATCCGCTTTCGCCTGTGCGTCCATGATGGCCGCGTCGCGGTCGGAGTTATACCGACGGGCCGCGGTCAGTCGAGCGTCGATATGATCGGACAACGACTTTTTGATGTCGAGCACCTTTTTCAGTCTTCGGTCGTGGGCGGCCTGCGTTTCCTCGTCTATTTTCGATGCGTCGGCGATCTGCGTGTCGAGTGCGTCGATTTGCCGCTGGTACGCTGCGATCTCGTTTGCGGCCACGGATTCGCGCTGCGTGATCTCCTGTTCCAGCGCGGCGTAGTCTTCCGCCGGGGGCATCGTGTTTTGATATGCTTCGATCTTTGGGCCGAATGTTTCGAGTTCCTTTTTGTTCTTGCGCTTCTCGGTCGCAAGCCGCGCTTTGAAATCTGCGAGGGGTTCGCCGTTCATTTCGGCGAGCAGGTCGGCAAACTGCGCCTGTATCGCCGTGCGGTCGATGTTATCCCCGACGAGGGCTAAAAGGGCAGCGCGACGGCCTTTCCAATCGACGCGAGTATTGAAATACATCGGGTCGGTCAGCATCCGGAATACATTGTCGTTGATCCATTCCGAAATGATTTTGTCGTATGCCGCCTTGGTTCCGACCTCCACGCCATTGACGGCAAACGCACTTTCGTGTCCGACGAATCGCAGGTCGGACGACCCGCGCGGCTTGCTCCAAATCTCGCGGTACGTGCGGCGCAGCGTCTGTGCGGAGCCGTCCACGTCCAATGCCACCTCGACGAAATGCTCGGCGCGGTGCATAGGTTCGCCCGTGGCGTCTATTGTCTTGATGTCGATGTCGGTGCTGTTGTGCGAATCCTTGCCGAACAATACCCATGTCAGGGCGTCGAAAATGGTTGTCTTTCCCGTACCGTTGTCGCCTATGATCGTGGCGTTACGGCCGTCGAAATCGAACGATACGTCGCGCAGTCCTTTGAAATTGCGCAGGGTAATTGATTTGATCTTGATGTTCATAGCATCGTGCGTTTTGTGATGATTGGTTATTATGCGGTTTTCCTTTGTTCTCTGATTATGGCTGCGGAAAGTGTTACGAACGCGGCGAATGTTACGGCAACGGCGACCCATGAAATCGGGTCTGCATCCATTGCTCCGCCGAGCGCGACCAGCGACAGCCACCACGGGATAGCTAAAATTTTGGTTTTCATGTCTACTTGTAGTAAAAGGTTATTTTCAAGCCGCGCCGCAGTTTGCATTCTACTTTATCCGCCTTGCTTCGAAATGCCCGGTCAAGCAGGTTGTTTGCGAGTTCGCTCCCCACCAACCCGACGAATCCCGTAAAGCCTTTGAGTTCATGGATGCCGAGGCCCGAAACCTTGATGCGGAAATTCCGGTTTACCTCCCTTGATGTGTATTTGAGTGCTTGCATGTTATTTTTATCGAATTTCCTGTTTTATCGACTTTCGGGCTGTCGTCGTGTATTCGTTCGCTTGGAGTGGTAAAGGCTGCAAAACAGCTTATTTTGCCTGCTCTTGTTGTCCGTATTTACCGACGATTTCTGCGCGTTGCAGGCGTTCGGCTTCGAGTAGGGCGACGAATTCCGTGCGGCTGTATTTGATCGGTGAATTCGGGGCCGTTCCGAATCGCTTGCCCTCGATCTTCCCATGCGGGGCGATATGCTTATCGACCCAGCCCCGACCGAATTCCCGATACAGCGCGCGTTTCGTTACGAGGTCGGCGGCTGGCTGCTGGCGCTTGATGATTGCGCAAGCAACGACATCGGCGACGTGGACGAGGCAATGCTGTAATTCGTATAATTCGGGGAGCGACATATTACGAAAGGCGTTTAATTACGATGGTGGATGCGGAAGCGGTGCGGGCTTCGAATTTCGCCTTGCCGTTCTTGTTGAAACGGCTGACGGCGTTCATATACGATGCGTAGTCGCGCCCCGTCAGCGTGAATTCGTGTTCTTCTCCGACGGGAATAGCGAGCATCGTCGCCACGTAGTCGGTGCGTTTGATGATCGTGCCTTTTTTCATTTCTGTTTGGTCTTTGGGGTTAACCCCGCGCCCCGTAAAGGGCGCGGGAATGATTGAACTGTGAAACTATTTCTTGAAAGCGGAAACCGGACGCACGGCGTACGTGCTATACTTGAAGTTGTAGTACACGCTGCCCGTGCTGCCGTTGTAGATGAACGCGCTGTGGGAATCGTACTCCGGGTCGGGGTCGGCTTCGCTCGTCCAGCCGATAGTCGTTGCGGGTTCGCCGCCGATCTTCTTGAACGCTTCGTCGAGGCCACGGAACCGGGCGTCGTACATTTCAATTGCTTCATGCCGGGTCGGGCAGCGGAAGCCCTTGCGGTATTCGGCGGCAGCTTTCTGTGCGCCCTCGAAATTGAATCCGCCCGGTAGGTCTTCTTTGGCGATTTCGAGCATTCCGAAATCGGTTACAAGTACAACGGTCTGCGCTGTGGTCGGATCTTCGCGCTTCACCCATTCGTCGACGGGGATAAGGTTGCGCTGTTCCTCGGGGATGTAAATCCCATTTTCGATGTTGTTTTTCATAGTGCGTTGTGCGTTAGTTGTTTAATAATATGTAAAATAGCTATGCCGAAAGGCCGTTGGATAACCGACAGAATGGTCGAAAAATCGTCGACGTCTGCCGATGTGAAATTCAATACCTGTTCGCCGCGGTCAGTAAGTCGAAATGCCGTTCCTTTGTTCGATGATTCACTCGTTATCAGTCCTGCGGCGCATAGGTGGCCGATAAGAGTGCGCATTTTACCGTGGCTTATTCCGATAAGTTCGGCAAGTCCGAGCACGCTGCCCGTCGCGCTGTTGAGATTGGTCGCCGTTTTCATAGGATTCGGATGTTGTATTTCCTTTCGATGTCACGTATGGCCATGTTTTGCCAATCCTCGTCCGATACTTGATGCTCTTTGTCGAGAACAACAAACAAACTCCTCTTGTCTCCTGTGGAATGATTCGATACGCAGGCTGCGCCTAAATCCTGCAACGATTGACGGATGTCGTTCCGGTAGTAATCCCGGAGGCGGGCAACGTGGTTCATGGCCTCGCTGACGAGTTGGTCGATGTTATCCCCGACGAGGATGTTTGCATGACCTACGGCTCGGTTAAAAAATTTCGTGTTCATCGTGCGTTGTGCTTTATGTGATAATAATGTATTGCATTAAACAATTTTTGTTATATTTGTGCGTAATTCATGCGTAATCCCTGTGAATTATGATGCAAATATAAAGCAAAGCATCATATTATGCAAACTTTATAAAGCATTTTGTGAAAGTTTTGTGAAATTTTTTTATATATGACTATAAAAGAAAGACTTGTCAAGTTCGCTAAATCGAAAGAGCGTTCTGTGCGTGCTTTTGAGCGCGAAGCAGGGCTGACGATTGGTTATGTGAACACAATCCGCGTATCTGTTCAGCCGGATAAACTACAACGCATTGCATCACGTTATCCTGACCTTAATACAGAATGGTTGATGACGGGCGTTGGGCCTATGACCCGCGGCGGCTCTGTGAAGACCTCGACGGCGACAAACAAAGCCGAAACGCCGAATGTATTTACTGCTCCGCTGCTGCCTCTCGCGGCGCAAGGCGGGACACTTAACGACTTTGTTGTGTCAATTAAGATTGCCGAGTGTGAGCGCGTTGTCACGCCGATTCGTGACGTTGATTTTGTTATGACGGTAACGGGTGACAGCATGGCCCCGGACTATCCGAACGGGGCGCAGGTTCTTATTAAAAAGGTCGACGAAACGGCGTTCATCGAATGGGGGCGGGTTTATGTCCTCGATACTTGTAACGGTAGTGTTATAAAGGAGGTGCGGAAGGGGGACGATGACGATTCCGTACAGTGCTATTCTTTGAATCCCGACCCGAAATATCAGCCTTTTGCCGTGCGATTCGCCGATATTTACGGAATGTATCGCGTATTGATGTGCATGTCCTTAAAATAGTTAATATAAACACTTTAACCCTTGAATTTATGAAAAAACTTGCTTCGGGCTTCGCCTCTGTCGGGGCTTGCGTTTTACGACGCGTAGGGATTATAAAATTCCCCCCCCCCTCGAAGATTCTGAAAGGGCCGATACTTCGTCTTGGGATTGGTAGAATTGTCGCACTTTGCGCCGTTTTGTGTTTGACGTGTTGCACATACCAAGCCTATACGGTAAGGTATTCTGTTGACTATGCAGATTATATCAACAGCGGTTTTTGGATTTTTCCGTCAGAGGCTCAAACTACATATAAATACCTCCCTATTGCCTCGATTGCGATGGAGTACGGAGAGGAGTTCGGCCCCGGCGCAGCGGATGATATAACCCCTAATAAAATACTTGATATGCTTGTCGAAAGAGCTAAAACGCGAGGGGCGAACGGCTTGATCGGTGTAAGAATCTACCGGGAATTGGATGCAAACAAACGCCCTGTGTGGCAAGCGTCCGGGGTTGCCGTTAAGTTTGAAGATGTACCCCTCGAATCGGGTTTCCAATCTGCCAATAACCAGTAAAAACATATCAAAATGGATTTCAAAGATCAAATCAAGCTGTTGAGTGAACGGGTTATCAAACTTAAAGAGAATACCCAAACCGAAGAGGCGACCAAAACGGCGTTCATTATGCCGTTTCTTCAAACCCTCGGATACGATGTATTTGACCCGACGGAAGTTGTCCCCGAATACACTTGCGATTTAGGGATTAAAAAAGGGGAAAAGATCGACTATGCCATTCATAAAGACGGCCAGCCGATTATTCTGATTGAGTGCAAACATTGGAAAGAAGACCTTACATCGCATAACGGGCAACTGTTTCGTTATTTCCATGTATCCAACGCCCGCTTCGGTATTCTGACCAACGGCATTATCTATCGTTTTTATACCGACTTGGTAGAGAAAAACAAGATGGATGAAAAACCGTTCTTCGAATTCAATATGGAGAAATACCGGGAATCGCAGGTCGATAAATTGCGTGAGTTCCACAAGAGTTATTTCGATGTAGACACGATTCTCAACACCGCCAGTGAATTGAAGTTTACAAATGAAATTCGAAATGCCATTGACCGGGAAATCAACAATCCCAGCGACGAGTTCGTCAAATACTTTGCCCGGCCGATTTATCCCGGCCGTTTCAACGACGTTGTAATGGGGCAATTCCGCGCGATTGTGAAACAGGCATTTGTACAATACACCAACGATTACATAAATGAACGCCTTAAATCGGCGATCTCTGCCGATACGGTAGTAGAAAACAAGGTCGATAAGACCGAACAGGGGGCGGATGTGGCCGCAACTTCGGATGAGGCAGAAAAAATAGAGGATAACCGAATCGTAACTACGGAAGAGGAATTGCAGGGATTTTATATCGTTCGGTCAATTCTTTACCCGGAGGTCGACGATATTAATCGCGTGCAGTACCGTGATACGATGTCGTATTTCGGAATCCTGCTTGACGACAATAACCGAAAACCGATCTGTCGCCTGTATTTCAATAGTTCAAATAAGTATCTCGAAACTTGCAACGTGGAGAAATGGGGACAGAAACACCTGCTTGAATCATTGGACGATATTTACAAGTATAAGGATGAAATCATAGCTGCTTGCAAAATGTATTGATCTATGCAAACTGTTGCGGACAGATTTTTCGAGGCGTTCGATGCCTTGCTTGCGATGGGCGAAACGAAGATACAGACGTTTTGCCGCGAGGGGGGCATCGACAAGCGCAATTTTTATAAAAAGCGCGACAACACGGATAGCCGTCGGGAGATTCCGACGGCGTGGCTGACGTTTATCGTCGAGCATTACGGCGTTTCGCCTCGCTGGCTGCTGACAGGCCGGGGGCAGATGTTTACGAAATAGCCCGAAAATATGTAAAAAATTATGTCCGCAAGGGTTAATTTTTCCCGTGAAAATATGTACAGAAAACGCCCCGACCGTTTGGCCGGGGCGTCGCGTTTCGCTTCTGCGAGATTGTCAATAAAGCAAAGGCTATGAAACGCGAATCTCTGCAAGTTTTGCCGAAAGGTCTTTTAGTGCAAAATCGAGCGTGCGCAACTCCTCCTGTGAGAATTTGGCCTGTACCCCATTAACCGTATTGCCGTTAATTCGCTGATTCAGCCAACTACGGCTTTTATTGAAATAGGTCTTGGCGATGTAAGACAACGAAATTGCCGGGAGCACCGATTTAAGGCGATTGCGCACTAATTCGTCCTGTGCTCGTTCGTTCGTTTCTTTGAGCTGTGAAAGGGTAATCGCGGCGACCTCCTCGGCGTTTTGTTCGATTGCCGCAGAAATCTCCTTGCCGATTTCGTTGCGTTCTTCTTCCGTTTCTGCGCTTATAAAACGACGTTTCAAATCGTCCATTTCTTTCTTGGTTGCCATAGTCTATTTTGTTTATGCTCCCCGCCCCGCAAGGCGGGGAGCTGTGTTTTACAATTCTTTGAGGATTTCGACCAGCTTGTTGATTTCTTCCTCAATGGAAGCGAGGATTTTTGCGGCTCCCTCTCTTCCTTTTAGTTCGCTGTAAAGCCTTAAATAGTAAATTAGCTCTGCTTCGAACTCCTTTTGTTCCTTACTTGGTTTTTTCATATCCTTTTGGCTTTATTGACAATGCAAATATAATAAACATTTGTTTATTATGCAAGATTCCCGCCAATTATTTCCGGTTTTCCTCTCTTTTTTTTAGTTCCGACCAGTTGAGCAGGCCAAGTACTTTTGCATTTGCCTGCCAAATGACCGACCAATCGCGGTCGATATATCGGTCGGTTATTTTCATATCTGCGTCGACGTGGTTCAGCGCCTCGTGTACGGTGTATTTGTCGATTTTGAGCGCTGCTGAACGGGCTATCGTTGCCCAGCTATGGCGCGCGGCGTAGAACGTGATATGTTCCGGCAGGGGCCGATCTTCGCCCGCAGCGTCGTTCTGATGTTGGTCGACGTCTCGGGTCGCCCGCAACGCATCGTCAATTCGTTTCAGACCTTGATTCAGCGCTCCGTTAAATGTGTTGCCATCCCGGTAGTGTAGATGGAACCGGAATAGTCGTGCGCCTGTCGGGTCTTTGAATTTCTCGACCAACGGCGCGATCTGTGGTTCGATTCTGATGTGCATTTCCGCCTCGTCTTCTCGACGGCTCGCGGTCTTTTGTCGGTTGTAGACGATAACGTCGCCATCGAGGGGCTGCGCAGGGCAGGATAGCAGGTCGGCTGCGTTCATGCCTGCAAGGCCGAAAGACAGGAGGAAACAATCGCGGGCAAGATCGCGGCGCGTGAAATCGGAGATTGACCCAGCACGGCGCGGTTCGTCGCCGAGGTTGATTATTTGTTGGAGTATATCGGGGTTGACGGCTCGTTTTTTGACCTTTGGCGGTTGCTTGACCTTGTAGGTTTTGAACGGTGATTGCGGTATGCGGATGACGCCCAATTCCTCGTCGTTAAACTCCTGTTTTGCGAGATTATGGATGTGGCGAACGCAGGCAAGATAGGATGATACGGCGCGGCCGCCTTTCTTGGTCTTGTGCAGTTGGCGGATTGCACCCTTTCTACTGTGCGTCAGAACGGGTTCGGCCTCGATGAACCGTTCGAAGCCCGTAAGGAATCGGGCATTTATCCGGCTGATGTCAAGTGTTTCCGAGCCGATATACCGCACCAACGCATTTAAGGCGATCTGATACCCGATGCCCGTTCCGGGGCGCATCGTTTCAGCCTTTTTGCGTCCATAGGCGATAAAATCAAGTTCGAAAGCCATGTTGTTCTGCTCCGTCTGCTTGATGTGGTCGACTACCTGCCGGACGGTCATAACGTCGGCCGCAGCTCCGAGCCGTCCGACGATGGCGCGCCAGTTGTCGATGATTCGTTTCGCCTCGTCGATTATGCTTTGGTCTTTGAGTTTAAGCGCGCGCGTCATTTGGTGTGCGGCGACGTACATATTCGTTGACAGCTTCAATGTCTGCCGTCGATGGGTTACTCGTATCTTTACGTTGTAGGTTCCGTCCTGCCGTTTATTGTCGGCGTAGACAACAGGTTTGAATGTGGTCGGCATGGTGCAGGTTTTTGACAACTATATGACAACATTTGCGAGCAAATATACAAACGAAGCGTGCAAAAATGAACGAAGCGACGGAAAATTCCGTCGCTTCTTGTACCCTCGCCGGGAATCGAACCCGGATTTGCGGTTTAGGAAACCGCCGTTCTATCCGTTGAACTACAAAGGCTTACATCTGTTATATATAATCCGGCGAAAAAGTTGTATATAGTTCCGCCCGAATGTCGTGTTCCGCTCTGCCCCAATGTTTAGGAAACCCTCGTTCTATCCCTTGAACTATGAGGCCGGATAAAAATTGCGGCGCACTTTTCTGCAAAGCGCAGCGCAAATATAATAATTTTTCCCGGTTTTAGAAACTGAACCCTACGCCGATCGAAAATGTGTGGGCACGGGCGGTGTAATTACCCGAAAAATCGGTGACCGGATTGGTGAGCTGGCTTTCGGGAACGCCTGCTGCCGCCAGTTTTTCGTTCACGATGCCCAGCACCGAATTGGTGTAGGGATAGGAGCCCGTACGTTCGGGATCGGCCGAATTGACATAGCCGTATGCGATGTCGATATTCATCCATTTGATCGGGCGGAAGGTGACGCCGGCCGTATAGGCGAGCTTGGTCATCGACGGGGTCTCGGGATTGAGGTAGTCGCTGCGCACGGGGCTTTCATCCACGTACATACCCATACGGGCGGTCAGCCAGTCGAGTGCGTGGTACTGGCCGCCGAAACGGAACGCCAGCGTGTTGGAGTATTTTTTATCGCTGACCGGGATGTTCAGTACGGGGGTGTTGCTGCTCGGTTCGAGAATCTTGACGTCGAGTTTGTCGTAGGCACTCCAGAGCACATATTGCAGGTCGACGGCGAACTCCCATTTCGGAACGGGACGGAAGCTGACACCCCACGTCAGCGATGCCGGCAGGGGCAGCTCGGTCTTCACGACGGCCGACGTGAGCTTGGCGGGGTCGAGACCCAACTGGGGCAGGAGCTGTCCGATGACCTGGGCGATTTGGGTATTGTCGATCATACGCAGGTCGATCGAACCCGAATCCACCTTCATTTTGAGTTTCGAACGGTAGGTAAAGCCCAGCGACCACTGTTCGTTGATGTCCCACATCACACCGAGGTTTACTCCGACGGCCATTTTGGCTTTGCCTTCGAGCCCCAGCGATATCAGGTTTTTGTCCCCGGCCATTTCGAAGAGGTCGGGCATTTGCGGGTTGAGCATTTGCAATGCGCCCATGAGCGCTTTGTTCTGCGGATTGTCGGCGCCGATAGGCAGCAGCGAGCGCGAAAGGTCGAACTTGCCCCAGGTCATCATCAGACCGCCGCCGATGGAGAGGTGTTCGCAGAGTTTGAACGAGACGGTAGGCTGGATATTGTAGGCCTTGAGGTTGATCGACTGGACGAGTTGCGCCCCCGGCCAGTTGTTGCCCCAGTCCATCGAGGAGCCGAACGGCGTATTGAAAGCCAGGCCGACCGACATCCAGTCGAGGGGTTTGTAGTTGAAATAGGCGTAGAGCGGGGTCGCTATGCTGTTGTCCGAGGTGTAGTGCTGCGGCTTGGTCTTGCCCGTATAGTCGGGGAGCGATGTATAGGTGGCCTTCGAAGCGATGCCGGTGATGCCGACCGAGATGTCGAATCGGGTGTCCTGAAACGAGGCGGCGGCGGGGTTGAACCAGATCGACTCGGAGTTAAGCTTCATGGCCGTACCCACGTGTCCCATACCGTTCTGCTTCGAAGAGAGGTTGTTCACTTGATATCCTTCGGCGTATGCTCCCGAAGTGACGGCAGCGGTGGCCAGAAGAAGGAAAAGTTTTTTCATAACGTATTGGTTTGGTTTGTACTATACGCCTGTTGCGGCGTGTAAAAATCGAGGGCAAAAGTAGGAAAACTATCTCTGCCGCCCAAATTTTTTGGTCTAAAATTCCTGAAAATTGACCTATATGGTATAGGATTGGCCGAAACGCCGGGTGGGGCCGGACTCTCCGGCTTCCAAAAAAAAGTGCGGCATTATCCGTGCCGCACTGCGTGTCCGAGATTGCCGGTCGGGCTATTTCCGGTTGTTATATGCCTCGAGCGCCTTGCCCAGTACGACCAACGCCCGTTCGAGGTCTTCCTTCTTGAGTACGTAGGCGATGCGGACTTCGTTGCGGCCGCACGCCGGATCGGAGTAGAAGCCCGATGCGGGGGCGAGCATAACGGTTTCGCCTTCGTAGTCGAAGTCGGAGAGACACCATGCGCAGAAATCGTCGCTGTCCTCTACCGGCAGCCGCGCCACGGTATAGAAGGCGCCCATCGGGATCGGCGAGTATACGCCCGGTAGGCGGTTTAGCCCGTCGATCAGGCATTTGCGCCGTTCGATATACTCCTCGTAGACTTCGGTGCTGTACGATCGCGGCGCGTCGATCGAAGCCTCGGCGACGATCTGTCCGATCAGCGGGGGCGAGAGGCGCGCCTGGCAGAATTTCATCACGGCGTTACGCAGCGTCCGGTTCTTGGTGATGAGCGCCCCGATACGGATTCCGCACTCCGAGTAGCGCTTCGACACCGAGTCGATCAGCACCACGTTTTGCTCGATGCCTTCGAGATGGCAGGCCGATATGTAGGGCGACCCGGTGTAGATGAATTCGCGGTAGACCTCGTCGGAGAAGAGGAACAGGTCGTATTTTTTGACCAGGTCGCGGATGCGGTTCATCTCCTTGCGTGTGTATAGGTACCCCGTGGGGTTGTTGGGATTGCAGATTAGGATACCGCGCGTGCGGTCGTTGATGAGCTTTTCGAATTCCGCGACGTCGGGCAGTGCGAATCCCTGCTCGATCGACGATACCACGGGGCGTATCACGGCCCCTGCGGAGATGGCGAAGGCCATGTAATTGGCGTAGGCCGGCTCGGGGACGATGATCTCGTCGCCGGGGTTGAGGCACGACATGAAGGCGAACAACACGGCCTCGGAACCGCCCGTCGTGACGATGATGTCGTCGGGCGAGAGCTTGATCTGGAACTGTTCGTAGTAACCTACCAGTTTCTCGCGCAGCGAGCGATATCCGTCGCTGGGGCTGTATTCGAGCACCGTACGGTCGATCTTTTTCAGGGCGTCGAGCCCGGTCTGCGGCGACGGCAGGTCGGGCTGGCCGATGTTCAGGTGGTAGATCTTGGTGCCGCGTGCCCGGGCGGCTTCGGCCAACGGGACGAGCTTGCGTATGGGTGAAGCCGGCATCAGCTCGGCGCGTTGTGAGATTTCTGGCATGTGTGAAAAAAGTTAAAAAACGCAGTGGAAATTACTCGACCTCGGCCGTGGGGCGGAACTTGATGGCCTTGCGCGGCGGGATCTTCACCGGGGCGCCCGTGCGCGGATTGCGGCCCATACGTGCGGGTTTCTGCTGCACGCTGAATGTCCCGAGCCCGGTGAGGGTAAGGCGCTCACCCTGCCGGAGACTGTGTACGGTCACCCGGATGATGGCATCGACCGCTTTGCGCGCGTCGACTTTCGAGATGTTAGCGTCGAGGGCTACCGCCTCGACCAGCTGCGATTTGTTCATGTTCTATAATGTGTGAAAAGTTGCGACCTTACCTAACTTGTTGACAAAGATATGGAATTTTCCTAAAAGTCAAAAATAATGTCCTTAATTTGAAGTCCGGCTCCGCCCGGGCGGAAAATAATCGGGGTGAAGATTTGGCAGAATGGAAAAACCGTGCTACTTTTGTCCCCGGAAAGATGGCAGAGTGGTCGATTGCGGCGGTCTTGAAAACCGTTGAGCTGCAAGGCTCCGGGGGTTCGAATCCCTCTCTTTCCGCCGAATGTATGAAGAATCGACAGCAAGAGGGGCTATCAGCCCCTCTTGTCTTATTCAGGTGTCGGGGTGGCCTATTGCGTGCCCAGTTCTTTATAGAGTTCCAGCCGCAGGCCGCAGTAGTTTTCGATTATTTCGGCAGCCTTTTGAACACGCCCCATGTGCATTTCCAATTCCTGCGGAGCCATGTAGAATTCGGCGCTATACGGCGTTTTCATCAAAATTTGTTTCAGCCATGGCAGCGTGAAAATGTTTTCGATATGGTTGTCGTCGAATACCAGCATCAGCTTTGTCGAAAGCGTCCGCATCCGGTCGTGCATCACGACCGGATCATGGATGTCGAATTCCATACCGTGATAGACATAGTAGAGCGTGTGGTAGAAATAGACGATCGCCTGCGCCGAGAACTGTGCCGCCAGCCGCACGTTGCGGCCCCCGGCAAACGCATCCTGCGCCTGTTCGAGCAGGTCGTTGCCGAGCGTGCGGAACGTGTCGAAATGGAATTTGGCGTCGGCATAGGCTTTGGCAAAGTCAATCGGGTGCTTCGGGCGGCGAAACCGATAGTGGTCGCTGCAATGCAATAGTTCGCCCTCGGCATGGGCAAAGTAGAGGAACGGCGTCCGATGCGATTCGACATAGTTCAACGGCAGGATATAGGGATTGATGTAGGTGACCTTCCGGTAGCGGTACGGCATCCTGTACCGCAGGATGCGTTTTGCCCGAATCCAGTCGTATTCCGGCGTTTCGCGCACGACGATCAACAGGTCGTAGGCCACGGCATCGCTGTGGGGCGTGCCGCCGGCCAGCTTTCCGAAAAGCAGGACGTATTCCGGGTCGAAATAGCCGTCCGTCAGGTGGCGGATCATCTGCGCCGTTTCGTCGGGGTCGTAGAGCAGTTCGTCGGGTCGTCCGGGTTGCGGTTGCGGTGCCGAAACGGAGTTGGCGCAGACCCGACGGGAGATCAAGACCGATAAACTGAAAGGCGTGGCAGTAGATGCCACGACGAAAGCCGTCGAAAGGATCGGGGCGTTGTTCCACGACCCCAAGCCCGCGAGGTATGAAAAGCAGATTGCAGATTTGCAAAGGGTAATTGCCGACAAGGACAAGTGCATCGGGCAACTGCAACAAGAGATCAAGACCATGCAGGCCGGGCGCGAAAAAGAGGTCGCCAACCTTAAACAAGAAGCGCAGCAGGTTGTGAAAGCCCTGATGCGTGTCGACGATCTGTGTCCGTATGTAAAGGGGCTGTTGAAATGGGAAAACTATTGTAAGAATGCCGGACTGGACAAGGAGGGGACAAGAGCGTTATTTACGATGCAACCTTACAGATATACGGGCGATCTGCATTCGATAAGGTATAATCATACGTTTTGGGCGAACGATATTGTCCTGCAACTCAAACCCGACAAGGAGGGCCCCAGCGGATTCCGGTTCACCATAAACGGAAAGGACGGCGACGAGTGGTTCAGGCTGCAACGAAAGGAGTTTTACGAGCGGATAGGAATAGACATCGAGCGAACGGAGCAAAGACGGGGAATCAAGATTTAACCACGAGCGGGATGGAGCCAAAATACTGGCCGTCCCGTTTTGTTCTTCATACAAAAGAAATAGCCCAAAATTGAAATAACATAGTTCAAAATCAATATTGATTTTCAGGAACTTTTTGGCGTAATTTGCAATTGTTTTTACATGAGTGTTGTTCAATGTGAAAATTATTTTCTATTTTTGTCTTGTCGTGCAAGCGGCAGACATACAGAAAGTGTTTTCGCACTGTCCTCGTCAGAAAATGTGGAAGTTTTCGATAACAACGGGACGACGAACAGCACTCATTTCTTGTTAGCATATGGCAAGGCGTATTTTGTACGCCTATATCCCATATCTATCAAGTGTGGGGTATCGTATCGTTTATCGTTGTTATTGGTCTTTCCACAACCATCTGACGGATAAACGAAATCGGCTCCACACTTTCTTTTTCGGATAGTTTCCCTCAGGAGCAAGGGGCGTACACAGATGATGTCATTATGATGAAATGTTTGTATTCTTTTGGGATTATTACGGTTATAATGTATTTCTGTATATGTTGTGTCAAGGAGGATGGCAAAGAAAAAGATCGCTTTTTGACCTTCGACGATGAGCAATTCGAAGATTATTGTTTGGAACATTTCGATGCAGATGGCGATGGAGTCATTTCGGAGTGGGAAGCGGCAAAAGTCGATACAATATTTCTGTCCCAAAGAACGATCAAATCTTTAGAGACGATCAGCAATTTTTCCAATCTGATCTATTTGCATATTGGGGAATGCCAAGAAATACTGGAATTAAATCTGTCCCGAAATCAAAAACTGAAACATCTTAGCATCAGCTATCTGTTTGATCTTAAAACGATCGATATGGCACAATGCGAGCGGTTGGAATATGTGCACATTCAGCATTGTGGTAAATTGGATCGGTTGGATTTATGCAACAACGCACCGCAACTGCGCAGATTGACTATTAAATATACAAATCTGACAGGTCTGGTTCTACCTAAATCGGAAACATTAGAGAGCCTTGTCATTCTATTTTGCGGTTTGGAAGCGATCGATGTGCAACGATGTTGGAACGTGAACAATATAGAAATTCGAGGTACGCAATTGAAATCCCTGAATTGCGGCAATCTAACCGAGTTACAACATTTGTCTTGCTGTGACAATGAATTGGTAAGTCTGTCGTTGAGCGGTTGTTTTTCGCTTAAGGTGATACGTTGTCAAAACAACAAATTGAAAGAATTGGATGTCAGCCAGACTACATTGCGAGGTGGAGATTCCTATTATCAGAATCCCTTGTATTGTGCTCCGATGGAGACACTGGAAGCGCTGTATCTGAAAGACGGGTGGCAGAATATGGTCGACGGGATTAATAAAAATCGCAGTCCCGATTATATCCCCGAAACAACTCAAATCTTTTATAAATAAATTACGAACTCTTAAATTTTTGAATCATGACAGGTACGTTATGGAGTGTTACGGCAATCAAGAGTGCCGGCAAATTGACAAAAGGAATGTCTGTAGAAATCCTTGTAACAGGAACTTCGGCGCGTCCGAATGCAAAACAGATCATCGAAGCGATTGAAGACAAGTACGGTGTAACCGTTGCGAGTTGTCATTGCGGATATGGAAATTTCGAGATCGTAAAATTAAGTTGATTATGGATTACCTACCTATCTGCAACGAAACCGGAAAACCGCAGGGCGGCCACCGGTTCGTGCTGGAACAGCCCGGCGAAAAGATGCTGTTGGTCGTCGGCCTTAATCCGAGCAATGCGGACGAAACACATCCCGACCTTACGATGCACAAAGTCATGGGATTCGCCGAGGGCGGCGGTTACGACGGATTTGCAATGTTGAATCTTTCATCGGAACGAGCGACGGATAAATGGAGTTTGTCGGCAACGTTGGACGAACCGATGCACCGAAAAAATCTGGATGTCGCGGCCGATCTGCTGCAACGTTATCCGACAGCGGACATATTGGTCGCTTTCGGAAACGATATTTCGGCGAAACCCTACCTGAAACGATGTTTTCGGGATTTATACGACGTGCTGCGTACAAGTCGGGGCCAATGGTTCCAAATCGGGAAACTCACGGTGAAAGGAAATCCCCGCCATCCGCTTTATGCCCGATACGACTGGGGATTAGTGCCGTTCAAGGTGAAAAAATATATGACAAAACTTAAATAACGATTGACAATGAAAAAACTGTTTTTTGCAAGCCTGTGGGTTTTGGCTTGTTTGGCCGTAGCTTGTTCCGATGAAAAAGACGAACCGAACGACGAGCCCGGATCAATCATCGGCGAATGGGTATTCCAGAAGAACGAATACTACCGGAACGGGAAATTGATCGATAGTTTCACGGCCGTAGAGGACGAAGATAAGATGATCGCTATTTTCCGGGAAGACGGGACTTTCCGTTATTACGATTACCCACCCGAAGAGTACTACGACGGCTCCTACTCCTATGACGAGACGTCGGGTATGCTGACTACAAATGACGGAGTGAATAAAAAGACTTGTCAGACCAAAATAACCGTTTCGACGATGAAATGGATTTACGATGAAGGCAATAATGAAGAACTTATTGAATATTATACGCGAAAACAATAGATGCGGAAAAGTTGCCTAACGAACTTACTTTTATATTTCACTCCTGCCAGACATACTTTTGGCAGGAGTTTTTAATATTTCCAAAATTAGTTAAGACAAGGAATTTACTTTGAAAACTAAAGATATTTTGATATCTTTGTGTTAACCAAGTGCAGCACAGGGTAAAATGATGCAAGTCGTCTGTAGGCTATTCAGTGTACTTAAATTAAGTTCAAAGAATAACAGACTGATATACGACGGAATACAGGAAAGGTTCTGTTCCTTCATTTCCTGCCAAATAAAAACGCGGTTGCAGATTATCTGCAACCGCGTTTCGTGGTGTATATGGGCGAACGGGCGAAAAGGTACCGTGCGATTCCCTTCCGGAACCGTTATTTCCGTTTCTTGCCTTTGGCAGCGACCCGTTGGGCGGCTGTGACCGTTTTTTTCGGGGGCTTGCGTACGCTTTTGGTCGCTTTGCCCTTGCCTTTGCCATTCTCGTCGCGTCCCCATGCCGTGCCTTCGTCGAATTTCATAAATGCCGACCAGTCGAAACCTTCGTTCGACATCTTGCTGAAATCGGGGATGTCTGGGTGGGGTTGGGGCTTGGTTTTCAGCTTCCGGCGCGGCGATGACGTTGGGTCATATGCCGTTTGGTCGTGTGAGGGTTCTGCGTGTACCGTTTCGTCGTGGGCGGGCGCCGGGGCGTACGCCGTCGGGGTTGCCGGGACGGGCGTTGCCGGCTTCACGTTCCGCGTCGGCTTTTTCGGTGCCGGGGCGTATGTCTGCCCGGCGGCCTGGTAATCCTCGGTTTTTGTGCGGCGGGGCTTGCGAACCGGGGCTTCCTGCGCCCCGTTTTCCCCGTCGCGGGCGATCTCGGCCATCGGCCGGCGGCCGCGGTTCAGCCGGTTGAGTTTGCGGACGACCTCCTCGGCATCGCGGAACGGGACGCTCACGAACGAGAAGTTGTCCGAAATCTGGACGTCGTTGATATATTTGTCGCGCAGGCCGCATTTGAATTTGAGCATGTCGACCAGCTTGCGTGCCGTGTAGCCGTCGCGTTTGCCCACGGCCAGGAACAGCCGTGCCGTCCCCTTGCGGTCGACCGAGAAGGAGCGTATTTCGGGGTAGTTGTTCTGGTCGAGCTCGCTGCGGAACGCCAGGCGCAGCAGCGCACCCAGGGCTACGTCGGGGGTATATTCGGCGAGCAGCTCTTCGGCGAATTCCTTGTAACCGTCGTAGCTTTCGTTTTCGACGATCTCCTGCATCTCCTCCTTGATCTTCAGCCGTTTCATCTCTACGATGTCCTGCGGCGAGGGGAGGGTTTCGCGTTTGATCTCGACCTTGATGTCGCGCATCAGGTTGTTCAGGCCGCGGAACTCCGAGGGCGAGACGAACGTGATGGCCGTTCCCTGCTTGCCGGCGCGGCCCGTGCGGCCAATGCGGTGCACGTAGCTCTCCGAGTCCTGCGGCAGCGAGTAGTTGATGACGTGGGTCAGGTTGCCCACGTCGATGCCCCGGGCGGCCACGTCGGTAGCCACCAGGATATTGATCGTGCGGTCGCGGAATTTGCGGAGTATCTTCTCGCGCTGCGCCTGCGACACGTCGCCGTGCAGCACCTCGGCTGCGTAGCCGCGCGCCGTCAGGCGCGAGGCGGTTTCGTCGGCGCCGATCTTGGTGCGGGCGAAGATGATGCCGTAGAATTCGGGTTCGACGTCGATGATGCGGGTCAGGGCGTCGAACTTGTCGGCCTCGCGTACCTCGAAATAGATTTGTTCCGTGAGGTCGGCCGTGATTTGCTTGTGTTCCACGCGCACGATCTCCGTGTCGCGCATGTAGGTTTTCGAAAGCCGGATGATGCGCTCGGGCATCGTGGCCGAGAAGAGCAGCACGCGCCGCTCGTCGCTGGTGTGGCTCATGATCTCTTCGACGTCCTCGACGAAGCCCATGTTGAGCATCTCGTCGGCTTCGTCGAGCACGAGGTAACGGACGTTTTCCAGTTTCATCGTGCCGCGGCGGATGTGGTCGAGCACGCGCCCCGGTGTCCCGACGACGATGTCGATGCCTTTGGCAAGGCGCCGCAGCTGTTCGCTCATCGCCGCACCGCCGTAGATGGCCGTGATCGAGAGCCGTTTTTCGCGGTTGTAGGAGAGCAGTTCTTCGGCCGCCTGGAGTGCGAGTTCGCGTGTCGGTACGAGGATGATGGCCTGTATCGGCCCGCGGGCGGGTTCGAGGGTCTGGAGTATCGGCAGTCCGTAGGCCGCGGTTTTGCCCGTGCCGGTCTGCGATTGCGCGATGATGTCGTTGGGTTTTGTGAGCAGGTGGGGGATGGTGAGCTTCTGGATTGCGGTGGGCGTCTCGAATCCCTTGGCGCGGACTGCGGCGAGCATCTGCTCGGAAAGCCCCAGGGCGCTGAAATCGTCTGTAATGGTCATGTGCATGTTTTATTCGGCACAAAGGTACGATAAAAAGCCGAAAAATGTGTAAAACGTGAAAAAACCGTGATTTACAACCCGTGTTTTGGTTCGGGGACATGCCGTTTGCCGCGGTTTGCAGGGACGGCGGTTCGCCCGTTTCAAATATTTTTGTTATATTTGCCCGAATTTTTAATCTAAATAGGATGGCATACAATTTATTGAAAGGCAAGAAGGGCCTTATTTTCGGAGCACTCAACGAGCAGTCGATCGCATGGAAAGTGGCGGAACGCGCCGTTGAAGAAGGGGCCGAAATCGTCCTTACGAATACTGCCGTATCTATTCGCATGGGTACAATCGGCCGGCTGGCTGAAAAATGCAATACGATCGTCGTCCCGGCCGACGCTACGAGCGTCGAAGACCTGGAAAACCTAATCGACAAGACGATGGAACATTTCGGGGGCAAGTTCGACTTCATGCTCCACTCGATCGGCATGTCGCCCAACGTCCGCAAGGGGCGCACATACGACGACCTGGATTACGATTACCTCTCCAAGACGCTCGACATTTCGGCGATCTCGTTCCACAAGGCGATCCAGGTGGCCCGCAAGAAGGACGCCATCAACGACTGGGGGTCGATCGTGGCGCTCTCGTATATCGCGGCACAGCGTACGCTCTACGGTTATAACGACATGGCCGATGCCAAGGCGTTGCTGGAGTCGATCGCCCGCAGTTTCGGGTATATCTACGGCCGTGAGAAGCACGTGCGCATCAACACCGTGTCGCAGTCGCCGACGCCGACCACGGCCGGAAGTGGCGTGCTGGGGATGGGCGACCTGATGAATTTCGCCGAGAACATGTCGCCGCTGGGCAATGCCTCGGCCAATGACTGCGCCGACTATGTGCTGACGCTTTTCTCGGATCTTACGCGCAAAGTGACGATGCAGAACCTCTACCATGACGGCGGTTTCGCGTCGATGGGTATGAGCCGCCGCGCCATGAAGACCTACGAAAAGGGGATGCGTTTCGAGGACGTGCACCAGAACCAGTACCCGTTCGGCGAGAACGCGGAATAGCTGGCGGAGATGCTTGAATAAAAGGGAAAGCCTGAAAAAGCTTTCCCTTTTATCAATATGTGGGAAATCATTGTTCGTGCCGGTTTAAAATATATCTCCCGTGCTGTTGGCGTACTGGATGATCTCGAATTTGTGTACGGCTTGCGCCGGAGCCGCGAAATAGTCGCTTTCGCCCGAAAGCCGGTAGACGCCTCTTTGGATGTCGACGGCCTCGATATGCAGCGAGTCGTACTTGTAGGAGTGCAGCGAATCGGCCTGTGGTAGCGGAGCAATATGCCGCCCTGGGGAAGCATTGTTGCCGTCCTGATTTTCCGGGGATAGGGCCCGTCCATATAGAGATCTGTTTTGACGCTGTCAGCAATGTGGAACGAAATGGGCCATGACCAGTCGTCATCGAGGTAATAATCACCCTTGTATTCCTTCAGATTGACCTAATAGCCGTTGAAATTCCGGATTTCCGGGGCGATGTATTCAGATTTTACAGAGTCGGGCAGCATCTGGTCATAAAAATCGCGATAGCTTGGGTCGTTTAAATAAGACATGTAGACAGAATCGAGGTAACGGCTCTCGAAGAACCTGTGGGCGGGACTGTTCCGGTTGTGGGTGATAAACCGGTATTCGCGGTAGAGTTCCTTTCCTTCCGCCTTGCGGTAATGAGTTTCGATAACGGTTATCGAGTCGGCCGGGTTGAAGTTGGAAAATTCGGAGAAGAACAGTTTGCCGCCGAGCTGGCGGCGAACCGTATCTTCTACCGAGACGGGGCAGGTCTGCCGGTTGCGGACTTTGGGCTGCCGAGGGCGTGGCCTGCAGTTCTGCAGTTGCTTTTCCCGGACGGGAACCGCAACTGCAGAATACAAGCGGGAGTAATATTATACTATATTTCATACGGTCGGAGGCAGTCGGTATTAGTATTGGTGGTCGTCCCCGCGGATCTCTTCGCGGGTGATCGGCTTGCGGTTCATCGCCCGCCATGCGTACCAGATGTAGGCTGCGACGAAGGGGATCAGTAGCGAGACGATCGACATCACCTTGAGCGTGAAGAGGCTCGACGAGGAGTTGTAAATCGTCAGCGACGACTGCATGTCGGCCAGCGACGGGTAATAGGCCGTGTCGTTCCATCCGGCGCAGAGCAGCAGCGCCAGTACCGTCAGTACCGTACCCGCACCGCCGAACCAGATGGCGTTGCGCCGGCCGCGCCAGCCCAGTCCAATGCTCCACAGTACCGCCACCACGCCGAGGAGCAGCACCACGGCGAGGTAAGGCATCTCGATGAAGTTATGCAGGTACTTGTACGGCTCGATGGAGATCCGGCCTGCGGCATCGATCGCCCGGCCGTCGGCGAAGAGCAGCATGCAGAGCCATGCTACGAAGAAGAACACGAAACAGACGGCTGCGGGGATCATCCGCCGGCGGGTACGTTCGAGGATGGTCTTGTCATCGATGTTATTCATGAAATACTGGCAGGCCAGCGTTGCGGCGAGGAATGTCACGGCAATGCCCAAAAAGACGTTCGAGACATCCGTAAGTGCTTCTAACCCGTGCCACGGGGTTGTCCACTGCGAGATCACCGTTGCGCTGCCGCTTCCGGCGCCGTTGGCCAGGTTGAGGCGGTCGACCGTAAAGTTCGCGCCCGTGAAAAGTGTTCCGACGGCCGTGCCCAGCAGCAGCGGGCCGGCGATGCCGTTGATCATCAGGAATACGTTGAATGTCTTTTCGCCGAAGACGTTGCCCGGTTTGCGGCGGTATTCGTAGGCCACGGCCTGGATGACGAAAACCAGCAGGATCGCCATCCATACATAGAACGCACCGCCGAACGACGTGGAGTAGAACAGCGGGAACGAGGCGAAGAATGCGCCGCCGAAGGTTACGAGCGTCGTGAAGGTGAATTCCCATTTGCGGCCCAGCGAGTTGACCAGCATGTTACGTTCCTCTTCGGTCTTGCCGATGTCGTAGAGCAGCCCCTGCCCACCCTGTACGAAGAGCAGGAATACGAGCAGTGCCCCCAGCAGGGAGATAATCAGCCACCAATAGTGTTGCAAGAGTGTTAGGGTATCCATAGTCGTTTACTGTTTTTCGTTTTCGGGCCCGATTTTGATCTGGCGGAACATGATGCTCAGCTCGGCGATCAGCAACGCCGTGAAGAGTGCGAGGAAGATGAAGAAGGTGGCCGATACCGACCCGGGGCCGATCTTCGAGGCCGCGATGCCCACGGGCATCAGATCCTGGATGGCCCACGGCTGGCGTCCGACCTCGGCCAGCACCCAGCCGGCCTGCGAAGCGAGGTAGGCCAGCGGGATCGACCATACGGCGACCCGCAGCAGCCAGCGCCTGTCCGCCAGTTTATCCTTGCGGTTGAGCCACCAGATGACGCCCAGCAGCAGGATGAAGAAGCACCCGGCACCGACCATCACACGGAACGAGTAGAAGAGCAGCGGTACGTTGGGGACGATCTGCTGCGGGGTGTCGAGGTAGCCGTACCCGAAATAGGCGAAATATTCGCGCAGGAACTCCTCGCCTTCGGGCTTCGAGGGGTCGAACTTGGCGGTGATTTGGTCGATCACCGCCTGGTCGCCGGCCTCGAGTGCCGCCCGGTAACGGGCCAGTTCACCCACGGCGACGCGGCCCCGCTCCATCTTCTCCGCGGCCGACATCACGCCGTATTTCTCGTTGCCGTTCACCAGGTCGTTGATGCCCGCCACATAGGCGTCGGCGTCGCGGAAACTCATGATCGAGAGCAGTTTCGGGATGTCGATCTTGAAATAGAATGCGTCCTCGTTCGAGGTGCGTTCCGCCTCCGGCCTCACGATGCCGATGGCCGTCAGGGGCGCACCCTGCTGCCCGTCGTAGAGTGCCTCCATGGCTGCGAGTTTCATCGGCTGCACGCGGGCGATGACGGCGCCCGACTTGTCGCCCGTCATCGCCGTGACGAGCGCGAATACGAAGCCGAAAGCCGAGGCGATGGCGATGCTCTTGCAGGCCATCTTCTGTTCGCGGTGCCGGAGCAGATACCAGGCGCTGACGCCCACGACGAACAGTGCCGCCAGCACGAACGACGAGGTGATGGTGTGGAAGAACTTGTTCATCGCCACGGGCGAGAAGAGTACCTGCCAGAACGAGATCATTTCGTTGCGTACGGTTTCGAGGTTGAACGTACATCCCACGGGGTGCTGCATCCAGGCGTTGGCGACCAGGATCCACAGTGCCGAGAGGTTCGCGCCGATGGCCGTGAGCCATGTCGCCGTGAGGTGGAAGCCTTTCGAGACCTTGTTCCAGCCGAAGAACATGATGGCGATGAAGGTGCTCTCCATGAAGAAGGCCATGATGCCTTCGACGGCCAGCGGGGCACCGAAGATGTCGCCCACGAAATGCGAGTAGTTCGACCAGTTGGTGCCGAACTCGAATTCGAGGATGATGCCCGTTGCCACGCCGATGGCGAAGTTGATGCCGAACAGGCGCATCCAGAATTTGGTCGTGCGCTTCCAGAACTCATCACCCGTGCGGACGTAAAGGGTCTCCATGATGGCGATGATGAACCCCAGCCCCAGCGTGAGCGGGACGAAAAGCCAGTGGTAAATGGCCGTCATGGCGAATTGCGCACGCGACCAGTCGACTGTTTGTAGATAATCAGATAACATAAGCGATGGTTATTTGTCGGGGGTTAGTTCTTTCATGACCGAACGGCTGCGCTCTTCGGGGCTCTGCCCGGCCAGGAAATCGGGAAAAAAGAATACCTTGAGGATTGCGAACAGGATGAACAGCTTGACCAGGATGATGGCCCACAGGGTTTTGCCTACTGTCATGCTCCGGAACCCGTCGAGGTAGAACCGGAAGATCTTTTTGATTGTTTGTGCCGCCATATCCGTCGCTATCTTTTACCAAAAATAGATAAAATTTCGGAAATAAAAAACAATGCGCCCGGAAAAGTTGCACGCGCATATCTTCCGGCCGGAAATGGTTATCCCCGGTGCCGGGCGTGCGGATATGTGGTAAGTTTTTCGTATTTTTGCCGTCCGTATGGTTAATGGGAATCCGGAAATGAAAGAATATGCGGCCAAACAGCCTTCGCCGTGGGTGTCGGTGTTGCCGCTGGCGGTGCTGACGCTGCTGCTTTACGTGGTCATCCGCTGTTTCGGCGGGGACGCGATCAACGGCGGCAGCCAGATCGCACTGTTGTCGGCCACGTCGGTCTGCGTCATGCTGGCCATCGGCATTTACCGCTGCAAGTGGGCGGTCTTGGAAGAGGCGATCATCGACAACATCCGGGCTTCGGCTTCGGCAATCATCATCCTGCTGCTGATCGGCGCCATAGCCGGGTCGTGGATGGTGAGCGGCGTGGTGCCGACGATGATCTATTACGGGCTGAAGATCCTGCACCCCTCGTTCTTCCTGGTTGCCTCGTGCGTCATCTGCGCGGGCGTTTCGCTGATGACCGGCAGTTCGTGGACGACGATCGCCACGATCGGCGTGGCGCTGATGGGCACCGGGCAGGCCATGGGTTTCCCCGAAGGGTGGATCGCGGGCGCGATCATCTCCGGCGCTTATTTCGGCGACAAGCTCTCGCTCCTGTCCGATACCACGGTGCTTGCCTCGTCGACCGTCGGGGTGCCGATTTTCACGCACATCCGTTACATGTTGTATACGACCGTCCCGTCGTTCGTCATCGCGCTGGCGGTTTTCGTCATCGCGGGGCTGACGCTCGACCATACGGGCGGCACGCATGCCGGGATGTATGCCGAGTCATTGCGCGGGACGTTCCGCATCACGCCCTGGTTGCTGGCGGTGCCCGTGGCGACGGGCGTGCTGATCGTGCGCAAACTCCCGGCCATCGTGACGCTCTTCTGCGCCGCGGTTTTCGCCTGCATAGCCATGCTGCTGGCGCAGCCCGAACTGGTGGCGAAGGTGGCCGGAGTCGGAGGGCTGGATTTCATGTCGGGGTTCAAGGGCGTGCTGATGAGCTGCTTCGGCCCGACGGCGATCCCTACCGGAAGCCCGCAGCTGGACGAGCTGGTTGCTACGCGCGGCATGGCGGGCATGCTCAATACCGTATGGCTCATCATCTGCGCCATGTGCTTCGGCGGCGTGATGACCGGCAGCGGGATGCTGGGGGCGCTGACCTCCGTTTTCCTGCGTTTCGTGCGCCGTGCCTTTTCGGCCGTGGCCTCGACCGTCGGCGCGGGCATCTTCTTCAACCTCTGCACCGCCGACCAGTATATCTCGATCATCCTTTCGGGGCGCCTTTTCCGGGAACTTTATGCGGAGCGGGGGCTCGAACCGCGGCTGTTGAGCCGCTCGGTCGAGGATTCGGCCACGGTCTGCTCCGTGCTGGTGCCGTGGAACTCGTGCGGCATGACGCAGGCCACCGTGCTGGGTGTTTCCACATTCGTCTACATGCCTTACTGTATTTTCAATATTGTCAGTCCCCTGATGTCGCTGATGGTGGCGGCCATCGGGTGGAAGATCAAAAGAGCCGCAGGTACTGCGGCGCATCCGCATTAATATGGAATATAAGATGGATACCGGACTTGTGATATTCGACCTCGACGGCACGCTGCTCAATACGATCGGCGACCTGGCTGTCGCATGCAATGCCGTGCTGGCCATGCGCGGCCTGCCGCAGCATACCTATGACGAATACTGCCATTTCGTGGGCAACGGCATCATGCGGCTCGTGGAGCGGGCGTTGCCCGAAGAGCTCCGCACGCCTTATACGGTCGCGGCCGTGCGCGCGGATTTCGTGAAATATTATACCGAGCATATCGACGTTTATACGAAACCCTACGAAGGAATTCCGGAACTGGTTGCGGAGATCGCGCGGCGAGGTATCCGTATCGCCGTGGCATCCAACAAGTTCCAGGCTGGAACGGAAAAACTGATCCGGTTGTTTTTCCCCGGTGTCGAATTCGCCGCGGTCTTCGGCCAGCGCGAGGGCGTGCCGCTCAAGCCCGACCCCGCGGTGGTGGGGGAGATACTTGCGCTTACGGGCGTGGCGAAGGAGCGGGTGCTCTATGTCGGCGACTCGGGCGTGGACATGCAGACAGCCGCGGCCGCCGGTGTTCGCTCGGTCGGGGTGACGTGGGGGTTTCGTGAGCGCACTGAGCTCGAGGAGGCCGGGGCGCGGCACATCGTCGACAATCCGGCCAAGATATTGGAGTTGTTATAGTCCGGGTGCCGCGGTTGTCCGGCAGTCCGGATCCTTTTGCGGATTCTTCTCAATTTATGCCGAATATGTGAATATTCCCAGAAAATTGCATGATTCCGGGAAAAAAGACATATATTTGTTCCCGAATAGTAACATATGGCGAAGAACAACAATACCGAGCGTGACCGGGATGTTACCGAACAGCGTATGCTGAAAGCGGTGGGCGAGATGATCCGCAGGGATGGTTTCGAGAAACTCGGGGTCAATGCCGTCGCGGCGCATTGCGGAGTCTCGAAAATACTTATCTACCGCTATTTCGGTTCGCTGGACGGACTGCTGGCCGCCTATATCCGGCAGCACGATTTCTGGATCAATTTTCCGCTCGACATTCCCGGCCGCGCGCATTTGCCCGAATTTCTGAAAAAGACGTTCCGCACGATGATCGGGCGTTTGCACGGCGACCCTACGCTTAGGCGCCTGTACCGCTGGGAGTTGTCCTCGAAGAACGAACTCGTGGCGGCGCTCCGCAGGCAGCGCGAGCAGGCCGGGCTGGAGTTGATCGCCCGGGTGTCGCGGAAAACCGGGCTGCCCGAGTCGGAGGTGGCCGTGCTGGCTACTTTCCTGACGGCTTCGGTGACCTACCTTGTGCTGTTGGAGGAATATTGCCCGGTTTACAACGGGATTCCGATCGGAGAGGCTGCCGGCTGGGAGCAGATCGTCCTCGGGATAGACCTGCTGATCGACAAGACTTTTAAGGAATGACCGGCCCGCGGCCCGGGAAAGAGTGTGTATTTTTTTTACAACAAATGTTACCAATAGGTAACAAAATGGAAACCAAAAACAATGAGAAAGATGGCAATGGCATGGATTTTACCGTTCGTATTGCTTGGTTCCTGCGATAAGAAGTTGGTCGAATACGAAAAGGGAAGCGTGGAAATTGTCGTGGAACGGGGCGACGCATGGCTGCATGATTTTCCCCTGTTCCTGGGGATTAAAAGGAAGAACCCGCCGCAGATCGCGGTCTGGATCGAAGATGCGCAGGGGCGCTACCTCTCCACGGTTTATGCGAGTTCCAAAATCGCCACCCAGTCCTGGCTGGCGGCGGGCGGAAACCGCCGCAGGGAGGCGCTGCCTCACTGGTGCCATAGCCGGGGTGTGCAATATGCCGACGGGCTTTACCTGCCGACGAAAAGCGAACCGCTGGCGGACGGCATATCGGGTGCCACGCCGCGCGGCAGTTTCGACCTGAAGCTCTCGCCCGAGGCGGGGCTCGATCGGTTCGTCGTAAAGGTCGAGGTGAACCATTCGACCGATTTCAACGAAACCTATCCCGAATCGGCCAAGGAGGGGGAGCCCGGTTACTCGGGCGGGCGGCACGGGAGCGGCCAGCCGGCCGTGGTCTATGCCGCCGACGTCGACCTGTCGTCGGGCAGCGAGGAGTTCGAAGCCGTGCTGGTCGGCCACAGCAGTCCCGACGGAAGTTCGGGCGGGATAGACCCCGATATTTCGGGGCTCACTTCAGCGCTCCGGATCGTGGAACGCATTACGATCCGTGTCCGATAACGGGGCGATCCCGAGTATTGGCCGCGGCGCTGTGCGTGCTGCCTTTCCTTGCCGCCGAGGTGCCGGCGCAGGAGTTGCCCCGCTTTTCCTGTTCGGCGTCCGTAGGGACGGGCTTCGGCCTGACCCGCCCGTCGTCGGTGCCCGTCGTCTGGCGCGTGACGGGTCATTACAATGTGAGCCGCCGTTTTTCGGTCGGTGCCGGAACGGGGGTTTCCTGCTATGAAAAAACGCTCGTGCCGCTCTTTGCCGATGCGAAGTTCCTGCTTATGCGCCGCCGCAGCTTTACGCCCTATGCCGGGTGCGCCGCCGGATATGCTTTCGCACCGCGCAGGGATGCCAACGGGGGACTGCTGCTCAATCCCGAACTGGGGGTGCAGTATGCATTGCGTTGCGGTGTGCACCTGTTCTTCGCGGCAGGCTATGAGTTGCAGCGGCTGGAGCGGCTCCGGAAATACGAAGGCCGCTGGTTCTCCGCCGAATTTGCCGAGCAGCTCAGCCACGGCACCCTCCTGCTGAAGGTCGGGGTGCTGTTCTGAGCCTCGGTCAGCAGTAGGCCTTGACGTCGGCGGGGGTGATGCGCTCCTCGCTGAGTATGATGAGCCGCTCGATGACGTTGCGCAGTTCGCGGATATTGCCGCTCCAGGGCATCGTTTGCAGCTCGGCAAGCGCTTCGTCCTCGATGCGTTTTGCCGGGATGTGGTATTCGGCACAAATTGTGCGTATGAAATGGTCGACCAGCAGCGGGATGTCCTGCGCATGTTCGCGCAGCGCCGGGACGCGCACGACGACCACTCCGATGCGGTGGTAAAGGTCTTCGCGGAAATTGCCCTTCCGGATCTCCTCGCGCAGGTTCTTGTTCGTGGCGGCGATGACGCGTACGTTGACCTCGATGTCCTTGTCGCTGCCTACGCGGCTGATCCTGTTTTCCTGAAGCGCCCGCAACACCTTGGCCTGCGCCGCCAGCGACATGTCGCCGATCTCGTCCATGAACAGCGTGCCGCCGTCGGCCTGTTCGAACTTGCCCCTTCGCTGCTTGATGGCCGAGGTGAAGGCGCCGCGTTCGTGGCCGAAGAGTTCGCTTTCGATCAGTTCCGAGGGGATCGCCGCGCAGTTGACCTCGACGAACGGAGCCGCGGCGCGGTTGCTTTTGGCGTGCAGCCAGCGTGCGACCAGCTCTTTGCCGGTGCCGTTTTCGCCCGTGATCAGCACGCGCGCTTCGCACGGCGCGACCTTGTCGATCAACAGGCGGACATGTTCGATCTGGGGCGAGGTGCCGATGATATGCTCCGTCTGCGCATTGTGCCCGCGGCGGGTGCGGCGTGCCGGGGCCGCCGCGGGGGCGGGCACGGGGGCCGGGTCGTCGATCGTGCGGTGGATGGACTGCAGCAGGCGGTTCATGTCGATGGGTTTGGTCAGATAGTCCTGGGCGCCGTTGCGTACGGCCTCCACGGCCGAGTCGATTGACGCCTCGGACGACAGCACGATGAACGGGACGCCCTTGTCGGGGATTTTACACCCGGTGTCCGACAGGATGACGTCGAACGGGATTTTCTCGCACATGTTCGAGGCCGCCTCTTCGTCTTCGGCGGCCTCTGTCGAGAAACCTTCGTATTCGAGCCGCTCGCGCAGCGTGTTTCGCATACTTTTTGATTGGTCTAAAATTAAAACCTTTGCCATAGCTTGTTTTTCCTGAAATTTTACCTACTTTTGTCCCAAAGTTATGACTTTCTGCGGTGTAAAACCAATCTTGTAGGGTCTTGCCGGACGGGGTGGAAAGTCGGAAAAAACGTCTTGAATCGGTTTACCGCAACGGGCTTGCCGGACGCTCCGGCGGACGGATTGAAACAGTGCGGAGAACCGCAAATACAATATGAAAAAGAATTATAATTACACACGACGCAAGTTGTACCTGCCCGAGTATGGGCGTCATATCCAGGAGATGATCGACTCGTTGCAATTGATCGAAGACCGTCGCGAGCGCAACCGCCAGGCGCGTGCCGTGATCGCCGTGATGGGCAACCTGAACCCCTTGCTGCGCGATACGGCCGACTTCACCCACAAGCTGTGGGATCACCTTTTCATAATGTCTGATTTCCAGCTCGATGTGGATTCTCCATACCCGCAGCCTTCGCGTCAGGAGCTGACCATTACGCCGCGCCGCATGGCTTACACGCAGGGGCGTATCTCCTATAAGCATTACGGCAAGTATGTCGAGCGGATGATCGCCGGGCTTTCCGAGGAAAAAGACCGGCGTACCATGGCGCGCACGGTGGACAACCTGGCCCGCTACATGCGCACGAAGAGCTACGAGTACAACCAGGAGCATCCCAACAACGAAGTGATCGTAAAAGACATCAAACGCATGTCCGGCGGAGCGATCGAAATCGATGAAGTGGCATTAAATAATCTCCGAAGTGACTATAAACAGCACTTTACGGCACGTCCCCAGAAGGGGCCGCAGCAGCGTCAGCAGCAGCGCCCGCAGAAAAACCGCAACCAGCAGCACGGGCGCAATTTCTCGAAAAACAACGGCGCACACCGCAATTCGTCGAAATAAAAAGTGCGCATATCCGGAATTTTGCTATATTTGTAAGCATTTAACTGCGATAACAAGGATAAATGAATAAACAAACGCTTTTCGTGTCCCTGACCACGGCCGTCATGCTGTGCGCATGCCAGTCGTCGAAGGTGAAGATTTCGGGTCGCTTCGTAGGTAACGATGCCAAGGATGTTTATCTGGAACAGGTATTGCCCCTGACGCAGTCGGTGATCGACTCCGCGGTGCTCGACAAGGACGGGAATTACCGTTTCGAGTTGAAGGGCGTGGCGAAGACCCCGTCGCTTTATAATATAATATATAACGGCGAACGCATTCCGCTGTTCCTCGCCGGCGGCGAGAAACTTTCCCTGAATTCGGTGGGGAGCGTCGTACGCAACTATACGGTCGAAGGTTCGAAGGAGTCGGAACTGCTGCGGCAGTTCTACCAGGCTTTCGTTTCGGGCGCGCAGCGGCTGGATAACATCGCCTCGCAGTTTGCCAAGGCAACGCTGTCCGAGGAAGACCGCCAGGCACTGGTAAAGGAGTACACGGCCGAATATTACCGTATCCGCCGCGAACAGTTGCGCTTCATCATCGAGAATAAAGCGTCGCTGGCGGCGGTCTATGCCCTTTACCAGCGGTTGCCCGGGGACACTTACCTGTTCAACGGCGACAGCGACGTGGTTTATTACCGCACGGTGGCCGAGGCCATCGAACAGACTTATCCCGAATCGCCCTACCTGCAATCGCTCATGGGGGAGATCGCCCGCATGGACGCCCGCATCAGTCTGTCGTCCCAGATTACCGAGGCGGGGTATCCCGACCTCGAGCTGTCGGACATCTACGGCAAGAAGGTACGCCTCTCGTCGCTCGCGGGGAAAGTCGTGCTGCTCGATTTCTGGTCGGCCGAGCTGGGCAACAGCAATACGCTCAATGCCGAACTGAAGGAGGTCTATAAGAAATATGCCGACGCCCCCGTCGCATTCGAGGTCTACCAGGTTGCCATCGACACGTCGAAGCCCTTGTGGATTTCGGCCGTGCAGGAGCAGCAGCTTCCCTGGGTTTCGGTGAGCGACCTGCGCGGGCGCGCATCGTCGTCGCTGGGACTTTACAACGTGCAGAAACTTCCGGCCAATTTCCTGATCGACAAGGAGGGGAATATCGTCGGGAAGGATATTTACGGCAAGAGCCTCGAACAAAAACTCGATGAACTGACCCGTTGATGTACTATTTCGCATCGGATATCCACCTGGGCGCAGGCGGCGAGGCGTTTGCGCAGCAGACCGAACGGCGCTTCGTGCGCTGGCTCGACGATGCGGCGCAGGATGCGGAGGCGATTTTCCTGGTGGGCGACGTCTTCGACTTCTGGTTCGAATACCGGGGCGTGGTGCCCAAGGGCTTCGTGCGGACGCTCGGCAAGCTGGCCGAACTGACCGACCGGGGTATCCGGGTGGTATTCTTTACGGGAAACCACGACATGTGGGTCGGCGATTACCTCGCCCGCGAATGCGGCGTCGAGATCTATACCTCGCCGCAGCAATTCCGCCTGAACGGTAAAAACGTCTTCATCGCCCACGGCGACAACATGAACATCGACGGACAGCCCGTGCTCAAATTCCTCAATACGGTATTCCGCTCGCGGACGTTGCGCTGGCTCTTTTCGTGGCTGCTGCATCCCGACCTGGCGATGCGCTTCGGGCACTGGTGGAGCGGCAAGTCGCGCAAATCGCACGGTGCCGAGGAGCTCGACGTCTCGCTTACCGAGCCGCTGATCGAATATGCCCGCCGGTATGCCGCCGAGCACGACGTCGACCACTTCGTCTTCGGGCACATGCATTTCCCGCGCGACTACCGCGAGCAGAGCCTGCATGTGATAAACCTGGGGTGCTGGGAGAAATACCCTTCGTGCGCCGTGCTGGACGCATCGGGCGGAATGACTTTAAAAATGCTGGAGAGATGAAACAATACCTCGACCTGCTGCGGCGGATCAAAGCCGAGGGCGTCGTCCGCGGCGACCGTACCGGCACCGGCACCAAAGGCGTCTTCGGACACCAGATGCGTTTCGACCTTTCCGAAGGCTTCCCGCTGCTGACGACCAAAAAAGTATTCCTGAAAGGCGTGATCCACGAATTGCTGTGGTTCCTGGCGGGCGATACCAATATCAAGTACCTCGTGGACAACGGCGTCCATATCTGGGACAACGACGCTTTCCGCTACTACAACGAACTCTGCGTGCGCCACGGCGTGCTGCCCGTCGACCGGGATACGTTCCTGCGTGCGGCACAGGACGGTGTCGAATCGCCCGTCGAAGGGTATCGGTTCGGCGACCTGAACCATGTGTACGGCTATCAGTGGCGCAGCTGGCCCAAGCCCGACGGCCGCTTCATCGACCAGATCGCGCAGGCAGTCGAACTGATACGGCACAATCCCGAGTCGCGGCGCATCATCGTCTCGGCCTGGAATGTCGCCGAGATCGGGGACATGGCATTGCCGCCTTGCCACGTGTTGTTCCAGTTCTACGTGGCCGGGGGAAGGCTCTCGTGCCAGTTGTACCAGCGCAGCGCCGACACGTTCCTGGGCGTGCCGTTCAATATCGCGTCGTATGCCCTACTGACGCTGATGACGGCGCAGGTATGCGGCCTCGAACCCGGCGAGTTCGTCCATACGCTCGGCGACGCGCACCTCTACCTGAACCACATGGAACAGGCCGACGAGCAGTTGTCGCGCGAACCGCGGCCGCTGCCCGTGATGCGGCTGAACCCCGATGTGAAATCGCTCTTCGATTTCCGCTACGGGGATTTCACGCTCGAAGGCTACGATCCCTGGCCGGCGATCAAGGCGCCGATGTCGTTCTGAGCGGTCGCAAGCCCCTGCCGGCTGTACCTGCATTGTTATACGCGGCTGCGATGCCGCCGGACGTTAAAATTTGAAATTTATGGTTAGCATCATCGTTGCCGTTGCCGAAAACGGCGTGATCGGGGATAAGAATACGTTGCTCTGGCATATTTCCGAAGACCTGAAACATTTCAAGGCCGTCACGACGGGGCACCCCGTGATCATGGGCCGCAAAACCTACGAATCGCTCGGGCGCCCGCTCCCGAACCGTACCAATGTGGTCATTACGCGCCAGCAGGTCGAAATCCCCGGCTGCAGGGTGGTTCATTCGCTCGGGGAGGCCGTCGCGCTGTTTCCCGGGGACGACGAGGTTTTCGTCATCGGCGGCGCGCAGATTTATGCGCAGGCCCTGCCCCTGGCCGACCGCTTCTACCTGACGCGCGTGTTCCGCGCTTACGAGGGCGACACGCATTTCCCCGAGTGGGACGAAGCGCAGTGGCGGCTCCTGTCGTCCGAATCCTTCGCATCGGGTGCGAACTACCCTTATCCTTTCGCGTTCGAGACCTACGAGCGCCGGCGAAATTAGGTATTTATACCACTGCACGGCTCGCCCGTATTCCCTACCTTTGCACTGCAAAGGTTTTTTTGTTGCATCCGGGACGGTTTCGTGCCCGGAGAAAGGTGAGATTATGGGAAAATATTTCGATATGCTGATGGAGGACGTACGGATGAAGGAGGGCCTTCACTCGTGCATGAACTGCGGTGTCTGCACGGGCGTATGCCCCGCGGCCGAGTTCTACAACTACGATCCCCGTCAGATCGTCAATATCGTGCAGACGCGCGACGACGATGCCATCGAGGAGTTGCTGAAAAGCGATACGATCTGGTATTGCGGCGAGTGCATGTCGTGCCGCCCGCGCTGTCCGCGCGGCAATACGCCGGGGTATGTGATTCAGGCGCTGCGCACACTGTCGCAGAAGCTGGGTTTCTTCGTCGAGAGCGAGAAGGGGCGCCAGCAGCTGGCCCTCAAGCGCATCATCGGCGAAAATATCCTCCGCACGGGCTACTGCATCGTACCGCGGTTGGTGAAGCCCGAGCTGCACCCCGAGCAGGGAACCGTGTGGCAGTGGATCTACGATAACGACAAGGAGGTCTACGGACAATTCACGCCCGTATACATGCGCCACGGCGCGGGGGCCCTGCGCCGTCTGGACGAGCAGTCGCTCGAGGAGATCAACAAAATCTTCGAAGTCAGCGGCGGCAAGGAGATGTTCGACTCCATCGAGGAGCATTCCGACCGCAAGGCCCGGGAACTGGGCTACGGGGAGGGCGCCGATCAGCAATACATGATGGATGTCTTCCTTCATAACAACAACGAACACTATTGATCATGATGAAGCGGGCAAGCTGGAAAGAATACCAGAAACAGATCGCCGAAGATAACTATTATTACGGCCGCAGCTGTATCCGGCAGAATTTTTTCCCGGGCAGCGAAAAATTGTTCATAGACATGCTGCACAACGATCTGGGCAAGGATCTGTTGGACGATCCCATGCATTCGTCGTGTACGGGTATCGGCTACCATTCGGATATCGTGCCGTTGGAAACCATCATGACGGTCGTGGCGCGGCAGTTCGCGCTGATGACCGAGGCGGGCTATGAGAATTTCGTGACCTCGTGCATCACTTCGTTCGGTGTCTATTCGGAGATACTGGCCACGTGGCACGAGTTCCCCGAGACCGAGGAAAAAGCCCGGGAAAACCTGTTTAAAGCCACGGGGCGCGAGTTCCGCAAGCCCGCGAGCCTGGCGCATACCTCGGATGTCGTTTTCCATTTCCGCGAGCAGATCGCCGCCCGGGCAAGGCATAAACTGGTAAACGTCCAGACCGGAGAGCCGCTGCGCGTGGTGGAGCATATCGGTTGTCACTACGCCAAGATATTCCCCAAGTCGGGCATCGGCGGTTCGGAATTCCCCTATGTGCTGGCCGGCATGGTCGAGTCGTGGGGCGGCGAATGCGTGGACTACCCCGAGCGGCGGCATTGCTGCGGGTTCGGGTTCCGCAACTACCTGGTGCAGGCCAACCGCGGTTATTCGATCGCCAATTCGCATAAGAAACTCGAAAGCATGGCGCCTTACAAACCCGATTTCATCGTGGCCAACTGCCCGGGGTGCGCGATGTTCCTCGACAAGTGGCAGTATGCGATCGCCGAAATGGAGGGTACGACCTACGGCGAGAACGGCCATGGCATTCCGGTGTTGACCTACGAGGAGATGGCCGGGCTGGTGCTGGGCTACGACCCGTGGGTGCTCGGAATGCAGATGCACCAGGTCGACGTCGAACCCTTGCTCGACAAGATGGGCGTCGAATACGACCCCGCGGCCAAATACCTCGGCCGCAACGGAAAATATATCGGTAAACCCGCGTCGGCTGTGGTCAATTGCTGCCCGACGGACACAATATATGACATCAGAGAATAATGAAGCGAGTTGCAGTCATAGGCGGCGGCGTAGCGGGCATGCAGACGGCCCTGCGCCTCGCAGAACAGGGCGTCGAGCCCGTAATCATCGAAAAGGAGGCCGAACTGGGCGGCAAGCTCCGGGGATGGCACGTGCTGTTCCCGTCGTTCACCCCGGCGTCGGAGATACTCACCGAACTGCGCCGCCGCATTGCCGAGCGCGGGATCGAGGTGATGACCCGTACCGAAGCCAGGGGGTTCAGCCGCGAAGGGGTTCAGCTCCCGGACGGGCGTATGCTGGCATGCGATTCGGTCGTGGTCTGCTCGGGCTTCACGCTTTTCGATGCCTCGATCAAGGAGGAATACGGCTACGGCATCTACGACAACGTCTTTACGACGGTCGACATCGAGCGGATGCTCAACGAAGGCCGCGTGGCCAGGGCCGACGGCTCGCGCCCCAGGCGCATCGCCTTCCTGCACTGCGTGGGCTCGCGCGACGAGAAGGTTTGCCAGCAGCATTGCTCGAAGGTATGCTGCATCACGGGGGTGAAGCAGGCCATGGAGATGCGGCAGATGTTTCCCGAGGCCGACGTGTTCAATTTTTACATGGATATCCGCATGTTCGGCCCCGGTTACGAGGAGATGTACCGCGAGGCACAGCAGAAATACAACATTCATTTCATCCGCGGGCGTATTTCGGAGGCGAGCCCGATGATCGACGGACGCGTACAGATCAAGGCCGAGGATACCCTCACGGGACGTCCGCTGCGCATGAGCGTCGACATGCTGATCCTGATCGTGGGCATGCGTGCCAACGACGACAACGCCGCTTTTGCCGAGGGGGCCGGGCTGAACCGTGCGCCGAGCGGCTTCATGGCGCCGCGCGACATGTTCCTCGGCAACGTGAAGAGCAATGTCGAGGGTATTTTCTATGCCGGGACGGTCACGGCGCCGAAGAATATCGGAGAGAGCCTGAACGAAGGGACGGCCGCCGCCGATGCTGCGGCCCGGTATGTAGGGGTTTAGCATATGGCAGCGATCAATTTCGGATATACCATCTCCAAGCCGCGGGCGATCGACATCGACCGCAACAACCTGCGCAAGAGCGACGAGATATTGCGCGAGATGCCCGAGTTGCAGGCCTGCATCGGCTGCGGCGCCTGCACGGCGGTCTGCACGGCGGGCAACCTTACGGAATTCAACTTCCGCAAGGTACATACGCTGGTGCGGCGCGGCGAATACCAGGGGGCTTACGAGGAGATGAACAAGTGCATGCTGTGCGGCAAATGTCGTCTGGTATGTCCGCGCGGGATCAATACGCGCGGTGTGGTGATGCTTATCAAACGTAAACTGGGGGACTTCTGACGATGACTTTTTTCGCACCATTCTGCATACCTTTCATGATCGGCGCCGCGGTGATGTTCATCGTGTTGCTGTGGAAGTGGGGCCTGTGGCTCTACCGTCTGCCGCTCGCCGACAAGAAACGGATTCTGTTCGGGCTGCCTACACGCCGTACCTTCTCGGCGATCGGGGAGGTCGTCGGCGAATCGCTGCTCCACCGCAGGATCTTCAGGGTCAACCCGCTGTTGGGCTACATGCACATGAGCCTGGCTTTCGGCTGGTTCCTGCTGATCGCCGTGGGGTGGATCGAGACCGTCGCCTACCTCGGGTTCCGCTATGTGCCGTTGCAGGGGCATGTCTTCTTCAAGTACTTTTCGACGGGGCTCCAGCATAAGCCCGTCTTCGATTTCCTGATGGATCTGTTGCTGCTGTTCGTTCTGTCGGGCGTTGCGCTGGCTTGGGGCAAGCGCTTTTTCTCGAAGAGGATGGGCATGCGCCGCACGACCAAACATGTGCCGGGCGACCGCATTGCGCTTTCGGCCCTGTGGTTCGTATTCCCGGCGCGCCTGATCGCCGAAAGCACGACCTGCGCCCTTTATGGCGGCGGGGGATTCCTCACCGGTTCGCTGGGCGGATGGATGGCTGCGCACATGAGCACCTTCGTGCTGATAAACCTCGAAAGCGTGGCGTGGTGGTTCTACTCCTCGTGTCTCGGTGTTTTCTTCGTGGCGCTGCCGTTCTCCCGTTACATGCACATCTTCACGGAGATACCCTTGATCTTCCTGCGCCACTACAAGCTCCGCTCGACCGAAAAGGAGGGGTCGTTCGACAACTTCCAGGTCGAGGCCTGCTCGCGCTGCGGCATTTGTATCGACCCCTGCCAGTTGCAGAGCGTGCTGGGCATCGACAACGTGCAGTCGGTCTATTTTCTGCGCGACCGGCGATATAAGATGCTGCGCCTGCAGGTGGCCGACAATTGCCTGATGTGCGGACGCTGCGCAGAGAAATGCCCGGTGGACATCGACCTCAATACGCTGCGCCTCAATTCCCGCGATACGATGCGCAATGTCCCCGACGAAAAGCGCTACGGTTATTTCAAAGGGTTAGACCGCTCGTCCGGCGAGGGGAAGGTGGGCTATTTCGCCGGGTGCATGACCCTCCTGACGCCCCGTACGATGTCGGCGATGGAAAAAGTATTCCAGGCCGCCGGCGAAGAGGTCTGGTGGGCCGACCGCGAAGGGGGCGTCTGCTGCGGACGCCCGTTGAAACTGGCCGGTGAGACGGATTCGGCGCGCAAGATGATGCGCTACAATACGGAGTTGTTCCGCAAGCACGGCATCACGACGCTCGTGACCTCGTGTCCGATCTGCCTCAAGGTTTTTCGTGAGGATTATGCGCTCGAAGGGGTCGAGGTGCTGCACCATTCGGAATATATCCTGCGTCTGATGAAGGCAGGCCGTCTCCATGTCGGGCACGGCTCGACGCGTTATACCTACCACGACCCCTGCGAATTGGGACGTGGCAGCGGGATTTACGACGATCCGCGTGCCGTGATCGGGGCTGTCGGGGAATTGCTCGAACCCGCGGAAACCCGCGAAAACGCCCCCTGCTGCGGCTCTTCGGTCGCCAATACGGCGATCTCCGACGGTCAGCAGGTGCAGATCGCAAAATCCGTGGCCGGGCAGTTGGAAGCTACCGGTGCCGAGGTGATCGTCACGGCCTGCCCGCTTTGCAAAAAAGCCATCGGGCGCGGTACGAAAGGGGAAGTCCGCGACCTGGCGGAGATTGTCGTAGCCAATATCCGCTGATTGGGAATGACGGTGTGTGTTGCGAATGGGATCTGCAGACGGTGTGTGCGTTTTCATCCGGCCCTGTTCCGGGTGGTAGGAAATCTGTGGAAAAATCAGCGTGGGGCTAACCTTCGAAAAATAATAAAATATTTTTTGCGGCTGATAGATAGTACGATAAGCGGTGTGCGGAGGGAACATGCGCAGAATTATTTGTAAAGTCCGAATATTTGTCTTATCTTTGCACACGCAAAAGCGATAGTACATCACTGAAGATATATCGCGGGATGGAGCAGTTGGCAGCTCGTCGGGCTCATAACCCGAAGGTCGGAGGTTCGAGTCCTCCTCCCGCTACCAAAGGGGTCGGATTGAAAAATCCGACCCCTGTTTTTATGTTTGGCATTGGATGTAGTTGATTGATAACCAATGGCTGTTCGGATTTACTATGGGCCTGTACTAAAATCTTTTGTTTATGAATACGCTTGAAGATGCAAGGGCATGGGGATTTGTGGGTTTTAAAACGGTTGCGGCCCTTAAAAAGGAGGTGGGCTGTATTCCGCAGACGAAAGGAGTATATCTGGTTCTCAGAAAAGAAATAAGTTTCCCTGAATTTGCCGAGGTAGGCCGCGGCGGTTTTTTCAAGGGAAAGGATCCCAATGTGGATATTACCGTGTTGAAAAACAATTGGGTGACGGGAACAAATATTCTTTATATAGGAATGACCGGAAGTTCATTGCGCCGACGGATAAAACAGTATATGCAATTCGGTGAAGGAAAGCCCGTAGGACACCGGGGTGGTTGCTATATCTGGCAGATGGAAGACTGTGACCGCCTGATAATTTGCTGGAAAGAATTGGCAGAAGAACTCCCCGGTGAATATGAAACGATGTTAATACGCTCGTTCAAGGATGCCCACGACGGGCGGCGCCCCTTTGCCAACCGTAATAAATAACAGGGATCATGAAAGATCGGGATACACGGTATATTTCCGGCGCCCGGTTTGTAAATTACTTGCCCCGGGATTTCCTCCGATGCTTAATAACCCCCGTATTCGATCGTATACAGCACATCGAATAGCGTATTTGTGAACTCCCCGCGACCTTCGTAAACCCGGCCGTCCCTGACGGAGTAGGCTATGTCGAGGATGAACGAACTGTCCCCTATGTAAAACTGTCCGTCCCTTACCGTAAACAACACGTCGAACCACGAGGCGAATCTGGCGTTGCCCCGGTATATCCGCTCTCCTTCGATGGAGTATGCGGCATCGTAGGGCCAGGTGTTGTTGCCCTCGAAAATTCTTCCGTCTCTGATCGTATACAGGGCGTCGAGCGACAGGGTGAACCTGCCGTCGCCTTTGTAGATTCTGCCGTTTTTGAACGTATATGCCGCATCCAGCGGGTTGGTGCCGTATCCGCGGTAGATCGTCCCGTTCCCGTCGCCGATATATATATGTGGCGGCGATCAGCAGCGCATCCGTATCGTCGCCTTCGTTATTTCCGAGGGCGGCCGGCGACAGGAATAGCAGTATTCCGAGTAATAGGACATTCGGTTTCGTGGCCGGCGGTGTTTACGGGTGACGCGGGAATAACTCCGTGTCAGAACCCGCGTTCGCGCATCATTTGTTTGAAGAGGTTTTTCACGACGAGGATGTGGAACGGACGGATGAGGTTGAAATAGACCACTCCCAGTTTGTTGTGGTATTTCACGACCGTACTCGCGAAGACTTCGCCGCCTTCGATGTAGATGGACATGTAGGCTACCAGGTGCTTGTCGTCCAGGGCGACGATCGTTTCGTCGGCCGTCCTTTCGGCGACGGACATGAAACCGCAGCTTTCGCCGTTGTTCAGGGCTTCTTCCAGTTTTTCCCGGCTGGGCCCCTCCCCGGTTTTCAGCCCGAAGGGCCTGACCAGCAGGTCGCGCAGCCGGAAGAGAAACTTCAGCCATGCCGGGCTGGTCGTCCAGAATGCCGCCATCACCTGGTTCGGGGATACTTTTCCCGGAATTTGCAGGCGGCAGCGGAAGCAGTCGCGGTAATTGGCGTCGGGGTAGCGGACGATCCGCGAATTTTCCGGGAGAGGCGATTTGCATACTTTCATGATTGTGCGGACGACGTCGGTTAGTGACGGCTCCCATGTCGTAAAGCTAACGAAAATTTGCGGGAATACCGCAGTTCCGGCGTGGTTTTAAACACCGGCGGCCTGCCCCGATTCCGAGGCAGGCCGCCGGCTGTGAAACCGTTGCGCCGTTATTTGAATTTCAGCGAGATCTTTCCGTCTGAAGGATACAGGACGAATATGCTTCCCGCGGAGGTGCCGTCGGTTGCGATGGTGCCCTTCGTGCAATCGAATGCGTAGGCGAATCCTTTTTGCGCTGCGGTGACCCGCTTCGCCCCGAACGCCGTGAACGGCAACGCTGCACCGGGTGCAGCGGTCAGCTCCAGCATCCAGTCGGGGCCTTTGCCGGGGGCGGCGATCTCCATTCCTTCTTCCGAAAGCAGTATCGTGAGCTGCCGTCCGTCGTCCATCGGCCACTCCACGAGTAATTTGCCTTTGCCCTTTTCCGTTACGGCGGGGGTGCCGCCCTGCGCTGGGGCCAGGCTTCCGTCGGCAGTGCGCCGCATGACCCGCAGCCCGGCCAGCTGCTCCCGGGTGCTCCACATGCAACCGTCCACGACGGGCAGCGTCGTGTAGACGCACTGGTTGGTGGTGCCGGCTTTGCGGTAGTAGTCCGACTCCATCCGCTGATCGAACATGTGGATGTCGCGGATGCACAATGTGCCGCCCTCCCACAGCAGGTTGGTGCGGTAGTAACGGCTGTTGTACCATACGGTTTTACGATCCTTTTCGCGGTAGTCGGTCAGTGCCGTGACGGCCGTCGGGGGCGTTACCGGGAAATTCTCGCGGAACCATTCGCCCGACCGGGTGAGCGTTTCCACGCGGATTTCGCCCTTGCGGAAACGGTTTGCCATCAGCGGGATCTGGATGTTGAGCCCCTTCTCCATACTGCCCCAGGTGAAGGAGTTTTCCTGCCCGGCCTGCGTGTAGGCGAATGCGAGGCAGGGTTCTTCGAACATCGACCGGAAGAACCACTCGACCCACTGGCGGCTGCCGCCGCTGTCGCCGTAGACGGGTTCCAGCGAGATCACCCCCTGCAAGGCTCCGCCCACGCAGTTGTCGTATTGGTAGATCGGGTCGCTGCCCAGCATGCGGAATACGGGGACGGGGATCTGTCCCTCGCGGGTCTGTGCGGGCATGTAGGCGTTGACCCGGCTGGGATAATAAGCCTGGTTCCAGTAGCCGCCCCACAGCGTGTAGCCGTCGGTACCTATCTGGTCTTTGCAGTTGCACGAAGCGACGATGCCGTATTTGTCGTACATGTACCCGAGCGTATAGGCGTCGATGAACCATGACCCGATGGCCGTCGGGTATTTGCCGAATACCTCTTTGAATTTTTCCATGTAGACGTCCACCAGTTTGCGGCGTTCTTCGGGTGTGTACCCCGTTGCGAAGCCCACGTCGGCATGCCAGTCCCACGGGTAGCGGCCGCGCCACTTGAGCCCTGCGGCTTCCACGTGGGGCTGCGTGATCTCCCACCAGCCGCCCACCTCGGTGCCGGGATAGACATCCTGTGTCAGCAGTTTCCGGTAGCGGGGATTGATCAGCGCGTCGTATTGCAGCAGGAACGTGGCCGGGAGACCGTATTCGGCGAGCTGTGCCGCCTGCCGTGCGACGGTTTCGTAGAGTACCGTTTCGGTGATCTCTTCGCTGCGCGGTTCGATATTGCGGATGAAGTTGACGATGTTGACGATGCGGGGGGCCTCGGAGCCGGCCTTGCCGGCTGCGGATGCGGAGACGCATCCGCAGCAAAGTGCGAGCAGGAGTAGTTTGCAGGTTTTCATGATTATTTTGTTTCGGGTATACAAATATAATCGGCAGATGCGAACCGAGGCAACTTCGGTGTGCATTTTGCAGGGAAACGTACGTAATATGCCAAAATTCGTACCTATGGAAAACAAAGAAACGACCTGCACGCCCTGCGAGCAGAATTTCGAACGTAAAGTGAATGAGCTGGTCAAGGAGGGCGAAGCCCCCGATACCAAGCAGCGTGCAAAGAAGGAGGCCGAGGTCAAGGCTGCTTTCGACGAACACGGGAAGTCGGAAAAATAACCGTTCCCGATGAGGACTGGGGTGCCTGCACAACGATTGTGCGGGCACCCCTGCGTTCTGGGGCGACCGTACGGCGCGGAATCGGGCGGGCGGATTGCCGCTATTCCGGGGAAATGATTATCTTTACGCGGTTAATTAGGTCGATTTATGGTAAAAAAGAATATTTTGGGTACTATCGGGGGAACCCCGATGGTGCGGATCAACCGGCTTTGCCCCAACCCGAACGTCAATATCTATGCGAAACTCGAAGGTTTCAACCCCACGGGCAGCATCAAAGACCGCATTGCGCTGCGGATGATCGAGGAGGCCGAACAGGACGGGCGCCTCACGCCCGGCAAGACGATCATCGAACCGACGTCGGGCAATACGGGCATCGGCCTGGCCATCGTCGGCATCGTCAAGGGATATCCCGTGGAGATCGTGATGAGCAGCGCCGTGTCGGTCGAGCGGCGTAAAATAATCCGTTCCTATGGTGCGAAGGTGATCCTTACGCCCGCCGAGGAGGGAACCGACGGGGCGATCCGCCTGGCCCGCAGCAAGGTGGCCGGCGACCCCGACAAATATTTCATGCCCGACCAGTTTGCCAATGCGGGCAATTACCTGGCGCATTACCAGTCTACGGCACTGGAAATCTGGCAGCAGACAGGTGGCAGGATCGACTACCTGGTCTGTGCGATCGGCACGTCGGGGACGCTGATGGGGCTTTCGCGGTTCCTGAAGGTGATGAAGCCCGACATCAGGGTCGTCTGCGCGCAACCGATCCGGGGCCATTATATCCAGGGATTGAAGAATATGGAGGAGGCTATCGTCCCGGACATTTACGATCCTTCGCAGATCGACATGCAGGAGATGGTCGAGAGCGAAGAGGCGATCGCCATGGCGCGGGAGATCATCGCCAGGGAGGCGATCTTCGCCGGCATGAGCAGCGGCGCCGCGATGCTGGCGGCCGTGCGCACCGCGCAGCACATCGAACGGGGCAATATCGTGGTGGTTTTCCCCGACCGTGCCGAGAAATACCTGAGTACGACGATGTTCGACGAGTTCGCGGACTGATGTGCGGACGGTGGATGTGAAAAAGCCTGCGACCGGAAAGTCGCAGGCTTTTTTGCTGTCGCAGTGCTTGATTTTTGCCGTCCCAGCCCTTATTTTTGGGCGTTGTAGGCTTCGACGCCGCTCTTGAGGAATCCCACGAAATTGTCGACGTTGAGGTCGTATCCGCGGGGCGGCACGAGTTGTTTCCCGTTCCGTCCCTGGAGTACGTAGTAAGGCTGGGCATTTACCCCGTAGGTTTTCAGGGCGTAATACGAGTTTATCTTGCCGAGGCTTTTAAGCACCTTTCCCGCGTCGGTCGTTACCCAGTCGCTTTCGGGAAGCACTTTTTTGTCGTCGGAGTAGAGCGCCACGATCACGTAGTCGTTGCGCAGGATGTCGAGCACCTGCGGGTCTGCCCATACGCGGGCTTCCATTTCGCGGCAGTTGACGCACCCGTGCCCCGTGAAGTCGATGAAGAGCGGTTTGCCGACCTTAGCGGCATAGGCCTCGGCTTCTTTCAGGTCGAAGAATCCTTCGAGGCCGTGGGGCAGGTGCAGGAAATCGCTGTGCTTGGGTTTCTGTCCCTCGACGGTCAGCAGCATGCGCGTTTCTCCGCCCGAAGCGGTCGGCGCTTCCTTCCCGATCACGAAATCCTGCGTATGCAGCGGCGGCAGGTAGCCCGAGAGGCCTTTGAGCGGGGCGCCCCACATGCCGGGGACGAGGTATACGACGAACGAGAAGGTGACGATGGCCAGTGCCAGGCGGCCTACGCCCAGATAGGGCGTATCGCTGTCATGCGCGAATTTGATTTTTCCCAGCAGATAGAGCCCCAGGAGCGAGAAGGTCACGATCCATACGGCGAGGTATATCTCGCGGTCGAGTAGCCCCCAGTGGTAGGTCTGGTCGGCGACCGAGAGGAACTTCATGCCGAGCGCCACCTCGATGAATCCCAGCACGACCTTCACCGAGTTGAGCCATCCGCCGCTTTTGGGCAGCTTCTTGAGCATCGACGGGAAGAAGGCGAAGACGGTGAAGGGAAGCGCGAAGGCGACGGAAAACGCCAGCATGGTGACGATCGGGCTCCAGAATTCGCCCGACGTCGATTTGATAAGCACCGAACCTACGATCGGGCCCGTGCAGGAGAAGGATACCAGCACGAGGGTCAGGGCCATGAAGAAGATGCCGGCCAGGCCTTTCGAGTCGGCTTTGCTGTCGGTTTTGTTGACCATCCACGAAGGCATGGTGATCTCGAACGCTCCGAAGAACGATGCGGCGAATACCATGAATACGAGGAAGAAAAGGATATTGGGCAGCCAGTGTGTCGCCAGCCAGTTGAAGATGTCGGCCGTCACGGCATCGCCCCCGACGATGCGTGTGATGACGATGATTGCGGCTATCGGCAGCGTGTAGAGCGCGACGATGAAGAACCCGTACATGCCGGCGCGGAAACGTCCCATCGCGGGGCTGCCGGAGCTTTTCATGAAGAACGATACGGTCATCGGCACCATGGGGAATACGCAGGGGGTCAGCAAGGCTGCGAAACCCCACAGGATCGCCTCGATGATCAACGCCCACAGCGAGCCTCCGCCTGCGGCGTCTTTCTGCGCAGGTTCCGCTGCGGCCTGTGCCGAGCCTCCGCCGGCATTGTCCGGGGCTTCCGCAACGGCGGCCTTGTCCGCAGTCCCGGCTGGGGCCGTATCCTGCGGCGTGGCGGCCGATGCCGTCGCTGCGCCGGCCTGTGCCGTCAGGTCGATCGTCATTTCCGTATCCTCGGGCGGCATGCAGCTCGTGTCGTCGCAGATCATCCACTCCAGCTGGGCCGTGACGGCGGCCTTTTCGGCCGCGAGCTTCACCCGCTGGGTGAAGAGCGCCTTGCCGGCAAAGGTGCCGATCTCCATCTCGAAGGTCTTGTCGTAGTGGCGCTCGGGAGTGGAGAGTTGCTCTACGCCGCCCTCGAGCGTAGCCCCGGCACCCGCGGTGAAGGTGATCGTCGTGGCATTGGGCCCGCCTTCATAGGGCCCCATGTCATACATATGGTAAGGCGCGGGGATCGAGGCTTCGAGTACGATCCGGTACATGTCGCCGTCGAGGTGCTCCACGGTGCTTTTCCAGCTTACGTTTTGCGCCGAGACCGCCGTCACGGCAAACAGGGCCGCTATGGGCAGCAAAAGGGTACGAAACAGATTGTGCATAGTCGTATCGCTTATAATTTGTGCAAATATAACGGTTTTTTACGGATAAATTGCTACATTCGCACGATGATCCGCCTCTCGCTCATAATCCCGACGCATAATCGTGCCGGGCAGCTTCTCGCGGCGCTCGAATCCGTCGTGCGGCAGGACATGCCCGCCGGGGAGTGGGAGTGCGTGGTGGTGAACAACAATTCGACGGACGATACGCCCGCCCGGTTCGCGGCCTTCGCGGCACGGTATCCGGCGCTCAACCTGCGCATGGTGACCGAGACCGGCCCGGGGGTTTCCTATGCCCGCAACCGGGGGATCGCGGAAACTTCGGCGCCCTACATGGCCTTCATCGACGACGACGAACGTATCAATGCGGGGTTTATCCGGGCGTATGTCGAATTCTTCGATGCACATCCCGATGCCGTCGTGGCCGGGGGGCGCATCATTGCCGAGTATGTCTCGGGACGTCCGGCGTGGATGTCGAAATATACCGAACTGCCTGTCGCCAACCCGATGGATTTCGGCCATGCCGTACGGCCTTTTCCTGCCGGACGTGTTCCCGGGGGAGGCAACATGGCTTTCCGCCGCTCCGCAACCGCCCGATACGGCGGGTTCGACCCCTCGCTGGGGCGTGTGGGACGGATGCTGATCGGTGGCGAGGAAAACGATTTCTTCGAACGCATGATGCGCGGCGGCGAGACATGCTGGTATGTCCCCAATGCCGTCATGTGGCATATTATCCCGCCCGGGAAACTCACCGAGGACTATTTCCGCCGCCTTTGCTACAATGTCGGCGTGAGCCAGCGCCTGCGGGCGGGCATCTACCGCCGTTATCCGAAGGCCGTTGTGCTGGAATGTATGAAGTGGGCGGCTACGCTGTTGCTTTCGCTGACGATGTCGCCCCGCAAATCATTGTGGCTGATTCGGATGCGTTACGAGATCAGCCGGGGGCTTTTCTCCCGTGCCGGCCATTGAGCTGTGCTTTAATTGCGTACGGGGATTTCCTTGCCGAAATATCGGCAAAGCATGATGTAGCACATGTAGAGCGCCAATGAGGGGTGCTCTTCTTCGCATCCGGGCGAGAGGTTGAGCGCCATGTCCGAAAACCGCCCGAAATCTTTTCCGTCCAATGCTCCCATTTCCCCCAGTATCTGGTAGGTTTCGAAATCGTCCCGCTGTTCCTCGCAGCTGGGTTCCAGCTCGGCTATTTCGAACGAGCTGGCATTTAGCTGGGTCAGGCAGCAGAACTCGGGTTTCCCACCGCGCCCCAGGTCGCGGTAAAAGCCGATGACCTCCGTGTGTCCGATCCGGCCTGCGGGGAGGTTGGTTTCTTCGCGCAGCTCCCTCTCGGCTGCGGCTTTCAGCGTCTCCCTGAAATCGGAGTCCGGACGCAAATCGCTGAAGTCGACCGATCCCGATCCCGAAGGAGTCAGGCGGTCTGTCGAAGTGAGGGCCTTGTCGTTCTGGTGGAGGATAATGACATATCCGTCGGTTGTGACGGCCAGCGTCGAAATGCCGATGTGGTCGCTCATGACCGATTTTTCGAGCCGGCGTACCGGGTAGTTGGCGATGTTCGCGGGAGGGGTCATGCCCCAACCGCTTTGGTGGGAGAGTTTTTTCGCATAGATTACGTTCGTCAGGTAGGAGTTGTAGTAACAGCCTTTGCATACCCGGACGTACCATTCTCCGCCGCTTTCCCCGAATTCGGATGCCATGCACAGTTTGCGCTCGTTGTAAAAACTGCCGTTCCTGTTCTTCATTTCGTGCCACTTGCCGTTGAGGAACGGCAGCAGGATGTCCCGGTAATTCTTTATGTATTTCAATACCCGCTTTTCCTTGTCGGTGCATAGTATCGCATGGATGGGGCGGTCTGCTTGCAATAAGCGGTCTATGTTGTCGCTGTGCCGCAATACGGTGCCCGGGAAGGCGATCGGGGCGGCGGTATAAATCTCATCCAACTCGTCGGCTGCCTCCGGAGTCTTGTGCCGGTAGATGTCTTGGAGGTTGTAATACTCCGTCTTATGCGTGTAGGCGTAGAAATCCTTTACGAAACAGATCGTCTGCCAGATAAGGGTCGTAAAGACCAGGAACAGGAAAAGGAACAGGTTGCCGGTTTGCATCAGCGTTTGGTAGTCGATGGCCGAATAGAGCAGAATGGCGAGGTCTATGACGATCGCGACGATATTGATGTAGCCGATTCGCTGGCCGTAATGGATAAAGTCCAGCCGGTTCCTGATTTTGACTTTGGCCGAAGTCCATATTTTGTCCATGCCGCCGGTGTTTTGTGTCGTAAAAATAACAATAAATTCCGATTTTATGGGCGTTGCAGGTTCGGTTCCTGCCTTTGGAATAAAGAAAGCGGCCTTACGGGCCGCTTTCTTTATTCCAATTTTCCGGGTCAGAACAGGTATTTCTCGTTCCTGACCTTGTTCACCAGGCGCGAGATGTCCTCCCAGGCCTCTTCGCCGAAGGTAGTCCCGACGACCTCGATGACTTTGCCCGCCGTGATGGCGCCGATCGTGCCGCACTGGCGCAGCGAGAGGTTCTCGCAAAGCCCTGCGAGGAACCCCGCGGCGTAGAAATCCCCGGCACCCGTCGTGTCGACGCGTTTTGCCGCAGCCAGGATGCCGACATGCACCACTTCGTCGCCGTGCTTGATCATGGCGCCCTTGATGCCGATCTTCACCACGGCCAGTTCGCACATCTCCGAGATGCATTGCAGGGCGTTCAGCGGCTCCGCCTCGCAGGCGAAGGTCTTGGCTTCGTCCTCGTTGGCGAAAACGATGTCGACATAGTCCCTGACGAGGTTACGCAGGAATTCGAGGTTTTCGGCCACGATGTTGAAACTGGCCAGGTCGATGGCGACCTTCAGTCCGCACTCCTTGGCCGTGCGGGCAGCCTTGCGGATCAGGTCGTGGTCTTGGACGATGTAACCTTCGATATAGAGGCAGTCGTACCCGTCGAAGATCGCCGGGTCGATCTCCGCGGCGGTCAGTTCGAGTGCCGCGCCGAGGTAGGTGACCATCGTCCGCTCGCCGTCGGGCGAGATGAGCGACACGCACTTGCCCGAACGTTTCGAGCCACGGAAGATTACGGGTTCCACGCCCAGGTTTTCGAGTGCCTGGACGAAGAAGTCGCCCGTCGTATCCTGTCCGACCTTGCCGATGAACCCGACCTGGCAGCCCAGTTTGGCCATGGCGCGGATGGTGTTGCCGGCCGAACCGCCGAGCGAGAGCGAGTAGGGCAGTCCTGCCACGGATTTCGAGATTTCGGTCTGCAGTTTGGTATCCACGAGGCTCATCGAGCCTTTGGCGAGTTTGAAGCGACCCAGCACGGAGTCTGATTCCAGGTTGACCAGCATGTCCGTCAGGGCATTGCCGATTCCGATAACACGTTTCATTCGGTAAGTTCGGGGTTGTCTGTTGTGAAATTATATGGAGAGTATCTTTACCAGGTCGAGCGAATTGCGGTCGATGCCCTTGTTGTGCATGGTCGCCTTGGCGAAGGGGACGTAGACGATCTTGCCGTTCTGAATGCCGATCATCACGTTGCGCTGTTCGTCGAGGAACGCCTCGATGGCGGCTTCGCCCATCCGCGAGGCGAGGATGCGGTCTACGGCCGTCGGCGACCCGCCGCGCTGGATATGCCCCAGGATCGTGACGCGGGCGTCGTACTGCGGGAACTCCTTCTTGACACGTTCGGCCAGTGCCGTGGCGCCGCCCGTCTTGGGGTTTTCGGCCACGATGACGATCGCCGAGTTCTTGCTCTTGCGGAAGCCGTGGTTGATGAGTTCGGCCAGCTGGTCGACCTCGGTGTCCATTTCGGGGATGATAGCCGCTTCGGAACCCGTGGCGATGGCGCTGTTCAGCGCCAGGTAACCCGCCGTATGTCCCATCACCTCGACGAAGAAGAGGCGCTCGTGGCTCGATGCCGTATCGCGCAGTTTGTCGACCGCCTCCACGATCGTGTTCAGCGCCGTGTCGTAGCCGATCGTCGAGTCCGTACCCCCGAGGTCGTTGTCGATCGTCCCGGGAAGCCCTACGATGGGCACGTTGTACTCCTGCGCGAAAATCCCTGCGCCTGTCAGCGAGCCGTCGCCGCCGATGACCACCAGCGCGTTGATGCCGGCTGCGACCATGTTGTCGTAAGCCGCCTTACGTCCTTCGGCCGTGGTGAACTCCTGGCTGCGCGCCGTTTTGAGAATCGTGCCGCCCAGTTGGATGATATTGCTTACGCTCTGGGATTTGAACTCTACGATCTCGTTGTATACGAGACCTTTGTATCCGCGCATGATTCCCTTTACCGTAAAGCCGTTATAGATTGCGCTGCGGGTTACCGCACGTATTGCCGCATTCATGCCGGGGGCGTCGCCTCCCGATGTGAGAATGCCGATGCATTTGCTGCCAGCCATAGTTTTTCGTTTAAACACAAAATCCCTCAAAGGTAGTAATTATTTTAAATTTTTCAAAAAAACGAGGGCGCTACCCGTGGGTGCGCCCTGCGTTCCGAAAAAACTTTTTATTTTACCTAACGCCTGTGGCCTTATTCGGTCTGCTGTCCCTGCGCAGCAGTGTCTGCGTCCGCCTCTGCGGCTGCCTGCGTGCTCTGTCCGGCCTCTTCTGCCGAAGCCTTGCGGCTTTTCCCGACCTTCACCCGTTTGCCGTCGGCCTTTACTTCCAGCCCGGCCTTGTCTTTGTCGATCGTAATGTCGATCGATTTGTTCGGGATGCTGATGTGCAGCGTCTTGTGGCCGTCTTCGATGACGTTCTGGCTTTCGTACTCCTTGAGCAGCTTTTGTACCGTCGTCGTGTCGTTGTCGATCACCACTTCGGTGTTGAGCACCTGTTCGATCACGTTACGCTTGGCGCGGAACCGGTCGCCCACATCCTCGCGGATGGCGATGCAGGCGCATGCGATGAAGCTCGCGAGCCACAGCAGGAAGATGATCAGCACGGCCGTGCCTCCGGGCTTGCGCGAAGCGATGAGGCACATCAGTACATAAATGAGCAGTATGACGGGAATCAGTACAATAAATATGCCGAGAATAGGTACCCACAGCGTCATGCCCAGCGGGGAGAAAGGCGAGAGGATGCCTCCGCCGCCTATGACCAGGGCGAACAGCCCGATAATCAGGGCGCAGGCTCCCATGATAAGCCCGAATACGAGCAGCCCGGCGAAAAGCTTGAGCAGGATCAGCACCACCTTGCCGAAGACCGAGACGGCCTCCGCCACGATCGGCTTGGCCCTGACGTCGGGATCGCAGCCTGCGGTGGCTTCGGTGGTCTCGCGGATCGACTGTGCGGTGATTTTTTCGCCGTTCATTTCGAGTTTCTGGCGTGCCGTGCGTGCCGCCGGTACGGCGAACCACATGATAACGTAGCAGATGACGAAGATGCCGAACAGGTTGCCCATCATCGGTCCCGTCCAGTCCATGAACGGAATCCAGTGCAGGAAGCTCAGCAGGATCGGCAGGAACATGCCCAGCCGGATCCATACGGGATCGACGTCGAAGTACTTGCCGATGCCGGCGCATACGCCGCCCAGTTTGGCGTTCTCCGTGTCGCGGTAAAGGCGGCGCGGGATACGCGGCTCTTCGGTGGCTTTTTTGTCCGAACTCTCCTCGGAGATGTCCTCGACCGAGCCCATCTGGTGGATGATATTCAGGATCAGGGGTTTCTCGACCACGCGGGTGTTGTCCTGCGTCGTGAGGATCAGCTCGGCTATGCGGGCTTCGATGTCGGCGACGATCTCGGCTCCGTCGGGCGTATCCTTGTAGGTCTTTTTCAGACTGTCGAGATAGTTCTCCAGCTCCTGGTAGGCATCGGCGTCCATCGTGAACGCTACGCCCGATATGCTGCATTTTTTAACCTCTTTCATAGTTGTGCCGTTGGGGGATTATTTCCTGCTTACGCTGCCGCCGCTCGATTTGCTGATGCTGGTCTGGCAGTCGCCCGTGTAACGGATCGAACTGCCGCTCGAAGCCTCGGCGCGGAGTTTGCCCGTGCAGTTGACCGTAGCTTTGGCAGCGCTCGAGGTGTCGACGCTGCAGTCGGCGACCGTGAATTCGGCGGCCGAAAGTTTTGCGGCCGAGCTCATGTTGATGCTGCATTTGTCGGCGGAGCCCTTCAGGGTGATCTTCGAGGCGCTCGATGCCCCTACCGTGCAGGAGCCGGTTTCGATGGCGGCGTCGATGTTCGAGGCGCTCGATGCGGCCACTGTGCAGGAGGTCGATTTCACGGCCGCGTCGATCCTGGCGGCACTCGATGCGTCGATCGAGAATTTGTCGGCCGTCAGCGTGACCTCGCTCGTGATCCGTGCGGCGCTCGATGCGTCGAGTGCGCGGATGCGCCCGTTGGCCGGGACGGTGACGGTCACGTCGGCGTTCGATACGTTGTTGACCGACTTGTCGATGGTCGCAGTCAGGCGTCCGCCCTTGGCTTCCACTACTACGTATTCCATAATGTTGTCGTCGGCTTCGATCGTGATTTTGCCGGTCGCCTTGCCGGTGATGACGACCTTCACGGCGCGTGCCGCATCCACACGGTCGAAATCCGGGGCGTCGATGGTGCGCGTGACGATGTTGCCGCTGCCTTTGATGCCCTTGCCGAAGAGTACCGACGGGGCTGCGATGCAGACGAAATATGTGGTGGCGGTGATCATGGTGCCCAGCAGGACTGCGATCAAAAGTATTCTTTTCATGGTTGTAATTATTTAAGGGGTGATTTTTTATTTTCCGTGGCGAATGACCTGTATCTGGCCTACGAGTTCGTCCCAGGCTTCGTCGAGCGTTTTAAGATATTCACGCCCCTTGTCGGTCAGCGTGTAGTATTTGCGGGGCGGCCCCTGCGGGGATTCTTCCCACCGGTAGGTCAGGAGCCCCGAATTTTTCTGCCGCGTGAGGATCGGGTACAGCGTACCCTCGACCACGATCATCTCGGCCTCTTTGAGTTCGGCGATGATCTTCGGAGCATACGAATCTTCGCGGGAAAGGATGGCGAGGATGCAATACTCCAGGATTCCCTTGCGCATCTGCGCTTTTACGTTGTCTTCAGCCATAATGCTTTATTCGGTTAATCGCTTCGGAGCCTTCGGTACGATCAGCCAGAGGATGATGTATACCCAGAGCGAAAGCCCGCCGAAGAGTATGAGGATGAGAGTTGCGATGCGTATGAGCGACGGGTCGAGCCCGAAGAAGTCGGCCAGTCCGCCGCAGACGCCAGCGATGATGCCGTCGCGTACCCGGTACAGTTTTTTTGTTTTGTCCGTTGCCATGGTTTTATCGGTTTTTACGGTTAATATTGAATTTCGGGGCGGGTTGTTCGGGGATGATGATCCAGAGGATGATGTAAGCCCAGATCGAAAGCCCGCCGAAGATTATCAGGAACAGCATGAGGAGCCGCATGACCGTAGCATCTACATGGAAGAAGTCGGCCAGCCCTCCGCAGATGCCGGCGATCGAGCGGTCGGTGCGCGAGCGGTAGAGCTTGCGGGTTTCCGGCTCGGCTTCCTCGTCCTCCTGCCGGGCGGTGTTGCCGCGGCGCTCGCCGAAGTCCGAGGGTGCCCCCATTCGATGCATCGCCGTGCGCACCGTGTCGAGGGTGATGACGCGCATCGGAGAGGAGACGATCTCGCGGAATATCTCGGCAATGCGTACCTCGATGTCGCCCATGGTTTCGGTGTCGTATTCGGGCAGGCGGCTGCGTATGTCGTCAAGATAACTCCTGAGTACACGGTAAGCATCTTCGTCGAGGGTGAAAGCCTGCGAGCCGATATTTACGTTTACTGTCTCTTTCATAGTCGTAGAGGTATTTTAGGGTTAATATTTCCGGTTTACTACTACTTTGGTATTGCAAATATAATACATATTTTAGTATTATGCAATACAAAGTACTAAATTTCTTCAAAAAATCTGCATTTTTTTGCCATACCTATATTATAGGAGCTCCGGCATGGGATCGGAAAGGCTTCTATTGAGGAAAAAATTACGATATTTACCGATCCGGTGTTGCGTTTTGCCCGGCTGCTTCGTCTTACAAATACAATGAAGGAATTCGAATTCACCCGTTACGTTGTGCCGCTCCGCGACCGTATGTTCCGTTATGCACAAAGCCTGCTGCTTTGCGCCGACGAGGCCGAGGACGTGACGCACGACCTGCTGGAGCGGTTGTGGACGGAGCGGGGGCGGCTCGACGGTTGCCGTGACATCGCTTCCTTCGTGATGGCAGCCGTGCGCAACCGTTGTTACGATTGCCTGCGCCTGCGGCGGGCGGACGGGCGCCGCAACAATGCTGTGGCAGGATGGGCGGAGCGTGCGACGACGGGGGATGCCGAAGGGTGGGAAGCGCGTGACCTGGTGCGCCGTGCGATGGCGGAGTTGCCCGGGCGGCAGCGCGAGGTGTTGTACCTGAAGGACATCGAGGGTTATCCGACCCGTGAGATTGCCGGCATGGTGGCTTGCGACGAAGCCCAGGTGCGCGTGATCCTCTCCCGCGCCCGCAATGCACTGAGGGGAATACTGAAAAAAATGATGGACGATGAAAGAGCGGAAAGAACGGATTGAGAAGTTGTTGGAGCGCTATTTCGAGGCGCGGACGACCGATGCCGAAGAGCAGGAACTGAAGGCTTATTTCCGGGAGGGGGAAACGGATCCCGGTTTGCGCTATGCCCGGGCGATGTTCTGCGGCATGGACGGACTTGCCGGGGAATGCCTGCCCGAGCGGGTGCAGGCCTTCGGGCATAGACCCGGCAGGAAGCGGAGGTTCCTGCGCCTGTGCGGGATCGCGGCAGCGGCCGTCGTGGCGCTCGGCCTTTTTCTGTGCGTGGAGTACATGCGCCGCCCCTATTGTTACATCGACGGGCAAGCGGTCTACGACAAGGACGTCGCCATGCGGACGACGGTCTATTTGCAGGGTTTTTCCGAGTTCGCCGACCCTGAGCATCTGGTCGAAGAATTGATTGTGAACGATTAAAATGATATGTCATGAAGAAACTGTTTGTTTTTGCGGGGGTATTGCTCCTGGCCTTTTCACCCGTTGCGGCGCAGAACGCCGACTCGGTTAGTTTCCGCCGTGCCGACGGGAAACCCGTGACCATCGAAACCGTCGACCGCGACTCGCTGGGTATCGACACGCTGCGGCGTATCGATACGGTAGACAACGGCCTGGTGACCCTGCGCGACGGGGGACGCGACGGCAGCATGGTGCTCGAAGTCGCCGGCTTCGGCCTCCGGCTGGGGCATACCCCGATGCAGAAGATGGAGGTGAAATCGCCCCGGGTTTGGCTCAACCTGCTCAGCGATATGGAGTTCGGTTTTACGCAGCTGACCGGGGTCGATTATTCCGGCTATGCCCCCGGTGAGGCGGGGTTCCTCGACCAGCGACTCGGCCCGTCGTTCCATTTCAGTTTCTCGGTCATGCAGATATGCCTGTCGCTGAACCGGAGCCGGACGCTCAGCCTCGGCCTCGGCCTGCAATACACGCTCGACAACATTCGCCTTGCCGATTCGGGAATCACCCTCGGCAACATCGGCGGACGCCTCGTGCCGGTAGCTCTGGACGAACCGGCCGACAAGTCTAAGGCGGTTACCTCCTCGCTCGGTATTCCCGTGCGGTTGATCTACGAGCCTGTGAAACGCCTCCGGATCACGGCCGTCGCCTATTCCGATTTCATGCTGGGGGCGGATGCCATCTATAAAAAACCGAAGGAGAAGCACAGTTTGTCCGGATTCCGGGCATACCAGTTCGGCCTGGGTGCGTCGGTCGCATACAGCGGGTTCGGCCTTTATGCCCGTTACGGTATCACGCCGCTGTTCAAGCATGATGCCGGCCCCGACTGCCATACGGTCTCGTTCGGGTTTGCCTATTCGCTCTCGCTGTAAAACCTGAAACGGAATGGCTATGAAAAGATTATTATTGGCACTTATTCTGCTTTTGCCTCGGCTGGTATCGGCGCAGACCGAAGGAGAACTCCGTGTGCAGCGGGGAGGAACCTGCGAACGGCCCGTTATGGCGATGAACCGCGATTCACTGGGGCTCGATACGTTGCGGAGGATCGATACGGTGGGCAACGACCTGATGGCACTGCGCGGAGCAGGCCGCGAGGGCAATGTCATACTCGAGGTGGCCGGGTTCGGGATTACACTGGGGCGTGCCCCGGAACCGGAGTACGCCGATGTGGTGACCCGGTCGGGGCGTGTGAAACTCTATCTGTTCAACTGCGGTGAATTCGGGTTCTCGCAACTGGTTGGGGTCGATTACGACGGTTATGCCCCCGAAGAGAAGGGTTTTCTCGACCAGAAGCTGGGGAGTTCAATCCATGTCGCAGCCTCGGTTTTACAGGTGCAGGTTGCTCTGAACCGCAACCGTACATTCTATTTTGCCACAGATTTGAATTTTGCCGTGGATAATTACCGGCTTTCCGATGCGCACATCCGCCTTGGGTACGAACATGGACGCCTCCTGCCCGTGGCGCTGGACGAACCGGCCGACAAATCGAAGTTCGTCACTTCGTCGCTCGGTATTCCTCTGAGGCTTATTTACAAGCCTTTCAGAAATTTTCAGGTGTCGGCCATCGCGTATTCCGACTTCGGGATCGAGCTGACTTCACTGCATAAAAAGCCGAAGGTGCAGTACGAGCTTTCGGGATTGCGGACATATCAGTTCGGTGTGGGCGGTGCGGTTTCCTATAGCGGTGTCGGTGTTTTCGTCCGTTACGGTGTGACGCCCCTTTTCAAGAAGGGGGGCGGCCCCGAGTGCCATACGCTGAGTTTCGGCATTTCGCTGCTCATGTAATTATAATCACGGAATCCATGAAACGATTGTTATTGATATTTGCCCTTTGCCTCTTCCTGCCGCGGTCTGTATCGGCGCAGAGCAGCTCCGTGGACGATTTCTTCCGGCGGTACGATGCCTCCGAAGGATTTACCAGCGTGCTGCTGGAGCAGAAGATGATGCAGATGATGAGCCGTCAGGCCGCGCAAAGGGGGGATAAAGGACTTGCCGTATTACTGAAGGACATTGAGTATATCCGTATCATTGCCCTCAAAGGCGGGGACAGCGGGATGCTGGTGCGCGATGCCGAGGCCGCCGTCGCCGCCGACCGGAAATTCCAGCCCGTCACCTCCGGTACGGAGGACGGGCAGACCACGAAGTTCTATATCCGGGAAACGGCCCTGTCGGTCAAGTCAGAGCTGGTGATGATTACCTACGGTGCGAAGGAAACCGTCGTGGTGAACATCTACGGCGAGTTCGACCTCAAGCAGGTGGCGCGGCTTTCGTCGATCCGCCCGCAATAAAGGCTGGGGCTTCGCCGGCTCCGTTTTACTCCCCGCCCGGATCGTTCCGGTACCCTTCTTCGTCATAGATCGGCCTGTCGCCCTCTTCGGTCTCCCGGACGGCACCCGGAATCCTGTCCGCCAGCGGGATCTCGGTTTCCACGAGGTTTTCGTCGATCAGGGTTTCGTCGCGTTCGTCGCCTGCGAACCCGTTGTTTTCGGTGGAGATGACGGTGCGATCGGTCGGAAATTCTACAATTCTTTCCATGGCATTGCGGTTTTGTATTTCATCCGTCGCCGCAAAAATGGTACCGTCTGCCTTCCCGCGTCCGGCATTGGTGCGAGATGACGGCCGGGTATGGCCGGGGCGCATATTGAGAACCGGAAGCGGAGTCTGCATAACGATACAATAAAAAAGGGGAGGGACTGCATTGTCCCTCCCCTTTGTCTGCCCGGTATTTCCGTTGAGCGGTAAGACCGGTATTTCTGTCCGTTTAGTCCTCGAATTTTGCCGAGAGGAATTCGCGGTTCAGGCGTGCGATGTGCGCGATGGAGATCGACTTGGGGCACTCGGCCTGGCAGGCACCCGTGTTGGTGCAGTTGCCGAAGCCCAGTTCGTCCATCTTGGCGACCATCGCCTTGGCGCGGCGTGCACCCTCCACGCGGCCCTGCGGCAGCTTGGCGAGCGACGATACGCGGGCTGCGACGAAAAGCATGGCCGAACCGTTCTTGCAGGTCGCGGCGCAGGCTCCGCAGCCTACGCATGCGGCGGCGTCCATCGACTCGTCTGCGTCGGCCTTCGGAATCGGAATGGCGTTGCCGTCGGGCACCGAGTTGGTGCGTACCGAGATGAAACCTCCCGCCTGCAGGATCTGGTCGTACGATGAACGGTTCACCACGAGGTCTTTGATGACGGGGAACGCTGCCGAGCGCCAGGGCTCGATGGTGATGGTCGCACCGTCCTTGAACTTGCGCATGTAGATCTGGCAGGTCGTGACCGCCTGGCTGGGGCCGTGGGCATGGCCGTCGATGTGCAGCGAGCACATGCCGCAGATACCTTCGCGGCAGTCGTGGTCGAATGCCACGGGCTCCTTGCCCTCGTGGATCAGGTTATTGTTGAGGATGTCGAGCATCTCGAGGAACGAGGTGTCGGCCGAGATGTTTTCGACTTTGTAAGTTTCGAAACCACCCTTTGCTTTAGCGTCCTTTTGACGCCATATCTTTAATGTAAAATTCATAATTTCAATTTGTTATTAAAGTGTTACAACGTCAAACGGTTAGTCTTTGTAGTTGCGCTGTGCGGGGTGTACGAACTCGAAGTTCAGCGGTTCTTTCGTCAGCTCGGGGGCTGCGTCCTCGCCCTTGTACTCCCATACGGCGGCATATACGAAGTGCTCGTCGTCGCGCTTGGCCTCGCCTTCCTCGGTCTGGTGCTCCGTGCGGAAGTGGCCGCCGCATGACTCCTCGCGGTTGAGTGCGTCGCGGGCCATCAGCTCGCCCAGTTCCAGGAAATCGGCCAGGCGGAGCGCCTTTTCCAACTCGACGTTGAAGTCGTTTTCCTTGCCTACGACCTTCACGTCCTTCCAGAACTCCTTGCGTAGTGCCTGGATCTCGGTGATCGCCTTTTCGAGCGACTCCTTGGTGCGGGCCATGCCGACGTTCTCCCACATGATGTGGCCGAGTTTCTTGTGAATATCGTCTACCGATTGCTTGCCGCCTATCGAGAGCAGTTTGGCGATCTTCTCCTTGACTTCCTTCTCAGCCTGGTCGAAGGCCTTGGTGTCGGTCTTCACCTTCGGAGCCTGGATTTTGTGCGAGAGGTAGTCGCCGATGGTGTAGGGCAGTACGAAATAACCGTCGGCCAGACCCTGCATCAGCGCCGAGGCGCCGAGGCGGTTGGCACCGTGGTCGGAGAAGTTGGCCTCGCCGATGGCATACAGGCCGGGGATGGTGGTCATCAGGTTGTAGTCGACCCAGATGCCGCCCATGGTATAGTGCACGGCCGGGAAGATCTGCATCGGCTGCTCGTAGGGGCTCACGTCGGTGATCTCCTCGTACATGTCGAACAGGTTGCCGTAGCGCTGCTTGATGATGTCCTTGCCCAGACGCTCGATGGCGGTCTTGAAGTCGAGGAATACGGCCAGCCCCGTTTCGTTCACGCCGAAGCCTGCGTCGCAGCGCTCCTTGGCGGCACGCGAAGCCACGTCGCGCGGCACGAGGTTACCGAAGGCCGGGTAACGGCGCTCCAGGTAGTAGTCGCGGTCTTCTTCGGCGATGTCCGACGGTTTCTTGGCACCCGAGCGGATGGCCTTCACGTCTTCGAGTTTCTTGGGAACCCAGATACGGCCGTCGTTGCGCAGCGACTCCGACATGAGCGTCAGCTTCGACTGCTGGTCGCCGTGTACGGGGATGCAGGTCGGGTGGATTTGCGTGAAGCAGGGGTTGGCGAAGCCGGCGCCCTTGCGGTAGCACTGGAATGCAGCCGAACCGTTCGATGCCATGGCGTTGGTCGAAAGGAAGAATACGTTGCCGTATCCGCCCGTGGCGATCACCACGGCGTGTGCGCCGTGGCGCTCGATCTCACCGGTGACGAGGTTGCGGGCGATGATACCCTTTGCCTCGCCGTCCTCGATGACGATGTCGAGCATTTCATGGCGCGGATAGCTTTTCACCGTGCCGGCTGCGATTTCCTTGTTGAGTACCGAATAAGCGCCCAGCAGGAGCTGCTGGCCCGTCTGGCCGCGGGCGTAGAACGTACGTGATACCTGTGCGCCGCCGAACGAGCGGTTGGCCAGCAGGCCGCCGTATTCGCGTGCGAAAGGTACGCCCTGGGCCACGCACTGGTCGATGATGAGGTTGGAAACCTCGGCCAGGCGGTATACGTTGGCTTCGCGTGCGCGGTAGTCGCCGCCCTTGATCGTATCGTAGAACAGGCGGTATACCGAGTCGTTGTCGTTCTGGTAGTTCTTCGCAGCGTTGATACCGCCCTGTGCGGCGATCGAGTGCGCGCGGCGGGGCGAATCCTGGATGCAGAATATTTTTACGTTATATCCGAGTTCACCGAGCGAAGCGGCTGCGGAAGCACCGCCCAGGCCGGTTCCGACGATGATGATGTCGAGCTTGCGCTTGTTCGCGGGGCTTACGACCTTGATAGCTGCCTTGTGGTTGCTCCATTTTTCTGCGAGAGCGCCGGCAGGGATTTTAGCATCTAATTTAAAAGCCATATCTGTTGTGTGTTTATTGTTCTGGATAATCGGTTAGCAGGCGCCTGCGCAGCAGGGGCAGATGCTCTTGATGAAGTAAACCACCACCACGGCGGCAAAGCCGAGGAAGATGATCGTCGCTACGATATTGGCGATGCATTTCAGGCGGGGATACCACGTGTCGTTGGCCCAGCCTACCGTCTGGAACATCGACCATACGCCGTGCGTGAGGTGGAACCAGAGGGCGAAGAACCACACGAGGTAGATCACCACGTAATACCACTGCGAGAAGGTGTAGGCGATCAGCGAAGCGCCGTCGGCTGCGCCGAAGCCCAGCGAATTCTCATGGCCGCCCATGATTTCGACGAGCTGCATTTTAGCCCAGAAATTGAACAGGTGGAGTGCCAGGCCGCCCAGGATGATGAAGCCCAGTACGAGCATGTTTTTCGAAGCCCATTTGACGCCCGGTTCCACGACCGTTACGGCGTAGCGCTGCGAACCGCGTGCCTTGCGGTTTTCGAGCGTCAGGATGACGGCGTAGATGAAGTGGATGACCACGCCTGCCGCCAGTACGAGCGTACCGGCCAGCGCGTACCAGTTGGCCCCCAGCAGTGCGCAGATCATGTTGTAAGCCTCGGGCGAGATGATCGCCACAATGTTCATGGACATGTGGAAGAGGATAAAGAGCACGAGGAAGCACCCCGTCACGCTCATCACCAACTTCTTGCCGAGCGAGGAATTAGATAAAAAACAGCTCATAATGATTTAAATTTGTTTATATTTGTTAAAGTTTTGTGTTCCCGGACGCAAAGATAGCCATTGTTTGCAGAATAACAATAGAAACGGCCGGGAATTTTATGCCGAAAAGGAGGGTTTTATGACTAAAAAAGAGCTGCGTGCGGCGATGAAAAAACAGAACCTGTCCCTCTCCCCCGAAGAACGTGCCGCGGCATCCGGGCGGATCTTCCGCCGGGTAGCGGAATCGGAGCCTTTCGGGACGGCGCGGTGCGTGGCGTTTTTCTGTGCCCTGCCCGACGAACCCGAGACGGAGGAGGCGCTTGCCCGGTGGGGCTCCGCCAGGCGGATCGTCGTCCCCCGGGTCGGGGGCGACGCGATGCGGTTCTTCGATTACGTGCCCGGGGCACTCCGTGCGGGGGCCTTCAGGATCGCCGAACCGGACGGGGACGCAATGCCGTGCGAACCGTCCGAAATAGATTTGATCGTCGTTCCTGGAACGGCATTTACGCAAGCCGGTGCCCGCATGGGCCGCGGCCGCGGGTTTTATGACAAATACCTCTCGCAGCCCGGGTTCCGGGGCGTGAAGGTCGGGGTCTGCTACGCCCACCAGCTGGTCGGGGCACTGCCCGTCGAACCGCACGACGTATTTATGGATTATGTAATTACAAATGGATGAATGCCATGCAGACAGGAGAATTTGTCGCCGCTTTCCGCGAGGCTTTCGGCCCGGTGCCGGAGCTGCCCCTGCTGTTTCGCTATACGGACGAACCGCTGCGCCCCGCCGCAAAGGCGGGCGGGTGTTTTTTCAAGGCGTTGGCCGAGGCGCGTGACGGGCGGCCCGTGGGGCTCAACGCCTCGAATATCGGTTGCGGGGGCGGCAAGTTCTATACGGGTTTCAGCCCCATGCCGGAATTCGTCCCGCAGTTCGTCTCGCTCAAGGAGCGTTATAAGCAGACGCCCGAAATGGTGCTGGACTTCATCGCTGCGCTCGACCTGCGGCCGGGGCCGAAGGCGTGGCTCGAGTTCGTGCGTGTGGATGCGGCGGGGACGTTCGACGGGGCGGAAGGCGTGCTATTCTTCGCTACGCCAGACGTCTTGGCGGGGCTCGTGACATGGGCCGGGTTCGACAACGACGCCCCGGATGCCGTTGCGGCGCCGTTCGGCTCGGGATGCAGTACCGTGGTGTCGCAGGCCGTGCGGGAAAACCGTAACGGCGGCCACAGATGTTTCCTGGGGCTGTTCCATCCTTCGGTGCGCCCGTGGGTCGGTGCGGACGAATTGTGTTTCGTTATTCCGATGTCGCGTTTTGCCGGGATGTGCGGCACGATGCGTGCAAGCTGTCTGTTCGGAACCCATGCGTGGGATAAAGTCCGGGAGCGGATAAACAAGATGAATTTATGAAAAAAAGAAGGGCTGCGCTGGTGCTTGCGGGCGGCGGCGCGCGTGGTGTTGCCCATATCGGGGCGATCGAGGAGTTGGAGAGTCAGGGATTCGAGGTGCATGCTGTGGCCGGCACTTCGATGGGGGCGTTGGTCGGGGGCATGTATGCCTCGGGGCATCTCGAACCCTTCAAGGAGTGGATGTATACGCTCGACAAGTATAAGGTTTTCGGGCTGGTCGATTTTGCGCTGAGCACCGAGGGACTCGTCAAGGGCGACCGCGTGATGCGGGCCATGAAGGAGCTGGTGCCCGACGTGAAGATCGAGAAGATGCCGCTGCCGTTCGCCGCGGTTGCCGCCGACCTGCTGACGGGGCGCGAAGTCGTGCTCGACAGGGGAGGCTTGTACGATGCCATCCGGGCGTCTATCTCCATCCCGTCGGTATTCCGTCCCGTACGCCGGGGGAACCAGGTGCTGGTCGACGGCGGTACGGTCAATCCGCTGCCGTTGAACCGGGTGCGCCGTGAACCGGGCGACGTCCTGGTCGCCGTGGATGTGAGCGCCCCGTTCTCGGAGGAGATGGCCGTCCGCAACAAGGCTTCGCTGAACTATTATAAGGTGATTACCGCCTCGTCGGAGATCATGCAGCAGCATATCGCACGCCTGATGTGCAAGCTTTACAAGCCCGACCTGCTGATAGAGATGCCTGCCGACCGTTTCGGGATTTTTGAATTCTACCGCGCCCGGGAAATTGTCGAGGCCGGCCGCATGGCGACGCGTGCCGCACTGGAGCGTAGCCTCGTCGAAGCGGGATAGACTGGGGGCGAGGAAAATCGGATGGGCTATGGCATGATTTTTGTTTGAGGATAAAAAGATTGCGACGGCCCGTGATTTTGAAGAATTCAAAAGTAGTGACGCAACTTCACACAGATTTGAGGGGCCGTCGCAATATTTAAACGCAAAAACATCCGGGGCGGGGAAATAAGTTCATCCCCTGAGAAATGCTTTCGTAATCTCTATATTGCAAAGATAAATAAAGTTTCCGATAAACCAATGCCATTGCCTGATTATGGTATGGGTGCGCCTAAAATATGGAAAGGGAGGGTGCGTTTGTTGCCGCAGGCTGTCTTTTTTGCGTACTCCAAGTGTCTTTATGCCCGGTTCGGCAGAATTTTCGGGCGTCCTGATAAGAAAAACCCGGCCTGAAAAGGTCGGGTTTCCCGTTCGTTTACCGCCGATCCTTGTCGTACACATAGGCCGCGATACGGTGGCTGCGCCTGCCGATCGGTACGCCGATGCCCAGCGTGACGTTCATCACGCTCTGCTTGATGGGGATGAACTGGGGCGTATGCTTGGCCGTGACGATGTCCGTGGCAAGGTAGAAATTGATCCAGCTGGGGTTCAGGTTCAGCGCCAGCCCCACGGCGCCGCCGCGGTTGTCGATCACCGAATAGCTGCCCGTGACGGTAAACCAGCGGATCGGGTGGAAATTGACCGACCCGGTGATGTTGTGCAGGGTCTTGTATTCCCACACGCGGGCCGTATACAACAGGCCGATGCCGATCTTATGGCGCCATACCTCGTATTCGAGGCCGGCGTTGATCGAGGCGCGCAGCATGCGCGATACGCTCTTGGCCGCGCCCTTGTGGAACTCCAGTACGTCGATGTCGAAGTCGGGCGACTCGGTGCCGTCCTCGGTGACCGTCACGCCCGTGAAGGATAGCTCCTTCGCCGAATAACCCGTTACGTTCTTGTTCTTGCTCCAGCCGATGAAGCCCAGGTCGTTCACCGCCAGCGATGCCTGCAGGTTGGGCAGGATGTCGTACGTGGCTCCGAAGTCGACCGCGAAGCCGTAGCCGGCGGGCGAGGTGGGCTTGAGGCTGATGTCGTCCATCTTGTAGACCTCTTCGCCGTGGTCGTTGAGTTCGGTCTTGACGTCGAGCCCTGCGGCCGTGATGTCCAGCCCGCCCGCGGCGTTGATCAGCCAGCGTTCCTCGTTGTGCGATACGTTGAATTGCGTGAAATACATCCGCGCACGTGCCACGCCCATCAGGAATTTTGCCCGCACACCGATGTATAACTTGTCGTCGAGCAGCGGAAAAGAGTAGTTGAAACCCGCTTCGAGATAGCTGTCGGCCGTGATGCCGATGTCGCTGATGTCGCCGCTATTGCCGCGTTTCAGGAAGTCGAAGAGCGAGTAGGGCAGGGTGGCGTCGGTCGTGACGCGGGCGTTGAGGTCGAACGACCAGAAATTCTTGTGGTTGCGGGTGAAGGCGCCGAACCCGATGAGGTTTACGCGCGTGTCGAGACCCAGGAGGTTGTCGGCTTTGAGTCCCGAAAGGGCGTCGGCCGTCGATACGGAGCTGTCGAGCAGTGTGACGAGTTTTCCGTTGCGCGGATAGAGTATTTTGTCGATCGAGAGGTTGCCGCTCACGTTGATGTCCAGTCCGCCCAGCCCGGGGATGTTGACATAGCCGCGTAAGGGGGCGAAAGCCGGGTTGAACTGGCTGCGGAGGGTAGACCCCTCCATGAAATAGGCCGTCGGGTTCTGTGCCGCGGCGCCGGATGCCAGCAGCAGCGTGAATAGGAATGCGTATATTTTTTTCATGTTCTGTGCCGGATTAGAGGTTGAGCTTCAGGCCGCCGCGCTTGATCAGGCGCAGGGTGATGACGATTTGCTGATCGGACGTGAAATCGTAGCCCGGATAGTATTTCTCCAGCGAGACGGGGAGGATGATCTCGGCACCCTCGATGATCTGCCGCAGGTCGCTTTCGAAAAGTTGCGTCTCCCTGATCTCGTTCGTTTTGCCGGGTTCGACCGTTACGTCGAACCGGACGTTCGTAGGCGAGAAATAGGGCACGAGCCGCAGGCTCACGGGCAGGGCGCTCGTGATGCTGCCGTAGAGGTGCAGCGTGTTTTTGGGGTTGGGGGTGCCTTCACTGTCGAGGTTCTCGCAGAGCATGTCCACCACGTCGCCGCCGATGTCGATCTTACCGATGTCGTAGGTTACATCCTGGACTTTGAGCTCTGTCAGGTAGCTGCCGGCCAGGGATTTGACCTCGCCCGAAAGCCGGTCGTGCAGCATCGGCATATTGCGGAACGCCTCGATGAAGACCGGTTTGAAATCTGCCGGATCCGTATTCGGGGGGAGCAGGGGCAGGAAGGTCGAGAGGTATTTTTCCGCCAGCAGGTCGGCGACGGCGGTGATCTTGGCATCGTCGTCCATCATCTGGTCGATCAGTGCATCGAGCAGCGGCGTGATTGTCTCCGGGGTGTTCTGGAGTTCCCGCAGGTCGACGTATGCGGCGTTTCCGGGCAGGGGCGAGGGAAGCCAGATGTCCGCTTCGTCGAAGAGCGTTTTGATGTCCGCACCTCCTTCGTTCAGTTCACTCATACTTACGTATACCGTGGCCAGCGGCAGCCGGTATTCCGAGTCCTCGTCGCCGATGGTGACATCGTCCGTGTTCACGTTCGACAGGTCGTAAGCGTTGTCGATACAGGACGATGCGAGTGCTGCGGCGAAGAGAAAAGGTAAAAATTTTCTCATAGGGTTTGGGTTTGTTTTCAATGTGCCGCAAATATATGCCGTTCCGACGAATAAAACAAAAAATCGGACGTTTTAGTTTATGCGTGTGTCAAATGCGGCCATCTCTGCGTGCGCCGGAAGCATGCCGGAGGAGATGGCGCGTTTTGTGAAATAATTGCTACATTTGCACTGCGATTATCGCTATGGCGGGAACCGAAAAAAACAATCTCAGAGAGCAGGTGGCGATGCTGCCGCAGTCGCCGGGCGTCTACCAGTTCGTAGACCGCTCGGGGACGATCATCTACGTCGGTAAGGCCAAGAGCCTGCGCAAGCGGGTTTCATCCTATTTCGTGCAGAGCAAGGAGCACAGCCCCAAGGTTCGCGTGCTGGTGAAGCAGATCGCCGAGATCCGCCATATCGTCGTGGACAGCGAAACCGACGCCCTGTTGCTGGAAAACTCGCTCATCAAGACCCTCCAGCCGCGGTACAATATCCTGCTCAAAGACGATAAGACCTATCCCTGGATCGTGGTGCGCCGCGAGCATTTCCCGCGCGTGCAGTCGACGCGGCAACTGAACCGCGACGGGTCGCAGTACTTCGGCCCCTACGGATCGGTGGTGATGCAGCACAGCGTGCTGGATTTCATCCGCGAGGTGGTTCCCTTGCGTACCTGCAAGCTCAACCTCGCCCCCGAGCAGATCGCCAAGGGGAAATATACGGTCTGCCTGCAATACCACCTGGGCAACTGCAAAGGCCCCTGCATCGGGGCGCAGGGCGAAGGGGAATACGGCCGGCTCGTCGACATGGTCGTCGCGGTGCTCAAGGGCGACCTGCGCCCCGTGCGTAGCTACCTCGAACAGGAGATGCAGCGCGCTGCCGGGGAATTGAAATTCGAATTGGCGCAGCGCTACAAGCAGCGCCTCGATGCGCTGGACAACTATGCGGGCAAGTCGGTGATCGTCAGTGCGAAGATCGTCGACGTGGATGTTTTTTCGCTGCTTCCGGACGACGATGTGGCCTATTGCAATTTCGTGCGTATCCGCCACGGGTCGGTCGTGGGCGTTTATACCGTGAAACTCAAGACGGGTGTCGGGGGCGACGAACGCGACATGCTGACGCTGGCCATCCAGCATGTCGTCGAGCATATTGCCGGGACGCTGGCCCGTGAGGTCATCGTACCGTTCCTGCCTTCGACGACGCTGCTGTTCGACGGTGTGACCTTCACGGTGCCCAAGCGCGGCGAAAAGCTCGAACTGCTCGAATTCTCGCAGAAGAGCGCCCGTATCTATCGCGCCGAGCAGCTCAAGAACCTGGAAATCAAGAATCCCGAACGATATACCGAGCGGTTGATGAATGCCCTGCAAAAGGAATTGCGCCTCGACCGCCAGCCGCGGCACATCGAATGCTTCGACAACTCCAATCTGCAGGGGGCCCATCCGGTAGCCTCGTGCGTGGTGTTCCGCGACGGAAAACCCGCGCGCAAGGACTACCGCCATTTCAACATCAAGACCGTGGAGGGCCCCGACGATTACGCTTCGATGCGCGAGGTCGTCTTCCGGCGTTACAGCCGCCTGCAGGAGGAGGGGGCCGAGCTGCCCGATCTCATTATTGCTGACGGCGGGAAGGGGCAGATGGGCGTCATTCACGAGGTGCTGGAGTATCTCGGGCTGGACATACCTGTCGCCGGGCTGGCTAAGAACGACCGCCACCGCACCTCCGAGTTGCTCTGCGGATTCCCGCCTGTCCTGGTCGGCATCCGTCCCACTTCGCCCCTTTTCCACTTTCTGGCGCACATCCAGGAAGAGGTGCACCGTTTCGCCGTCTCATTCCACCGTCAGAAACGCAGTAAGGCCTTTATCCATAGCGAACTGGAACAGATCGAAGGCATCGGTGACAAGACCGTCCGTACGCTGCTGCAACATTTCCGCACCGTGGCCAAGGTCAAGGCGGCACCGTTCGAGGAGTTGACAGCGCTGGTCGGCCCCGCCAAGGCGAAAAAAATCAAGGCTTTCTTTGAAAAATAACCGGATTTTTTGAAAATTGCGAAGAATCGACTATCTTTGCCTTCCCGATTCTACGGAAGAGGCTTGCCCGGATGGCGGAATCGGTAGACGCGTTGGTCTCAAACACCAATGACAGCAATGTCGTGCCGGTTCGACCCCGGCTCCGGGTACCAGTAAAATCGCTTAATTTGTTGATACAGACGAATTAAGCGATTTTATTTTTCCGGATTTTCCCCACATTTTCCCCACACGTGCTGAAATGTTCGTTAAATCTAGTTTTGATAGTTGATAATATGGAATAATAGTTGGCTTAATCTATTCTATGCTTTCACATGAATTTTGATAATTTTATATTGTCAAATTTGAAGTCTCCAAAATCATATTTATCCTCATTGTTATCAGGGAGCATGAAGATTTCTCGTCCTGGGAGAATATTCAAAATCTGTTCATCTGATAATGTACGAAACTGAGTGCGAATACGCTTAAAGAAACTCACCTCTGAATATTCAATATTCTTGTCTGCTTCAATGATAGATATTGCTAATCTAATTATTTCTAATTTCTCATTTTCTGATAATGTATCGTTGGCAAGCTCGTCTATATATGCCATTAAGAAATGCGCCCCACTTCTATTTATGGCGTTAATATAAATATTGAGAGTTTGCTCAATATCTATATCGGCAAATAAGTCAGGGTGAGCAGCAACATATTCTTTTATTAATTCTATTTCTTCTGTGGCGATATCTCCATCGCATGCCATGCAGCAAAAAGCTGTTTTCAAATATAATTCATTCGTTTTCATATGTGCTAAAATCCAATTTTTCTTCTTGCAGTTGGTTCAGAATTTGAGTCCTCAAATTTAGCCTTGATAGCTTCATAGCTTTTAATTGTCTCCAAAGATACACTTGGTTTTGTTATTTTAATGGCATTTTCCAAGACTTCTAATGATATGCGGTTTAGCTTATTCCTAAAAACGAATCGAGCGGCAGTATCAACGATTAATTTTATATCGGCCGATATATAATTATCTGTTAATTTGGCCAATTTGTCATAGTCAATGCCAAGGTCTACTTTTCGCCTTTTTAGATGAATTCTAAATAAAGCTTTGCGAGTCTCAAAGTCTGGTAGTGGAATGTAATATTTAAATTCCAACCGACCAGCTCTTAATGCAGCGTCATCTATTTCGTTTGGCTTATTGGTTGCTCCAATAACAATTACACCATCTATTCCACAGTTGTTAAGTTGTGTTAGAAATTCATTAACCTCTCCCGACATACTTGCATTGTCCTGTTTGCTACGACTTTGTAACATTGCATCAATTTCGTCAAAGAACAATATTGTTGGGGCATTTTTTCTAGCCTCTGCGAATACCGCCGCAATCTTGTCTTGACCTCCATGGATATATGGAGAGGCTATATCTGAGCATCGTATGTACATATAATTACAACCGACCTCTTCTGCAAATTTTTCGGCAAAATATGTTTTTCCACATCCGGGAGGACCGTAGAAAAGTAATCCATTTGGCAAAGCCAGCCCCAATTCCTTCGCTTGCTCGGGATTTTTCAGCAAATCAATCACATCTGAACGTAATTGTTCCTTGAGCATCTCCATGCCAGCAACATCCGCAAAACCATTTCCGGAGCGAGTCGATGATTTTGACAATTGCCTACTTTGTGTCGGTGAACTATGGCTAGAGTTACGACAAATTTTTATTTCGCCTGTTAAAGCCTTAATGAATTCTTCTGCATTCTTGAATCGGTCATCGATATTTTCAGCAAGAGCCTTATTTATGACCTCAACTATCGGGCTCCACAAATTGGTATCACTAAATTCTGGTACTTTAAGCGGTTTGCGCCGCTCGTTTAGGATGGCATCAATTAGGTTGTTACGATCTTGCTGAAACGGAGATAAATCTATAAAATGCGGTGGCAATCCAAACAATATATGGTATAATAGCACCCCAACTGAGTACAAATCGCTTTGTGCTGTAAAAACACCATTAAATGTTTCTGGAGCCATGTAAAATGGATTAAGTCCTTCCGTTAAAAAATCACGTTGACTTTGCTGGAGATATCTTGCATACCCAAAATCAATAATTTTGGGTGTGGGTATACTCTTTGATAGGTCCAGCATTATATTCTGAATGGTTAATTCATTGTGCATAATAGGTTGAGGCTTCGTGTGAAGATACCGAACTCCTTCCAATATGCCTAATGTAATTTGCCTGGCGTCATACAACGAGCATTGTCTCTCACGATTCACCTTTTCAGCAAGAGTTTCACCTACAATATAGTCATATACTGCATATGCTTTCTTGCACCCATTACATATTAACTCTCCATCATCATGAAGAGTTAATATGTTGGGATGATGTACATTTTTGACTATAGACAACTCCAAAATCTCCCCTCCTTCATCGAATTGTGTGCGATGGAGTTTCGAGTAATCAAATAATTTTAGGAAAAAGTTTTTCCCTGTCTCATCTTTTACCCTGTATGTTTCGGCGTATTTACTGTCCTTTACATGAAAGGTTACTATGTAGTTGCCTATGCGTTGTTTCTTGCTAAATGTAGGCATATTATAATGAACCTATGGTTGGCTTTTCGTTTTCCGGTATATCGAGAAGATCTATTACCGCCCGGACAATGGGTAACAGTTCTTCCGCGGTTGGGTTGTTTTGTATAATTTGCAGACCTTTGTTTAAAAGCGACCTCGCCTGCATGGGATCCTTCCATTTCAATGTTCCAAACGATTGAGAGTGATGATGGATAAATCCGATAATTTGATAGATATATGTCACTGCAAAAAACTGCTCGTGAATCCGCTTCAGAACAATTCTACCGTATTGTACGTCCTTTCTGGTTATGGCCTCATCGGCTTGTTTGCGTAAGCTCTCGATGGCCTCATCGTGTTTGTTGCCTAAATCATTGTTCGCCCTTTCCAGCCTATCAAATTCTTCTCGTATTTCCGTTTCCAGAGTATCCCATTCGTGATTCTTCTCGACACGTTCCAGTGCAATAAATGCACGTCTCAAATCTGCGAGCAAGTGCATCTTCCCGTCCTCGCTGTTTTTTTCATTGTCAAAACGCTTGTAAACATCCGTAATAATAGCATCTGCATCGTTAATTTCCGCATCACTAATACCTGATTGTTCTTTAAATCGGTTCAGTTGAGTCATGGCTTCATTTAAGCGTTGGGTTAATTCTTGAATATGAACGCCATCGCGCTGACCAATTTCAATCTCTTTTTCAATAGTTTCACCAATGACAGGGAATGTTGCCTCCAATCGCATCATTTGCGATCTGTCGACTTTGATAATGATATCAATATCGCTATTCATTGGTATAAGCGCAGGAACATCATCTCCGTTGATCTCCACGTTGCAGACATGATCATTATGTATGGCGCTTGTCCCTTCCGCATTAAATTCACCCAAATAGATAGGAATGATTAATCTGTCGGCTGCCATACCCGGACGAATTTGTTTAGGCGTTTTGAGCCCATTTTTAACCCCAACGGCAGGTATCTGTTGATTTTTCTCCAGTCCAGTTAATGGCATGAACACGTCTTTGTCAATTATTTCGTCATGTACTTCAATGCCAATATTATATGGAAGAACTGCATTGCCTATTTTCGTTCCCTGTACGATTGTGATCTCATTGGGGAAACACGGAATAATATTGCCGCTATTATCATACGCAACAATAGCAAATGTGTTAGCTTTCCCTTCTATGAGTTGGCATTCTATGACATCTCCAATTTCATTAATTTCGACTTTGCCGCTTGACCATGCTTTATCCCCTCGGATCAATTCAATATATAATTGAGAAGGTAGAGGCATTGACGAATCTTTTGACGAGGCCTTGACCGTTACAAATTCGAGTGTCTCCACCGTATTTGATTCGTATTGCACCTCAAGAGCAATGAACCCTGATTTAGATTCAGTCGTGGCCTCGCAGTCAATACCAGAAGCATATAATGCAGCACCTCGAGCGACCGCAGTCATCGGATCAATGCTTGTATCCACATTCGGAGTTATCTGCTCACGAAGCATCTGTCTGAGTACGGGTGAGTATGTAGGACCCCCAACAAGAATAAGGGTATCCAATTTACCAGCAAGATTATTTCTGCTGATAAGTTGTTTGCATATGTCTATGGCTTTCTGGAAAATAGGAGCAACTACCGGCTTAAGTTGTTCCTCCGTGATGATCATATCCAGTTCCAATTCATTCCCTTCATCATCATCGCCGAATTCATCTAATTGTGATGTGATGTCACATTTAGGCTTAAATGATAGTTGATTTTTTGCCTGTTCAGCGTAGAATTTCATGGCATCTCGCAGAATCTCTCGTTTGGAATCGTCTGCAAGAATGCAGTCAATCGAAAAATGTTCTTTCAAGTATGGAATAATAATTCCATCAACAATCGCATAGTCTAGATTCTTTCCGCCCAGATAATTGTCACCTTCAGTGTCAACGACTTGCATGATGCCCTCCTCAACCTTTAATAGGGCAGCGTCAAAAGTTCCGCCACCAAAGTCGAATACCATCCAATAGCCGTCTTTTTTGGTTGTACTAAGCCCGTATGCCATAGAGGCAGCAATAGGCTCCTGCAGGAGTTCGCAATGTGTAATACCCGCCAATGTTGCAGCTCGTTTTGTTGCTGCAATCTGGTCTGTTTTGAATTTCGCAGGGATAGTTATGACGGCCGATGTTATACTTTCTTCTGTGATGAAAGAGCGCAACGTTTTAAGCACCTCGGCCGAAAGCTCCTCCGAAGAAAAACCGCGCCCCATATACGAACTCATATATTGGGTTGAAGAACCCATTGTTCGCTTAAATTCGATATAAACATTCTCGCCATCGTTTGTCATACGTTTGGTTCCTCTTGATTTATCTTGACGCAAATCGTTATATGCGCTATCACCAACACGAATGACTTTTTTCTTGGTAAAGGACACGCATGAAGGGAGAGTATCTTTGAGAGTGTCTGTCTTTCTGATAACGGGCTCTCCATTCTCTATTTTACATATAGCGGAATTGGTCGTTCCCAAATCAATTCCGTATTTCATTTTAACTTTTACCATAATGCTAATTTTAAATATTTTGACTTACTGTGATTTGTGCGGCTTGTATCATTTGGCCCTTATAATTAATCTGTGGTTTGATAATAGCTGTAATTATCCGTTCTCCAGCATTTATTGTATCATCATCGATGGTATTGACACTGGCTTTCATGCCCTCATGATACGGCTTTCCCAACATGTCAACTAATTCATAACCGTTGGCAAGCAGATTGTCTTTCATCTGATTGATCGCCTTTGATAATTGTTTGTGGCCTCTTACATCCTTGTCCATTTTATAAAGCGTCATTTCCATGAAAGTGATTCTGTCCGCCAAGGCTTTTATTAGTTGCACCTCTGCATCTGAAGATTCATTGCTCCCTGATGCCTCGCCAACCGTGGATGCTATTTTCTGCAATTCGCCAATCTCAATAGCCAATTGTCCTACAATCTTTCCATTCAACTCTTCTGCGGCTTTTTTCAGGGATTCTATCTTGTTATCTCCTTTGCGATGGAGGAAAATACATATGATAATTGAACCAACAAATGCGAGACACAACACAACAATGCCCCATATTGTTTTGCTCTGGAGATTATTTGCTAATCCTATTGTTTGTTCAGCTTGGTTCTTTACTTGAACTCGGGTATTTCCAATTGATGCATTCAAGCTGTCGTTAACACCAGTCAATCTAGTGTCAACTTGTTGGACATCTTCTTTTATGCCATCAATCGTTTCTGCCTGTTTTAGAATATCCTTTTGCAATTTAGATTGTTCGACCTGTAATTCCATAATAGCCCCTTTCAATGCGACCAATTGAATGCTGTCTGCTTGTTGCTGCAAAACGACACGCTGTTTTAACTCAACAAGAGCAAGACTATCTGTGTTGGCAAAAACAACAGTGGAGGCCATGAGAGCCAAAGAACTTAATAAACTAATTTTTTTCATTATTGTATATCTTTATAAATTTATCCAGGAGACTTCGTATTATTTTATTGATTCTCTTTTTGTCCTTCATATGCTCAACCCATGTGGGGGAGTATCGATAATAAAAACGTATAAATGCTCGCCCCAATCGGTGCTTTTGTAAAATTTGATCTCGGAAATCTCGCAATACGAGAACTTGAGGATGATCGTAGTCTCCATAAACCATTGTTGCGATATAACAACCACTACTGCTTGACGAAGAGGATGCCTGGCTGCTATAATTCTCTAATTGTCGTTTAAGACTATTGATTTTATTAACAGCAGCTGAAATTTGATCCCTCATTTCAGACAACGTTTGTTTGTTGGTTGCAAGACGAGCTCGTTCAGCAGAAGACATATCGAGTGTTCCTATTGTCAACATAACAGACATTGCTCGATCCACCGAATCCTTTAATGATTCCAAAGCGGAGATATTTTGGCTAGCTGAATTTTGCTCTCTGTTTATAACAGACACTAACATTCCCAATGCGTTGTTGGCAACAGCGGTTGATATTTGAAGATACAATTCGTTATCCTTGCCAAGATTATTGGCTATGACTTGAAGATGAGGGCGGCAATTGGATACCAATTCGCTGGCGGCACTGATAGTCGCATATTTATCTTTGAATCTTCTTAACTCATTTGCAACATACTCTACATCGGCACCTATTTTTTCCTGCTCTTTTCTCTTATTCAGTATGTCAACATTTTTTTTGCATCGGTCTTTAACTAATTTTGATACTGCAATGTTTAAGGCATATTCTTGCAACTCCAAGGCTTTGTCGACATCATCGGAGTCATTGGAGTTGTTGAAATAATTAATTCCACATTGTAGAATCTGCTCTGCTAATTCATCCGCGATAACTTGATATTGAAGATTTGCTGATATTAAGCGCTTTAGTGCAGCAAATGGAATGCGCGTTTTGCTAATTAGATTTTTACCAGCAGCAAATGAGGCTATTGCATCTTGACTATTCACTTTCTTTGCAACAGCAATCTCGCTCCTGATTTTTTGCATATACTCCGATAGCACCTTATCCTTAATATAGGTTGTGTCGCCTGCACATGCTTGAACTGCGTCTAATATTGCTTTAGGTTTCCAATTGGTCAATAAAACATCCATATACATTTTCCACAAGTCAGATGCGGATATTGGCATAGTATTACCACCGATTGCCATAATAAAAGCATCAGTGGCGGTACCATCTTTTACGAAAAGAGACATGTTCCCAATAGCCCCCTCTAAATTGTTATTGATTAGATGTAATACAGACTGATTTATTAATGCCGAGTATGTCGTTTTTTTGCCAAACAATTCCAAAGCCTTATCAACATCTCCATTTTGGAGATAATCCAAAGCCATTTTATCTATTGGAGTTGCATTAATAAACCAGAATAATGCATATTTTGCTTTATTAATCGGCAGAGTTAACTCATGTTCTGCATTAAGAATACTATCACTAGTTCGAGAGATTGCTCCTAATAACTGCTGAAGGTCAGATGGGAATGTAATAGCTTTTCCCACCTTTGAATATGCTGCCAGTTTAGTTTTATTGGCCGTGATCTCTTTTAAGGATGCATTAGAATACACGCCCAAGGTTCGGAATGGATTTGCCTCAATCAATTTTAACATATGCTTGTATTCAAATCATTGAAAGTTCTAGGAAAACAATATACAATATATTAATTTATGTGATTCATTACAATTATAATAGAATATGCCCTGCCAAGATGTATTTATTTGAGTCTCATTTTGTATCATTTGAAGTTTGCTAATTTGGGCCTTGTTTCTTACAAAGTTAGAAAAATAAACCAAATCTTGTAAGTTTTGATTAATGCGTATTATATTCGTAATTAGTTTTTTATTACTTTCCCTATTTCGAATGAATAAATACGAATAATGAAGCTAGAATGATCCTTTTTAGTTATACGTATTTTACAGATTGCATAATCAAGACCGACTGATTCTAGGAATAAGCTATTAATATAAATGGAGATATTATAGATTAAATATATGGACAAGCCTATTATATTATAATTACCTCTATATTCTGCATTGCGCCCAATGCGTCGACTACGGTAATCGTGTGAACTCCGCGTGTCGGTGCGATTGTCATTTGGTGAATATCTCGGGTTGAACCGAGATAGGTGTTGTCCAGGTGCCAGAAAAGCTCCGTTGCTGGATTCGTGTGTGCAACCCGGGCGACAAACGAACCCGGCGAGCCGTCCAATTGGCGTGGCAGCGAGATGATGCTCCCGTCGGCCGGATAGATGAAGTGCATCGTGGTGGTCGGATCTGTCCCGGGACCTTGTTTCAAGGACGGCAACGCCCTATATTCGGGATGGAGCGGTTTGTAGAAATGTTCAATCATCGGCGGTAGGACGAAACGACTCTCCAGGCGGACGGGCTTGCTGCGATTCACGACCTGCCGCCCGCCATCCAGCGAGAGGGGCACTTCGCGACAATAGGGGCAGGGCCGGCACGCGGTAGCCCCCTTGGGCAACAATTCTGTCTGCGTCTCCGGGCAAAAGCGACCGGCCGGATACCCGGAATGGCTGCATACCGATCGGATCATACCCTCTTCATCTCCGGGCTCCTCAAACCATTCGCATTCCGGCAACAGCCCGAACAGTTCGAACAGAACGGGGCCGGCGATGCGGGCTCCGGTCAGGTCGGCGACGCCGCTTCCGTTGGCATTTCCGGCCCATACTCCGATAACATACTTGGGAGTAAGCCCGATGGCCCACGCATCACGCGATCCGTAACTGGTCCCTGTTTTCCAGGCGATGTTCTGTGCGGAACTGGCCCGTCGCCAATCCATTTCGTCGGGACGAACCACTTCGCGCATCGCCTCAAACGTACGATACAGGGCGATCCGATCGTGCAGCGGAAAGCTCGGATAACGAGTCGAGTCCCGATAGCATGCCGCCATTTTGGCATAGCACGCTGTAATCTCCACCAATGTAACCTCGGCTCCGCCCAGAATCAGGGAAAGACCATATTCATCCGCTGGGCGTGACAATGTCTTCAATCCGGCCTCACGGAGCGTTTCGACAAAGCGCAGAATGCCGTACTCTTTTAGCAGATATACGTTGGGAATGTTGAGCGAAAGGGCCAACGCCTGATCGGCTTCGATGGCCCCGGCGAAGGAGCCGTTGAAGTTCTTGGGTGCGAACCCTCCGAAATCCATCGGGACATCGGGCAGGAGCGAGTTCGGAAGAATCGTTCCTCGTTCGAGGGCCGCAGCGTAGAGCAGCGGCTTGAGGATGCTGCCCGACGAGCGTGGCGAACGGGCAATATCGACCCATTTCCCATCGCGGTCGAACGACAGATCGCTGTTGCCGCAATAGGCTGCCGGCTCACCGCTCTCCACCTCGACGATGATCGCTGCCAGATCCCGGATCCCCTTTTGTCGCAGTTCCCGGTTCCAACGCACGAGCACCTCCTCCATCCGGTGTTGAAGATCCCGATCAATGTGAGTCACGGTGCGTTGCCCGTGTGCCTTCCGGTCGTACCACTCCACCAGATGCGGAGCATATTGGGGCATCGGATAAGGTTCGCCGATCAGCGACTCTTCCAAGGCCAGCGCATAGTCCTCCTCGTCGATCTCGCCTTTGGCATGCAGACGGGCCAGCAACCGGTTGCGTTTGGCCAGCAGCTGATCGCGGTTCCTGGCCAGATGGATACTGGAAGGCGCATTTTGCAGCACGGCGAGTGTGGCGGCTTCGGCCCATGACAATTCGGTCCGGTCACTTCCCAGATACCGCCACCTGGCGGCATCGATGCCGACGACGTTGCCTCCGAACGGGGCGTGGGCGGCATACAGACGCAGGATTTCCTCTTTCGAGCAGCGCAGCTCCAGCCGTGTGGCCATGCATGTTTCGACCAGTTTCTGCCACAACGTCCGCGGTTTTTGCCGCGAGAGGCGGATGACCTGCATGGTCAGCGTGCTGCCTCCGCTCACGATGCGACCGTTGCGGATGTTCTGGATCGCGGCACGCACCAACGCCCGCGGACTGACGCCGCAATGGTCGAAAAAGGTGCGGTCTTCGAACTCGACGAGCGCCTTTACGAACTTCTCGGGTAAGGTGTCGCGTGGCGGGAAGCGCCATTGCCCGTCATCGGCGACCCTCGCGCCGAGCAACGCACCGTTTCGGTCGGTCACAACCGTCGAATAGGTGGTTCCCTCGAAGAGGTCGTGCGGCAGACAAAAGAGCCACAGCAGCAGGAGAACTCCTGCCGCTGCAGCTGCTGCATATTTCAGTTTGCGCCTCATTTTACCACTTTGACACGACGATTCGACAGCACGGCCCGGCAGGATGTGTCGTACATATCCTCACATACGGTTGCCGGCAGGACAAACTCTCCACACCAGGCTGCACGCAACCGGATGGCAAACTCCCGTGTTTCACCTGCCTTCAACCCGAAGTACCAGCAGATCCGGTCGTCGCGAATGTCCAGGTGTTTGAGATCCCCGGCGGCGGCTTCATTCATCAGCCGCTCGTTCCAGATCTCCCAGCCCGACGGCACGGCCAGGGTCAGAGCCATTGACTCGGAGTCGTTCCCGCGCTTCCGGACCTCGATGCGGGCCAGAAACTCCTGCCCCTGCTGCAGCTTCGCAACCTCGATCCCCTGCCCCTGCAGGTCCGTATAACGGACGCTGATCTCAACGCCGTCAGCCCTGGCCGGAATAATCTCGTCAACGGCCGGTCGCCGCGAAGCTGTCAGCGACACACAGACGGCCTCGCGGCCGCGGTTTTCGAGGGTGACACTTCCAGCTGCGGCCGGCAGCTTCACCTCTTCGATGCCTTGCATGTTGCGGAGAGTCTGCGCCTTTCCGCCGGACGTACGGATGACGACCTCCTTGCTGCCGGGAGTCATCAGGTCGGCCAGTCGGCTCATCGCCACACTCGTAAAAGCGATCTCCTGGGTCGAACAACTCGTTGGTGCGAACTTGTCCGCCAGATCCCGGGCAGCAGATGCCGCCCGATTGCCCTCTCCGAGCAGCGCCCAGGTTTCGACCTCCATGGCCAGATCGCGCAGCGGACTGTAAAAGGTCTCATAGTTGCCGGGGATCCGGGGGGCCTCGTCGGCTTTTTCGAGCAGTTTCGTCGCGACGTCGCCCCGGCCCGAAACTGCATAGGCGGCCGCCAAACGCATCCGTGCCTGCCGCGACAGCTTCCGGGATTCCCGCAGCCTGTTCATGGCGGCCGAAGGCTGTTCCCCGGCCAATGCCAGCGTGTAAAGCCGATAGGCCTGTACCAGATCGGCCGCACAGACCGTCGTGTGCCGGTAATCGCGCGCCGCCGTTTTCTGACAGGAGACCCAGCGATCGACCGCCTTCCGGTCGATGGCAAACCCCTGCCGGCGGGCTTCGACCATCACCTCCCCGGCCATGGAGGTAACCCACGGGTGGGCATCGGAGTATCCCGGCCAATAGGCGAATCCGCCGTTGGGAAGCTGGCGGAACAGGATGTTTTTCAAGATGTCGGGTAACGCCTCTTCAGCCTGATGTTGCTCGTTCTCGTGCAGAAACCGCCGGGCATAAAGCAGATACATGGCCCTCGCCGAGAGCTGTTCGGTGCAGAAGTGCCCGTAATCGGCCACAAAGGAGAAGACGCCACTGAAAGGGATGGACGGTATCGTTGCGATCTCCATGCGGACGCTCCCATCTTCCAGCCCCCGCCATGAGAACCGGTCGCTCGCACCGCCCTGTACGTTTCGGCTTTCTACCGTTGTAACCAGCGGCTGCGGATTCCGCACTTCGATGGCGAGTGTTTCGTTCACCGAATGCCCGCCGCCCCGTGCCGAGATGCGGATTTTCGCCTGTCCGCTTTTTTGCCTGTCGCACAACAGCTCGAAATCGACCATCTTTTCTCCGGCGGAGGCGAAGTGCAGCGTTCGGGAACGGCCTCCGGCAACGAAAACGGGGCCTTCGGTTTCGATGTTTACCTGAATGTCACCCAGCGCCTCGTCCGAAGCAAAGAGATTCACCGGCAGACGAACCCGGTCGCCGCACGCAAGCACCCGGGGCAGCGTTGGCAGCAGCATCAGCGGTGAGCGGACCGTCACCGTCTTGTCGGCACTCCCATAACTGCCGGCATGGGCCGCCACCACCATCACGCGGACCGATCCGACGTACATCGGCAGCGTGATCCGGTGGGTTTTCGTCCCGCCGTTCAGGGTGAACGGTCCGAGAAACTTCACCACCGGGTTGAATCGTTTCTCCTTGCCGGCGGCCTCGCGGATGGCCTCGTCCCCGCCGACACTCAATATCGAAGTGAACTTTCCGGCGTATGCACCGATGACATCGTCGTACATGTCCCAGGTGCGGACGCCCAGTGCCTCGCGGCGATTCATGGCCTGCCACGGCTGCGGGGTCCTGAATGCCGTGATGTCCAGCAACCCCTCGTCCACGATGGCCAGCGTGTAGCTCATCGGCTTGTTGTCGCGTTCGTGGATCCGGATCGCAAACTCCCGCTGGGGAAGGATCTCATCAGCAACCTCGATCTGCGGGTGAAGAATCGTGCGACGGTCGATGACCTTGGCACCCTCCACGCCGTACATCCGGATCGGCAGGTCGTTTACGGTCTGGGCGTGCGGCTGCAACAAGGTGGCGTGCACATAGAAATTGGGTGCCATATCCTTGGTTACTTGCAGTTTAGAGGCGGTCTCCTCCTTGCCCGAAAGCCGTACCCAGCGGCGCGACAGCACACGCGACCCGTTTTCCACCGAGAGAAGCACCCGCCCTCCCGACGATCGGGGCAGATAGACCGTCGCCATATCTCCGACTTCGTAGTTGCGTTTGTCCAGGGCGAACGAGAGCATGGTTGCGGCCGTTGGATCGCTCTTGCCCGAGTGCCCGCGCCAGTCGGGCCAGTCGATGTAGATTTCCCCGCCCGAAGCGTGGCCGCTCCCGATATCGCGGACAAAAACGAGGTATTTGCCCCATGCGGGATAGTCGATCCGGAAGGGAATCTCGGCTTTGCCCGCCGAGGTTTTCAATCGTCCCGAAGCCACCGTCCGGGCGGACTCGCTCTGGACATAGCGGCTTAATTCCGCGGCCGACCCCTCCTGCCACCAGCTCCAGTCGAGACGATAGATCTTGTATTCCAGCTCGCGCGAATCGAGGGGCTTTCCATCGGGATCGACTGCGACAACCGAGAAATGCAGGTCGCAATCGGTTTCGAACTCCCGATCGCCCAGCCTGATCCCCACGTAAGCCTCGTAGGGCGAATAGCGGACCGAACGGGAGGTGATGCTCTCATCGCCGCCGGCCTCCGCTACGCGGGCGATCAGATTGGCCTGCAGCACCCCGGGAGCCTGCTGGGTCGCCAGAATGCGGATCTGCCTTGTGATTTGCCCCAGGGAGTCCAGCCTGCCGGAGAGCAGGTCGTGTCTGGAAGACGAAAACGCGTAGAGCGGATTGGCAAACCGGTAGCCGTCGTAACGTTCGAACGGGTGCGGATCCGTGAAGAGCGACATTTCGACGCTTGCCTGCAACCCGGCTGCGACGGGGCCGGTCAGCCAACGGGCGTCGAGACCGATCTCTGCATCCGATGCGCCGCGCAGTATCTCCGGAGAAGATATATGGATCTTCAGCCGGTTGGGCTTTATGGTCTCTATGCGGACGGTGTGGTGGAACGTCTGCCCGCCCACCTTGAACCGGGCATCCCATTGTCCAGTCGGTGCATCCTCGGCCGTCTTTGTCCGGAAGACATAGATGCCGTCGACACTGCGGGTGAGCGTCTGCTGATCGTAGAGCTGTTCGCCCGGCGTATGGAGCTCCATCGTCACGGGATGGTTGGCCGGAAGGGCATGCTGCCTGTCCTCGACGATCAGTGTGAGGTATATCTCGTCCCCCGGACGCCAGACGCCGCGTTCGCCATAGATAAAGCCCTTGATCCCTTGCAGGGTCTTCTTGCCACCGACATCAAATCGGCTTGTCGAGAGTTCCGACGCGCCGTTGATCTTCAGAAACGAGGTGGATACACCGTCGGATGCCGTAATGACGAAGGGATTCCCGTCCGTACGGAAGTTGGCAAAACCCTGCTCGTCGGTGCAGGCCGAGCCGATCTCCCGCAACTGGAAATTATAGGCCGTTACGCGAATCCCGGCAAGCGGCGAGGCGGTCATGATGTCCGAGACCGTACACCACAGGCGGTCGGAGTCCGCCCGTTTGACAATCAGCCCCAGATTGGAGGCGGCCAGATTGTATTCAGGCATGTGCGCCGTCGACATGTAGTAGCTCTCTTTCGTCGGGTCATCGCTCTCCCGCCATTCGTACCTGCCCCAGTCATAATCCGGGGCCCGGCGTCCGATATAGGCGCAGGGTTTGTCCCAGGTCTCCTCGTCCGATAGGGTCAGACCGTTCTGTACTTCGAACGGGGCTGCCTGGACTCGGTCGTAAAGCGAATAGGCCTGGCGAAACGAGAGCCGGATGTTGTAGATTGCGCCCCGTTCCTGCCGGAAAAGGTGATTCAGATCGACCGAGAAGTTCTGCCATTGGTGAAGGTCCAGCGACGGGTCTTTATCCAGCCGGACGGTCTGCCTGTAGATCAGCCGTCCGACCCGGCGCAGCTCGTAGGTTCCCTCCATTTCGCTCTCCTGCAGAAAGGTCAGCACGTTGTCGGCATAGATCTTGACCACCTCGACATCCACCGCGGCCAGATTGACGGCCCGGAACGGCAGCGAAAGATTCCGGCTATCGGGAAGAATCGTACCGCTGATGGGAATCTCGACGGCCGGAGGAAGTACCTCCTGCTCCAGGTGTTGCACTACCTCGGTTTGCAATCTCCGGCCGTCCTCGGAGCGGATCAGTTCGGAGAGCCGCAGCACCAGATCCCTTAGCCCGTTATTCGGATAAAAGATGCGGACCCGGTTTCCGCTGCGCTCGATGCGAAGGGATTCGATCCCGTCGATCGTAACAAGCCCGTCCAACTCCTGCATGGCGTCGAGCGGGACGCTGAACTCCAACTCCAGACAGGGCTGTACGGTCTGGTGTCGTTCGACCCCCAGCAGTTTGAACTCGGCTTGACCGGGAATCACAACTTTCGTTGCGATTTTGTCACACCCCTCTGTTGCGCCGTCGTATTCGATCTCCAGCTCGGAATCCTTCTCCTGCCGTCGGACTTCCGAGATGCGGAAGGTATATTGTCGGGCATTGGCTGTCGGCTGGATCTGTGAAACAGCCCGCTGGCCCCGGCAGGTCAGCCGTGAGTTGTCAGGAGAAAGACTGCCGGGCTGGAAACTGAATTTCAGAATACCCTCGATCTGAACCATTCCTCCGTCTGTCGGATCAATCCGGACCCGAATCTCCTTGAATTTCACCTCGCGGCGAGCCACCCGGAATTCGAATGCAAACTCCTTCAGCGTGTCGATACCCGTCAGCGCCGCCATGTCCAGATGACAGCGATAGCTCTCTCCCGGCTTCAAGGCGCCGGGACGGGGGCTGAATTCGAGATACCGACCGCCCTGTGCATACACGGCCTCGCCCTGAATCGAGGGGGAGAAGCGGAAAACCTTTTCCAACGGACGCAAGGTGTCCAGCCGGACCAGCAGGGAGTCGGTCGCTTCGATCCGGATCCTTGATGCCATGTCGATCTGTTCAGGCGTGTAGGCGGCAATCCAGCGGGTGGCCTCCTGTGGAGTCATCGGTTCGGAGGCGCAGGTAGCCAAACCTGATGCCGCTATTGTCACAGCGAACAGTCGTAGTAGCGTTTTTCTCATCTTTTGTATGTGTTTTTGATGGTTTGTCTTTGTTGCTGCACATACAAAATTGACAAAAAGAAATCGTACAGTCCGGACATTTACCCCGAACTGTACGAAACCGATATGTTGGTGTACGAAGTGTGCCGATGCGAGCGATTTGGCCTTGCCTGCCTATGCCCTATTTCCTTCTCCAGACGATGTAGCTCGTATTTTTGGGCATGCGTCGGCGGCCGGTATAATAGTTGTTATCGCCAAACTCATGACAGATGCCCTCCTGGTCGATGGCCCAACCGTAGGCGGACGAACCGACCAGATAGACTGCATGATCGACTCCCAGATCGACCAATGCCTGTGCAAAGTCATGTAACGATTCGGGAGTCCCGGTCTCTACCATGAAGATCTCACCCATACGGTCGCAAATCCCCCGGCGGATGGCTTTTCCTTTGAGTGCGTTTTCAACGAGTTGTCTGTTGTCGACCAGCGGATACTGACGGAAAAAATAACCCTCCTTCTCCGTTGCCTCTTCAAACAAGGGGGAGTTTTCTGCAACCCCCACGGTCACCACTCCATCAATGGATGCACAAAATCCTTTTTTGGACAAGCCCCACGCACGGGGGGTTCCCTTCAGTACGAAGGCTCCGACGATGCCTCCGTTGTCAGCGCGTACATCGGCAGCCTGGGCCGTATATATCACCGACGTATCCTGTTGATTCATCCGCCCGATATGCAGGGACATTTCTGCATTGTGGGGAATATAGATTCGCAGGGGGATGTCATTGATGAGCGTGTCCCTGATTTCGGTGAATCCCTTTGCGAGGGAATCCACCCGGGAACCGAGCCATTCTCTTCCGATCGGTTCGGGTGTCGCCTCCGGTTCGAAATAGGACGGTTCGGGTTCTGTCTCCGATGCTTTTTCGCGATTCATTATTACAAACAGGATTCCTCCGCCAATCAGTAACAATACACATATAGCCAAAATGATCATCCGGGGATGTCGGAAAGGAGACTTTTTCCTGTCGTCCTCACCGATAATGCGGATCTGATCGTCCTTGATATCCTTGTATTCTTTCATACTTACCTGGCCTCCTTCTCCAAAAGTTCCTTCAGCTGTTTCAGAGCCTCCTTGGATGCCGTCACCGTGTGGTTGAATGTGTTTACGTCCGAGAGGATCAGCTTTTGCTTCGGGATATTGATGTAGTAAATGTATGACCGATTGATGATCAGACTTTTCCCTATGCGGATGAAGACGGCACCTTCGCTGCCGAGTTGGGAACTGATCAACTTTTCGATTTGCCCCAATTGGTAGGATACCATGCGGACCTCGCCGTCGGTCTGTACGATGGTTGAATAGTTTCCGTCCGACGCAAAGTAGACAACGTGATCCGGTGCGATTCTCACCAGATCTATCGAAGTCGATATGACCAATTGTTGCTTCATCTCCTTGTTTTGCAGGACAAAAATACGTCTATTATTTCAGAAAAGGAAGATCGGTGCCCCGGAATGTATGTAACAGCGTTCAGAATGTACCAAATTCTTGTGTCGTTGCCCTCTTTATTGACAGTGCGTTGCAATTTCCGCCGATTCTGGAGAGCACTGATTGTTCAGTTTTGCCTTTTATTTCGCCCTTCCCGTTTGGTAGAATTCTAAGATAAAACCAAATAAAAGCGGCAAAAAGTTTCATACCCGGGAATTGTCATTTTTTGTCGTAGCGTTTAGCAAAATGATTCTGGCTATGGGATGCGAGGTCGCGAAGCGCTTGTATAGCCTTGCATCCCATAGTCAGAATCGTTAATTTGCGGAGTACGGAAATGACAATACATTAATTATGAGTAGGTTCGGTTCCCAGTTAGACAGACTGTTCCGACAATAAGATTTTGAGATTTTGAATGATCTCAAAATCTTATCGAATGGCAGATATGTATGCCGGATTATATCTGCAACGCTACATATGGTGTTCCACGCCTTACGACGGCAAAGCATCTGGCGGCGATTTTGGCCCTCACAGCATTCAGGACGCTGAATTTATGTTTACCTTCAGCCACTTTGCGTTCGTAATATGCCTTTAGTTGCGGATCACACCTGATGGCAATCAGTGCACTGCGGTTCAGTTGTACTTTAATGTCTCGATTCGCCATGCTCGATGTGTGGCATCCCCCGCGAACGCTTGTGCCGGAGCTATGTTCGAACGGAGCCAGCCCGCAATAGCAGGCAAACTTGCGGTGGTCTGTGATTTTGGTGAAATTAAGCGTCGAACAGAGCATCACAATGGCCGTGATCGGCCCTACACCTTTGATGCTGGTCAGCAGCTTGTAGTTCCGGCAAATGTTGCTGTCGGCGGCTATCAGTTCCTTCATTTCCCGTTCGATGGTTTTCATATGAGTTTCTGCATACGCGATCTCCTCCTGGAGCATGGAACGTTGAATAGATACATCCGCGAATTTCTCTTTGTAGTCTAATTTTTCGAGCAACACCAGTTTCGCTACACGTTGTTTTGCCAGATGAGCCCTTAAGATCAGCCATGTGCGCAACTGACACAGTTCCTTCTCTGCCGGCAGATAAAGGGCTATCTTCCGATAGTGAGTGATCGCATACTCGGCGATACGCCGGGCATCCACTCTGTCTGTTTTGCCACGGGCAATACCCATCGAATACTTGATTACCAACGGCGAGATCAGTGAAAAATTGAAATTCAGCGTCCTGTCGGAAGCACAAACCGCCATCTCGGATATGTAGCTCCCCATATCCTCGGCGCAGAAAATCACATCGTCGAGCCGAATACCATGCCGCTTCTCAACCCAGTGCAGACACGAGCAGATCCCTTTTCGGGAGTTGGCGAATTTGCGGTGAGCCATCTCGTTTGCATCCTCGAAGGCGACCAAAGACGCATCGAAAGTCTCTTTCGACACATCCAGACCCACATAATACAAATAGTGCATAACTTGTTAGTTTTGTGAGAGTCGTATGCTATCACATGTACCAGGTCTTCAAACCTACAATTCTAAACAGCCATTCTCTCTGGTTAATGGAGTCGCAGTCCAAATCTACCGCCAAGCCTCAAAGCTTACGACAAGCCCCGGTTCACTGCGACTCCATATCGAAATTACCTGTGATTACATCACGCTGCAAATCTACATGCGACCAGCAAAACGCCGGGGATGGAAATATGCAAGGCTCGCCCCTCGGGCGATTCGCATGGCCTTGCATATTTCCATCTCTGACGATAAATTCCCTGCCGGCGGGAAAACTTACATCGAAAATTACCCTGCTATTGACGAAGTAAGATCGGGAATCGAATTAGCTGTAAGATAGGAGGCCATTACCGTGCGACCTTGAAGACGCTGCTGAGTTTCTCGCTTAATGCCGCCATATCCTGTCCGATTTTATCATTGGTGATCTTAGCATAGATTTGGGTCGTGGTGATCTGCTTATGCCCCAGCATCTTGCTGACCGTTTCCAGCGGTACGCCCTGCGTGAGCGTAACCGTCGTGGCGAAGGTATGCCGCGCGAGGTGGATCGTGGGGTTGAACGACAGACCGGCGTGTCTGGCAACATGCCGTAATGACATGTTCAACGTATTATAGGTGCCTTTGAGCGGGAAGACCCGGTCTCCCGAGAGATGCATGTCCTTATAACGGTCGTAGAGCATTGCGGCGACGGGAAGCAGTTTGACCCGGAACTGCGTACCCGTTTTCTGGCGCCTGTCGATAATCCACCGATCCCCGTTATCGTCCGTATAAATATCTGCGTGGGTAAGTTTCACCACGTCCGCATGGCTCAGGCCTGTAAAGGCACAGAAGACGAAGGCATCCCGGTTGATGCCCGTCCGGTAATTGGGCAGTCGGACGTCCATGACGGCCTGCAATTCCGAAGCCGAGAGGTAACGCCGTTCCGAGTACTCCGGCCTCACGTAGAAACCTGCGAAAGGATCGGCGGCAATCCAGCCGTTCTTATACGCCGTGTAGGTCATCAGCTTCAGTTTCTTGATGGTCGAATGGATCGTCCCGGAACGCATCCCTTGTACCGAGGAGAGGTAGACCACGAACTTTTCGATAAACTCCCGCTTCAACTCTTTGAACGCAATGTCCTTGACGCGGTACTCGTATTCGAGGAAGGAGGCCAGACGCCGGCGGCGTTTGCAGTAGTCCTCATAACTGGAATAAGCGCGGTCTTTGCCCACGCGTTCGAGGAAGCCTGCAAGGTATTCGTCGAAAGTCTGTAACAGCAGGCGGCAGTCGTCCCCCATACCCAGAAAGGCGTTACGGACTTTTTCGGCCGTAACATACGAATCCCGGTCGCAGAGACGCTGGTACTGCTTGCCGATATTGGTCTTGATATTCTCCAGCTTCTCGTTGATGCGCTGCGATTCGAGGCTTCTGCCTGCGGCTTTGTTCGCTTTGGCATCCCAGAGAGAAGAACGAACCGAGAGTTTGCAGCTGAACTGCGACATCGTACCGTTGATCGTGATACGACCCATGACGGGAACCTGACCATGTTTTTCCGACTGCCTTTTCACGTAGAAAAGGACTTTGAAAGTGCTGCGTTGCATGATAACCTGAACTTTGTGGTTTTGTTAAACGTTAAGTCAGGTTATTTGTTATGCGGAAATCCAACACAATAAGCTGAAAACAAGCACCTTAGTGTAAATCAAAGCATTTCGGGCAGGTAACGGATAAGTAACAAAACTCACCGTTAATCCTGCCCGATTCTGCAATTTTATTGCTCGGAACAGATGCAGAACAGGGAATTAAATACCTGTAAACATGATATTTACTCTTTCCTGCGCTTCTCTTTACCTACAAATACCGAACCCGCACGGATCCGGGCATACCGATAAACCAAAGAAGCCGGCAGGGTTATTCCGCCCAGCCGCCACCCAGAGCTTTGTAAAGGTCGACCAGAGCCAGGTGTTCGTCGCGCACGGCATTGCTGACCCCGATCTGGGCGTCGAAATAGCGGCGCTGGGCATCCAGCACGTCAATATAATTGATGCTCCCGCCCCGGTATTGCAGCTGGGCGAGTTCGACGTATTTCCGGGCTGCGTCGCGCAGGTTAACCTTCAGCGCGGCCGTCCGGCGAACGCTGCGGTAGCTGACCACGGCGTCGTTTGCCTCCTTAAAAACCGTCAGCACCTTCTGTTCATACCCCAGCCGGGCCTCATCGTAGGCGGCCAGCGCGGCCTTGTACCGGGCCTGCTTACGGCCGAACCCGAAGATCGGCGAGGCGAGCGTACCCGCGACATACGAGAACGGCGAGCGGAAAAACCCGCTCACATCGTCGTTTTCCCAGCCGCCCGTCAGGTTGAACACGATGCGCGGGAAGCGGTCGGCGTAGGCCATGCCCGCGGCGGCCATCGCCGCACGAAGCTGCTGCTCAGAAGCCCGCACGTCGGGACGCCGCAGGAGCAATTCCGACGGCAACCCCACGGGAAGCGATTCGGCGAACTCCGCCTCGGTATTCATCTTGCTGCGCACGACCCGCCAGTCGGGATTTTCACCCATGAGCAGAGAAATGCTGTTCTCCATGACCTCGATCTTGCGTTCGAGGTCGGGGATCAGCGCCGCCGTAGAGGCGTACTCCACTTTCGCCTGCTGGAAGACCGTTTCAGAGGTGAGGCCGCCCTCGAAACGCAACTGCGCCTGGTAAGCGCCCTCGCTGCGCGTGATGAGCGTACGCCGCACGATGGAAAGCTCGTTGTCGAGCGCCATCAACCGGAAATAGGCGGCGGCGACCTCCGCGACGAGCGTCATCTGCATCGCACGCCTGTCCTCGACCGATGCGAGGTATTCGGCACCGCCTTTGCGTTTGGCCCAGCGCAGGTTTCCCCACAGGTCGAGCTCCCAGCTCACGGTAGCCTTGGCGCCGAGTTCGGGGTCGCGGCTCGGCTCCTCGCCCGCATAGTCGTTGGTTTCGTGATCGGCGTAGACCGTTCCCGACACCGACGGCAGGCGTCCGGCCTTGCCAATACGGTAGAGCTGGCGCATACGTTCGACACGCGCCGCCGCGGCAAGCATGTCCTTGTTGTTGGCCAACGTATGACGGATGATGTTGCACAGGGTCGAATCGCCATAAAACCGCCACCACTCCATGTCGGCGATGGCGAGCGAATCGGCCGCAGCACCCCCGGCGATAGCCGCCGGGAAGTCGACCTCGGGCGCCTTGCAGTGACGCACGGCCGAGCAGGAGCCCAATCCAGCGGCAGCGGCCAATATCATAAGTAATATCGCAAGTCGTTTCATCGTTTCAGTTTTTCTTTAATCCGGTAAATCCACACGAAGAAGAAGGGCACGAAGACAATGCCTACCGTAATGGCGACCAGCATGCCGAAAAAGACGCCCGTCCCGATCCCCTGGCGGCTCGCCGAGCCCGGCCCCGAAGCGAAGACCAGCGGCAGCAGGCCGAGGATGAAGGCCAGCGAGGTCATGACGATCGGGCGGAAACGCAGGTGCGCCGCCGTGAGCGCAGCGGAGACCACGTCACGGCCTTTCTCAACCTCTTCCTTGGCAAATTCCACGATCAGGATGGCGTTCTTGGCCACCAGGCCCACGAGCATCACCAGTCCAATCTGAAAATAGATATTGTTCTCCAGCCCGCAGATCCAGATACCCAGGTAGGCGCCGATACCGGCCACAGGGAGCGACAGGATGACGGCCACGGGCACCGACCAGCTTTCGTACTGCGCCGCGAGGAACAGGAAGACGAACAGGAAGGCCAGCGCCAGTACCAGGCCGGTCTGCCCGCCGACATGCTTTTCCTGGTAGGAAAGGCCGCTCCACTCGACGCCGACCGACGCGGGCAAGTGCTTTCGGACGAGCTCTTCCAGTACGCCCATCGCCTGCCCCGAACTGTAACCGTGTGCGGCCTCACCGGAAATGGTAGCCGAATTGAACATGTTGAAACGCTTGATATTCCCGGCACCCGTCGTGTAGTGCGTCGTTCCGAGCGAAGTGATCGGAATCATCACACCGCCCGCTCCGCGGACGAAAAAGAGGTTCAGGTTGTCGCGCTGCGCACGGTAGGGAGCCTCGGCCTGGATGTAAACGCGGTAGATGCGGTTGAACATATTGAAGTCATTGACGTAGATCGACCCCGTAAAGGCCTTCATCGTCGAGAAGATGTCGGACATCGATACACCCAGCAGCTGCGCCTTGTCGCGGTCGACGTCGAAATAGAGCTGCGGAATGTCGCCCTGCATGGACGATGCCAGCCCCGTGAATTCGGGACGCTGCGAAGCATAGTACATCAACGTGTCGACGGCATGCTGCAAATCCTGATAGGTCGTATTGCCCCGCGCTTCGAGCACCATCTCGAAACCGCCCGAGTTGCCCAGGCCGGGAATCACGGCGGGCGTCGAAAGGTATACCTTGCTTTCGGGGTAGCGCGAGAGTTCGGTGCGCACGCGCTGCATCACGGAGCTCAGCCCCTCGGAGTCGCGGTCGCCCCACGGTTTGAGGATCACGGTCAGCTGGCTGCGCGCCTGGTTGGTACCCACGCGGGGACTGGAACCCGTGACGTTGAGCACGTACTCCACGTCGGGGTCGGCCATCAGGAACTTCATCGCGCGGTCGGTCACCTCGCGGGTACGTTCGATCGTCGCCCCCTCGGGCAACTCCAGTTCGACGGTGAAGTAGCCCTGGTCTTCCTGCGGCATGAAACTTTGCGGCACGAGCCTGTTCATCAGCCAGATTCCGATCAGCACGATGCCGAAGGCGGCGAACATGCGGCGCGAATGTTTCAGCGCCCCCTGGATCATGCGGCCGTAAAACTTGTTGCCCGTCGCCAGGGAGAGGTTGATGCGGCGGAAAAAGCGGTTTTTCTTCCCCTCGCCTTCGGGACGCAGAAAAAGCGCGCACATCACGGGGCTGAGCGTCAGCGCCACGACGGTCGAGATGACCACCGACACGGCGATGGTGATGGTGAACTGGCGGTAGAGCTGACCCGTAATGCCCGAAAGGAAACTCACCGGGACAAACACGGCGCACAATACCAGCGACATGGCGATCAGCGCCCCGCTCAGGTTGGACATCGCCTTTTTAGTAGCCTCGTAGGGCGAGAGATGCTCCTCGTTCATGATGCGGTCGACATTCTCCACGACGACGATGGCGTCGTCGACCACGATGCCGATGGCGAGAATGAGCCCCAACAGCGTCAGCATGTTGAGCGAAAACCCGAAAACGAGCATCACGCCGAAGGTACCGATCAGCGAGATGGGCACGGCGACGATCGGGATGATCGTGGCGCGCCAGCTCTGCAACGAGAGGAAGACCACGAGGATCACCAGCAGCAACGCTTCGAACAACGTCTGGTAGACATGATGGATCGACTCCGAGATGTAGGTCGTCATGTCGAACGGAATCTCGTAGCCGATGCCCTCGGGGAAGTTGTGGCTGATCTCCTCCATGGCCGCCTTGACCAGCGCCGCCACCTCCATGGCATTGGCTCCGGGCAGCATGTTGATATTCAGCACGGCGGCGTTCCCGCCGTTGATGCCGCTCTCGGTATTATAGGACGAAGCTTCGAGCGAGATACGCGCCACGTCTTTCAGGCGGATGATCGACCCGTCGGGGTTGGCCCGCACGACGATGTCCTCGAATTCGCTGACAGACGACAGACGCCCCTGCGCCGTGATGGGGATCGTCACGTCGATGCCGTTCATGGGGGCCTGCCCCAGCACGCCGGCGGCAGACTCGCGGTTCTGGTCTTTGAGCGCCGTCTGCAAATCCTTGACCGTCAGCCCAAGGTCGGCCAGTTTGTCGGGCATGACCCATATCTGCATGGCGTAATAACGGCTGCCGACGTTCGAAACGCTGCCCACGCCGGGCACGCGGCGCAACATGTCCAGCACGTTGAGCGTCGCATAGTTCGAAAGGTAGATTTCATCGAACTTGGGGTCGGACGAAAGCAGGGTTATGGTCATTAGTTTGCTGGCCGCCTGCTTCTCGACCGAGATGCCGTTCTGCACCACTTCGGCAGGAAGGCGCGCCTCGGCCTTCTTCAGCCGGTTCTGGATATCCACGGCTGCCAGGTCGGGATCCGTCGAAATGTCGAAGGTCACCGTGGCGGAGAAACCGCCCGAGTTGGAGCTCGACGACTCCATGTAGATCATGCCGGGAGTACCGTTCAGCTCCTGCTCGATGGGCGTAGCCACAGCCTGCGTCACGGTCTGCGCATCGGCACCTGGGTACGACGCCGAGATACGCACTACGGGAGGTACGATCTGGGGATACTGGTCGACGGGCAACAGTGCCAGGCCGATGAAACCCACGATCACGATGATGATGGACAGCACCGTCGAGAAGACGGGCCTGTCGATAAAGAAGTCCGCTTTCATAGGCTACTGTTGTTTTTCGGCCTCCTCATCGCGGCGCGGAGCGACCGGTTCGACTTTCATGCCGTGCTGGAGTTTATGGTAGCCCTCGACGACGATATCCTCGCCCCGCACCAGGCCGCGTTCGACGACGATGTTGTTGCCCCATTCGGGGCCCGTCTCGACAAAACGCTTCTCGACGATGCTGTCGGGGCGCACCACGTAGATGTAGGCGCCGCCCTTCTCGATCTCGATAGCCTTCGACGGCACGACAACGGCATCCTCACGCACGTCGAGCAGCAGCCGCACCTTGGTGAACTGCCCCGGCAGCAGGATGTGGTCGGGGTTGGCCATCTCGGCTCGCACGGAGAAGGTACCCGTCTGCGGGTCGACCTGCGGATCGGCGAAATCTACCAGGCCGCGGTAGGGGTATTCCGAGCCGTCGGCCAGGGTCACGGTGATGTAGGGATCCCACTTGCGGGTCGAATCGCGGTGCCCGAGGTTGACGTTGCGCGCCTTGCTGCGCAGGTAGTCGAGGGCCGTCATGCTGAAATCGACACGCACGGTATCGCTCTTCACGACCGTGGCGAGCAGCGATTTGCCGCTCGGCCCCACGAGCGTACCGATGTCGGCGTTGCGTTCGGAGATATAACCCGCAATAGGCGACTGCACGGAGGTATAGCCCAGGGTCATCTGCGCCTGCGTGAGGTCGGCCTCGCCGACGGCCACGTCGGCCACGGCACTCTCGTAAGCCGCCGTGGCATTGTCGAGTTCGAGCTGGCTGGCGGCACTCTGTTCGAAGAGCGGACGGATACGGTCGAGGTCGCGCTTGGCTTTCAGCGCCTGCGCCCGGGCCTTGTTCAGCTGCGCCTTGGCCTTGTCCACGCGCGCACGGTAGACCCGGGGGTCGATCACGAAGAGGGTTTGTCCCTTCCTGATGTAGGTACCTTCGGCGAAGAGCATCTTTTCGAGGTAGCCCTCGACGCGGGCGCGGATTTCGACGAACTGCTGGGCGCGGATGCGGCCAACGTAATCACCATAGATATTGACGTCTTCGGTCGTTACGGGTTCCACCGCCACGACAGGCAGGACGACTGCGGCGGGACGCGGCCGGAGCAGGATGACGAGCAACACCGTCACGACCACAAGGCCGGCAATGACTCCGATCCACTGGCCTCGGCTCAGTCTTATCCGGACATGGGCGACACGGGAGGCCGCTTTTTTCACACCGTTCAGGTTCAGCTCCTGCAAATTCGGTTTCAATTTGTCAAATTTCATAAAGCACTAATATCATTGGGGGCAGCAAAACGGGGTTCAAACCTTGCGCCAGAATTGCAGGCAGCCCTTTAAAACATTTATTGACAGCAAAATATCTACCAAATACCAAATCAAATATATACAAAAATCTGTGGAATAATTCTACATCCGTGTGGAATTATTCCACAACACCCCGGCAAAGCGTCCGTCTGCCCGGAGTCTTGCGACGGCCGGAGCCGTAACCGACGCATCCGAACGCATTGGAGGCAACTGCCCCGGCTTCGCGGCGCAAAGGTAACAAAACAAGTCCGGGCAGGCGAAAAAATGCGCCAGGAAGGTTACAGCAAATCCGGCCGGAATATTATCCGAAACGGGCACATTTCCGGCCGGGAAGCCATAACTTCGGGGGAAGCATCTCCGACGGGAAGGCACAAAAAAAAGACCCGTACGGGTCTTTTTGCCATATCGCGGCAACGCTGTCCACCGCATCACACACCCCGCCTCACGCGGTGTTCTACACATCTGCGGAACAAGCTGGAACCAAGCGGAAATTCCACACTCAGAGGGCTCATTTCCGATCGCAAACGAGGCGGCCTTCCCCCATCACCTTGAGGATCCGGGCGCTTCCAGAGGGCTCACCCCCCCACGGTTCTCTCCATCCTCGGGGAAACGAATGTCGATCGGATGGGCAAAGACAAAACGCGCACCGGCGGTATAGGTCGGATCGACCCAGATGCGGCCACCGAAGATCATGGCTATCTGGCGGCAGATGGCAAGGCCGAGGCCCGTGCCCTTCTTCTTGTTGCCATCGAGTTTCTCGAAACGGTTGAAGACCATCTCCTGTTTGTCGAGCGGAATACCGGGGCCCGTATCGGCTACCGAAAAGAGCACTTCGCGGTGTGCCTCGTCTATCTCCACGCCGAGTGTGATACTCCCCTGGGAAGTGAACTTGCCGGCGTTGGTGAGCAGGTTGATCAGAATCTGCGACAAGCGGTGGACATCGGTTACAAGCATGTAGGAACCCACGGCACATTCGAGACGCCCCTCGACACCTTCCTGCCGCGTATGGGCGGTCGTCATGAGCACATGCTGGCAGACCTGCACGATCTCCTCGGACGAGCAGTTGAACTTGATCTTGCCGCATTCGAGCGACGAAATGTCGAGGATGTCGTTCAGCAGCGTGAGCAGCATCTCGGAATTGTTGACCACGATGGCGCAGTACTCGGCACGTTCCTCCTGTGAAAGTTCTTCGCCCTGCATCAGCGACGAGAAGCCCACGATGGCGTTGAGCGGCGTGCGGATCTCATGGCTCATATTGGCCAGGAACGCCGATTTGAGCATGTCGGACTCTTCGGCCTTCTCGCGGGCGACCACCAGCTGTCCCTCGCGCTCTTCGAGCGTGCGCTTGAGACGCCGCGTGCGCAGGAAAAGCGCCGCAACGAAAACCAGCAGCAGCACCAGCAGTACGATACCCGCCACGAGCAACTCGATGTAATGGGAATATTTCGAGAGTTTGGCCGCTACGGTATCCTCGACCACACTCCCCTTGGGCAGGGCGTATTCGGCAATCTTTAACTCCTTGAGCTTGCGCGAATCGAAGAGGTACTGGCCGTCCGTAAGGCGGAAATGCGTCCCGTCTATCTTCCCCGAGGCGTAATACTCCTTGATCTGCGATGCGATGACCGAGGCGGCGTTCTCGTATTTGGGGACATAGCCACCCACAGCCACGTCGCCGATGCCGATCTGGGATATCGAAAAGACCGGTATGCGCGGATTGAACTGCACCAGGTCGTTGAGCGAACGCTGCATGAGGTACTCCCCGTCGCGGCCCACACGCCAGGTTCCGAGTATCGCCGCGGAACGGTGCGACAGCGAGGCATAGGTCTCATGCATCGCATCATCCCCCTCGCGGCTGTCCACCAGCACAAGGTTCATGTCGGGATAGTTTTTCATCTCCTCGCGTACGAGCGCCTGGAGGGAAATACCCCCGTAGGTGTTATCCGAGATGAAGGCGATGTTCTCGGCTTCGGGAAAAAGCGAACGAACCAGCTCGATATTGCGGCGGACGTCATACTTGTTGAGCATACCGCCCACATTGTTCAGGCTGTCCGTCATGTTCATGTAATTGATCGAAGGGGGCAGCCACATGCCGAGACTGTCCTCCGGCGGCGGGAGCACGATGCCGTTGGAACTGACATAGCAGCAGAAGCACATTACATCCTTGGGGATATGCCCCAGCGAGACGAACGATGCCCATGCCTCCTGCCCCAGCAGGACGATGGCGCGAAGCCCCTTGTTCTCATACCGGGAAATCATGTTCTCGGTCTGCGACATCCAGATGGGTGCGTCGTTGATGCTCTTGCATTCGAGCGTTTCGACATAGATATCGCACGGGATGCCCGAAGCCATGATGTTGCGTTCGAACTCGGCGATGAAGCCCGACATGCGGCGCGTATCCGGATTATACGAGGAAATAATCAGGATACTCTCCCTCTCCTGCGGCGCTTGAGCCCGAAGCAATGCGGGCAACAGGGCGCAACACAGAAGAAAAAATATCCGATTTTTTTTCATTGGGTTCCTGGTCATAGTTTCCCTTTCTATCGCGAAAGCAGCGCCGCAATCCGCGTACGGAGTTCATCCGCCCGCAGAGGTTTGGCAAGACATTCGTTGAAACCGGCCTGGAACATGCGGTAGCGGTCGGTTTCGAACGCATAGGCCGTGAGTGCGATAACGGGGACGTCGGGCGAAATCTCCCGCACGCCCCGAAGCGCCTCATAGCCGTCCATGACGGGCATGTTGATATCCATCAGCACCAAGTCGGGGCGGCAGTCGGCGAACAAGGCGACGGCCTCCTCTCCGTTCCAGGCGTGCAACAGGTCGTAATCACGGCGCAGCAACACCTCGACGAGCTTATAATTACTCGGATTATCCTCGGCAACCAGCAAGCGGGGACGGTTGCCGACCGGATTTACACTATTGTCACACTCCATCGCTTCATCGGTTTAACAAAATCGCCCGACAGAGGCAAAGACCGGACAATTGCACAAAAATACCATTTTTTTGATTAATAATAAAATATTTCCCTTTAAAAATTAACAGCACCCCGAAAACAGGACGGGAAATCCGGGCGTTTTTGACATATAAATTACCTTAAAAGTTTATAATGCCAATTTTTTTACCGATATTTGCACGGGGTATCCGGATCAGGAGCGGGAAACGACACGGGTTGCAACGCCCGCTCCGGAATTCCAGGTAAATTTAAATAAACAACCGCCCGGAACCGGACAACGAGCATGCGACGCTTCCCGTTCCGGAAAAACCCAATGACAACGAACCGCCGAACATGAACCGCAAGAAAGTACTGATCGTAGACGACAAGGAGCAGATCGCCAAAATACTTTTCGCATACCTTCACAAGGATTACGAATGCTTTTACATGCAGAACCCGCCGCAGGCCATCGAGTGGCTCTCGCGGGGGAACATGCCCGACCTGATTATTTCGGACATCCGCATGCCCGAAATGCGCGGCGACGAATTCCTGGCATACCTCAAGCTCAACGAACTCTTCAAGCAGATCCCGGTCGTGATGCTTTCGAGCGAGGACAGCACCTCGGAACGCATCCGCCTGCTGGAAGAGGGTGCGGAAGACTATATCGTCAAACCGTTCAACCCGCAGGAACTCAAAATAAGGATTAAAAAGATTTTGGATTGAAGTACCCCGTCATCTACATCAAAGGCAGAGGCAACCACACGGCCCGTTTCACGGAGCTGACCGAGGGACAGATGCGTATCGCAGGGGATATCGGCGCAGCCATGGGCAAGCTCATGCCGCTCAAGGACGACCACGCCTTCATCCTCTACGAACAGCAGGGCGAGGAGGACATCCGCAGCATCCGCTTCCTGCGTTCCTGGTTCCCGGGCGCCGGCATCGTCCTCATCACCTCGGGGCGGCTGACCGGGGAGGAGCGGCGTGCGTACCTCGGAGCCGGCGTGAACAGCGCCGTGCCGGGCGACATATCGCGCGCAGATTTCCTCCGCACACTGCAATTCATGACCGACTATACATTCGTCCGCAAACCCGTCGCAGGCGCCGGGAACGAAGTACGGTTGTTCCGCATGCCGCTCTGGAAACGGGCGTTCGACATCGCGGCATCGCTCGCGGCGATCCTCCTGCTCTCGCCCCTGCTCATAGCCGTGGCCGTGGCCGTCAGACTCGACAGCCCGGGGCCGGTCATCTACAAGTCGAAACGCGTGGGAAGCAACTACCGGATCTTCGATTTCCTGAAGTTCCGCTCGATGCGCTCCGACGCCGACCGGCGGCTCAAGGAGCTGGAGGATCTGAACCAGTATGCCTCGGCACCCGCCGCGGAAGACGACGCGAAAATGGTGCTCGACGACGAAGAGATCCGCAAACTGCTGGCGGACACCGAAAACGGCATGCTCTATGCAGACGATTTCGTGATCCCCGAGGAGGCTCATCAGCACCAGCTGGAAACCGAACAGGAAAACGCGTTCGTGAAGATCGAGAACGACCCCCGCATCACGCGCCTGGGGCGTTTCCTGCGTAAATACAGCATCGACGAACTCCCGCAGCTCTTCAACATCCTGCGGGGCGACATGTCGGTCGTGGGCAACCGCCCGTTACCCCTCTACGAGGCCGAACGCCTCACGAGCGACGAATATATCGAACGGTTCATGTGCCCCTCGGGCCTCACGGGACTGTGGCAGGTCGAAAAACGCGGGCAGGCGGGGAAACTCTCGCCCGAACAGCGCAAGCAGCTCGACATCGAATACGCCCGCAGGATGTCGCCGTGGTTCGACCTGAAAATAATCCTGCGCACGTTCACCGCATTCATACAGAAAGAAAATGTTTAAAACCCAGCAACATATGAAAAGGGCCGTCTTCACACTCTGGCTGCTGCTGGCTGCTGTCGCCGCAACGGCGCAAAGCGAGCCTACGCCACCCGAATTCGAATACAGCGACCTGCAACGGCTTACTCCGGAAGATTACATCGACATGCAGCTGCCCCCGCTCCACGTACTGATGGAGAATGCGCGCCATGCACCGCAGGTCGGCTATTACGAGTCGAACCGCGAAATCGAGGAGCGCGAACTGAAAACCGTGCGCCGCAACTGGATGCGCAATTTCAAGCTCAACGCCAACTACAACTACGGATCGTCGGACATCTACAACCAGAATTATCAGGACAGCAACATCCCGATATGGACGACGACCACGACCGGGCGCGAGCAAAGCTGGTGGAACGTCGGGGCTTCGTTCTCGATCCCGCTCGACGAGATTTTCAACCGCCGCAACAAGATCAAGCAGCAGAAGAAGCGTATCGAGAACACCCAGTACGACCTCGACCGCTGGTACGACGAGTTGCGCATGAAGATCATCGACGCCTACACCACGGCCGTCGAGCAGCTCTCGATCCTGCGGAGCGCCGCCGAAGCCAAGATCACGTCCGAGGCACAATACCGCATGACCGAAGTGGACTTCGTCAAAGGCAAGCTCGACGCGCAGACGCTGAGCCGCCAGAAGAGCCTCGAAAATTCGGCGACCCGCGAATACGAGCAGGTGCGGCGCAACCTCAACGACGCCCTGCTGCGGCTCGAGATACTCACGCACACGCCGATCATCAACAAACCCATATCAATGCCCGGGGTGTCGAAAGAAGCGCCCGAAACCGAATAGCATATGAATTACATCGCCTATACCGCGCGGTTTCTTTACCGCATCAAGTGGTGGCTGATACTCTGTCCGCTGCTGGTCGCACTGCTCGTCTACCTGAAGATGGGTACCAAGCCGCGCAACTATAAATCCACGACGACGATCTACACGGGCATCGTCTCGGGATACGACATCACGACCACCGAAGGCTCGCGCCAGGACTGGAACGTCATCAACAACGCGATGGACAACCTGATCAACATCATCCTGTCGCAGTCCACGCTCAAGAACGTCTCGCTGCGCCTCTACGCACAGGGGCTTACGCATCTCGACCCGGACAACGACAACCAGTACCTCTCGGCACGTACTTCACGGTACCTGCTGAGCAAAACCCCGCCGGACGTCATGGAGCTCGTCGACCACACTTCGGAAAAGAACACTTACGAGAATCTGCGCAAATACGAAGAGATAGACCATAACAACCACGTCTACGGCATGTTCCACTGGAGCCCTCCGTATTACAGCTACCAGGCGCTGAGCCAGATCAAGGTCAAGAGGCTGGCCAACAGCGACATGCTGGAAATCAGCTACGAGAACGACGACCCGTATATCGTCTACAACACGCTGATTATCCTCAACGACGAATTCGTCAAGCAGTACCGCGACCTGCGGTTCGGCGAGACGAACAACGTCATCGCCTATTTCGAATCCGAGCTGGAGCGGGTGGGCAACAACCTGCGCAACCTGGAGGATTCGCTGCGCGACTACAACGTCCAGCACCGTGTCATCAACTACGACGAGCAGACCAAGCACATCGCCGCCCTCTCGCGCGACTACGAATTGCGCTACGAGGAGATCCTGCTGAACTTCGAGAGCGCCGAGAAACTGCGTGCCTCGATCGAGGGGCAGCTCGAAGGGTTGCAGGAGACTTTCCGCAACAACGCCGAGTTCATCGAGAAACTCCATAAGATCGGGAGCATCTATTCGCGCCTGTCGGCCGCCGAGGCCTTCCAGCCCGAAACCGACGGCACGGAAGGTATTTCCGACCGGACGGCCATGCCCGCCAGCCGCAACGACACGGGGCAGTTACGCAGGAAACTGAGCGAGGAGACCCGCAGCCTGCAGGAGCTCACGACGAACATCGCCAACCAGCAGTATACGAAGGAGGGACTCTCGGCAAATTCGATCGTGACGGAGTGGCTCGCCGCCGTGCTGCTGGCCGAGAAATCCCGCGCCGAACTGGCGGTGATGAAGCTCCGCAAGCAGGAACTCGACCAGAAATATACGCAGTTCTCGCCCGTGGGCTCGACCCTGAAACGCAAGGGACGCGAAATCAACTTCTCGGAACAGTCTTACCTCTCGATCCTCACGGCGCTCAATACGGCCCGCCTGCGCCAGAAGAACCTGCAGATGACTTCGGCGACGCTGAAGATCATCAACGCCCCGGTGCTTCCCCTGGAGGCTGAACCGAGCAAACGCAAGATGATGGTTGCCGCAGCAGGCCTCGCCACGCTCCTGTTCGTACTGGGATTCTTCATCCTGCTCGAACTGCTCGACCGCACGCTGCGTGACAAAGTCCGCGCCGAGCGCATCACCAAGGGGCGGGTCATCGGGGCCTTTCCCGGCAAAGCCTATTTCGGGCAACGGAGGTTTACCAAGCAATACCGCGAGATCGCATCCCGCTATATCGGCAATGCGGCAGTCAACTATTTCGACCCGGCCAAACAGCCCAACGTACTCAATATCCTGAGCACCGAGCGCGGGGACGGAAAGAGCCTGATCGCCGAACACTTGGCGGCATTCTTCCGCGAAGCGAACATGAAAGTCCGCATCGTATCGTGGAACAAGGATTTCGACATCGAACGCAAAGAGTACCTGCTGGCCGAGAAACTCGGGGATTTCGTGCACGACACCCCGGGCGAAGTTCCCCTCGCCGAGGCCGACGTAGTGCTGGTGGAATACCCGCCCTTCGCCACGAGCTCCGTCCCGAAGGAGTTGCTGCGCCATGCGGCGCTGAGCATCGTCATCGCCCCGGCGAACCGCACGTGGAAAGACACCGACCAGCTACTTTTCGAGAAGGCCGAAAAACTCTCGGGACGCACCCCCGTCGTCCTCTGCCTCAACTGTGCGGGGCGCGACGTGGTGCAAACCTTCACGGGCCTGATGCCCCCTTACAGCCGTCTTCGCAGGCTGGGGTATCAGATCAGCCAGTTCGGATTCACGGCCGTCAAATAAACTGCGGCACGTCATGGAACACTACGGCAGCATAACCACCCCGGTCAGCGTGCCCCGGCTCATCGTCGGGGCAATGCTTGCCGCCGGCGTGGCCGTGCTCATCATGGCGTTCACCAAATACGGGTTGCTCGCCGGCCTGGCCGTCTCGGTGATCCCGGCTGCACTGTGCATCCTGTGGGTCACGCTGCGCAACCCCGCCATATCGATGCTCGGGCTGTTCGTGGTCAACTATTTCATCATGACGCTCACGCGTTATGCCTACGACCTGCCGTTCGGGATGATCCTCGACGCACTGATCTTCTACAACTTCCTGATAATAACGCTGCAAGCCCTGATGCGTCCCATCGAATGGAAGCGAGCCAGCTCGGGACTGACCGTTGTGGCGGCGATCTGGATGGCCTATTGCATCCTCGAAATAGTGAACCCGGAGTCGGTCTCGGTCGCGGGATGGTTCTCGTCGGTGCGGTCGATCGCGTTTTATTTCTTCTTTATCGTCGTGCTCACGCAGCTCACGATGACCGAGTACAAATACCTGAAATACATGCTCGCCGTTTGGTCGGTGCTGACACTGATCGCCGTCGGGAAAGCCTGCATGCAGAAATTCTTCGGCTTTAACGCCGCGGAGAACTACTGGCTGTTCGTGCTGGGCGGCCGTTCGACACACATCATCCACAGCGGCGTGCGTTACTTCTCGTTCTTCAGCGACGCGGCCAATTTCGGCGGCTCGATGGGGCTGTCGATGGTCGTATTCTCGATTTCGGCACTCTACTACCGCAACTCGTGGATGAAGCTCTACCTGCTGCTCGTGGCGGCCGCGGCATGCTACGGCATGCTGATCTCGGGAACCCGCAGCGCACTGGCCGTACCGTTCGTGGGCTACTCGGCCTTCATCATGATGTCGCGCAACATCAAGATGATCGGCGCGGGTGTTTTCCTGATCATCGCAGCCTTCATATTCCTGAAATTCACCACCATCGGACAGGGAAACAGCATTATCCGGCGTGCCCGCAGCGCCTTCAACACAAACGACCCCTCGTTCCAGGTGCGCCTGGCAAACCAGGCCAAACTGCGCGAACTGATGGCTGACAAGCCTTTCGGCGCCGGACTGGGACACGGCGGCGGCAAGGCCAAGACCTTCGCCCCGAATGCGGCATTGTCGCAGATTCCGACCGACTCGTGGTTCGTGATGGTCTGGGTCGAAACGGGCGTCGTCGGCATCCTGCTGCACATCGGCATCCTGCTCTACATACTGGCGCGTGGCGCCTACCTGGTGATCTTCAAACTGCGGAACACCCAGTTGAGGGGATTCACGGCGGCGCTTACGGCGGGAATCTCGGGTATCGTGGTCATGGCCTATGCCAATGAAATTCTGGGACAGATCCCCACGGGCGCCATCCTCTACATGAGCATGGGTTTCATCTTCCTCGCGCCGCGTTTCGACCGCGAACTGGCGCGCAAGGAGATACTGGACAGGGCGATGTCCGCACAACGGCCACACGCAAGGGAAAATTACGAATAGCATGAAACCGCTGATTTCGGTCATATCGGTCAACTACAACGGCTACGCGCTTACCTGTGCCATGGTCGAATCGCTGCGGCGGCACGTCACCTCGCCGCTGGAGATCATCGTGGTGGACAACGGCTCCGCCCGCGACGAGGCGGCCATGCTGCGCGAACGCTACCCGGAAATCAAAGCGCTGCGCAGCGAGCGGAACCTGGGATTCGCCGGAGGCAACAACCTGGGGTTCGCAGCCGCGACAGGCGATTACCTGCTGTTGCTCAACAACGACACCGAGGTCGAAGACGACACGCTGCACTACCTCTGCGAAACCCTGGCGGGCAACCCCGCGATCGGCGCCGTATGCCCGAAGATCCGGTTTTTCGCTCCCCCGCGGCATATCCAGTTCGCCGGATATACGCCCCTGACACACGTCACGTTGCGCAACGCGCTCATCGGCTTCGGGATGCCCGACGACGGGTCGTTCGACACGCCGCGCGACACGCCCTACGCCCACGGCGCGGCGATGATGGTACGGCGCGAAGTACCCCGAAAAGCCGGGCCGATGCCCGACATCTATTTCCTCTACTACGAAGAACTCGACTGGTCGGTGCGTATCCGTGAACAAGGCTGGAAAATAGCCTACGACCCCCGTTGCACGGTATTCCACAAGGAGAGCGCGACGAGCGGACAGCAAAGTCCCCTGAGAAGTTACTACCTGACCCGCAACCGGTTGCTGTTCGCATGGCGGAACCTGCACGGCACCGCCCGGATGCTTTCCGTCGCCTACCAGCTCTGCATCGCCGTACCCAAAAGCATCGCCGCGGCGCTGGCACACGGGCGCCGCGACCTGGCAAAGGCCATACGGCACGGTGCCGGAGGCTTCTTCACCCTGAAAAACAAAACGGCATGACGCTACTGCTCGACATCCTCGACTGGATATTCATCTTCGTACTGGGACTCCCGGTACTCTACCTCTTCGTCTTTGCGGCCGCCTCGACGCGCGCACGCAAGGACACCTATCCCCCGGCACGGCTGCAACGCCGGTTCGTGACGCTGATCCCGGCCTACAAAAGCGACGCGGTGATCGTCCACGCAGCGCAGTCCGCGCTGCAACAGGACTATCCGCAGGAACTGCACGAGGTGGTCGTCATCGCCGACCGGCTGCAACCGGCCACGCTCGCCGAGTTGCGCCGGATGCCGATCCGCGTGCTGGAAGCCTCCTTCGAGAACAGCTCCAAGGCTAGGGCGCTCAACTTTGCCGTAGGGGAAATCGGCCCGGACGGCGCGGAGGCCGTGGCGATACTCGACGCCGACAACCTGGCGGGCAGGGAGTTCATCGCCCGCATGAACGACGCCCTCGACAGCGGCATCCAGGCCGTGCAGGCACACCGCACGGCCAAGAACCGCGATACGGACACCGCCGTACTCGACGCAGCGAGCGAGGAGGTCAACAACTCGATCTTCCGCCGCGGGCATGTGGCGCTGGGATTCTCTTCGGCGCTGATCGGCTCGGGCATGGCCTTCGATTACAAATGGTTCCGCGAAAATATCGCCTGCTGCACCACTTCGGGCGAGGACAAGGAGCTCGAAGCGCTGCTGCTGAGGCAGGGCATCTACATCGACTACCTGGACGACGTGCGCGTGCTGGACGAAAAGGTACAGGGCGAAGGTGCCTACTACAACCAGCGGCGGCGCTGGATAGCGGCGCAGTTCTACGCCCTTTCATCGGCCGTAAGGCAGCTTCCGGGAGCAATCCTCTCGGGGAATACGGATTACTGCGACAAGCTGCTGCAATGGTGCCTGCCGCCGCGCATCCTGCTGCTGGGGCTGGTGCCCCTGTGGGCCGTCGTGATGACGGTATGCGCACCCATGGGTTCGATAAAATGGTGGGTGGCCGTCCTGCTGCTGCTCCTGGCCATGGCGATGGCGCTGCCCGACGAGCAGGCCGACGCCCGGCTGGGACACGCCCTTAGGCGAATGCCCGTCCTGTTCCTGCTGACGCTTGCCAACCTCTTCCGGCTGCGGGGCACCAAAGACAAATTCATCCACACCGAACATACCGGGGCCGGAAGCGAAGCCCCCGGAAACAATACCGGAAACCGACCATGAAAATCGCGATCGAGGCGCAGCGCATCTTCCGCCCCAACAAACACGGCATGGACTTCGTGGCGCTCGAAACCATCCGCTGCCTGCAACGGCTCGACACGAAGAACGAATACTTCATCTTCACGGGCGAAGGCGAAGACCGCTGCCTGGAGGAGAGCCCCAACATGCACATCACAACGCTCCGCTGCCCGAGCTACCCGCTGTGGGAACAGTGGGCGCTGCCGCGCGCCGTGGCCCGTGTGAAGCCCGACCTGCTGCATTGCACGAGCAACACGGCACCCGTATGGGGAAAGGCCCCGCTGGTCTTGACGCTCCACGACATCATCTTCCTCGAGGAACAGGCCGCCCGCAACAAATCGCTCTACCAGTCGCTGGGGCGCATCTACCGCCGCCTGGTAGTGCCGCGCATCCTGCCCAGATGCCGGATGGTCGTCACCGTCTCGCAATTCGAGTGCGACCGCATCCGCACCGCACTAAACTTCGACCCCGAACGCATCATGGCCATTCACAACGGCTACAACGACCGGTTCCGCCCGATGGAAGGCACGGCGGAAACCGTCTGTAAATACCTGCAAGACCCCGAATTCCTCTTTTTCCTGGGCAATACCGACCCAAAGAAGAACACGCCCGGCACGCTGAAGGCTTATGCCGAATACGTACGGCGCTCCGAAAAGCCGCTGCCGCTGCTGATCGCAGACCTCGGGGAACAACCCGCGGAAGCGATCCTGCGGGAGATCGGCGAACCCCGGCTGCGCGGGATGCTCCGCCTGGCGGGATATATCCCCAACAGCGACCTGCCGGCCATCTACAACAGGGCTTCGGCGTTCCTCTACACCTCGCTGCGCGAGAGTTTCGGCATCCCCCAGCTCGAAGCGATGGCCTGCGGCACGCCCGTGGTGACATCCGCTACCTCGGCGATCCCCGAAGTGGCGGGCGAAGGCGCCATCCTCGTCGACCCGACCGACCCGAAGGCAATCGCCGACGCCCTGCTGCGGCTCGAAACCGACGCAGCGTTCCGCGCAAGGCAAGTCGCCTACGGCCTCGAACGGGTGAAACGTTTCTCGTGGGAAAAGACCGCCCGGCACTTGCTGGCACTTTACGAATCGCTCGGGAAGACAAACTGAATACCGTACTGCCGAAATTTCGTGCTCCGGATTCAAAACCCCGGACAGCCGCATTGCAAAAGTTCGTTATATAACACTGTAATTGACTTATGATTGAAAAGATCAGAAATAACCCCCGGCTCAAACAATTCGTCATCGGGCTGATTTCGCCGCACAGGCACCCCCGGCCCCGTCTTTGGGTGCGCTGGTTCGTGAACCCTTTTGTTCACAAAAAAGGCCGCGGGGCGCTTATCCGCCGCCATGCGCGGCTCGACGTTTTTCCCTGGCGGCGCTTCGAAGTGGGACGCGACGCCCTGATCGAGGATTATGCGGTCGTCAATAACGGTGCGGGAGACGTAGTGATCGGCGACCAGGCGCGCATCGGCATCGGATCGGTGATCATCGGCCCCGTGCGCCTGGGCGACCGGGCCGGACTGGGCCAGCATGTCTTCATCTCGGGGTTCAACCACGGTTATGCCGACGGGACACGAGACTCGAATGCACAGGAACTCGTGCGCAAAGAGGTGACGATCGGACGTGAATCGCATATCGGCGCCAATTCGGTGGTCGTGGCGGGCGTCACGATCGGCGAACGCTGCCAGATCGGCGCCGGGAGCGTCGTTACCAAGAACATCCCCTCGTACAGCGTCGCCGTAGGCAACCCGGCGCGCGTAATCAAGCGTTATGACGCCGCACGCGCAAAATGGATACGTGTCGATGAATAACCCGAAAGTCAGCGTCATCATCCCCGTATACAATACGGAGGCCTACGTCGAACAGACCCTGCGTTCGATCATGGGACAGACCCTGCGCGACATCGAACTGATCGTCGTCAACGACGGTTCGACGGACGGCAGCCTCTCCGTACTCGAACGCATAGCCACCGGAGACGACCGCATCCGGCTCTACACCCAGCCCAACAAAGGGCTTTCTGAGACCCGCAACGCAGGGATCGACCGTGCCCGGGGCGAATTCATCTACTTCATGGACAGCGACGACCTGCTGGAACCCGACGCCCTCGAACGCTGCTACGAACGCTGCCAGTCAGACCGGCTCGATTTCGTGTTCTTCGACGCCGAAAGCTTCGGGGCAGCGGCCTCCGACGCCGCATGGTTCGACTACCGGCGTGCAAAATATTTCGGAACGGAGGTCTGCGACGGCACCGCCCTGCTGCGCAGGATGCTCGCACTGCACTGCTACCGGGCTTCGGCCTGCCTGAGTTTTATCCGCACCGCCTACCTGCGCGGGCTGGGACTGCGCTTCTACCCGGGGATACTCCATGAAGACGAACTCTTCACCCCGCAACTTTACCTCGGGGCGTCGCGTGCAGGTGGAATCGAACGCTCGTTCTTCAAGCGGCGCATACACGGGGATTCGATCATGGGACGCGGGTTTTCGCGCCGTAACCTCGAAGGCTACACTACCGTCCTGCGGGAACTCAACCGCTTTGCCGCGCCGCGCGACGCCGGCCAGCGGCAACTCATACGCACGCTCACGAGGCAGATACTGCGCCCCGTGATGCGCAACGCCTGGGCACTTCCGGCCGGGGCACGCTGGAAACTGGCCTGGGATGCCCTGCGGCACTACCCGGGCAGCATCGACGGCCGTGCCCTGGCGACGCTGCTGTTCAAGAAACCGCTAAAAAAAGAAAACGGGAAATGAGTGTCAGGCGGGAATTGGCTTCGGGCGTATTCTACACCTCGATCGCAAAGTACGCGGGCATCGTCGTAACGCTCGTGGTGACGGGTATCCTTTCGCGCCTGTTCACCCCCGAGCAGTTCGGCGTGGTGAACATCGCCACGGTAGTGATCGCCTTCTTTGCCATCTTCAGCGATCTGGGCATCGGCCCGGCCGTCATCCAGCACAAAAACCTCGACAGGCACGACCTGGGCGGGATATTCTCGCTCTCGGTATGGTCGGGGGCAGTCATGGCGCTGCTGTTTTTCGCAGCAGCCGGCACGATCGCCTCTCTCTACGGCGATTCGCAGGTGCTGCGCAACGTCCTGCGCATCCTCGCGCTGAACCTCTTTTTCGCCGCGGCCAACATCGTCCCCAATGCACTTATCCTGAAGGAGAAACGCTTCCGGTTCGCCGCCATGCGGTCGCTCACGGTGCAAATCGCAGGGGGCACGGCCGCCATCGCCGCGGCCTATGCCGGGGCAGGCATCTACGCACTGACGATCAACCCGGTGTTTTCGAGCCTGATGCTCCTGGCGATAAACTACCGCCAGAACCCGCTGCCGCTGCGCCTGCGCCCGGGACGCAAGGCGCTGGGCAAAGTATTCTCGTTCTCGGCCTACCAGTTCTCGTTCCAGTTGATAAACTATTTCAGCCGCAACCTCGACAAGCTGCTCATGGGACGTTACATGAGCCTCTCGCAACTGGGTTATTACGACAAGTCGTACCGGCTGATGATGCTCCCGCTGCAAAACATCGCCTATGTCATTTCGCCCGTCATGCACCCCATTTTTTCGGAGATGCAGCACGACCTGAAGCAGTTGGGCGCCTCCTACCTGAAAGTCGTCCGGCTGCTGGCGTTCATAGGGCTGCCGCTCTCGGCCGTGCTCTTCTTCACGGCGCAGGAGCTGGTGCTCATCATCTTCGGCGACCAGTGGGAGCCGTCCGTCCCGGTGTTCCGGATACTGGCGCTCTCGGTCGGCATCCAGATCGTGATGTCCACCTCGGGCTCGATCTTCCAGGCCGCCAACGCCACGCGGATGCTCTTCCTCTGCGGCGTATTCTCGGCGGCGCTCAACGTCGCGGCGATCTGCACCGGCATCTTCGCATTCGGCACGACCGAAGCCGTGGCCTGGTGCATCTGCGCCTCGTTCGCCGTCAACTTCGTGCAGTGTTACCACGCGTTGTTCTGCCTCACGCTGCGCACGGGATGGCGCCGGTTCTGGCGGAATTTCCTTTCGCCGCTGCTGCTCACGGCACTCGTCGGCCTGCCCCTGGCAGCAGTCGGATGGCTTCTCCCGCCGATGCCGCTCGTGGCGTCGCTCGCCCTCAAGGGGACGGCGGCACTCGGCGTATGGCTCCTTTATGTGCACCTGAGCGGCGAATACGACCTGAAAGGACTTGCAGGACGGCTCCTGGCCCGCAAAAAACGATAACAACATGAAAGGATTATTTGTCGTCTTCCACGGGTTTTCGGCCCACAGCGGCATCAGCAAGAAGATCTTTGCCCAATGCGACGCACTGCGGCGCAACGGTGCCGACATCGAGTTGTGCCACATCGAGATAGCGCCCGACGGCACGCAGCGCCGAATGGTCGGCGGACAGGCGATCCGCACCTTCGGCAAGGGATTGCGGGCCAAGCTCGAAAAAAGGGTCTCGCTGAGCGACATCACGCGCTACATCCGCCACGAAGGGGTGGAGTTCCTCTACATCCGCCACGACCACAACGCCAGCCCGGTGCTGATCCACTGGCTGCGCAAGGTCAAAAAACTCGGCGTGCGGATCGCGCTTGAAATCCCGACCTACCCTTACGACGCCGAATTCGCGCAGTCGCCCGCGGTGCGGAAGCTCAAACTGCGCATCGACCGCATGTTCCGCTGCCGCATGGCCCGCTACATCGACCGCATCGTCACCTTCTCCGACGATACGGAAATATTCGGCCGCCCGACGATCCGTATATCCAACGGCATCGACTTCCGGAGTATCCCGCTCAAAACCCAGGTACACGGGGATCACCACAACTTACGGCTGCTGGCCGTGGCGAACATCCATTTCTGGCACGGCCTCGACCGCGTGATCGAAGGACTGCGGGACTATTACGCCGCCCCGCACCAGTGCATCGTCCGCCTGCGCATCGCGGGCGACGGCGTGGAAACGCTCATCGCAGAGTACCGCCGCATGATCGACGCATACTCCCTGGCAGAGTATGCCGAGGTCATCGGCCCCCGTTCGGGCGCGGCGCTCGACGCCGAATTCGAGTGGTGCGACATGGGCATTGCCAGCCTCGGGCGCCACCGCAACGGCATCACCGGTATCAAGACGCTCAAAAACCGCGAATACACCGCACGCGGCATCCCGTTCGTATACTCGGAACGGGACAGCGACTTCGACGGCATGGACTACGTGATGAAAGCCCCGGCCGACGACACGCCCCTCGACATCGCGGCGCTCGTGCGTTTCTACGACGGGCTGCACCTCACACCCGCACAGATCCGCGGCACGGTCGAGGGACGCCTCTCGTGGGACAACCAGATGAAACAGGTATTAACCGAACTTTTCGAAGCATGACGACCGTAGCGATACTCTTCTGGGCGGGGGTATTCCTCGTCTTCTACACCTACCTCGGATACGGCATCCTGCTGTGGCTGCTGGTGAAGATCCGCGAAGCCGTGCACCCGGCACGGCGGTACGCCTTTCCTGCCGACCCGCCCGAGGTGACGCTGCTCATCGCCGCCTACAACGAACAGGAGGTCGTGGCGGAAAAGATGGCCAACTGCCGGGCATTGGATTATCCGGCCGGAAAGCTCCGCGTGACGTGGATCACCGACGGCTCGACCGACCGCACCGTCGAACTGCTCGCCGCCTACCCCGAGGTGACGGTGCTGCACGACCCGCGCCGGGGCGGTAAGACCGCGGCGCTGAACCGGGCGCTGGGAATAGTCCGCACGCCGCTGGTCGTATTCACCGATGCCAATACGATGCTCAACCCCGAAGCCGTGGCGCAGGTCGTCCGCTGCTTCGAAGACCCCGCAGTGGGGTGCGTGGCCGGCGAAAAACGCGTCGCCGGGACAGGGAATACGGGCGCCGCCGCAACGGAAGGCGTCTACTGGAAATACGAGTCGAAGCTCAAGGAGCTGGATCACCGCCTCTACTCGGCGGTGGGGGCAGCGGGGGAGTTGTTCGCTGTGCGGCGCGAACTGTGGCAGACGCTGAGGGAGGATACGCTGCTCGACGATTTCGTCTGCTCGATGCTGATCGCGGCACAGGGATACAGGATCGCCTACTGCAAGGAAGCCTATGCGCTGGAGAGCCCTTCGGCCGACATGGGCGAAGAAGGCAAACGCAAGAAGCGCATCGCGGCGGGCGGGCTGCAATCGGTATGGCGGCTGCGCAAGCTGCTCAATCCGTTCCGTTACGGGGTGCTGTGGTTCCAGTACGTATCGCACCGCGCGCTGCGCTGGACGCTGACCCCCGTAGTGCTTGTCGCACTGCTGCCGCTCAACGTCGCGCTGCTGTGGTCGGGCCATCCGGCGCTCTATGCCGCGATCCTCGCCCTGCAATGCGCATTCTACCTGGCCGCCCTCACGGGATGGGCGCTGGAGCGCAGCGGGCACCGCAACAGGCTGCTCTTCATCCCCTACTATTTTCTCTTCATGAACCTCAATGTTTTCCGCGGGGCATCGTACCTGGCGACCCACCGCGGAAAGGGTGCCTGGGAGAAAGCCCGCAGAGCCTGACCGATTTTTGAACGGAACCTGAAATATTATGCTATATTTGCATGTCTAAACCTCTCCTCATGAAAAACATCGCCATAAATCCCGAGGACTACACGATCCTGGCCGTCGACGACATTGCCACCAACATCATGCTGCTGAAAGCCGTGCTGAGCCGTGCCAAATACAAGATCGTCACGGCATCGGGAGGTAACGAGGCACTCGAAAAGGCCGCGACGGAGCTCCCCGACCTGATCCTGCTGGACATCATGATGCCCGACATGGACGGCTACGAGGTGATCAAACACCTGAAGGCTGATCCCGCATTGCAGGACATCCCGGTGATTTTCCTCACGGCGCTGCACAACCCCGAAGACATCGTCAAGGGGTTCAAACTGGGAGCCAGCGACTACGTCTCCAAGCCGTTCAACCACGAGGAGCTGATCACCCGCGTATCGCACCACATCTATTTGGCGGCGGCGCAGCGCACGATCATGCAGCAGCGCGACGAATTGCAGGCCACGGTCGACGCCCGCGACAAGATGTACTCGGTAATAGCCCACGACCTGCGGTCGCCGATCGGCACGTTGAAGATGGTTTTCAACATGCTCTCGATAAACCTTACGCAGCAACAGATAGGCGAAGACAACATGGAGATGATCACGATGGGCAACAACATCACCGAGAGCACCTTCATGCTGCTGGACAACCTGCTCAAATGGACGAAGAGCCAGATCGGACGCATGAACACGGTGTTCCAGGAGGTCGACATTTCGGAGGTCGTGGTTTTCGCCAGCAAGATGTCCGACCTCGTGGCACAGGTCAAGAACATCGCCGTCGAATACGACATCCCCGGCCCGATTACCGTCCCGTGCGACGTAGACATGGTGAAAACGATCATGCGCAACCTGATGTCGAACGCCATCAAGTACAGCAACGAAGGCGGACGGATCGTCATCAGCGTGCGGGAAACCCCCACCCATGCCGTAATAAGCGTACGCGACTTCGGCACGGGTATCAGCGAGGAAAACCTGCCCAAACTGCTCAACCCCGAAATACACCACACCACCTACGGCACCAAGAACGAAGAGGGATCGGGGCTGGGCCTGCAGCTCGTGCAAGACCTCACGCGCCGCAACGGCGGGGAGCTGACCATCGAATCGACACTGGGCGAAGGCTCCACGTTTACGTTCACCATCGCCAAGGTGCAACCTAAGTCCGAGACCGTAGAAGACTCGGAGGGGGGGGGTATTGCGCGTCCCTGAGCGATAAATGGTTCGATAGTCTGACCGCATTTTTCCGCGTGGAAAAGGCGGAAGAGACGATATCTCCGTAAAATCCGGGCGGACACGCACAGATAGTTCCCCGAAAAGGTCGCCATGAGCGATCTTTTTGTTATATTGCAGGATAAAAACCCGACCTCGCCATGAAGTATTGCAGTACAATCCTCGTGGGGCTTCTCTGCACCGCCGCCTGCCTGGCGCAGACCCCGCTGCCCGAAAGCCGCCGCACCTCCCCGGAAATATTCATCTATAAACCCGATGCCCGAGAGCTCCGCGAACTGCATGTGAAAGGCGCGGCGCCCGACGAAGGGATGCTGCACACGTTCGTCGGCAAATATGCTGCAGCGGAAAAAATTCCGCAGCTCCCCCGGGGAAACTACCTGCGGGTCTGGACGGACGGAAACGAACTCGTATACAGCGACCATGTCGTGGACAATTTCTACTACCGGCTCGTCAAGGACGAGCAGGTGATGCTGATACTCTGCGACACGCTGGGCAACACCATCGACGATGCCGTGGTAAAACGGGGCTCGAAACGGATGAAATACGACCCTGCCACGCGCACCTACAACCTGCCGCGCATCCGCGGCGAAGAGGCCACGGTCGAAGTAAACAACGACGGCGTACTGCATTACATCACCATCGCGAACGAACCGGACTACACCTACCGTCCCGGGTTCTTCAAAACGGCCTGGGGAAAGGTCAAAACAGCCTTCAAACGGGTTTTCGCACCGGGGAAACTGCCCGCGCGGGACAAGTACGACGGATTCGTGGTATTCAGCAAACCCAGGTACAAACCCGGGGAAACGGTGAAATTCAAGGCGCACATCAACCGCAAAGGCAAGCCCCTCGACGGGAAGGTCGACGTGGCGCTCGTTTCGTATTACTCCCCGTCGATAGACACGACCCTCGTATCGCTGGCGCCCTACCGTCCCGGCATGTACGCATGGGAGTTCAGGCTTTCGGACAGCCTCCGCCTCCACCTCGACAAGGATTACACACTCCGTTTCCGGACGGGCGACAAGCGTGCGAATAACGTCACGGGCCGTTTCCGCTACGAGGAGTACGAACTGGGCAAGCTCACCTTCACGGCCAGGGCCGACAAACAGAAATACGCACGGGGCGACACGGTGAGGATTTCACTGAGCGCCGTGGATGAGAACAACATGCCGGTATACGACGGACGGGTAAAGGTCTTGGTCAAACCCGCCAGGTACATGGGCTGCAAATTCCTCGCCCGCACGGCATTCGTCCCCGACCGGCTCTGGGAGCATACGTTCGGCATGGAGGGCAAGTCCACGAAGGAAATCATTCTGCCCGACTCGATATTCGTCGACGGCGTGTCGATGTATTACGACGTCGCCTGCTCGTTCTTCGATGCGGGCAACGAACGCAGGGATGAGCGCATAAGCCTGTACCGGGACGCAAGGCGGAGGCGGATCGACTATTCGGCCGACCAGGGGATGCTCGCCCTGCGTGAACTGTACGACGGCAAAAGCGTCGAAAGCCGTGCCCTGGTAACCGCCTACAACCCGGAATACGGGATCGTATGGCAGGATTCGGTCACATTGCCCTGCAGTGTGCCGCTGTCGTGGATCGTCAGCGAATACGAGGTGCAGAGCGCCACGGCATCGGAGGACATCGAGGTCGGAAAGCTGCCGGGCGAACTGATCGGGCACCGCTTCTTCCGCTGGGACGGCAACGTCCGGCTGGTGGTGAACAACCCCGCGAAATTCCCGTTCTGGTACACGATCTGCATGGGGGACAAGACGATTGCCAAAGGGTATGCCACCGAACTCGACTTCGCGCGCAAGGACAACGGCCGCAAGGGCTATTCGATGCAGATAGCCTATCTGCAGGGGGAGAATGCCCGGACGATACGCGGCGAGCTGCCCTTCACGGAGAAAAACATCACAATGGAGGTAAAGACGGCGGCGACCGTCTACCCCGGACAGAGCGCAAAGGTCGAAGTGGCGGTGAAAGACCGCAAGGGACGCCCGGTGAAAAATGCCGACGTGACGGCCTATGCATTCACCTCGAAATTCGAAGCCCTGCCGCCAGAAGTGACGATCTACGGGAAATCGGCATCGGGAAAGGCCATCACCCCGAAAAACTACGAAGCCGACGAGGATTTCCTCTACAACACCCGCAGCAGGATGGATTGGCCGCTGTGGCGGCAGCGCATGGGACTCGATTCGATCGAATACTACAAATTCCTCTACCCGGAGCCGTTCTACGCCTACACCGAGGAAGTCCCCGGAAGACTCACCCAGCTATCCCCCTATGTGGTCGTCGACGGGGAAGTGCAGGGTATCCATGTCCTGTGGATCGACGAACAACCCCACTATTTCAAACAGGCGCAGCAACTGACGCCGTACAGTTTCCCGATATGGCCGGGACTGCACACGCTGCGGCTGCGCACCTACGACAGGGAGGTGACCGTCGAGAACGTCTATGCGGGCGAAGGGCTGAAGACCATCGTTTCGGTAGACGGCGGACGATCCGCAGTGCAACCCTGGGAGGCTTCCGGGGACAACCATCCCGTACGGATCTCCGTCCGGGAATACGGAAGAAAAGAGAAAGGCATGCTCACGCAGCGCGAGACAGCGCTGCTAACGCGGCACATGATTACGGTCGACAAAACCTTCGGGAAAGCAACCCTGCTCACAGGACAGCCGGACAGGCAATCCTCCTACACGGTTGAAACCGAGCTGCCTGGCATTATAAACGCCGGCGGAGTCTGCTACTACCTCAACGGCATGCAGAAGCAGGCCCGCCGCTACCGCCGGTACAGGCCGCAGGCCGAAGCGGCGATCCTGGCCGGGCCGTTCCCCTACCGGGGATTCACCACCGGGGGCATACAGGTCGGTACGCTCTATTCGGATACACTTGCGGTCAACAGTTTCGAGATCGAGGGCGGCTACCGTTACGACATTCGGAACAACTACCTGAAACAGCAGAGCTGGGAGCAGAACCCGATCCAGAGGCAGCTCGAACCGTTCACGCAGGCGGTCTGCTTCGGGCAGGACGCGCTTACGGCCGAAGCGATCCGCGGCATATTCAGGCGGCGGCTCGCCGACATGGTCGAAAACGAATCGGGGCTGATCTCGGCCGTCCCGCCGATCTCGCTCATGGACAGCTGCCGCCTGCAACTGTCCACAGGCAAGCTGGCGGACGGCACAAGGGCACAGCCGATCATGGTGTTCCTGCAATCGACGGGCAAGTACCCCGCCAGCAGGCTCTACTACGGCACGACGACCGAAATCGACAGGCTGCCGGAGGGGAACCTCCGCGTAGACCTCATCTTCAGGGATACGACCCGCTGTTCGGCCACCATAAGGCTGCGGAAGGGCGGCATCAACTACCTGCGGATGGATTCGCTCGTAAAGGAGCCGGCCGACGACCGCAGCCGCGCGCTGTTCGGGAAACTGGAAAGAATGTTGCGCGTATCGCGCCCCGCGGCACCGCTGGCCGACTATAAGCCCGCGGTCGCGGAGCGGGACAACCCGTTGCGGAACCCGGGACGCATCAGCGAAGCCAACCTGACGGGCAAAGTCGTCACGGGCACCGTGCGCGACCCGTATGGGGAGCCCATTGCCGGGGCATCGGTGCAGATCGACGGGACTAACGTCGGAACCGTCACGGATACGGACGGAAAATTCACCCTTTCGGACACGGGACGGGGAACGCTCGTCGTCAATTATATCGGCTACCGGAATTTCGCCACCAAACTGATCTCCGGCTACAACTATAACATCGCCCTGGAAGAAGATTACAACGCACTGGAAGAGGTCGTGGTCGTAGCTTACGGAAAGTCCGGAAAGAGGGCCGTGGTGGGAAGCACGGCCAATTCCGCGACGGTCACAACGAAAGTGGCATTCGCAGAATTCGACGAGGAAACGGAAACGCTCACAAGTACGCTCGCGGGCATGTCCGCCGGGATACAGGTGCGGGGAACGGGCACAATCGCCGGCCAGGCCCCGATGATCGTCGTGAACGGCGTACCCTACGACGGGGCGCTGTCGGACTTCGATCAGGGAAGCATCCTGTCGATGAACATCGTCAGGGACGCGAACACCGCAATCTACGGGACGAGGGCCGCAAACGGGATCATCTTCATCGAAACCACCGACCGGAACGGGGCGGGCGGCGACCGCTTCCCGCTCGAGGCCGGCATGCCGAACACGCTGCGCACCGATTTCCACGACGACGCATTCTGGAAACCCCGCCTGACGACCGACAAAGCGGGGCGTCTGACCTTCGAAGTGACTTATCCGGACGACATCACCAGCTGGGACGCCAATTTCATCGTCGTCGGCGGCCGCAGACAGACGGACAGGAAGCAACTGCGCATAAAATCGTACAAGCCGCTCAACGCCCAGCTCTCCGTCCCCCGCTTCGCCATCGCGGGCGACAGCCTCAATGCTGCCGGACGGCTGACCAACCACACCGGCGACACCTTGTCCGTACGCCGCACGATCGAAACCGACGGACGGACAGCCGAGAAGCAAATACGCATCGCCACCTCGCATACGGACGCAATACCCGCCGTCGCAGGGGATGCCGACAGCATCCGGATCGTCTACTCGCTGACGACGCCCGGAGGCTATTTCGACGGGGAGCGGCGTGCGATCCCGATCTACAAGGCCGGAATCCTGGAAACCCACGGGGAGTTCGCCGTCCTCAACGACACCGCGGCCCTGCGGTTCACGCCCGACCCGGCGCTGGGCACCGTGACGATCCACGCCGAGGCATCGGCCATGCAGGCATTCCTCGACGAGATCGAAAACATCGACCTCTACCCCCACCTCTGCAACGAGCAAATGGCTTCGAAGGTCAAGGCGCTGCTCTCGAAAAAACGGATATACACCCTGTTCGGACGGAAATTCAAGGACGACGACAAGGTCACGAACCTGCTCCGCAAACTGGCGGCCAACCAGAACGACGGCAAGTTATGGGGGTGGTGGAATCGGGAACAGACCGAGCTGTGGATCTCGCAGCAGGTCGTGGAGGCACTTCTCGACGCCGAAACGGAGGGTTATAAGACCGGCCTCGACCGGCAGGCACTGACGGACGCGCTGCTGGCCGGCCTGAACCGCCGTATGCCGGCGGCGGCATCCGACTCGACGGGAATGCGGAAAAACGAACTGCTCTCGCTGGTGGGGCTTCTCCGCAAGCTGGACGCCAGGATCGACTACCCGCGCTACTGCGCCTTCATCGCGTCGATCCCCGATGCGACGCTCGGCAACCGGCTCCGGACGGCGGAAATGCTGCAACAGCTCGCCCCGGATGGGATGCCCGCCGCGGATTCGCTGCTGGCACTGGCCTCCCGAACCATGATGGGATCGTTGTACTGGCGCGACAAAACACCGCGGGAACCGACTCCCCGCAGGTTCGCGCAGCCGGACATGAGCGACGTCGAGAACACGCTCACGGCATACCGCATCCTGCGCGCCGCGGGCAACCGCAAGGCCGAGTTGGAAAAGATCCGCAACTACTTCTTCGAACAGCGTAAAAGCGGTTCGTGGCGCAACACCTACGAATCGTCGCGGATCGTGGAAACCATCATGCCCGACATGCTGGAAAAGGACGGCGGCGCGTTCCGCGAAGCGAGCCTGACGATCGACGGACAACGGTTCGGCAAATTCCCGCTGACCCGGACATACGCCCCCGGAAAGGAGATAACCGTCCGCAAAGAGGGTTCCATGCCCGTATTCTTCACAGCCTACCAACAAGCCTGGAACGACAAACCGGAACCTGCGGCAGAAGGCTTCACGGTCTCTACCCTGTTCCGCAAGGACGGCAAGCCCGTGACAACTCTCCATGCCGGGGAGCGCGTCGAACTGGTGGCAACCGTAACGGCCGATTCCGACGCCGAATACGTCATGGTCGAGATCCCGATCCCCGCAGGCTGTTCCTACGACTCGAAAGAAAAAGGCGATTTCTGGAAAGAGACACACCGGGAATATTACAAGGAGAAGGTCGCCGTCTTCTGCAAAAAGCTCCGCAAGGGGACGCATACCTTCACTGTCAGGCTCCTGCCCCGCTATACGGGCTCCTACCACCTCAACCCGGCGCGTGCCGAGCTGATGTACTATCCGGTATTCTATGGCCGCAACGAGATGAAAAAGTGCGGCGTGGCCGAGGCACAGGAGACCCGCTGATCCCGGGAAAAAGACATGACGGCAGCGTGACGATTGCGTCCGCTACCTGAACCGCAGTTCAGCGACCACGGCCTTGTGGTCGCTGACATCTTCCGGAGGCATGTAATAACGGATGCCCTCGAAAGCGTCGTCGTAAAAGATGTAGTCGATGCGCAGTACCCCTCCCAGATAGCGGAAAGTACCGCCGTAACCGCTCCCGCTGTCGCGGAAACCGTCGGTCATGTTCCCCTTCATCGTATGGTAGGTATAGGACGAAGGCGTATCGTTGAAGTCGCCCGCAAGGATCACCGGGTAGGGCGAAGCATCTATTTCGACCCGGATTTCACCTACCTGCCCGGCACGGATACTACTGTTGTGTTCCAGCTCGCCCAGTATTCGCTCGACGGGTGCGTCGCGGTTGTAATCTTTCCGGAACCGGCGCCTGAGCTGGGCGATGCCCGAAGTCTGGAGGTGGACGGAGAAGAGACGCACCGTATCATCGCCGACGAGCAGGTCGGCACGCAGGTAGTCGTTGTTCGTATCGGCAAACCGGACGTATTTATGATCGAGAACGGGATAACGGCTGGCCAGGGCCGCACCGCCCTCATGCAGGAAATAGGGCATCCGCCGAGCGAAGACCTTCCCGATGCTGTCGGCCGGAAATTCCCTGCTGTCCATAAACTCCTGCAGGCAAAGCACGTCGACCTGCTCGCGGTTCACCATGCCGGCGATGGCCCTGGCCGTAGCGGGCGTGGATTCCAGTCTGCGGAATCCGTTTACGTTGAGCGTGGCGATGCGGATGTCGTGCGGATTACCCCTCTCCTTAAAATCGGGAAGCTGAACCATGGCTGAAATATACCCCAGGTTGAGTACCAGCGCGACCAGCGGCATCAGCAGGACGATCCATTTGCGGCGAACCGCCCACCAGACCAGCGCAACTACGTTGGCCAGCAGCACGACCGGCATCAGCAATGCGAGCGTCGCCCAGAATCCGCCCTCCCCGGGGGAGACGGACGAAGCATACCGGCACAGGACGGCGGCGACCAGAAGCAGCCCGGTGAGCACCACCGAAATACCATAAAAAAGAATAGAAACGGCTTTGCGACCCATTTTGTGCACTATTAAAGCGATTAACGCGTACAAAGATATGCTTTTACAAATAAAATCAGTATATTTGACGATCAAAAAAGACGCGATTTGGAATGAAGAGGATTTTAATCTCTGGCGGTGCCGGATTCATCGGTTCGCACCTATGTGAAAGACTGCTTGACGAAGGAAACGACGTGATCTGCATCGACAACTATTTTACCGGGCACAAAAGCAATATCCGGCACCTGCTGAAACACCCCAATTTCGAAGTCATAAGGCACGACATAATCTACCCCTACATGGCGGAGGTCGAAGAGATCTACAACCTTGCCTGTCCTGCTTCGCCCATCTACTACCAGCACGACCCGATCAAGACGACGCAAACTTCGGTTATCGGCGCGATGAACATGCTCGGCATGGCGCGCTACAACCGCGCCAAGGTGTTGCAGGCTTCGACTTCGGAAGTATACGGCGACCCGCTGGTACATCCGCAGACCGAGGATTACTGGGGACACGTGAATCCGCTGGGGCTGCGCTCGTGCTACGACGAGGGCAAACGCTGTGCCGAATCGCTCTTCATGAGCTACTACCGCGAACACGGCATCCCGGTGAAAATCGTCCGGATTTTCAACACCTATGGCCCGAAGATGGACATCAACGACGGCCGCGTAGTCTCGAATTTCATCGTCCAGGCATTGCGCAACGAACCGATCACGATCTACGGCGACGGTGAACAAACCCGCTCGTTCCAGTATATCGACGACCTGGTCGAAGGGATGATCCGCCTGATGGACGATACGCCCGACGATTTCACGGGCCCGGTCAACATAGGCAACCCCAATGAATTCACCATCAACGAACTGGCAGCCATCGTCCTGGAACTCACGGGTTCGAAGTCGAAGATCATGCACATGCCCCTGCCGTCGGACGACCCGCAGCAGCGCAAGCCCGACATCTCGCTGGCCCGCAAGATGCTCAACGACTGGGAACCCACGATCCAGCTGCGCGACGGACTGGTAAAGACCATCGCCTATTTCGAGGATATCCTGTCGCGGGGGAGCGTCCGGCACTGATCCGCCCCTGAAATCGGCCCGCCCTTCTTTGAACACCGTCAGCCTGTTGAGCACCGCCCGCCTGTTTGAGTACAGCCCGGCACAATTCCCAATGCAGCCCCAACCCTATTTTTCCAGGTAGTCCCGCAATACGGAGCCAACCAGCCGTATCAGCGTGCGCGTCGGATGCAATGCGGCGAACCCGTTGAGCATTCCCCAATCGTGTACCACGCCGTTGAAGCGCACGGTCGTCACTTCGACGCCCGCCTCGTCCAGACGACGCCCCATCGCCTCGCCCTCGTCGCGCAGGATGTCGTTCTCGGCAACGACGATCAGCGTCGCAGGCAATCCCCGCAGCCGTTCGGCAGAAGCACGCACGGGCGACATGAGGTCGTTGCCGCGCTGAGCCGGGTCTGAAACGTACTTGCCGAACATCCATTTCATCAACGGCGCGGTCAGGAACCGCTGGCGGCCGTATTTCACATACGAATCCCAGTCGTACCCCGCATCGGTCACGGGCCACATCAGCACGAGCGTGCGCAGCCGCGGCCCGCCGTGATCCTCGGCCACGAGCGCCGCCGCAAGCGACATGTTACCGCCGACGCTGTTGCCCGCCAGCGCCAGCCGGCTGCCGTCGACCCCGATCTCCCGGCCGTTTTCGGCCACCCATTTCACTGCGGCATACACCTCCTCGACAGCCTTCGGAAAATGCGCCTCGGGCGAAGGCGTATAGTTGACGAATACCGCCGCACAACCCGACTCCACGACAAGGTCGCGCACCAGCCGCCTGTGGGTGGGATAGTCGCCCAGCACCCAGCCCCCGCCGTGAATGAACACGAACGCCGGAAGATGCACGCGCCCCGCCCCCGAAGGGCGGACGAGGTTCAGGCGCAGCGTATACCCTTCGCTTTCGACCGTCCGTTCGGACTCCTCGATGCCCGACAGATCGACATGCACGGCCGCCTGCACATCGGTCAGGACGCGACGGGCCTCCCCGACCGGCAACGATTCGACGGGAGCGCCGCCGTTCAACACTTTCAGATAAGCTTTGGTTCCCCGCGACAGGTGGTCGTCCTGCAAATAATCCGGAGCTTCCTTCAGATGATCCATAACAAACCGTTTTAAAGTTTATGGCACGGACTGCAAAGGCGCTGCCACAAACGAAAAAAGCCGGACGAAATGCCCGGCTTTTCGGTATGTCATAAGCGGTTTTTACTGTGCCATGGCATGACGGAATCCGTCCACCTTGTCCCAGTCGCCACGCGTGAAATCGGGCACGGCGACCGGCATGCTGTTGTGTTCGAGCGACGCCGCGGTCAGCGACCCGATGCACGACCATTCGGCAGCGTCGTAAACGTCCTGATCGAGCGGCAGGCCATGCTGCAGGCAGTAAACGAGGCGATAGTCCATGATGAAATCCATGCCGCCGTGGCCGCCCACGCGGCGGGCCTTTTCCTCGATGTCCCGGGCGATCGGATGCTTGTAACGCTCCATCAGCGCCGCCTTCGCCGCCTGGGGGATGAACGAATGCTCGCTCAGATTCTCGTGGTCGGGAATCTCCTCGCCGGCGATTTGCTCGGGACGGAACGCATAGCCCTCGACCGGGTATTTATTGGCGAAGCCCTCGGTGCCCGTAAGCTGGTACATGCGGCTGTAAGGACGGGGCGTATAGACGTTGTGTTCGAGCAAGATCGTGCGGCCCCGCTCGGTCTTGATGAGCGTCAGCGTCTGGTCGGCATTGGCGAAGGTCTCGGCACCCATCTTCTCCTTGGCGAGCTTCAGGCCATTGACCGACTTGGTATCCATCGCCACGAGGTAGTTCATCTTATCGCCGCGGTGGATATCCAGCAGCTGGCAGGCCGGGCCGAGGCCGTGCGTGGCATAGACGTCGCCGCGGTGCGACTGGTTGAAGTCGAGGCGCCAGTTGCCCTGGTAATAATCCCAGTAGGGTTCGAGGTTATGAATATAGGAGCCTTCGGTGTGGAGGATCTCGCCGAACAGCCCGTGCTGGGCCATGTTGAGCGTCGTCAGCTCGAAGAAGTCATAGACGCAGTTCTCGAGCATCATGCAGTGACGCTGTGTCTTCTCGGCAGTGTCGACCAGTTGCCAGCACTCGTCAAGCGACATGGCGGCTGGGACTTCGACGGCGACATGCTTGCCGTGCTCCATGGCATAAACCGCCATCGGGACGTGCAGCTGCCACGGGGTGCAGATGTAAACCAGGTCGATGTCATCGCGCCGGCAAAGTTCCTTCCACCCTTCCTCCCCGCTGTACGGGGCGGCGGCCGGGAGGTTATGTCCGGTGAGGATTTCCTGCGACTTGTCGACACGCTCGGGGTAGAGGTCGCAGAGCGCCACGATCTCGACCCCGTCGATATTTGCGAAGCGTTCCACGGCGCCCGGGCCGCGCATACCCAACCCGATGAACCCTACGCGTACGACCGGGATCGGGTCGACCGTCAGCCGCAATACGGAATGCTGGCCCTCGGCGCGGGCCGGGACGTCGAATACGATCACGCCGTCGACGATGCTGTAACCTTCCTTCGGCGAGGTGCTGCAACCGCAGAACAATACGGTCGCCGCCGAGAACAATAAAAAGGCAAATTTCTTCATTATATCCGGGATATTTAGATGTTTAGACAAAAGTATGAAATATTTTGAAATCTGCGCTCATTTGACTACTTTTGCCGACGTAAAAATCACACACCATGTTTCGTAGATTAGCGGCGGTAATCCTCTCGGTCGTCCTGCTCTCACCGGGCTGGCTCGGCATGACGGGGCTCACGCTGCCCTTCGCCATGATCCCGCTGCTGTGGATCAGCGCATCGTACGACCAGACGCGCCGCTCGTGGTGGCGCATGTTCGGCTGGGCGGCGCTGACCTTCGCGCTGTGGAACATCTCGACCGTCTGGTGGATATGGAACGCCACTCCGGTGGGGCCCGTGGCCGCGACGCTCGCCTCGACGACGCTCAACATGATCGCCTTCATGTTGTTCCACACCGTCTCGAAGAAAGGGCCGAAGGCTCTGGCATACACCTTACTCATTGCCGGGTGGATCGCAACGGAATACTGGTATACGGTCGGCGAATTCTCGTGGCCGTGGCTGATCCTGGGCAACGGGTTCTCGCACGACGTATGGCTCGTACAGTGGTACGAATACACGGGTGTCTTCGGCGGTTCGCTGTGGGTGCTGCTCTGTAATATCCTCTTCTTCGAGGCGCTGCGGGCACGCCGCAGCATCGGGCGGTGGATCCCGGCCGCGGGCGTCCTGCTCCTTCCGGCCGCCGTGTCGCTGAGCATCTGGTGGAGCTGGGAGCAGCCCGACGAGGGGACGGCCGAGGTGAGCATCCTCCAACCCAACGTCGACTGCTACGACAAATTCAACGGCCGCGCCGACTGGCAGGAAGATAACATCACCGACCTTCTGGCACAGGTGCCCGCCGGGGCGCAATTCATCCTGCTGCCCGAGACTGCCGTCCCGGGGCATTACTGGGAACCGGGTCTTTCGGAATTCCGCCCGGCCGACGAACCGGGCATGTTCTGGCAAGAGCTGACCGACAGCCTGCGCCGGTCGCACCCCGGGGCGCTGCTCGTCACGGGCGCCAACACCCTGCGTTATTATGCCGCCGGGGTACAACCCCGCACGGCACGCAGGGACGGGTTCGGCGAAGGTTACTACGACGTATTCAACACGGCCGTAGGGCTCGACTCCGCAGGCCGGATGCAGCTGCACCACAAAGGCAAACTGGTGATCGGCGTGGAAAATACCCCGACACTGCTCTTCGACATCCTGCAATTCCTCGTGATCGACCTGGGCGGCGTCGTGGGACAGATCGGCATGGGCCAGCACGGCACGGCCTTCGAACACCGGGGCGTGAAAACCGGCCCGGCAATCTGCTACGAAGGACTTTACGGCGATTTCTTCGGCGATTTCGTGCGCCGCGGGGCGCAGTTCATGGCCATCATCTCCAACGACGGCTGGTGGGGCGACACGCCCGGCTACAAACACCTCTTCACGATCTCGCGCCTGCGCGCCGTCGAACACCGCCGTGCCATCGCCCGGTCGGCCAACACCGGCATGTCGGGCTTCATATCGGCCCGCGGCGACATCGGCCAGACGCTCGGCTGGGAAAAACGGGGCGTGCTCACCGCGGCCGTGCCCCTCAACTCCGAACTCACCTTCTACACCCGGTACGGCGACTACCTGGGACGCATCTCAGAATACCTGATGCTGCTCTGTGTGCTCTACTACATCGCCTACCGGGCCAAGAAAAAGAACCACCTCGTAAAATAAAACCCGAAACCCGATATGAATTACACCCAGACCCTCGAATTCCTCTTCCAGTCGCTGCCGGCCTTCGAAACCAAAGGCGCAACGGCCTACAAGCCGGGATTGGAGCGCATCACCGCATTCTGCCGCCACATCGGCAACCCCCAGCGCAATTTCTTCACGATCCACGTGGCGGGCACGAACGGCAAAGGTTCCGTATCGCATATCATCGCCTCGGTATTGCAGCAGGCCGGCTACCGCACGGGGCTTTTCACCTCGCCCCACCTGCAGGATTTCCGCGAACGCATCCGCGTCGACGGCGAGATGATTCCCAAACAGAAGGTCGTGAACTTCGTGGACAAACACCACGACAAGATGGTCGAGCTGGAACTGTCGTTCTTCGAAATGACCGCGGCACTGGCTTTCGACTACTTCGCACAGAGCGACGTCGAGGTCGCGGTGATCGAAACGGGACTGGGCGGACGACTCGACGCCACGAATATCATCGTACCGGTCGTAAGCGTCATCACCAACATCGGGCTGGAGCATACGGCGCTGCTGGGCGACACGCTCCAGAAGATCGCAGCCGAAAAAGCCGGAATCATCAAGAAGAGCATCCCGGTCGTGATCGGCGAGGGCGATGTGCGCTACAACGAAGTGTTCGAGCAGGTCGCTGCGGCCAACAAATCGAAAGTCATCTATGCCGAAAAGGTATTCTCGTGCCAAGAGTGCGGTTGCCGGGAAGGGCGGCAGCACTTCTGCATGCACCGCGTGCGCGACGACCGCAAATTCGAGGTAGACCTCGACCTTACGGGCAATTACCAGCGCCATAATATCCTGACGGCCGCGGCGACGGTCGATTTCCTGCACGAGGAGACCCCGCTGACGATCTCCCGCCGTGCCTTCCTCGAAGGGACGCGCGATGCGGCGGCCATCACCTCGCTGGCGGGACGCTGGCAGAAGCTGGGTGAAAATCCGCTCGTCGTATGCGACACGGGGCACAACCCCCACGGCATCGCCTACGTGGCCGAACAGCTCAAAGCGACGCCCCACAAGGAGCTTTACTGCGTGATCGGGTTCGTCCGCGACAAAGACCTGGCACACATCCTGCCCCTGCTGCCCCGCGACGCACACTACATCTTCACGCAGGCTCAGACCGAAAGGGCATTGCCCGCCGCCGAACTGACAGCCAAGGCTGCGATCTACGGGCTCAGGGGGGAAACCATCCCCGAAGTGCCGGCTGCCGTGGCACACGCCCGGGAACTTGCCGCTGCGGACGATATGGTCTTCATCGGCGGCAGCACCTATGTCGTCGCCGAAGCGCTCTGATACATACGATATTCAGATCCCGTATAAAGTCCGTCCGAGTGTCTCGGACGGACTTTCTTTTGTCATCCCGAACAAAACTATAAAAAATAGTTTCATGTGAAAAATTTTTAGTTACATTTGCATAAAACCAATCGCATGAAACGAATCCTTCCGCTCCTGGCGGCCATGATCGCATTGACAACCGTACTCCCCGGCAAGGCGCAAACCGGCAAATATTACATCGACGGACGGGAAACCACCCGTGAAGAGCTATTGAAGCTACCCGCGGGTACAATCGAATCCATGGCGAATTCGGTGGAAAACGGATTGCCCGTAGTGCGTATAAAATTAAAACCCGAAGGCGAGGAACAGGCTCCGGCCACCGGGCAACAGGAAAAAAACACTGCGACCCCGCATGAAAAAGCGATGCAACTGGTACGAGGAATCTACGAGCAGCACACCCTGCTCAAGGAGGGCGACCTGGCGGCCGATTTCCGGGCTACGAAATATGCCGGAGGGGATCTCACGCTTACAGCCCTGCGCGGCAAAGTCGTGCTGCTGAACTTCTGGGCTACCTGGTGCGGCCCCTGCCTGCGGGAACTGGCGCCGGAAGCCCTGCCGAAAATCATTCTCGAACGGTTTGCCGCAGACAGCGAATTCGTATTCCTGCCAGTCGCCTATACCGATTCAAAAGAGAGCCTCGACAAGTTTTTCGCAGGCGACGAACAGCAGAATTACGCTTATCTGCGCGACCTGACAGCAATGGATCCGGACAAACGGGTATTCGGCCTCTATGCAGAGCAGGGCGTTCCGCGCTCCTTCGTAATCGACCGCAACGGCCGCATCGTCCTCGGGTCGCTGGGTGCGGCACAGGAGGAACTGGAACGCATAGCGGCGGCTATCGAAAAAGAACTTTCCAGATAACGGATAAAAACAGCCCGGCCGAAAAACGGCCGGGCTGTTGCGATTTTAAGCTTCACCCATCTTGGGACCCGTTTCGGGAACCGGCGGAGGAGTGGGTATTTCGATCTTGCCCACATTGCTTTCATAACGCACGATATTCTCCTGCAGCGAACGCAACAGCCGTTTGGCGTGTTCGGGCGTGAGGATAATGCGGCTCTTGACACGGGCTTTCTGCACGCCAGGAAGCACCGCGGCAAAATCGATAATGAATTCCGAGGTGGAGTGGGATATGATCGCCAGATTCGAATAGTGGCCCTGGGCCACCGTATCGTCGAGTTCGAGGTCGATCCCGAATTGTTTCATTTCTGCCATAGGCCCGCTTGTTGTTTCTGCAAATTTACCGACTTTCGACTGCCAATATACAACTCTGCGGCCAAAGTTTTCGATATTTTATCAACATATCGGCCATTTCCGACAATCGGCCGCGCCCTTTTTTCACCCGGCCTTGACGGATGTCCGAGGTTTTTCGTATCTTTGTTGCCTGAAACTCCGCAACCGAAGAAAATGGGATTGGAAATCTTGGACGTTATGTTCCGCGGCATCTGCGTAGGCGTGGCGGCATCGATCACGGTAGGCCCCGTGGCCGTGCTGTGCATCCAGCGCACCCTGTCGAAAAGCCGTCGTTCGGGAATCGTCTCCGGTGTGGGCGTAGCCTGTGCCGACACCTTCATGGCCATGGCAGCGTTGTTTTTCTACTCGATGCTCCAGACCCAAATCGAACAGTACAACACCCTGCTGCGCGTGATAGGCGGCATCTTCGTGGTAATCGTCGGCGTCTACATCTTCGCCCAGAACCCCGTACCGCAGATACGCCGCAACCGGGCGGGCAAGACGTCGCTGTGGCAGGACTTCGCCTCGATCTTCGGGCTGACGATCGCCAATTTCATCATGGTGATCCCCTACATCCTCGCCTTCTTCGCGGTATTCAAGATTTCGGGCGGCGACATCACGCACGAAGGCGTGGGAGGCTTCTTCCGCGCCATGTTCATCATCGCCGGATTCTTCGGCGGCGCCGCGGCCTGGTGGACGATGCTGGCCTTCGTCATCAACCTTTTCCGCCGCCGCTTCCGCCCGCGCCACATGCTGACGATCAACCATGTCGCCGGCCTTATCATCGGGATACTGGGTATTTACACGATACTTTCAACATTCTTTGATATATTCCCCAATGTCGGATAACAAACACAAGATCATAATCGCCATCGACGGCTTTTCGTCGTGCGGCAAGAGTACGTTCGCCAAAGCCATCGCCCGCGAACTGGGTTACATCTTCATCGACACCGGCGCCATGTACCGCGCCGTCACGCTCTATGCGTTGGAACACGGTGCGATCCGGTCGGGCATCGTCGACGAGGACGCAGTCGTCAGGCTGCTCGACCAGATCGCCATCACGTTCCGTTTCAACCCCGAACGCGGTGCCAGCGACATCTACGTCAACGGCGACCTGGTCGAAGGCAAGATCCGCACGATCGAGGTGAGCAACTGCGTGAGCCGCGTGAGCGCCATCGCCGCAGTACGCAGGAAACTGGTGGCCATGCAGCAGGAGATGGGGCGCCGCCGCGGCGTGGTGATGGACGGCCGCGACATCGGCACGGTGGTTTTTCCCGATGCCGAACTGAAGATTTTTATGACGGCCGACCCGCGGGTTCGCGCCTGCCGCCGCTATGACGAGCTGCGCGCCAAGGGAGACCCGGTGTCGCTCGAGGAGATCGAACGCAACGTGCGCGAGCGCGATAAGGCCGATATGGGGCGTGCGATATCGCCGCTCAGGCAGGCCGAAGACGCCATCGTACTCGACAACAGCTGCATGACGGTCGGCGAGCAGATGGCGTGGTTCAGGAAGGAATTCGAACAAGTTACCAGATAGAAGCACGGATCGCCGTGCGCAGGGCACAGTGAAAGGGTTGCGAATAGAGATCGATGACAAATCGGGCTTCTGCTTCGGCGTAGTCCGGGCTATTTCGGAGGCCGAGAAAGCCCTCGCCGAGGGGAGTACGGTCTATTCGCTGGGCGACATCGTCCACAACCGCATCGAAGTGCAGCGCCTCGAACGGCTGGGGCTGCGCACCGTAACCCACGCCGACATGCCCGCACTGGGCGGCCGGCGGCTGTTCATCCGCGCCCACGGGGAACCGCCCACGACTTTCGCGCGCGCGAAAAAGCTCGGCATCGGGGTGATCGACGCCACCTGCCCGGTGGTCGCCCGTTTGCAGAACCGCGTGGTGAAGGCACACGAACAGATGCACCCCGTCGGAGGACAGGTTGTGATCCTCGGCAAACGGGGCCATGCGGAAGTCGTGGGGCTCACGGGACAGGTGCAGGCACCGACCATCGTCATCGAAGGCGAGGAAGACCTCGGCCTGATCGACTTTACGCGGCCGGTCTATTTCCTGTCGCAGACGACCCAGAGCATCGCCCTGTTCGAGGCCCTGGGTGCCGAGATGCGCCGCCGGGCAGCACATCCGGACGGGGTGCGGATCGATGACACGATCTGCCGGCAGGTATCGAACCGCGAACAACACCTGGCAGAATTCGCACGCCGCTTCGACGTGGTGGTGTTCGTCTGCGGGCGCAAGTCGTCGAACGGCAAGGTGCTCTCGGAGGTGTGCCGCAGGGCGAACGCCCGGACACATACGGTCGAGGAGGCCGCCGAGATCGACCCGGCATGGTTCCCGGGTGCCGAGTCGGTCGGAATATGCGGCGCCACGTCGACCCCCAAATGGCTGATGCAGGAGGTTGCCGACCGCATCGGGCAAATTGGGAGAAGATGATAAACAGAAAAACGACCGCATGCAACAAGCCCCTCCCACAGAAGAGGTTTAGGATGAGGTCAAAATTGCAAACGGCGCCGGCGGCGGCTACGACCGACAACGGCATTGTAACGATACAAATCCAACAAAAATCACTGTTATGAAATACTTCATCCGCTCGTTAAAATATTTCGTCGCCCTGTGCGTTATCTGTGTAGCCATCCTGGCCCTGATGCTCGCAACGGGGACTTCGGCACTGACCCTCGACCAGACAGTCTACGTAATGTTCCACACCAGCCGTTACGCGACGCTGTTCGCGGCAATCGTGGTGCTTGCGGCGCTATACCCGAAATTCGGGTTCGTGGTGCGCAAGGTCGAAGGCGACGTGGAGGAGAACCGCGAACAGATCATCAACGCCTTCAAGTCGGCAGGCTTTTCGCTGCGCGGAGAGGAAGACGGGGTGATGACATTCCGCGCCGACGGCCCGCTGCGCAAGCTGATGCTGCTGGGAGAGGACGAAATAAAGGTTTCACAATACGGACAGTGGATTCAGATCGACGGCATACGCCGCGGCGTCGCCCGGGTCGAATACCGGCTGGATTCGTACATACAAATGAGTAAACATGATTAGGAAAGGATACAGATACCTGCTCACGGCCGTCATTGCGGCCTCGGCGGCAGCCCTTTTGACCTTTGCGGCCCGCAACGACTTCGGGCTGGGGCGCAACATGGAGATCACGGTCAATATGATGCGCGAACTTTCGCTCGGCTATGTCGACCCGGTAGACCCGGACAAGCTGATGGAAGGTGCCGCAGAAGGCATGGTCAGCGACCTCGACCCCTACACGGAGTTCATCCCCGAAGACCAGATGTCCAACTTCGAGCTGCTCACCACCGGTAAATACGGCGGCGTGGGTTCGCTCATCCGCAAGAAAGGCGACTGGGTAACGATCGCCCAGCCCTACAAGGGATCGCCCGCCGACCGCGCCGGGCTGAAGATCGGCGACAAGATCCTCGCCATCGACGGCAAAGATGCCAAGGGCTTCACCACCGAGCAGGTCAGCTCGCGCCTCAAGGGAGACCCGGGCAGCAAGGTCAGGGTGACCGTCGAACACCTGACGGGCGGCACCGAGACCGTCACCCTGCAACGCGAACGGATCGCCATTCCGGGCGTACCCTACGCGGGATGGGTGGCCGAAGGCATCGGGTACATCCGCCACAGCGATTTCACCGAAGGTTGTTACGAGGATATGCGGGCGGCCATCGAACGGCTGCGTTCGGAGGGCGAACTGAAGGGGCTGATCCTCGATTACCGCAGCAACGGCGGCGGCATCATGCAGGAGGCCGTGAAGATACTGGGGATGTTCGTCCCGAAAGGCACCGAAGTGGTGAGCACCAAAGGCCGCACGGAAGATTCGCGCCGGGTATACCGCACCGAATCGGAACCGATACTCCCGGACTTGCCGCTGGCGGTGCTCGTCAACGGCAACTCGGCATCGGCATCGGAGATCGTGACGGGAGCGTTGCAGGATCTCGACCGCGCGGTCATCATCGGCCAGCGCAGCTACGGCAAAGGGCTCGTGCAGACCCCGCGCCCGCTGGGATACAACGCCATGCTGAAGCTCACCACCGCCAAATACTACATCCCTTCGGGACGCTGCATACAGGCCATCGACTATTCCCACTCGCAGGAGGGTACCGTTCGCTCGGTACCCGACTCGCTCATCTCGGAATACACGACCCGCGCCGGACGCAAGGTCTACGACGGGGGCGGCATCATGCCCGACATCCGCACCGAACCGGAGTACATCAGCCGCTTCGCCATGACGCTCTATGCGCTGGGATTCATCGAGGATTTCGGGGACGAATACGTACGCCGGCACCCGGGACAACAGATCGACATCCGCACGTTCTCGATCACGGACGGTGATTACGCCGAGTTCGCCGAGTTCATGAAGGACAAGGAGGTTCCCTATGAGTCGGATACGCGGCGGGCACTCAAGAAACTGCGCGAGGCTGCCAAAACGGATCGCTTCGAAGAGGTGGAACAGCAGATCGCAGCCATCGACTCGACGCTCCGGGACGACACGGCGACCAATCTTGAAACCTACCGCAAGGAGATCGTCGAGTCGATCAACAACGACATCGTACTGCGCCACGGCTATTCGGAAGGCGTCATCGAGCATTCGCTTCCCGACGACGGGGACGTGCTGAAAGCCATCGAAATACTCGGCAACGGACAGGAGTACGCGCGGATCGTCACCGAGCAGGACACCCCGCGTAAATAAACACAGGCCATGAAGATCCGCCGCGACATATTCTCGTTCCGCAACCGCGTGGTGGTCATCATCGTGGGGGTGTCCCTCGGCATGGTGTCGCTGCTCTACACCAACAACATGGCCAAGCGCCTGAAGGAAAAGGAGCAGCACGACGTGGCGCTGTGGGCCCATGCGATGGAGCGTGCGAACCGCAACGTGATGGGAGGCTCGATGGAAGACCCGCTCATCACCGACATCGTGTCGAACGGCAACAACATCCCGTTCATCATGACCAACGAGAACCTGGAGGTGCTCCAATTCCACCTGGTTCCCGAAAAGATCATCGACCACCCCGACCGGCTGCGCAGGCAGATCGACAAATTCACGGCCGAGAACACCCCGCGCACGGTGCGTTTCTGGTGGTCCAACGACCACTACCACATCATCTTCTACGGGCGATCGGCACTGCTCAAATCGCTCTACTACTTCCCCTATGTCCAGATATTGGTCATAACGGCCTTTATCCTGCTGGGGTTCATCGCATTCCGGTCTTCGAAACACGACGAGCAGAACCGGGTGTGGATCGGGCTGGCGAAGGAGACGGCACACCAACTGGGCACCCCCACCTCGTCGTTGCTCGGGTGGATCGAATACCTGCGCTCGCAGGACGTGGATCAGAGCGCCGTGGAGGAGATGAACAAAGACCTCACGCACCTGATGAAGATCGTCGACCGCTTCTCGAAGATCGGCTCCGAAACACCCCTTACCCCGGCCAACATCAACGAAGTAGTGGGCGAGTCGGTCATGTATTTCCGTAAGCGCATCCCGCGCAACGTGACGCTCGACTACAACGGGCTAGCCATCGCCCCCGTGCAGGCCAACATCAACGCCGCACTGTTCGAATGGGTGGTCGAGAACCTGATGAAAAACTCGCTCGACGCCCTACAGGGGCACGGGTCGATCGACGTGCGCATCTCGTCGGACGACAAGAACGTGATGATCGACGTCAAGGATACGGGCAAGGGCATCCCCAAGGGGAACTGGAAGCGTATCTTCGAACCGGGATTCACGACCAAGACCCGCGGCTGGGGGCTCGGGCTCTCGCTTTCGCGCCGCATCGTGGAGGATTACCACCAGGGTAAGATCGGCGTGACGGAATCGGAGATCGGCAAAGGCACGACGATCCGCATCACGCTCAAACGCATATTCGAGGAATGACCGACACGCTGAGACATACCGTGCCGGTTCCGCTGCCCCGAACGCAGGAATCCGGCGTTGCGCCGGTACACGGCACCGGGGGTTCCGCCACGCCACAGACAGCGGCCCCGGCCGGGGATTCCGTACCGCACCGCCATGCAGGTATGCCCGCGACACCCCCGGGGGACTCGCCCGCAGCACGGACTCTCCAGGCACAATCCCCGACGGACAGTACGGAAAATACGGCCGCAGGCGACACGCTCGCCGCAGACAGTGCTGCGGACGGCGAATTTCCGTTCCTCCCCTTCGGCGACCCGTTCCCGGAGCTGCCGGCAACGCCCTGGCACGACGTCCCGGCCGCGGAGGTCTTCGGCACGGCATCCGTGCTGGTTCCGCAGCAGCCGATATATTCCGCCCGGGCGGAGTCGCTCACCGAAAATCCCGTTTTCCAGGGTTTCGTGCTGTTGCTGGCCGCAACCTATGCCATGCTCCTCTACCGCAATCTGGAGGATGTGCGCCTGCTGCTGACACGTGTTTCGCGCGACAGGGCCACGGGAGAACGCCTGACCGAAGACCCCGGCGGCAGCGGGTTTTCGCGCTTCCTGAATATCGCCACGACGATCGGCATGCTCTTCATGGGGGTCATGGTCGTCAAATACGGGGATTCCCTGATGCCGGGACGCCTAACCGAGCTCCTTCCGCACGGAGCCGTGCTGGCCCTGAGCCTGCTGGCGACGCTTGCCTGCATGGGGGTGGTACTCTTCCAGCTGGCAACCGTAAGGCTGGCCGGGGCGGTGACGCTTTCGCAGCCCTTCATCTCGCAGATCGTCCTGCTGAAACGCACCTACTTCGCCCTCGCCGTCATCGTCACGTCACCCGTACTCCTGCTCTTCGCACTCTGTCCCCGGGGTACCGGAGGCGTCTGGTTCTGCATCATTGTCATCGAGTTGATCGTAACGGCGATCTTATACCTCAGGGAGGTGCTGAACCTGTTTATTTCCAAAAAAGTTTCGATTTTGCATTGGATTTTGTACCTTTGCATCGTGGAAGTCTTCCCGGTCAGCCTGTTATGGCTGCTCGTGGCAAGGTGATTCAGTGATTGAAGAACAACGTAAAACTTAGGTCAGCATTGAAAGTTAAAAAAGTATTGGTTTCGCAGCCGAGGCCCGCAGTTATAGAGAAGTCCCCGTTCTACGAATTGTCCGAGAAATACAACGTAGAGATCGCCTATAAACCTTTTATACGTGTCGTGGGCGTATCCCTGAAGGAGTTCCGTGCCCAGCGGGTCGAGATACTGACACATACGGCCGTTATTTTCACGTCGCGCACGACGGTAGACAGCTTTTTCCATATCTGCGAGGAAGCCCGCATCACCGTGCCGGAAACCATGAAATACATCTGCCAGACGGAAGCCGTGGCACTCTACCTGCAAAAATATATCGTTTACCGCAAACGCAAGATTTCGTTCGCCGACGGATCGTTCACGTCATTCATCGAACTGATAATCAAACATAAGGACGAGAAATTCCTGCTGGCGCTGAGCGAGCCCCACAAACCCGAGCTGCCCGAGACGCTTGCCAAGCTCAAGCTGGCGGTAGACCCCGTCATCCTGGCACGCACGGTGGCTTCGGAACTCGAAGACGTGCAGCTTACGGATTACGGACTGCTGGCGCTCTATTCGCCTTCGGACGTCAAGACCCTTGTCGACAAGTTCGGCACCGAAAACCTGCCCGCCGTAGCGGTATTCGGTGAAGGCACGCTGCGCGCTGCCCTTGCGGCAGGCATCACGGTACAGGCCAATGCCCCGACCCCGGTGGCCCCGTCGATGGCCAAGGCCGTCGACATCTATTTGCAGAAGGTTCATAAAGGCGAGGAGATAGAACCTGTAGAGTTGGTTACCGATACGGAAAAAGAGGAGTTCATCCGCAGCCAGCAGCATAAACTGGCCAAAAAGAGCCGCACGCGCCGCACTGCCGAACCCCGCAAATAAAATAGCCATGCCCGACTGCTCGCTTCCCCGCACGGAACGGCTCCGTTCGCTCGGTGCCGTGCGCCGCATGTTCGAGAGCGGGGAGAGCGGGTTTATCTTCCCGTTCCGGTACGTCTGGTTCGCCGAGGCCGACGAGATACCTTCGGTCGAGGTATTGTTCTCCGTGCCCAAGAAATTCCACAAGCGGGCCAACAAACGCAACTTGCTGCGGCGCCGTATCAAGGAGGCATACCGGTTGCAGAAACAGACGTTGAAGAACGGCAGCCCGGCGAACCTCGACCTGGCGCTGATCTACTCCTCGAAAGAGGTGCTGCCCTATAAAACCATTCAAAATGCAGTCCGCCGGATTCTGGAAACAGTCGTGGAACACCTTTAAACGCATCTGCGCCCTGCCGCTGATCGCGTTGGTGAAGTTCTACCAGCTCTGCATCTCCCCGTTCACGCCTCCGTCGTGCCGCTTCACGCCGACCTGCTCGCAATATGCCCTCGAAGCACTGCGTAAATACGGGCCGTTGAAGGGGCTGTGGCTGACGCTCCGGCGGCTCGCACGGTGCCATCCGTGGGGAGGCAGCGGTTACGACCCGGTACCCTGAACCCGCAGGTAGACATGCCCGAAAGGCACAAATGCTGCCCGGGACAATAAAAACAATCCGACCTTTCCGGGTCGGATTGTTTTTTCAGACAGCATATACGTGCCCCCGCAGGGCGGAAAAACCGGAGGAACCCGCAAAAGGCAGGCACACAGCCCCTCCCGGCCGGTCGCGCTATCAGTCGCACGTCCCGGGGCAATGTTCGGCCGAAGATTCGAATTCGAGCGTCACATGATGGATCCCGGCCGTTTCCAGCTCCGCTTTGAGCTGTCTCTTGACCGTTTCCATACGGGGCAGCTCTGCCAACACGACATGCGCCGTAAGGGCATTTTCGGTAGTGCTGATCGCCCAGACATGGATGTGGTGCACGGCCTTGACACCCGGCACGGCCTCCATCGTCTTTTCCACCTCGTCGATGCGGATACCCACGGGAACGCCGTCGAGCGACAGACGCAGGCTGTCGCGCGTCAGCGACCAGACCGATGCCACGATCACGGCGGCAACGACAAGCCCGACGACGGGGTCTACGATCGTCCATCCCGTCCACGAGATCACGACACCCGACACCAGCACCCCCACCGACACCAGCGCATCGGCGGCCATATGCAAATAAGCCCCTTTCACGTTCAGGTCTTTGTCCTTATCCTTCATGAAAAGCCAGGCCGTAAAGCCGTTGATCACAACCCCGACGCCGGCCGTCCAGGCGATGGCTCCGCCCTCGACGGGTGCCGGATGCAGCATCCGCCCCACGCTCTCGGCAACGATGACCCCCACGGCGACGAGCAGGATCACGGAGTTGAGCAGCGAAATGAGCACCGTGCTCTTCTTATAGCCGTAGGTATACCGGGGCGTAGCATGGGCCTGTGCAAGGCGGAAAGCCAGCATGGCCAGCAGCAGGCTCGCCACGTCGGAAAGGTTGTGCCCGGCATCTGACAGCAGCCCCATCGACCCGTAATAGAGCCCGACGGCGAATTCGACGACAACGAATGCCACGTTGAGCGCAATGCCGAGGATAAAGGCTTTGTTGAGCGACGTGACCGTATGGTCGTGATGATGGTGTTCGTGTGCCATAACCGTTATATTTCGGCGATCGTATCCCGGATGTCCGAGAGATCGACCAGTTTGTTGACAATGGCGTAGATCGTAAGCCCTGCCGGAGAGTGTATCTGCAACTTGGCCACGATGTTGCGCCGATGTGTGATGACCGTATGGGTCGAGATGCAGAGTGCATCGGCTATCTGCTTGTTGGTCATTCCCTTGACGATGCAGACGACGATCTCGCGTTCGCGGGCGCTCAACGGTTCCTGGCGCTCTTCACGGGGTGCATCGCCGACCGGTTGCATGATCTTTTCGCGCAGTGTCTCGACCGGGTCGTAGACCGAAAGCACGTCGTCATAGGCATTGAGCGTCGCGGCGTCCGTCACGGACATTTGCAACGCAATGCAGCGCAGGCCCTCGCAACCGGTTTGCACCCTCAGTTGCTGGGGCGTACAAAATCCCAGCGAAGCCGGGTTGACGACCAGCACGTCGGGACGATGGCGCGACAACTGCACGGTGAGCTGCGAAATATCGGCGATTTCGAGGATATCGACGTCGGGGGCCGGCAGGCGGCGCAACACGGCGATAATGCCACAGCGCAGGATGGCCGAAGGCTCGGCGACGGCGAGTTTCAACGCCTTCATCGACAGCCTCCTTTCTTGGGAGCGGGTTGCTTCGGAGGCATGTCCCCGGGCTGTGTGCCGGACACCCCGCTCCCCGTCCGCTCCTCGAGCCGCTTGATCGCCGGGATGAACAGACGATCTTCGATATCGTTGTGCGACGCCAGGTCGCGCTCGCAGGTGAAGATGTCAAAAAGCACGCCGTTCAGTTCGTTGGTGCTGCCCGAGGGGTAATAACGGATGATGATCCGCTTCAGTTCGGCGAGTTTCGCCTCGACCTGGTCGTGGTGCCGGCGGAATATGTCGATCGAATAACCCTCGGGATGCTCCCCCCGGAGCAGCCCTTCGACATAGGGGAAAACTTTCTGTTCCTCATAGTCCATGTGCTTGTGCACTTCGGCGACGTACTCGTCGAAGAACCGCAGGATGGCGAAAGCCACGTCGTTATGGCTGCAATCGATCGCCTCGATCAGCTTGCGGCGGATGGCCGGAAGCCGGAAATCGAGGAAATAGACATGCGAATTGCGCAGGTAGCCGACGAGCGCAGCCACCGAGATCGTCTCCGGGTCGGGAGCCTTGTCGTCGGAGTGCATGTTGACGACAGCCAGGAAAGTAGCCGTATCAACCCCGCTGTCGAGGCAGACCTCGCCGATGGTCTTGTCACCGAAACCCAATGCGATACCGAAGCGGCTCATGATAAGCAGCACGGGATAGCGGTCGCAAACCAGGTCGCACATGCGGTCGTCGGAATTGTATCGCCCTATTCTATACATAATATGTTCTATATCTGCAAAAATAACGAATTACCGCACACCGCGCAATACCTAATTTCAGGTATTTGTCCCGGAATCAGCGGTTTCCGATGTCGACATAGGTTGTCTGAAGCATCGTGCGGCCGATATCCAGCAGGCCGGGCGCGGTCTCGCTGACGGCCTTGCCGCTCGTAGCGTCCCACACGGCCTCCCCCGAGGCATCGACCACGCCGAAACCGTCGTTGAACGTATAGTAAGCGAATTTGCGGGGGGGGGTCGGGGCGAAAATATCCTTGCTGTAATCGAAATCCGAATGGTCGATCCCCAGCTGCCCGAGGATCGTGGCGCAGATGTCGATCTGCGAGGCGTAGGTATCGACCACACGCGGTGCAGCGACGGCGCCGCCCAGCCAGATCATCGGGATGCGGTGGCGCAGCGGTTCGTTATAAGAGAGGCTGCGCGGCCACGGATAGCCGTGGTCGGCGACCAGCACCAGAAGCAGATTGTCCCATGCCGGCGAAGCCTTCAGTTTGTCGACCATACGGCCGACGCACTCGTCGGAAAAGGCGAAGGCGTTGAGTTCCTTGTCGTCGAACTTCGAGAACGGCACGTCGAACGGGCGATGGCTGCTCAATGTCAGCATGCCGGCCAGGAACGGCTCGCCCTTCCCGCTCAGGGCGATCACGCGGTCGGCGAACCAGTCGCACATCACCGCGTCGTCATAGCCCCAGTCGGCCGGCGGGGTATCGAAGCGCAGGTCTTTCTGCCACGTGAGCTGCTGCCAGCCCGTAGCGTACATGTACGAAGCCTGGTTGGTGAAGTTCAGGTCGCCGCCATAGGAGAAGCAGGTGGCATACCCCGCGCCGGAGAGCGAACGCGCCAGCGAGGGCAGGTTACGGCTCTTGGCCGGGAGCTTCATGATCGACATGCGGGTCTGGGCAGGGAATCCGCTCAGGATAGCCACCTCGCCCCGGTCGGTGCGGAACGAGTTGGCGAAGAAATTTTCGAACCAGATGCCTTCGCCCTTCAGGCGCTGCATGTTGGGCATGACGGGCAGGCCGCCGACATCGGCATCCATGACCGTACGGGCGAAACTTTCGAGAATAACCACCACGACATTGGGGCGCGGGGTCGTCAGCACCCGCTCGGGAGCGGCGGCGGAAAGGTTGTTCCCGCGCAAGGGGGCAAACCGTTCCTCGCGTCCGGCCTCGTCGAAGAAGGGGTATTCGGCGGCATAGTCGGTATGATCGCCGAGGCTCGTGAGGAACGAAAAGACCGGGTTGGTCGCCGCATGATTCAGAAACATGTTCGCACTGAAATAGGCCTTCGACACATTGGCGACCGAAGCCCCCAGCCCGCCGCGGATGGCGAGGAAATCGCACCCGGCGAGCAGCAGCAGGACAAGGCTCCACAGCAGCGCCGCACGCCGGCGGAGCGGCTCCCCGTCGAACAGGCGGCAGACGAGGCGGTAGACCCAGACCATAAGTGCCGCGTATGCGACGGCCAGCAGGGTCTGGCGCACCCCAAGCCAGAAATCGACGCTCGCCATGGCTTCCCGGGGGTCGGTAAGGTAAATCAGGATCGTTGCATCGAGGCGGAAGCCCCAATGCTGGTATAACTCGACATCGACGGCGAAGATGACCGCCGTGACGGTTGCGACCAACACGAAATAGCCTGTCAGCACCCGCCGCCATATTCTCCCGGGCAGCCGCACCCACAGCGACACAAGGGTCAGCAGCAGCGGCAGTGCGGTGACATACCCGGCGACGGTGCTGTCGAGCGTCAGCCCGTGCCACACGACGCCCAGCCATTCGCCGACGGAAGCCTGCGCGGCATCGGCCGCATAGTAGGCCAGGAAAACGGGTTTCTGGACGGCCATCAGCAGAACGGTCGCACAGAACACCGCTAAAACAAAAGCTATCTTCTTCTTTACCATGCGCACATCTTAATTTGGCGGTTATACCTATCAAAGTGCCGGAACCCGCCGAAAGCCCGCCCCGGCAGGGCACATCCGTTCCGAACAGACGGCCACAGGAAGCAGCGGATCGGATTTTTCCACCGCAAGAAACCGACACCGGCTCCTCCGCCATACGGAGCAGAGGTTCGTTTGTCGGTCGACACCGGGTTCTCCGCCCCCTACCGCAGGGCTTGAGGTCGGCGGCACCCCCGACACCGGGATTTTCCGAGACAGATCGGTGCCGGATGAATCCGGCACAGGGATGCCGGGGTCAGACCTTCTCGCCGTAGGCCAGGTCACCGGCATCGCCGATACCCGGGACGATATAGCAGCGCGAGGTCAACTCCTCGTCGACGGCGGCCGCCCAGACCGTGGTGGTTTTGCGCGGCATATTCTTCTGCACGTAGTCGATCCCCTGTTCGCTGGCAATCACAGCCGCAACGTGCGTATATTTGGGTGTACCGCCCTTCTCGCACAGGGCCTTATAGGCCAACACGAGCGAAGAGCCCGTGGCGAGCATCGGATCGACCAGCAACAAGACCTTGCCTTCGAGGTCGCCGCACGAGATATACTCGACCTTAACCGTAAACTTGCCGTCTTTCGTACTTTTACGGTAGGCCGAAACAAAAGCGTTCTCGGCATCGTCGAAGTAGTTCAGGAATCCCTGATGGTAAGGCAGCCCGGCCCGCAGGATCGTCGCTACGACGACCTGGTCGTCGATCAGCCCGACCTCCGCTTCGCCCAGCGGCGTCTCGACGACACGGGGCGAATAGGCGAGCTCCTTCGAGATCTCGTAGGCCGTGATTTCCCCGATACGCTCCAGGTTACGGCGGAAGCGCATCGAATCCTTCTGCACCGACTTATCGCGGATCTGTGCGATGAACTTGTTGAGGACAGTGTCCTGTTTACTCAAAATATGCAGGGTCATAGGTATGAAGTTTGGTTGTCAATAGAGGAAGTTGTTGAAGGGGTAACGCCCGGCATGGATCTCGCGTACCATCCCGTAGAGATCCGAACGGAATTTCTCGATGTTGGTCTTGGCGAGCGCCGAAAGGAAAATGCAGGGGGTATTGGCCCGGGCGATCCAGCTCTTTTTCAGGTCGTCGAGCGACAGGTTCTCGCGCGTGGCGGGCGTGAGGTCGTCGTCGTCCTTCCTGACATAGGTATAGGCATCGACCTTGTTGAAGACCAGGTAAACGGGTTTGTCGCCCGCGCCGATATCCTGCAGGGTCTGCTTCACCACGTCGATCTGCTCTTCGAACTGCGGATGCGAGATGTCGACCACATGCACCAGCAGGTCGGCTTCGCGCACCTCGTCGAGCGTCGATTTGAACGACTCGATCAGCTCGGTGGGCAGTTTGCGGATGAATCCCACGGTATCGGACAGCAGGAACGGGAGGTTGTCGAAAACCACCTTGCGCACCGTCGTGTCGAGTGTTGCAAAGAGTTTGTTCTCGGCAAACACCTCGCTTTTGGAGATCAGGTTCATCAACGTGGACTTGCCCACGTTGGTATAGCCTACCAGCGCCACACGCACCATCGAACCGCGGTTCGAGCGCTGCACGGCCATCTGACGGTCGATTTTCTGCAAATCCTCCTTGAGTTTGGAGATCCGGTTACGGATGATACGGCGGTCGGTCTCGATCTCGCGCTCACCGGCACCGCCGCGGGTACCGGTACCGCCGCGCTGCCGTTCGAGGTGAGTCCACATGCCCGAAAGGCGGGGCAGCATATATTCGTAGTTGGCCAGCTGCACCTGCGTCTTGGCATAGGCCGTCTGCGCCCGCGACATGAAAATATCGAGGATCAGGCGCGTACGGTCGAGGATGCGGCAGGGCATGGCCTTTTCGATATTGCGCGTCTGCGACGGGGAGAGCTCGTCGTCGAAAATCACCACGTCGATCTGCTGCTCCCGGCAGTAACCGGCGATCTCTTCCAACTTGCCCGGGCCGACGTATATGCGGGCCGAAGGCTGCGGCAGCCGCTGCGTAAAGCGTTTCACACTCACGATATCGGCCGTTTCGGCCAGGAATTCGAGTTCGTCGAGGAACTCTTCGGCCTGCCGCGGATCCTGGTTGTCGCGGATAACGGCGACCATCACGGCGCGCTCTCTGCAATTGGGAACGGCCTCGGAGTTCGGGGTTATATTCTTATTCTCAGTCAAAGTCGTACACTTAATTTTAAACAGTCACATCGTGCCGCAACATGCGGCAGGGAAGGTGCTCCCTGCGGGGAGCAAACATTATGCTACAAAAAGGGTATCCTGCTTTCGGCGGATACCCTATTTATTAAATTGTCATGCAGAACATTCTCAACTCAAACCACATACGTCCGGTCAGTTCTGTACGCGGAAATCGACCGGGAGCGTGTATTTGACACGCACAGCCTGGTTACGCTGCTTGCCGGGGCTCCATTTCGGCGACTTGTTCAGCACGCGGATGGCTTCTTCGGAAAGCGACCGGTCGGGCGACTGCAACACCTCGATATTGGTCAAGCGACCGTCCTTGTCAATTACAAACGAAAGAACGACACGGCCCTGAATCCGGTTCTCAAGGGCAACCTGCGGGAACTTGACATTCTGCTGAACCCACGCCCGGAACGTATTGAGGTCTCCATCCTGGAACGATGGCATCGTCTCGGCAGTAATGAAAATCGTGTCGTCCGCGAAATCCTCGTCCTTGGCCGGCGGCACAATTTCGACAATCGCATCCGGATCGAACTCCTCGAAGGTGAGATCCGTCTGCACGAACCGGTGATTGGGAATGACTTCGATCAACTGGGAAAGAGCCTTTATCTCGACCTTCTGGGGTTTCTGTTTGGGCGAGTCGGTCGTGACCGGGACAATATCGACATCGACGGGCATAACATTCACTGCGACTTTCTGGATCCTGTACTCGTCCGGCGTATAGGTAAATGCGACAATGACCAGGGACAATGCCACGACCAAACCAATCTCCAATAAAAGGCCTCTCTTATTCCTAAGATCTGCCTTGAATGATTTTTTAATCTCCATATCAATCAGAATTAGGTGGTTAGTACGCGAATCCAGTGCAGCGTATGTATCGTCGGATTCCGGGTCGCTGCCGCCGGAACCCCTACCGTCCCGGCTTAGTTCTGCACGCGGAAGTCAACGGGCAGGGTGTACTTTACACGTACAACCTGGTTACGCTGCTTGCCGGGGCTCCATTTCGGCGACTTGTTCAGCACGCGGATGGCCTCTTCGGAAAGCGACCGGTCGGGCGTCTGCAACACCTGGATATTGGTCAGGCGTCCGTCCTTCTCGATCACGAACGAAAGAACCACACGCCCCTGAATGCCGTTTTCGAGGGCGATCTGCGGGAACTTGACGTTCTGCTGAACCCACGTACGGAAGGTATTGAGATCTCCGCCCTGGAACGAAGGCATTGTCTCGGCGATCAGGAACGGCTGGTCGTCCTCGATGGTTTCTTCGACCACTTCGACCTGCTGAACCACTTCGGTATTCTCGTCGAACTCGGCGAAATCCACCTCGGTCGTGATCTTCGTGTCGTTGGTCACCACCTGCAACAGGTCGGCAATCACCTTCACCTCGACCTTCTTGGGAGGCTCGGGCGGCTTCTGATCCTGACGCGTAATCTCGGTAATTTCTTCTTCTACCGGAGCGTAGTTCAAGTCCGGCTTTTCGATCCGGTACTCCTTCGGCGTGTAAGCAAAAGCCGCAATAACCAGGATAAGGGCTACGACAAGTCCGATTTCAAGCAAAAGACCCCGCTTGTTCTGAAGGTCTGCCTTGGGTGATTTCTTGATTTCCATCTATTTTAAATTTAAATTGTTCGGCAATGATAAATCGCACATAGGCATGCTATGCACCACAAATATATGGATAAAAATTCAAAAATGCGCCATCCGGCACGAAAATCTTTAATTTTTGCCTACTTTTGCGGGGTAAAAGATCACATCGGAGATTGATAAATGGCCGTTTCGGAACCACTATACGGGAAAAACCCCGCGGAGCTCGCCGCCCTCTGCGCCGAGACGGGTCTGCCGCGTTTCGCAGCACGACAGCTCGCCCGCTGGCTCTATGTGAAGCACATCGAAGACCCGATGCTGATGACCGATATCCCGGCTGCCCGGCGCGCCCTGCTGGCCGAACGGTTCCGGCAGGTGCTGACCCCGCCCGAACGGGTCACCGAATCGGCCGACGGCACGAAGAAATACCTCTTCCGCACACAACAGGGAGCCTACATCGAATCGGCCTATATTCCCGACGGCGACAGGGCCACGCTCTGCGTCTCGTCGCAGGCCGGGTGCCGCATGGGGTGTAAATTCTGCGCCACGGGGCGGCAGGGGCTGCAACACTCGCTTACGGCGGCCGAAATCCTCAACCAGATCGTCTCCCTGCCCGAACGCGACACGCTGACGAACGTAGTTTTCATGGGCATGGGCGAACCGCTCGACAATACGGACAACGTGCTCAGGGCGCTCGACATCCTCACGGCGGAGTGGGGCTTCGGCTGGTCACCCACGCGCATCACGCTCTCCACGGCAGGCGTCGTCCCCGAGTTGCGGCGGTTGCTCGACAGCACGAAGGTGCACCTGGCCGTGAGCCTGCACAACCCCTTCCACGAAGAGCGGGCCGCGATCATGCCCGTCGAACGGGCATGGCCGGTCGCCGAGGTCGCGGCAATCCTGCGCCGATACGACTTCACGCACCAGCGCCGCGTATCGTTCGAATACATCGTCATGAGCGGGCTGAACGACTCGCCGCGGCATATCCGCGAACTGTGCCGCCTGCTGGACGGCATCAAGTGCCGCATCAACCTGATCCGGTTCCATAAAATCCCCGGGTCACCCTATTTCTCGCCGGACGACGCAGCCATGGTGCGTTTGCGCGACACGCTGACGGCCAAGGGCATACAAACCACGATCCGGGCTTCGCGCGGGGAGGACATCCAGGCGGCCTGCGGGTTGCTGAGCACCTCGGCGCTCGAAGGCGGGCAATAGCGCACGGTTCTTGCACGTTATACGGAAAACGAATCCGCATGAAAAAACTGATCTTCATACTGATGCTGGCACTCGCAGCGGGCGCCGCACAGGCACAGGTAAAATTCGAAACAAAATCGACCGACGCCGTCCGGGAGATGGCGGTCAAAACCGGGAAACTGGTCTTCATCGACCTCTACGCCACGTGGTGTCCGCCCTGCCGCACGATGGAACGGGAGGTTTTCTCACGCAAGGACGTGGGGGATTTCATGGAACAGCATTTCGTGGCCGCCAAATACGACGTGGACAAAACCACGGGCAAGGAACTGCTCAAACGCTACGGAAGCGGGGCGATCCCGCTCTACCTGGTCTTCGACACGCAGGGCGAACTGCTGGGGCGCATACAGGGGGCGGCCAAGCCCGACAAATTCATGGCCGACCTGCAAACGATCCTCGACAGACAGCAGCCCAAACAGGGAAAGTAATCACCTGGGCTCATGCATCGTCTGGCGGCGCCGCCAGACGATGCACGAGCCAGAGATTGACCGCGGCGACGGCACATCCCGCCATCCCGCATAACACGAACTCCCGGAGCGAAAAGGCCCGGGAGTTTATCATGATGCACAGTCCCCGGCCACAGCAGGCCAGGCACGGCAGCGACGTCGCAATGACGGGGACATAGCGTCCCACGGCAGCCCACTGCCCGAGATGGATCAGCAGGTGCATCCCGAACGCAAGGAACAGGGCCAGCCACGGATAATAACAGCCGGCAAGGGCCGCACAGGCCGTTACCGCCACCAGCAAAACCAGTTCTTCGGCAGCCATGGCGGCAAACCGCAAGGGGGAGATCCCGTCGAAATGCAGGAGCATGCGGCGGGCGAGCTGCGGAAAACGCCGCGCCAGCCACTCCCGGTTGCGGCGAAGCCACGGCGGAAGAAAGAGCACCTCCTCGGCATCGTGGAGCAGGAACATCGCGGGCAGCGACCACAACAGCCACCCGGGAAGGAGTGCGCCGTCCGCCATACGGATTTATATTTTAGGGGTATAGACCACTTTCTTGGTCTCAAAGAACTCCTCTCCGAAGAACCGCGGAATATCGTAGATATACCAGCGCATACCGGTCTGCGCCAGTTCTTCGGCCAGGTCGCCGCCCTTGAGGTAGAGGATGCCGTTCGGAAGCGAGCCTTTCTGTCCCTTCCCGATTTTCGCCCAGATCCATCGGACGAACTCCGGCATTGCCGTGACGGCGCGCGAAACGACATAATCGTAGCGTTCCTGCAGCGTCTCGACACGCACGCAGCGGGGATCGAGGTTCTGCAGTCCGAGCCCGGCGGCGACGCCCCCGACGACCGTGATCTTCTTGCGGATGGAATCGGCGGCGGTGAAATGCGCCTCGGGAAAGAGGATCGCCAGCGGCACCGAAGGGAAGCCGCCGCCGCACCCCACGTCGAGGATACGGGCACCGGCATCGAACGTACAGACCTTGGCAATGGCGAGCGAATGCAGCACATGGCGCAGGTAGAGCTGGTCGAAATCCTTGCGCGAGACGACGTTGATCTTGGCGTTCCAGTCGGCGTAAAGGCCGTACAGGGCGGCGAACTGCTGCCGCTGCAATTCCGTCAGGCCGGGGAAATATTTGTCGATAAGTTCCATGCGTATCGTATTTTCAAGGAGGGGGTCAGTTTTTCTCGCCTTCGGTTATCAGGCGGCACATCTGTTCGCGGGCACGGTGTATCTGCGTCTTGACGGTGCCGAGCGGCAATTTGAGGTTGGCGGCGATCTCTTCGTAAGAGTATTCGTCGAAGAACCGCATGACGATCAGCGTCCGGTAGCGCGGGGCGAGGCGTTCGAGGTAATGCTCGATCTGCGTCCGCTGCTGCATGCTGATGACGCTCTCTTCGGGCGTCGGAGTCGTCGACGGAGGCGAGGAGAAACGTTCGTCGATCGACAGGTCGTCCTGGCGGCGCCGCACGAAGTCGATGAACGTATTGCGGGCGATGGTGTAAACCCACTGCCCGAAGGTATAGGCGGTACTGTAACGGTGCAGGTTGATGTAGACCTTGATAAACGTCTCCTGCAGCAGGTCGTCGGCATCGTTGACACCGCCCAGCCGCTGCACGAAAAGGCGGTGGATCGCATCGCGGTAACGGTTGAACAGGTATTCGAAGGCCCTGTCGTCGCCTTCGAGCACGAGTTCCACCAGGCGCCGGTCTTCGGCGACGATATAGTCAGCTATCTCCATACGCGGTCGTCTCGTCGCAGCAGCAGCACCCCGAGCAGGAACGCCCACAGCGGACTGAGCAGGTCGTAAACGAAATAACGGCCGGCCATGCCCGCCTCTCCCAGGCGGCGTGCGATGCGTCGCACCTGAATCGCCACGAGCAGGTAGCGAACCAGCACCAGCACGAGGGCCGCGATCTTGTATTCGAACGGCATCACCGCCAGCGCACAGGCGGCCGTGATGAAAAAAAGCGCCCGCGACCCCAGTTCCCACTGGATGTAATTCTTCACCTGCTGCGGATAGAACGCGAATGCCGAACCGTAATAACGCAACTGCCCCATCCACCAGCGCATACCGCCCCACATTTTCTCGCGCAACGTCGCACGCGGCGAGAGAATCACGCTCACATTATCGTGCGTCATGACCTTCTGCATGTAGAGGTCGTCCTCGCCGATATTCATGTTGAGATGGCTGAACCCCTTGGAGCCGAAATAGATGTTCTTCGTAAACCCGATGTTGTGGAGCGTTCCCCGGTAAGGGTTTCGGCGTACGGCACGGGCGATCCAGTCGGCGGAGTGCATCATGCGCCAGGCGCGCATCATGTAGTTCGCAAAGCCTTTCCTGCGCTCCACGCCGCAGTAACCCACAACGATCTCGCCCCGCGTAAAGCCCTTGGCCATCAATGCCAGCCAGCGGTCGGTCTGGGGGACGGCATCGGTCGAAGTGAAGACCATGCACTCGTAGTGCGCCGACTTGATGCCCACGTTGAGCGCCATCTTGCGCGAGATGGGAAAGCGGGGATCGAGGTGAATCTTGGTCGTCACGATTTGGGGGAACGACTGTTTCAGCCGCACGAGCTCCTCGTAGAAATCGGAATCGTGGCCGACGTAGACGATCACCACCTCGAAATCGGGGTAGTTCTGCGCCAGGATCAGCGGCAGCCGCTCCTCGACGAACGAATAGTCCTCCGAGAAGAGCGGGATAACGACCGACACCTGGGGATCGGCCTCCAGCACGGCCGGGCGGCGGTTGTTCTTGTAGCCGGGGATACGGCCGTAAACGAAAATATAGTAGTACAGCTGCACGCCGAACATGGCGAGCATGGCCCCTGCGAGGGCAATGCCTTCCCAGCCGTAGCATGTCAGAAAAGTATCGAAAAATTGCATACAGGCGAAATATGCGCAAAGGTACAAAACAATTCAGAATTCAGAATTCCCAAATCAGATTATTTTATGTATTTTTGCCGAATATATGAGCATGAAGTTTACATTACAGCATAAGGATCCGGCGTCCAAAGCCCGCGCGGGCGAACTGGCGACAGACCACGGCGTCATCCGCACCCCGATTTTCATGCCTGTGGGTACAGCCGCCACGGTCAAAGGCATTTTCCACCGCGACGTGCGCGACGAGGCCCGGGCGCAGATCATTCTGGCGAACACCTACCACCTCTACATGCGCCCCGGCATGGAGATCATCGAAAAGGCGGGGGGCGTACACCGTTTCTCGACCTGGGAAGGGCCAATGCTCACCGACAGCGGCGGCTTCCAGGTCTTCTCGCTCGCAGCTTGCCGCAAGCTCAAGGAGGAGGGATGCCATTTCCGATCGCATATCGACGGTTCGAAACACCTCTTCACCCCCGAAAGCGTCGTGGACACCGAGCGCACGATCGGCGCCGACATCATGATGGCTTTCGACGAATGCCCCCCGGGCGACGCCCCGCGCGAATACGCGGCCAAATCGCTGGCGCTGACCGAGCGATGGCTGGATCGCTGCTTCGACCGCTACCATCAGACCGAGCCCAAATACGGCCACTACCAGGCGCTGTTCCCCATCGTACAGGGATGCACATACCCCGACCTCCGGGCGCATGCGGCCGAAAACGTGCAACAGTACGGCGCCGACGGGTATGCCATCGGCGGACTGGCGGTCGGCGAACCGACCGAGGTGATGTACGAGATGATCGAAGTGGTCAACGCCATACTGCCCGAAGACCGTCCCCGTTATTTAATGGGCGTGGGCACGCCGGTGAACATCCTCGAAGGGATCGAGCGCGGCGTGGACATGTTCGACTGCGTGATGCCGACGCGCAACGGCCGCAACGGGCAGCTGTTCACGGCCGAAGGCGTCATCAACATCCGCAACAAGAAATGGGAGGACGATTTCTCGCCGATCGACCCCGAGGGCACGGCGTTCGTCGACACGCTCTATACGAAGGCCTACCTACACCACCTGGTGACATGCGGCGAAATGCTGGCGGCGCAGATCGCCTCGCTGCACAACATCGCCTTCTACCTGCGGCTGGTGACGATGGCCCGCGAGCACATCGCTGCCGGGGATTTCAGGCCGTGGAAGGAGACGATGGTGCAAAAACTGACACAAAGACTCTAAATTAAGGCATGAAACTGCGATTTCCGGGGTTTAAGATCTTAGACCGCTACATACTGGGGAAATTCCTCGCGACCTACTTCTTCGCCATCGCGATGATTATCGTCGTGGTCGTACTGTTCGACTACGTGGAGAAGATCGACGACTTCACGGAACTGCACGCCCCGCTCAACGAGGTGATCTTCGACTACTACCTGAATTTCATCCCGTTCTTCATCAACCAGTTCAGCGGACTGTTCACCTTCATCGCCTGCATCTTCTTCACCTCGAAGATGGCCTACCAGACCGAGATCGTCGCCATGCTCTCGGGCGGCATGTCGTTCCGCCGCCTGATGTGGCCCTATTTCCTCGGGGCGCTGATCATCGGCAGCCTTTCGCTGACGCTGAACCTCTGGCTGATACCCATTTCGCAGCGGCACATCGTCAATTTCGAGTCGCAGTACATAAAACGCAAGCAGAACGCCAAGTTCAACCGCCACATCTACCGGCAGATCGAGCCGGGGACGTTCGCCTACATCCGCGGTTACAACGACGGTTCGCAGCAGGCGTCGTTCCTCGCGCTGGAGGAGTATTACAGCGGCACGATGACCCGCTCGCTCGAAGCGGCCGACGTGAAATTCAACCCCGAGACCAAACGCTGGACGGCACCGCGCTACACCAAGCGCGAATTCGACTCGCTGGGCATCGAGAAATTCGAGCAGTTCCGCAACCTCGACACGCTCATCAACCTCGAAGTGGCCGAGCTGGGCGAGATCAACGACCTGATACAGACCATGAACATTACGGAACTGAACGAGTTCCTCGACCAGCAGCGCGCCAAGGGTTCAGATTCGATCAACATCATCGAGGTAGAGAAGCACGCCCGCTTCGCCTATCCGCTCTCGACCTTCATCCTGACGCTGATCGGCGTCTCGCTCTCCTCGCGCAAGGTGCGGGGCGGAACGGGACTCCATATCGGCATCGGCACGGGGCTCTGTTTCTCGTACATCCTCTTCAACCGCTTCTTCGAGGAGTTCGCCAAGAGCGGCACCCTGCCGCCCGGGCTGGCCGTATGGCTACCCAATATCATCTACCTGTTCATCGCCATCTACCTCTACCGGAAAGCCCCGAAATAACATGCGACACATCGACGACATAGCCGCCAAAGTGCGCCGCGCAGAGCGCATCGACGACGCCGAAGCCGCACGGCTCTGGCGCGAGGCCCCGCTGTGGCTGCTGGGCGAACTGGCAACCGCAGCCAAACAGCGCGTAAGCGGCGACAAGGTTTATTACAACCGCAATTTCCACATCGAGCCGACGAACCGCTGCGTCTTCAACTGCCGGTTCTGCTCCTACCGGCGTCCGGCGGGCGACCCCGAAGCGTGGGACTATACGATGGACGAAATCGAACAAATCGCCCGCGAACGGCAGGGGAAAGGCATCACCGAAGTGCATATCGTAGGCGGGGTACACCCCGACCACGGGCTGGATTACTACACCGACATGATCCGCCGCGTGAAAGCCATATTGCCCGGGGCGGCCGTCAAGGCATTTACGGCGATCGAACTGTCATACATGATCCGCAAGGCGGGACTGACGACGGAGGAAGGGTTGCGGCAGCTCAAGCAGGCCGGGATGGACGCCATACCGGGCGGAGGGGCGGAGATATTCGACGAGCGGATCCGGCAGCGGATATGCCCCGAGAAGGGCTCGACGGCCGAATGGCTCGGAGTACACGAGGCGGCACACCGGCTCGGCATCCCGACCAACGCCACGATCCTCTACGGGCATGTCGAGGAACTCCGCCACCGCATCAACCACCTGCGGCGCCTCAGGGAACTGCAAGACCTCACAGGCGGGTTCAACGCCTTCATCCCGCTCAAATACCGCAATTTCGGCAACCCGATGTCCGAAATCGGCGAAGTGTCGGTGATCGAAGACCTGCGGATGCTGGCCATGAGCCGGATCTACCTGGACAACATACCCCACATCAAGGCTTACTGGGTGATGTACGGCAAGGCAACGACCGAACTGGCATTGGCGTTCGGCGCCGACGACATCGACGGCACGATCGACGACACGACGAGGATCTACTCGATGGCCGGGGCCGAAGACCGGAAGCCTTCGATGAGCATCGGCGACATGCACCGCATCGTCCGGGCGGCCGGCTACCGCGCCGTGGAACGCGATACCTTCTATAACGAAATATAACCCTACCCCGAATGGAGAAACTGGCATATTACTGGAAACGGCTCCGGAAAAACCTACTGGCATACAACCTCGTACTGATCGGGGCGATCATCCTGGCGATGGCCGTCGCGGCCCACATCGTCATGCAGGTCGGCACGCGCCACGGCGCACGGCGCACGGTGCCCGACTTTTCGGGCGTGAAGCTCGACCAGGCACAGCGCATGGCCCGCAAGTACGACCTCAAGCTGCACATCAACGACTCGCTGTTCGTGCCGGCTTACGAAGGGGGCATCGTCCTCGACCAGCTGCCCGAAGGGGGCGTGGAGGTCAAGCCCGGCCGCACGGTCTACATCACGATCAACTCCTTCCGCCAGAAGATGGTGCCCGTGCCCTACGTGGCGGGACGTTCGCTGCGGCAGGCCAAGAACATGCTGGAGATCGCGGGGCTGGAGATCGACGAGCTGGTCTACCGCGCCGACATGGCGACCAACTACGTACTGGACGAATACTGCGACGGCCGCCCCGTAGCGGCGACGAGCAAGATCGAGGCCGAACTGGGCTCGGGCGTGACGCTCTATGTGGGTGTCGAAGGCGGCTACGGCACGACGGTCGTACCGCGTCTGGTCGGGTTCCCGCTCAAGGAGGCCAAGGGCCGCCTGTGGGAACTGGGGCTCAACGTCGGCAAGGTGGATTTCGACGAAGGGATCAACCTCCTGAACCAGAAGGATGCCCGCGTCTATATCCAGCATCCCACGGCCGAGCGGAGCGCCGGGCTGGGCTCGCGCGTCGACCTCAGGCTGACGCTCGACGAGAAGAAACTCGCCCAATACCGCGCCATAGCCGAAAAGCAGGCGAAGGAGGCGGCCGAAGAGCGATTGCAATCCGAACGCGAACATGCGGATTCACTGGCTCAGGCGGAGTTCGAACGGGCGGCGGCAGGCTCCGCAGAGGAACAGCCGGCCGACGAGCCTGCGGCAGCCGGAAACGACGAAGGATTTTTCGACTGATGGCCGACGAACGCTACATAGAGGAGGATCCCGAACTCGACCAGGGATCGGAAGCCACGGAAGAGGACGGCGAGGGAGCCGGGCTGTATGAGCACTTTGCGGTCGTAGCCGACAAGGGGCAAACCCCGCTGCGGCTGGACAAGTTCCTGACCGTACGCATGGAGAAATGCTCGCGCAACCGTATCCAGGCGGCTGCCGACTGCGGCAACATCCTCGTGAACGGCAAGCCCGCGAAATCGAGCTACAAGGTCAAGCCGCTCGACCGTATCCAGATCGTGATGCCCTACCCGCGGCGCGAAGTGGAGATCATCCCCGAAGATATCCCGCTCGAAATCCCCTACGAGGACGACGACCTGCTGATCGTCAACAAGCCCGCCGGGCTGGTGGTGCATCCCGGGCACGGAAATTACAGCGGTACGCTCGTAAACGCACTCACGTACCACCTGCGCAACCTGCCCCTGTTCCAGGAGGGCGACATGCGCGCCGGGCTGGTGCACCGCATCGACAAGAACACGTCGGGGTTACTCGTGGTGGCCAAGAACGAACAGGCGCACGCACGGCTGGCCAAGCAATTCTTCGACCATACGATCCAGCGCCGTTATGTGGCACTCGTGTGGGGCAATTTCGACCAGGACGAGGGGACGATCACGGGCAACATCGGCCGCAGCCCCCGCGACCGGCAGAAGATGTTCGTATTCGAAGACGGGTCGGACGGCAAGCACGCCGTGACCCACTGGCGGGTGCTGAAACGTTACGGCTATGTGACGCTGGTCGAATGCCGGCTCGAAACGGGCCGCACGCACCAGATACGCGTCCACATGTCGTGGCAGGGACATCCGCTCTTCAACGACGAACGCTATGGCGGCGACCGCATCCTGAAGGGCACGACCTTCTCGAAATACAGGCAATTCGTCGAAAACTGCTTCGCCGTGCTGTCCCGCCATGCACTGCACGCGCGGTCACTCGGGTTCGTACACCCGACGACCCGCGAAACGGTATATTTCGAGAGCGAACTGCCCGCCGATTTCCGTGCGCTGCTCGGCAAATGGGAAACCTACGCAGCGGCATCGAAAGAGACGGATAACGGATAAACGGCACGGCAGCGGACTGACTCACGGCAATACGGCGGCTCGCATCTGCGGGCACCAAAAACGGCAACCCCCAAGCATAAAGCCGCCGGCCCGCACCCCTCAAACACACGATACAGACCGGAATTACTCCGGGACGAAACAAAAAAACTCACCGTACCTTGTTTTTACCGACCACGATAAAGGAAGTCCGCGCACGCGGGTGGGAGCAGTTGGACGTCATCCTCTTTTCGGGCGACGCCTACATCGACCATCCGGCATTCGGCGCGGCAGTGATCGGCCGCCTGCTCGAAGCCGAAGGCTACCGCGTGGCCATCGTGCCGCAGCCCAACTGGCGGGACGACCTGCGCGACTTCACCAAGTTGGGCACGCCGAGGCTCTTCTTCGGCATTACCGCCGGGTCGATGGATTCGATGGTCAACCACTACACGGCCAACATCCGCCTCAGGAGCAACGACGCCTATACGCCCGGCGGCAAAGCGGGGTTTCGGCCCGACTATGCCGTAACAGTCTACACGCAAATCGTCAAGCGATTGTTCCCGCACGTCCCGGTGGTGGTCGGGGGAATCGAAGCCTCGCTGCGGCGGCTGACGCACTACGACTACTGGAACGACTCGCTCAAGCCTTCGGTGCTGGCCGAAAGCGGCGCCGACCTGCTGATCTACGGCATGGGCGAACGGGTCGTGCAGCAGGTCGCCCGGGCACTGCGCAACGGATACAATGCCAAGTTGCTGCGCAAACTGCGGCAGGTGGCGTTCATGGCCGGCAAAGATTACGTGGAGCGGCTCGACCCGGCGGAGACGATCCGGCTGCACTCCTACGAGGAGTGTGCGCGCGACAATCGGGCTTTCGGGGAGAATTTCACGGTCATCGAGACACAGAGCAACCTGATGGAACCGACAGCGACGCTGGTCGAGGCCGTGGGCGACCGTTACGTGGTCGTCACGCCGCCCAACACAACGCTCACGACCGAAGAACTCGACCACTCGTTCGACCTGCCTTACGAACGGGCACCGCACCCGCGCTACAACGGCAAGGGGGATATCCCGGCTTGGGAGATGATCAAGCACTCGGTCAACATCCACAGGGGATGCTTCGGCGGCTGCGCGTTCTGCACTATATCGGCTCACCAGGGCAAATTCATCAACTCGCGCAGCGAGCGCTCGATCCTCGACGAGGTGCGGCGGATCGCCTCGACGCCCGACTTCAGGGGTTACCTCTCGGACGTCGGTGCGCCGTCGGCCAACATGTACCGCATGGGCGGGCGCGACAGGGAACTGTGCCGCAAATGCCGCCGTCCGTCGTGCCTGCACCCGAAGATGTGCCCAAACCTGGGCAACGACCACCGGCCGCTGTTGGCTTTGTACGAAAAGATCCGAGCCGTGAAGGGCATCAAGAAGGCCTTTGTCGGCAGTGGCATCCGTTACGACCTGTTCGACGACAGCCCCTATCTTGAGACGGTCGTGAAACACCACACCTCGGGACGCCTGAAGGTCGCCCCCGAACACACCGAAGATGCCGTGCTGAAACTGATGCGCAAGCCTCCGTTCGCACTTTTCGAGCAACTGAACGCCGATTTCCAGCATATCTGCCGCCGCGAGGGGCTGCCCTACCAACTGATCCCTTACTTTATCTCGTCACACCCGGGCTGCACCGAACGTGACATGCGCTCGCTGTCGGCGAAAGTACTCGGCAAGCTCCATTTCAACCTCGAACAGGTACAGGATCTCACCCCGACGCCGATGACCCTCTCGTCGGTGATGTTCTACACCGGGGAGAACCCCTATACACATGAAAAAGTCTACGTTGCCCGTTCGCAGGAGGAGAAACGGCGGCAGAAGGGTTATTTCTTCAATGAAAAGCCCTCATCAAAAACATTTCAAAAGTACAGGCGCAGAAACTAACATTTACCTCACAAACAATATACTCCCGGTCAATACAAGTTTTTCAAAACAGCATAACAATCTGAATATCTTATAATCATATAGCTCAGAATATTAGCCGCGACGATAGTAATTACAAAATTGGCAAAATCAATCCCAAACGGCAGGTATTTGGTAAGAACGCCGCACATAAAAATAATCGGGAACTGAGAAAAGTAACATATTATAGAACATTTTCTCATATAAGATGTACGTTTGGAATCTATATTGACTTTGGCAATTAAACAAAGTTGGAAAAAGCAATATGCAAACGGAATGAGCATAAAATAATAATCATTTTCTTTTATCAAATTAAAATGATATAGAAGTCCCGTTTCCACAAACTCCAATATTCCGAAACCGATCAAACCAATAACATAATAACGAAGTTTCGCTCGATGCTGATTTTCGGCAATGATTTTACCGATAACAAAGAAAATAAAGGCAGAAAAGAACGAATGGGCAGGTGATGGCATAACAATGCTTAAAACTTGGTTCATAACCATGAGGCATTCATTGTCTGCCGCAAAACCATAATATGTAGAATTCAATAAACTGACACAATACAAACACACACCGACAACGATCAAGGCCGTGTTATTGAATTTCAATTTCAAAGACAAAAAATATAACAACACAACGGAATGGAGACTCGCAACCACATACCATGCACCAGGAAGCGCCCCATTCCATATCAAATCTTTACAAAAGGATAATAACTTCATCTCCCAAGGCCCTGGCGCACTATAAAATTTTATATAAATCACATACACGAAAAGCAAAACAAACCAAGAGAAATACAATATGAACAATCTTTTTATGTATTTACTCCAATTCCGTTTCTTGAAAAAGAAATAAGAACTCGACAAAAAAAAGAAAGGAAGGGCATTCCTCAATATTGTATATGTGAAAGTATAAAGCCATGAATCTTGTGCAGCTCCCAGAGGATTCGTATGAATCATAATAACCATTACTGCAGCAATGTATTTTGTCAAATCGACAAAAGGGTATGATCTCTTTATTTCAGGGGGGGGGAAATTGTCATTGACATAACTTATTATGGCATTAAGGGCGTATTATCTAAAAATCCAACTATTTTATCTATCAGAAATGCACTGCAAAGATAATAAATTGCACCATAAAAAGTATCTCCAGCTCTTTCCTTAAAACTAGACGATATGCCTAACGCCGGGAATGCGTCGCAAAAGATAAGACTCCAATCATCGCATTGTCGCAGGAAAACCTGCTCGCACGATCGTCATGACCGAGGCGAGGCAAGGATTAGCCGCCGCAAAACACGCATACAGGTGTCGGACCTGACAATCGAAAGGGGTTGTCTAACAAGTTTTAGACAGCCCCTTTATTATTTTCTATTTGGGTTCCACTTTTCATTAAGGCGTTCCAGAAGGCGGGAGATACGCCGCACTTCCCGGCCGTCGTCCTCCGTGACCGGCGTCCGGCGGATAACCCACCGCAGGAAAATATAGAACAGGACGAGGAATACCACCCAGATGAGCAAATACTTCATCGAATACATTTCTTAAATTTTCACCAGACAAATATTAAATTATTTTTTATCTGAAAAAATTATATTCGTGGATGTCGATCAATACAAAATGCCACAATATATCTTATAATTTCCATGTACACATTTGTATCTGTAAAAAGGCGGTATTTCCAACGATCCTTAAAAATATTAAAAATTATTGCTCCTCGCTTCCACCAATCCGAAGATGGGGAATTAAAGATCGACCGGGAACCTATTATAATATCAGACAATAATTGCCCTGCCCGGCAAGCATCCTCATTAAAAACATTCTTTTCCGTTTTAATTCCTAAGACACTAAACGACAACTGGGTCATAGTTTCTGAGAAAAGTCTCATGCCGTATTTTTCACAAATTCGATGAAACAACGGCCAATCGATAAGCTCACCCCGTTCTTTAAGTAATATAGCCCAATCACATAGATGACGCAAAGTAATCCCTTCCGTCAAAAAATGCCCCTGGGCATGTTTGGTTAGAAATAAAGCATTAAATAAATCCGGAGGTGCTTCCAACACAGAATCACCCAAGTATACAGGATTGCAGTTATGTAAGCATTTTTGCAAAAGACGTTCAAAATCTTTTGCTCGACGACTCCCCCGGATCGCCGTACAAAACTGATGATTTTCTACAACTAATCCCTTGTATCTGATATGTGAATGTTTATAAAAATCACGTTTTACAGATGCTCCCCATCGTTCTGCTAATAAATTTCCAAATTCATATTGCCCCATCAAAAAACAATCAAAATCACCGCAAGGTCGATGATTGGGCTGTGGATACAAATGACTAATCGCAAACCCTTTAAGCACCAATGTCCTGATTCCAGCACCTCGATATCGCAAAGCTATATCAGATGCAATTACCCATTGTTCTGCATACTGTTGTTCAATTCGTTTGACATTAATTCCCCACTGTATTTTTAATCGACGTTCCGGAAGCTTACTACTCGGAATCACATTCTCTTCAACAAGTCTCAATAATCCATCCCAAGCGATCGCCAATACACCATGTCTGACGCATTCCTTATATATTGCATCCCAATCGATTTTTAAAATTTTTTGACATTCATTCCAATCTGCATGCGGTATAGTTGTCCAATTTAAACCTGCACGCAAAAGAATAAATATAATCCTATATATAGAATTGTCAAAATTATACATAATGGAACTATCGCTTGTCAAAATCACCGAATGTATTTTCGCAACCCTTTCAAGCTATATATTGCCATGCAATAAAGACTATAAAAGAAATTAACACGCTCCAAATGGCGAACAATTTTCCACTGGTTTTTCAGCATAGCAACTTTATCCGAAGATCTTGATGCGAGAGAATCCCGATACAAAGCCAATGTAGTATTAGTATTATATGCAACAATCGATTGTTTCAATATAAGCAACCAAAACACATAATCCTCCTTAGGAGCCGGCACAAATCGCAACTTGCCGACACAACTTCTATGTAAAAAGGCAGTCAAACAAGGAATTTCACAACTTTTAAGAATATCGGAATACTTCGCCTGTGATTTTACAGTAATGACCCGTTCATTACGGATTCCTTCAGATGTTATCTTCTCGTAATTTGAATACACGAACAAGTAATTATTCGCCTCAGCATAGGAGTATTGCTCTTCTAATTTTCGTGGCAACCATAAATCATCGCAATCCAAAAATGCGAAATAATGCCCTTTAGCATTATCAATAGCAATATTTCGGGGTATAGCAGGAGATCCGGATGGCTTATTCGTTTGAAAAAAACGAATTCTCGTGTCTTTTTTTACATATGATAGAATTATTTCAGCAGAATTGTCCGTTGAACAGTCATCTACGATTAGCATTTCCCAATTCACAAGGGTTTGCGCCAGCACAGATTCAATACAAGCCGCAATATAATTAGCACCATTGTAGCAGGGCGTTATAACAGAAACTAATGGTATCATAATATTTCCGAGTTTATTGTATAAAACCTATTTGGCAATGAATCTCCGTTCCGGTAGGGATCATCCGGGATTCTCATTCAAAATAATCGACCGAATAATTCGTCCTTTCCCCAACAGTACACTTAACTTTATGCAAATCAACACATAGCGGATTTTGTTTTATTAGCATTTTTTTTATAACAGGAACTGTTTTTTCCCTGCATATTAAACGCATAGGAATAAGCAATTGTATATTAGAATGAAATGGAGCTAACAACCGAATCACCTTTCTCACACCATATAAGATACGCATTCTCCGCCCTGTCTCTTCTGCTGTAACTGGTTGTAACTTATTATTTATAAATTGTCGATTTTTCGAATAAAATATAGACACTACAACCCTCCATTTATATTTACATCCGAACCAGAATCGTTGTACATAATTATATGAAATATAGACAGAGTACCGCAACCCGCCGGCAACTAACATTCGGGTTAGACGTTGTTCACATTGTGTCACAACATCATGTTTATATTTTAATACTGGAATATTTTCCCAAAAACGAACAAATGCTTGGGATTGAAATGCAGTCCGTCGAAATACGATGAAATAACTTTCTATATAACGAGAATAAATAATACAATCCGTTATACCCCAAAAATCGCATATCCTTTTATCCATTTCCTCCCACATTTCGGTAAAGGGGACAAGAGGCCCATAACAGGAATCATTGGCAATAATGATTTCGTCATATTCTAAGAGTTGCTCATGAGATAAGGCATGTAATCCATCCTGCCAGGATCCGAAATCATATCCTTGGTTTTTCCGAATAACAATATAAAGACATAAAGCCTCCAGCCGAGCACGATCCGCAGTAGGTATTGCAGATGTCGAAGAAAAAATTATATCCGCATTTACATCGTCATGCAGACGTTGTAAATAATAAAATACATATTCGGCAACTCGAAATTGGGGATTAAAATGTGCGAATACACACAATCGTTTACTATTTTTCAGCATAAAAAATAAGCTGCTTTAATCGACTTGTAAATACCGCATCTGTATATGATGTTCTAAATAATTGTAATGTATAGCTATTGGGATGCCGCGAAATTGAAGATGCCAAGCATCGAATAAATTCTTCCGCAGTATTGCATAATCCTCCGATTTTATCATAATCACATTCAATACCGGCAAAAGCTTCATTCGTTCCAAAAATCGTTTTCCCGTAACTCATAGCTTCAATGGTTTTTGTTTTCATCCCGGATCCACTGAAAATTGGAGCTATCACAGCATCTGCATTTATATAATACCTGGCAATGTTATCTACATATCCTTCCAAATAAACATTATCAGGCAATATGCGATTATGGAAAGCCGGATTCTTACAACACGCCCCAACTATACGGATATCCATGTCAATATATGGTGCAACATGCTTGAGAAACCAGTTTAAACCTTCAATATTAGGGAAAAAGTTTGACCCAACAAATAAGCAATACGATCGCTCGAAACCAGTATATTTTACATCCAGATCCCGTTCGGGACAAGTAATTGGACACACAAGATCGGCCTTTCGATAAAACATCTTTTGTATATTAAGATCATCCCTACTATTCAATGCAATAATTTTATCAGCATACCGAAATGAACGTCGCTCGTTAAATAAAACAAAATAATAGCGCAAAAAAGATATCAAACTCCACGACTGTTTTAGTCTCTGCCTATACAACAATGTTTCTACATTATGTGCAAAAACAAAAGTTTTACAATTACGCTTTTTCAACCGTTTTACAAGTCCACCCAATAACGAACCTTCGATAAATATAATATTATAATCAGACGCCACATCCAAAATCTCATCCTCATAGGCACGATCCAGCCCATAACTGCTCAATGTAACCAAAGAGCGCCCAACAGTCTTCCATGTCGGTTTAGGGAGATAACAAACTTCAACACTCTCTTCACCCACAATCTGTCGGATAGCACATAAGTTCCGTCCCGCAACTACCGATCCTCCATTATTTTGGGCTTCCGGACGGGTGCATAAATACAGTATTTTCATATCAAAACAAGAAAGATCGCAACCGATCTTCAGAAACCATTCGGCAGATGTTTAACTTTTCATTAATAAACTCATAATCCAAGGGTTGTAAATCACATATACTAACCTCATGCGAAGTAATGATTCGATGCGAAACTTCTAACTGTTGTGCAAGGCTTTTCAAGCGAATATTATATCGGCGAGGAGCCACCGTTACAAATTCTTTATTAAAATTAATCGAAAAGGCTGTCCCATGAAATGAACTAGCAACAACAAAAGCAGCATCGGCTAAAAGTGTTACAAAGTGCTCAACCCCAGCAAATGCATAAATTTTATCGCAATTGTATTTTTTCAATTTAAAAGGATCTGCAGCAGTAACCGCATATAATTTCAATCCTTTTTCCCGCGCGATAATTGAAGCCTGTTGAAAAATAAAATCATTATTATTACCCTCAACTGAATAAACGAGTAAGTATTGTGGCTGACTTTTACTTCGATATCGAATAATCTTTTTCCAATCTTCTGCTGTCAACAATAAAGTTGGATCCAAATCCTGAGTAACGAAAGAAAGCCCCAAATCCAGCATATAACGGACAGTTTGATTTTCACGAACGGAAATGGAACGATAGCGTTTTAACAAAGAAACAACCTCAGTCACCTCATCCGGTGGAAAATTATCTATTCCCATGGATGCTGCATATGAAATTTTCGGAGACTCCGTAAAATCAAGGAAAAAAGCCCGGTCAACCCCATTGTTATAACGACTATTCCAGACCTGATCACTTCCCGTCATATAAATATCGGCTTGAGGCGGATGTTTCCGAAGAGATTCGATCGACCGATATTTCCTTGTAAAACGGAACCTTGCGGTTAAAAACGACCGTAACCTCAGTTTGATAAACGGAACGAGAAATAATGCCGAAACAGCGTATACTACACGTCGAACCAAACTTCTTTTTTTATCATTCAGAATTCCCCGGATTTGACATCGGATGGACGAATTCGGACGCCAATAATTAATAAAGCAGACTTTGTGCCCGAAGCTTTCAATCTTGTTTGCCAAAGCATATGCCTGCAATATTGTTCCAAAATTGATATTATCCAAGATTGTAATCAATCCGACCTTCATAAACAGGATATTAACGTCTAACAATTTGACAAATTAATTCTTTGAGATGTAAATAATCCAAAGTAGCGACTATAAACCGTCTTGCATAAATCCGGAGTTTATGCGGGCAGCGAAATTCATTTTTGGCAAGATGTTCAAATGAATACTTATCCAGATTTACATAGACCGTATCCCGCTGTGGCGGACGGACAGTCGGATGGGCTAAATTCCAATTTTCCAATACAGCATCCTCAAAGCAAGACGGCATCAAATCCAAATTATTATTCATAGATTCGAGCATCTTCCGCCCCTTTTCCGTATTAACCAAAATTAAGGAAACGCCCTTTTTCACATCCAAAGAAGGAAAAAAACGCCGTACACCCCAAAAATCCGCTAATGTGATATCTCCGACACGTCCCGACCTTGCATAGGGACAAGAATAGCAGACCGGCCGATTCAAATAGCCATTAAGAAAGGCATATAAATAAGGTGAAAATAAATAATATGAATCAGCGACAACAACAGTTTTATTTCTACGCTCAAGTCGTATATTTATAGCAGGCCCCCAGCCATCCAAATCCCGGAAATTAAAACTTGAAATACGCCCCACATTCTTATGTTCCAGATAATCCTTATACGCAAAAAAGATTTTTTGGGAAGGGACACCATGACAAGCCAGATCCGAAGTGAATAAATTCTCATACTCACGTCTTAAAAACTTTTTTAATCCGGCAATTTGACAGGGCGTTCCCGTATAATATACTGATTTCCCTTGTCGTAGCAAATCCCGAACTTGAGAAAATGTCGTCCCCGTATCACTTTGAAGGTATTTTGAACCGCGTAATCGATCCAACTCCTTTTCAGAAAAAACACCGACATGTTTCAATCTGAATTCACGATCGAATGCGGCTCCGTATACCCCACCCTCCGCATGGAGAATAACAGATGCAATTTCAGAAAACAGTCCTCCGGATGAACTTTTCTTTCTTAATTCGACATCACGCGTCATTGCTGCATAGACCTGCATATTCGCAATCTCGGACGACACCAGGATCGGCTCTGAAATAGGACAAACTTTTTCACACAGCCCACACTGCGTACAAAGGTTCATATTAAGATGAGGATAGAGAAATCCCTCCTCATCTTCCTTCATAATAATGGCGTGAACATGGCATATCTGCTCGCAGGCACGACATCCACAACACAATTCTTTTTTTTGCGTATCAATATATTGCAACATTTATCAGCGTTCTTGTTTAAAAATGGGATGCCTGGTATCTGTAGTCAAAATCGATTGATACGGAGTAAGCGGCTGTTTTATAGGATTCAAAGTTGTAATATATACAAAGAGGAGAAAATAAACAACTAAAGCTGTCGCATACAGAGACCTCAAAGTTGTTTTACATTGCACTAAAACATGGGGCACCAAAACACATAAATAAATCAGAAAATACCACCCAATACGTCCACCCAGATGGCCACCTAACACAAAAGGCCATATTGCACCAAAAGAGGTAACATATAACAATTTTCGTGTTAACCAGTCTCTTTTTTTCCACGATAAAACACAAAGAGAGATGATAACCAGCGGATAAACATAACTAATCAACGAACCTCCGCTATATTCTACATCCGCCAATAAATAATATGTATATCCGAAATATTCTGCATACAAACGAATTATAACTCGAATACCAACCCCAATAATAATTAACACTAAAATCATTCGGGGAAATGTCATAAAATAAAATATGACCGGAATCAAAATACAAACAAATGCCGTATAATGAAACATTCCTGCAATAACAACAGCACCAATATATTTTAAATAAGCCTTAGTAACTAAATACCTATACGCATAAAGGACTATTGCTAAAGCAACCCCTTGCCGAATTGGCCCCAATGAGGTCGTATAAAAAAATGCCAAATAAGTAAGTGTCGCAAGAAAAAGATTATCCGTATATTTCCTTAGAGTGGAAAAAACTAAAATATAAGTAATAAGTCCGTATATAATAAATAATAACGGGGGCCATTTTGTATAACTAACTAATTGGCATATTATTTTATTGAACGGTTCAAACCGATCAATCGCATAAGTATCCAATGATGGATATACCGTCTCATAATAGCCGGGATAGTCCCACCCCACATCGAATCGCAATATGGAAACAAGTATAATTATCGTAATCCCGATATACGACCCATAGCCAAGTTTCCGGTTTTTATTTACCGGACGATTTCCCATCAGGATGACTACCGACAGAATGAATATTACGTAAAATAACATCAGCTATATACTATAGTGTACCGTCCATAGTCCAATCAAAAGCATTTATTGTCTGTCGGCAAGCCTCAATATATTGTTTCCCAAACCGAAGATCCGGTTCCATATAATTACCTTCCCCCCATTCATTCCATGATTTAATAAAAATCATTGGTTGCACTACCCGTTTTTGGCGGGTAATCAGTAAAATATCGGTCAGGTGACGTTTAAACAACTCCGGAGTTGAGTTATGAAAAATACTACCACCAGTTCCTAATCTTGGAGAATGATCCCAATTTGGGACAACAACGGGTACAACTTTTTCATTTTCAAAAGCTGGGCACAGCATTTTTTTTATGGCCTTTCTGTAAGAAACCACATGAGCAGGAAGATGCAGAAACCGATTGATAAGAACATCTTTCAGCAATCTTTTTACACTATGCCCTTGCCCAAATGCCCCATTGATATTACTCAAAATGACATTGTCGAATACATTATATCGGGGATGTTTCACCTCCCGAGGATCGGCCGTATAAGCCATAAAATAGAACTCCGGTAAATTATTTTTCCTGGCGAGCTCATTCCAACGGGTCAACATAGGATAGTGTCCCGGAATAGATTTGTAATCATAAATTACAAAAACGAGCCGATCATCGATTCGTAAATATCTTTTGTCAGAAAAAGCCGGCAGAAGAGCATAAAAATGATTATCTATATCATCAATACCAGGATAGGTTTGTTCGATGAGAACCTTCCGCTCTACACGCTGAGCTGCTGCATTCCAGTTATTATTCGTCCACGTATGATTCGCCCAACAAATACAAAACGGGAAATCGGGAACGCCTCGCTCTATCATATCGACCAATGGACGCTCCATAAGCCTTTTCCCGCCAAACCAGTATTCATAGAAACAAAATGCCGTGACCCCAGCCTCTCGAGCAAGTTGAACTTGTTGTTCGTAAATAAGCGAAAGACGTAAATCGTAATATCCTAAATCTGCCGGAATTCGAGGCTGATAATGCCCGGGAAATAACTTCCGAGCCTTTCCAACATTTGTCCATTCCGTAAATCCTTTCCCCCACCAGTTATCATTTTCCGGGAAAGGATGAAATTGAGGCAGATAAAATGCTATTATTTCCGGTTTAATCATATCAATCATTTAAGCATTTAATAACTTTAGCAGGATTTCCACCCACCACGCTATAAGGAGGAACGTCTTTGGTTACCACTGCATGCGCAGCAACAATACTTCCCTGACCAATGGTTACGTTCGGAAGAATTGCAGCATATTCTCCGATCCAGACATTATCTTCAATAATAACCGGGCCTTTTGAATACAATGGACGCATATTCGGCGGCATATCCAGCAGATCACGCTGTGATGCCCCATGGGCATTATCCGTAATAAAAATTTTTCTTCCACAACGGACATGTTTTCCTAAAATCACAGAGTTGATACTTGAAATATGACTATCCGTACCAATCTTACATCCATCGCCAATCACAACATGAGGCGTAAATGTCTGCGACGCTGGTTGGAATTCAGTATATGCCTCCAAAACACATCGGGCACCAATTTGGACATCATCTTCTATAAAGATACATTTCGCATTTCCATATAATTTCAGACCTCGTCTGATACGACATTTTTTTCCAACGGCATTGAAATAAGGAGATACCCAATAAGTATACATGATATCCAATAGAGTGGATATCTTAAGATGTAATCTATAGGGATAAACCGTTGCCCAAACATGCATAATCCATTTAATGCAATTCAACATCTCAAGTAAATTTTTCCGCGAATTTTTCTATATCTTCAAACATTTGCCAATTTTCACGAATCCAATCTTCCGGCATATTCCACCATTTAAATTGCTGTAAAAATTCAATTTGATCCGGGGTAAACCGATATTTAATAATTTTAGCCGGGACTCCACCAACTATTGCATAAGGCGGAACATCCTTCGTTACAACAGCTCCGGCAGCGACCACGGCACCATTCCCGATAGATACACCATCCATAATCTTTACATCAGCCCCGATCCACACATCATGTCCGATATCAACCAGATATCCCGAGGCAGTTTTCCGATACATTTCAAATCCAGGCTGTAATCCAGTGTAATACGAGTAGCCAAATACTTTACGAGTATCTTTATAAAAAGCAAGAAAGGTTGACACGAAAGTGTCCGTTGGATGATTACTGAATCCCGTATATACACGAGGCCCAATACTGCAAAATTTACCAATCCGAGCGCCAAAAAGTCTGCAATCGAAGGCAATATAGCTATGCCGAGACAAATAGCTATCAACCAATAAACTTCTTTTATGCACAAGATTATCCCCCTCAAATACGGTGTTGGCAAATCGGGAACCTGAACGACATATTACGTTTTTCGCATAATACAATCGGATCTTCTGAATAAAATATCGCAAAGGACAAGCCTTATCATAAATAGCATAAAGCCTGTATAATATACTTCTCAACAATCTCATCGACAAAAGTTTCGGTTGATATTTGATATCCGGTTGATAAACATTTTAAATTCAGGTGCTATCAGATATAAAAACAAACAAACAAGGCCTGTAAACACTGAGATTGCAACTATCATATACAAGAGTAAATCAGCAAAGGATTGCTGTGGGTCGAAACTCATTAAGGAAATACAATACATAGAAATACAAGCTGCGACAAACATGGCACTTATATGTTTAATAAAAACAAGGATATATCTCCAAAGAGAAAGTTTCAGTACAATCCGGAATAAGAAATAAGGCTTCCACGTAATCGTACCTATCAAACTTATGAGAATCCCCGATAAAATACCATTCAACCCGTAATAAAGGCCAAGTAAAACAGACAATCCGATATTAAGAAACGCCTCGAAAAGTGGATACCAAACATCCTGAAACATCCCATGAGCAATAAGAAATGATTCGACACTCGTCCTCAGAGCATTAAAAAACATAATAAGTGTTATCAGCAACAATATTGAATTGGGCAACAAATACTCAACTCCGACCCACAATACAATAAATGGAGTGGCAATGATATAAACGCCAAAACTCATTATAGAGATTAAGAAGAAACGAACCGAGAACAACTCGTAAAATACCCTTGCTGTCTTTTGCGTATCACACTCTGCAACCAAATTACCGATCCCCGCACTAATACTATTAAATACGGCATTTAGCAAAGCAATACACCCACTAACAATTAACATATAGTTACCATAAATTGCAACAACTGTTAAAGAAGTAAAAGCATATACAACGATCGGACTTGATTGGGATACGACAAAACTTGCAATTTTGTGAAAAAACAACTGCTTGGTTTTCCGTGTAATGTGAGAATATTTATGTATGAGATTTTTTCCTTGTCGATAATCGGTATGCAGCCACGGGTATTCTTTTCGAACGACAGCATTAATTCCAAATATAGTTACAATCGCAGCCACAAATTCAAGTCCAAGCCACCATACATATCCATCAGACAAGTAATTTATAGCTAAAATCTGCAGAACTACCTTTATATTTTTTATGCCTTGGACGACATAATTCAACTTATAATTCTTCTGATCTGAAGTAAGTACAATCTGTTTATAATTAAAAAAATACCCGGAAAGCGCAGCTATAAGAAGGACAATAAAAGTTGTGTAAGTATACCAGGCAGGAACTTCGGCTTTAGAAAATATCCACGGAAAAAAACACATCAATAAGACAGCAATACCTCCAACAAACAGCCCTATCTTATAATATAAATATCCTTGGACAGAAACGATTTCATTGATTTGTTGCCGATTTTTCTCAGCAAGCGGTTTATATAGCGAATATCCGATAGCTGCCCCAACTCCCAACTCAGCAAGATTCAAAAACTGGAGTAGATTTGTCGCAGTTGTATTCAGTCCTAAAACTTCTGCACCAAGATGCTCTAAAAAAATCTTACGGGAAAAGAATTGAAGACCAAGATTTATAAAATAGAATAATAAGGCAACTACACTATTCTTAAGACTTTTAGCCGTTCTGGACTCTACCATACATTAGCAATCCATTTACCTGTCCTTATACATGCTCTGGTAGTACTCTTGGTATTCGCCAGAAGTTATGTCGTCCATCCATTTTTGGTTTTGGAGGTACCAGCGGACAGTTTTTTCGATTCCTTCCTCGAACTGCAGGCTTGGCTGCCATCCCAGTTCGCGCTTGAGCTTGCGCGAGTCGATGGCGTACCTCAGATCGTGGCCTGCGCGGTCGGTGACGTACGTGATAAGCTTCTCCGACGACCCCTCGGGGTTGCCCAGCAGCCTGTCCACCGTCCGTACGATGACCCGTATCAGGTCGATGTTCTTCCACTCGTTGAAGCCCCCGATGTTGTACGTGTCGGCGACCTTGCCCCTGTGGAAGATCACGTCGATGGCCCGCGCGTGGTCTTCCACGTACAGCCAGTCGCGCACGTTCTGCCCGCGGCCGTACACCGGCAGCGGCCTTCGGTGGCGGATATTGTTGATGAACAGCGGGATGAGCTTCTCCGGGAATTGGTAGGGCCCGTAGTTGTTCGAACAGTTGGTCACCAGCGTCGGCATCCCGTACGTGTCGTGGTAAGCTCGCACGAAGTGGTCGGACGAGGCTTTCGAAGCCGAGTAGGGGCTGTGCGGCGCGTACTTCGTCTCTTCGGTGAAGAACTCCTCGCCGAAGGGCCCGCCGCCGCTCTCCCCGCCCGCAGCATCTCCCTCGGGACGGGTCAGCTCCAGCGCCCCGTACACCTCGTCGGTGGAGATGTGGTAGAACAATTTGCCCTCCCACTTGCCGTCCCAGTATTCCCGTGCCGCCTCGAGCAGCGAGAGCGTGCCCAGGACGTTCGTCCGCGCGAAGGTGAACGGATCCCTGATCGAGCGGTCGACATGGCTTTCGGCCGCAAGGTGGATGACCCCGTCGATATCATACTGACCGAACAGCGCCCGCAGCATATCCAGGTCGCAGATGTCACCCTTCTCGAACACGTAGTTCGGGGAATCCTCGATGTCCCGCAGGTTGGCAAGGTTCCCCGCGTAGGTCAGTTTGTCCAGGTTCACGATCCGGTAATCCGGGTATTTCGTCACGAACAGGCGTACTACGTGCGAGCCGATAAAGCCCGCTCCGCCCGTAATCAGGATAGTGCGTTTCATGGGTTATTTTCTGTGAGTCGTTTCATGCAGTAGATCAAAGCCTCCCTCCAGTGCGGGATATCCATCTGGAAGGTCTCCTTGAAGCGGGTCTTGTCCAGCACCGAGTAGGCCGGGCGGGTGGCCTTCGTGGGGTATTCCGACGTGTGGCAGGGGATGATGCGGCATATGTCATGTCCCGCGGCCGCGGCGATCTCCACCGCGAAGTCGTACCACGAGCACACGCCCTCGTCGGTGAAGTGGTACACCCCCTCGTTGCCCGCATAGCGCCCCGCCTCGATCAGGGAGAAGATCGCAAGCGCCAGGTCGCCGGCGTAGGTCGGAGTGCCCACCTGGTCGAAGACCACGCGCAGCGTCTCACGCTCCGAGGTCAGCCGCAGCATCGTCTTCAGAAAGTTGTTCCCGTACTCCGAATAGAGCCATGCCGTGCGCAGGATCAGGTAGCGGCACCCCGAGGCCTTCACGGCCTCCTCGCCCGCCAGCTTCGTACGCCCGTAGGCCCCCAGCGGCGAGGTCGCCATATCCTCCGTGTAGGGCCTGTGCCCCGTGCCGTCGAAGACGTAGTCCGTCGAGACGTGGATCAGCGTCGCCCCCGTCTCCTTGGCCGCTGCCGCGAGGTATGCCGCGGCCTTGTGGTTGAGCAGGTCGGCTGTCGGTTCATCCTCCTCGGCCTTCTCCACGTTCGTGTAGGCCGCACAGTTGACGATCACGTCGATACGCTGTTCCTTGACCGTTTGAAGCACCGCCCCGGCGTCGGTGATGTCCAGCTCCGCGACGTCGGTGGCCAGGTAGTTGTTGGGCGATACGCTCCCAAGCTGCCGCAAGGAGCTCCCCAGCTGCCCCCGGGCGCCCGTAATCAGGATATTAAGCATAGTAGTCCGTATTGTAGTCGAACAGTTCCGCGGCCTCCGCCAGCCGCGGGTGGCCGCTGTCCTTGGGCGAGAGGACGACATCCCCCGGCGCCAGGCGCCAGTCGATGCCCAGCGCGGGGTCGTCCCACGCGATGGCGCCCTCCGATTCGGGGGCATAGAGGTTGTCGCACTTGTATTGGAATACAGCCTCGTCGCTCAGCACCGAGAAGCCGTGCGCGAAGCCCCGCGGCACGAAGAACTGCCGTTTGTTGTCCCCCGAGAGCTCCACGGAGACGTGCCGCCCGAACGTGGGCGAGCCCCGGCGGATGTCCACAGCGACGTCCAGCACGCGGCCCCGGACAACGCGCACCAGTTTCGACTGTGCATGCGCCCCCCGCTGGAAGTGAAGCCCGCGAAGAACGCCGTACTTCGACATCGACTCGTTGTCCTGCACGAACCGCACGGGGCGTACGAGCCTGCCGAAGGACTGCTCAGAATAGCTCTCGAAGAAATAACCCCGAGCGTCCCCGAACACCTCGGGTTCGAGGAGGACAACTCCTTCTATTTCGGTAGGGATGACTTTCATGGCTTTAGCGTCGGTTTTCGTCGGTGAGTTTCAACAGGTACTGCCCGTACTGGTTCCTGAGCATCGGCTGCGCCAACTCCCGGAGCTTAGCGGCCGTGATCCAGCCGTTATGGTAGGCGATGCCCTCCAGGCAGGCGATCTTAAGTCCCTGGCGTTTCTCGATGACCTCCACGAAGATCGAGGCCTCGGCCAGCGAGTCGTGCGTGCCCGTGTCCAGCCACGCGAAGCCGCGCTGAAGCGTCTGCACCTTCAGCTCGCCGCGCTGCAGGAAACACTGGTTCACGCTCGTGATCTCAAGCTCCCCGCGCGCCGAGGGTTTGATACCCCGGGCCACATCCACGACCTTGTTGGGGTAGAAGTAGAGACCCACCACCGCGTAGTTCGATTTCGGGTGTTCCGGTTTCTCCTCGATCGACAGGCAGTTGCCCGCAGCGTCGAACTCCGCAACCCCGTAGCGCTGCGGGTCGTCGACCCGATAGCCGAAAACTGTGGCCTTGCCATCCTCCTCGGCCGTGCGGACTGCCTCGCGAAGAAGACCCGTGAAGCCCGAGCCGTGGAAGATGTTGTCGCCCAGAACCAGGCAGACCGAATCGTCCCCGATGAAATCCGAGCCGATCAGGAACGCCTGCGCAAGACCGTCCGGGGACGGCTGCTCGGCATAGCTGATGCGAACCCCGTAGTCGGAGCCGTCGCCCAGCAGACGACGGAAACCGCCCAAATCCTCTGGCGTAGAGATCAGGAGGATGTCGCGGATACCAGCCAGAAACAACGCCGATAAAGGGTAGTAGACCATCGGCTTGTCGTAAACAGGCAACAACTGCTTGCTGACGCCCTTCGTGATCGGGTACAAACGCGTTCCGCTGCCACCCGCCAAGATGATGCCTTTCATAGGTTTCTGAAATTAATATGCGTTCTCATCCTGCCGCAGGGCATTCCATACCGTCATGAAGATGATGCGGATGTCGAGCAGCAGCGACCAGTTTTCCAAGTACCAGATGTCGCGGCGTACGCGGCCTTCCATCTGGCTCAGGGAGTGGGTCTCGCCGCGGTATCCCGTCACCTGGGCCCATCCCGTGATGCCGGGTTTGATCAGGTGGCGAACCATATATTTGTTGATGAGTTTCGAGTATTGCTCGGTGTGCTGGAGCATGTGCGGCCGCGGCCCCACGATGGACATGTCGCCCTTGAGCACGTTGATGAACTGGGGCAGCTCGTCGATGCTCGACCGGCGCAGGAAATCCCCGAACCGGGTCTTGCGCGGGTCGTCCCGGGTCGCCTGCACCCTGTCGGCATCGGCGTTGACGCGCATCGAACGGAATTTAATGCACCTGAACGTCTGGCCGTTCTCCCCGCTGCGCTCCTGCAGGAAGAGCACCGGGCCCCGCGAGGTCAGTTTGGTGCCTATGGCCACGAAAATATAGATGAAGGGGAACAGCGTGCAGAGGAACAGGCTCGATACGGTGACGTCGAATGCCCGTTTGATAAACCGGTTCGACGCCTGCCGCAACGGCTCCTCGCGGATGTAGAGGATCGGTACGTTGCCCAGCAGTTCGAGGTTCATCGTGCGCTTCATGTAGTTGCGCAGGTTGGGCACGTAGAAGAAGCGGACGAAGTTGTTTTCGCAGAAATCCATGATCGGGAATATCTCTTCCGCGTAACGATCCGTCGAGAGGCAGCAGTACACTTCGTTTACCGGGTGTGCCTCCAGCCACGGCAGCGCCTCGTCCACGCTACCCAGGCAGGGGGTGTTGTCCGGCAGGGTGTGGTCGTTGTGGTTGCTGAAATAGCCGAGCACGCGGTAACCCGTGCTGGTGTTGTCGACCATTTCGTGGTATACCTCTACCGCATTGTCCTTGCTTCCGACGATGATCACGCGGCGGGCGTTGCGGCCGTGTCCGCGTGTGACATTGACCACGATGCGGCAGATGTAGCGCCACAGCATCAGCAATACGGTGAGCACGATGTAGAACGTCCCCATCAGGTGCACCGGCAGCAGCCCGTAGCTCCATACGGTCTGGATGAGCACGAAGAACCCCAGGTGGCAGAGTACGACGTAGAATACGCGGCGGATGATCTCCTCGTAGGGGACGATCCGCGAGGAGAGGATCACGCCGAACCACGAGAGGCCTGGGATGAAACAGATGTTGAGATAGGCGAATATCTCCAGCGAGCGGGCGATACAGGCCGGTTGCGGATACAGCGTGAGCGCCAGTATCCAGGACAGGTTCAGTAAGAATAGGTCTCCGATGATGACGGGAAGCTTTATGAGCAAAGACTCCCGCATGACTTGTTTCATAACCGAAAATTTAGAGGCGTTAATTTTCGAATTAACGTTGCGCAGATTGCGTATGTGTGGGAAGAAGGATCTGCTGATTTATTTTTTCGATATACCTCAGCGGCACGTAAGCCGTCAGTGCGGTGGCTATGTCCTTGATCGCCACGGCGACCTTGCTGTGCCCCTTGTGCCGGATGTAGCGGCCCTCGATCCCGGCGAACACCCCGCCGGTCACGCGGACGGCATCGCCTCCGGCCAGGTCGACGTCCTGCGGTGCCACGATCTCGACATGCTCGTTGCGTGTCGCCACGACCGCCATGAAATCCCGCATCTGGTTGTCCGGTATCACCGTCGGCGCCTTCGTCTCCCGATCCATGATGTAGCGGATCGGCAGGGTGGTGCTGGCCTTGATCTCCTTCAGGCGCAGGGCCGAAGTGCGGATGAACAGCAGGTTGTGGATGAGCGGCTCCCAGACCTTGCGCGTCCGCTCCCCGTATGTCCGCCGGGCGAAGTGCATCGGGATATAGCTCTCCACGCCGATGCCGTCCAGATAGCCCTTTACGAGCATCTCGCGGCCGTAGGTGACGCGCAATGCGTACCAGCGTTGTTTGTTTTCCGGATTTTCAGCCATGGGCATACCCTGGGGACACCTCCGCATGGGTGCGGTTGTCAATCGATGAAATAATTGTGTCGGAATACGACTCTTGTCTCATGTACATCCCTACGATAGGGCCTGCGCATTTTTTCCTGTCGAACGCAAAGATACGAATTTTTCCCGCTCCGTCAACTCCGTTGCCATGCCGGGAATAGGCTATTCCGCCCGCGTAACAAACAATAAAGGACACAAAAAGGGCTGGATATTCCAGTTTTGCGCCTCTTTATGTCCTTATTTCTTGCCGATACGCACTAAATAGCGTATACCTTGCGTTGTATTACGATGCAAATATAGCTCTTTATTTTTAAATCCAAAATATCCGGCAAAGATTTTCCAAGACTGAGGCTATTCTTCCTCCTTTCGCAGCCAGCTTTCCCCGGGGCGGATTCGGCCGGGAATTCCGGCGCCTGCAGCCTGCGGCTACCTGAATACGGTGAATTTCTCGTTCCACTGGCCGCGCACCGTATCGTAATAATACCTCCATACGGGTGTCCGGAGCACTTCGCGCAGCCGCCAGCGGTTCCGGTACGGGCCGGACAGTTTGCGCAACAAGCGCGGCAGGAGCTTGTCCGGCATCGGCGACAGGGTGAGTACCTCCTCCATGAACCGTCCGAGCATCCCCGCTTCGCATTCCGGGCCCGGAACCTCCGCCCCGAGGTATTCCACGGCGGCGGCCGTCATCAGGTCAGCGAACCTGTCCATGCGGTAGTCCTCCATCGCCGTGCGGAACAGTGCATGGTCGATCTCGTCCCAATGCCGTGTCAGGAAACATGCCCAGTCGCAGAGGTGCCGCAGCACAATTCCTTCCTTCTGGAAATGCACGGCGGCATGGCGTATCAGGAATATGGCGTTGAATGTCGCCCGGGGTGCCTGTATGCCCGGCGCCAGGCCGTGCGTGCCCTCCTTCTCCAGCAACCGCACCAACACGGCGTTCAGCTCCCGCTCCGTCCTGTTGCGGCGCACGTTGAGTATTGTCCTGTGGTTTTCTATCAGCACCCCGTCCCAGACGTATTCCGAATGCTTGGGGACGTCGAAATAGGGGTGCGCCCCGATCTCATGCAGGATGCGGTCGCCCTTGTCCGACTCGCCGTAAAGGTAAATGTCGATGTCACCGCATTCCCGGTGCTCCGGGAGGGGGTAGTCGCGGCTCAGTCCGAGCCCTTTGAGCAGCAACATGCGGAGTCCCTCTTCGGAGAACCGCGCCGCGAGTTTTGAGGCCGTTTGCTGCTGGTGGCGGTACCTTTCCTCCAGTTTTTCGGCCGACAGCGCCCAGCGTATGCGGGTTTCGCGCGGCGGTTGCTGTGCTGCGGGCAGCCGGCATATGCCGTCCCACACGACGGCGCTCAGCCCGTGGTCGGCGGCCATGCGGTAAATCCGCTCCCACGATCCCGGCGTGACGGCGGTGTCGGCGGTATCGCTCACGGGGGCGGCCCCGAGGCCCGCTCCGCTGCGTACCAGCCGGATGAAATAAAGGGTGTCCTTGTTTATTGGCATTGGAAGGTTTTTATCGTCCGATAGTGCCGCAAATATACGACAATCTTGCGAATAATCAATCATGTAGGGAATTGCGGCTTGCAGTCACGAAAAAACGGCCGCCTTGAACAAGGCGGCCGTTCTCCGTGATCCAGCTGGGTTATGAACCAAACGTTATTTCTTCCTTAATATCAGTACTTTCAGAAATTTCGGCTTTGCATCCGTCACGCTTTAGTCCTTAAAAACTGTCTGCTGTTGTCCGGTGTCTGTCTGCCAACATCTTGGGTTCAAATGTATGCATTATTTTTGGATTATGCAAACCGTTGAAAATAAACATTCTAAGGTTAGTGCAAGGTGCAAGCTATATATATAGATATATACTTGCACCTTGCACTAAATTTCAATACTTATTTTTCAGTCTATTCTCCATTATCGTTTCAAAATTTTCTTGCCCCCATTGTTTCAACTGCTCTAAATGAGGGATTAAAGTTTCTCCAAATTCAGATACATAATATTCCACTTTGGGTGGTACTGAGGGATATATTTTTCTACCTACTAATCCGTCCGTCACCAATGAACGTAAGACAGTAGAAAGCATCTTTTCCGATATAGAGGGAATTGTTTTGTATAGTTCATTGAAACGTATTACTCCATTCTCGTGTAGTTTCAATAAAACGACCAAAGCCCATTTGTCTCCCAACCATTCCAGTATAGGGGAAGCAGAACAATAATCATAATCTAACTTTTTTCGCATTTTTTCCGTCCTTGAATACATTGATATTGAGAAAAACTAACTCAAACGTAAGTGGCTGACAGATAGTATAGTTCTTCTTTATTCAAAAAGAACGTCCTAACTTCGCAGCACAAAAATACGGAAAATAACGAATTCCAAGTGCTTAATTTATAATTATATGGAACTATTACATTTTACGGGACAAGTATGGCGACCACCATACGAAGCAAGTTCTCAACTCTTACAGGTAACAGCCGGATGCACTCACAACAAGTGTAAATTTTGTAGTTTATATCACGGAACAAAGTTTCGTCTATCTCCCATTACGGAAGTCGAAGAAGATTTGAAAGTGATACAAAGTTACCAGCCCAAAGCCCGGCGAGTATTTTTAACGGGGGCTAATCCATTTGTGCTAAGTTATAACAGGCTGCTGGATTTAGGTCTTCTAATCAGGAAATATCTTCGTCATTGTGAAAGTATCGGTATGTTTGCCCGGATTTCAGATATTAAGCCAAAAACAGTAGAGGAATTGAAGAACCTGCGTCATTTAGGTTTTGACGGTATCAGTATTGGAACAGAATCGGGCGATGATAATACATTGGCAGTAATGAACAAGGGATATACGGCTAATGATATTATCGAGCAATGCAAGAAGTTGGAAGAAGCAAATATCAGATATAACCTCGTGTATCTGACAGGGCTTGCAGGAAAAGGCAAGGGAGAGCGGAACGCTATTAATACTGCCAATGTGTTTAATCAGTTACATCCCTTTACCGTAAACTTTGTATCACTGACCGTATTTTCCGAATCAGAATTATACGAGGAAATACAACGTGGTTCTTTTGTAGAAGCTACCGAACACGAAAGGTTGCTGGAACTACGGACTTTTATTTCAAGACTTCATATAAAAACAACTTTATTAGGAAATACGGTATCAAACACTGTCCCGTTTGTCGGAATGATACCTAATGATAGAGTTAGAGTTCTTAATGAACTGGATTCGGCTATAAAAAATGCTGGAGAAAAAGAATTAAGGCGATATAGAGATAGTATTAGGTCTTTATAATCAGCTCAAAGATATTCTATGCAATTTGTAGATAAGATATTGTTCCAAATCAATACAGAGATAGAAAAGCTCGGTATAGATGATTGTATGGGCATTGACAGTGCTTTGCATATGATGCGTTTTATTCAGCCTTTAGGTGATGAATTGAGAAAATACATATTAGCTTATCAGTTTGCTGATGAAACGGAAGAAATCTCTTTTTTTAAGGAGTATAAGCCAGAAGTGTTGAGCAAGTATTTGTATTACAATAAAATATATGTCATTGAAAGTAAATATCCTACTGGTAGTGATATTGCACAAAGAGAGTATTTATATAAAGAGTTGGATAGTTTGACGTTTTATTTCAGTAGGAACTTGGATTTTTATCAGTATTACCGTTCTAAATCTACTTATTTGGATAGGTATTATTTTACCCGAAACCAAAACGATTTACGAATATGTACAGACAGTTCCCATATTGATAAAGACCCTCTATATTCAACCGGATATGATTTTAAAGTGGCTAAAATTATTACCAACGAACTGTTGAAAATCTATTTGACTAACAGATTGCAAGAATTGGAGCGTATTGTACAGCGCAAAGCGGATAACGGACAGGTTGTAGAAACTATTTTGCGTTGGACTGGCTCTAAAAGGGCGTTGGTAGAACTGATTTATGCTTTAGAAGCGAATGGGGATTTTAATAAAGGGACGGCTACTTTAAAAGAGATTGCAGGATATTTTGAAAATGTGTTCAGTATAGATATTGGTGATTTATATCATTCTTATTTGGAAATGCGAAGCCGTAAAATAAATAGAACTCGGTATTTGGAAACATTGCAAAAAAGTCTGCTCCGAAGAATGGATGAAAACGATACATGATGCGAGTTTTATTCTTTTCGCAAGTAATTATATTCTTGTAATAAATAAACCATTCAGTATTTCAATCAATATTGAATGGTTTATTGTTTTCATTCAATCCTGCCATACTGAAATCTTGCTTTCAATCAAGCTATCAATATTTCAATAAAACAAGATTGCAGAATTACAAAAATAAACTCATCGGTCGGGGAACGCCCAGCGGCAAGGGGCGGGATCACCCGTCCCGACGAGCGAAAAAATCTTTAGTTAGGGAATGTCTTTCTTTCATTGGCAACACGACTTCGGAGTGAATTTGCCCAAGGTGTTTTGCGGCACGGAAAACAGATTTGTGTGCCACAAATCACACCTTGCTGTTATCTGACGATAACATAGTTTCATCGGCTGGCAGTCCTGTGTGGAACATCCAACTTTTGAGCCAATATTTCCATGTCGCTACTTACCTTCAAATCGGTAATCCTCGCATAAATTTGAGTGGTTCTGATGTTGGTATGACCTAAAATCTTAGATACAGTTTCAATGGGAACACCGTTTGCGAGCAGCACCGAAGTGGCGCACGAATGGCGCGCTACATGGTAGGTCAAGGTCTTTTCAATCCCGCAAATGGCTGCGATTTCTTTTAAGTAATCATTCATTTTCTGATTGCTGATAACTGGTAAAATCTTACCGGTTGGCAATTTATGTTTGTACTTTTCCAATATGGCTTTGGGTATATCCAGCAATCGGACGGTAGATGTAACATTTGTTTTGTGTCTTTTCCGTATAATCCACAAATTACCGTCAAATCCGGTGCGAATGCCCTCCTGCCTTAACTCGCATACATCAATGTAGGAAAGTGCCGTGTAACAACTGAAAATGAACAAATCACCTACCTGCTCCAACCGTTTAGAGCTAAACTCGTGGTTGTAAATGGTGGTAATTTCTTCCATAGTCAGATAATCCCTATCGGTACGTTCAAACCTTACCCGATAACTCCCGAAAGGGTCGGCAGTCACTAAACCCGTATTCTTGGCAAAGTTTACTACCGTGCGAAAACGTTGTACGAACTTCATAGCCGTATTATGGCTGCACCCATAGTTATTCTTGATATACAACAGGAAATCTTCAATGAATACCACATTTATATCTTTAATGAGCATATCGGAAACGGAGTATTTAAACTTCATAAACTCCATAAGCCGTTTCTTTGTCAGTTCATAACGTGAGTAGGTTTTGTCTGTGGTATTCATTTTAACCTTTTGCAAATACTGTTCGTTGTGCTGTTTGAAGAACTCTATCAAAGTCCGTTCCCTTGCTATCTTGCCTAAAAAAGCGTTCTTTACCAGTTCTGCGGTTACATATCCGTCTTGCGCCATTAACGCATGGTAATGTTGATGAACTGTGCTACGAATACTTTCCAGCATGGAATTGATATGTACGGCTTCTGCGGTTCTGCCGGAAGCCTTGCCTAACTTCACGCTCCAGTGAGCCGGATTTATTTCCAGCTTGGTGTTAAACTGGGCTACAACTTGGTCAATAGTGATACGTGCGACAATCGGTGCGTTACCATTTTTCTTTACTGCATTTCGTTTGACGAAATAGAGTAGCTTAAAAGTACTTCTCATAATCTCTTTTTTTAGTTACAAACTTAAATTGATAAACTGAAAATGAGATATTTGCAGTACGGACAAATCAAGACAACAAACCGTCAATTTTGGACATTCCGTGACCTAAAATCTTAGAGGGTGGACAGGTCACGAATTGGTCACGAAAGTGTGTCTTTTTGTGACCTTTTCGTGTCTTAGGTCACAGACATTATACAAAGAAAAACTCCTACAATACCTTGATATTGTAGGAGTTGTACATTTACTGTCCATTTCTGTCCAGCGTTTCTGTGATCCCGCTGGGGCTCGAACCCAGGACCCCAACATTAAAAGTGTTGTGCTCTACCAGCTGAGCTACGGAATCTCCGTGTGCCAATCGGAAATTACTTTCCGTTTTGGTGGTGCAAATGTATAGAATATTTTTGTTTTACCAAAATAAAACGATATTTTTGTACTCGTTAATACGAAAAAATAAACTTTAAATCCACAATACCTATGTGTAGAGCGCTAATTATCGGTGCCGGAGGTGTCGGGACGGTCGTCACCCAGAAAATCGCAGCCAATCCCGTCTTTTCGGACGTGATGCTGGCCAGCCGAACCAAATCCAAATGCGATGCCGTTGCGGCGGCCATCGGCGGCAACCGTGTGAAGACCGCCCAGGTCGACGCCGACAATGTGCCGGAGCTCTGCGAGCTGTTCCGCGCGTTCAAACCCGACATCGTCGTCAACGTGGCGCTTCCTTACCAGGATCTGACCATCATGGACGCCTGCCTCGAATGCGGCTGCAATTACCTCGACACGGCCAACTACGAACCCAAGGACGAGGCCCATTTCGAATATTCGTGGCAGTGGGCCTACCAGGATCGTTTCAAGGCCGCCGGGCTCACGGCGATCCTCGGCTGCGGTTTCGACCCGGGCGTGACGGCCATCTTCACGGCCTATGCCGCCAAGCACCATTTCGACGAGATCCACTACCTCGACATCGTGGATTGCAACGCGGGCAACCACGGCATGGCTTTCGCCACGAACTTCAATCCCGAGATCAACATCCGCGAGGTGACGCAGAAAGGGCGTTATTTCGAGAACGGCGAGTGGGTTACCACCGAGCCGCATGAGATACACCGTACGCTCAATTACCCGGGTATCGGCGAGCGCGAGTCGTATGTGATCTACCACGAGGAGCTCGAGTCGCTGGTCAAGAACTATCCGACCATCAGGCGTGCACGTTTCTGGATGACCTTCGGCCAGGAATACCTCACGCACCTGCGCGTTATCCAAAACATCGGCATGGCGCGTATCGACCCGATTATCTACAACGGCGTCGAGATCGTCCCGATCCAGTTCCTTAAGGCGGTGCTGCCCGATCCCAAGTCGCTGGGCGCCAATTACCACGGCCAGACCTCGATCGGCTGCCGTATCCGCGGCATCAAGGACGGCAAGGAGCGCACCTATTATATTTATAACAATTGCGACCACGAACAGGCCTACCGGGAGACCGGGACGCAGGCCGTCAGCTTCACTACGGGCGTACCGGCGGCGCTGGGCGCGTCGATGTGGGCCAAGGGGCTCTGGCGCGGTGCCGGCGTGTTCAATGTCGAGGAGTTCGATCCCGATCCGTTCCTGGCCGAGCTCGGCCAGCAGGGGCTTCCGTGGCACGAACTGTTCGACGTGGACATCGAGCTCTGACGCGCAGGGCGGTAAATTCCCAAAAAGGGGATCGGTTCATGACCGATCCCCTTTTTCCGGTCTTATTATGCCGTATTTTCGGTCGCAACGTGAAACTTGTACCCTTTGTTGTATTATATATGATACATTTTTATTATATTTGGGCGTCAATTAACCCATTTGAATAGTATGAAAATGAAATGTATCCTATGTGCCGTCGCCGCACTTGCGATGTGCTCGACATCCCTGTCCGCTGCTCCTGCGGAGGAAAAAGAGAAAGTGGAGTTTAAACGCCATTGGTTCCTGCAGGTACAGGCGGGTGCCGCCTATACGCTCGGCGAAGTGGATTTCGGCGAGCTGGTATCTCCGGCCGCAGCGCTGTACGCCGGGCACCGGTTCTCGCCCGTATGGGGTATGCGCTTCGGCCTGAGCGGCTGGCAGAGCAAAGGCGCCTGGGTCTCGCCCGAGTCGGTCTACCAGTATAAATATTTGCAGGGCAACGTCGACGTGACGCTCGACCTGGCCAACCTGTTCGGCAAGTTCAACTACCGCCGCACGGTCAATCCCTACCTGTTCGCGGGTGTCGGTGTGAACGGGGCGTTCGACAACGGCGAGGCCAACGCCCTCGACAACCAGGGCTATGCGCTCCAGAACGTGTGGTCGGGCAGCAAGGTCTTCGTGGCCGGACGCCTGGGGCTGGGCGTCGATTTCCGCTTTTCGGACTGCGTGTCGTTCGGCGTGGAGCTGAATACCAACATGCTTTCCGACAAATACAACTCGAAGAAGGCCGGGAACCTCGACTGGCAGTTCAATGCGCTGGCCGGGTTCACCTTCCGCTTCGGCAAGAACTATAAGAAATCGCGCCCGGCAGTCGCCACCGCGCCCGTAACCCCCGCCCGGACTACCGAGCCCGCCCAAAAGGAGGAACCTGCCGTGCAGGAGCCCGCTCCCGTGCAGGCTCCGGTGACGAAGGCCGCCGAGAAGCCGGCTGCACTGCGTGAAAATATCTTCTTCCGTATCGGTTCGGCGCAGATCCGCACCTCCGAACAGGCGAAGGTCGCAGCGCTTGCCGAGTATCTGAAGGCCAATCCTTCCGCCCGGATCGAGATCGTCGGCTATGCCGATGCCGCTACGGGTTCGCACGCCCTCAACCTGAAACTCTCGCGGCAGCGTGCCGCGGGCGTTGCAGCGGCATTGGAACAGGCCGGCATCGCTGCCGACCGCATCTCTGCCGAGGGCAGGGGCGACACCGTCCAGCCTTTCCCCGGGGTCGAACAGAACCGTGTGAGCATTTGCATCGCCCAATAAACAGGGTGGGGCAGTGTCCCTTGCGGCGGCAGATTTCCTGCCGCCGCCTTTTTTTGCCCTGCATTTCCGCCTCCGTCTCCTCTTTTCACGGTCTACGCCAATGTCTTGCCGTCCGCCGCGCATGTCTGTCCTGTGTGTCGTTTTGCCGTTCGCGCGCCTTCCGGTCGCCATCGCGCCGGCCGTTTCTTGACCCCGTCCGCCGCGTTTGTCATCTCGCTGCCGCCGCTTCCCGGTTTCGGCAAGACAGAACACCGTTTCTGTGCCTTCCTGCCGCCATCGCGCCGGCCGTTTCTTGGCCCCGTCCGCCGCGTTTCCCGCCTGTACTTCTGCCGTGTCTTTCAGCCGCAGGCCGCAAGACGATAAGTATAAATACCTATTTCGCCGAAATTCCCCCGCGGGGCGTCATGGTTTAGCCGGTAATTTGCTATTTTTGCATCGTTTTGAGCGTCTCCGCCGTGCCGGGCAGCACCGTTTCCGGGCGGAGGGGACGAGGGATCGAATCCAATTGAAAACATTTCGATGATTGACTTCTTGAAGCTGCCTTCTCCGTGCTACGTCCTCGACGAGACGTTGCTGGATCGCAATCTGGCCGTGATCGACCGCGTGCGCCGCGAGTCGGGCGCCGAAATTATCGTAGCCCTGAAGGCCTGCGCCATGTGGAGCATTTTCCCCGAGCTGGCACGCCATTCCGACGGTGCCACGGCGAGTTCCGCCGCCGAAGCGAGGCTTGTATTCGAGGAGTACGGCAAGCCTGCGCACACCTACGCTCCCGTCTATACCGACCGCAATATCGATGAGATACTCCGTTGCAGCGACCATATCACCTTCAACTCGGTCGCGCAGTTCGAGCGCTTCGGGCCGATGGCGCTGTTGCGCGGCATTTCGTGCGGCCTGCGCATCAACCCGCAGTATTCGCCCGTGGAGACCGACCTTTATAACCCTTGTGTCCCCGGCTCGCGCCTCGGCGTTACGGCCGATGAACTGAACGATCTTCCCGCCGGGATCGACGGGCTGCACTTCCACGTGTTGTGCGAGTCGCGCCCGCACCACCTGAAGCTGGCGCTGGAAGCCGTCGAAAAGCATTTCGGGCAATATCTCGACCGGATCGGGTGGCTCAACATGGGCGGCGGGCACCTGATGACCCACGCCGAATACGACTGCGACGAGCTGATCGCCCTGCTGCGCGATTTCAAGTCCCGCCATCCCCGCCTGCGGCTGATCCTCGAACCGGGCAGCGCCTTCACCTGGAGGACGGGCTGCCTCGTCTCGACGGTCGAGGACATCGTCGAAAATGCCGGCGTGCATACGGCGATGCTCGACGTGTCGTTCGCCTGCCATATGCCCGACTGTCTCGAAATGCCCTATAAACCGGCCATCGTCGGGGCGCACGAACCCGCCGAAGGGGAGAAACGCTGGCGCATGGGCGGCACGAGCTGCCTTGCCGGCGACTACTGCGGCGACTGGGCCTTCGACCACGAACTGAAAGTCGGCGAGCGCATCGTCTTCGAAGATATGATCCACTATACGATGGTCAAGACCACGATGTTCAACGGCGTGGCGCACCCCTCGATCGTCATCGCCCGCCGCGACGGGCGCACGGACGTCATCCGCGAATTCGGCTACGAGGATTTCCGCAACCGCATGTCGTAAATTACACAAACGCATATAAATGAAAGATTTTACACCTACCTCCTACACGCTCGAATGTGTCGCTACGGGGCGTGAGTTCGAGGACACGGGCTGGATGCTCTCCGATCCGCAGTGCAAGACGCCCTCGCTCATCCGCGCGAAATATGCCCGCAGGCAGCTCGAAGTGAAACCCGCCGAATACGGTCTTTACCGGTTCTGCGACTGGATGCCCGTGCGGCGTATCCTCAAGGGCTCCTCGGCGCCCGTCACCTACAAAAGCAAGGGGCTTGCCGCCCACCTCGGGCTGGAAAACCTCTGGATCACGTTCAACGGTTACTATCCGGCCATCGGCGCCACGATGTCTACCTGTTCGTTCAAGGAGACCGAGGCTTATTCGGTCTGCGGGCGTGCCGCCGAACACGAGGATCGCGTCCTTGTGGTCGCCTCGGCGGGCAATACGGCCCGCGCCTTCGCCAAGGTGTGTTCCGACAACAATATCAAGCTGCTCCTGTCGGTGCCCTACGACAATATCGGGGCGCTGTGGTTCGAGCATCCGCTCGACCCCTGCGTGAAACTCATCTCGTGTGCGGCGGGCGGCGACTATTTCGACGCCATCCACCTGAGCGACCTCGCCCTCAAGGGCCCCGGGTTCTATGCCGAAGGCGGCGCGAAGAACATCGCCCGCCGCGACGGCATGGCCACGACGGTACTTTCGGCCGTGACGACCATCGGCCGCATCCCCGACTACTATTTCCAGGCCGTGGGCAGCGGTACGGGCGCCATTGCCGCCTGGGAGGCCAACATGCGCCTGATCGGGGACGGCCGCTTCGGGACGAATACCATGAAACTCATGGTGTCGCAGAATGCGCCGTTCGTGCCGATGTACGACGCATGGCAGGCCGATTCGCGCAAGATGCTGCCCTACGAGGACGACAAGGCGCGCCGCGATGCGGAGATCATCGACGCCAAGGTGCTCTCCAACCGCCGCCCGCCCTACGGCATCACCGGCGGGCTTTACGATGCGCTGAAAGCCACGGGCGGAGAGTTCTTCGTCTCGACGAACGCCATGGCGCGCAAGGCGCGCAAGCTTTTCCACGAACTGGAGGGCGTGGACATCTACTCTGCGGCGGGCGTAGCACTGGCTTCGCTCATCAACGCCGTCGCCGCGGGCAAGGTCGAAAAGGATGCCACCGTCATGCTTAACGTCACGGGCGGCGGCGAGGAGCATTTCAAGGAGGGCAAGGAGCTCTGGTACCTCAGGCCCAGCCATGTATTCCCGCTCGAACCCGACACGGACGACGTGGTCGCCAAAGTCGAGGCGCTCTTCAACTGATCCCCGATACGATCCGGCTCCGGCCGGATCTTTTTTTCGGGCCGTCGCGTCCCGGATGCCGCCCCGCGGCAAGGGGGCGGCAGCTCCGTACTTTGGCCCCGTTTCCCGTCCGCTGCCTCGCCCGTTTCACGGCGCCTGCCGCATGTGCCGGTGCATTTTCCGGTGCCGGGAAAGAAAACGGCCGCAAAGGCCGGAATACTGCCGGAAACTATTATCTTTGCAGCGGTTTCCGGAGGGCGGCGCGCAGCCGGGCCTCTCACCGGGAGCTCCGATTTTTTTTTATTATTAACCCAACAAATTCAAGATGAAAAACATCCGAACCAAGCAGACTCCCTGCTTCAGGCGTTGGAGCCGCAAGGGCTGGGCAGCCTTTGCGAGCCTGCACCGCCATGTAACCATCGGAGTCCTCGCCGTGACGATGTCGATCCTCTTGCTCGCGACGCAACATGCGTCTGCGCACGATGCCGATACGGCCGCCGTCCTCAAAACGCTGAGGATCGACGAGGTCGGCATTTCGGGCAGCCAGTCCGCCCCGACGCGCAACGTACAGTCGCAAACCCCGCTTTTCGACCGGAAAGCACAGGCCGCAGCGCCCGTCCAGACCCTGGAGTCCGCCCTGCGCCTCGCACCTTCGGTCGATATCCGCGAACGCGGGGGCAAGGGCATGCAGGCCGACATCTTCATCCGTGGGGGCTCTTTCGACCAGACCATGGTACTTCTCAATGGCATCGACTTCACCGATGCCCGCACCGGGCACCAGTCCCATTCGCTGCCCGTCGACATCGACTGCATTTCGGCCGTCGACCTGTTGGACGGCGTGCCGGGCGTCGGGGCCTTTGCCGGGGCGGTGAATATCCGCACGGCGCCCCTGAAACCCACCTACCTGCGTTTCGAGGGCGCCGGCGGCCAGCACGGCTACGCCTATGCGAACCTTTCGGGCGCCGTGACTTCGGGCCGTTTCTCGCTGCTCGCCGCCGGTTCCTACCGTCGCAGCGACGGCTACCGCCACAATACCGACTTCGCCAATTACAACGCTTTCGTGCGTGCGACCTACGAGGCTCCACGCGCCGGGTTCTTCGACCTGCAGGCCGGTTACCAGAACCGCACGTTCGGTTCCAACGGCTTCTATGCGGCCTATAACCCCGACCAGTGGGAGGCGACCTCCACGGCATTGGCGTCGCTGCGCTGGTTGAAACAGGCCGGGCGCTTCTCGTTCGGCGCTTCGGCGAGCTACCGCAAGAATTTCGACCGTTACGACTGGACGCGCGGCACGGCGATGAACCGCCACAATACCGACAACGTCGGTGCCCGGCTGTGGGCCGATTACGACTGGCGGGCGGGTACGACCTCGCTCGGCGGCGATTATGCCTTCAACCACATTTACAGCACCAATCTCGGCGAGGCGCTCTCCCGGCCGCACGGCCGCTACACGCACGCCAAGGCGCGCAGTACGGGCAACCTCTGGCTGCGCCATGCCAAACAGTGGCGGCGGTTCGACCTCGCGGCTTCTGCGGGCATCAGCCTCACGCCCTACGGCACTTCGGCGCTGTGGAGCCTCTCGGGCGGCTATACGCCCGCCGCGGGGCTGCACCTCGGCATCGGGGCGTTCCAGTCGATGCGCCTGCCGACCTTCACCGACCTTTACTATACTTCCCCGGCACAGATCAACAACCTTGACCTGACGCCGGAAAGGGCTGTCACTTATCTGTTTGATGCCGGTTATATGAAGAACAGCTGGAGGTTGTCGCTGCAGACCTACTACCGAGCCGGCCGCGACATCATCGACTGGGTGTGGCGTGAGGATATGGGCGACAAGTGGCACTCCGAGCAGACCAGCCGCCTCGACACCTACGGCATCGAGCTTTCGGGCGGTTATACGGTCGCCGACGGCTTTCTGCGCCGCGTGACGCTTTCCTACGGTTATATTACCACCGACCGCAACAGCGACATCATCGCCAAGGGGGCGATGGATTACATGCGCCACAAGGCGGCGCTGGCCGTCGAGGTGCATTTCCTGCGCCGCATGTCGCTGGCACTCACGGCGTCGGTCTACGACCGCAACGGCAGCTACACGCACTATCCCGTGCCGGGCGATCCGTCCCTCTCCGAGGTGCGCGATTACGAGCCTTATTTTCTGCTCGACGGCCGCCTCCAGTGGGAGAAAGGCATCTGCCGGCTTTATGTCGATGCGACGAACATCACCGATTCCCGCTACTGCGACCTGGGCGGCATCCCGCTGCCCGGGGCGTGGGGCACGGCGGGCGTGGCGCTGACCATCGGCCGCTGATACGCTCCCTTCCGGCTGCATTCCGGCCCGTCGCCTCGCGCGGCGGGCTTTTTTTTGCCGGTTGGCCGCCAGCCGTGCGCAGCGTTTCTTCGGGCTTCTCGCTGGACGGGCAGCGGTTTTGGGGAGGTTATTCTGGCCCGCTCCCTGCGCCAGCGGTTTTTTCGGGGCGGGGCTTTCTCTTCTCCCTGCAGGGTGGACAGCCGGGGAAACGGGGTGCAGGATAGCGCACCATCTTCGAGGGGGGCTTCCCGTCCCTCCCGATTTTTCTAATCTTTCCGATTTCCCTGTTCTTTCCGAAATCTTCCCCTCCTTTCGCCCCCCCCCCCGTTTTCCTGCACCGCGTGACCCGCCGCTCGCTTTTTCTCCCTGCGGGAATTTCCGGCTCCGTGCCCGCCTCTCCTGCGGAAAAAACCCGGAAACTGCTGTTTCAGAATCCGGAGTGGCTTTTTTCGTTACGATTTTTTCGTATTTCTCCCGGATTTTCTTTATCTTTGAAAGTATAAATCTAACCTCATTACCTATGGAAAAGCGTATCGTGGAGTGCGTCCCTAATTTCAGCGAGGGGCGCGACAAGGCAATAATCCGCCAGATCACATCGGCCATCGAATCCTCCGGGGGCGTCAAGCTGCTGGACGTGGATCCCGGAGAGGCGACCAACCGGACTGTCGTCACGTTTGTCGGCTCGCCCGAAGCGGTCGTCGAAGCCGCCTTTGCGGGGGTGAAGAGGGCTGCCGAGCTGATCGACATGCGCCGTCACAAGGGTGCGCACCCGCGCATGGGGGCTACCGACGTGTTGCCGCTGATCCCGATTTGCGGCATCACACTCGCCGAGTGCGCCGAGCTGGCCCGCAAACTGGCCGAACGTATCGCCGCTGAACTGCATGTCCCGACCTATTGCTACGAGGCCGCGGCCTTCATCCCCGAGCGGCGCAACCTTGCGGTCTGCCGTGCCGGGGAGTACGAGGCGTTGCCCGAGAAACTGGCGCACAAGGAGACGGCCCCCGATTTCGGGGCGCGGCCGTTCGACGACGGGGTAGCCCGCACGGGTGCCACGACCGTCGGTGCGCGCGATTTCCTGATCGCCGTGAATTTCAACCTCAATACCACCTCCACGCGTCGCGCCAACGCCATTGCGTTCGATGTGCGCGAGAAGGGGCGCCCCGTGCGCGAGGGCAATCCCATCACGGGCAAGGTCGTAAAGGATGCCGCCGGCAATCCCGTCATGCAGCCCGGCACACTTCCGGCCACGAAGGCTATCGGTTGGTTCATCGAGGAATACGGCATCGCACAGGTGTCAATGAACATCACCGACATTGCCACCACGCCGCTCCACGTGGCCTTCGACGAGGTGTGCCGCAAGGCCGACGCCCGCGGCGTGCGCGTCACGGGCACCGAAATCGTCGGGCTCGTCCCCAAACGTGCGCTCATCGAGGCCGGGAAATATTTCCTGCGCAAACAACGCCGTTCGACGGGTATCGCCGAGCAGGAGATCGTCCGTATCGCCGTCAGGTCGATGGGGTTGGATGACCTCAAACCTTTCGACCCCGCCGAGAAAGTAATCGAATATCTGCTTGAAGCGGAGGATAAGCAAAAACGGCTTATTGACATGACCTGCAAAGGGTTTGCCGAAGAGACTGCGAGCGAATCCCCGGCACCGGGCGGCGGCTCGATCGCGGCCTACATGGGAGCGCTGGGCGCAGCCCTCGGTACGATGGTCGCCAACCTCTCGTCGCATAAGGCGGGGTGGGACGACCGCTGGGAGGAGTTTTCCGATTGGGCCGACCGGGGACAGGCGTTGCTCGGGGAGTTGCTGCACCTCGTGGACGAGGATACGGCGGCATTCAACCGCATCATGGCCGTCTTCGCCATGCCCAAGTCGACGGACGAGGAGAAGGCCGCCCGCAGCGCGGCCCTGCAGGAGGCGACGCTCTATGCGACGCAGGTGCCCCTGCGGACGATGAAGACGGCCTTCGGGGTTTTCGAAATCGTGCGTGCCATGGCAGCCGTCGGCAACCCCAACTCGGTGTCCGACGCGGGCGTCGGGGCGCTGGCCGCCCGCAGCGCCGTGCTTGGCGCAGGCCTCAATGTCCGGATCAATGCCGCCGGGCTGAAAGACCGCGCCGCGGCCGATGCGCTCGTGGCCGAAGCCGACCGCCTTGCGGCCGAGGCCGAACGGGCCGAGCGCGAGGTGTTGGAGATAGTAGCAAGTAAAATCTGAGCGATATGACACTGCAAGAGTTCCAGAATGACATCCGCGCGGGCATTCCCGATCGGCTGCCCGCCGCTAAACCCTATGACAAACAGATCAACCACGCGCCCAAGCGCAAGGGGATACTTACGCCCGAGGAGGAGGTGCTGGCGATCCGGAACGCACTGCGTTATTTCCCCGCGAAGCACCACGCCACGCTGGCCAGGGAGTTTGCCGAGGAGCTGCGCAAATACGGGCGCATCTACATGTACCGCCTGCGTCCCGACTACGAGATGTATGCGCGGCCGATCGACGAATATCCCTGCCGCTGCCGCCAGGCCGCGGCTGTGATGCTGATGATCCAGAACAACCTGGACAAGGCCGTGGCGCAGCATCCCCACGAGCTGATCACCTACGGCGGCAACGGCGCCGTGTTCCAGAACTGGGCGCAGTACCGCCTGACGATGAAGTACCTGTCGGAGATGACCGACCGCCAGACGCTGGTGATGTACTCGGGGCACCCGCTGGGGTTGTTCCCGTCGCATCCCGATGCCCCGCGCGTCGTGGTGACCAACGGCATGGTGATCCCCAACTATTCGAAGCCCGACGACTGGGAGCGCATGAACGCCCTCGGGGTGTCGCAGTACGGCCAGATGACGGCCGGCTCCTATATGTATATCGGTCCGCAGGGGATCGTCCACGGCACCACCATCACGGTGATGAACGCCGCGCGCAAGCGTTTCTCCGGCGGCCGCAACGATGCCCGGGGTATGCTTTTCGTCTCCTCGGGGCTGGGCGGCATGTCCGGGGCACAGCCCAAGGCGGGCAATATCTCGGGCGTGGTGAGCGTCATCGCCGAAATCAACCCCAAGGCGGCGCAGAAACGCTACGAGCAGGGATGGGTCGACGAGATGTACGATTCGCTCGACGCCCTGGTTCCCCGTATCCGCGAGGCCTGCCGTGCCCGCGAAGTGGTCTCGATGGCCTATGTGGGCAACGTCGTCGACCTTTGGGAGCGTCTGGCGGCCGAAGAGATCCCCGTAGACCTGGGTTCCGACCAGACCTCGCTGCACAATCCCTGGGCGGGCGGCTACTATCCCGTGGACGTAAGCTACGAGGCTTCGAACAAGATGATGGCCGAGGAGCCCGCTCGCTTCCGCGAGTGCGTGCAGGAGTCGTTGCGCCGCCAGGTCGACGCCATCAACAAACTCACCGCGCGGGGGATGTATTTCTTCGACTACGGCAATGCCTTCCTGCTGGAAGCCTCGCGCGCCGGGGCTGCCGTGATGGGCGAGGGCGGCCGTTTCCGTTATCCCTCCTATGTGCAGGACATCATGGGGCCGATGTTCTTCGACTACGGCTTCGGCCCGTTCCGCTGGGTCTGCACCTCGGGCCGCCCCGAAGACCTCGAGCTCACCGACCGCCTCGCCGCCGAAGTATTGGAGGAGATCCGCGCCACGGCACCCGCCGAGATCGCCGGGCAGCTCGACGACAACATCCACTGGATTCGCGAGGCCGGCCGTAACCGGCTGGTCGTCGGTTCGCAGGCGCGTATCCTCTATGCCGACAGCGAGGGGCGCACACGGATCGCACAGGCCTTCAACCGGGCTGTGGCCGACGGGCGTCTCTCGGCCCCCGTCGTGCTGGGCCGCGACCACCACGACGTGTCGGGCACCGACTCGCCCTACCGCGAGACGTCGAACATCTACGACGGCTCGAACCTCACGGCCGACATGGCCGTGCAGAACGTCATCGGCGACTCGTTCCGCGGCGCCACGTGGGTGTCGATCCACAATGGCGGCGGCGTAGGCTGGGGCGAGGTCATCAACGGCGGCTTCGGCATGGTGGTCGACGGCTCGGAAGATGCCGACCGCCACATCCGGGAGATGCTGCTGTGGGATGTCAACAACGGCATCGCCCGCCGTAGCTGGGCGCGCAACGAGGGTGCCATGTCGGCCATCCGCCGCGAGATGGAACGCACCCCCGGCCTGCAGGTCACGCTGCCCAATGTCGCCGATGAGGAATTGATACGTAATATATTGAAAGAAAACGAATAAATCCCTATCACTTCACATGGAACATCACCATATCTCCGCGGAGCACCTTTCCCTTGCCCGCATCCGTGAAATCCTCGAACGGCACCTTCCCCTGGCACTGAGCGACGATGCCCGGACTCGCATCGTCCGCTGCCGCGAATACCTCGACCGCAAGATGGAAAACCCCGAGCGGCCGGTCTACGGCATCACCACCGGATTCGGTTCGCTGTGCGACATTTCGGTGGGCTACGACGAGCTGGCGCAGTTGCAGAAGAACCTCGTGATGTCGCATGCCTGCGGTACCGGCGAGCGGGTGCCTTCCGAGGTCGTGAAGCTGATCCTGCTGCTCAAGATCCAGTCGCTATCCTACGGCCATTCGGGCGTGCAGCTTGCGACCGTGGAGCGGCTGATCGACTTTTTCAACAACGACGTCCTGCCCGTGGTCTACCAGCAGGGTTCGCTGGGCGCATCGGGCGACCTGGCGCCGCTGGCGCACATGAGCCTGCCGCTGCTGGGGCTGGGCGAAGTGGAATACAAGGGGGCTGTGCGCCCGGCTGCCGGCGTGCTGGCGGAGCTGGGGTGGCAGCCGATCGAGCTCCAGTCCAAGGAGGGACTGGCGCTGCTCAACGGTACGCAGTTCATGAGCGCCTACGGCGTCTGGGCTTTGATCCAGTCCCGCCGCCTGAGCGAGTGGGCCGACCGCATCGGGGCGCTGTCGCTCGACGCTTTCGACGGGCGCATCGAGCCTTTCTGCGACGAGGTGCACCTGATCCGCGCCCACCGCGGGCAGCTCGCCACGGCACGCAACATCCGGCGCCTGTTGGAAGGCAGCCAGCTGGCCGCACGCCCCAAGAAACACGTACAGGATCCCTATTCGTTCCGCTGCATCCCCCAGGTGCACGGGGCTTCGAAGGACACCATCGACTATGTCGAGAGCGTGCTGACGACCGAGATCAACAGCACCACCGACAACCCGACGGTCTTCCCCGACGAGGACATGGTCGTCTCGGCGGGGAATTTCCACGGCCAGCCCATCGCGCTGGCGATGGATTTCCTCGCCATAGCCCTCGCCGAGCTAGGCAACATCTCCGAGCGGCGCACCTATAAACTGATTTCGGGCGCCCGGGAACTTCCGAAGTTTCTTGTCGCCAACCCGGGGCTGAACAGCGGTTTCATGATCCCGCAATACACCGCGGCGTCGATCGTCAGCCAGTCCAAAGGGCTGTGCATGCCCGCCTCGGTCGACTCGATCCCCTCGTCGCAGGGGCAGGAAGACCATGTGAGCATGGGCTCCAACGCCGCCACCAAACTCTACCGCGTGGTGCTCAACACCGAGCGGGTGTTGGCCATCGAGCTGTTCAATGCCGCGCAGGCGCTCGACTTCCGCCGTCCGGCGCGTTCCTCCGCGACGATCGAACAGATGGTCGCCGAGTACCGCAAGCGGGTGCCGTTCATCGACAACGACTCGGTGATGTACCCCCATATCGAATCCTCCATCCAATTCCTCCGGACACTATGAGGCTGCTGGTAAAGAACATCGGTACGATCGTCGGGATCGAGACCGCCGGCCGCCTCCGCCTGTGCGGCGGGGAGATGGATCGGCTGGAGACGTTCGACGATGCCTGGCTGCTGGCCGACGATGGGCGTATCGCAGCCTTCGGGAGCATGGATTCGCTGGGCGAAATGGCCGCGGACGAGGTGGTCGACGCCGGGGGCGGGATGCTTTTCCCGTCGTTCTGCGATTCGCATACGCACCTGGTCTACGCCGGGAGCCGCGAACAGGAGTTCCTCGACAAGATCAACGGCCTGACCTACGAGCAGATCGCCCGCCGCGGCGGGGGCATCCTCAATTCCGCCGACCTGCTGCACCGCACCTCCGAAGAGGAGCTCTACCGCCAGGCGATGGGGCGTATCCGCGAGATCGCCGCCATGGGGACGGGTGCCGTGGAGATCAAGAGCGGCTACGGGCTGACTACGGCCGACGAGCTGAAGATGCTGCGCGTCATCCGGCGCATCCGCGAGACGGCGCCGCTGGCTGTGCGCGCCACGTTCCTCGGGGCGCATGCCGTGCCGCGCGCCTACGTAGGACGGCAGGAGGAGTATGTCGATCTGGTCTGCAACGAAATGCTGCCTGCGGTGGCGGCCGAAGGGCTGGCCGATTTCGTCGACGTGTTCTGCGACGAAGGGTTCTTCACCGTGGAGCAGACGGCACGCATCATGAAGGCCGGGCGCAAGCTGGGCATGCGCGCCAAGATCCACGCCAACGAACTCGCCGTCTCGGGCGGCGTGCAAGTGGGCGTGGAGTACGACGCCCTGTCGGTCGACCACCTCGAACGCATGGGTGGGCCCGAGATCGACGCCCTGCACGGCACGGTGACCTCGCCGACGATGCTGCCCGGCGCGGCATTCTTCCTCGGGATGAGCTATCCGCCGGCCCGCGAAATGATAAATGCCGGGCTGGGCGTGGCGCTGGCTTCGGACTACAATCCCGGTTCGTCGCCCTCGGGCAACATGCGCATGGTCGTGTCGCTGGCATGCATCCGTATGCGGATGACCCCTGCCGAGGCCATCAATGCCGCGACGCTCAACGGGGCCTACGCCATGGGGCTTAGCCGTGACTACGGCTCCGTCACGGTCGGCAAGGTCGCCAATTTCTTCCTCACGGTGCCGATGCCTTCGGTGGCGTTCATGCCCTATGCCTATACCACGCCGCTCATCAGCCGCATATTCCTGCGCGGCGAGGGGGTCGTGGCGTAATATTTGACGGGAGAGCCGTATGAGATTGTTGGTTCTGATCATTGGCCTGGCGCTTGCCGGGGCCGTAAAAGCACAGGATATGAAGCCGTTGACACCGGAAGAAAGACGTGTGATCGTCGACAAGGGTACCGAAGCGCCTTTTTCGGGCCGTTATTACAAGCATCGCGGAGAGGGGGTTTACCGTTGCCGCCAGTGCGGTGCGCCGCTGTACCGTTCGCAGGACAAGTTCGATGCCGGGTGCGGCTGGCCGAGTTTCGACGACGAAATCCCCGGTGCCGTGAGGCGCACGACGGATGCCGACGGCCGGCGTACCGAAATCACTTGTGCCCGCTGCGGCGGACACCTGGGACATGTCTTTACGGGCGAAGGCTTTACGCCCAAAAATACGCGCCACTGCGTCAACTCCGTCTCGCTCGTGTTCGAACCCGGAGGGGAAGCTTCCTCCGGGGCCGAAACGGCCGTAAAACCCGCGGTTTCCTCCCCGGAATCCGAAGGCCGGACTGCCTCGCAGCCCGAAAAGCAGACGCAGCAGCCCGGAACCCAATTCGGGAGTCCCGGCGCTCAGGCGTCCGGGGCTGACTCGACGTCGGCCGCCGCCCGGCCGGGGGACGGGATGCCGCCCGCAGGGCAGGCCGCGGAGCGTGGCGCGACGGCGATCTTTGCCGGAGGTTGTTTCTGGGGCGTGGAATATATGCTTTGGAAAGTGCCCGGAGTCCTGAAGGTCGAGTCGGGCTACATCGGCGGCACGACCGAAAATCCCACCTATGAAGAGGTATGCAGCCACCGTACGGGACATGCCGAAGCCGTACGTGTGGTATTCGATCCTGCAAAGGTGTCCTACGAGACGCTGGCACGCCTGTTCTTCGAAATCCACGACCCGACCCAGGAAAACGGGCAGGGCCCCGACCTCGGCGACCAGTACCGTTCCGAGATATTCTACACCTCGCCCGCCCAGCAGGCGACGGCCGAGAGGCTCATCGCCGAGTTGCGGCGCAAAGGCTACGACGTCGTGACGCAAGTCACCCCTGCGGGCCGTTTCTGGCCCGCCGAGGATTACCACCAGCGATACTACGAGCGCAAGGGTACGCAGCCGTACTGCCACGCCTATACCAAGCGGTTTTGAGCCTGCGCCGGACTTGCCGTCGCATTGCGCCCGCCGCCTCCGTAAGGGCATTTCCGATTCCGATACGATTGTAAGACACCCCGCCTCACAGCGGGGTGTCGTGCCGTTCGGGCGTAATCCCGGCCAGGGGCGATACGGGGCCTCGGCGCCGAAGGGTTCTGAAAATCCGCTGCGACGAAACGCTCCCGGCCGAGGACAGATTGCCTTTCGGCCGTGGATTGGTTGCCTTCCGTCCGTGGACAGGCTGCCTTCCGGCTGTGGACAGGTCGCTGTGTTTTAGGCCGTTGCCGCGTGCAAAGCCTATTCTTCGGTGAGTTTCCCGATCTCGCCCTGCATGATATGGGGCAGATTTTCGCGGATTTTCCCGATGGGCCAGTCCCACCATCGCAGTTCCTGCAACCTGGCTACGGTGTCCGCGTCGAAACGCCTGCGGATCTCCCTGGCCGGCACGCCGCCGACGATGGTGTAGGGCGGGACATCCCTGGTGACGACCGCCCGCGCCGCGATCACCGCGCCGTCGCCGATCCTCACACCGGCCATGACGACCGCTTCGTACCCGATCCATACGTCGTTCCCGATTACGATGTCGCCTTTGTTGTCCCACGCCGCGGCGACATCCTTCCTGTCCAGCCCCCACTCCTCGAAAAAGAGCGGGAACGTATAGTTGGCCAGCGATCCCAGCGTGTGGTTGGCACTGTTGAACAGGAACTTGGCGCCGCACGCTATCGAACAGAACTTGCCGATCACCAGCCGGTCGCCGTTGACGGGGTAGTGGTACAGGACGTTGTTCTTTTCGAATTGCGTCGGGTCGTTCACGAAATCGTTGTAGATCGTGTAGTCCCCGACCTCGATCATCGGGTTGCCGATGACCGTGTTCAGGTAGACCGTCTGCCGGTCGTTCGTGCGGGGATAGGTCTTGCTATTCATGGTTGGTCGTTTCAGTCTGCTTTTACGGTGATGATCTGTTTCCAGTCGGTCGTATATTCCTGCGAGAGGTGCTGGCGGTTCATCTTCAGCGGGGCGAACCCCTGTGCCGCCACCACGACCCTGTTGCGGCCGTAGGTGCGGTTGGTCGCGTCCATGGCGTCCATCAGCCGGGCGTGCCTGGCACGATCCACGGGGTCGAACAGGTCGGTTTGCAGCCCCGTGCGCGACGAAATGTCCGAAAGCGTAATCCCGGCTTTCTTGTAGCCGTAGCCTTTGCGGAATATGCGTTGCAGGGCCTTTGCCGCCAGCGGCACCAGCTCCAGCGTGTCGTCGGTCGGCACCACGGGGCGCACGGTCTGGCTTTCGAAATACTGGGGCAGCTCCTCGCGGTGGCGGTTGGTGAGGATGTAGACCGTCACCTCGCCGCAGAGGCTTTGCTGGCGGCGCAGTTTCTCGGCGGCCATCGAGACGAACGCCGCCACCGAGGTGTGTATCTCCTCGTATTGGGTCAGCTCGTGCGCGAAGCTGCGCGAGACGGTGATCTGCTGTTTGGCCGGCGGGGCGCTCTCGAAGTCGATGCACGCCTCGCCCTGAAGCTCTTTCCATGTGCGCAGCCCCGTGACCCCCATGCGGCCGCGTATCCATGCCTCGGGACGCTGCACGAAGTCCCATGCCGTACGTACGTTGGCGGCCTGCAACATGCGCCGGTGCTTGCGCCCGATGCCCCAGACATCCTCTATCGGGAATTTGCGCAGTACCTTTTCGATGTCCTGCGGACGGTACATCAGGCAGGCGCCCTGCAACTTGGGGTACTCCTTGCAGAGTTTCGACGCGATCTTGGCCAGCGTTTTGGTCGGGGCGATGCCGATGCTCACGGGGATGCCCGTATTGCGGCGTACCGTGCGGCTGATGTGCCGTCCCAACTCCTCCAGTCGTCCGGTTTCGATGCCCCGCAAGTCGAGGAACGCCTCGTCGATGGAGTATACCTCGGCGGCAGGAACCATGCGGCGGAGCGTCCAGATCACGCGCCGCGACATGTCGCCGTAGAGGTTGAAATTACTCGAAAAGACGGCTACATTATGCCGTTTTTCGAGGTCGCGGATCTGGAAATAGGGGTGTCCCATGCGGATGCCGAGCGCCTTGGCCTCGTTCGAGCGCGCGATCACGCAGCCGTCGTTGTTCGACAGCACGACCACGGGCAGCCCTTCCAGTTCGGGGCGGAAGACCCGCTCGCACGAGGCGAAGAAATTATTGCAGTCGCAAAGTCCGTACATCGTTTTTTCGTGTTGCATGTCGTCCGTCGCCCTCTCCCTGGGCGTTGCCGCTCCCTCGCTGGGATATTGCTAGGGGTGAGGTAGTTGCGGCGTTTCGGCGGCCGCTTCAGACCTTTTTGATGGCGTACGTCACCACGCCCCATACCGTGAAATCGCTCTCCTGGCCGATCTCGATCGGTTTGTAGCGCTTGTTCGCGGGCACGAGGACGATCTTGCCCTGTCCCATCCGCAGGCGTTTGAGGGTGAATTCCCCGTCGAGGAAACATACGGCGACACAGCCGTCGTAGGCCTCCAGCGACTTGTCCACGACCAGCAGGTCGCCGTCGGCGATGCCGTCGTCCTGCATGCTGTCGCCCGCGACCCGAGCGAAGAATGTCGCACCCGGATTGCGGACCAGCTCCCGGTTCAGGTCGAGGGGCGGGTCGAGGTGGTCGTCGGCCGGCGAGGGAAAACCCGCCGAGACGCCGCTCGTCGCCACGGGAAGTTCCGTGCGGGTCGAGGTGTCGGGGCGGACGAGCCGGAGCCGTATTTCTTCCTGGTTGTCCATCTTGTTATCCATAGTCGCTGCAAAATTGCAAAAAATTTCGTGTAAACCGGCAATATTTCCTACATTTGCCTCCTGAAATCCCGGTTTTATGGAACGTGCCAAAGGTATTCTCTACGCGGCCCTGTCGTCGTCGACCTTCGGGCTGGCGCCGCTCTTCACACTGTTACTGCTCGGCCTGGGCTACTCTTCGTTCGAGGTGCTGTCCTACCGTTGGGGTGTCGCGTCGCTGTTTCTCGGTGCCCTGGCGCTGCTCGCCGGGCGCAGTTTCCGCCTCTCATGGCCGGAATTGCGGACGGTATTCTTCCTGAGCCTTTTCCGCGCCGCCACGTCGCTGAGCCTGGTCATCGCCTACCAGCATATCGCCAGCGGCGTCGCGTCGACCATTCATTTCATGTATCCGCTGGCCGTCGCCCTGGCCATGATGTGCTTCTTCCGCGAAAAAGGCTCCGTATGGGTCTTTGCGGCCATCGGCATGTCCATCGTCGGCGCCGTGCTCCTTTCGCTGGGCAACGTCGATTTCACCCGGGGGAATACCACGCTGGGCATGGTCTCGGCCGCCGTTTCGGTCGTCTCTTACGGCGGTTATATCGTCGGCGTGCGCAAGAGCCGTGCCGTGGGGATCGACTCCACGGTGCTGACCTGTTACGTGATGGGGCTGGGGGCTTTGTATTTCATTGCCGGCGGCCTCGTTACGGGCGGTATCCGCATCGAGACGGACGGCACGGCGTGGCTCTGCATCCTCGGGGTGGCGCTTCCGGCCACGGCCGTGTCGAACATGACGCTGGTGCAGGCCATCAAACGCATCGGGCCGACGCTGACCTCGGTTTTCGGGGCCTTGGAACCGCTTACGGCCGTGGTCATCGGCGTCGCGGTCTTCGGCGAACCCTTTACGGTGCAGGGCGCTGCGGGCATCCTGCTGATCGTCGCAGCCGTCACGATCGTCATCCTGCACAGCGGCCGCCGGAAAGCCTGACCAGGCCGCACTGCGGCGTGCTGCCGCCCGGGGAGCGCAGCTTCCGGATAAAGGCGGCGCGCATCCGGCCGCGGGGGACGGCTTCCCGGATATGGATAACGTACTCCCGGACAAAATAGAACCGACGGAAAACCCGTTTTACCGATATGATCATCAGTGCCAGCCGCCGGACGGATATTCCGGCTTTCTATGCGCCGTGGTTTTTCAACCGCCTGCAGGAGGGTTACCTCCTTGTACCCAATCCCTTCGACCCGAGGACGCTCAGCCGCATCAGCCTCGGGCGCGACGTCGTGGACTGCATCGTATTCTGGACGAAGAACCCGGCGCCGATGCTGCCGCGGCTCGGGGAGTTGTCGGGTTACAACTATTATTTCCAGTATACGCTCAATCCCTACGGTGCCGACCTGGAAAAGCACCTGCCGCCGCTCGAAAAGCGGATCGAGACCTTCAAACGCCTCTCGGATAAGGTAGGGCGCGACAGGGTGGTGTGGCGCTATGACCCGATCCTCACCAATGCGGCCTGCGACGTGGATTTCCACTGCGAGGCCTTCGCCCGGATCGCCCATGCCCTGCGGGATCATACGACGACCTGCATGCTGGGCTTCATCGACCATTACCGCCATGTCCGCGGCGTTCTCGGGGCGCTCGGCATCGGGCCCTTGCAGCGGGACGAAATCCAGCGGATGGCCGTGTCGTTCCGCCGGACAGTGGCGTCGACGCCTATCGCATTGAAGACCTGCACCGCAAAGGTCGACCTTCGGCACCTGGGCATCCCGGCCGGCATGTGCATCGACCGCGGGCTGGTCGAACGCATTGCGGGCTATCCGATCGCGGCGAAGAAGGATGCGAACCAGCGCCATATCTGCAATTGCGTCGAGAGCATCGACATCGGCACCTATGAAAGCTGTCTGAACGGCTGTGTCTATTGCTATGCCATCCGGGGCAATTACGGTACGGCGGAGTATAACCGCCGCAGGCACGATCCCCGCTCGCCGCTGATGATCGGGCATCTTTGCGACGACGATGTGGTGAAAGAGCGGCCGGTAAAAAGCCTCCGCAGCACGCAGCATACGCTGTTTTAACAGGACGGCGTCTCTTCGGGGGCGTGTTTCTTCGATATTTTCCCGGATAGCTCCCGGTATGTGCAGTTCATTATTTCATAGCGTTTTACTTCATGCGTCCTGCGGTCTTCCTGCACCAGATAGGCGCGTTTTGCCCACGCCTCGATCGTGAAATCGCATGCCGGCCCTTCCAATTTCAGCACGTGCGAGTCCATCAGGTTCCAGAAAATGAAGCGCAGCTTGTTGGCATAGCTTCCGTTTGCAAACGACATTTGTGCGCCTGTTTCGTCCTTAAAATAGACGCTGTTGAAATTTTCTCTTGCCCGTCCCATAGCAGTTGTGTTTAGTCGGTGCAAAGGTCGGAAGGTGTAATGACAAGTTTTGACACCGTTGCGTATTTTTTTGAATGCACGATGCCGGAATGGAGTTCTCAAACTATCGTTTCAGCACCTTTCGCAACCTGTCGAGCCCCTCGGCCAGCAATTTCCGCGGGCAGGCGATGTTCAGGCGGATGAAATCCCGGCCGGCCTCGCCGTATATCGCCCCGGGGTTTATGCGCAGTTTCGCCTCTTCGAGCAGCTTCGTCTCCAGCTCGTCGGACGTAAGCCCCGATGCCCGGCAGTCGACCCACACCAGATATGTCCCCTCCAGCGGCAGCACCGGGTACTGCGGCAGGTTGCGGTCGAAATACTCCCGCGAGAAGCGGTAGTTGCCATGCAGGTATTCGTTGAGCGCATCGAGCCATTCGGCGCCTTCGTCGTAGGCTGCGATCAGCGCTTCGATGGCGAAGGGGCCGATCTCCCCGGTTTCGTTGATCTGGAGCGAGTGCCCGATCCTTGCCCTCAGGGCCGCATCCGCCGCAAAGATGTTGGCGACCTGCAACCCCGCGAGGTTGAATGCCTTGCTCGGCGAGGTGCAGGTTACCGAGCGGCGTTCGAACTCCTCGCAGAGCGAGGCGAACGGCGTATAGCGGAATCCCGGCATCACCAGCTCGCAGTGTATCTCGTCGGCTACGACCACGACGTCGTGGCGCAGGCACAGCTCCCCGATGCGGTGCAGCTCCGCGGGCGTCCAGACCCGTCCGGCAGGGTTGTGCGGGTTGCATAGCAGCATCAGCTTCACGGCAGGGTCGGCGGCTTTACGCTCCAGGTCGTCGAAGTCGATCGTGTAGGTGTTGTCGCGGTATACCAGCGGGCTTTCGGCCGCCTGGCATCCGCTGTTGTGGATCGAGGTGAAGAAATGGTTGTAGACCGGCGTCTGGATCAGGACTTTGTCGCCCGGTTGCGTCAGGGCCTTGATGACGGCCGACAGGGCGGGGATGACGCCTGTCGTATGGAGCACCCATTCCGGCCGTATCTGCCAGCCGTGGCGGCGGCGGAACCACCCCGTAATCGCGTCGTAGTAGGCTTTCGGAGCCGTCGCATACCCGAAAATGTCGTGTTGCACCCGCCGCTGCAAGGCGGCTGCGACAGCGGGTGCCGTGCGGAAGTCCATGTCGGCCACCCACATGGGCAGCACCTCGGGATCGGTATCCATATCCCATTTGATCGCGTTCGTCCCGCGGCGCGGGACTATTTCATCGAAATCGTATTTCATGCGGAATTGTATTTGCTCGTTTATAAATACGTCGGAGCCTCCCCGAAAGTTTCATTCCGGGTTCCGGTTTTGCACGGCAGGCAGGCTGCCGGCTTGCCCTCGCGTTCCGGCAGCGTACCCTTATGCTCGCCGATGTACCCTTATCTGCTTCTCCTTTCCCCATCCGTACCGCCATGCGATGCGGGGAAACGAAAAACGAGGCAGTCGTAAACTGCCTCGTTTCCTGTTTTTTATCTCCAAAGATTTCCTCTCCGGTTTGCTGGCGGTGCGTAGGGGACTCGAACCCCTGACCCCGTGCGTGACAGGCACGTATTCTAACCAGCTGAACTAACGCACCATTTTGGTATTGCGAGTGCAAAGATACTATATTTTCTAAAACCTGCAAATAATTCCGGGATATTTTTTTGCCGTTTGCCTGCCGTGTCCGGCTGTGCCGCCGCCGAAGGCGTGCCTCCCGGCAGGTGTGCTGTTTCCTGCCCCCCCCCTCCCGGCCTGTCTACTGCTTCCCCGCCTCCCGCCGGGGATGTGGATGGATGCTCCGGAGCCGGCGGATGTTTTTCCTTTCCGGGGTCGCCGGGCGGATTCTCCAGAGCATCCTATTGTTTCCCTTTCCCGGAACCGTAGGGTAGGTGTCCTTGGGGACTTTCTTTCCGGCGTGAGCCCTCCCCTTGTTCCGGCAGGCGTACCCCCTCCCTTATGCTCGTCGACGTACCCTTATCTGCCTTGCCTTTCCCCGTCCGCACCGCCATGCGATGCGGGGAAACGAAAAACGAGGCAGTCGTAAACTGCCTCGTTTCCTGTTCCTTGCCTCTGGGGATCTTCCCTTCGGTTTGCTGGCGGTGCGTAGGGGACTCGAACCCCTGACCCCGTGCGTGACAGGCACGTATTCTAACCAGCTGAACTAACGCACCGTTTGGTCTATTGCGAGTGCAAAGATAGTGTAATTTTTCAAAACGGCAAACGCTTTTACGGCTTTTTGAAGAAAGAAAATTGCACGCTTCCGTAACTCCTTAATTGCCAGAACTCCTCGCAGGCCGAGAAATCCATTTTTTTCGAGTGTTCGAAGATGAAAATCCCCTCCGGGCGCAGCAGGTTGCCCTCCAGCACCAGTTTCACCACCTGTTCGCTGCCTTCCAGGTCGTAGGGGGCGTCCGAAAAAATCACGTCGAACTGCTTGGTGCAGCTCTTCAGGTAGAGAAACGCATTGGCCTTCACGGGATAGAGGTTGCCGATGCCGAGCTGTGCCGCCGTCTGCCGGATAAAGTTGTAATGCACCGGGTTGATCTCCACCGATGTGACGCTCCGTGCTCCGCGCGAGGCGAACTCGTAGCTTATCGACCCCGTCCCGGCAAAGAGGTCGAGCACGTCGCACTGCTCGAAATCCACCAGGTTGCCCAGTACGTTGAACAGGTTTTCCTTGGCGAAATCGGTCGTCGGGCGTGCCCGCAGGTTGCGCGGCGGGTTGATGGCCCGCCCCTTGTATTTTCCGCTGACTATTCGCATACGATCCGTTTGAAATAACCTTTCAGCAGCTTGCCGCACGCCTTGGCGTCGTCGCCGGAAATCCTGAGTTCGCAGCTTTTGAGCGCGAACTCCTTTTCGAGCCGTTCCGTGAAGTAGCATACGTCCGCCGTGTCCGGTGCGGGGATCACCCCCGCGAAGCGGAGGCTGCCGTCGTACACCTTAATATATAGGAGCCCCGCCGTGCGGTATGCCCATACGGTCGGTGTTCCGGCCTGCACCTCCCGGAGCAGCGGGGTGGTGTAGAGGATGCGGTCTCCCAGCTTCTCCTCCGCCTGCCGCAACGCCTCCCGGTGCGCAGCCATTACGGCGACGATCCCCTGCACGGGGAGGCTGCATACGGCGCGCTCTTCCGCGGCGGGAGCCATGCCGTTTGCCGCGAGCAGCGTCCCGGCGTCCCCGGTGCCGAGCACCTCCTCCGGGACGAGCATCGTCCGTGCCGTCAGCAGCTCCGCCTCCACGGGCTCCTCCCCCGGAAATTCCCCGTCGAGGCCGTGCGCCGAAAAAGAGTGTCCATCCAACGTAAGCTGAATGGACACCTTATTTGTAGCTTGCGGAGTGTTACTCCCAGTTACCTGCTTCATTGTTACCAGCTTCCATTGAACCGAACTTGACGCCGGGGTAGCGGTTGAAGTTGTTCTCCTCGTCGTCGATCAGGTTGATGATCTCCTGGCGGTAAGCCACCGTGTCGAGGAACATCTTGTAGGGTGCGCGGCACTCCACGATCGGGATCACGACCTTCGACTCGGTGGTGATGATACCTGCCTCCATAATGTACTGGGCCTTGTCATCGGTGCCGGGGATGTAACGCAACTGCGCTACATCCTGTTTCGAAAGGCGCTTGGGCGAGAAGATCGTGTCGATCACGGCGATCTTGAACTTCTCGACGTTCTTTTTGCCCATCTTCTTCAGCTGTGCCATGGCTACGGAGTCATCCTCGTCGACGATCTTGCGCTCGAGTTCGAGCGTATCCTGCAGGATGAAATTCGCCAGCGTGTCGAAACTGCCCGTGAAACGCTGGTACTTCGACTTGAATGCGCGCTGTGCCGTACGGATGTCCTTGATGCGGTCGATGACCTGGGCTTTCTTGGCCTTCAACTCGTCATCGAACTTGATCGGGGTCGAGATCTGGTCGTAGATAACGTAGACCAGCGCCACGATAGCTACAGCAAGAATGATTTGAGCGATTTTTTTCATTTTTTAAGCTAATCTAATATTTGTTTGTAATTTTGTACAAAATAAAACACACGCATGTTCAGCACACGTATTGCGACCCAAATTTACGCTAAAATTTGTTTTGAAACAACTCTTGGGCAAAAAAAAATCATAGAAAAATTGTCCGAATACCTTGCAGGTGACGATTTTTCGCGGATTTTCGTGCTGAACGGGTATGCCGGCACGGGCAAAACGACGCTGATAGCGGCACTCGTGGGGGCGCTTAAGGATTTGAATATCAAACCCATCCTGCTCGCCCCGACGGGCCGTGCGGCCAAAGTCCTCGCCCAATACGCTCAGGAAAAGGCTTTTACCATCCACAAGCGGATATACCGTCAGCGCACCAATGCCGATTACGAATCGAAATATTCGCTCAACTTCAACGCCGAGAAGGGGGCGGTATTCATCGTCGACGAGGCCTCGATGCTCTCCGACAGCCCGGGCGACGGGGCGCTTTTCGGTTCCGGGTCGCTGCTCGAAGACCTCGTGCAATACGTCCGCAGCGGCCGTGACTGCCGCCTGGTGCTCGTCGGCGACAGCGCCCAGCTGCCGCCCGTCGGGGCGGATCGCAGCCCGGCGCTCGACGCCGCGTCGCTCGCCCGTTTCGGCGATGTCGAGTACGCCACGATGGATGACGTGGTGCGCCAGGAGGCCGAGTCGGGGATTCTTTTCAATGCCACGCTCGTGCGGTGCATGCTCGAGAACGGCATCCATGAAATCCCCCATTTCGAAATAGGCTTCCCCGACATCGAGGCGGTCGAAGGCGGGGAGTTCCTCGATAAGCTGCAGGATTGTTACGCCAGGTACGGCCGCGACGAAACCATCGTCATCACCCGTTCGAACAAACGTGCCAACCGTTACAACGAGGGCATCCGCCGCAACGTGCTCTATGCCGAGGAGGAGATCGAGAGCAACGACATGCTGATGGTCGTGAAGAACAACTATTATTATACCGGGCACACCGAAAACTGCCCGATGCACTTTATCGCCAACGGCGACATCGCGCGGCTCAAACGGCTGCGGCGCTACGAGGATTTCTACGGTTTCCGTTTCGCCGACGTCGTGCTCGAATTCCCCGACTACGAGGATACGGAGATCGAATGCAGGATCCTGCTCGACACGATCGCCTCGGAATCCCCGTCGCTGACCCGCGAGGAGTCCTCGCGCCTTTTCTACGAGGTCGAGAAGGACTACCTCGACGTCAAAAGTAAAATCAAGCGCTTCAAGGAGATCCGCGAGAACCCGCATTTCAACGCGCTCCAGGTGAAATTCTCCTATGCCGTGACGTGCCATAAGGCCCAGGGCGGGCAGTGGAAGGCCGTTTTCGTCGACCGCTGCCTGTTCGGCGACGAGCCCATGACGCGCGACATGCTCCGCTGGCTTTACACGGCGCTGACGCGCGCCACCGATAAACTGTACCTCGTAAATTTCGACAATAAGTTCTATGAATAGCGAACTGCATCCCCTCGAACCTTTCCTGCCGGCCAACGCCCGGGTGCTGATGCTGGGCAGCTTCCCGCCCAAGCGCATCCGCTGGTCGATGGATTTCTTCTACCCGAACCTGCAAAACGACATGTGGCGGATCGTAGGCTACCTGGCCACGGGCGACAAGTCGCATTTCCTGATGCCCGGCGGCCGGAAATTCGACAAGGAGCGCATCGAGGCCTTCTGCCGCTGCCGCGGGATCGCACTCTACGACACGGCGGTCGAAGTCATCCGGCTGAAAGACAATGCGTCGGATAATTTTCTTCAAGTCGTGCGCGAGGTGGATCTCGCCTCCCTGCTGGCGCGTATCCCGGCCTGCCGCACCCTCGTCACTACCGGCCAGAAAGCCACCGATACGCTGCGTGCGATCACGGGGTGCGACGAACCGGCCGTAGGCCAGAGCATCGGGTTCGAATATGCCGGGCGGAACATGCGGCTGTGGCGTATGCCCTCCTCGTCGCGGGCCTATCCGCGGCCTGTGGAGTGGAAGGCCGAATTTTACCGAAAAGTATTCGAAATGAATGAAATTCTGTAAAATAGAGTATCTTTGCGTAGCAAAAAAAACAAAAATAATTTCCATTCCCGGCTTGGTTTGAGAACCAAATTCTGTTATCTTTGTATGGAAATTACATACAATTTTTTATTGTGAACGCAGAGAAAAAAATAGACAAAAAATATGTCGAGACACCGCTGATGAAGCAATATTATTCGATCAAGGCGGTGCATCCCGATGCCATCCTGCTCTTCCGGGTAGGGGACTTTTACGAGACATTCGGCGAGGACGCGATCAAGGCCAGCGGCATCCTCGGCATTACGCTCACGCGGCGGGCCAACGGATCGGCAACCTACGTCGAACTGGCCGGGTTTCCCTACCATGCCATCGACACCTACCTGCCCAAGCTGGTACGGGCGGGCGAGCGCGTAGCCATTTGCGAACAACTCGAAGACCCGAAGCTCGTCAGGGGGCTGGTCAAGCGCGGCGTGATCGAGCTGGTCACCCCGGGCATCGTGCTGGGTGACAATATCCTGGCCAACAAGGAAAACGCCTTCCTCGCTTCGGTCTACTTCGGCCGGCAGACGACCGGTGTGGCGTTCCTCGACATTTCGACGGGCGAGTTCTACGTGGCCGAAGGCTCCGACAACTACGTTGACAAGCTCATTTCGAACCTCGCACCCAAGGAGATCATCTACCAGCGCGGTTACGAAGACCGCTTCTCTGCCGCTTTCGGGTCGAAACATTACACCTACCGGCTCGACGAATGGGTCTTCTCGGAGGAGGTCAACCGTGAAAAACTCTGCAAGCAGTTCATGACCACGTCGCTCAAGGGCTTCGGCGTCGACCATTTCACCAGCGGCATATCCGCCGCCGGCGCCATCCTCTACTACCTCGAATTCACCGAGCACCGCGACATCGCCCATATCCGTTCGATTTCGCGTATCGACCAGGACGACTACGTGTGGGTCGACAAATTCACGATCCGCAACCTCGAGCTGTTCTCGTCGAACGGGGGGTGCGAGAAGTGCAGCTTCGCCGATGTCATCGATCGCACGCTCACCCCCATGGGCGGCCGCCTGCTCAAACGTTGGATCGCCATGCCCGTCAAGGATACCGTGCAGATCAACGAACGGCTGGACGTAGTCGGACATTTCGTCGAGGATGCCGACCTGGCCGACACCGTGCGCGAGCAGGTGGCGCTGGTGGGCGACATGGAGCGTATCGCGTCGCGTATCGCCGCGGCGCGGGTGACGCCCCGGGAACTGGTGCAGCTCAAGAATTCGCTTTTTGCGGTCGAATTGCTCAAGGCGGCGCTCGAATCCACGGACGACGACCGATTGCATGCGCTGGCGGCGCAGATCGACCTGATGACCGACGTGCGCGACCGCATCGCGCGGGAGATATACCCCGATCCGCTCAACAACCAGATTCAGAAGGGCGGCGTCATCGCCGACGGCGTGGATCCCGAGCTGGACGACCTGCGCCGCATTGCGCTCCACGGCAAGGATTACCTGGCACGCATCCAGCAGCGCGAGAGCGAGACGACGGGCATCCCGTCGCTCAAGATCAGCTACAACAACGTCTTCGGCTACTATATCGAAGTGCGCAACGCCCATAAGGACAAGGTTCCCCAGAGCTGGATCCGCAAGCAAACCCTTGCCAATGCCGAACGCTACATCACCGAGGAGCTGAAGGAATACGAGGAGAAGATCCTCGGGGCCGAGGAGAAGATGCTGGTGATCGAACAGCGCATCTATGCCGACATCATCGCCCACATAAGCCGTTCGCTCGCCGTGCTGCTGCGCGACGCCGCCGTCGTGGCGCGTGTCGACTGCCTGCAATCCTTCGCCCGCATCGCCTGCGAACGCCGCTATGTCCGTCCCGTGCTCGACGACGGCAAGCGCATCGACATCCGCCAGGGACGCCATCCCGTCATCGAGACGCTTATGCCCGTAGGGGAGGAGTATATTCCCAACGACGTGTTGCTCGACGACAAGGAACAGCAGATCATGATGATCACCGGCCCCAACATGTCGGGTAAGTCGGCCCTGCTGCGGCAGACGGCGCTCATCATCCTGATGGCGCAGATGGGATCCTTCGTTCCCGCCAAGTCTGCGCATATCGGTGTGGTGGACAAGATATTCACGCGCGTCGGGGCGTCGGACAACATCTCGCAGGGCGAATCGACCTTCATGGTCGAGATGCTCGAATCGGCCAGCATCCTCAATAACATCTCCGACCGCAGCATCGTCCTGCTGGACGAAATCGGCCGCGGCACGAGTACCTACGACGGTATTTCCATCGCCTGGGCGATGGTCGAGTACCTGCACAACCACCCGACGGCGCACGCCAAAACGCTCTTCGCCACACACTACCACGAGCTGAACGAAATGGAGCAGATGTGCCCCCGCGTGAAAAACTACCACGTGAGCGTCAAGGAGATGGGCAACCAGATCGTCTTCCTGCGCAAGCTCGAACGCGGCGGCACGGAACACTCGTTCGGTATCCACGTGGCGCGCATGGCCGGCATGCCGATGTCGGTGGTGTCGCGTGCCGACGAGATCCTGCGCAACCTCGAATTGGTCTATGGCAACAACGAAATCGTACCGAGCCGCAGCCTCAAAAGCCGCGGCAAGAAACCGTCGCCGTCGGTCAGGGAGGCTGCCGAAGCCGGCGCCCCGCAGAACATGCAGCTGTCGATGTTCCAGCTGGACGATCCGGTGCTGGTACAGATCCGCGACCAGATCAAGGGGCTGGACATCAATTCGCTGACACCCATCGAGGCGCTTAATAAACTCAACGAAATCAAAAAGATAACAGGCATATGATCAAGCATCGCATCATGTCCGTGGCGACTTTGCTGGGCGGAGTGATTTTTACCGGACATGTCGTGGCGCAAAGCCCGGAGGTGGCGCGGCGGCTCGATGCGAAATACGATGTGGTGTGGCCTGCGGTCGACGGACTTATAAGGGTCAATAAGGGCGGGTACCGTATTCCCGATTCGCGTATGAAATCCAACGGGAAATACGGGTATGCCGATACCCTCGGGCAGGTGGTGGTGCCGCCGGCCTACGACGATGCCGCGGATTTCGGCAACGGCCATGCCGTGGTCGGGCGGAAAGCCGGGGATGGCAGGATGCTCTACGGCCTGATCGACCGCTCGGGGCGTGTGGTCGTGCCGCTGGAGTGGGAGCGCTTGGGCGGTGTCCGTAACGGGGTCTGTGTGGCCCGCACCGGCACGGCCGCCAAACGGGAATTCTCGCTCGCCGATACGCTGGGCAATGTCCGCAGCCTTGGTTACGACTATTGCAGCGATTTTTCCAACGGGCTCGCCCGCGTGGGTGTCGGTGCCTATGTCGAGAAGGAAAACGTGGCGGGGATTACGCTCCGGGATGCGTACGAATTCTGCGGGAAGTTCGGGTATATCGCCCCGGATGGCGGAATCGTTATTCCTGTGCAGTTCGACGACGCCCGGGATTTCGCGCAGGACGGGCTGGCCCCGGTCGGCATTCAGGGAAAATACTATGTCAAATGGGGGTTCATCGACAAGTCGGGGCGACAGGTCGTGCCGTGCAACTTTTACAGTGCCGAGGAGTTCCTGGGCGACCGGGCCGTAGTGAGCAAGGTCGTTGCGGGCGGGAAATTGGCCTACGGCTATATCGACCGCAGCGGGAAGGAGGTAATCCCCTGTCAGTTCGACATGGCTTCGGGCTTCCGCTTTGCCAACACATGGGTCGGCATGGAGCAGGACGGCGAATATACCTATACGCTGATCGGCCCCAACGGGGAAACTGTGCTGCCGTTCCGTGTGGGCGATTTGCAGGACGGAGGAAAATACGGGCACGCGGCGGCCTCCATCTCCGATGCCACGGGGCGTAAACGCTTCGGGATCGTCGCCAATAACGGGAAGGTGATCCTGCCGTTCGAGTATGACCATATAGCTATTTTTTCGGAGTGGGATGCGGCGAACAACCGCTGGCAGGAGAGCGCCATGGGAACAAAGGACGGGCAAAATTTCAGCTTCGACATCTCCCGGCGGGGCGAGTAGCCTTTTCCGCCCCGGCGTGTTCCTTCCTTCCGGCATTCGGTTCCGCGGCAGGCGGGTGCTTTCTGTTTTGTTTGGCCCCGGGTACCCATGTGCAGTGACGGTTGGCTGCCGCAGCCGGCAAGTCGCAGCTGATCGTAGCCTTAGGGTGCAAAGCGGCTGCGGCTTGGATTCCGATTCCGAAATAAAACCCCGGCGCAAAGAGATTGCGCCGGGGTTTTCGTTGCAGGATATCCGTAAATTCCTCGGAGTCCCGTCCTGTTATCTCCTTTCCCATAATGCCGTTCTCGGGCCTTTCGGTCACCCGGTTGTCCGGCTACTCGTTACGCGCGATCAGCGAACTGATGTTCTGGATCAGCATCGCTACGGCCACCGAGTTGAAACCGCCCTCGGGGATGATGACATCGGCGTAGCGCTTCGAGGGTTCGACGAACTCGTCGTGCATGGGCTTCACGGTCGAGGTGTATTGCGTGATTACCGACTGCATCGTACGCCCGCGCTCGCAGACGTCGCGCAGGATACGGCGCGCCAGGCGTATGTCGGCGTCCGTGTCCACATAGACCTTGATGTCCATCATGTCGCGCAGCTCCTTGTTTTCGAAGATCAGGATGCCGTCGACGATGATTACCTTCGAAGGCTTCACGCACACGGTTTCCGCCGTACGGTCGTGGTCGACGAACGAGTAGACCGGGTGCTCGATGGGGACGTTGTCCTTCAGCGCCTTGATGTGGTCGACCAGCATCTGCGTGTCGAACGCCTGCGGATGGTCGTAATTGAGTTTCGTGCGTTCCTCGTAGGTCAGCTCGGGGTGCGCCTTGTAATAGTAGTCGTGGCAGAGCGTCACGACGTCGTCGCCTACGAAGGCCTCTTGCAGGCGTTTGACGAGCGTGGACTTTCCCGAGCCGGTTCCTCCGGCGACTCCGATTACGGTAACTTTCATAGTGTCAGTCTGTAATATCGGTTATATAAAGAAAAGGATCGCACCTTTCGCAAGGGCAATCCTTTTCCTTTTCATTATGCGTCGATATTTGCGTAATGCGCGTTTTTCTCGATGAATTCGCGTCGGGGCGGCACTTCGTCACCCATCAGCATCGAGAAGATGCGGTCTGCCTCGGCAGCGTTTTCGATGTTCACCTGGCGCAGGATGCGCGTGTCGGGGTTCATCGTCGTTTCCCACAGCTGGTGGGCGTTCATCTCGCCGAGACCTTTGTAACGCTGCACGTGCGCCCCCTTGCCGAATTCGGCGGTGATGGTATCGCGTTCCTTCTCCGTCCAGCAATAGCGCTCCTGCTTGCCTTTCTTCACGAGGTAGAGGGGCGGGGTGGCGATGTAGACGTGGCCGTTCTCGATCAGCTCCTTCATCTTGCGGAAGAAGAACGTCAGCATCAGCGTCGCGATGTGGCTGCCGTCGACGTCGGCATCGGTCATGATGATGATCTTGTCGTAGCGGAGTTTCTCCAGGTTGAGCGCCTTGCTGTCCTCCTCGGTGCCGATCGTCACGCCCAGCGCCGTGAACATGTTCTTGATCTCCTCGTTCTCCCACATGCGGTGCTCCTGCGCCTTTTCGATGTTCAGGATCTTACCGCGCAGCGGCATGATGGCCTGGAAATTACGGTCGCGGCCCGATTTGGCCGTGCCGCCTGCCGAGTCACCCTCGACGAAGAAGATTTCGGCGATCGAACGGTCGCGGCTCGAACAGTCGGCGAGTTTGCCGGGGAGCCCGGCTCCCGAAAGTACGGTCTTGCGCTGCACCATTTCACGGGCGTGGCGTGCCGCGTGGCGCGCTGTCGCAGCCAGGATGACTTTCTGCACGATGGCCTTGGCATCCTTGGGGTTTTCCTCCAGGTAGTGGCCCAGGGCGGCGGACATCGCCTGGTCTACGGCGGCCGAGACCTCGTCGTTGCCCAGTTTGGTCTTGGTCTGGCCTTCGAACTGCGGCTCCTGCACCTTCACCGAAACCACGGCTGTGAGCCCCTCGCGGAAGTCGTCGCCGTTGATGTCGAACTTCAGTTTGGCGAGCATGCCCGAATCCTCGGCGTATTTCTTGAGCGTACGGGTCAGCGCGCGGCGGAAGCCCGTCAGGTGCGTACCGCCCTCGATGGTGTTGATGTTATTTACATAGGAGTGCACGTTCTCCGAGAACGAGTCGTTGTACTGCATGGCCACCTCGACCGGGACGCCGTTCTTTTCGGTATCGAGGTAGATGATCTGGTCGATGATCGGCGTGCCGCGCGTGGCGTCGAGGTACTGGACGAACTCCTTGAGGCCCTCTTCCGAATAGAAGTGGTCTTCGCGGGTATTGCCTTCGTCGTCCCTGCGCTTGTCGTAGAGGTTCAGGCGGATGCCCTTGTTCAGGAACGCCAGTTCGCGCAGGCGGTTGGCTAGGATGTCGTATTTGTATTCCGTCGTGAGCGTGAAGATGCTCTCGTCGGGTTTGAATGTGATGGTGGTGCCGCGGTCGGAGCATTCGCCGATGACCTCGACCTGCGAGGTGGGAGCGCCCTTGCTGTACGTCTGGCGGTATATTTTCCCGTCGCGGCTGCGGATCTCGGCGATCAGCAGCGTCGAAAGTGCGTTCACGCACGATACGCCCACGCCGTGCAGGCCGCCCGAGACCTTGTAGCTGCCCTTGTCGAACTTACCGCCCGCATGGAGAACCGTAAGCACGACTTCGAGTGCCGATTTACCCTCCTTTTCGTGGTAGTCGGTCGGGATGCCGCGGCCGTTGTCGCGTACGGTGATGGAGTTGTCCTCGTTGATCGTCACGTCGATGTCGGTGCAATAGCCCGCCAGCGCCTCGTCGATCGAGTTGTCGACCACCTCGTAGACCAGATGGTGCAGGCCCTTCTCGCCTATGTCGCCGATATACATAGCGGGGCGCTTGCGCACCGCCTCAAGCCCTTCGAGAACCTGGATATTCGAAGCGGAATATTCTTCTTCTTGCTTTTTTACGTTTTCTAATTCGGTACTCATCTGTCGTCTTTAAAATATCGTACAAATATACGAAATATATCCCGAATAAACAATAGCCGCCTGGCTTCCGCCAGACGATTTTTTGCGGTTGCAGGACGTTTTGGAGGCATCCACGCAGGGTGTGCCGCAACATACCCCGGGCGGGATGCGGCAGCGTGGGGTTTACGGTCTGTTATCCGAGTTCGGCTTTGAGGTCTACCTCGCGGATTTTACCCTGCGCGAAGAGTATGGCGCGGGCGGGGTAGTTCTCGATCAGTGCGGTGTTGTGCGTGGACATGACCACGGCACAGCCGCGGCCGGCAATTTCCTGGAAGAGCCGCATGATGCCTTCGGCCGTCACGGGGTCGAGGTTGCCGGTGGGCTCGTCGGCCAGCAGCACCTGCGGGTCGTTCAGCAGGGCGCGTGCGATGACCAGCCGCTGCTGCTCGCCCCCCGAGAGTTCGAACGGCATTTTGTAGCTTTTGGCCTCGAGGTCTACGAGCTTGAGCACCTGGTCGATCCGTTCCCGGATCTGGTCTTCGCGCTTCCATCCCGTGGCTTTCATTACGTAATAAAGGTTCATGAAGACATTGCGGTCGGTCAGCAGCTGGTAGTCCTGGAATACGATGCCGATCCGGCGGCGGAGGTAGGGGATGTCGCGGCGCCTGAGTCTGCGCAGGTCGTAGCCTGCCACGCGTCCTTCGCCGGAGAGCAGCTGCACCTCGGCGTAGAGGGTTTTGAGCAGGGTGCTCTTGCCGCTGCCGACGCGTCCGATCAGGTAAACGAATTCGCCCGGAGCCACACACAGGTTCACATCCGACAGCACCATCTCTCCCCGGCGCATCAGCTTCTCGGCCGAGGTGCTGCCGAACGGGTTGTCCGCATGGTAGATGGCTGCGTTTTTCAGCCTTACGACATATTTTTCGCTCATAGGTTCTGGTCGCTGGAATTATTTTCCAAAGATAGTCAAAATATCCGTACGGGGATGTCGGCACGGCGAAAAAAACCGCCAAAACTGCTTCTGAAGGGATATTTTGATCCTTCTCGACCGGAAATATACAACAAAAAAGCCCTTTGGGTTGCGCAAAAACAACCGTATAATTTGCATTTCCGCCCGAGGGTGCTTAAATTTGCACGATAGGCCGTGACGCCTCGGCCTGACAGTAAGCAAAAAATCTTTGAATGAAAGAAAACGAGATCCTGCGGGAGATTATGCGGGATGCCAAGATAGGTTGGTGGCAAGCCGACCGTAACCGCCGCGTGTTCCATATTTCGGAAGGGCTCCGCGACCTGCTGGGGGTCGCTTCGTGCGATGTGACTTACGAAGAGTTCGGGAAGATGATAACTCCGGCCTACCGAGAATATGCCCTCGCCTCGATCGGGGTGCGGGGCGGCGCCGAACGCCTCTACCCGCTGCAAGGCCCCGAGGGGGAGATATGGTGCTATTGGAAACTGTTGCGCGAAGAGGTCGCCGACGACGGGGGAATGCTGCTGACGGGCTATTTCCGGGTGGTCGACCCGCCGTCCGAAGTGGTGAATTCGCAGGAAAAGCAACGCATCAATGACCTGCTGTTCCGGCTGAACAGCATTTCGCAGACGCTGCTTTCGCTGCTCAAGGTCGACGACCTGGATGCCGTGGTGAACAAAATCCTGGCCGACGTGCTGACCATGTTCGATGGCGGCAGGGCCTATATCATCGAATCCGACCCCGAACACCGCTTATATAATTGCACCTACGAAGTCACGGCCGAGAACGTCACCGGGGAACAGGAGCTGGTAAGCGGCATTTCGATGGACGAGGTGCCCTGGTGGACGCAGCGCATCGCCAACGGCCAGCCCGTAATCATCTCTTCGCTCGACGAATTGCCCGACGAGGCTTTCCGCGAGCGCGAGGTGCTGGCCATGCAGGACATCAAGTCGCTGATCGCCGTGCCGCTCCTCTCGCGCGACAAGGTCTGGGGGTATGCCGGCATCGACATCGTGAACAGGCCCCGGATATGGACGGGTGAAGATTACCAGTGGTTTTCGTCGCTGATCAACATCATCAGCCTCTGCATCGAATTGCAGCGCTCCGAGCGCGAGGCGCAGTCCGAACGCAAATACCTCCAGAGCCTCTACCACCACATGCCCCTGGGGTATGCCCAGCTGCGGGTCATCCGGGACAGGCAAGGGAAACCCGTCGACCTGCTGGTGCTGGATACCAACTACACCGCCGACAAGATCATGGGTACCAAGCGCGAAACCTATATCGGCAGGCGTATTTCCGAACTGGGGCTGGATATGGAGCAATATCTGAAAACTTTTACGGAGGTGCTCCGCAGCGACGGATTCATCGAACGCGACTCCTTTTACGAGATCTCTAAACGCTGGATACACTCCATCCTCTATACGACCCGGCCCGACGAGGTGATCAGCCTCTTTTCCGATACTACCGAAATGCGCAATGCCCACGAGGCGCTGTTCAACAGCGAAAAAATGCTGCGCAATATTTTCGACAACGTCCAGGTCGGGGTGGAGCTTTATGACAAAGAGGGCTGCTTGGTCGACATCAACACCAAAAACCTCGACATCTTCGGCATCGCGGCGAAGGAGGATGTGCTGGGGATCAATTTTTTCGAGAACCCGATCGTGCCCGAGGAGATCCGCCGCAACGTGCGCAACGGGCAGGAGCAGTCCTTCAGGCTCGATTATCCTTTCGACCGGCTGGGCGGCTACTATCCCTCCCGCAAGAAAGGCAGCGTGCAGATATATACCAAGGTGACCATGCTGTACGACATGTACGGCGAACTGGTCAACTTCCTGGTGCTGAATATCGACAACACCGAGATCAACGAAGCCCACCACAGACTGGAGGAGTTCGAAAGTTCGTTCTCGCTGGTGAGCCGCTTCGGCAAGGTGGGGTACGCCCGCTTCGACCTGGTGACCCGCGACGGGTATGCCGTGCCGCAATGGTACCGCAACCTGGGCGAGGAGAGCAATACTCCCATGACGCAGGTGATCGGCGTCTACAACCATGTCAATCCCGAAGACCGGGAGGCCATATTCCGGGAAATCGGGCGGGTCAAGGCCAACGAATCGAACGGCTTCACGCTCGACCTGCGGGTCGGGCTCCGCGACGGCAAGAGCGGGTGGACGCGCGTCAATGTGGTGCGCAACCCGCTGAATACCGACCCCTCGAAGATCGAGATGGTATGCGTCAATTTCGATGTCACGGAACTCAAGCAGACGGAGAAGAGCCTGATCGAAGCCAAGAACAAGGCCGAGGTCAGTGACCGCCTGAAATCGGCCTTCCTGGCCAATATGAGCCACGAGATACGTACGCCGCTCAATGCCATCGTGGGATTCTCGAACCTGCTGGCCGAAACCGACGATATCGCGGAGCGCCGCGAGTACATGCAGGTCGTCGAGGAGAATAACGATCTGTTGCTCAAATTGATATCAGATATCCTCGACCTTTCGAAGATCGAGGCCGGAACGTTCGAGTTCAATTACGGTATGGTCGACGTCAACCGCATGTGCGAGGAGGCGGTGCGAGCGCTGAGCCTCAAGGTACAGGACAAGCCCGTCGAATTGCTTTTCGGCGACCATGAGGCGCAATGCTGCATCGTCGGAGACAAGAACCGGCTGTTGCAGGTCATCACCAACTTCATCAACAATGCGGTGAAATTCACCGAGCAAGGCTCCATCACGCTGGGCTACCGCCGGGAGGCCAGGGACTTGCTGTTCTACGTCGAGGATACGGGAAAAGGCATCTCCGAAGAGCATCTGCGCACTGTTTTCGACCGCTTCGTCAAGCTCAACAGCTTTGCGCAGGGCACCGGGCTGGGGCTTTCGATCTCGAAGAGCATCGTCGAGCAGATGGGCGGGCATATCGGCGTCGAGTCGGAGGAAGGCCGGGGCTCCCGTTTCTGGTTCACCATACCTGCCGTGGCATGCAATGCCGGGCCGGACGACGAACCGTCCGTTGTGGCTGAGGCTCCGCATCCCGTGTCCTGTCAGGACGGGAAACTCCCGTTGCTGCTCGTGGCCGAGGATACCGACAGCAATTTCCTGCTGGTGTCGCTGATGTTCCGCAAGGAGTTCGACATCGTGCGGGCCGTCAATGGCGAGGAGGCGGTGCGGATATGCCGGGAAATGAACCCTGCGGCCATCCTGATGGACATCAAGATGCCTGTGATGGACGGGTTCGAGGCTATGCGGCGGATCCGCGCGTTCGATCCCGCCGTGCCGATCGTCGCGGTCACGGCATTCGCCTACGACCGTGACCGGCAGAAAGCCTTCGCTGCCGGGGCCAACGGATATGTCGCCAAGCCGCTCAGCGGGGAGCATATCCGCCGCGTATTGGGGACATTGCTGGCGGAGATATAACCGCGTCGTGCGTTGCGGGTTTTGCCGGTAGGGAAGTGTCCGACGTTTTCCGGGGGATCGCCCGCCGCGAAACAACGGCGGCGCTGTGGCAGCCCGGTAGGGAAACCTGTGCCGGGAAGGGGTACCGCGGTGGCCGCGTCCGTTCCTGCCCTGTTTCCGGAAAATCTGCCGATCCCCGATGTATTTCCTGCCCGAGGAGCGGTATTTGGAAAAAAAGTATTATTTTTGCACTGTTTCCATGAGGCTTTGTCCCGCGAAATTCTGGGGGTGCCCGGTTTTGACAGCAGGCAGAGTTTGATTGTAAGCACGCCGAGCGCTGTGTGGCGGCTCGTAAATCCCGACGCTCAAGATTCAAATGGCAATAACAGCTATGCACTCGCTGCATAATTTTCAAGGAAAATTAGCTTAATCGCCGGGCCCAAGGCGGCTTGGCGACGAGTATCCCGGGGAGTGGTTCCGCCCTTTAACCGCTTTCCATATGGGGTATCATCAATTCAGGGATAGTGCACCGGAGCGTCCCGGCCGGTGTGCGAAATTCAGGGACTGGGACTCGGGTTCGGTTGCCGCCTGCCAGGCCCGGGTAGAAGGATCAAACGGCGGCTAAGCGTGTAGAAAGCTTTCGGGTTCCCTGTTTGGACGCGGGTTCGACTCCCGCCACCTCCACGAATGTAAAACGCATCTGGTTTATTATTAACCAGATGCGTTTTCTTGTTGTATTATATCCTTTATTGCTTGCAGAACGGATGTCGGCGCAGCGGCCCTTTGCAATTCGTGGCGGACACTTTTATGCGACTCAAAACGTGGTTTCGGTCGTATGCCCTGCGGCCTTGTGGTGGCGATAGCCGGAATCCGGTCTGGCAGGCGTTCGTCGCCAAGAGCCGTCAGGGAATCCGGAAGAGCTTGCCTTCGGCGAAGGTAACCCACAGCGACCCGTCGGGTGCCTGCCGGAAATCGTTTCCTGCCGAATTGCAGCATTTCACACTCCACAGCAGCGTGCCGTCTTCGCGCACGGCGGCAACCTGCCCGAGCCTCCCGGCGACATAGACCACACCGTCGCGCACACAGGCCGGGCAGGAGTTGTATTCGTATCCCCATCCCAGATCAGTGCACCATGTTTCGCGGTAGGCGTCCGCCGACGTGTCCACGGCCGCCAGCTCGCCGTCCATCGTCTTGTAATAGAATTGCCGTCCGTCACCGCCGAGGCCCGTCGTTTCGCGCGCTTTGCGGCTGTTGTCGCGCCATAGCTGCCGTCCGGTAGCCAGGTCGAGGCAGGTCACGGCCCGGTCGGGCGCCACGATGAAGACCTTGCCGCCGGCGATGCGGGGCACGACATGCCCCGGGGAGAGGAACACGCCGGGGCGGCCGTTGTTCCATTTCCAGAGGCATCTGCCCGTCGCGGCGTCGAGGCAATAAAGTTGCCTGTCCCACGCCCCGAATACCAGTTTCCCGTCCGCGAGCGTCGGGCGCCCCTGCGCCTGTCCCTGTCCGTAGTCGTAACGCCAGAGCAGTTTGCCGCTGCGCAGGTCTATGCGGCCGACGGAGCCGACGCCCAGCCCGATGTAGAGCGAGCTGCGGTCGACGAGCCCGTCGCCGACGACGGCCGTGGCGGTCGGCAGATGCCACCTTCGGCGGCCTGTCCGGGCGTCGAAGGCCCATATCCCGCCCGAGGCGGCGCCGACGATCACGAGCCCGTCCGTGCAGAGCGGGGTCGTGTAGAGCGCGTCGGGAAACCTGTGCCGCCACACTTCGCGCCCCCGGCGTGTGTCGTACGCCCGCAATACGCCCTGTGAATTGCCGTAGTAAAGCATGTCGCCGCAGCATCCCGCACCCGTCAGTACCATGGCGCTGTCCTGCAGGACGTATTCCATGCGGCCTTCGTAGTCGGGTGCGGCGGGCGGCGGGTCGCAGGGCAGGGCGAGTATCTGCGGATCCCCCTCCAGGCATACCGTATGGCGGGTGCGTGCGGCGTGTCCGAGCGGCTTTTCGCGGATGCGCACCGAGTCGGCGAAGAAATCGAGCAGGGTATATCCCGGCGCCTCGCCCGGCCTGCCGGCCAGTGCCCGGCCGGGTATGCCCGCGATGCCGTCGAAATTGCGCAGGTCGAGCCGGTGGTAGTGCCCGTAGAGCGAGGCGGTGATGCCCAGCCGTTTGAGCGTTGCGACCACCTCCTGCCTGTTGGTGAGGTCTTTGTTGAGCGGGTAGTGGCAGAGGCTTACGATACGTTCGCCGGGACGGGCCCCGGCGGCCTGCGCTCCGAGCCATGCGAGGTCTTCGGTGCGCACGACGCCGTCGGCCATTTTCATGTAGGGCCCGCAGTTGTAGCCCAGGAAAAGGTAGCCTCCCGCACGGTGCGCGACGCGCCCGTCATGGCCGAATATGCGGCGGAATGTCGTGCATCCGCTCTCCGACCAGGTCGTTTCATGGTTGCCCATGACGGTGAACCACGGTTTTTCGAGCTGTGACATCAGCCCGTACACGTGCTCCAGTTCCTCGTCGCTGCCCGTGTTGGTGAGATCCCCGCCGAAGATGACCAGTTCGGCATCCGACGCGTTGGCTTCGGCGACGGCCATGCGGAAGAGCGAGTCCTGTGCATTGCCCGGCGTGACATGTATGTCGGTGAAAAAGACGACGTGCAGCGTATCGGCCGGGGAGGGGCGTGTTTGCGCCGCGGCGGTTCGGGTGTCCCGCCGCGCTGCGTGATCCGCCGTCGCGGAGGCTCCTGCCGCAGGCGCATGCACGGGAACGAGTGCCGACAGGCACCACGCCATGCCGAAGCACAGCCGGAGGATTTGATTTTTCATGGCCGTCGAGGTAAGTTTTAATGCGGTAAGGTACGAAATTCAGGGCAAAAAACATATCTTTGTGCCACTGAAAAATACAGACATATGGCTAAAAAGATCATGCTGCTCGGTTCGGGCGAACTGGGCAAGGAGTTCGTAATCGCGGCGCAGCGGCTGGGACAGACCGTCGTGGCGTGCGATTCCTATGCAGGCGCCCCTGCCATGCAGGTGGCCGACGCCTGCGAGGTGTTTTCGATGCTCGACGGCGATGCGCTCGCCGCCGCCGTGGCCCGGCACCGCCCCGACGTGATCGTCCCCGAAATCGAGGCGATCCGCACCGAACGCCTCTACGACTTCGAACGCGAGGGCATCCAGGTCGTGCCGAGCGCTCGCGCCGTCAATTTCACGATGAACCGCAAGGCCATCCGCGACCTTGCCGCCCGGGAGCTGGGGCTAAAGACCGCCCATTATTTCTACGCCACGTCGCTCGCCGAACTGGAGGAGGCTGCCGCCCGGATCGGGTTCCCGTGCGTGGTCAAGCCGCTGATGTCCTCCTCGGGCAAGGGGCAGTCGCTCGTCAGGAATGCCGGCGAACTGGAGAGAGCCTGGCACTACGGCTGCGAAGGGTCGCGCGGCGATATCCGCGAGCTGATCATCGAGGAATTCATCCGCTTCGACAGCGAAATCACGCTGCTGACCGTCACGCAGAAGGACGGCCCGACGCTCTTTTGCCCGCCGATCGGCCATGTGCAGAAGGGCGGCGACTACCGCGAGAGTTTCCAGTCGCCCTACGTGGCACCGGAACACCTCGCTGAGGCGCAGCGCATGGCGGCCGCCGTCACCGAAGCCCTGACCGGTGCCGGGCTGTGGGGCGTGGAATTCTTCCTGAGCCACGAAAACGGGGTTTATTTCTCCGAACTTTCGCCGCGCCCGCACGACACGGGCATGGTGACGCTGGCCGGGACGCAGAATCTCAATGAGTTCGAACTGCACCTGCGCGCCGTGCTGGGGCTGCCGATTCCCGCGGTGACTTTCGAACGCCTGGGCGCCACGGCCGTGGTGCTCTCGCCCCTGGCAAGCCCCGTGGCGCCGCGCTACGAGGGGATCGACCGGGCGCTGGCCTCCGATCCCCGTACCGACGTGCGGATCTTCGGCAAACCTTCGGCGCGCGTCAACCGCCGTATGGGCATCGTCGTGGGCTATGCGCCGCTGGGCGACGACCTCGATGCCCTGCGCGGCCGGGTGAAGGCCGCGGCCGCCGAAATCAAAGTCCTCGAACCTTAAAAACCTGTTTCGATATGGCACAATACGCACTTATTTCGACCGAGAAAGGCGACATGAAGGCCGAGCTCTATACGGAGGAGACCCCCGGTACGGTGGCGAACTTCGTCGAGCTGGCCAACCACAATTTCTACGACGGGCTGACCTTCCACCGGGTGATTCCGGGCTTCGTCATCCAGGGCGGCTGCCCGCGGGGCGACGGCACGGGCGGCCCCGGGTACAAGATCAAATGCGAGACCTCGGCGCCGCGTCAGTACCACGACCGGGGCGTGCTCTCGATGGCCCATGCCGGAAAGGACACGGGCGGCTCGCAATTTTTTATCTGCTGCGCCCGCGAGTCGACGCAGCATCTCGACGGCCGCCACACCTGCTTCGGCCGGGTGGTCGAGGGGCTGGACGTCATCGACGACATCCGTCCCGGCGATCTGATCCTCTCGATCCGCATCGTGGAGGAGTAGGCATACCGCCCGCGTGTACATGAACAAAGCCCTCCCTGTGCGGAGGGCTTTGTCCTTGCCCCCCCCCTATATTTTTTTCACCATTTCGAACTGCCGCCCCGTCACGGCGATGTTCGCCGCCTCCAGGAACGCCGTTACCGATTCGCAACCGGCCTCGGTGTTAATGGCCTTGACCGAATCCGCCTTGTTGAGCCGGAGTGCTTCCCGCAGCAGCGAGGTGGCGATCCCCCGCCGCCTGTACCGCTTGTCGACAGCGATCAGGGTAATGTCGCCCGAGGCGGGTTCGAAGATGCAGTATCCCACGTGCGTCCCCTCTGCGCGGGCGCTCAGCCCGGCGAAGTCCCCCGCAGCCCGCCTTATGGCCTCGGGACTGTTCTGCCAGGAGGGCATGAAATCCCAGAACTGCGGGTCGGGGGCGAACCGCCCTACATCGACGGGCGTTACCGTACAGGCAGTGTCCGGGATTTTCGCGCCGAGGCGCACGTGCGCGCCGTGTTGTATGGAATAATTGAATTCACGCGCCGTTTCGAACCCGAGCTTCCGGTAGACCGATACCGCCTTTGTGTTGTGTTGCAGGACTTCCAGCAGGTATTGCCGGATTCCGGCCTCCCGCAAGTAGGGGATGGAGTGTTCGAAGATCTTTGCGGCGAGCCCCTGCCCGCGATAGGCTTCGAGGGTTCCCGTGCCGGTGTCGTAGGCTGTCGGCAGGCCGTTGAAATTCCCTGTCCCGTTCAGGGTGAACGCGGCGATCCACTCCCCGTCGAACGCGGCGAACGACAGGCGGGGATCGAAACCGCGCCTGCGCAGCATGCGCCGGAGCTGTGTTTTGTCCAGTTGGACTTCGTAATCGGCGAATGCCTGGCCGAATGCCTCGAACAGCGTGCCGAAGCTCGTTTTTTCCAGTGATTTTATCTCCATATGCGTTTGCTGTGGTTTTCGGCGGGTATGGTTCCGGACGCGGCTGCGTCCTCGCTCTTCCAAAGGTAGCTATTTTCAGGTTCTTCCTGCCGTGGGATTGCGTTTTTTTACGGCGGCTCCGATTGCCGCCATCCGGCATCGGACAGAAAAACTCCCCTCGGGAACCGATGTCCGCGAGGGGAGTGCCTTATTCCGTATCGCCCGGGGGTTATTTCCCGAACTTGGCGATGATGTTATCCGTAGCTTTTTTCAGCAATTCCTCGGGGCAGCAGAGGGTGATGCGGATGTAACGGTTGCCCTCCGAGCCGAAGATGCCGCCCGGGGTCAGGAACACGTCGCATTTGTCCATCACCTCGTCCGAGAACGCAAAGCTGTCGCCTTCGTACGATTCGGGCAGCTCGGCCCATACGAACAGGCCGGCCTGGTGCTCGCGGTATTTGCATCCCAGCGCGTCGAGCAGCGCATAGGCCTGCTTCTCACGGCCGTAATAGATGCCGTTGAGCTCCTCGAACCACTCTTCGCCCAGTGCCAGCGCCGTGTCGGCCGCCGCCTGGATCGGGTAGAACATGCCCGAGTCCATGTTCGACTTGAACGTCAGGATCGAGTCGATCCACTCCTTCTTGCCCACGACGACGCCCACGCGCCAGCCGGCCATCGAGTGGCCTTTCGACAGCGAGTTCATCTCCAGTGCGACGTCACGTGCCCCCTCGGCCTCCATGATCGAGATCGGGGCGGCGGCATTGCGGATGAAACTGTACGGGTTGTCGTGCACGATCAGGATGTTGTGCCGGGCGCCGAAATCCACGATTTTCTGGAACAGCTCCCTCGTCGGGGTCTGGCCCGTCGGCATGTTGGGGTAATTGACGAGCATCATCTTCACGCCGTCCAACCCGGCCTTCTCGATCGCCTCGAAATCGGGGTAGAAGCCGGTCTGCTTGTTCAGCGCATAGGGAACCATCTCGCCGCCCGAGAGGCGTACGGCAGCCGAGTAGGTGGGGTAGCCGGGATTGGGCACGAGCACCTTGTCGCCTTTATTGAGGAACGTCATGCATATGTGCATGATGCCCTCCTTCGAGCCGATCAGGGGTAGTACTTCGTTGTTGTAGTCCAGTTCCGTGCGGTACCATTTCTTATACCACTCCGCAAAAGCCTTGCGCAGGATGGGTTCTCCCTTGTAAGACATGTATTTGTGTACGTCGGGGCGCTGTGCCTCCTTTGCGAGGCGGTCGATGACCGACTGGTGCGGGGGCAGGTCGGGGCTGCCCATAGCGAGTTTCACGATCTGACGGCCCGTTGCCGCTTCGATTTCGGCGATCTCGCGCAGACGGCGCGAAAAATAGTACTCTCCGATGCCGTCCAACCGATGGGAACGGGCGATGTTGACTGCTTTTGCCATAGTATAAGGGTGTTTGGATTTTTGCCAGCAGCAAAGATAGGTATTCCGATTAAAATTTAAAAGCCATCGTTGAATTTTATCTGCCATCCGACTCGCTTCGCCGCTTCATTTCTCGCCCCAAACTGCTTTTGAGCGACATGCGGGACGGGTAACAGTTCGTAACATTTTTTACGAACCACCCCGCTTACAGCGCGAAGAGGATGAATATCTGCGCCGTCAGCACGCGCAGGAACATCACTACGGGATAGACCGTCGAATAACCCACGGCCGGCATGTCGTTGCCCGCCGTCGCATTGGCGTAGGCCAGCGCCGGGGGATCGGTCGTCGATCCGGCGATAAGTCCCATCAGCGTGTAATAGTTCATTTTGAGCCACAGCCGCGCCACCAGCGCGACGATTATCAGCGGCAGGACGGTGATGGTGACGCCGTATCCGATCCAGCGGTAACCGCCGTCGACGATGGCGTCGATGAACCCGTCGCCCGCGCCGATGCCCACCGCCGCGAGGAACAGCGCGATGCCGATTTCGCGCAGCATCAGGTTGGCGCTCATCGTAGTGTAGGTGACCAGGTGGAAATGCGTGCCGAAGCGTCCGATCAGGATGGCCACGATCAGCGGGCCTCCTGCCAGTCCGAGCTTCACGGGCTGGGGTACGTTGAGCAGCGGAATCGACCCCAGCAGCACACCTAAAGCGATACCTACGAAGATCGTCACCAAATTAGGCTGGTTCAGCTTCTTGAGCGAGTTGCCCAATACGTTGGCCACCTGCGCCACGGCTTTCGCGGGCCCCACGACCATCACGCGGTCGCCGACCTGCAGTTCCAAGCCCTGATAGGGGATCAGATCGACGCCCGCGCGGTTTACGCGCGTGATGGTGATGCCGTATTTCGTGCGCAGGCGCAGGTCGGAGAATTTCTTGCCGTTGAGCGACGATTTCGTAATCAGGATGCGGCGCGACACCAGCTCGGCATTGGGCGTATTGTTGCCCCACTGCTCGTCGGTCATCTCCACGCGGCGGCCGAAGAAGGCCACGATCGCCTCGATGTCCTCGGCCTGCGAGATCAGCCACAGCCGGTCGCCGATATGTATCACGCTCTCCGCATCGGCCATCGAGATCGTTCCGTCGGGACGCAGGATGCGCGATATGACGAACTGACGGTTGATCAGGTCGCGGACATAGGCCACCGTGCGGCCGTCGAGCGTCTTGTTGGTGAATTCGACCGAAACCTTGTCGGCGAGCTTGTGTTCACGGCTCAGCGCCGCCAGCCCCTCGTCCTCCTTTTCGAACTTCACGCGCAGGGCGTAGCGGATGAAGATCATCGTGAATATGATGCCCACGACGCCGAGCGGATAAGCCACGGCGTAACCCAGCGCGATCGTGGGGTCTTCGATTCCCGACGCATCGGTGTATGCCTGCTGCGCGGCACCCAGTCCGGGGGTGTTGGTCACTGCACCCGAAAGGATGCCGACCATTGTCGGAATCGGCGTGCCCGTCGCCAGATGAACTACATAGGCCGTCGCCACGCCCAGCAGTACGATCGCTACGGCACACATGACCAGCGTCATGCCGCCGTGTTTGAACGACGCGAAAAATCCCGGTCCGACTTGCAGACCGATCGAGAAGACGAACAGAATCAGCCCGAATTCCTGCACGAAGTGCCTGACCTCGCCGTCCACCGTCATTCCGAAATGACTCAGGACGATACCTACGAACAGAATCCATGTGATTCCGAGCGAGATGCCGCCGATTTTGACTTTTCCGAGCAAAATGCCGATGGTGATGACCAATGCGAAGGTCAGCACGGCATGGGCGATGCCGCTGCCGAAGAACAAGGTGTGTAACCACTCCATATTAACCTACTTTTGTACGAATTGCCAGCAATTTTGCAAAAGTAGTATTTATTATAGAATTTAAAAAACTTTGATGCGACTTTTATGAGCCCGATATATGCCCGTCCGTCTGCCGCAGGGCTTACCGCTAATACAGATACCGCTCCATGAGCGGCATCAGCAGCGCCGTAGCCAGTCCCATCAGGGCCATCGCCAGTCCGCTCAGGGCTCCTTCGACGGCCCCCATCTCGATGGCGCGCGCCGTACCGATGCCGTGCGCCGCGGCTCCCAGCGCAAACCCCCTTGCTTCGGCATCCCGCACGCCGCAGCGGCGCAGGATCCACTCGCCGAAGATACTGCCGAAAATACCCACGCAGAACACCACGACCGACGTGACGGGGACGATGCCGCCCAGCGGCCCCGAAACCGACACGGCGATGGGCACGGTAACCGACTTGGGGGCTATCGAGTTGAGTATCTCGCGCCCGGCGCCAAACGCCATGGCGATATATACGACGCTCAGCACGCCCGCCACGCAACCCGCAAGGGTGGCGATGCCGACCGGGAGCAGGCTTCCGCGCAGTTGTTCGACCTGTTCGTAGAGCAGGTAGCCGAGTGCGACCACCGACATGCCCAGGGCAAAGTCGAGGATGCCCGTGGCTTCCTGGTAGCGGGCATAGCCGATGTCCGCCGCACGGAGGAATACGATGACGGCGACGAACGTGAGCAGCACGGGATGCAGCAGCGGCATCCGGATGCGGCGGTAGACCGCCGTCCCGAGGCAGTAAAGCCCCACGGTGAGCGTCAGCAGGAAGAGGTCGGTGGAGAGGAATGCCTTGTCAATCATTGTCCGGGGTGTTTGCGGCGGTTTCACGAAGGTGCCGGATGCGGCGCAGGCGCGAGCGGCGGTTCAGGCTCTGGAACGTCTGCCCCGTCACCAGCAGGACGATGATCGTCGAGGCGATGCCCGAGATTACGATCGCCCACAGGTTGTCGAGGATCACGCGGTAGGAGTCCATCAGCCCTACGCCGTAGGGGACGAAGAAGAGTGCCATGGCCCCCAGCAGGAACCGGGCTGCGGGACGTACCGTTTCGGCTTTGACCCAATGCAGGCACAAGGCTGCGAAGAGCAGGATCATGCCGATGATGTTACCTGAAACATAACCTCCGGTAAGGATGCTCAATGCATTGCCGATCAGCCAGAAAAGAAGGATGTAAAAAAGTCCGGGCATTGTGTGTGTGCGCTTGATTCCGGGGCAAAGATAGCATTTCCGGCCGGAAGTTGTTGCGCCCGCCTGTGATTTTATGTGCGGCGTGTCTTTTTCAACGGGCACTGCGTACTGGCGCACGACGCGCATCCCCCGCGGCGCCTGCCTCTGAAGAAGCACCACATCCGCCGCACCACGACGGCTGCGACCACGATGCCGATGCCCCAGACAGTATAGTCCTGCCACCCCATGTCAGAGCCACATGAAAAGGCGGTAGACCGCCCATGCTACGACCCACGCCAGCACCGTGTTGTAGACCACGGCTGCCGTGGCCCATTTCCACCCGGCCTCGGCGCCGATGGCGGCGATGGTCGCAATGCAGGGGAAGTAGAGGAGGATGAATACCAGGAAAGCCAGTGCCGATGCCTGCGTGAAGTCGCCGCTTGCCAGCAGCTTGCGGGAGAGGTTCACGGTTTCCTCGTCTTCGCCGGCCGGCTCCGTGACCTTGCCCGCCTGCGTGTCCGTGCCGACCTGTGCGTCAGTGTTTTCCGCAATGCGGATCGCCGTCTGTCCGTCCGCCCCGCCGATAATGGCGATGCTGCCTTCCGGCAGGTTCCCGATCTCGATCTTTTCGCCCGATCCCGTGACGATCTCCGTCGTGCCGGCACCGGGGGCGCTTGCCGCCTTCCCGCCGTCGGGATAGAGCACGCCGAGCGTGCTGACGACGATCTCCTTGGCCGGGACACCCGACAGCAGTGCCACGCCCGCCTTCCAGTTCAGCCCCAGCGGACTGAAAATCGGCGCACAGCTTTGCCCCAGACGCCCGAGGTAGGAGTTCTCGTAGTGGGCCGTCGTGCCGCCCTCTTCGCTGCGGGGGTAATAGCTCAGGAACCATACGACCATCGAAGCGATCAGGATCATGCCTCCCATCTTGCGCAGGTATTGCGCGCATTTGTCCCACATGTGGGTGAGCGTCGTCTTCCAGGTCGGCAGGCGGTAGGGCGGCAGTTCCATGACGAAGGGCGTTTCGTCCACCGGGAACATGAAGCGCCGCATCAGCCGTGCCGTGACGACGGCCAGCACGACTCCCAGCACATAGAGCCCGATCATTACTAGACTGGCGTCGGCGGCGAAGAACGTCCCGGCGAGCAGGAGGTAGATCGGTATTCGTGCACTGCATGACATGAACGGGGTTATAAGTATGGTTATCAGCCTGCTGCTTCGGCTCTCGATCGTCCGGCTGGCCATGATGGCCGGGACGTTGCAGCCGAAGCCCATGATCAGCGGGATGAACGATTTGCCGTGCAGGCCGATGCGGTGCATCACGCGGTCCATGATGAACGCGGCGCGCGCCAGGTAGCCCGAGTCCTCCATGAACGAGATGAACAGGTAGAGGATCATGATGTTGGGCAGGAAGACGATGACTGCCCCCACGCCGCCGATGATGCCGTCGACCAAGAGGTCGCGCAGCGGCCCCGCGGGCAGCAGCGCGTCCACGCCGCTGCCGATCCATCCCACGAGCGTGTCGATCCACTCCTGCGGGTAGGCGCCGAGGCTGAATGTGCACCAGAACATCAGCCACATCAGGAAAAAGAAGATCGGGAAGCCCCACAGCTTGTGCGTCACGAAGGTGTCGATCAGCTTCGTGGCCGAGGCCTCTTCGCGTTTCCCCGGGGTGTAGGTCTCCTTGAGCGCCCCCTGAATGAACCCGTATTTCTGGTTGGCGAAAGCCGTCTCGACATCCTCGCCCAGGGCTTCGGCAATGCGTTTGGCCTCGCGGTCGCGGATCTCCGCCCACTCGGGGTAGCGGCTGCTGCCGCGCAGCTGTTCCTCGACCTGCCTGTCGCCTTCGAGCATCTTCATGGCGTAGTAGCGCGGCGGGAAGGCCTTGGGCAGTTCGCCGCGGTAGTCGCTCATGTCGTCCTTGAGCCGCCGGAGCCCCTCTTCGATGACGGGGCCCATGTTTATGTGGATGTGGCGTACGCGCTCGTCCTGGTTCTCGTACACGGCGATCACGGTGTCCAACAGCGCTTCGATGCCTTTGCCGTTGCGTGCCTCGACGGGTACCATCGGTACGCCGAGCATCCGTCCCAGGTTGTCGTAATCGAGCTCCGAACCGCGTGAATCGAGCTCGTCATACATATTGAGAGCCACCACCATGCGCGGGTTTATATCGATCAGCTCGGTCGTCAGGTAGAGGTTGCGTTCGAGGTTCGACGCCACGACCGAATTGATGATGACGTCGGGTGTCTTTTCGGCGATATGGCTGCGGACGTAACGCTCCTCGGGGGTATAGGCCGAAAGGGCGTAGGTGCCCGGCAGGTCGGTCACCTCGAAGCGGTAGCCGCGGTAGTAGCGGTGCCCGCTCTTGGCGCCGACGGTCACGCCGCTGTAATTGCCCACGTGTTCATGGCCGCCCGATATGGCGTTGAAAAGCGAGGTCTTGCCGCTGTTGGGGTTGCCCACGAGCGCCACGCCGATCGTGCGGCTGTGGCGCGAGATGACCTCGTCGGCCGTGGCGCAGTCGTCGTCCGCGCCCGGCATACCGGCGGCGGGGTATTCGGGGGCTTGTTCCGGCGTTCCGCAGCCGCATTGCCCGTGGCGGTGCCCGGGATGATGGCGGTGGTGGTGATGTCCTCCGGCAAGGTATTCGTTCACTTCGCTGTCGGAGAGTACGACGACCATGTCGGCCTCGGTACGGCGCAGCGAGATGTCGTAGCCCATGATTTTATATTCGATCGGGTCTTTCAGGGGGGCGTTGAGCAGTACTTCGACCCGCTGCCCGCGGACGAATCCCATCTCCATGATGCGCCGGCGGAAGCCTCCGTGGCCCGTCACCTTGAGGATCGTGGCCGACTCGCCGGTTTTAAGTTCGGATAAACGCATTGTCGCTCTTTAGTTTTGGCGCCAAAGATACGACTTTGCGGCCGGATATGCAATCCCCATTTGTGGGTATATTGGGGCGCGTATCCGGCCTGCCGCTTCTGTGCGGCGGGGCGGGGCCGACCCGTCGGCGCGCCGTTTTCCGCCTGCGTCAAACGCCTGCGTCGGGCGGCGCTACCACCCGCCGCCCAGCGCCTTGCAGAGGTTCACGTAGTTGATGTACTGCTGTGCCACGATGTTCACCAGCTCCATCTGCGACTGGTAGAGGCTCCGCTGGGCGTCAATTACGTCGAGGTAGTCCGACAGCCCGCTGCGGTAGAGCGCCTGCGTCATGGTGGCGATGCGGTCGTTCGAGACGACCAGTTCGCAGGAACGCTCCGCCTGGGTGCGGTAGGTGGCGATGGCGACCAGCGCCTTCTCGACATCTGCGAATGCCGTCAGCACGGTTTGCTCGTAACTCTTTGCCGCCTGCGTATAACGTTCCATGGCCGCCAGCTCCGAGCGGCGCAGCTTGCCGAAGGCGAACAGGGGTTGCGTGAGCGAGCCCAGCGCATCCCACGCCCAAGGGTTTGCCGCAGTTAAACCTTTGATCGAGTTGGAGGCTATTCCTCCTTTGGCTGTCAGTGCGATGGACGGGAATCTTGCCCCGCGTGCGACCCCGGCATTCGCGGCCGCCTGGAGCATATTGTAACGCGCCTCCATGATGTCCGGGCGCCGCTTGAGCAGTTCCGACGGAAGCCCTACGGGGATGTCGGCGGGATGGCGGTCTGCGAGCAGGCGCAGCCCCGAGCCCGTGCTGTCCGCCGCCTGCGGCGTTTCGCCCAGCAGGATGTCGAGCGACAGCCGCGTCTGCTTCACGGCGCGCTCGTATTGCGGGATGTCCGCCTCGGCCGTATAGACCAGGCTGCGTGCCTGCTCCAGCGCCACGCCGTCCGACATGCCGTAGCGGAACATCGAGTCGATCAGTGCGGCCGATTCGCGCCGCAGGGTGCAGCTGCGCCGGGCGATCGCCAGGTCGCGTTCGTATTCGAGCAGCGTGAAGTAGGTCGTGGCGACCTCCGCGGCCAGCGACAGCCGCACGCCCCGCAGCGCCCATTCCGAGGAGGCGATCTGCGCCCTGGCCGCCCGTTTGGCGTTACGCAGCTGCCCGAACAGGGCGATCTCCCACGAGAGCGACGGTTCGACGGCATAGGTCTGTACGATCTTGGTCTGCGGCGTGTATTCCCCCTCGGCCGTGACGCCTATGCCCACCTGGGGCAGGAACTGCGCCCGCACGACGCCGAGGTTCTGCCGCGCCTCTTCCACGCGCGAAGCCGCTACGGCCACGTCGCGGTTGTTCTCCAGCGCCCGCTGCACGAGGTTGTCGAGCACCGTGTCCCCGAACAGCCGCCACCAGTCGGAGGCGAGCGCCGCGGTGTCCCGCGGGAAGCCTTCGCCGTAGAGGTAGCCGTCGGGCACGTCGACCTTGGGCGGGTAGAAACGGGGTGTGCAGGCCGCGCAGGCGAGTGCGAAGATTAGGGTAAGGTATCCGGTTTTCATAGTTTTTCCTCCTGTTTTTTGCGTTCGCGGCGGCGTTCGAAATTCCCGATGCGCCCCACGAAATAGTAGAGTGCCGGGTAGACGAAGATGCCCAGCAGCGTGGCGAACAGCATACCGCCCACCAGTGCCACGCCCATGATGTTGCGTGCCGTGGCGTAGACCCCGCTGGCGAATACCAGCGGCATGACGCCGAGGATGAACGCGAAGGCGGTCATGATGATCGGCCGCACGCGCAGTTTGGCGGCGCCGATCGCGGCGTCCATCAGCGACAGGCCTTTTTCGTTGAACAGCCGGTCGGCATATTCCACAACCAGGATGGCATTCTTGGCCGCCAGGCCGATGAGCATGACCAGCGAAATCTGCATGTAGACGTCGTTGACGAAGAAGGCGTCCAGCAGGTGCGATCCCCCGATGAAGAGCACGGCGCCCAGCACCGCGACGGGGACGCTCATCAGGATCGCCAGCGGCAGTCCCCACGACTCGTAGAGCGCCGCGAGGGCCAGGAAGACGAACACCAGCGCCAGCAGGTAGACCAGCCCGCCCGTCTTCGAGGCATTGGCTTCCTGGTAGGAGGTGCCGCTCCACGCCGTGCCGATGTCGTCGGGCAGCACCTCGCCGGCCGTACGGGTGATCTCCTGCATGACGGTCGTGGTCGAGGCGCGTGCCGCGGGCGTCACCGTGAGGGAGATCGAGCGGTAGAGGTTGAACTGCGAGACGTATTCCACGCCCACCGTGTCGACCACCTCCACGAACGACGATACGGGCACGCTCTCGCCCGAGGACGAAGCGACGTAGTAGTTGTCGAGCGAGCGTTTGTCGAGGCGGTATTCGGGCGCCGCCTGGATATAGGTCTGGTAGAGCTTGCCGAAGCGCGAGAAGTTGTTGATGTAGGCGCCGCCCAGCAGGGTCGTCAGTTCGCCGTACAATACGCCCAGGTCGACGCCTGCGGCCAGCGCCTGCTCCTTGTCGATGCGCAGGCGGCGCTGGGGCACCCCGGCGTTGAACTGCGTGGTCACCGAGGCGATCGAAGGCTGTTTGCGCAACGAGTCCATCAGCCGCCCGGCCTGGGCGAGCAGGTAGGCCGTGCCGCGCCCTTCGAGATCCTGCACCTCGACCGATACGCCCGAGGTGATGCCCAGCCCGGGGATCGAGGGCGGGATGAAGGCATAGCACTCGGCTCCCGGCACGGCGACGTACAGCTCGTCGGTGAGTTTCTGTGCGATCTCCATGGCCGAGAGTTTGCGGTCGGCGAAGTCGACCAGCGAGACGAAGATGATGCCGCTGTCGGTCGAGGCGATGCCCGCCATCATGTTGAAACCTGCGGCGAACGAGGTCGAAGCCACTTCGGGCAGGGTGCGGATCACGGCGTCGGCCTCCTCCATGGCGGCCTGCGTGACGGGCAGCGCCGAGGCTTCGGGCGTGGAGACCATCACCATGACGTAGCCCTGGTCTTCCTCGGGGAGGAACCCGGCGGGCAGCTTGCGCCATACGACGAAGATGACCGCGAGTACTACGGCGATGAATACGCCCGTGCGCGTCACGTGGCGGATAAGCGTCGGCGTAAAGGCCGTATAGCGATCCATGTTGCGGGAGAACCAGCGATTGAAAGCGGCGAAAAAGCCTTTCTGCGGCGGTTCGCGGCGGCGCAGCAGCAGGGCGCACAGCGCCGGGGAGAGCGTCAGGGCGTTGAATGCCGAGATCACCACCGAGACGGCGATCGTGATGGAGAACTGCTGGAACAACCGGCCTGTGATGCCGCCCGTGAACGACACGGGGACGAATACGGCCAGCAGCACGACCGTCGTGGCGACGATGGGCGAGGCGACGTTCTTCATGGCTTCGAGCGCCGCGGCGCGGGGCCGCATGCCGGCGGCGATGTTGACCTGCGCGGCCTCGACGACCACGATGGCGTCGTCGACCACCAGGCCGATGGCCAGCACCAGCCCCAGCAGCGAGATGATGTTGACCGAGAACCCCAGCAGCGGGAAGAGCGCGAAGGCGCCGATGAGCGAGACGGGGATCGCCACGAGCGGGATGACGGTCGCCCGCCAGTCCTGGATGAAGAGGTAGATGATGAAGATCACCAGCAGGAGGGCGATCACCAGCGTGTGGAATATGTCCCGGATACCGGCGTCGATGCTGGTCGTGGTGTCGACGATCGTGGTGGCCGCAATGCCGTCGGGCATGCGTTTTTCGAGCCGTGCCATCGCCGCCCTGACCTTCTTGCCCACCTCCACGGCGTTGCTGCCGGGCTGCTGGTAGACGACGATCATGGCCGTGGGCTTGCCCTCGAAGAGCGAGCTCACGCCGTAGCTCTGGCTGCCGAGCGAAACCTCGGCCACATCGCACAGCCGGATCTGCTGGCCTTCCGAAGTCGTGACGACCACGATGTCGCCGAACTGCGCGGGGGTGGTGATCTGCGGCGGCATGGTCACCGTATAAGTATAGGTGGTGCCGTCGGGCGCGGGTTCGGCCCCGAACTGCCCGGCGGGGTAGATGCCTCCCTGGTTCTCGATGGCCGCGGTGACGGCCGAGACCGGGATGCCGTAGTATTTCAGCACGTCGGGCTTGAGCCATATGCGCATGGCGTACTCGCCGGCGCCCATGATCGACACCTTGCCCACGCCGTTGATCTTGAGCAGCTCGTTCTGGAGGTTGATGTAGGCGTAGTTGGAGAGGAACTCGGCGTCGTAGCGTCCGTCGCTGTGCAGCGAGAAGACCAGCAGGAAGCCGGTCATGGTCTTGCGCGTGGTGACGCCCTGCTTGGTGACCGTCAGCGGGAGCTGTGCGGTGGCCGACGAGACGTTGTTCTGGGTGAAGATGGCGTCCAGGGCGGGGTCGGAGCCTATGTCGAAGGTCACCTGCATGACCATCGAACCGTCGTTGGCGCTGGTGGTTTGCAGGTAGAGCATGTCGCTTACGCCCATGACGCTCTGCGCCACGGGTGTCGCCACGGCGTTGTTGACCGTCTCGGCATCGGCGCCGTCGTACGTGGCCGAGACCTCGACCACGGGCGGCGTGATGTCGGGGTACTGTTCGATCGGCAGGTTCAGGATCGAAATCAGCCCCACGAGCACGATGACGATGGCCAGCGACAGGGCGAAGATCGGGCGCGAAACGAAAAATTTCTCCATGGCGTCACTTTTTTTCGGGGATGACCTTCATACCGTCGTGCAGTTTCTGCTGCCCGGCCGTTACCACCAGTTCCCCGTCGATAAGCCCTTCGTCGATGCACCACATCGTCCCGTACGTGTCACCCGGGATCACCCGGCGGTACATGGCCGTGCTGTCGGGGCGCACCACCCAGACCGAGTTGACGCCCTGCGCCTGGCTCACGCACGCCTGAGGAACGACCACGCGCGGCCGTACCGGGCCGACGTTGGCCTCCACACGGGCGAACTGCCCGGGTTTGAGCGAACGGTCGGGGTTGGGGAACATCACCACCAGCACGAGCGTCCCGGTCGTGCTCGACACGTCCTTGCGCGTGTAGTCGTAAAGCCCCTTGTAGGGGTATACCGTGCCGTCGGCCAGCATCAGGCGGATGTCGGTGAGCAGCCCCGCGTTGTCGAAGATCGAGGTGCGCGGCCCTGCCGCGCGCAGGTATTGCGCCATAGGGATCGCCACGTCGACGGTCAGCGTGTCGATGTTCGAAATGGTCGTCAGCACGCCGAACTGCGTGCCCGGGCCCACGTAGTCGCCCACGTGTGCCGAGGTGTTGGAGATGATACCGTCGATGGGCGAGCGAAGCTCCGTATAGCCGACGTTCATGCGGGCGCTGCTGAGGGTCTGCTCGGCCGAGCGGACGGTGGCTTCGGCGGCTTTGTACTGGGCCGTATACTGGTCCAACTGCGACTGGCTGATGGCGTTGATCCTGGCCAGCGGCACGGCGCGGTCGTAGTTGTTGCGGGCTTCGACGGCCTGTGCCCGGGCTGATTGCAGGGCGGCCTCGGCTGCGAGCATCGAGGTCGAGAGCTGGTCGGGGTCGATCGTGAACAGCAGTTGCCCGCGCTTCACGGGCATGCCGTTGGCGAACTGCTTCGTAAGCAGGTAGCCGTTCACGCGCGGCTGGATCACCGCGTCGAAATTGCTCGCCAGGTAACCGATGAACTCCATGCGGTTGGGGACGCTGTCCGTGACGGCTTCGGCCACGCCGACCCTGAGCGGGGGCATGGCGGTTTGGGGCTTGTGCCTGCGGCACCCCGCGAGGAGTACGGCGAGCAGCCCCGTGATAAGGAAAAGTCTGTTCATACCGGGATGTTTTACGCCCTTGCAGGGACAAAAAACGTACCGTGAACAGGGTGAGAGTTAGTTAAAAAGGGGATTTTATGCTAAAAAAGGCTGATTTTTTTGGCTGCAAATGATGATGTTTAGATAATTTTTATATCTTTGCGTTGATAACAAACCCAAATTAATATAAAAGTTATGAAAGAATTAGTAGCAAAGATCAATGCCGAATACGAAGTATTCGCAGCAAATGCAGCAGCACAGGTGGAGAAAGGCAACAAGGCTGCCGGTACCCGTGCCCGCAAGTCCGCACTGGAGATTTCGAAGCTGATGAAGGAATTCCGCAAGATTTCCGTAGAGGCTGCGAAATAATCGCTGACTACGTAGACGCAACAAAGGCTGTCCTTGGGGGCAGCCTTTGTTGTTTTCGTGCCGTATGCGGATCGTTCCCGCGACAAGCCGCACGGTCGCGGCGCAGGTCAGGGCTCGATGCCGAATTTGCGGAACACCTTCATATCCTCTGCGGAGAGGTCCGTCTTGCGGAACGGTACGGCCTCGTTGTGGTCGTTCAGGTAACGGCGCGGCCGGGTGCGGTCGTAGTCCGCGTTGACCAGCGACACGCCCGTGTCGATGTAATTCCCCCGGATCGAAGCCATGTCGGCCATGGTGTGGAACAGCGCATGGGTCGTGGCGGGCGCCGTGGCGTTTGCCTCGGCGGCAGCGGCCTTGTCGGGGAAATTCTGCCGGTAAGCGTCGGAGAACCACGCCAGCGAAGCGACGTAGAGCTGGTAGGCCGTCGTCGTGGGCGAAGCGTGCAGGAACCGTTCGCGCCTGTCATCGAGGATGTCCTCGCCGTGGTCGGCGCAGTAGAGCAGCGCCGACGAAGTCCCGCGCAGCCCGCGCAGGTACTGGATCGTCTCCGAGAGGAAGAAATCCGTGTAGAGGATCGAATTGTCGTAGGCGTTGCGGAGCGTCTGCACGTGTTCCCGCGAGATCGCCACGTCGTCGTCGGGGCGGAACTGCGCAAACTCGCGCGGGTAACGCTGGTGGTAACTGAAGTGCGAGCCGTAGCAGTGGAGTATGAAGAGCATCTTCTGCGCCTTGTTGCTTTCCACGGCGCGGCGCACCTCGTCCAGCAGCTGCATGTCGTGGCGCGGCGAGCGGATATAGATCAGGTGGTCGGCGTCGCGGGCGAGTTTGTCGATCATGGCGCCCTGCGGCGACTGGTTGGAGATGAACCAAGTCTCGAAACCGGCCTCGTTGAACAGCGCCGGGAGCCCCTTGCGGCGGTAGAGTTCGGGATGTTCGTCGGTCGCAACGGACGAGAGGATCAGCGGCACGCTCTTGTGCGTGGTGTTGCTCTGCGTGAGCATGTCGCGGAAAACGATCAGGTCATCGACCTGCGAAAGGCGGGGATTCGTCTCGCGGTCGTAACCGTACAGCTGCCAGTTCATCGCACGCGAGGCTTCGCCGATGACGTAGACGTATATCTCGCGCCCCGGTGCCTGGGCCGTGCGCGACGCACCGTAGGTGAAATCCTCCGAGGTCTCCTCGAAATTGTAGGCCTTGCGGAATTCCGTGGCACTCAGGTGTACGTTGTATAGCACGTTGAGCGGGAAGATCTCGTCCCGCAGCACGTGCCGGTCTTCGCTCACGCGGTAGGCCGGCCACAGCGCCAGCATGCCCAGCGCCATGAGCACCGCCCCGGTCAGTCCGACGTTCATGCGCGTGGTGCGCGATATCTGCCGTTTGTGCCCGATTTCGCGCGCGGCGAACCACAGCAGCGGCAGGTACATCACGCAGACCAGGATCACGGAGGGGTAGATGTTGCTCAGCAGCTCGCCCGCTTCGCCCGGGTTGGTCGTCACCAGGTTGGTGAACATGTCCGTGGCGATGATCGAGTTGCCGAAGAGGTACAGCAGCACGATCTGGAACGCGCACAGGAAAATGAACGGGAACGCCAGCCAGATCATTATGCCCGAACGGCGCAGCGCCACGCTCCACATCATGTAAAATCCCAACGGCATCAGTATCAGCGCCTCGACCGTCCAGACGGAGTAGGGTTCGGTATTGGCCAGCACGCAGTTGGGGATAATCAGCGCGACAAAGAAATAGACGGTCAGCAGCGTGGTGAAACGGCTGCGGGTTTTGACCGTCCGTTGCCGGTTATGTTTGTTCGGATCAGCATTCATATCTTTACTAACCTAAAAAGCTTCGTTCAGGCTCAGCAGGAATCCGCTGGTTTTCTTGCCGAAGCCGTAATCGAGCCGCACATTGACCCGTTTTTTCAGCTCCCATCGCAGGCCGACGCCATAGTTGGGAAGCGTTTCCGACCAGTCGAACCGGTCGAGACTGTTGAATACGTTGCCGGCACCGCCCCATACCGTGCAGCCGATACGCCGCCAGATGCGCTGGCGCAACTCTACCTGGAAGGTAATCATGTCGTTGTCCGTATAGCGCCCCTGGTAGTAACCGCGCATGCGCTGCGAACCGCCCATGCGGGCCAGCATCGGCCACGGGGTGCCTTCGGAGTTGAACTCCGCGTAGAGGTCGGTGGCGATCAGTCCCCCTTTCCACACCTGCCGGTACCAGTCGGCCGTGAAGGTCGTGCGCCACAGCGACTTGCCGCAGTTGCCAAGCCCCTTGGCGTAGAAAGTCTCCTCCAGGCTGACATAGATGCCCCGGTACGGGTTGGGGATGAAGTCACGCGAGTCGTACTCGAGGATGGCTCCGATGCCGGTGGCAGTGTAGTGCGTTTTCTGCCCGTACTCCTGCAGGTAGCCCTCGCTGCGGGCGTCAAATTTCTTGCCCTGCGTGTGCTCGAAGCTCAGGATGCCGCCCACATAGGTGCTGGGCAGCACGCGGTGCAGGTAGCGCCCCTTTACCAGGTAGCGTTTCTCGTTGTACGACCCCTCTTCGTTATACCGTCCGTCGTGGTAGCCGATGCCCCACATGTCGCGGGGCGCCGAGGCGAACATTACCGTGTAGTCGATGCGCTTGCTGTTGCGGGCGAAGATGTTGTTGCCCGTGACCCCCAGAGCATAGAATCCCGAAATCGAGACATTGGCGAAGATCGAGATGTCCGAGGGTGCCGTCACCGAGTCCGTGCGGTCGATGCGGTAGAGGCCCGCGGCCAGCAGCCCGATGCCGAGGCTCGTATTCTTCGAGTAGCTCGGGCCCCCTGCGAAAGTGAAGTCGATCTTCTTTTCGAACGTGCGGTCGGTGGTCGAACCTTCGAAATATTTTACGACGCGGCGCAGGAACGGCGGGCGCTTTTCGGCCTGCGGTTCCTCTTCCTGCCCCGGAAGCGGGGTGTACGTATAGTGCAGCGTATCGCTGCCGTTGATGTATACCTCCTGCTCCTGTGCCCGTCCGTGCAGAACGAAACCCAGGGCAAAGCATACAACGGCTATCCTGCGCAGCATCCGGCTATTTGTACTTCTCGATTGTTTCGTAGAAATCGGCCTTGTCCTGCTCCGAGAGCACGCCCTTGCGCAGGAATACCAGCTCGCCTTCCTTCGATACGATCATCAGCACGAACTGGTTGTTGCAGTCGCCCAGCTCCCATGCCGTGCTCAGGATGCGATCCTGGTCGGCCAGTACCAGCGCGCCGTTCTTGGCCGTGCGCTTCTTGGCCATGTTGCGGGCCATGCCGTTGGGAACCATCGGTGCGTCCTTGAGGTTCATCACCCCGAAGCCGTAGATGTTGTCCCCCTGTGCGCGGTGGTTCTCCTCCAGCTCGACCGTGAAGTCGTTGTTCTGCTTGTGGCGGTCGGGGTCTACATAGAATATCATCAGGTTCTTCTCGCCCCAGTACGGCAACTTGGCAGGTTTGCCGTCGAGGTCGAGCACTTCGACATTGTTCACTTTGCGCGGCAGTTCCTGTGCTGCAGCTGCGGATGCCGTGAGCGAGAGGGCCGCCAGCATCGCGATTACTTTCATCTTCATTATATTCTGTTTTTTGGTTTTAAATGAAAACAAATCGGGACAAAGTTACAATATTTCCGCCAACATACCGACCGGCAGGCGATCTAATATTGTTCTCTTCGTTCAATTTTTTCGTTTCGCAGGGAAAAGGGCCGTGTCGAACGCATAGAGCCCCCCGCCGGACATGGCCAGGAACACATAGACCCCCAGCCAGGTGAATGCCGGCGTCCCGAAGCCCGGGGCGCCCCAGAGCAGCACCCCGAGGATTCCCGCCGCCATGACAATGGCCGATGCCCGTACCCACAGACCCATGATTATCAGGGTAGCGAGCACCACTTCGACCAGCGAAACAATGACGAATACGGCCGGGCTGCCGGCGAATGCGAAAGAGGGATACGAGTTGACGATCTCGTTGTAATCCTGTATTTTGCCTATGTTGTGGAAGAACATCATGCCTCCCGCGAACAGGCGCATGTACAACACGGCCCAATCCATGTGCCTGCATTGTGCGATCCGTTCATCGATTCTTTTTTCCATGCCCCGTGCCGTGCAATTTGCATTCCAAACCCCGCACGGCGAATATTCGGCAACGCCGCACCGCCTCAATCGTCCTGCCGGGCGAAAGACCAGTGCGTATGTACGATCTCCCAACCGCCGGACGTTGCGGTCGTGTAAACTTCCGTGTAGTGCATCCTGAACACCTGCCCGTCCCTGAGAACCTCGTAATCGTATGCCAGGACGGCAGCGCCCGGCGACAACCGCACGACGGGATCGATCATCCGGTACGTGTCGATCCTGACTTTGCCCCTGACCGTGCCGTAGTACTCTCCGAGGGCTTTTTGCCGATGAGTTTGCGTCCGAGAGCCGGGTCGAAATAAACTACGTCGCCGGACGTGAGTTCGAGGAACCCGTCGGGGTCGCCCTGGTTCCACCGCTCCGGTGCCCGCCGTTCCAATGCGATGATTGCGGCTTCGGGAGCCCCGCCGCAAGGGGTGTGGTTCGTGTTTCGGTACATAAAATTGAATTTAGGATGTATGACGTGTCGGACTTGTTATACCGCGGGTTGTCGGCACAGGCTCCGCCTTTTGGACGGGCAGCGGCACGGCACGACCCGATAAATTTGGCACTCCTCGCGTCTTGTACTATCTTTGCGGCCATGGAAACAAAGATACTTTTCGTTTGTTTGGGGAATATTTGCCGCTCCCCGGCTGCCGACGGAATCATGCGGCACATCGTCCGCGAACGCGGGCTCGGGGCGGAGGTTGCGGTCGACTCGGCCGGGACATATGCCGGGCACACGGGCGAATTGCCCGATGCCCGCATGCGGCGGGCTGCGTCGCGCCGCGGTTACGAACTGACGCACCGTGCCCGGCAGATCCGCGAGGAGGACTTCGGGAAATTCGACATGATCGTGGTGATGGACGACCGCAACTACGAGCACGTGCACCGACTGGCGCCGTCGCGTGCGGATGCCGCCAGGATCTTCCGTATGCGGGAGTTTTTCAGCCGTCACCCCGGCTGGGATCATGTTCCCGATCCCTATTACGAAGGGGCCGAGGGCTTCGAGCTGGTGCTCGACATGCTGGAAGACGGCTGTGAGGGAATCCTCGCGCACCTCGGGAAATAGGCTGCCGGAATACCGGGCGGACGGGTGCAGGTGTCATTTGTCGGAAAACCCTGCCGGCACCGCGGCTCGGAATGCGAAACACCGGCCCGGAAATACCTGGCCGGAGCGTTCATGTTCCGGGAATCCCTTAGAAATCGAGCCCGAAGCTGATGCTGTACGTGTTGTGCAGCAGTGTCTCCTTGCGTGCGATCAGGTAGGCGAAATCGAGGCGCAGGTGCAGGAACCGCACGCCGGCGCCGACCGACCCGTAGGTGGGGTAGTAATTCCGCCGTTCGCCATAGTGGTAGCCTGCCCGCAGCTGGATGAGCTGCATGAGGTTGTATTCGGCGCCTACGGACATCTGGAACCCGCGCACCCGTGCCGGGGAGAAATAGTAGCCCCAGTCCGCCCCGACGGTTATTTCGTGGGCATCGGAGAGGAACGTATCCAGCGCCACGCCTGCCGTGAGATCCATCGGCAGCGTATAGTCCGTTTTCCCGAGGTATCCGCCCAGGTTGCCCAGCTTGCCCCCGACGCGCAGCGTGGAGTAGCTGCCGACGTTCTCCAGCGGCATCGACCATGCCGCGCTCAGGTCGACGGCCAGTGCGTCGGCCGTGTCGTCGGGGCGTTTGAGGTGCATGTAGCGCCCCACGATGCCGACGGCCCACCTGTCGCCCAGGCGGCGCGAATAGCCCAGGTCGACGGCCATGTCGTTGTTGCCCCGTTCGCGCAGGTATTGCCGCCAGCCGATCTGTGCCAGGTTGACGTTGTCGAACCGGCAGAACCCGGTCACGGCATAATAATCGAATTCGCCCTGCCCGTAGTAGGACGAGGAGACCTGCGAGGGCATCTGCGAAAAGATGGCCGTCGCCGAGTTATTATAGATGGCGTGTGAACCCGACAGGGTCGTCATGGCTACGCCGCCCATGCCGAGCGCCTTGGCGTCGGGTGTCGGGAGCGTAGCCTCTTGCGCCGTCGCATACAGCGCGGCGGCGAGGAGTGCCAGGGTGGTTGTCAGACGTTTCATACGGCAAATATAGCAAAAAAGATGCAACTTGTATTCCGGGGCGTCGGCTGCGCCCGTTCCGCGGGCATGAGAGCCGCTTCAGGAGCGCTGCGACCGGCTCGAAGAAGTGCGAAAAGGCTTCTGCCGACGGAGCGTAAGCGTGCGGAACTCCCGGTAGGGTACGCATATAAGAAAAGTGCCCGCCGGATTTGTCCGGACGGGCACTTTTTCTTTTCGGCCGGTGTCTCGCGGCGCGGTTTTTCGTATTTCTATGGTCTGTACCGTCTTTTAGCAGTTCATCGCGCCGCAGCAGTGGATCACCTGCCCGCTGACATACGACGAGAGATCCGACGCGAGGAACAGCGCGACCTTGGCCACATCCTCGGGCGTACCGCCGCGGCGGAGCGGGATCTGCTTGTACCAGCCTTCCTTCACCTCGTCGGGCAGCTTGTCGGTCATCTCGGTCATGATGAAGCCCGGGGCGATGGCGTTGGCGCGGATGCCGCGCGGGCCCATCTCCTTGGCGATCGACTTGGCCAGGCCGATCATGCCGGCCTTCGAGGCCGAATAGTTACACTGGCCCGCGTTGCCGCTGACACCCACCACCGACGACATGTTGATGATCGAACCGCTCTTCTGGCGGGCCATAATGGGCGTCACGGCATGGATGAAGTTGAACGCCGACTTGAGGTTTACGGTCAGCACGGCGTCCCACTGCGCCTCGGACATGCGCATCATCAGGCCGTCCTTGGTGATGCCGGCGTTGTTCACCAGGATGTCTATGCGGCCGAAGTCCTTCACGATCCGGTCGATGACCTCATGCGTCTCTTCGAAATTCGCCGCATTCGAGGCATAGCCTTTGGCCTTGACGCCCAGCGCTGCGATCTCGGCCTCGGTGGCCTTGCCGTTCTCGTCGATCGCCAGGTCGGTGAACGCCACATCGGCGCCTTCCTTGGCGAATTCAAGTGCGATGGCCTTGCCGATGCCGCGGGCTGCACCCGTTACGACAGCCACTTTTCCTTCGAGTAATTTCATAACTTTCAACGTATTAAGAGTTTCGGTAAAATATTCTGTTTTTCCTTTTTTCGTCCAAAAGACGAACAAAGTTAAGAAAAATATTTTGAAACGTCCCGCTGCCGCCGGATTTTCGCCAAATATTACTAACTTTACCGTCCGTAAACGGAATTTCGTAAAACCCTTAACGATATGAAAAGAGACACCCAGATTTTCGATCTGATCGCCGCCGAGCGCAGCCGTCAGATGCATGGCATCGAATTGATCGCCTCGGAGAATTTCGTCAGCGACCAGGTCATGGAAGCCATGGGCTCCGTGCTGACCAACAAATATGCCGAGGGCTATCCCGGGGCCCGCTATTACGGCGGCTGCGAGGTCGTGGACAAGGTCGAGACACTCGCCATCGAACGCATCTGCCGCCTCTACGGCGCCGAATACGCCAACGTGCAGCCCCACTCGGGCGCACAGGCCAACATGGCGGTATTCTTCGCCTGCATGCAGCCGGGCGATACCTTCATGGGGCTCGACCTGGCGCACGGAGGCCACCTTTCGCACGGTTCGCCGGTCAACATGTCGGGTAAGTATTTCAACGCCGTGGGCTACCAGCTCGACGAGGCTACGGGCGTCATCGACTACGACGCCATGGAGCGCAAGGCGCTGGAGTGCAAGCCCAAGGTGATCGTCGGAGGCGCCTCGGCCTATTCGCGTGAATGGGATTACAAACGTATGCGCGCCATCGCCGACAAGGTGGGGGCGTTGCTGCTCGTGGACATGGCGCACACGGCCGGCCTGATCGCCGCCGGGCTGCTGGACAACCCCGTGAAATACGCGCATATCGTCACCTCGACGACGCACAAGACCCTGCGCGGCCCGCGCGGCGGTATTATCCTGATGGGCAAGGATTTCGAGAACCCCTGGGGACTCACCACGCCCAAGGGTGTCGTGAAGATGATGTCGCAAATCCTCAATTCGGCCGTATTCCCCGGCATCCAGGGCGGGCCGCTGGAACACGTCATCGCCGCCAAGGCCGTGGCGTTCGGCGAGGCGCTCGAGCCCTCGTACAAGGAGTATCAGGCGCAGGTGCAGAAGAACGCCCGGGCGATGGCCGAAGCGTTCGTTAAACGCGGTTACAAGATCGTTTCGGGCGGCACGGACAACCACCTGATGCTGGTCGACCTGCGCACGAAGTTCCCCGAGCTGACGGGCAAGCTGGCCGAGAAGTGCCTCGTGGCGGCCGACATCACCACCAACAAGAACATGGTGCCGTTCGACAGCCGCTCGCCGTTCCAGACCTCGGGGCTGCGCTTCGGGACGCCGGCCATCACCACCCGCGGCCTGAAGGAGGACAAGATGGACTACATCGTCGGCCTGATCGACCGGGTGCTGCACGACCCCGAGAACGAAGCCAATATCGCCGCCGTACGCAAGGACGTGAACGCCCTGATGGCCGGCTATCCGCTTTTCGCGTGGTAAAATTCCGGTAGGATGAAAGAGGTCATCGACTTTTTCCGCCGCCTGCACGACAACAACGACCGTGCATGGTTCGACGCCCACCGCGCCGAATGGGCACACGTGAAGGGACGCTTCGCGGCTTTCACGGAGCAGCTCATCGCCGGGATCGCCGAGTTCGACCCTACGGTGCGCGGCCTCAGGGTGCAGGACTGCACCTACCGCATCGCCCGCGACACGCGGTTCAGTCTCGACAAGTCGCCCTATAAAACATATATAGGTGCGTATATCGCGCCCAAGGGCAAGAAGTCGGGGTTTGCAGGCTACTATTTCCACATCGAACCCTGCTGCGACAGCCTGGTGTGGAGCAACCTGCTTTCGGCGGGGTTGTACTGCCCCGAGCCGGTCGTGCTGCGCAGCGTGCGCGAGGAGATCCTCGACAACGGTGCGGAAATCGCGGCGGCCATCCGCAAGGCCAAGGGGTTCGGCATCGTCGAAGAGAACAAGCTCAAGCGGGTTCCTACGGGATTCCCTGCCGACAGCGAGTATGCCGAGATGCTGAAGCTCAAGGATTTCTATATCGCCAAGAAGATCACCGAGGAGTTCCTGCTCTCGGACGACCTGCTGGAGCGAACCCTCGCGGAGTTCCGCCGCACGCAGCCGTTCATCGCGATCCTGAACCGTGCCGTGCAGTTCGCCCACGAAGAGATGATGTGACCTGCCCGTGCAATAACGCAACCGCCTTCTCGGATCGGGGGAGGCGGTTTTTTGTCGGCGGGAGCCTCCGGCGCGGCACTTCGCAGGGAATCGCATGTATGGCGGGCGCCATCCGCCGGAGGGGTCGTCAGGGCGGGACGGCTTCCAACCGTTTCGCCGTCGGCGACCGCACGGCCGGGGGAAGAGGGGTATGAAAAACAGCTCCCCGGCATCCTGCGGAAATTCGCAAGGGATCCCGAAATCCCGTTTCCCGTCGGGACGGGACGGCAATTTCCATCCCTGCAGCGGTCGTGTCCCCGGTTCGGTGCCGTGGCCGGAAGCCCCGCCCGCGACAAAAAACGGCGAAATCCGCCGCCGCCCGAAAAAAACAGGGCGATTCTTTGCCTGCGGAATAGGTGATTCGCGCGCTTTCCTTGTATTATATACAAGAAAGAAAGCTATGCGACAACAAATACAGAAATTCGGCAGGGCCCTGAGCGGCATGGTCATGCCCAATATCGGCGCGTTCATCGCGTGGGGATTCGTCACGGCGCTCTTCATCCCCTCGGGATGGTGGCCCAACACCCAGATGGCACGCCTGGTCGACCCGATGCTGACCTACCTGCTGCCGTTGCTGATCGCCTATACGGCCGGGCGCAACGTCGCCGGCGAACGCGGCGGGGTAATCGGGGCCATTGCCGCCATGGGCGTCATCGTCGGCAGCGACATCCCGATGTTCATCGGAGTCATGGTCATGGGCCCGCTGGGCGGGTATACGATCCGGTGGTTCGACAAACTTACGCAGGGACGCATAAAGGCGGGCTTCGAGATGCTCGTGAGCAATTTCTCGATAGGCATCCTCGGTATGCTGCTGGCCATACTGGGCTATTGGGTCATCGGCGGTGCGGTGACGGGGCTGACGCTGCTGGTCAGCAACGGCGTGGAGGTCGTGATCCGCCACGGACTGCTGCCGCTCGTGTCGCTTCTGGTCGAGCCGTCCAAGGTGCTGTTCCTCAATAATGCCCTGAACCACGGCATCTTCTCGCCGATCGGCATCGAGCAGGCCCGCGAAACCGGGCAGTCGATCATGTTCCTGCTGGAAACGAATCCCGGGCCCGGGCTGGGCGTACTGCTGGCCTGCTGGTTTTTCGGCCGCGGCAATATGCGCCAGTCGGCACCCGGCGCCGTAATCATCCAGTTCTTCGGCGGTATCCACGAAATCTATTTTCCCTATATCCTGGCGCGCCCGGCGCTGATCCTCGCCCCTGTTGCGGGCAGTGCCGCCGGGCTGCTGTTCTTTTCGCTTGCCGGGGCCGGACTGGTGGCGCCGGCTTCGCCCGGCAGCATCATTTCGGTGCTGGCCATGGCTCCCAAAGGCCAGACCCTCGTCGTGCTGGCCGGGGTGCTGATCTCCACGGCGGTGTCGCTGCTCATGGCGGCGCCCTTCGTCCGGCGTGCCGCCGCTGCGGAGGATATGCCGACAGGCGCAATCCCCGCCGCGCAGAGCGGGGCGCCCGCCGTAAAGGCCGCGCTGCACTTCCCGGCACATATCCGCAAGGTGGTTTTCGCCTGCGATGCGGGCATGGGGTCGAGTGCGCTGGGTGCCACGCGGTTTCGAAAAAGGCTCTCCGATGCGGGCATCGGCACGGCGGTCGGCAACTGTGCCGCGGACGGCATTCCCGCCGATGCCGACGTCGTTGTCTGCCAGTCCGTGCTGGCCGGGCGGATCGCCGGATCGGCACAAGGAGCCGCGCTGGTCGTGATCGACAATTTCCTGGCAGACCCGGCTCTCGACGCCCTGTTCGCCCGGTTGGCGCGGCAGGACGGTGCGGACGCCATTCCCCGAGCCGGCGGTCTGCCTGCCGGGACGGCGGATGCACAGCCCTCCGACGCCGGCCTGCGAAGGGCGGGGGATGCCCCGGATCGCATGGCCGCCCCGCAGCCGGACGATGCCGCGGGGCGGTCTCCCGGCGAGGTCTTGCGCCCCGGGAATATCCGAACGGGACTTTCCTCCGAACCCAAGGAAGCCGCGATCCGGCGGGCCGGGGAACTGCTCGCAGCGGGCGGATATGTCGAACCCGGATATGCGGATGCCATGCTGCGCCGCGAGGAGTCGGCAACGACCTATATGGGCATGGGCATCGCCATTCCGCACGGCACGTCCGACGCCAAGAAGTGCGTCCTGCACTCGGGCATCGTGGTGCTGCAATACCCCGGCGGGGTTGCGTTCGGCGACGAAAAGGCATACCTCGTAGTGGGCATTGCCGGCGTGGGGGACGCCCATCTGGATATCCTGGCCCGGCTGGGCGAGGTATTCGGGGACGAAGAACTGTTGCGGAGGCTGACGACCGAAGACGATCCGCAGGCGATATACGAAGCACTGAAATAACTACCTATATGACAACCGGAAAAGTAACGATTACCGCCCCGAACGGCATGCATGCGCGACCTGCGGGCGAACTTGTAAAGTTAATCAGGGGGCTTGCGCCCGCCAGGATCACCCTGCGCACCGCAGCCCGGGAGGCCAGTGCCGTGAGCATTCTTTCGCTCCTGGCATTGGGGCTCAAACACGGCACCGAAGTGGAAGTCTGCGCCGAGGGCGGCGACGAAGCCGCCGCCGTGCGGGCCGTAACGGATTTCATCGCCGGCATCCGCGAATGATGTTCACGATCCGAGGAATCCCGACGGCGGGGATCGCCGTCGGGACAGCGTTCGTGCTGCAACGCCGCGCATCCGCCGCTGCTACGGCCGCGGCAGGCGACCCCGTGGCCGAGGCCGGGCGGTTCCATGCGGCGCTGGAGCGTGCGAAGGCGGAGCTGTCCGCACTGGCGGAAGGCGAGGCTGTTTTCGCCGCCCATCTGGAGATGGCCGGCGACCCGATGCTCGCCGGGCTGGTCGAGGGAAGGATTGCGGAAAAGCACCTGTCCGCCGGGCAGGCGCTCGGCGAAGCCTGCGAAGAGGTGTGCGGCATGTTCGCGGCGCTCGACGACGACTACCTGCGGGGACGTACCGACGATGTGCGGGACGTATGCGCGCGTATCCGCCGCGTCCTGTCGGGCGAAACCGCCCACGATCCCTTTGCCGGGCTGGCTCCGGGGACGATCGTGGTGGCCGACGAGCTGGCGCCTTCGGATACGGCACAGATGGATTTCAGCAGGGTCGCCGGATTGGTGACGGCGCACGGAAGCGTGACGAGCCATGTCGCGATCATCGCCCGGAACAAGGGCATCGCGGCGCTGGTCGGCGTTGCCGGGTGCATGCGGCAGGTCAGAACCGGCGACCGGCTGATAATCGACGGGGAGCGGGGCGAACTGATCGTCGATCCCGATCCGGCTACCGGACGCAAATACGCCGCGCGGCTCGAATCGCTGCGCCAGGATGCGTTCCGCTGCGCGGCGGATGCACAAGCGCCCGCCGTCACGCCCGCCGGGCGGCGGATCACGGTGCTGGGCAATGCCGCGAACGTCGACGAAGTGCGACGCGCGCTCGATGCAGGCGCCGAGGGCATCGGACTTTTCCGGAGCGAGTTCCTCTACATGCAGGGCCCGGCGCTCCCCGACGAAGAGACGCAGTTTGCGGCATACCGTGCCGCGGCGGAGCTTTGCGGGGCACGTCCGCTGACTGTACGGACACTTGACATAGGCGGGGACAAAGCATTGCCCTACATGCATTTCGAGCCGGAGGAAAACCCGTTTCTGGGATGGCGTGCGATCCGGGTTTCGCTGGCCATGCCGGAGCTGTTCCGCACCCAGCTGCGGGCATTGCTACGCGCGAGCGCATTCGGCAACGTGCGGGTGATGTTCCCGATGATAGCTTCGGTCGGGGAGTTCCGCGCCGCCAAAGCGGTTGTCGAGACCTGCATGGCGGAACTCGACGCAGAAGGGGTTGCCTACGACCGCGACATAGCGCTGGGGGTGATGATCGAGACCCCGGCCGCCGTATTCATCGCCGACGAACTGGCTGCCCGGGCGCGGTTTTTCAGCATCGGCACCAACGACCTGACGCAGTACGTGATGGCCGCCGACCGTGGAAACCCCCGCGTAGCCTACCTTTGCGACGCATTCGACCCGGCCGTGCAACGCAGCATCGGCATGGTGCTCGACGCCGCGCACCGGGCGGGTATCGAAGCCGGGATGTGCGGCGAACTGGCTGCCGACCCGCGCGCCACGCAGCGCCTCGTGGCGCTCGGTCTCGGGGAATTCAGCGTCGGCCCCCCGGCCATCGCCCCGTTGAAACACCGTATACGGACTGACAAATAATTTTTATCTTTATCCCAACGTCTAAAACTCGAATTATGAAGAAAACAATGCTCCTGCTCTTCGCCCTCATGCTGTCGTCGGCGATTTGTGCGCAGGATTACCACGTTGTCCTGTGGGACAACACGACGGCACCCACCTCGAACGGGCTTTCGGGCGACGAGGTCGAATCCAAGCCCGGACAGTGGAAAAACACGCAGACGGCCGAAATGTGGATTTACAAGGCCGGGGACAATGCCACGGGACAGGCGCTCGTGTTTTTCCCCGGGGGCGGCTATTCGTCGCTCTCGGTCGGCAACGGACATAAGGAGGCCCAGTGGTTCGCCCGGAACGGCATCACGGCCGCGGTGGTGAAATACCGCCTGCCCAACGGCCACAGCGAGGTTCCGCGCAACGATGCCGACGAGGCGCTGCGCGTGATGCGTTCGATGGCTGCGGAACTGAACATCGACCCCGCGAAAGTGGGGGTGTCGGGGACTTCGGCCGGGGGTTACCTCGCCGGGAGCGTCGGGACGCTTTCGGACGTGAAGCCGGGCTTCATGATCCTCTTCTACCCGGTGATCTCGGCCGACCCGGACAAACGCCATAAGGGGACTTTCGTACAGCTGCTCGGCGCCGAAGATGCCGACAAGCCCCTTGCACAGGAGTTCTCGCTCGAAAAGAAGGTCGATGCCGCCACGCCGCCCACGCTGTTGTTCCATTGCGACGACGACAAGGTGGTACCAGCCGTGAACAGCGCGCTGTTCTACCAGAAGCTCAAGGAACACGGCATCAAGGCCACGCTGCACATCTATCCGTCGGGCGGCCACGGCTGGGGCATGAACTCCCGCTTCCGCTATTACGACGACTGGCAGAAAGCCACGCTCGACTGGCTTTCGACGCTCTGATCCCGCGGCGCCTGCGGCCCGTGAAACGACAAAAGAGGCTCTTTCCAGAGCCTCTTTTTGTTGTGCGATCCTGCCGGCATTCCGGTACGGGAGCCGGCGCCGGTGCCGCGTGCGGCCGATCCCGGGAATCCGGCGGCCGCTGCGCTTATTTCTTGCGGTAGATGACCTCGCAATGCTCGCCCGTGAGGTATTCGACGATATTGAGCACCTCTTCGAGCGAATTGGATCGCTGGTAATTGAACGTATAGCGTTTGTCGCCGTAGCGTCCCGGCACCGAAAGCCGCACGCCGAAGGTCGTCTCGATGTGCGAGATGATCTCGTGCAGCGTAGCGTCGGACATCGTCACCAGGTCGTACTGGGTCAGCACGAGGTGCGAAGCGTTGACCTGCGTAATGGCGAGGTTGTCGTCCGCAGCGTCGTACAGGGCGCGCTGGTCGGGTTGCAGCGTCACCAGGTTGACCCCTGCGGGCGTCTGAAGGCGTACGGAACCGTGTTCGAGGACGACTTCGGCCTGCTGCGAACCTTCGTAGGCCTGCATGCAGAAGGAGGTGCCCAGCACGCGCACGCGCAGTTTGTCGGTGGACACGACGAACGGGGCGGCTTCGTCCCGCGCCACCTCGAAGAAGGCCGCGCCGGCCAACTGCACGTTGCGCTGCGTCGGGCCGAAGGCTTCGGGCAGCGTCAGTTTCGTACGGGCGTTGAGCCACACATGCGTGCCGTCGTCGAGCGTGACGGTCGTCACCGCATCGCCCGTGTTCTCGTAAACCCGGTATATGTCGGGTGTCGAGAGGAAATGCCATGCCGTGCCGGCGCAAACGGCGAGCAGGACGGCAGCAGCGGCCCCCAGCGTCCACCGCACCAGTCTGCGGCGACGGGTGGATCGCTCGCCGGCGACGATACTCCCGATCCGATGGTCGGTGCTGCGCATGAACGACGCGAAGCGCGACAGGTCGGTGCTCTCCTCGAAGACGCGGCGTGCCCCCCACAGGCTCTTCAGTTCGAAGAAGTATTTGCGGTGCTCCTCCGACTCCTCCAGCCACGCGAGAAGGTACTTTTCCTCCTGTTCCGAAGTCTCCCCGGCAAAATATTTTTGTATGACTGAGTCCATTATAATCGTATCGTCCATTTGTTCTGTGTCCGTTTAGTATACAATCCACGGGAGAAATCTACCCAAGCGGATGGGAATTATTTTGTAAAAAAATGAAAAACAGCAGCAGAATCAGCTCCGATTTCGACAATTTTGCCCGCAGTTGCCTCAGGGCAAGGTAAATATGGTTTTCGACCGTGCTCTGCGCAATCCCCATCTGTTCGCTGATCTCGCGGTGGGAGAATCCTTGCAGGTAACTCAGCGAAAAGACCTCGCGGCATTTGGCCGGGAGGGCTGCGATCGCCTCGTTGATACTCGTGCGCAGATCCTGCGAGTAGAGCTTTTCGATGACCGGATTCCGGTCGGGATCGTAATAGGCGTAGCCGATGCTTTCGATACGTTCCTGGTAGTAGGAGCGGTAACTGCACGCATGGCGGTGCTTGTTGACGTAGTTGACCGACTGGTTGTAGACCGAACGCAGCAGGTAGCCGTAGAGCGACTGCCCCGGGTCGAGCGCCTCGCGGCGCACCCATACGTTAACGAATACGTCCTGCACGACGTCCTGCGCCCAGTTCCCGTTCAGGAAGAGGCGTGCGTAGGCCGTCAGCGGCGCATAATAACGGCCGCACATCTCGTCGAAGGCTTCGCGGCTCCCGGCGCGTATGGCGGATATGAGTTCTGCAGGCTCCATGTTCGTATGCACAAAGTTAGAAAATATTTGCAGATTGGCGAGCCCGCCTGCCTTTTTTGTTTTCCGCAGGGCAATAAAAACGGCGGCGGGCATGATACCCGCCGCCGTCGGCTGTCGGTCGCGCCTTCAGGGAACTGCGGGGTGCCAGGCGAAATTCCCGGGCACAGGCGCACCGCCCTGCGGCAGTCAGTTGGCCGACACGAATGTCCTGGTGAGGAGCTCCTTCAGGGTCTCGGGGTTGTTGGTGGTGATGAAATCCATTCCCCATGCGATGCAGGTCATCATGTCCTGCACCGTGTCGACCGTCCATACGTTCGTGACCATGCCGTTGACATGTGCCTCCTTGACCCATCCCGGATTGCCCGAATAAGCCGAGAAGCGGTAGTCGATACCCCCGATGCCGTCCTGCCGGACTGCGGCGGGAGCCAGGTCGCCGTTCAGGTATTGCACCATGGCACCCGGGAGGGCGTTGACGATGCGTTTGCAGGTCGTATAGTCGAAAGCGATGTATTCCACACGGTCGGTCAGCCCCTTTGCCTTTACGGCCTCGATGACGGCATCCGCCGCACGGGCGTTGCCGACGAGGAGTTGTCCATGGCCGAACCGTCGTTGCGGAACACCACGTCGAGCAGGTCGGCCGTCGGAAGGAGCGGCTCGCCGCCGCTGTCCATGGTCGTGGCGTTCGCCGTTTCCGACCAGTCGGAATCGAGGCTGCCGACCGCCTTGACCTTGGCCCAGTAGGAGGTGTTGCTCTCCAGGTTGGTCAGCTCCTGCGACGTTGCCGTGGACGCGATGCCGGTCTTGTAGGCATACTCGCTTTCGGGGGCTGAGGCCGAACCTTTCCAGTAGGCGACCGTGTAGGAAGTCGCATCGGGGACAGCGTTCCATTTGAGCGTCAGCCTGTCGGCCGCCGCTGCGGCGTCGAACGAAACCCCGCCCGGTGCTGCGGGTTTGGTCGCGGGGGTGATGGCCGTGCAGGTGACGACCACGTTGTCCAGCAGGGCGCGTTTCTCGCTCGTCGAGATCACGATGCGGCAATCGGGCGTCACGTTCGTGAGGGTTGCCTCGAACTCGCGGAACCGGGCTTTGGCAGCCGAAATATCCACAGGGTCGGCCGCAGAGACCTCCGTGACCGTGCCGGTGATGGCGCCCTTTGCGCCGAGCACGGCGCCGCGGACGGCCTTGACGAGGATTTTCCCGGCATCGGCGCCCGAACCGTCGTATTTCTCGCTGTAAGCCTGTGCCGAGAAGCGCACCTTGACGGTCGCCGCATCGGGCAGGGCGGTCAGTTCGGGGGTGTAAAGCGAGGCAGCCGCACTTCCGGCGCCCATCTTGACATAGCCCGGGCGGCCTGCGATGTTGCCCGACTTGCCCCAGGCCGCAAGGCCCGTGCCCTCGGTGTAGGGCGCAGCCACGCCGCCGCCGCTGAACACGTCGAACTCATTGGCCGTACAGCGGGTGGCCGAGAACCCCGAAGGATTGTCGCCCGAAGCTGCGGCGTAAGTCCCGCGGTTCGAGCTCGGGGGATAGTAGCCCGCGGCGAAATTGGCGATGTCGCCGCCGTGGATCACCCTGGAGAAGTCTTCCGCCAGGAGGATGTCGCCCGCCTTTGCCGAGCCTGCCGTCGTGGCACCCGCCTGCGGCCCTGCGGCGGCAGTCGCATATGCGAGCGGGTCGGAGAAGAAATCGTTGGTCTTGTCGTCCACGCAGACGTAGTAGGTCGTGGCGGGGGCCAGTCCCGAGAAGGTGAAGCGGAAGCGGTTCCCGGCCGTGATGCCGAAGACGTTCGAGGCATTCCAGCCGACGACCAGATCCTTGCATTCGGCGTCGCTGTAAAGTTTCACGTGGTAAACTTGAGCACTGCTGTTGACACACGCCTGGCCGTCCGCACGGGCCCATTCGACCGTGAGGGTCGAGGAGGTCGCCAGCACTTTCGACACGACGATCCCGGCCTGTACCGGGGCTATGTCCGTCTTCTGCGACACGACGGCGGAGTAGTCCGAATCGTAGCCGGGGTTGTTGTAGCGGCACGCCTTGACCTTCGCGTGGTACTCGGTGCCGGCCTCCAGTTCCTTGAGCAGGTACGAGGCCGAGGTGATGCCCTCCGCTACCGTGGCGTCCTTCTCCTCGGTGCCGTCGGCCCACCATGCCACCGTATAGGAAGCCGCCCCGGGCACTTCGTCCCATTCGAGGGTCAACTTGTCGGAATAGACGGCTTCGGCGTCGAATTTCACGTTCGCCGGAACGGTGAGTTTTTCCAGTTTGGTCTCGCCGTCGTAAACCACGACGATGTCGTCGAGCAGGTAGCGGGTCTTGTTGGCGCCCGCCTGCGCGGGGTTCGACGAGAAGGCGATGCGCGACGTGGGCGAAAGGCCGTCGAGCGTCACCGTGAAGGTCTCGAACCGACCTACGGCCGACGAGATGTCCACGACTTTCGAAGCCACGGCCGTGCCTTTCTTGCTCACGGAGTTGTTCGACCCGAACTCGGCGCCCTCGATGGCCTCGACCACGATGTCGCTGCCGTATACGTTTTCGCCTTCGGCATAAGCGCTGGCCGAGAAACTCACCGTTACGGTCGTGTTCTTGGGCAGGGCCGCCAGCTCGGGCGTATAGAGGATGCCGATACCGCCGCCACCGCCGCCGCACTTGATGTAGCCCGGACGGGTCGAGGTGTTGCCCGACAGCCCCCAGCCTTTCATGCCGACGCTTTCGATGTACTCGGCCGACGTGCCTCCGGTGAATACGTTGAACTCCGTCGTCCAGTTGCAGACCGGACGGTCGCCGTCGGCCTGCGGGTTCTCGCCCGTGGCAGGTTCCCACGTCTTGCGGAACTCGGTACCCGATACGGCGTTGTAACCTGCCGCCGAGCGGACGATGTCGCCGCCGTGGATGAATGCCGCGAAATCCTGCGCCAGCACGATATCTCCGGCCTGTGCCGGGTTGTTCTGCGAGGCTTTGGGCCCGGCCTTGGCCGTGGTCCCGGCGACGACGGGGGTCATGATGTTGCCGAAGCTGGCATTGGTGACCCGGGCGTAGTAGGTCGTTTCGGGATCGAGCCCCGAGAAGGTGAACCTCACGACGGGATAACCCGCCAGGGCGGTGAAGATGCCTTTGTCCGACGCGAGTTTTCCGTCGGCCAGCCAGCTGACATGCAGTTCGCTGCACGCCTCGTCACGGAACAGTTCGATGTTGTAGAGGCGCGTGGCGTCGGTCGCCGCATCTTCGGTATACGACCACTCGTAGGTGAGCGTCGACCCCGTCGCGGCATTGAGCGTGAGCTTCGGGTCGAGTTCGAGGATACCCACTGAGGCCATCAGCATGGCCGGCTGTTCGTTAGCGGTGACGTATACCCAGTCCGAGGTGGAGGAGTAGGGGTAGTTGGCCCTGACGCGGCCATAGTATATCCGGTCGGCCGCTAGGTCGGTGAATTCGTGGTAGTCGATCGCGTCGGTGGTCTTGCAGAGCGCTTCGCTCACGGGGTTCATCTCCCCGTCGACGAGCTGCACGGTGTACGACGTCGCGCCGCGGATGAAATCCCAGCAGATCGTAAGCGACGTGGCCCCGTATTCGAGCAGTTTCACGTTCTTCGGGGTCTTGGACTTGTTGGCCCCCGATATTTCCACGCCGTCGTCCTTGCAGGCCGTCAGCGAGACTGCGGCCGATAGCGAGAAGAGGGCGAACAGAATATATAAAATGCTTTTTTTCATGGTAGTTGTCCGGTTTTAGTATACGAGCTTGATGTCGTCGATGTACCAGCGGCCCGCCTTCACCGAGGAGCCCGAGAACCAGCTGTCGGCCGTGGAGATGAAGAATGCCGGATTGGCTTTCGCGCCGGGATTGGGGATGACGGCCGTGACCTCGACCCACGTGTAGGCGGGGATGTCGAGCGAAACGTAGCTCTTGGTCGAAGCTACGATCTTGTCTAGCGTACCCTTCGAGATCCAGAACCCGTCGTTCTTCTCGCAGATGCCCACCATGCCCTGGTCGGGGGCTGCGGCCCAGATGGCGACCTTGCAGGTCAGCAGCAGGTCGTAGCCCGCGGGGATGTTCAGCACCGGGGAGATGAGGTTGCCCGGCTGCCCGTCGGCATTGTCGCTCGCAGCGCCCAGCTGGATGTAACCCGGGCACATATAGTTCAGGTAGCCTGTCCATCCCTCCATGCCGATGGCGCGGTAGAACGCCGCGTTGCCGTTGCGTACGGTCGAGGTGATGCCGCCGATGCCGGCGTTGGTGCCCGCCGAGACGCTCACCGTCTCGTTGTCGAGGCTCAGGTTGGCCACGGTCTTGTCGGCCGTCGTGACACCCGCCTTCTGGCCGATGCAGTCGCCGCCCCAGGGGAATTTGCCGAAGTTCTGCGTCAGCAGGGGAAGCTCCTCGCCCTGGGCGTCGAACCCGGCGCGGACGATGGTCGAAACGGAGCCGAAATCCTTCTCCGCGCCAGCCTCGTCCGTAGCTTTCACGGCGAAGGTCACGATGCCCTGCTTGGTGGCGGTGCCCGTCAGGGGCACTTCGATGTAGCCGTTGCCGGCCGTCGGGAGCGAATAGCTGCCGCTGGCGGCCGTGATCCCGTCGCCGCCGGTCTGCGTCACCGTGACGGTGTATTTTTCCGTGCCGAGCGCCTTGATGTAGGGGATGCGGAGCTTGGCCCCGGCTTCCGCGTTGAGTTTGAGCATACCCGAGACGTCGAACTGCTGTCCGTTGTCGAAGGGTTTCCACTCGAAGATACCGTTGTCCTGCCTGATGGCGATGGCGACGTTCTCTTCGCCGCAGCCGTGCAGGTAGATGGTGGCATTACGCTCCTCGGAGGTGTTCTGGTCGCAGGTGACCGTCACCTTCTGGTAGGTGCCGGGGTCTCCCTTGCCCGAGAGCTGGTCGACATGCACCCAGCCGTAGGCGTTCGTCCACTCGCGGCTGTCGGGAGTGTCGCTGATTTGCCAGTCCCCCGTGGCGCGGATCGTAAACGTATCGCTCGATTCGACGTACGGGAAACTCATCTCGCGCAGGTTGCGTTTGAGGAACCCCTGGTCGTCGTCGCTGCACGCGGCAAGACCGCAGATCCCGCCCAACGCGAGAACTATCGTCAGTTTATGAATAAATTTCATCATGATTGGATCGTTAGTTTGTTTGTAAAACCGATAAAAAAAATCAGAAACCGACTCCGGATACACTGCCGGATGTCAATTTCCTACACGGTTTCTAACGATATCGAATGACTTGCACTGCAAATATAGCAATTTTCCGGGATTCGCAAGAAAAATGTTTAAAATTTTACGAACCTTGCGGCGAAAAACCGAAAAATAAAATATCTGTAATATATAGGTATAAAAATTTGCATTGCAATTTTGTGAAAAAAGCTTCCGGCATTGGGTAGTTTGCCCCGGTCGCTTGTATCTAATGCAGACCGGACGGAAAACGCCGGCCGCAACCGACCCAATGCAAACTAAAAAAACGATTATTAACCGGAAACTTTAAAACAACTTCGACGATGTCTGACTAATCCCTCCCCCTACACCAGCACTACACGGTTTTTTATCGGACGACGGATGACTTGCAAGGTTCTGTCCGCCGTATCGGAACGAATTTCCCCGGAGCCCGCCTGCACGGCGCGGCTGCGGACGTGCTTTGCACGCGGCAGCGGGAAATAACCAATTAACCGAATTGAAACTATGAAGAAATTATTCCATAAAGGACTATGTCTGGTCATGGTGCTCTGCGCGGGGGCTTTCGGCTGCTATGCCGCCCAAGGATCGCTCCCCGGTGCGCAAGGGCAGGGGTATGACCTGAATTTATCCTACTCGCGGACGACGCTCAAGGCCGTTGCCGATGCTATTACGCAACAAGTGGGCATCGCCTTCTCCTACGAAACGGCACTGGCCGGCTATCCGATGGAGAACCTGGAGGTCTCGGAGAAGGGTGCCACCATCGAGGCCATCCTTGCCGCCGTATTCACGCCTCGCGGCATCGACTACCGGGTGGTTGACAAAGTGGTCGTGCTGACGCGCAGCACGCGCCCCGTTCCGGCAGCCAGTGCCGCCGCCAAATCGGAGGTGAAAGGGGTCGTCCGCGACGCTGCGGGCAACCCGATGATCGGCGTGACGGTCACTATCAAGGGGACGCTGGTCGGCGTCTCGACGGGTGTCGACGGCGGCTATGCGATCCCGGCCGACGGGAACGCCACGCTGCTCTTCTCGTATATCGGCTACCGCCCCCATGAGGAGGTGGTAGGGCGCCGCACGCAGATCGACGTCACGATGCAGGAGGACGAGCTGGTGATGGACGAAGTAGTCGTCGTAGGCTACGGCACGCTCAAGAAACGCAATATCGTGGGCGCGGTCGAGAACCTTTCGGGCGACGCGGTCGAAAACCGGCCCAATGCCAACATCACCCGTTCGTTGCAGGGCCAGATCCCCGGCCTGAACATCGTGCAGGTCGACGGTAAGGCCGACCATGCCGGCGAAGTCACCATCCGCGGCGTGAACAACACGTTCAAGGCCCGTGTGAGCGGCGGTGAAAAGACCAACAAACTCGGACAGGGCGGCGGCGCGCTGGTGCTCATCGACGGTGCCGAAGGCGACATGGGTTCGGTGAACCCCGACGACATCGCCTCGATTTCGGTGCTCAAGGACGCTTCGTCGGCCGCAGTATACGGCGCCCGCGGCGCATTCGGCGTGATCCTCATCACAACCAAGAACCCCGAGAAGGGCAAGGTGCGCGTGAGTTACAACGGCTCCGTATCGCTGCACCGCCGCACGGTGATCTGGGAGGACAACGTGGTCACCGACCCCGTGCAGTGGGTCGATGCCTTCCGCGAGTCGTATCTCAACTCCTCGCCGACGGCGACCGTACCGTCGCTCTTCAATAACTACATGCCCTATTCGAACGCCTGGTTCGAGGAACTCAAGCGCCGCCGTGCCGATCCGACGATGGACAACTACGACATCGACGCCAACGGCAACTACAACTACTACGGCGAGACCAACTGGCTCAAGGAGATCTACAAGTCGGTGAACTATTCGACCACCCACGCCGTCAGCATCCAGGGCGGCCGCGAAGGGGTCAGTTACTACATTTCGGGCCGTTACTACAACCAGGACGGCATCTACAAGGTGGGCGAGGAGACCTACAAGAAGTATAACCTCCGCGCCAAGGGTTCGATCCGCATCCGCCCGTGGCTGACGCTGGACAACAACACCAGCCTGATGAGCAGCAAGTACCACCAGCCCATGGTACACTACGGCCAGCAGGTGATCTCGCGCCAGATCGACATGTTCGCCTTCCCGTTCGCCCTGCTGAAGAACCCCGACGGTACCTGGACGCAGACCGCGGCCAAGACCGGTTATGCGGCCTTTGCCGAGGGCACCTCGTGGCAGGAGAACAACAAGCTCGAAGTGGCCAACACCACGACGTTCAACTTCGAATTCGTCCCCGACGTCTTCAAGGTCTCGGCCGACGTGACCTACAAGGGCTCCCGCTGGTCGCGCGACCGCATGGAGAACCTCTACACCTACTACACCGGCGTGAACGTTTCGGGGCAGGACAACAGTTTCTCGTCGCTCGAAAACTGGACGTACCGCTCGGACTACATCTCGACGAACATCGTCGGTACGGTCACGCCCAAGCTGGGTGCCGACCACGACCTGAACGTGGTCGCCGGATGGAACCTCGAGGACTACGACTACCGCACGCAGAAGACCTACCGCCAGGGCAACCTCTATCCCTCGAAGCCGAGCTTCACGCTCATGGACGGCGAGTATTACTCGACCACCTCGGGCGGCTACACGTGGGGGCTGGTCGGATTCTTCGGCCGCGTCAACTACGCCTATGCAGGCCGCTACCTGGCCGAAGTGAGCGCCCGTTACGACGGGTCGTCGAAATTCCCGTCCAGTTCGCAGTGGGGCTTCTTCCCCTCGGCATCGGTCGGATGGCGCCTCTCCGAAGAGCCGTGGCTCAAACCGCACGTCGAAGGGTGGCTGGACAACTTCAAGGTTCGCGCCAGCATCGGTTCGCTCGGCAATGCCAACATCGACCCCTACCAGTACCTCGAGACCATGACCGCTTCGGGCAGCGCCTCGATCGCCAAGTCGTCGGTCATCATCAACGGCCAGAACGTACCTTACACGTCGGTGCCCAGCCTGATCCCCGACGACATCACCTGGGAAAAGGTCACCACCTACAACATCGGCCTCGACCTCGACCTGTTCCACAACCGGCTTTCGTTCACCGGCGACTACTACCGCCGCAATACGACCGACCTCTACACCGTCGGCCCGAACCTCCCGCAGGTACTCGGTAGCGCCGCGCCCTACGGCAACTACGCCAGCCTCAAGACCAAGGGATGGGAGCTGAGCCTTTCGTGGCGCGACTCGTTCAACCTGGGCGGCAAGCCGTTCAGTTACAGCATCAAGGGTATGCTGTGGGACAGCCGCAGCTGGATCACCGACTACTATAACGAAACGGGCGACCTGACGACCTACTACAAGGGCATGGAAATCGGCGAGATATGGGGTTTCCGCACGGCGGGCATCTACGCCAGCAACGCCGACGCCCTGAACGGCCCGGCCTACAACTTCTTCAAGAACGGCGAGATGTTCCGCGCCTATGCCGGCGACCTGCGCTTCGTCGACGTGGACGGCGACGGCATCATGACCAAGGGCAACCGCACGCTGTCCAACCACGGCGACCTGGAGATCATCGGCAACCAGTCGCCGCGCTACCAGTACAGCATCAACATGTCGCTGAACTGGAACGGCATCGGGCTTTCGATGCTGTGGCAGGGCGTGGGCAAGCGCGACTGGTACCCGTGGACGGAGTCCGGATTCTTCTGGGGCAAATGGAACCGCGCCTACAACTCGCTGATGAAGACACAGACGGGCGACAACGTGGTTCGGATCGACAAGAGCACCGACAACTGGCGTGTCACCAACATGGACAAGAACCCCTACTGGACACGCATGGTATCGCTCGCCGCCAACCGCAACGACGGCCCGCTGACGTGGGAGAACGACCACTACCTGCAGGACGCTTCGTACATCCGACTGAAGAACATCACCATCGACTACACCTTCCCCAAGCACATCTGCAAGAAGCTGCGCCTCGAGGGGCTGAAGGTCTACCTGTCGGGCGAGAACCTCTTCACCCACTCGCCGATGTTCAAGCACACGGACATGTTCGACCCCGAAGTCATCACCAGCGGCGACTCCGATTTCGCAGCCTCGACCACTTCGGGCCTGAACGGTACGGGTAACGGCTATTCCTACCCGATGCTCAAAACCGTGACCCTGGGTATAAACGTAACATTTTAACCGACAGCAACCATGAGAAAGATACTGCTATATACGCTGACGACCCTCGCTGCCGCAGGAATGGCCTCCTGCGAGGATTTCCTGACGCGCGACACCTACGACCAGATCGGCAGCGACGAGTTCTGGAAATCGGAAACCGACCTGGAACTCTATGCCAACGGTTTCATCCAGAAGATGATCCCCGGCGACGGAACCATTACGCGCGGCGACATCTATGCCGACTACTGCGCCGTGGACATCCCGACCGACCTGCTGCGCCCCGACGGCAACGTCTCGCCTGACAACCAGACCGGATGGGCTGAGAGCAACTGGACGAACCTTCGCCGCGTGAACTACATGCTCGACAACATGCACAAGTGCAGGGGGCGTGTGAGCGACGAGATCTACAACCACTACGAGGGCGTCGCCCGTTTCTGGCGCGCCTGGTTCTACTACGACAAGGTGCAGACCTTCGGCGCCGTGCCCTGGTACGACTTCACGATCGCGGCCAGCGACAAAGAGGCGATGATGAAACCCCGCGACAGCCGCGAGTACGTCATGGACAAAGTGCTGGAAGACCTCACCTTCGCAAGCACCTACTGCCTCTCCGACGCCAAGTTCACCAAAGGCTCGGCGCTCATCAACAAGTGGGTGGCGCTGGCCTTCAAGTCGCGCGTCTGCCTCTATGAAGGCACCTTCCGCAAGTACCACTCGCGCGAGCCGTCGTCCGACAAACCGTGGCAGGCCGAGTATAACGCCGACAACAAATTCCTGCGCGAGGCCGCTGCCGCCGCCAAGGAGATCATGGACAAGGGGCCCTATTCGCTCGTCACGGGCGATGTGAAGACCGCCTACCGCTCGCTCTTCACCAGCGCCGGGCTGCTCACGCAGGAGGTGATCTTCGGCCGCGAGTACAGCAAGGAGCTCTCGGCGTTCCACGAGACCAGCTGGTACTACTATTCGCCGACCTACGGTGCCAAGATCGCCATGACCAAGAAGTTCATGAACACCTACCTCACGACCCGGGGCACGCCGTTCACCGACATCGACGGTTACCAGACCATCGACTTCATCCGCGAGTTCGACGGCCGTGACGCCCGCATGGCGCAGACGGTCATCAGCCCGACCTACAAGATGAAGATCAGCGGCCGCGAACGGCTCTATTCGCCCAACTGGAAAGTGACCCGTACGGGCTACCATCCGATCAAGTGGTCGATCGACGACGATGCCGACAACGTGCTGTCGAAGGCCGCGAGCTGGAATTCGCTGCCGATCCTCCGCTATGCCGAGGTGCTGCTGAACTACGCCGAGGCGAAGGCCGAGCTGGGCGAAATGGACGCCGCGGTATGGGATCAGACCATCGCGCAGCTGCGCAGCCGTGCCGGCGTGACCCCGGTCGTCCCGGACAAGGCCGACCCCTACATGGAGGCCTATTTCCTCAATACCGTGACCGACAAGTGGATACTCGAAGTGCGCCGTGAGCGCGGCATCGAGCTCTGCCTCGAAATGGGGCTGCGCTGGGACGACGACATGCGCTGGCACATGGGCGACCTGCTCACGAGCGACAACAACCCCTGGACGGGCATCTGGATCGGCAACACGGGCTACACCTACGATTTCACGGGGCAGAGCACCGACGACAACGGCGATCCCGTACCCGACTTCTACATCCGCCCGGGCGAGGATACCGAACATTCGATCGCCATTTCCAATACGGGGGCCAACCAGACCTTCTCGCTCAACGCCGCGGGGAATATCGTCTGGGAGTACAAGCGCACGTGGGGCGAAAAGAAATACCTGCGTCCGATCCCCCAGACGGCGATCACCCGCAACCCGAACCTCGAACAGAACGCGCTCTGGAAATAAGCAATAAAAAACTCAGGATATGAAAACGAAAATCATGTTATTATGCTGTATGGCGGCGACGCTGATGCTGGCATGCAGCAACGACAAGTCCGGCGGGCATGACGGCGACGAGGGAGTCGAAACCGAAGTCAACGGCACGCAGCTCGACGGCAATACGACCCTCTACGGACTGGTGACCGACACGTCGGGAAACCCCATCCCGGGCGTGGTCGTGTCGGACGGCTACGGCTGCGTCACGACCGATGCCAACGGCGTCTACCAGATGGAGCGCTACAAGAAGGCGCGCTTCGTACATTACAGCACGCCGGCAGGGTATGCCATCAACACGTCGGCAGACAACTACCCGCTCTTCTACGCCGAGATCGTCCATAAGAACATCGCCGACCGCCACGACTTCGTGCTGACGCCGCTGCCGGCCCCGGAAAGCGATTTCACGCTGGTCTGCATCGCCGACCCGCAGTGTGCGACCACGGCCGAGATCAGCCGCTACGTCAACGAGACGATCCCCGACGTCGAGGCTACGGTCGACGCTTACAAGGCCAAGGGCACGCCGGTCTACGGCATCACGCTCGGCGACATCGTCTTCGACACGCCCGACCTGTGGAGCAACATGAAGGAGTCGATGGCCAATCGCAACCTGCCCGTCTTCCAGACCATCGGCAACCACGACCATCTGCAGACCGAGACTTCGGACGACAATGCCGCGGCCAATTTCGAAACGCAGTTCGGCCCGCGCAACTATTCGTTCAACCGCGGCGACGTGCACATCGTGTCGATGGACAACGTCCTCTACGAAGGCAAGAAAAAGTACAAGGGCGGCATCACCGACAGGCAGCTCGAATGGCTGCGCCAGGACTTGTCGCACGTAGACAAGGACAAGCTCGTGATCTTCTGCGCGCACATCCCGTTCCGCGGGGGTACGAGCGTGACGGACGAGAGCCACGAGAACTACGACGGCGTGCTCGACCTGCTGTCCGGGTTCTCCGAGGCGCACATCATGATCGGCCATACGCATTACCACCAGAAATACATCCACAAGCGTAACGGGAAGACGATCCTCGAACATGTCCACGGCGCCGCCTGCGGTGCATGGTGGACGGCGAACATCTGCGCCGACGGCACGCCGAACGGGTACAGCGTCTACGAGATCTCGGGCAACACCATCGCCAACCAGTACTACAAGTCGACCAACAAGGAAGCCGACTATCAGATCCGGGCCTATTCGGCCACGCAGGTGTTCGGCAAGTCGGGCAGCCTCACCTTCGGCTGGGCGGCCAACGCCCCGGCCATGAACGATGCGAAGTGCATCGTGGCCAACGTATGGAACTCCGACGCCTCGGGCAACTGGAAAGTCTCGCTCTGGCAGAACGGCACGAAGGTCTGCGACATGACCCGCGTCAAGACCTACGACTACTGGGCCTATGCCTACCACGTGCTCTATTACAGCAAGAGCGTGGGCACGACCTGGGGCAAGAACCTCGACCACTACTATTACGGGAACCTGGCGTCGGGAACGCCCGGGGCCGCCGATTTCGAAATCGTGGCGGAGGACGGCATGGGCAATACCTACCGCACCTCGAAGCTCCAGACCGACTTCACCGGCTTCTGACCCTCCCGCTTCCTAAAAGCGATGCCGCGCCCCAAAAAAGGGCGCGGCATTTTTCTTGCCGGTTCACAGGCGCGGTTGCAGGCACGTCGCCTCCCGGGCGCAGGTTCCTCCTCCCGCCTTGCGGGAACCCCGTCGCCGCCCCTATACGGCGGCGTTCCGTCCCGGGCGGTCAATACCAGCCTTCGGTCTGCGTGAGGTTGTAATTTCGGCTCATGGCCGCCTGCGTGATGGGCCATAGCAGTATGTTGGGGTTCTTGTCGCGCTGCGCCGCGATGTCGGCGCTGTACTCCCATATCTTGTCCGTGCGCAGGAGCATCCACCAGGTGCGGCCTTCGCCGACCATCTCCCTGAGGTATTCGTCGACGATCGCCTGCAGGACGGCTTCGGGCGACGTGTCGGTGTAGTAATCCTTCCGCCCGTAGGCCCTGGCGGCCAGCGGTGCCAGGGCTTCGAGCGCACCCGCGTAGTCCTTCCCGTAATACCGGGCTTCGGCCGCCATCAGGAAGGCTTCGCCGTAGCGGTAAAGGATGAAATCCGAGTCGAAAATGCGTGTGCCGTTGTCCACGCGCCCCATCAGTTTCTCCGTCCAGCCGATCCTGCGGCCGCCCGTGCCGTAATCGGCCGTGCGGCAGGTCAGCGCTGCACGCGTATCGGCGGGATCGGCCTGCAGCAGGGCCCGGTAGGTGTCGGTATACCACCACCACTGGTTGCCCCCGGTGGTGGGGACGGGGTTGTTGCGGTAGGCCGCTTCGACGTAACTCTCGTTCCAGCCGAGGTAGTAGGCCGGGCCGTTCAGGGCTTCCGACACATCCTGGTGCACGGCGAAAATGACCTCGCGGCCGCATTTGTTCGACGAACTGAAAATATCGGCATACGCGGGCTCGAGCAGGGCGTCCGACAGGCCGAGTTCCCCGAGCGCCTCTTGGGCCATCGCCAGGTAAGCCTCGCCCCCGGCCTGCATACGGTACATCCACAGGGCATAGTCGGCCTTCAGCATCGCCACGGCGGCCGGCGTGGCCACGGTCTTGTCCGACGTATCGGCGACGTACCTTTCCGCGTCGGCAATGTCGCGTTCCACGCGCATCAGCACTTCCGAGACGGGGGTGCGTCCGAGGAACAGCTCCGTGTCGGTCGATTCGTAGCCCCAGAGCGGCAGCGGGGCATCGCCCCAGATGCGTGCGATCTGGAAGAAGCAGTACGCGCGGATGAAGTGGGCGTTCCCCAGGCAGAAGGCCCGCGGTTTCTCCTTCAGCCCCATCGCCGGGACATGCCTGATGACCAGGTTTGCCTGGTTGACCGTCGTGTAGAGCGCCGTCCAGTCGGCATACTCGTTGACCGAGCTCATGGTGCTGGTGCGCACCTGAGACTGGTCGACGCCGTTGAGCGTGTTGTGCGTCCCCGGGCCCCACAGCCCGTTGCGCAGCTCGCCCCAGCAGAGGTAGACGTCGTTCATGCTCTTGAGCGCGCTGCGCAGGTAGACGTACAGCCCGTAGGTGGCCGACGTGGCGTCGCTCTCCTCTTTCCACATGTTGCTGGCCGAGAGCTTGTTGTCCTGCATGATGTCCAGGTCGCCGTGGCAGCCGCCCGCCCCGTATGCGCAGAACAGCAGCGCGACTCCGGCTATAGTCTTTCCGAATTTCGTTTTCATGGCAGTAGGGTGTCAGAACGTGAGTTTGGCCGTGAAGAGCACTTTGCGCGTCGGCGGGTAGGGACTGAACCCGGTGTCGTAGGTCGACGACGCGGTGTAGAGGCCGCCGGTGGTCGCGGCCTCGGGCGAGACCCCGTGCACGGCCGTCCAGTAGCAGAGCGTGTTGCCCGAGACGGTGAGCGTCACGTCGCTTATGTGCAGTTTGCGCAGCCACGCCTTCGGGAGCGACCACGAGAGCGAAACATCGCGCAGGCAGAGGTAGTCGGCCTTCTCGACGAATATGTCGGACGTGCGCCCGTAGTTGCGGTTGCCCCAGTCCGTATCGTTGGCCGTGAAACGGGCGTAGCGTGTATCGTCGCCCGGCTGCGACCAGCATTTTTTCACCTCGTTCACCAGGTTGTAGTTGCAGTTGCCCATCGTCGACTGGAAATAGCGCATCTGCATGTCGTTGTGCACCGAATGTCCCAGGGCATAGTCCATGTAGACGTTCAGCGTCCAGTTCCGGTAACGGAACGTATTGCCGATGCCGCCCGTCGAGTGGGGCAGGGCATACCCCAGCAGGAACTGGTCTTCGGCGTTGATGATCTGCCGGCCGTCCATGCGCGTCGATCCCGGACGGTCTTTCCACTCGTAGTCGCCGATGTCTTTGCGCCCGGCTATCTGCCGCCGGTCGCTGCGCCGGTAGCCGCGCGACTGCGTGTCGTACCGGGCCGCGTCGGCCTCCTCCTGCGTCTCGATGATGCGCTCTGCGACATAGCCGAAGATACGCCCCATGCGCTCGCCCTCGGCGATGCCCCCGAACTGGCTCCCGTCGCCGACCGAGATGCCGTTGATGCGGTTGCGGGGATTGCCGTTGTCGGGCAATTCGAGCACGCGGTTCATGTTGTAGCTGTACGTGAAATCCGTCCTCCACGAAAAACCCTTGCGGTCGATGTTGACCGACGACAGCGACAGTTCCGTGCCGTAGAACCTGACACGCCCCAGGTTGGTCGAAACCGAGTTGTAGCCCGTCGTATTGGGGAGGCTGACGTCGAACAGCAGGTCGCGCGTCTCCTTGTTGTAATAGTCGAGCGCCAGCGTGATGCGGTTGTCCAGCAGCCCGAGGTCGATGCCGGCGTTGAACTGGAGGGTCTTCTCCCAGATCAGGCCGTTGTTGGGCATCGTATTGGTCGTGGTGGTCGCGTTGCCGTTGTAGGTGTAGAGCGAATTGTAGCTGCCGTAGGTGTCGTACAGCCCGATCCCGTTGTTGCCCGTCAGCCCGTAGCTCACGCGCGCCTTGAGCATGCTGACCGCACTGTTTTCGGGCCAGAACCCCTCCTTGCTGACCACCCATCCGGCCGATGCCGCCGGGAAATAGCCCCAGCGGTGGCCTGCGGCGAATTTCGACGAACCGTCGATGCGCATTGTCGCGGCGAGGAGGTAACGCCCGCCGTAGTCGTAGTTCACACGCCCGAAATAGGAGATCAGACACTCCCGCGTGCGGGTACTCTTCGGATAGTTGGCGATGTTCGAAGTCCCGGCGTCGAGCACGGGCAGCTTGTCCGACACGGCACCCTGCACCCGCACGTCGAAGCTGTTGAGTTTGTCGAGCATGTATTCGTAGCCCGCCACGGCACCCAGGCGGTGCCCGTTGCCGAACGTACCCTTGTAGTCGGCATAGGCCTGGAAATCCATGCGGTTGGTCTCCGAAAAGCCCTCTTTCATGGGCCGTATGTTCGAGCCCGTCGTGGGGTTGTCCTCGACATAGAAATAGCTGCGCGTATGGCGGTTGTAGTTGGTGAACTGCCCGACCAGGCGCAGCCCGTCGAACACCTCCCAGTCGAGGTTGATCGTGGCCGTCGAACGCTTGATCGTCGACCCGGCATTGTGGTAGTAATAGGCGTAGTAGGCGGCCGGTATCGTCGTGTTGTTGGTGCCCAGCGCGGGCGTGCCCGCCAGCTCCTCGCCCGCCTCCTCGCCGTACCAGTCGCGGTGGGTGTTAGGGACGGAGAGCCCGCGTATGACCGAGTTGCGCAGGCTGAGCGGCGCACTCTCGAAGGTCTGCTGCTCGATCTGCGAATAGTCGAATGTCGTCGAGGCCCTGAGCCGCCGCGTCACCTGGAAGGTCGTGTTGCCGTGGAACGTGAAGCGCGAATAGCCCGTCGTGATCCCGATCCCGCTGTCGTCCGTATAACCCGCCGAGGCGGCGTATTGGATGTTGTCGCCGCCCCCGTCGATGCCGACGTAGTAATTCTGCCAACATGCGTCGCCGAACCATTGGCTCTGCTGGTCGTTGTCCTCGAAGACGATGATGCGCCCGGGGTTCACCGGGTCTTCGACCCATTGGTAGCCGGCGGGAACCTGCTCGTCCGGCCGGAGGTAACGGGTCGTCCAGAGCGATTTGGCCGTATTGCCCGTGCCTGCCGACTGTTCGCCGCCCAGCACCGATGCCGGATCCATGCCGCCGCAATACCCCTCCATGAGCGCCGGACGCACCGTGAGGATGTAATCGCGGGCGTTCATCAGGTCGAACTTCGTGGCGGGCGACGCCCAGGCCCACTGCCCCTCGAATACGATCCGGGGGCCGAGGTGTTTCGAACCTTTCTTCGTGGTGATGAGGATCACGCCGTTCGACGCGCGGGAACCGTAGATGCCCGCCGCCGCGGCGTCCTTGAGGAACGAAACGGATTCGATGTCGTTGGGGTTCAGCCCGGCCATTTCGCGGACTACGCCGTCGACCAGCACGATCGGGTCGTTCGACTGGTTGATCGACGATCCGCCGCGGATCAGGAATTTGGGGTCTGCGCCCGGTGTCGCATCGGTCGTGGCGACCCTCACGCCGGGGATGCGTCCCTTCAGGGCGTCGCCGACCGAATTGACGGGGATACCCTCCAGGAGATGCCCGTCGAATTTGCTGATGGCCGCAGTCACCGTCCTGCGCGACTGCGTGCCGTATCCGACCACCACCACGTCCTCGAGCACGGCTTCGTATTCCTCCAGTACGACGTCGATGGCCGACCTCGTCCCGATGCGTTCCTCCCGGTCGGCATAGCCTATGTACGAGAAAACGAGGGTGGCTTCCGGATCGGCGAAGATCCGGTAATTGCCCTCCGCCCCGGCCGAAACGCCCCGCATCGTATCCTTCACGACGACCGAGGCGCCGACCAGCGGCATCCCCGAGCCGTCCTTGACGCGCCCCGTCACGAGTACCAGCTGCGAACGCGCGGAATCCGTGTCGTAGGTCAGCACCACGATGCGGTCGACGACCTTGTAACGGAATCCCCGTCCCTTGAATACCTTTTCCAGGATATGTTCCAGCGGCGCCGCGGTTTCATGCACCGACACGTCGCCGAGCGGCATCTGCGACAGTGCCGATTCGTAGGAGAACAGTACGCCCGTCTGTGAGGTGACGGCCTCCGTGAAGGTCAGCACCGTTGCGGATCCGAGCGTGAGATCCACAGCGTAGGTCTTTTGTGGCGAGGCATTTCTGCCGTCATCCGTAGCATGGGCCTGCGGACACATGCCGGTCAACAGGAGAAGAAATACCAATTCCAGCTTGGGGATGGAATTTTTCTTCATATTTTAAGGTTCGTGAAGCGTGTTCCGGGTTGTGCGGTGCAAAAGGCCTGCGGTGGTCGGCCGCAGGCCCCGTATCATTCGTTGCGGATCACCTCGCAATGCGTTCCGGTCATGAACTCGACGATGTCGACGACCTCCTCGAGCGAATTGCTCCGCAAGTAGTTGATGTCATAGCGTTTGCCGTCGTCGGGCGACATGATGCGTATGCGTACGCCGTAGCTCTTTTCGATGCCGGCGATGATCTCCGTGATCGTGGCGCCCTTCATCGTGACCAGGTTGTAACGCCTGGTCACATAGAGCGGCGCGTTGATTTCGGCCACCTCCATGTCGCCCATCCGGGCGTCGTACACGGCGCGCTGGTTGGGATGCAGCCGCACGAGGTTGTCGCCGCCGGGGGTTTCGAGGCGTACGGCGCCGCGTTCGAGCACCACCTCCGTGAACGGGTCGCCGGCGAGCGCCCGGACATTGAAGGCCGTGCCCAGCACCCGGATCGCCAGCTCGCGGGTCTCCACGACGAAGGGATGCCGCGCATCGTGCGACACGTCGAAATAGGCCTCGCCGTCGAGCCGCACGATCCGCTCCCCGTCCCCCTTGCCTACGGCATAGCGCAACTCGGTGCCGTCTTGCAGCCACACCTGCGTCCCGTCCTCCAGATGCAGGACGGCCACGTCGCCGGTATGGTTGGCATAGGACTGGAACCGCCCGGCTTCCGGCAAGCGCAGACCTGCCAGCCAGGCTGCTGCGACCGCGATCACGACCACGGCTGCCGCAGCCGCTGCGGACATCCAACGCCGCCATGCGAACCGCGCGGGGCGCTGCATGGCGTCGTCGGCGTCGATACGCGCGTTGAGCCGCCGTAGCATGGCATCGCAGCGCTCGCCGGTGGCGGGGGAGATGAGCGTCCTGTGTGCGCTCCATACGGCCGCGACTTCGAAAAACAGGCTGCGGTTCTTCTCCGAGGCTTCGAGCCAGGCATATACCTCCCGGTCTTCGGCCCCGCTCGTCCGGCGGACGAGGTATCTGTATAGCAGTCCCTCCATGTCGGTTATGGTAGGGGTATCTGTATGGCGTTCCAATATGTATACTTTTAGGGTGTTACCTATACTATACAGCCATAGGCACAAAAATACCTAGTCTGTTTTCACTTTTTTTTCGAAAAAGTGCATTTTTTCTGGAATCCCGGGAAATACGGGTCGAGGACGAAGCTGCGCAGGGCTAAAGGTAATAAAAATATCCGGGCTTCAAAGCCCGGATATCATCCCGGCCGCACCTCCGGCACAGGTGCCGGGCAGGATACGGAACGGTTCGGTCAGTTCCATTTGCCCAGCAGCTTGCGGGGGTAGTTCGTGCAGATGGCGTAGAGTTTGTCCTTGTAGGCCAGGTAGTAATCCATGTCGACATCCAGGTCGGCATTGTATACGCTGAGCTTCAGCCCCGCATCGAGGAATTTCTGCACCGAATAACCGTTCTTGTTCACGGTCTTCCCCTCGAAATAGAGGTTTTCGGTCGAGAGGTTCGCCCACGGATAGCCGTAGGAGATGTAATCGGCCGGGTTGCGGAAGCTCATCCACCCGGCATTGCTGCCCACGGCGCCCGCCGCGGCGAGCGAACGCTGCCAGATGGTGACAGGGCTGCTCGAACTGATTTTCGTCGCATTGCCCGTGACGATGAACTCGCAGAAATTCTGCGCGCCCATCTCTTCGATGATCTCGCACGCCCGCTCACACGCCCTGGCCGAAGCCTCGCGCCCCTCTTCGGTCGATTTGCCGTCGATGGTAATGTTCTTCACGTCGAGCCACAGGCGCGTGGTTCCCGCCTCGAGCACCACGTCGATGAAGTCGGCCAGCGAGGGCAGCTGTTCCCCGTTGGCCAGCGTCCCGGCGGCACGCAGTTCGGCGAGCGTATGCTCCCACGGCTTGAGGTTGTTGATGTAACACCCCGCCGATGCGTGCGCCACCACGACATCGTCGTCCTTCGTAAGGTAGATGTCGCACTCCGACGCGTAGCAGCCCAGCCCGATGGCATAGTTGAGCGCCGCCACCGAATTGTCGGGGAACTGCCGTGTCCCGGCCTCCGTCGAACCGCCGCGGTGCGCGACGACACGGTTGCCGACCTCGGCCGGGGTTTTGATCTCGGTGCCGGGCTTCGACGGCCCCGTCCAGTCCTTCAGCGGATCTTCGTCGTCGCTGCATCCTGCCGCCAGGCCGGCTGCGACAAGGGTGAGGAGCATAAGCATTTTATAGTATTTCATAGGTTTTTCTTTTTTTATTCGTTGTCGTTCCATGGCCGGAGCCCGGGCCGGACTGGGGCGTTCTCCCGTCCGGCCCGCTCCGGATTCAGAAATTCTCGTAATTTTTCACACAGCGCACCGCGGCTCCCGAACCGTTGCCCACGTCGAACCCGTCGTCGAATACCATATCGGCCGAGGTCGTACAGTAGGCGCGCCACAGGGCCATCTTCGAGGCCGTCGTCTGTCCCATCATCGGAATCAGACAGTAGAAGCGCACGTTGCCCGAGTTGGCGCAGTAGTCGTAGCCGCTCTTGTAGAGGCGCCACCCCTGCGGGTAGAGGTTGAAAGCGAAGGCCTCGGCACCGTTCGAAATAACGGTCGCGGGGTTGAACTCGGCGTCCTGCCACTCCTTGCAGCGCAGGTGCGCCGCCACATTGGCCGCATTGCCCGAGGTCATGGCGCCGTACGATGCCGTCGCAGCCGCCACGGGGTAGTCCGAATAGCTCTTCGACGACTCCGCCACCGCGTAGATCAGGTCTTTCCAGTCGGACATGTTGGCGATATGCCAGCCGTAGGGACAGATGCCCTGCACCTGCATCGAGAGCGACGGGTGGTCGGCCTCGGCCTGCGTATTGCCGCCGTCGGAGGCCGCGTAGTCTTTCAGGTCGGCCTTGAGGATCGGTTCCAGCGTGATGCTGTTGCCCACGGCATCCACGACCACCGTCCCGGCGCCTCCCAGCGGGAAAGGCATCAGCAGGGCCGCGCTCAGCGCGCCGGCCGGGTCGCCCGTCAGCGTTTCGTACGAACTGTAAAGGCGTCCGTAGACCGAAGCGCGCGTCGTCACGCCGTCGGGCATCATCAGCTCCTTGAGCGTCCCGCCGTTCTCCTCGGTGTCATAGGCCGGGTTGCGCATCGAATACTCCGCTTCGTCGTAACCGCCCGTCTTCGAGCCCCCGACCAGACCGCTGCCCAGCTTGTAGGTGCCCATCGCCGCGCCGCCGTTCCAGTGCAGGCCGGTCGTCATCCACGTCTTGGTCTTTCCGTCACGCGTGACGTATTCCTTGGTGGGGTAGCCGGCCAGTTCCGATTCGGGCATGCTGTTCACGGTCGAGATGCGCGTGAACTCGGCCTTCGAGTCGGCTGCCACCACGTTGTTGTCGTCGTCGAGCGCGATCGTCACGCGCAGGGCATTCATCCCCGCAATGCCGAACGTGAGCTCGGGCGCCGCGGCCTCGGCAGCCGCGTCGGCCAGTACGGCGAGTTTGCCGTCGGCCGTCAGCGCATAGCGCGGATAGGCGTCCGGCGTACGCGAAGTCGAGAGGATCACCTTGCCGCTGCGGAAATAGTGGTCGAGGCCGAACACCAGGTCGTTCTTGTTCATCTGTGCGGCATCGCCGAAAGCCGCAAAGTGGGGTATGCCCGACCCGTAAATAAACAGGTAGGTTTCGTTGGCCAGCTGCCGCACCTTGATCTGCCTTGTGGCGAGGCTCGTATCCTCCGTCCCGGCGCTCACGGTCACCGTCGCCTCCCGCATGTCGGTGGGCGAGGTGTTGTCCGAAGCCGCGAGGACGACCGTCCCGGCCTCCCTGTCGAGCGTGCAGGTGAGCCACTCCACGCCCTCTTCCAGCTCGGCCGTAACGGTCGAGGCGGGCATGTTGGTCTCGAAGGTCACAGTCACCTCGGCAGGCTCCAGGGCCATCATTTCGATGTCCGATTCCGTCGAGAGGGTGAGCGTGGCATCGGGTTTGAGCCCGACCTGCGTGATCGGGAAATCAACGCTTTCGCCCGTCTTGGAGAGCGTTACGCGCAGCGTTCCCGTGCGCTTATAGTCCGTGTTCGCGGAGCAGGTGATCCGCAGCGCCTTTTCGACCGCGCCGTCGGGCGAGGCCGTATGGTAGTCGAGCGTGGCCCAGTCGGTGCCGACCAGTTCGGCATGCCAGTCGCTATACATTTTACCGTAGGGGTTCACCGTCACGATGTAGGTGCCGAACGCCAGTCCGTCCGTCGTCCGCCCGTCGGCATCGAACCCGATCGCGGCGGGCGAAATCGAGATGCGCGCCTCCCGGCTCGTGTTGTCCGCATCGGTGCCCGACTCGTAACAGCCTGTGAATGCCGCCGCGGCGATGGCGAGCAGGCCGGATATGAATTTTCTCATAGCTGAATAGTTTTCTGTTGGGTAAATGGATTAAGACCAGCCTTCGGTCTGCCTGAGGTTGCTGTTCTTGTTGATCGCCGAGGTCGAGATCGGGAAGAGGTAGATGTTGGGGTTCGTCGAACCGCCCACGCCGCCCTCGACACCCGTATTGGGCCAGTATTTGAGCGGGCAGTAGGTGTCGATGTAACCCAGGCGGATGTAGGTGAACCACAGGTTGCCCTCCTCGGCGAATTCCCAGCGGTTCTCCGCAGCCAGCGCTTCGAGCACGTCCTGCTGCGTGGCCGAGGTGTAGAAGTCGGCCTTTCCGTAGGCGCGCTGCGCGACCACGTTCAGCTCCCCGAGCGCCTCCTTGTACTGTTTCCTGTAATAGTACAGCTCGGCACGGAACATATAGTACTGCGCATACCGGTAGAGGATCAGGTCATCGTCGTAGAGCAGCGTCCCCGAAGACCAGTCGCCCGTGAACTTGTTGGGCCATCCGACCTTTTCGTACATGTCGCTCACGCCCGTGCGCTCCATATAGGTCACGTCGCTGCGCTGGTCGTTGTTCTGCTCCTTGTTCCGCTTCAGCTCTCCGATGAATTCGTCCGCATAGCAGAACCACTGGTTGCTCGATACCGGCACGCCGCCCTCGACGTTGCGGTACGAGGCCTTGACCTGCGTCGAGCCCCAGATGAAACGCTGGATGTAGCTGGCCGAATGCACCTCGTTCGTCGCATCGACATGCAGCGCGAAGGCGATCTCCTTGTTGGCCTTGTTCTTCACGTCGAACACGTCGGCGAACTTGCCGAGCAGCGGCGTGCGCGTAACGGCGTCGAGCGCCTCCCCGGCCATCGTCAGGTAGGAATCGCCGCCTTTCTGTGCGGCGTACATCCACAGCGCGAAGTCGGCCTTCAGCATGTTGATGTTGTCCACCGTGGCATAATAGCAGCCCTTGGCGTTGGATGTGATGTGCGTGAGCGCGCTTTCGATGTCCTGCGCCACCTGGGCGTATACCTCGGCCCGGGGCGAACGCGAAGGGTAAATCTCCCGCCCGGTGCTCTCGGTGGGCGTCAGGATGACGGGCGCGTCGCCCCATACGCGGGCGATCCAGTAGTAGACGTATGCCCGGACGAAATAGGCGTTCCCGAGGCAGTAGCTGCGCGTCTCGTCAGACATTTCGACCGACGGCGCGTACTTTATCACCGAGTTGCACTGGTTGATACAGGTGTAGAGGTTCGTCCAGCTTACCGACGACGTGCCCCCGTTGAGCAGGCTGTGCAATACCTCCAGCATGTCCGAGTCCATCAGCGAACGGTTCGTACCGCGGTCCCACATGGCGGGCCCGACGCGCAGTTCGCCCCAGAAGAACTGGTTCGTGTAATTCTGCCGGAAGGCGTTGCGCAATTCGAAATAGATACCCGTCGTCGCGCCCGTGACGTCGCTTTCGTCCACCCACATGTTCGTCGTGTTGAGCTGGTCGGAGTTGACGATATCGAGCTCGCACCCCGCCATCGCCATCGAGGCGGCGCCTATCGCTGCAATATATAGCTTATGGAATTTCATATTCGTATATTCGATTTAGTTGTTGAGAATCATCCCGTTCAGAACGTGGCCTTCAGGCTGAACATCACCTTGCGCGTGGGCGGGTAAATGCTATAATCGGCCGAGCTGGTATTCACCACGCTGTACATGCCCGTGCTCGATCCCGAGGCGGCAACCGCCGACTCGGGCGACACGCCCTTGACCTTCGTCCAGTACACCAGCGTGTTGCCTGATACCGAGACCGTCAGGTTGCCCAGCCCGAGCTTGCCGATCCACCGCTTGGGGAAGCTGTACGACAGCGTCACGTCGCGCAGGCAGAGGTAATCGCCCTTTTGCACGCTGATGTCCGAGATGCGCGAATAGTTCTTGTTGCCACCGTCGGCGTCGTTGGCCGACAGGCGCGCCAACTTGGTGTTGTCGCCCGGCTTCTGCCAGCAGTCGTTCGCATCGTAGATGAGGTTCCAGTTGCAGTTGCCCATCGAGGTTTGCAGGCCGCGCGTATACATGTAGTTGTAGACCGAGTGCCCCAGCGCATAGTCGACGTAGACCGACAGCGAGAGATTCCTGTACTTGAAGGTATTGTTCATACCGCCGGTGGAGTGGGGCGTCACGTACCCCAGCAGGAACATGTCCTCGTCGTTGATCTGCTCGCTGCCGTCCGCCGTACGCGCCGACCCGGCGCGGTTGAGCCATTCGTAGTCGCCGATGTCCTTGCGGCCGGCGATCGAACGGCCGTCCGAACGGCGGATGCCGTGCGAATTGACGTCGTACAGCGCCGCGTCGGCCTGCGCCTCGGTTTCGATGATGTAGGCGGTCTTGTAGCCGTAGATGCGCCCCATGCGTTCGCCGACGGCCGTGCCGCCGAAACGGAATCCCGTCTCCGACATCGTGTACCCGCCGATACGCCATGCATCCTTGCCGTCGACGTCCTTGTACCTGTACTCGTCGGGGAGCGACAACACCTTGTTCATGTTGAACGAGTAGGTGAAGTCGGTCGTCCAGGTGAAGTTCTTGCTCTGGATGTTCACCGTCGAGAGTTCCACCTCGGCGCCGTAGAAGCGTACCGAACCGACGTTCTGCCGGGCCGAGCCGTAACCCGACGTATCGGGCAGCGTGACGCTGAAGAGCAGGTCGGTGGTCTTCTTGTTGTAATAGTCGGCCATCAGGCGGATGCGGTCGTTGAAGAATCCCATGTCGACGCCGATGTCCAGCTGGTGGGTGGTCTCCCATTTGAGCCTCATGTTGGGCAGCGCCGTGGGCAGGATGGCGCTCGCGCCGTTGTAGATCGACGTTGCGCCGAACCCTCCGTAGGCATCGTAAAGGCCGATGTAGTTGTTACCCGTCAGGCCGTACGAGGCGCGTATCTTGAAGCTGTTGAAATTGCGCACGTTCCAGAATTTCTCCTCCGAGACCACCCAGCCGGCCGACGCCGCAGGGAAATATCCCCAGCGGTTTCCTTCGGCGAATTTCGACGAGCCGTCGGCGCGGAACGTGAACATGAAGAGGTACTTCTTCCTGTAGTCGTAGTTCAGGCGCCCGAAATAGGAGGAGAGCGCCTCGTTGGTGTTGGTGTCCGCCCAGCCCGTGGCGTCCGTCCCTGCGGCCAGCGTCGGCACCTTGTCCGAATCGGCGCCCGTGACCGTCAGCGAAAGGCCGTTGACCGTGTTTTTCATGTAGTCGAACCCGACCGTGCCCTCGATCGCATGATCCTGCGCGAAGGTCTTGCGGTAGTTCAGGTAGCCCTGCGTGCTGAAGCGGTTGGTCTGCCCCCACTTCTCGTAGGTGCGGCGCTGGTTGGAGATAGCGTTGCCCGCCAGGCGCTGGTTGTCGATCCTGTAATAGTTGTGGTTGGCAACCTGCATCACGGCGCGCAGCCCGTCGACGATTTCCCATTCGAGGTTGAAATTGGCCGTCATGCGGCGTGCCGTGTAGTTGCTCGTATAGTAACGGTCGAACCATGCGGCCGAGATGGTCGTGTTGTTGGTTCCCTGGGCGGGCGTGCCGTCATCCAGGTAGTCGCGGTGCGTGGCGGGCATGAACATGCCGCGGCCCACGGTCGTCCAGTAGGTGGCGATACCCGACGAGGGGAGCGTGTTGCCCTTCGTTTCCGAGTAGTCGAACACGGTCGTCGCCTTCAGGTTCCTGAGTATCTTGAACGAGGTGTTGCCGTGGAAGGTGAAACGCGAGAAATCGGTGTTGATTCCGATGCCGCCGTCCTTCGTGTAGCCGGCCGACGCGGCATACTGCACCTTGTCGTTGCCGCCGTTCACGCCGACGTAGTAGTTCATCCAGTACGAGTCGTCGAACCATTGCTTCTGCTGGTCGTTGTCCTGGTAGGCGATCAGTTTCGAGTGGTCGATGGGGTCGACCATCACCTTCCAGCCTGCGGGGACATCGGCCGGCGTATCCACGAATTTGGGCGTCCACACCGAATTGTCGCCGTTGCCGATACCGGCGGAGTTGGCGCCCGTCAGGATGCCCGAGCCGTAGGCGTAGGTCGAAGGGTATTCGTTCAGCATCGTGCGCATCGTGCGCAGGTAGTCGCCGCCGTCCATCAGGTCGAACCTCACGGCGGGCGAAGTCCATGCGGCCTGCGCCTCGAATGTCACCTGCGGGCCCCGTGCCATACTGCCCTTCTTGGTCGTGATGAGGATTACGCCGTTCGAGGCGCGGGCACCGTAGATACCCGCCGAAGCGGCGTCCTTCAGCACCTCGATCGACTCGATGTCATTGGGGTTCAGGCCGGTCATTTCACGGTTCACGCCATCGATGATAATGATCGGGGCGTTCGACTGGTTGATCGACGAACCGCCGCGAATCAGGAACACGGGGTCGGAACCCGGCTGGTTGTCGGCCGACGATACGCGCACGCCGCCGACACGTCCCTTCAGGGCATCGCCGATGGAGTTGACCGGTGCGCCGGCGAGTTTCTCGCCGTCCACCTTCGAAACTGCGGCCGTGATCGTGCGGCGCGACTGCGTGCCGTAGCCGATCACCACCACGTCGTCCACCATCAGCGCATCCTCTTCGAGCACAACGTCGATCGCCGAGCGGGTGCCTACGGGCACCTCCTGTTTCTTGTAGCCTATGAAGCTGAATTCGAGCGTCGCATCGGGGCCCGCCTGGATCGAATAGCGGCCGTCGGCCCCGGATGTCGCGCCGGTTGCGGTTCCCTTCACGATGACGGTGGCGCCGATCACCGGTTCGCCCTTCGCATCCCTGACCGCACCCGTTACGAGGTTGCCCTGCGCCTGCGCGTCCATCCCGCACAACACCAGAGCAATTATACATACACTTTTCAAAAGTGTCGTAAGGACTCTTTTCATAATAGGTTTCTTTCAGTTAAGTAATTAATGATTTGCCGGGCTATTTCTCCCCGAAGGTGATGCCCGACGACGAGCCCCCGTCCTGGAAGCCAACCGCCAGTTCCGCATAGTTCGTCCCGGTGAGTGCCGTGCCGTTCACCGAACCGCCTGCGGCGCTGTCCTCCACGCTTTTCTTGTTCCAGCCCACGAGCGCCCCCGCATGCAGCGCACATGCCACCGCGCCGAAATTCCTGCATCCGGACACGGCGCCCACGTCGTTGCGCCCGATGATGCCCCCGGCCGCCAGCAGCGCCGAAGTGCCCTCGACGGTGGCCTGTACCGCACCGTTGTTGACATTGCCCGTGACGGCCGACTTGTCCTTGGTATTGTAGTCGTAGCCGACGATGCCGCCCGCATAGGAGCTCTTGCCCGCCTGGGCATTGTGCATCCAGACCGCACCGTCGTTGGTGTTGTTGGTCGCATTGCCCGACTTGATGATGCCCGCGATGCCTCCGGCGCCGATATTGGCGTTGCTGGAATTTACCGTCGCCCAGACCTTGCCGCTGTTCGTGCAGCCGTTGGTCACCGCCGTGCCGTCCGTGCCGTCGTAGAAACCCACGATGCCGCCTGCGGCCTCCCAGTTGTTGGCCGTCGCCGTATAGGCCAGGGTGATGTCGCCGCTGTTCGAGCAGTCGTCTATCGTGCTGGCGTTGTGCGTACCGACGATACCGCCGATGCGGGTCACCTGCAGCTTGTCGGAGCTGACGGCCGCCCTGTTGGCACAGCCCGTGACCTTCGCCCCGCTGTACGTCTGCCCCGCGATGCCGCCGATGCAGAGGTAACCCGCGCCTGCGGCATTGGCCTGCACGAATTTCACCTCGGCTTCGTTCGTGCAATCCCGGATCGCCGCCGCATAGTTCACGCCCGCGATCCCGCCGATGAAGCAGTTGCCGTTCATGTTCGAGACGACGGTGCCTTTGTTGGTGCAGTTGTCGATCACCAGCGTCGGGCAGCTGTCCACGATATAGGCGACGATGCCGCCGATGCGGTGGGCTGCCGACGTGCCCGCGTTGTCGAACCGGATCTCGCCCGCATTGGTGCAGTTGCTGATGGTCGTATTGACCGCGGTCTTCATCACCGAGGCCGTAATTCCCGCCACGGCGTTGCCCAGCCCGAGCGAAGTCATCACCGGGCCGTGGTTGTGGCATCCGTCCAGCGTGATCGCCCCGGCCGCGTCGCCCGAGCCGTCGACGATGCCCGCGATACCGGCCACATAGCTCGCCACGCCCGCCGTCGCCACGTTGCTCACCGCGCCGTAGTTCCTGCAGCCGCTCATCTTCCCGTTATACAGGCTGCCGACGATGCCGCCCGTGCGCGACTTGCATCGGGAATCCGCCGTGACGGTCACGGGTACGAAGCTGGTCACGCCGGTGAGCGTATTGTTCGATTGTGCGACGATGCCCGCATAACACCACGTATCGGTGTCGGCGCTGTATTTGAGCTCGATGCGGCTCGTCCCGTCATAGGAGGTGCCGTCCTTCGACCCGAAAACCACATCCGAGATCGCCCCCTTGGCATAGGCGAAGAACCCGGCATAACGCCCGTCGGCCGATACGTTGATATTGTAGATACGGTGGCCGTTGCCGTTGAACGTCCCCGTGAAATTCTCGACCGGCGTCCACGGGACATTCCGCATGTCGATGTCGGCCTGGAGGTCGACGATGGCACCGCCGTTGTCGTCGGCGCACTCCTGCGCGAAGTTCACCATGTCTTCATAGGTGGCGATCCTCAGCCGGAAGAAAAGCTCGGTCGCAGCTCCGACGCAGTTCCCCGCAAAGGCCACTTCCTGCCCTTCGAACAGGTTTTTGACGAAGACGCTCCCGTCCGTACAGGAGATCGTCGCCTTCAACCCGCCGTCCACCTTCGTACCGCTGGCGATCAGGAAATTCACCGTCTGGGCCTGCACCAGCGACATTTCGCCGATCTCCATCGTAAGGATGTCCGACACCGCGGCATCCTCGCCGACGGTCACCGCACCCGTCCGGGGATCGACCACGGCCTCCGATACGGCCAGGTGCCCCTCCACACCGTCGGGGTCGACCGGTTCGAGCGTGATTTTCGAAATGGTCTTCGAAGCCTCCTCGCCGATCGTGAGCGACAGCACCGAAGCCAGCGGCTTGAAGTGCAGGCCGAGGCTGCCCTGGGCGGGTGCGGCATCGGCCGCATAGGCATACATCGGCAGGGTAGCGCCCGTTTGGTCGGCACCGACCGCAAATACGCCGTCGACGGCCTTGAAATAGGCCGTCACTTCGCCGCGTGCGTCCGCGGGCAGCGAGAGGGCCACCGGATGGAACTCGACACCGTTGCCGGCGTCGTAGGTTTCGTACACATAAGACATCCCCTTGTAGCCGACGATGATCTGGTCGCCTTCCTGCCATAGGGGAGCATACGCCTCGCCGTCCCCGGTAGCGGACGGGATCGCATCGATCGTCGCGAGGATCGTCACGGCATCCGCCGAAGGTTCGTCCACGGGGGATACCTTCGGATGCGTGTTGTCCTCCGAACAGCCTGCGATCGCCAGCATTGCTGCTGTGAAAAGAAAAATTTTTCGCATGGTTTTGTTTTGTTGGTTAAGAAATATTTGGTTGGTGGAAATACGGGTTACAGGGTTTGCCCGCGTCGGGCAAACCTTTCGTACGGCTGTCGCGTACCGGCTCTGACGGCGGAAAAACACACTTAAAGCCATCGTGCAGGTAAATCATACGATATATTTATATATCAAATTCATGGCACCTCTGCAAATGCGGGTGCGGTGGGCGGCTGAATGCGCCTTCGGGAATGTCGTTTCCATCGGTCGAGTAGTTTAGGCGGTGTTCATAGATACATACAGCCGACCCGCTCAAACCACTTACCGGAAATTGAAAAAATCGGGAGCAGGATCAAACGAAAAAGCGCCGGGATACTATGTATCCCGACGCCTTGGGGTCTGTGCCTCTCCGGCCTATACGCCCCGCATGAAGAGCAGCGAAAGCAGCAACAACAGTTGTTCCTTGGAGAGTTTCCGGCGCAGTTGCTTGAGCGCCGCATACATATGGTTTTCCACCGTGCGCGGCGAAATGCCCAGTTGCTCTCCGATCTCGCGGTTCGAAAGGTCTTCGATGTAGCTCAGACGGAACACTTCGCGGCATTTGGGCGGCAGCGACTCGATGGCCGCATCGAGGCTGGCGCGCAGGTCGTCGTTGTAGAGTTTCTGCACGACGGGGCTGTTGTCGGGTGCATAGTACGAACTGCCCAGCGCGGCGATGCGCTCCCGGTAGTAGGCGCCGTATTCGCCGGCGCGCCTGTTCTTGTCCAGGTAGTTGAGCGAGCGGTTGTAGACCGAACGCAGCAGGTACTTGTACAGCGAGTTCGAATCGTCGAGCGTCTCCCGCCGCTGCCATACGTTGTAGAACACGTCCTGCACCACGTCCTCGGCCCAGTCGTCTCTGAGGAACAGGCGGGCATAGGAAACCAGCATGGCATAATATTTCCGGCACAGTTCGTCGAACGCCTTGCGGTCGCCCGCGCGAACCCGTGATATAAGCGAGATTTTCTCCATCGGATAATCAGATTCGGTACAAAAATAAACATTCTCGCCGAACGAAACAATGTCCGGTGCCTTTTTTAATTTTTTTGTAATCCGGTTAGGTGGTTTCCCGCGATCGGTTGTATTTAATATGACACGACCAAACTACACGACCGATGAGAAAAAACCTTACCCTCGCATTTTTTGCCCTTTTCTGTGCCCTGACCGCCGCCGCACAACTGCATAACGACGATGTCCACGTCCATCAGGCCGTCAGCCGCCAGAACTACCGCCAATACCTCCGCATACCCGACATCGGCGGCTATATCACGCTCAAATGCGATTTCCACGTCCATTCCGACATCTCCGACGGACAGGTGTGGCCCGTCGGCCGGGTCAACGAAGCGTGGAACGACGGACTGGACGCGATCGCCATGACCGACCACATCGAGGTGCACAAGAACGCCGACATCATCCGTTGCGGCCTCAATAAACCCTACGAACTGGCCAAGGCACGCGGCGACATGATCGGGATGATCGTGATCCCCGGTGCGGAAATCACCCGCAAGAAGCCGTTGGGGCACATCTGCACGCTCTTTATCCGGGATGCCGACAAACTCGACGTCGAGGACGAGATGCAGGCCGTCGAGGAGGCCTGCCGCCAGGGCGCCTTCCTGCTGTGGAACCATCCCGGCTACCCCGACCGGAAAAGCGACATCTATCCCGTCCACGAACGCCTGATCGCCCAGGGCAAACTCCGCGGCGTCGAGGTGTTCAACAAGACCGAATCCTATCCCCGCGCATTCGACTACGCGGTTCAGTACGGCCTCGTGCCGTTCGCCAACAGCGACATACATTATATGAGCGGAAGCATCTATCCCGTGCGCGGCAGCCGTCCGATGACCCTGGTCTTCGCCACCGCCCGCACGGCCGGGGCGATCCGCGAAGCACTCCTCGCCGGGCGGGCCCTGGCCTGCTTCGACGGCAACCTGATGGGGCGCGGGGAGTACATCGGCCAGATGATAGACGCTGCGCTCGAAATCCGCGAGATCCGCCAGGTCAGCAAGACCAAACGCACGTTCGAGATCGTCAACAAGTCCGACCTGCGTTTCGCCGTCCGTCCGGCCTCCTACGACTATCCCATGCCCGTCTATGCGGGGCAGGTGCTGCGCATCGACATCAGGCAGGGCGAGCAGGTCGAATTCACGAACTGCATCCTCGGCAAGGGCAGGTATTACACCCGCATATTCTGGGAATAGGGCGCAGGGCATACGCCGCCGGGGCTCAGCGCTGCGACGGGCCGCGGCAACCGATACGGTATTTTGTTACAGAAGCTATATTTAAACCACGAATGCAATGAAGAAAGCTATTCAATTCGGAGCCGGGAACATCGGCCGCGGATTTATCGGCGCCGTGCTGGAACAGGCGGGCTACCATGTGGTATTCGCCGATGTGAACGAACAGGTCGTCGCGAGGATCAACTCGGACAGGGCCTATACGGTTCAGATCATGGACACGGTCTGCGAGCAGATGCGCATTACCGACATTTCGGCAATGGACTCCCGGAGCCCGGAACTTGCCGCCCAGATCGCCGGGGCGGAACTCGTCACCACGGCGGTGGGGCTGACCGTGCTGCCCCGCATCGCCGGGGCCATCGCGGCGGGTATCGCCGCACGCAGGGATGCAGGCGTCACCGAGCCGCTCAATGTCATCGCCTGCGAAAACGGCGTCCGCGCCACCACACAGCTCCGGGAGGCTGTCCTCAAGCACCTCGACGAGGCCCAGCGTGACTGGTGCGAGCAGTACGTCGGCTTCCCCGACTGCTCGGTCGACCGCATCGTGCCGCCGGTCAAGAGCGAGAACCCGATCGACGTGGTCGTCGAACGCTTCTTCGAATGGAACGTCGAGCGCGCGGCCTTCAAGGGCGCCGTGCCCGAAATCCCCGGCATGAATCCGGCCGACAACCTGATCGCCTATATCGAGCGCAAGCTCTTCACGCTCAATACCGGCCACGCCATCACGGCTTACCTGGGACGGATGAAAGGCTACATGACCATCTGCCAGAGCATCTCCGACGAACATATCCATACCATCGTGAAAGCCGCCATGCGCGAAAGCGGGCGGGGGCTGGTGGCGCTCTACGGCTTCGACCGCGACGCCCACTTCGCCTATATCGACAAGATCATCGGGCGCTTCCGCAACCCCTACCTCTGCGACGACGTGACCCGCGTGGGACGCGAGCCGCTGCGCAAGCTTTCGGCAGGCGACCGCCTCGTCAAGCCCATCCTCACGGCCCGCCGCTACGGCATCGCCACGCCCGACCTGCTGCTGGGCGTCGGCGCCGCGCTGCATTACGACAACCCCGAGGACGTGCAGAGCGTGGAAATGCGCCGTCTGGTCATAAAAGAAGGTGTCAAGGCCGCCCTGGCCCGCATCGCCTCCCTTCCCGACACCGACCCGCTGCTGCCGCTCGCCGCACAGGCCTACGAGGAAGTGGAACGTATCATCGCCAAAATCCCCGAAGCACAATGAAAAGACCGAGCCCCCTTCTCCTGCTCCTGACCGTATGCTGCGCCGCCGTGCTGCCCGCGTGCGCCCAGGCCCCGATACCGCACGCCGTGCGGATCGGGTCGATCGAAGAACTGCAAGCCTATTTCACCTATGACCCCGGCCGTGACATCATCGTCAGCGGACACCGCGGGGGCATGATGCCCGGCTATCCCGAAAACTGCATCGAATCGTGCGAAAAGACGCTATCGATGATGCCGACCTTCTTCGAGGTCGACTTCAGCTTCACCCGCGACAGCGTCATGGTACTGATGCACGACCTGACGATCGACCGCACGACCACCGGCAAGGGGCGCGTGGCCGACTATACCTACGCAGAGCTGCAACAATTCTGCCTCGTAGACCGTGACCGCAACGTCACCCCCTACAAGATCCCGCGCCTGAAAGACCTGCTGGAATGGGGCAAGGACAAGGTCGTCTTCAATTTCGACAACAAGTACATCAACACCCGAGGCGTGAGCGACGAGGTGCGCCGCGCCAGCCTCGACTACTATATCAAGCAGTTGCAGCCGGGCGGCGACTGGTCGATGTACCACAACATCATGCTGAGCGTCCGCTCCGTCGAAGAGGCGCTCTACTACTGGGAGCACGGCATCCGCAACGTCATGTTCTGCGTCGAGATCAGCTCGATGGAACATTTCAGGGCTTACGACGCATCGCCCATCCCCTGGAAATACATCATGGCCTATATCCGCCTGGCCGTAAACCCCGACCTGCAACCGGTTTACGACCTGCTGCACGCCGAGGGCGTCATGACGATGACCTCGATCACCGGCTCGTCCGACAAGGTGAAAAACCCCTACGACCGCCGTGTGGCCTACCTGCGCGAGCTGGTCGCCGAACCCGACATCATCGAGACCGACTACCCGTCGGAATTCATCGGCCTGCCGTGGTCGCGCGATGCGATCCACGCCCTGCAGGAAGCTGCGATGCGCAGCCACCGCACCAACCTGAAGTAAAACCCGAACCAACCTGAATAAATGTCTGCAAAACAACTCAATCCGGCCTATGACGGCATGACCGACCAACAGGTCAAGCGTTTTAAATACTGGGAATTCCGCACCATGGCGATGTGCATCTTCGGCTATGCGCTCTTCTATTTCGTGCGCAAGAACCTGAGCATCGCCATGCCTTATCTCAACGAGGAGATGGGCATCTCGAAATCCGACCTCGGTCTGTTCCTCACGCTCCACGGGCTGATCTACGGGCTCTCCAAATTCTTCAACGGCATCTGGGGCGACCGCAGCAACGCACGCTATTTCCTGGTGACGGGGCTCGTCTTCTGCGGCATCTGCAACCTGCTTTTCGGGTTCAGTTCGTCGGTGCTGGCGCTGGGTATCTTCTGGGTACTCAACGGCTGGTTCCAGGGCATGGGCGTCCCGCCTTGCACGCGGCTGATGACCCACTGGATCGTCCCCGAGCGGCTCGCCACCAAGATGTCGGTCTGGAACACCTCCCACTCGATCGGCGCCGGCCTGGCCATCATCTTCTGCGGATACGTCGTCAGCCTGAACTGGGGCGCATGGTTCGACGCCTCGTCGATCCTCTCGCAGCACTGGCGCTGGTGTTTCCTGCTCCCGGCGACGATCGCCATCCTGGGCGCCGCCGTCGTCTGGGCTTTCGTGCGCGACACCCCCTCGTCGGTAGGGCTGCCCGAACTGAAGACCGGCAAGGCGACCCCGGCCGACGCCAAACCGCATACCAAGGCCGAGGAAAAAGCCGAACACAAGGCGTTCCTGCGCCGCAAGGTCTTCCTGAACCCGACGATCTGGATCATCGCCGTGGGCAATTTCTTCGTCTACATCGTGCGCTTCGCCGTGCTGGACTGGGGGCCCACGATGCTCAAGGAGCACCTCCACATGGACATCAGCCACGCCGGATGGACGGTCGCGGCATTCGAAATCGCCGGCATCGCGGGTATGCTCGCCGCAGGCTGGGCCACCGACCGTTTCTTCGGCGGCCGCGCGCCCCGCACCTGCGTGATCTGCATGCTGATGACCGCGCTCTGCCTCGTGGGGCTCTATACCCTCAATGAACATACGCCTCTGGCCGTTGCCATCGCCATCCTGATGTCGGCCGGATTCTTCATCTACGGCCCGCAGGCCCTCGTCGGCATCGCCGCGGCGAACATCGCCACCAAGCGCGCCGCCGCCACGGCAGGCGGTTTCTGCGGCCTGTTCGGCTACGGCAGTACGATCGTCTCGGGCTGGGGGATGGGTATGCTGGTGCAGTACACCGACTGGAGCGTAGCGCTCTACACGCTGGTCGGCATGGCGCTTGTCGGCACGGCGGTCTTCGCCGCCGCATGGAAGGCCAAGCCGAACGGCTACGACGACTGACGCAGTTTTAGGTTAATGATAATTGTGTGTAGAGAAACCCCCGCAGACTTCCTTGACTGCGGGGGTTTCCGTTGGTTGGATCTCTCGGGCGGGTCAGTTCGCACAGCCGTCCAGACAGCTCTTTTCCGGCAGGCCGCGCCGGGAGGTTATTCCACCGTCACCGACTTGGCCAGGTTGCGCGGCTGGTCGACGTTGCGGCCCTTGTTGACGGCGATGTAATATGCCAGCAGCTGCAACGGCACCGACACGACGATCGGCATCAGGCAGTCGGTGACCACCGGCACCTCGATCGTATAGTCGGCACTGCGGCGCACATGCGTGTCGTCGCGGGCGATCACGGCGATGATCTTGCCGCCCCGGGCGCGGATCTCCTCGATGTTGCTGGCCGTTTTCTCGTAGGTGTTGTCCGGCGTTGCGATCGCCACGGTCGGCATCTCGTTGTCGATAAGCGCGATGGCGCCGTGTTTCATCTCGGCGGCGGGGTAGCCCTCGGCGTGGATATAGGAGATCTCCTTCAATTTGAGCGCCCCCTCGAGCGCCGTGGGGTAGTTGTAGCCGCGCCCCAGGTAGATAAAGTTGTGCGCATAGGTAAATATCTTCGAGAGGTCGGCGATCCGGTCGCCCAGCCCGAGCACGTCCTCCAGCACGGCGGGCAGCTCCAGCAGTCCCTTCGCCACTTCGCGGTAATATTCTTCCGTCACGGTGCCCTTTTCGCGGCCTACGGCCAGCGCCAGCATCGCCATGACGGTCACCTGCCCCGTGAAGGCCTTGGTCGAAGCCACGCCGATCTCGGGCCCTACATGGATGTATGCCCCCGAGTCGGTCGCCCGGGCGATGGACGATCCCACGACGTTGCAGATGCCGAAGACGAATGCTCCGGCCTTGCGGGCCAGCTCCACGGCGGCCAGCGTGTCGGCCGTCTCGCCCGACTGCGACACGGCGATCACGATGTCGTCGGCATTGATGATCGGGTTGCGGTAGCGGAATTCCGAAGCATACTCTACCTCCACGGGGATCCGGCATATATTTTCGATCAGGTGCTCGCCGATCAGCGCCGCATGCCACGATGTCCCGCACGCCACGAATACGATGCGGCGGGCCGCGAGGAATTTCCCGCGGTTGTCGATCACGCCCGACAGCTTCACCTCGTACGTGTCGGGGCTTATGCGCCCGCGGATACAGTCTACGATGGTCTTGGGCTGCTCGTATATCTCCTTGAGCATGAAATGCGGATAGCCGCCCTTTTCCAGCTGCGAGATGCTCATCTGCAGCTTCTTGATATCGACTCGGCCCTCGTGGTTGTCGAGCGTGACGATCTTGAGGGGCTTGTGGCGGTTGATGACGGCAATCTCGCCGTCGTTCACATAGACGAAATCCTGCGTGTATTCGATGACCGAAGCGGCGTCCGAGCTGAGGAAAAATTCCCCCTCGCCGATGCCGATGGCCATCGGGCTGCTCTGGCGTGCGGCGATGATCTCGTCACGGTTGCCCTTCTCGATCACGGCGATGGCATAGGCGCCCACGACCTGCCGCAGGGCCTGCTGCACGGCTTCGAGCAGCGTGCAGCCGCCCGTGGTGCGGATGTACTCGATCAGGTTCACGAGCACCTCGGAATCGGTGCTGCTGCGGAACGTGTAGCCGTTCTCTTCGAGCGCGTCCTTGAGCACCCGGTAATTCTCGATGATGCCGTTGTGTATCAGTGCGATGTTCTCCGATTCGGAGTAGTGCGGATGGGCGTTCACGTCGTTCGGCACGCCGTGCGTCGCCCAGCGCGTATGCGCGATGCCGATGCTTCCGCCCAGCTCCTTGCCCTCGAGGAAATGCTCCAGGTCGGAGACCTTGCCCTTACACTTGTATACGTTGAGTGCACCGTCCTTGCCGACCATGGCGACCCCCGCGCTGTCGTATCCGCGGTATTCGAGCCGGTGCAAACCCTTCAACAGAACCGGACAGGCCTCGCGTCCCCCGACATATCCTACAATCCCACACATTCGTTCTCAAAATTTTTATCCTGCCAAAAATAAGAAAAAATTTTAAAGACAGATTCCCGCCGTAAATAAAAAAGGACATCCGGGCATAATTTTGCGCCATTTGCCGCAAACGGGCAACTGCCTCCGGGGCGCAAAAAACGGGATGCGAATCGAATGTCCGCACCCCGTAATAATGGTTGCCTGCCGTCACAGCCCCGTGCTGCCCGGCCTATCGGATATATTTGAGCATCTCCCCGACGAGCACCTCGTTGCCCGCGGCCTGCGAGACACCGCGGTTGCGCCTGAAATCGCAGACGACGCCCCCGGCTTCCCGCACGATCAGGTTCGCGGCACAGACATCCCACTCGTGCAAATCCAGCTCCCAATAGCCGTCCAGCAGCCCCGCCGCGATGCAGCTCAGGTCATAGGCCGCCGATCCCAGCCGCCGTATGTCGCGCACATAGGGTACGATCCGCGCGACGTTGTCGCTGTTGTTGTCCGGATTGACATCCTTGTCGTAAGGGAAGCCCGTGGCGAGCACCGACGTGGCGAGGGTCTGCTTGGCGGAGACTTGCAGCCGCTTCACCTCGCCTGAACGGCTCTTCATGTAAGCCCCGCCGCCTTTCGACGCCCAGAATAGCTCCCCGAGGTAGGGTGCATAGACCACCCCGGCGACGGTTTCCCCCTTGTGCTGGAGTGCGATCGACACCGAGAAGATCGGCAGCCCCTGACTGTAATTGGTCGTGCCGTCGAGCGGGTCGATCACCCAGCGGTAATCGCTCCCCGCCGTGCCCATTACGCCGCCCTCTTCGCCCAGTATCCCGTGACCGGGATAGCGGCCGAGGATCGCCTGCACGATGTAGGCTTCGCTCTCCTTGTCGGCCCGCGTCACCACGTCGTACGCGTTCGATTTGGTCTCTATCCCCAGGTCGTTGCCCCGGAAGTAGGCGAGTTGGATCTCCCCGGCGCCCTTTGCGAGCGGGAAGATGAAATCCAGGAATTCGTCGTACATGGCGCTATTTCTCCGCTGCGAAATACCTGTAGAACAGCGGGATAGTCTCCACGCCCCGGTCGAACTGCTCCAGCCCGTAGCTCTCGTTGGGCGAGTGGATCGCGTCCTCCGCGAGCCCGAAGCCCATGAGCAGCGACTTGATGCCCAGGATCGACTCGAACCCGCTGATGATCGGGATCGAACCGCCCGAATAGAAGGGCAGGGGTTTCTTGCCGAAGGTCTCGGCGATGGCCTTCTGGGCGGCCTTGTAGGCCGGCATGTCGGTCGGTGCCACGTAGGGCATACCGCCGTGCAGCGATTTCACTTTGACCTTCACGCTCTTGGGCGCTATCGACCTGAAATATCTTTCGAACAGCCTGCTGATCTTGCGGTAGTCCTGGTTCGGCACCAGGCGCATCGAAATCTTGGCCGAGGCCTTCGACGGGATCACCGTCTTGGTTCCCTCCTCGGTGTAGCCGCCCCAGATGCCGTTGACGTCGAGCGACGGGCGCACGCCCGTGCGTTCCAGCGTCGTGTAACCCGCTTCGCCCTCCACATCGCCGATCGACAACGATTTCTTGTAGGCCGCAAGGCTGAACGGGGCCTTGTTGAACGCCTTGCGCTCGGCGGGCGTCAGCTCGCGCACGTCGTCGTAGAACCCGGGGATCGTCACGCGGCCGTCCTTGTCCACGAGCTGCGCCACGAGGCGCGTCAATACGTTGGCCGGGTTGGCCACGGCGCCGCCGAACAGCCCCGAGTGGAGGTCTTTGTCGGGGCCCGTCACCTCGACCTCCATATAGGCCAGCCCGCGCAGGCCGCAGGTGATCGACGGGGTCTGCATCGAGATCATCGAGGTGTCCGACACCAATATTATATCCGCCTTGAGCATTTTTTTGTTCTGTTCGCAGAACTTGTAGAGGCTCGGCGAGCCGATCTCCTCCTCGCCTTCGAGCATGAATTTCACGTTGCAGGGCAGGCTCTCCGTGGCGCACATCGCCTCGAATGCCTTGGCGTGCATCCACAGCTGCCCCTTATCGTCGTCGGCACCGCGCCCCCAGATACGGCCGTCCTTTATGACCGGCTCGAAAGGCTCCGTGCGCCACTCCCCGCGCGGGTCTACGGGCATCACGTCGTAGTGGCCGTAAACCAATACGGTCTTGGCCTTGGGATCGACAATCTTCTCGGCGTAAACGACCGGGTTGCCCTCCGTCGGGAAGACCTCGGTGCGGTCGGCGCCCGCCTTTGCGAGCGCCGCGGCCAGCCATTCAGCGCACCGCGTCATGTCGGGCTTATGCTCGCTCTGGGCGCTGATCGAAGGAATGCGGAGCAAGTCGAACAACTCGCTGATAAACCGTTCTTTATTGGCTTCTATATAACTTTTTACTTTATCCATCCGGCAAGGGTTTTATTCGGTTTTCTTCAATACGTAATTTTCGGCCAGCGCCCCCGTGACAGGTTGTTTGTCGGCATTGAGCTTGCGCACCTGGTTCTCCTCCACCTTGTAGTACTCCGGCTGCCCGTCCATCGGGGTCAGCGTCAGCAGGTTCCCCTTCACCTTGTAGGCGCCCTTCTCGTCGAATTCCGAGTCGCGATCCAGGTATTTCATGTGCAGGCTGTACGTGCCGTCCTTCTTCAGCGTGAGGCGCATGTCGATCCCCGGGCAGTCCGCCGCCGGGAAAACCCCGGTGTATGTCCCCTGGTAGTCGAGCGAGCTCTCTGCATCGTGCATGTCGACCTTCACGGCATCCGCTTTGACCTTTTCAGATACCGCCTTTTTCTGTTGGTTGCCCCCGCAGGCGACAAGCGTTATCGCAGCCGCGAGGATCATGACTTTATTCTTCATAGTCGTTTCGTTTAAACTGTTTATATTTTACAGATTTCCTTGATTTCTCCGATGAACCGCTGTGCCAGCGCCTCGGCCGCAGCCATCGACTTCGCCTCGGTATAGACCCGGATAATGGGTTCGGTATTCGACTTGCGCAGGTGCACCCAGTTCTCCGGGAAGTCGATTTTCACCCCGTCCGTATCGTTCACGTTCTCATCGGCATAACGTTCCTTTATCTCACGTAGTACTTTATCCACGTCGATCGCCGGTGTCAGCTCGATTTTATTCTTCGACGCATAGTATGCCGGATAGGTCGCACGCAACTGCGTCATGGTCATCCCCGTCTGTGCGAGCCATGTCAAAAAGAGTGCCGTTCCCACCAGCGCATCGCGCCCGTAGTGCAGCCCCGGGTAGATCACGCCCCCGTTGCCTTCTCCGCCGATCACGGCGCCTACCTCCTTCATCCTGGCCACGACGTTCACCTCGCCGACGGCCGATGCATAATATTTGCCGCCGTGCCGCTCCGTCACGTCGCGCAGCGCCCGCGACGAGCTCAGGTTGGAAACGGTGTTCCCGCCCGGGTGCTTCGTGAGGATGTAGTCGGCCACAGCCACCAGCGTGTACTCCTCGACGAACATCGAGCCGTCCTCGCTGACCAGTGCCAGCCGGTCGACATCGGGATCCACGACGATCCCCAGGTCGGCCTTCTCGCGGCGGATCACCCCGGCTATTTCGGTCAGGTTCTCCGGCAGCGGCTCGGGGTTGTGGGCGAATTCGCCCGTAGGGTCGCAGTTCAACTCCACGACCTCGCACCCCAGCCGTCGCAGCAATTCGGGCATCACGATGCCGCCCACCGAATTCACGGCGTCCACGACGACCTTGTAGCGGCGCGCACGGATGGCCTGGGCATCGACCAGCGGGAGCGCCAGCACCTGCGCGATATGCCGTTCGTTGAACGGTTCGCGCGAAAGGACGCGCCCGATGCCGTCGACGGTGGGGTATTCGTAATCCTCCTCTTCCGCCATCGCAAGCACCTGTTTCCCCTCGGCGTCGCTGAGGAATTCCCCGTCGGCGTTGAGCAGCTTCAGGGCATTCCACTGGCGGGGGTTGTGCGAGGCGGTGATGATGATGCCGCCGTCGGCCTTGTGCGTGATGACGGCCATCTCGACCCCCGGCGTGGTGCACAGGCCGACGTTTATCACATCCGCACCGCACGCCAGCAGGGTGCCTTCGACCAGGTCGGCGACCATCTCGCCCGAAATCCGGGCGTCGCGGCCGACGACTATGGTAAGTTTTTTGCCCGGGTTACGGCGGGCGGCCAGACGGGCGTAGGCCGTGGTGAACTTCACCACGTCGGGCGGCGTCAGGTTCCCGGCCTGGGCCCCTCCCACGGTGCCCCGGATGCCGGAAATGGATTTAATCAATGTCATATTTCAAGGCTTTGATGCGGAGTTTCCGCTATACATATATTTATGAAAAATTCCCTTCGAAGTTTTGATATTCGAGGTAAATATATTACTTTTATGCCAATTATGAAAATTTAAAAACGACTATTATGAGAACGATTCCAGCTTCCGAATTGATTATCAACGACGACGGTTCCATTTTCCATCTGCACCTGCTTCCGGAGCAGTTGGCCGATACGGTGATCCTCGTCGGGGATCCGGGCCGCGTGGCCCTCGTGGCGGAACATTTCGATACGAAAGAGTGCGAAGTCGCAAACCGTGAATTCAAAACGGTGACCGGCACCTACAAAGGCAAACGCATGACGGTGCTCTCGACGGGCATCGGCATCGGCAACATCGACATCTCGGTCACGGAGCTCGATGCGCTGGCCAACGTCGATTTCGCCACCCGGCAGGAGAAGGCCCACAAAAGGCAGCTCACGCTGGTCAGGCTCGGCACGTCGGGGGCCATCCAGCCCGATATCAAGGTGGGGGAGTTCGTCTTCTCGCGCACGTCGGTAGGCTTCGACGGCCTGCTCAACTACTACAAGGGGCGCAACGAGGTCTGCGACCTGGAGATCGAAAAGGCTTTCATGGAGCATGTCGGCTGGAACGAGCTGCTGCCCAAACCCTATTTCATCGACGCCGACAAGACGCTCTTCGAGCATTTCAGCGACGTGACGCGCGAGGGCATCACCATCGCCGCCCCGGGCTTCTATGCGCCGCAGGGCCGCTGGGTTCGCCTCGAACCGCAGGACGCCGAACTCAACGCGAAGATCGAATCGTTCGGCTACCACGGCCGCCGCATCACCAATTTCGAGATGGAGGGCTCGGCGCTGGCCGGCCTGGCAGCCCTGATGGGACACCGCGCCGCGACCATCTGCACGATCATCGCACAGCGTATCGCCCAGAATGTCGACACCGATTACAAGCCCTTCGTGCGCAAAATGATCTCGACGGCGCTCGACAAATTGGCAGTATTGAAATAAGCAATCCATATAACAGAAAATAAAAGAAAGGAAACAACGTATGAAATTTTCAGTATCAAGCTCGGCCCTGCTTTCGCTCCTGGCTACAACCGGCAAGGTTATCAGCAATAAAAACACGCTGCCCATCCTGGATTACTTCCTCATGGAGCTCAATGGCAACGAGCTGAAGGTCACCACTTCCGACCTCGAAACGACGCTCATAGGCTCTATCACGGTCGACAGTGTGGAAAGCGAGGGCACCATCGCGGCTCCCGCCAAACTGATGCTCGACTCGCTGAAGGAGTTTTCCGAGCTGCCGCTGACCATCGACGTCAACGACAAGAACTGGGAGATAACGATCAACTGGAAGAGCGGTTCGCTCTCGATCCCCGGCGCCAGCGCCGTGAGCTATCCCGCCGTGCCGCAGCTGAGCGCCGAGAAGAAGGAGCTCCGGCTGGATGTGGACATGCTCGTGAACGGCATCAACAAGACCATCTTCGCCACGGCCGACGACGAGTTGCGCCCCGTGATGAACGGTATCTACATCAACCTCGCGCCCGGGGTGCTGACGTTCGTGGGAACCGACGCGCACAAACTCGTGAAATACGAGTCCGAGGCCGAAAACGAGGTCGGCGCATCGTTCATCCTGCCCAAGAAACCGGCCAACCTGCTCAAGTCGGTGCTCCTGAAGGAGGACGACGCCATCGAGGTCAGCTTCGACTCGAAGAACGCCATGTTCAAGCTCAAGAGCCACACGCTCGTATGCCGCCTGATCGAGGGCAACTACCCGAACTACAACGCCGTGATCCCGGCCAACAACCCCAACAAGGTGCTCGTCGACCGCATCGAGCTGGTGAACGGCATCAAGCGCGTGGCCGTCTGCTCGAACCCGACCACCAACCTGATCCGCATGGACATCGGCGACAACCGGATCAACCTCACGGCGCAGGACATCGACTTCTCGGTTTCGGCCAACGAGACCATCTCGTGCAGCTACGACGGCGAGCCGATCTCGATCGGTTTCAAATCGACGTTCCTGGTCGAGATACTTTCGAACATGGACACCCCGACCGTGATGGTAGAACTGGCCGACTCGACCCGCGCGGGCGTATTCAAACCCGTCTACGACGACAAGCAGACCAGCGCGACGCTCATGCTGCTCATGCCGATGATGATCAACGCATAACGCCCGACAAATGAAGTTAAACCTCAAACGCCCGATCGTCTTCTTCGACCTCGAAACCACCGGCGTGGACACGGCCAAAGACCGCATCGTCGAGATCTCGATGGTCAAAGTGATGCCCGACGGCGAGCAGATCGTCAAGACCCGCAAGCTCAACCCCGGGATGCATATCCCGGCGGAAGCCACGGCCATCCACGGCATCACGGACGAAGACGTGAAAGACGAGCCGACCTTCGCGCAGGTCGCCAAATCGCTCGAACAGTTCATCCGCGGCTGCGACTTCGGCGGCTTCAACTCCAACCGTTTTGACCTGCCGGTGCTGGTCGAGGAGTTCCTGCGGGCGGGCGTCGACGTGGATTTCAAACGCCGCCGTTTCGTCGACGTGCAGAACATCTTCCACAAGAAGGAACAGCGCACGCTGGTCGCGGCCTATAAATTCTATTGCGACAAGGATCTGGAGGACGCCCATTCGGCCGAGGCCGATACGCTGGCGACCTACGAAGTGCTCATGGCGCAATTGGAACGCTACCCCGACCTGGAGAACGATATCGACAAACTGGCCGAGTTCTCGACCCGCGGCGAGGCGGCTGACTACGCCGGGCGCATCCTTTTCAACGAAAAGGGCGAGGAGGTCTTCGGGTTCGGCAAGTACAAGGGGCGCCCCGTCGCCGAGGTATTCCGCGCGGAGCCGAGCTACTACGCATGGATGATGAACGGGGACTTCCCGCTCTACACCAAGAAGGTCATCACGGAGATCCGTATGCGCGAAAAAACGAAATGACGATGAAGCGATTCTGTGCGACAGCCCTGCTGCTCCTGTGGAGCCTGTGCGCCCTTGCGGTGCAGAAATCCGGGACGATCGTGTATATCAACGGCTCGAAATTCTACGTCCACACGGTGCAGCCCGGCGAAACGCTCTACGGGCTTTCGAAGGCCTACGAGGTGGGGGAGAAGGTCATCCTGCAACATAACCCCGCGGCAGCGCAGGGGTTGCGCGCAGGGGAGAGCATCAAGATCCCCTTCGTATCGGACGTCCCCCAGCCCAAGTCGGAGCGCAAACTGCGCAAGACCTTCGACATCCATACCGTGACGCAGGGCGAAACGCTCTACGGCATCTCGCGCAAATACGAGATCCCGATCCAGACCGTCATCGAGGACAACCCCAACCTCGACCCGGTGCACCTGCGCCTCGGGGAGCGCATCCTGATCCGCAAGAAGGAGATCGGCTCCGAAGACGAGGCCGGCACGAGGGAGCAGTGGGAGGCCTACCGCAATTCGCTCAACAGCGTAGCCGAGGAGGGTTTCGCCTACCACATCGTGAAACCGGGCGAAACCTTCTATTCGCTTTCGCGCCGCTTCGGCATCACCGAGGATCGGCTCGGGACGCTCAACGGAGGGCTGAAACCCGCCGACCTGAAAGCCGGGGCGATCATCAAGGTGCCGGGCTCTGCGGAACAGCTCGCAGCCGCCGAAAACGGCCCGCAGGCCGACAGCCTGCAAGTGCAGGACTCACTCCCGGGGATCTTTGCCGGCAGCAGGCCGAAGCAGGTCGAATTCCGCGCCCTGCGCCGCAGCGCACCGCTCAAGGTGGCACTGATGCTGCCGATGGCCGTCGGCAACGAGCCCAACGGCAACTACCTCGAATTCTACCAGGGCTTCCTGCTGGGGCTGGACAGCGTGCGGACGAAATACGGCCACTCGATAGACCTCACGCTTTACAACACGGCCCGCAATGTGGATGCGATCCGCGAATTCGTCAAAAGCGACGCCTTCGCCGGCACCGGGCTGATCGTCGGCCCCGTATACGAGGAGGGGCTCCATCCCGTCATCCTCTATGCCGAGGAGCACGACGTCCCCGTCGTCTCGCCGCTGGCCAGCATCACGGGGATGAACAGCGACGCCCTGTTCCAAATGGCACCCGACCCGTCGCACAAATGGGACAAGGTCGCCGACTTGGTGAACGGGGACAAACAGGTGACGCTGATTTACAGCGACAGCACGGACAAGGACTTCGAATCCGAGATCCTCGCCCTGCTGGGCGATTCCGACTACCGGAAGTATACCTATACTTATGTGCACCCGTCGAACCGTTCCTCCAACAATCCGGGCGACCTGACGCCGCTGCTGGATAACGGCCAGGACAATGTTTTCGTCGTCATGACCGACGATGAGGTCGAGGTCGAGCGCATCCTCGCGGCCATCGCCTCGGCCGATACGAGCATCACGGGCCGCGGGCGCACGGCTCCGCGCTTCGTCGTGCTGGGCAACACCCGCTGGAACCGCTACGGCAACCTCGACCGCACGGTATTCTTCAAAGACCGCGTGGTGTTCATCTCCACCTACCACGCCAAGCGCGACTCGCAGGCGATCCTCGATTTCGACCGTGCCTATATCCGCGCCTTCGGCGCATTGCCTTCGCTCTACTCCTACCGCGGTTACGACGCCGCGCTGATCTTCTGCCCCGCGATGTACAACGACATCGAATACGACCTGGAAGGGCGCAGCTATACGCCGCTGCAAACCACCTATCTCTTCGGCCAGGGCGAGCAGCGCGACAACCACGTCAACCGCAACTGGACGCGGGTGAACTACAACAGCGACTTTACGATAACCATCGAATAAAGCGACCTCTATGGCAGCATTGACCAATTCGATCCCCGAAAAAACCATCGAGCGGCTGAGCGAATATCGCCGTACGCTCCTGGCCAGCCACAAGCAGGGCATTACGCATATTTTCTCGCACGTATTGGCGGGCATCCACGGCATCACGGCCGTGCAGGTGCGCCGCGACCTGATGCTCATCGGCTTTTCGAGCGATACGAAAAAGGGATACGACGTACAGGTGCTCATCGAGTACATCAGCAAGATACTCGACAGCCCCTCGCAGATGAACATCGCCGTGCTGGGCATGGGACACCTGGGACAGGCCATCACCAAATACTTCAACGGCAAGGGGCTCAAGCTGAGAATCACGGCCGCCTTCGACGTCGACCCCGAGAAGGTCGGCAAGACCATCGACGGCATCCCGTGCTACCACATGGACACCTTCGAAGACATGGTCGAAAACCAGGACATCAGCATCGTCATCGTCTCTTCGCCGACGAAGGTCGCCCCGGGGCTCGTGGTGCCGATCATCAACGCCGGCATCAAGGGCGTGCTCAATTTCACTTCCACGCCGCTGAATTTCCCGCAGGGCATCGTCGTCGAGAACTACGACATCACCACGCTGCTCGAAAAGGTGGCCTATTTCGTCAAGGAGAACGAAGAAAGCAACAGCAGCAACGCATGATGCGACTCGAAGGAAAAAACGCAGCGGAGGGCGGAGAAACAGGCAACCTCGACATACACGGCGACCTTACGGAACACCGGCCGGCTGCCGGGCAAGCGGACATGCGGGTTTTTTACGGGTTCGATGCACTCCCGCATTTCGTCCGTCCGACGGTCACCGTCGGATCGTACGACGGCGTGCACAGCGGACACCTGGCCCTGTTGCGCACCGTTGCCAGGAGGGCCCGCGCACAGGGCGGCGAGAGCGTCGTACTCACGTTCGAACCCCATCCCCGCGTGACGCTCGGCCGGGCCGACGGCCTGCGGCTGCTAACCTCGCTCGAAGAGAAGATTTACCTGCTTGGACAGCAGGGCATCGACAACCTGATCGTCATCCCGTTCGACAAGGCATTCAGCGCCCTTGCGCCCGACACGTTCATCCGCGACTACCTCGTGGGGCGCATCGGCGCCGAAACGCTGGTCGTGGGCTTCAACCACCGCTTCGGGCGCGACAAGCAGGGCAGTTACGACTATCTGGGCAGCCACGGCTTCGGACTGGAGGTCGTGGAAGTCGGCGAATGCGACGTGGACGCCGAAAAGGTCAGCTCCACCGTCATCCGCCACCTGGTGGCACAGGGCGACATGGCCCGTGCAGCCCGCCTGTTGTCGCATCCCTACCTCGTCATCGGGACGGCGGCGGCCGGCCGCATCCGCACCGACGACCCCCTCAAGCTCCTGCCGCCCGCAGGGTCGTACCAAGTCCGCATCGGCGGCCGGCCGGCAAGGCTGACGGTCGACGCATCGCAAAACCTGATAATCCGCGACGGCTGCCCCGACGGGCGTGCCGTCCTAACCTTTTAAGCACCATGCTGAGTTACGATTGCCAAATCCGCGTGTGGTACAAACACACCGACCAGATGGCCATCTGCCACCATTCGAACTACATCTGTTACTACGAAGCCGCGCGCAGCGAACTGCTCCGCTATCTGGGCATGTCCTTTGCCGAAGTCGAGAAGCGGGGCATCATGATGCCCATCCTCGAGGTGCAGTCCAAATACCACCGCCCGGCCTACTACGACGAGCTGCTCACCGTGCGCATCATGCTCCGCGAACTGCCCACGGCGCGCATCAACTTTTTCTACGAAATCTACAACGAGAAGGGCGAGCTGCTCAACACGGGCATGACGCAACTGGGCTTCATCCACAGCGACACACGCCGCCCGTGCCGCGTCCCCGACTGGTTCCTGAAACTGGTCGCCGACAAATGGACGGAAGAGTAGAGGCCGCCGCGGCACTCCGATGCTTCTCACAACGGAAAGGCTCCGGATCGTTCCGCTGACACCCCGGCAGCTGGGGCTCTGGCTGCATGACATTCCGGCACTGGCAAAGGAGTTGGATTGCCGCTGCACAGCCGGAAGCCCGCGCGGCGACTTCCGCCGGATCGTCGCGTGCAGCGTGCAGCATGCACTTGCCGCCGCCGACCCCGGCAATCACCTCTTCCACACCTTCTGGTTCCTGATCTTACGGGATGGCGGTGCCGTTGCGGGATCGGCCTGCTTCAAAGGGGCGGCGGATGCCGACGGAAGGGTAGAGATCGGCTACGGACTGGAAAAGCCTTTGAAAAACAGGGTTACATGACCGAAACCGTCCGGGCATTGTGCGCCTGGGCGAAGCAACAGCCCGGTGTCTGGCACATCACTGCCGAGACCGAACCGGATAACCGCGCCTCGCAGCGCATCCAACAAAGGGCCGGGTTCCATCCCGCCGAAGCGGACGCAGCCCGATGGTGGAGCCTGTGAAACCGGGCTGTCTGCCACCCGGGAAATATAAAAGGCCGTTCCTGCGAACGGCCTTTTATATTTTAGTCGATCCGGAATCGTGGATCCGGAATTCCGGCTTTCCGGGGAGCGGGGCCGACTCGTGGTAGGAAAAACTGTTCCCGACGGCCGGCAGGCTCCCGCAAAGTCATTCGAGCATCCCCTTGAGCGTCTTTTTCATCAGGTCGCGGTCGCGGAAGTCGTTACGCAGTTTATAGCTGCCGTCGCGGTCGACCAGCACGTAGGACGGAATGCCGTCGATCCGGAATTTCTCGCAAAGGTATTTCCACTGTGTGTCGTTGAGCCGGTAATGCTTGCCCGCGATTTTGGCGATGCCGGTCTTGTAGGCTACCAGCGGCGAGGTCTCGTTGGCGATGTATATCCATACCAGGTCGTCGCTCTTCAGTTCCCCGCTCTTGAGCGGCTCGTTCGCTTTGATCGAAGCCCGGCAGGGGCCGCACCACGTGTTCCAGAAATCGACGAACACCACCTTGCCCTTGTAGGGCGCAACAATCGCATCGAACAGCTTGTCGACGGCAACCTCGGGCGTCGTTTCGATACGGACGTCCTTCACCGACTCCAGCTCCTTGCGCACACGCGCCTGCATCGCCTCGCAGGCCTCGGCGTAGAACGGCTCCCTGAGCGAATGCAACAGGTCGAGGTCTTCCTGCGTAAGGGCGTTGTTCTCGGCCTTGGACGGCAGCCCCACGACTTTGGGCAGGTCGTAGACGATGCCGTCCGTCGCATGGACAAGGTCTGCCCACTCGACATCCGTATAGCTGCGGGATACCGCATTTACATAATCGGAGAGGTCTATTCCCATCAGCAATTTCAGGTTATTGATGTCGAAAAGCCCGGCGACGGCCGTATAGTGTTCGGGCTTCAGCGAGGCGAACTCATAATCGGGTTCGACGCGGTAGTCCCACTCATTGTTTACACTGCGGTAATTATGCGCCAAAAAGAATCCGCCCATCGAGATCGCAGTCAGCGCCTCCTGCTGCAACGTGAGCAGGGACAATTCCTTCATCATCCCGGACACCGGGCTGTGCGCGATGCTGTCCGCCAGGCTTTCGTATTTCGACACGACCATCTGCGTATACTCGTCGGCACTCATGCGGTAATCCGCGAAATCGCCCGAATAGAGGTTCATGCGGATACTGCTGCCGCCGCTCGCATCCACCTGCGCATTGAGATCCGCATACGTCCCGGTCGTATAGAGCCTGCGCCCGGGCGCGGGCTCGCGCTCCTTGTCGCGGCGCTGCACGACGGCCCGGCCGCCTGCCCCCATATCGACATACATGTCCAGCGTTTCACCGGGGGCAATCCAGCACATCCCGAATACCGGGCCGCACGAAACATAGGCCATGGCCGTGCCGTACTGTTCGAATCGCAGGGTTGCCATGCCGCTTTCGGGGTCGATGGCAGCCGTATGTTCTTCCTGCCCGTTCAGCAGCGAATTGACATACATAGCGACCTCCTTCGCCATTCCCCTGCGGTACCCCAGCAGGCGGACGTTCACGGTGGTTGTCCCCACCGCGAGTATCGGTTCGGGAACGGGGCCGTCTTCGGGGGCCTTCCGCAGTTCGCGGGGTAACCCCTCGGGATAACGCGGATACTCCTTCTTACCCGTCAGGTCGACCCCGTAGAGTTTGAAGCAGTCGTCGCAGTCCGATTCGATGAAATCGAACGACTTCGTTCCCCGCGGCAGCGGCCCGAATTTCAGCACGAACGACGCTTCGCCCGAGTCGGGCATCCAGAAGAGCGAATCGGGGAGGATACCCTCGCTGCCCTGCAACATATATTTCTGCCCGTCGGCCAGTAGGTAGCTACCCGCGTCGATGCGGATCCAGTTGTGCGGCCGGAAATAGGCATCGACATGCAACACGGTCGCCGTGTCGCTCAGTTCTATTTTCGGAAAGTCGAGCGTCATGGTGTTGGCAGCCCCGATCAGGGGGTTCTCGACGACACGGTTCGCCGGGGTGCATGACGCAAGGAGCATCCCGACCGCCACCGCACCGGAGGTTAGCAGTTTTCTCATAACTCAGGGTTTTAGGTTATGACAAATATAACCTTTTATTCCTTTGCGCAACTATTTCCGCACAAGTATTTTACGGCCCGCCGGCAAATAAAAGGGGGCTGCACCCTGCGGCGTAGCCCCCTCCTCATTAACCCCTGCCCGTTACTTTTCGATCAGCGAAATCGAGCGCTGGATGAAATCCGTCAGGCTCTTGCCCTTGAGCATCCCGTTGGTCAGCAACGCCAGGTCGATGATCTGTTTCACGAGCCTGTTTTCGCCGCCGATCTCGCGCAGCCGCTCGTTGCGCTCATCGCGCAGCGTGACGACCTTCTTCGACAACTCCTCGCGCATGGATTTCTCTTCGGGGGTAAGCTCCTCCTCTTTCTTGCCCTTGGTAACCTCCTCGAAGCGGTTTTCCTCGGCCACGGCCGCGTCGATCTTCTTGGTGATGGACTTCAGCTTGTCGCCGTAAGCCTTCTCGGCATCGGAGAGGATGTCCGCGACGATGGGGTGGTTGCCGTTCACCGCGATGGTGAAGTTGTCGGGCATCTGCCCGTAGAACTGGCTCATGCCCCCGCCGCCCGCTGCGGCCATCTCCTTCATACGGCGCATGAATTCGTTCTGCGTAATCACCACGGGCGCCTCGTCGGGCGACATGGCCTCGAACGAAATGTTGTAGTGTATCTTGTCGTCCTTGGGCATCTGGCTCTCGAATACCGGGCGCAACAGCTCCTGCTGCGCTTCGGTGAGCGACATCCTGATGTTGTCCTCCTTCTGGATGAGCTTGTCGATCACGTCGCTGTCCACACGCACGAAACGTGTCTCTTTGTTTTTCGACTCGTACCAGTTGACGTAGTGGTTGTCCAGCTGGCCGTCCATCAGCAGCACGTCGTAGCCCTTGCCCCTGGCGGCTTCGAGGAACGTGTGTTTTTCCACGGGGTCGTCCACATAGAGCAGCACGACGGTCTTGTTCTTGTCGGTCTGGTTCTCCTTTACCTTTTCGAGGTACTCCTTGGGCGTGAAATACTTGCCCTCGACGTTCTTCCAGAGCATGAAATCCTGCGCCTTCTCGGCGAATTTCTCGTCGGTGAGGATGCCGTACTGGATAAAAATCTTCAGGTCGTCCCATTTCGACTCGTAATCCGGGCGCATCGTGTTGAACAACTCCTGCAGCCGGTCTGCGACCTTGCGGGTGATGTAATTCGAAATCTTCTTCACGTTGGCATCGCTCTGCAGGTAGCTCCGCGACACGTTCAGCGGAATGTCCGGCGAGTCAATCACGCCGTGCAGCAGCGTCAGGTATTCGGGCACGATGCCTTCGACCTGGTCGGTGACGTAGACCTGGTTCGAGTAGAGCTGTATCTTGTTCTTCTGGATCTCGAAGTTGTTGTGTATCTTCGGGAAATAGAGGATACCCGTCAGGTGGAACGGGTAGTCGATGTTCAGGTGGATCGAGAACAGCGGTTCGTCGCTCATGGGGTAGAGCTCGTGGTAGAACTCCTTGTATTGCTCCTCGGTAATGTCGGCCGGCTTGCGCGTCCACAGCGGGTCGACCTTGTTGATAACGTTGTCCTTGTCCGTGTCGACGTACTTGCCGTCCTTCCACTCCTTGACCTTGCCGAACGCAATCGGGATCGGCAGGAAACGGCAGTACTTGCGCAGCAGCCCTTCGACCTTCGAATCCTCGGCATATTCGAGCGCATCCTCCGACAGGTGCAGGACGATGGTCGTACCGCGGTCATGCGCCTCGTCGGTCTCCTCCATTTCGAATTCGGGCGTCCCGGTGCAGCTCCAGCGCACGGTCTTGGCACCCTCCTTCCAGGATTTCGTAATGATCTCCACCTTGTCGGCCACCATGAACGACGAGTAGAACCCTAGTCCGAAATGCCCGATGATCGCCTGGTTCTTATACTTCTCCATGAACTCTTCGGCCCCCGAGAAAGCGATCTGGTTGATGTATTTGTCGACCTCTTCGGCCGTCATGCCGATGCCGCGGTCGGTTACGGTCAGCGTTTTGGCATCCTTGTCCGCCGAAACGCGGATCGTCAGGTCGCCCAAGTCGCCCTTCATTTCGCCGATCGACGAGAGGGTCTTCAGTTTTTGGGTTGCGTCGACTGCATTGGAGATCAGCTCGCGCAGGAAAATCTCATGATCCGAATAAAGGAATTTTTTGATTACGGGGAATATATTCTCCGTCGTTACTCCGATTTTTCCGTTTTTCATAGTTTTATCGTTGTATTTTGATTCGATTCGTCTCTGTCTTGTTTCAACAAACCGTGTGCCAGCCCCCGATTCCTGCCAAACTGTCAGTTGCGCATGACAGCATATGCCGAAAAAAAGTTGCCGCAGCGAGAGTTTTGCCTTATATTTGTATGGCGAATTCAAACACACGACCAACTATGGATTTCCTCTCGTTAGCCAAGAAACGGTATGCCTGCCGTAAATATACGGCCCAAAAGGTCGAACAGGCAAAACTCGACACGATCCTCGAAGCCGGCCGCGTGGCCCCCACGGGCGCCAACCGCCAGCCTCAGCGGCTCATCGTCGTGCGTTCCGAAGAAGGCATGGCACGCCTGGCACGCTGCACGCGCGATTTCGGGGCGCCCTGCGCCATCATCGTATGCGCCGATACCGGCCAGGCCTGGGAGCGGAAATACGACGGCAAGGTGATCGGCGACATCGACGCTTCGATCGTCACCGACCACATGATGCTTTGCGCCGCGTCGCTGGGGCTCGACACGCTGTGGATCTGCATGTTCAAACCCGAAGCCGTACGCGCGGAATTCAACCTGCCGGAGCATGTCGAACCCGTGAATATCCTGCTCGTGGGCTACGGCGCCGGCATCCCGGCCGACCCCGGCCGCCATGAACTGCTGCGCAAGCCGCTGTCGGAGACGGTCGTCGAAGAACGATTCTGAGACCTTGCCCCGCTAAAACAATCCGGGAGAACGCAGCCGGGGTGCTGCGGCAATGCCCGGCGGCCGTCCGCTCGTCCGTCGAGCCGGAGGCTGCCCGCGTCCCGCCCCCATGAACCGGATCGGCTCCGAATTCATCCATGTCGGCATCCGACACCCCGATAATCCCCGAAAAACGGGCGCCGCAAGGTTCATACCGACCTGCGGCGCCCTTTTTCATCGGACACGGTTCCGGATTCCGGAACAACAACTATTTCGCGTACAACCGGAATTTCATGCTCCACGTCCCGCCCGGGGCGATCGACCGGAAACCTTCGGCTTCGGGGTCGGGCATGTTCGGGGCGTTGGTCGTCCACGACTGCGGCTCGGGGCAACAGTAGGGCACCTTGCCGCCGTTGTTCCAGATCGTCCAGCAGGTCGTCTGTCCGTCGACCTCGTAGCAGGTGCGTACACCCGTGCGCAGGTTCTCGACCAACGCGCCGCGGAACGGCTTGCCGTCCACCTCGATCTCGCGCACTGTGAAAGCCGCCTCAATCGGATCGCAGTCCGTTACCTGCAACCCCGCACCGCGCAGTCGGGCAAACTTCTCCGACAACGGCAACTTGCGGCCCGTCGGGATGTTACGTCCGCTCAGCTCAACCTGTTCTCCAACCGCCGCACGCATCACGTAATCGCTTGCCGCCCCTCCGGCGAAAGGGATCCGCATCGGCGTATGAAACCCCACGCCGACGGGCATCGGCTCCGCGCTGCGGTTGGCGAACATCACCTCCTGTTCCAGCCCGCCGGCCATGAGGCGGTATACGATCTTGCACTTGAACTCGTGCGGGAAATCGCGGAATATCGCATCGTTCCCCGCATTCGAATAGTAGCGGCACTCGACCAGCACCTCGTCCGCGGTTTCCCACGCCTTCGACACGGCGAAAGGCTGGCTCTTGAGAATACCGTGGTGATAGTGGCCTCCTTTCGCGTCGGTGATCGGGAAGCGGTAGGTGCGCCCGTCGAACGTGTATTGCCCGTCTGCAATGCGGTTGGGCGGGAAGAGGATCGGCAGTCCGAACACATGCGGGCGCCGCCGGAACTCTTCGACCTCATCCCCGGCGGGTGCACGCAGGATTTCGATACCGCGCCGCGTGTCGGCCAGCCGCACGAGGTTGGCGCCCATGTCCGGAACCAGCAGGGCCGCGTAGTCCCCTTTCGAAAACTCCACGGCCCGCATTCCATGCCACGCTATGCTGCGCAGCATCTTAGAGCAGCTTTTCGATCTTGGCGACCAGCGCATCCTTCGATGCGGCGCCGACCTGCTTGTCCACCAGTTCCCCGCCCTTGAGGAAGATAATGGTGGGGATGTTGCGCACGCCGTATTTCGCCGTGATCTCATCGTTCTCCTCCACGTCGCACTTGGCGATCAGAACGCGGCCCTCATACTCGGTGGCGAGCTCGTCCACAATGGGGGCTACCATGCGGCAGGGACCGCACCATTCGGCCCAGAAGTCGATGACGACGGGCAGCTCTGACGAAAGTACTTCCTGAAAATTCTCCTTTGTGATTGCTAAAGCCATAATTACAAGGTTTTTAATTGTTTGTATAGTTTATGCGATCGAATACTTTATGTCGTTGTCCTCCAAATAGCCTACCAGCGACTGCGTGAGGCTGACCTTGTAGCTCTTCGAGAAAAGGCTCAGCGAGACATGCGCGTCGCGGTCGTAGACATTGACCCGGAACAGGGTTTCGCCCCGAGCTTCGCGGACACGTTCCGACAGGTCGCGGATCAGCTCCTGCGTCACCTCCTGCACGGGCAGCTGCACGTGCATCTCCTTGATCATCGTGTCGCGCATCTCCGAGAGCTGCACCATCGAGATGATCTTGAATTCCAGCTCCTTGTCGTTATAGGGCTTGGGCTGCACGCGGCCGCGGATAAAGAGGAAATAGTCCGAGAAGAGGTATTTGCGGAAATTCTCGTAGTCCTTGCCGAACAGCGCGAACTCGTGCGTGCCGTTGTAATCCTCCAGCACGAATTTGCCCCACGGCTTGCCGGTTTTGGTCATCAGGTTCTGCACGCTCACGACCATGCCCGCCACGGCGATCTCCTGCCCCTTGAAAGGTTCGAGGTTCTCCAGCTCCGTGAGCTGGGTCTTGCACATGTGGTTGATGATGACCTTATAGTCGTCCAGCGGGTGTGCTGACAGGTAAAGGCCGATCATCTCGCGCTCCTTGGCAAGGGTCTCCAGCTGCGTCCAGTCGGCGCACGCCGGCAACACGGGGCGCTGGATGTCCACCTGCCCGCCGCCTCCGAAAAGGCTCTGCTGGGCGTTGTTCTTCTCGGCCTGGAAACGCTGTCCGTAACGCATCAGCTGTTCGATGAAGGTAATGCCGGTATTGTCACGTGCATCCGCTCCGAAGAACTTGCCCCGGTGGAAGCCCGATATCGAATCGAACCCGCCGGCATAGGCCAGGTTCTCGAAGCATTTGCGGTTCACGGCCGTGAAATTCACCCGTTCCATCAGGTCGTATATATCCTTGAAGCGGCCGTTGGCATTGCGTTCGGCGATGATGCTCTCCACGGCGGCTTCGCCGACGCCCTTCACGGCCCCCAGCCCGAAACGCACGTCGCCGGACTTGTTCGACGAAAAGGTGCGCATCGACTCGTTGATGTCGGGCCCCAGCACCCGGATGCCCATGCGCTTGCACTCGTTCATGTAGAGCGTCAGCTGCTTGATGTCCGCCAGGTTTCGGCTCAGCAGCGCCGCCATGAACTCCGAAGGGTAGTGCGCCTTCAGGTAACCGGTCTGGTAGGCCACGTAGGCGTAGCAGGTCGAGTGCGACTTGTTGAAGGCATAGGATGCGAACGCCTCCCAGTCGCCCCAGATCTTGTCGCAGATCTTCTCGTCGTGCCCGCGCTCCTTACAGCCGTTGATGAACTTGGGCTTCATCTTGTCCAGCACGTCGCGCTTCTTCTTACCCATGGCCTTACGCAGCGTGTCGGCCTCGCCGCCCGTGAACCCGGCGAGCTTCTGCGACAGCAACATGACCTGCTCCTGGTAGACCGTGATGCCGTAGGTGTCGCTCAGGTACTCCTCCATGTCGGCGATCTCGTAGGTCACCGGCTCCTGCCCGTGCTTGCGGGCGATGAAATTGGGGATGTACTCCATCGGGCCCGGACGGTAGAGGGCGTTCATGGCGATCAGGTCTTCGAAACGGTTGGGCTTGAGGTTGCGCAGGTGCTTCTTCATGCCCGGGGACTCGAACTGGAACAGGCCGGTGGTATCGCCGCGTGCAAAGACCTCGTAGGTCTGGGCGTCGTCCAGCGGGATGTCGTCGATGTCCACGTCCACGCCGTGCACCGCCTTGACATTCTCCACGGCGTCCTTGATGATCGACAGCGTACGCAGTCCCAGGAAGTCCATCTTGATCAGGCCGACGCTCTCGACCTCCTTGCCCTCGAATTCAACCACGTTCAGCTCGGCATCCTTGGCAATGGCCATCGGCGCGAAGTTCTCCAAATCGTCCTGGCCGATAATCACGCCGCAGGCATGCACGCCCGTCTGGCGGATCGAGCCTTCGAGCTTCTCGGCGTATTTGAGCGTATTGCGTATCAGCTGGTTGGGCGACTCGCGCTCGGCGGCCAGTTCGGGGGATTCCTTGTATACGAAATCGAACGGCGTCTCGCCGTGTTTCTTGTCGGGGGTGATCTTGTCGGGCACCAGTTTCGACAGGCGGTCGCTCTCCGAGAGGGCGAGCTTCTGCACACGGGCAACGTCCTTGATGGCCATCTTGGGCGCCATGGTGCCGAACGTCACGATTTGGGCAACGCGCTTCTGGCCGTATTTCTGCACGCAGTAGCGCAATACGTCGGCGCGGCCGTCCTCATCGAAGTCGACGTCGACATCGGGCAGCGAGATACGCTCGGGGTTGAGGAAACGCTCGAACAGCAGGTCGTATTTCAGCGGGTCGATATTGGTGATCTTCAGGCAGTAGGCGACCACCGAACCCGCGGCCGAACCACGGCCGGGGCCCACCGAGACCCCCATTTCGCGGGCGGCGCGGATGTAGTCCCACACGATCAGGAAGTAGCCCGGGAAACCCATCCACTCGATCGTATCCAGCTCGTATTTGAGCCGTTGCTCGACCTTCTCGTCCAGCACCTCGCCGTAACGACGGTGCGCGCCCTTGTAGGTGAGGTCTACGAGGTAGCAATATTGCTTGGCGACCATCAGCCTGTCCGACAGCTCCTTGTCATGGGCGACGAGCCGCTCCAGCTCTTCGACCGACACACAGGCGCCGATCCTGGCCAGCAACTCCGCGTCCTCGATCTTCTTGACGAAGGATTCGCGGAGCTCCGCGAGGTCGATCTTGAAATCCTCCGGCGGCGGGAAGTTCGGCATCAGGGGGGCGTGCGTGAGCTTGTAGTCCTCGCATTTGGCGGCGATCTCGAGCGTCGTGGCCAGTGCCTCGGGGTGGTCGGGGAACAGCGCGGCCATCTCCTCGGGTGATTTGAGGTACTCCTGGAACGTGTAACGCATACGGTTAGGGTCGTCCAGGTCGCGCCCCGTATTGAGGCATATCAGGTGGTCGTGCGCCACGGCATCCTCCGCGAGGATGAAGTGCACGTCGTTGGAACAGATGTACTTCACGCCGAACTTGGCGGCCAGCTCCAGCAGCGCCTTGTTCACCCGCAGCTGGTTCTCGTAGACGTCCGCATCCTTCTGCGGGTCGCCCGAGGGATGCAGCTGCAATTCGAGGTAATAGTCGTCGCCGAAGACCCCCTTGAACCACTGCACCACGCGCTCGGCCTCCTCCATGTCGTTGTGCATGATGGCCTGGGGCACCTCGCCGCCCAGACATGCCGAGCAGCAGATCAGCCCTTCGTGGTACTGTTCGAGCAGTTGCTTGTCGATGCGCGGCTTGTAATAGAACCCCTCGGTAAACGAGTAGGAGACCATCTTGCAGAGGTTGTGGTAGCCTTCGAGGTTCTTGGCCAGCAGGATCAGGTGGTCGCCGGCCTTCTCGTCCTTGTCCTTCTCGAAACGGTTTTTCACCACGTAGACCTCACAGCCGAGGATCGGCTTCACCCCGGCGTCCGTAGCGGTGTCGTGGAAATTCTTGACACCGTACATATTGCCGTGGTCGGTGATGGCGATAGCATTCATCCCCAACGCTTTGGCGCGTTTGATGAGCGGCTTGATGGCCGCGGCGCCGTCGAGGATCGAATATTGGGTATGTACGTGCAGATGGACGAATTCAGGCATGGTCGTAACTCTTCAAATTTATCGCACAACAAAGATAGGGATATTTCCGCAGAATTCATGGCAGGGCTCTTGCATTTTATCAACAAAATTCCTAACTTTAGGTATCCAACAAAAACCGAGAGATTATGCAAGACGAAACCATGGTTGTATTGGCGGAATACAACACCATCACAGAAGCCGAGATCGCGAAATCCATGCTCGACAGCGCAGGGATCTGGTCGATGATCCGCAACGAATATATGTCGGCCATTTACCCCATAGGCACCATGCCCGCACAGGTCGTCGTGCGTCCCGAGGACGTCGAGAAGGCCAGGGCGATGCTGCAACACAGATAAAAACGGCGCCGCCCGTCCTGCGCTAGGCAGGCTGCCGGCGGCAGCGGAGGGCTGTTCGGAACGGCGCGTACCGGCATCGCGTCCGGGAAGGCCATGCATCGAAAAGGGTGTACGTGCAGGTTGCACGTACACCCTTTTCGATTTTACGCGGCACGCAGTCCGGCGCCGCACGGGTCAGGTGAAATTGATCCGGTATTCGTAGGCCGTCCGCTGCGGCACACCGCGCACGCGGCGGGGCACCCAGTGGCCTTTGCTGGCCCGGATGACGCGGATAACCTCCCTGGCGAGTTTTTCGTCGGGCGACGAGAGCACCTCGCCGATCGTGACCTTCCCGTCCGGTTCGATGTAGAAACGCACATGCACCAGCCCGGCCACGCCGCGCGAGGAGAACCGCTCGTCGTAACGCAGCCGCACCCGCGCCCATTCGTGGAAAGTCTCGTCGGGGTCGCCGCCCATGAACAGCAACGGGTCGGCCTCCTGCCGCTTGGCGATCTTCTCCACCGGAAGGCGCATCGTCAGCCGCCAGGTATAACTTACGGACAGACCGTCCTTCCGGGCCGGCGTCCACGCTTCGAGGCGCCCCAACGCCTCGGTCACGAGCTGCTTCGTACGCTCCGTCGCGGGCTCGGCATCGCATTTGTCGCGCCCCTGACAGGTATTGTCCAGGAAACGCCACCCGTCCACCCGTCCCGCCGTGTCCACCGTAAAGGCGACCACGACCTGCGGCGAAAGCTCCGACGCCGGGATTTGCTTCTCTATCGCCAATTTCTCGGTTTCGCCCATCAGCCTTGCCATGAAGCGTTTGGCATCGGCGCCCTGAAAACGGGGCGGCTGGGTCTGCTGCGCCGCGGCACCGCACCACAGGGCCAGTGCCGCCAATAAGATCGCTGTACGTTTCATATGCCCTTCGTTTTAAGGTTTATTCGTTCCATATCCGCCACGAAGCCTCGGCCTGCCGGCGGAACATCACCTCGCCGTTGAGTATGCGCGCCCCGCGCTGGCGCCCCAGGTCGAGGAACCGGGTCAGGGGCGGGTTGTATACCAGGTCGAGCAGGTAGTGCCCGGGCGGAAGGTAGCCGTAGGGGATTCGCGGCGCGGCATCGACGGCGGGGTAGGTTCCCACGGGCGATGCGTTGACTATGAGGCGGCTCTGCTCCACGGCCTCGCACGGCAGGTTGTCGTAGGTGTAGTTGCCCTTCGCGGCGTCGCGTGACACGAGGTCGAACGGGATGCCCCGCTCGGCGAGCACATATTGCACAGCCTGCGATGCCCCGCCCGTACCCAGTACGAGGGCATGCGAGGGCTGTTCGCCCCCGAGCAGGCAGTCGAAGGCGGCCCGCAGGCCGATGACATCGGTATTGTGTCCCACGAGGCGTCCGCCCGCCGTACGGCGCACGCAGTTCACGGCGCCGACCAGCCGCGCATCGTACGACAGGTCGTCGAGCAGCGCCATGACCTCGCGTTTGTAGGGGATCGTGACGTTGAAGCCGCACAGGTCGGGAGTCTCCGCCAGCAGGCGCTCCAGCGCCCCGATTTCGGGCAGTTCGTAGAGGGTGTAGGTGCAGTCGGCAATTCCCTCGCGTTCGAATTTCGCCGCGAAATAGGCTGCCGAGGCCGAGTGCCCCAGCGGCCGGCCGATAAGTCCGAAACGCCGCATGGCTATTCCTCCTGTTTTTTGACGACGATGCGCGCCGCGAGTTCGATGCAGTAAATCGCCAGGAATCCCACGATGCAGAGTACGATGGCCTCCGCGAGCAGTGCATCCTGCTGCGTGAGGGCCTCGAAACGGCCGGGCGCGACGTTGCTCTCGACGAGCGGCATGATCTTGCCGTGGCTGTCGGTGTAGGTTTCGACGACCTCTTTCCACGGCCATACCTTGTTGAGCGAGCCGACCATGAAACCCATCAGCACCGCCACCGTCACATCGTGCCAGTGCTTGAGCAGCCACGACAGCAGGTGCGAAAAGCTGATGATGCCCGCCACGGCGCCCACGACGAAGATCACGATGACCGGGATATTCAGGTCGCCCACGGCCTGCATGATGAACTGATACTTGCCCAGCAGGAGCAGGATGAAGGCGCCCGAAATGCCGGGCAGGATCATGGCACAGATGGCGATGGCGCCCGACAGCATGATGAACCACCACGTGTCGGGGGTCTCGGTCGGCGTGGCGATGGTGATCCACCATGCGGCGGCCGCGCCGACCAGGCATGCGGCGACAGTCCGGACGTTCCAGTGCCCGATCTGCCTGGCCACGAGCAGCGCCGAGGCGACGATCAGCCCGAAGAAGAACGACCAGATGGCGATCGGGTGGTGCGTGAGCAGGTAAGTCATCAGCCGCGCCAGCGAGAAGATGGCGATCCCGATCCCGATCAGCACGGGCAACAGGAAACGGCCGTTGACGTGGCGCCAGAACTCCTTCAGACGCAATGTGCCGAGCAGCCGCAGGGCGGTGCCGTTCACGCTCTTGATCGACTCGATCAACTCCTCGTAGATGCCCGAAATAAAGGCGATCGTCCCTCCCGATACACCGGGAACCACATCGGCCATGCCCATGGCGCAACCCTTCGCTGCAAGCAGCAGATATTGTGTAAATTTCATATCATCGGTATTTAGCCCACAAATATAACGAAATTGCGGGAATCTGCTAAACGACAGGTGCACGATTACGGAAAATTCCATAATCGCGCACCTGTTTTTCACGTCGGGGATTCCTCCGGCGGCGTCACCCTTCCACGGGTTCGGGCTTGCGCTCGAAAAATTCGGGCTTGCTGCGGCGGATGAAATCGACGGCCTCGGACAGCCCTTCGGAGAATTTGGCGAAATCCTCCTTGTAGAGGAAAATCTTGTGCCGGTCGTACGAGAAACTCCCGTCGGGGTTCTGCATCTTGCGGCTCTCGGTGATCGTCAGGAAATAGTCGTCGCCGCGCGTGGCACGCACATCGAAGAAATAAGTGCGGCGGCCGGCTTTCACGGCTTTGGAAAGAATCTGGTCTCCATATTCTTCCGCATCCCGGCGGGATGGTTGGTGAGGGGTCATGGGGCAGTAGGTTTGGGTTATTTTCGGTTGAACGAATATAAGCAAAATAAACGTGCAATCCAAAAAAATCCCCTCCTAATCTTCCGGCGCCAGCAGGGATTCCCCCTTGTGCTCCCAATCGGCGAGTATCTCCACGGCGCGGCGGTAGGCCTCGTTCTGCGCCGGGTTCATCACCCGGTAGAATGCTGCCGTATCGAAAAGCCGCTGCGCCACGAGCGCCTTGAGCTGTATGCGCATCAGCGGCGCCGAGGCTGCGAAGCCCCCTTCGTCGAACGCCACGCCGCGCTGTCCGCCCAGCCCGGTAAGCCCTTCGAGCATCGCGTCGCCGGCCTCGAACCCCTTGTCGAACGCCTCGAACGCGGGGTAGGCCTTCTCCAGTGCGGCACGCTCCCGATCCATATAGGAAATGACGTATTCGTTGACCACGCCGCGGCGGATCAGGTTGGCATAGTAGGCCGAGAACCCGGCCGTATCGGCTCCGACCAGGACGTCGGGGCGGATGCCGCCCCCGCCGTAGACCGTGCGCCCCGTACGCAGGGTGCGGTACTCCGGCGCCCCGGCATCGAGCGAATCGCGCATCGGGTCGTCATAGCGGCGCAGGTGGTCGAGGTAGTATTCGCGGCGCTTGCCCTTCTCGTAGGGCCGCTGGATGACGCGCCCCGAAGGGGTGTGGTAGCGGGCCACGGTGATGCGCACGGCCGAGCCGTCCCCCAGTCCGATCTGGCGCTGTACCAGCCCCTTGCCGAAACTCGGGCGGCCGACGACGATGCCCCGGTCCCAGTCCTGCACGGCACCGGCGACGATCTCGCTCGCCGAAGCCGAATTTTCGTCGATCAGCACCACCAGCCTTCCCTCGAGGTCGTCGCCGTTTACCGGCGCGCTGAACGACATGGGCGGCACAGCACGCCCCTCGGTCGAGACGATCAGGGCACCGCGCGGCAGGAAGAAACCGGCCATCTCGACCGCCTGGTCGAGCAGCCCGCCGCCGTTCCCGCGCAGGTCGAGGATCAGCGCCCCGGGTTTCCCGAGCTTGCGGTACGCCTCGCGGAACTCGGGCATCGTCGTGCGGCCGAAGCGGTTGACCTTGATGTATCCCACGCCGTCGGCGGCCATGTAGGCGGCATCCACGGTGTTGAGCGGAATCTTGTCCCGCACGATCACGAAGTGGAGCGGTTCCGGTTCGCCCTGGCGCACGACGTCGATCTCGACCTTCGTGCCGGTCTTTCCGCGCAGGTACTTGGGGACGTCCGTCTGCTTGAAACCCACGGCATCCAGCGTGTCTATGCGCACGATACGGTCGTTGGGCTGCACCCCGACGCGCTCGGCCGGGCCCCCGACGATCGTATTGACCACGATGACCGTGTCGCGCAGGATGTTGAATTCGACGCCGATGCCGCTGAACTCCCCTTCGAAGCTCTCCTGCACGCCTTTCATCTCGTCGGCCCCGATATAGGCCGAATGGGGGTCGAGCTCTTCGAGCATCCCGCTAATGGCACTCTCGACCAGCGGCTGCATGTCCACCTCGTCAACGTACAACCCGTCCAGGTAACGGTAAACCTGCGTCAGCTTCTGCAACTGCCGCACAGCCCCGGCATCCTGCGCCGCAAGAGGCAGGACGAAGAGAGCCGATATAAATGCAAAAAGCTTTCGCATAGTTTGTTCTGTCGCTTATTTAAATCCTTATTTAAAATACGCCGTCAGCTCGCCGAACGGCACCTGCCGCTGCTCGCCCGAGCGCATGTCCTTCACCGTGGCGGCCTTCGCCTCCAGCTCCTGCGAGCCGACGATCACCACGTAGGGGATACCCCGGCGGTTGGCATACTCCATCTGCTTCTTCATCTTGCCGCAGTCGGGGTAAATCTCGGCGGCGACGCCCGCATCGCGCAGCTCACGGAGCAACCCGAGCGCCGCGGCCTGCTCCTCCTGCCCGAGGTTGGTGAAGAATACCCGCGTCGAGAAGTTGACCTCCTCGGGGAAGAGCCCCAGCCCCATCATTACGTCGTAGATCCGGTCTGCGCCGAACGAAATGCCCACGCCCGACATGTCGGGCATGCCGAAGATGCCGGTCAGGTCGTCATAGCGTCCGCCGCCGCAGATCGAGCCGATGGCGAAGTCGAGCGCCTTGACCTCGAAGATCGCCCCCGTATAGTAGTTCAATCCGCGTGCCAGCGAGAGGTCGAGCTCCACGTCGAGCCCGATCCCCAGACGCTCCACATAGCCCAAGACGGTTTCCATCTCCTCGATGCCTTTCAGTCCGGTTTCGGAAACAGCCAGCACCTCACGCAATTTCATGAGTTTTTGCGCATTGTCGCCGCTCAGTTCGAGTATCGGTTGCAGTTTGTCGACCGCCTCCCGGCTCAATCCGCGCTCCAGCAGCTCGGCCTTCACGTTGTCCAGCCCGATCTTTTCGAGCTTGTCGATGGCGATGGTGATGTCCATCATCATGTCGGCATGGCCGATCGCCTCGGCGATGCCGAACAGGATTTTGCGGTTGTTCATCTTCAGCGCCACGCGGATGCCCAGCGCCCGGAACACGCGCTCGACGATTTCGACCAGTTCGACCTCGCACAGCAGCGAGCGGGTGCCGATCACGTCGACGTCGCACTGGTAGAATTCGCGGTAACGGCCTTTCTGCGGCCGGTCGGCGCGCCATACGGGCTGGATCTGGTAGCGCTTGAAGGGAAACGTCAGTTCGCCCTGGTGCTGTACGACATAGCGCGCGAACGGCACCGTGAGGTCGTAACGGAGCCCCTTCTCGCAGATTTTCGACGCCTGCCGCACCTCATCGCCGGACAGGCCGGCGGCGTAGTCGCCCGAATTGAGTATCTTGAAGAGGAGCTTGTCGCCCTCGTCGCCGTATTTGCCCAGCAGGGTCGAAAGGTTCTCCATCGAGGGGGTTTCGAGCGGCGCGAAGCCGTAGGTGCGGAACACGCCCCGGATCGTATCGAAAATATACTGGCGGCGCATCATCTCCGCCGGGGAGAAGTCGCGCGTACCCTTGGGTATGGACGGTTTTTGTTGAGCCATATTACATAAATTTTTGTTTTATTTCCAAGTATTTCTTCCACCCCGCGTTATCCCGCGCATCCATGTATTTCCGCTGTTTCCCGAGCAGACGGTTCAATGCGCCCTCGTCCTGGCGGAAGAAAAGGACAACCATCTCACGAAGCGTCTCCATTTGGTCGACCTCATACATATTCACATAGCGCGGGGCGCGCACTCCCTCCTCTCCGGGATAGATATATCCGATGAAATAGCCCAATTCGTCCTTTTCGTCCACAGCGGACGAAATAAAAAAAGAACGGTCGGTTTTCAAATCCGTCACGGAGAGCGTCGGAGAGTTTTTCTTGTATCTCAAAGCTTCACGCGCTTGCTCATGCCAGGGGAAACGGTCTATCTCGGACAGGAACCCGTCAAGATCGCACGTCCCGGCCGGTTCTACTTTGTCCGGGTCTTCGTGCGCCCGGAGTTCGTCCCAAATAAATACATCGACCGGACGGTTCGCCTGCATACCGCAGGAGAAAAGCCCCTGCAAGAGCGAAAAAAAGGTCACAACACGCATCTTTGTCAAGCCATCAGTTTTTTGTACCTCACGCGGTGGGGCTGGGTGTCGCCGCCCTGCGCCTTCTTCCACTCCTCGTATTCGCTGTACGAACCCTCGTAGAAGACCACCTTCGAGTCGCCCTCGAACGAGAGGATGTGCGTGGCGATGCGGTCGAGGAACCAGCGGTCGTGCGAGATCACTACGGCACAGCCCGCGAAGTTCTCGAGGCCCTCCTCCAACGCACGCAGCGTATTGACGTCGATGTCGTTGGTCGGCTCGTCCAGCAGCAGCACGTTGCCCTCCTCCTTGAGCGCCAGCGCCAGGTGCAGGCGGTTGCGTTCACCGCCCGAGAGCATGCCGCACTTCTTCTCCTGGTCGGCGCCCGAGAAGTTGAAGCGCGCCACGTAGGCCCGGGCGTTCACCTGCCGGTTGCCGAGCATGATGAGGTCGGCGCCGCCCGAGATCACCTCGTAGACGGTCTTTTCGGGGTCGATCGACTTGTGCTGCTGATCCACATAGGCCAGCTTGACGGTCGGGCCCACGCGGAACGACCCGCCCGTAGGCTCTTCCAGCCCCATGATCATGCGGAAAAGGGTGGTCTTACCCGTGCCGTTGGGCCCGATGACGCCCACGATGCCGGCCGGCGGCAGCGAGAATTCGAGGTGCTCGTACAGCACGCGGTCACCATAAGCCTTCGACACGTCGTGCGCCTCGATCACCACGTCGCCCAGGCGCGGGCCGTTGGGGATGAATATTTCGAGCTTCTCCTCCTTCTGCTTCGTGTCCTCGTTCATCATCTTGTCGTAGGCCGACAGACGCGCCTTGGACTTGGCATGACGGCCCGAGGGGGACATGCGCACCCACTCCAGCTCGCGCTCGAGGGTCTTGCGGCGCTTCGACTCCTGTTTCTCCTCCATGGCCATGCGGGTGGTCTTCTGGTCGAGCCAGCCCGAGTAGTTGCCCTTCCAGGGGATGCCCTCGCCGCGATCCAGCTCCAGGATCCAGCCCGCCACGTTGTCGAGGAAATAGCGGTCGTGGGTGACGGCGATCACCGTGCCCTTGTACTGCTGCAGATGTTGTTCGAGCCAGTCGATCGACTCGGCGTCGAGGTGGTTCGTGGGCTCGTCGAGCAGCAGCACGTCGGGCTGCTGCAACAGCAGGCGGCACAGCGCCACGCGGCGGCGCTCACCGCCCGAGAGCACCTTCACCGACTGGTCGGGGTCGGGGCAGCGCAGGGCGTCCATGGCGCGTTCCAGCACGCTGTCCAGCTCCCAGCCGTTGACCTGGTCGATCTGTTCGTACAACTCGCCCTGGCGCTCGATTAACCGGGCCATCTGCTCGTCGTCCATCGGCTCGCATAGCTTCATGTTGATCTCTTCGTACTCCTTGAGCAGCGCCACGGTCGCGGCGCAGCCCTCTTCGACCACCTCGCGGACGGTCTTCGAGTCGTCGAGCCGGGGTTCCTGTTCGAGGTAACCCACCGTGTAACCGGGCGAGAAAACCACTTCGCCCTGGAAATTCTTGTCCAGCCCGGCGATGATCTTCATGAGCGTCGACTTACCCGAGCCGTTCAGGCCGATGATGCCGATCTTGGCGCCGTAGAAGAATGAGAGGTAGATGTTGTTGAGAACCTTTTTCTGGTTGGTAAACGTCTTCGAAACGCCCACCATCGAAAAGATGATTTTTTCGTCTGCCATATCGTATTCGTTATTCGGATTTTCCTATCCGGCAAAGATAGTAAAGATTCCGCAATCTACCGCCATACGCGAAGATTTTTGGGCAGGCGCCCGTAAATAAAAAAACGCAGGGACACGGCCTGAGCCGCGTCCCTGCGCCGTGTTTGTCCCGGCAAAAATTAATAGTTCTCCTTCTTGGGTTCGAAGTAAGCCTGCGGATGCTTGCAGGCGGGGCAGAGCTTGGGAGCCTCCTCGGCCTCGATGACGAAACCGCAGTTGCGGCACTGCCACCAGATCTTGCCGTCGCGCTTGAAGAAATTGCCGTCCGTGAGGCGGCTCAGCAGCTTCAGGTAGCGGCGCTCGTGCTCGGCCTCGACGGTGGAGATCATCTTGAAGGCCGTGGCGATCTCGATGAAGCCCTCCTCCTCGGCGACTTTGGCGAATTCGCGGTAGAGGACGTCCCACTCCTCCTTCTCGCCCTTGGCTGCGGCCAGCAGGTTCTCGGCCGTGGTGCCGATCGGGCCGGTGGGGTAGCTCGCCGTGATCTCCACGTCACCGCCCTCGAGGAACTTGAAGAAACGCTCGGCGTGCTCCTTCTCCTGCTCGGCAGTCTCGGCGAAGACACCCGCGATCTGCTCGTAACCCTCCTTCTTCGCCTTGCTCGAGAAGAAGACGTAACGGCTGCGCGCCTGGCTCTCACCGGCAAACGCCTTCAGCAGATTCTGTTCAGTCCGTGTTCCTTTAATGCTCTTTTCCATAATCCTGTATGTTTAATGTGTGTGTTTATTTTCCGATAGCAAAGATAATAAAATCCCGGACATAAAGCCAAAAATCGGCATTGTTTGTTTTTATAGGGCTATTCGGATTACTTATAGGCCCCGCCGAGCACCTCCGCCACGTCTTCCCGGAACAGCGCATAGGCTTCCGGAAGCGCCATCGTGTCCCCGACTTCGGACGGGACGACGCGGTAGCCCGGCATCGCCACCCAGACGGGCACCGCCTCAAGCGAATAGGACATGCGCCCGTCGGGATGCCGCACGGCCTCGATTTCGGCCACCAACCCGCCGTCGCAGTAGCGCCGCCGCTGGTTGGACACGAAGTTCCCCAGCGAATAGAGCACCACGTGCGACGAATCGGCGTCGAAGGGCTGCACCACGTGCGGGTGGCTGCCCACGACAAGGTCGGCGCCGTGCCGGCGCAGGAATTGTGCCAGGTGCCGCTGCACGGCATTCTCCCTCCGCTCGTATTCGTTGCCCCAGTGGATGCAGACCGCCACGCAGTCGGGCGCCCCGCGCCGTGCCGCAGCCAGGTCGGCCGCCATGCGCGCCGTGTCGATCAGGTTGACCTCCACCCCGGCGGGAACCGGGATGCCGTTGGTGCCGTAGGTATAGTTGAGCAGCGCGAACCGCACGCCGTAGCGCTCCACCCACAGCGGGTTGTTGGCCGCGCGGTCGAGGCTGTCGGTAAAGACGCCGGTATGCAGGATGCCGCAGCGCCCCAGCTCCGCGACAGTCGTATGCACCCCGGCGGCACCGCCGTCGCAGCAGTGGTTGTTGGCCAGCACGGCCACGTCGACCCCCGCATCGCGCAGGGCGTCGGCCAGCGCCACGGGCGAGCGGAAACAGGGGTATCCCGTATAGCGATCCGTGCGGGTGAGCGTCGTTTCGAGGTTCACGACCACCAGGTCGGCGGATCGGAACCGGCCGCGCAGGCAGGCGAACACCCCGCGGTAATCGAACCCGTCCCCGCGTCGCGCCGCCGTAACCTGCGGAAGGTGCTGCATGACATCGCCCGCGAACAACAGCCGGACACGCACCGGGGCGGGTTCGGGCACGGGGCGCTCCACGCCGGCGCGTTGGGCCGGGACGCAGCACGCCGCCGCCAGCACCAGCCACGGGAGGATATGTCTCAGGCCCGGCTTCATCGTGCAGGTTATTTCCCCTGCCGCTTGGGGTTGGCCGGAAACCAGCCTTTCTCCACGCGCCGGCGCTGTTCGAACAGTTCGCCGATCGACCAGAGCGACGAGGCGCCCCACACGGCCAGCAGGGTGGACCACAGGATATGGCGCACGGCCACCGACGCGGCGATCGCCACGATCCCCATCACGAGGAAAACCCACCAGCAGCGTACGCCCAGATAATATTCGCCCTTGACCACGAGCGGATGGAACAATCCGATGATAAGGAACGTCGCAATGCCGATCACCAGCCCCGTGAGGTTGTATTCCGTAAGAAATTCCATAGTTCACGATTTTAACAGAGAGGCAAATATACGAAAAATGGGCGGTTCCCGACGCGGGCCGCCCATAATAAATACCGATACCGGGATCATCAGAAATTATACTGCACCATCACGTTCACGCGGTTGGCATGGTTCTTCATGCTGTTCATGTCCTTGCGCGAACCGTAGAGGTACTCGGCGGCCACCTTGCAGCGCGGGGTGAGCGAGTAGAAGATGTTGCCGAAGATATACTGCCCCTGTTTGTACTGGTCGGCCGTATAGTAGCCCTCGCTGCGCTGCACGCGCACCGTCGAGTAGCCGCCCGACACGAACAGGCGCGGCGTGAAGTTGATCTGCCCGGCGGCCTGCACGCCCCACATGGGCATCATGCGCACGAGCGTGGGATCCACCGGGTTGGGCGTGAAGTCGAGCCCCGAACCGGTCAGATCCTGGATATAGGGGGTGATACCCTTGCCGTAGACGCCGTTCATGAACATGCGGAACCAGTCGCAGCATTTGATCGTGCCGCTCAACTGCACGCCCCACCCGAAGAGCGACGTGGTGGCATCCTTCGATACCTTATACATGTAAGGGTTGCGGAGCACGGCCGAAGCGCGGAGGTGGCTGCTGCGGTCGGCGCCCCAGGCATATTGCAGGTACATCGGGAAGTCGGGTACGCGCTGGTGGATCGGCTTGAAGTTCTCGCCGTAGGTGGCGCTCACGCTCGGCAGCTCGGCGGCGACGCCGAAGGTCATGTGCCTACGGGCGAACGACACCTCGTAGCGGATCAGTGTCGCGAAGTTGAAATTATAGGCGTTCGGCCCCTGGAAGTCGATGGTCGTGGGGGCGGCGGACAGGTCGCAGAAGGTCGTCACGTCGCGTCCGAGGGTCAGCCCCTTGAACGACACGTAGGCCGAACGCAGGCGGGGCGTATAGCTTCCCTCGGCACCGCCGCGGAAGTCGGCATCCATGTAGATCACCACGCGCCCCAGCGCCCGGGTGTTGGTAATGGCCTTCAGGAAGAGGCGCGAGGTCGAGGCGTCCATCATCAGCTTCTGCTTCGAATTGTAATTGCCCGGAACCGGGATGTCGTAGGGCACGAAGTCGATGTTGTCGACGATGCCGTCGAAATCATAGCCGGCGCGCAACGCCACGAAGCCGCCCATCGAGAACGAGAAACGGTTGTTCTTCGAGGCGAATACGAACTGGGGCTTCTCGGTCTGCTGGAAGCCGGGGCGGTGCGTGTCGATGTAGTCCTGCGTGGCGTTGCCGACGGCCATGCGGTTGCGTGCCGCAGCCTGCTGTGCCGCACAGCCGCCGCAGTTGTAGATGGTATCCACCTCGTGTACGGAGATGAGGTAGACCGTCGGCGAATAGTCGCCGCCACGGCGTTCGCCCCGGTGGTGCTGGGCGGAAGCGGAAGTCGCAAGGAGCAGGGAGACAATCAGAAGTCGAAATGTTTTCATAAGCCGAATAAAATTTGGTTTTTTGGTTAAACTTGCTTGGTTCGGTATGTTTTGTTTTTGGGACACAGGCAGTTAATATTCACCCCGGGAATTAGCAAGATATATGCCAAAAAAACCTGCACGGAATTTGATTCCGCCCGCCAGCACCCGATTCCCGTGACCTCCGCGGAGGAGAAGGCGCATCCCTGAAAATCGGGGAAGGGCACGGTTTACGTACGAATCCCGCTATCTTTCCGGCAAATAGGATGCCCCCGGGAAGTTGAAAAATAAATTTTAGAATCCCCTCGGCTTTCACTATCTTTGCCCGAGCCGGATAAACGGCGCCCGGCAGGACACGGGGACGTGCACAACCTGCCCGCTCCCCATACATTACATAAAAAAAGAAGTATATGCTGCTCTGGATAATCTCCCTGCTGACGCTTGCGGCCGCGGCTGCCGACGTCATTCATTACCGCCGCATGCGGCGGCGTGCCCCGGGCGTACGCCACCGGGTATTCATCGTCGCGGCGGCCGCAACCGATGCCCTGCCGGCGGTGATCGCCGTCGCCGGGGTTGTTGCACGCGACAACACCACGGCGTTCATGACATTCGCCATGTGGGCGTTCTGGGCCTGGATGGTGACCGTCCTGCCACGCATGGCCTGCTATTTTTTCCGCTGGATCGGCCTGCCGCGGGTCGGTATCGCAGCAGGGGCAGGTGTGGCGGCACTTTTCGTCTGGGGCGCTACGGCCGGGCGTACTACGATCCGCGTAAACCGCACGGAGGTTTGCTCCGAACGCCTCCCGGCCGGGCTGGACGGGTTCCGCATCGCCCAGATCACCGACACGCACCTGGGCACCGTCGTGCGTCCCGAAGCGGAGCTGCGGCGCCTGGTGGACAGCGTCAACAGCCTTCGCCCCGACCTGATCGTCTTCTGCGGCGACCTGGTGAACATCCGCAGCTCGGAGCTCGACGCCCGCGCCCGGCAACTGCTGGGAGGCCTGCGTGCCCCGTACGGCGTCGTTTCGGTCACGGGGAACCACGATGCCGGGCTCTATATCAAGGACACCGTTGCGCAAAGCCCGGCGGCGAGCCTTGCGGAAGTGATCGCCCGCCAGCGTGCAATGGGGTGGAACGTACTGGAGGACACCACGGTTTACCTGCGCCGGGGCGGCGACAGCATCTCGCTCACGGGGCTTTCGTTCGACCCCGCGCTGCGGCACATGCGCCACGACCCCGACCTGCCGCCCGCCGACCTGAGCGGGGCCTACCGCGGCGTCCCCGATTCGCTCTACAACATCACCGCGGTGCATATCCCGCAGCTTTGGGGGCAGATCGCCGACGCGGGCTACGGCGACCTGACGCTCGCCGGGCACGTACACAGCATGCAGATGAAACTGCGCCTCTTGGGCCGGGCATTTTCCCCGGCGCAACTGCTCTACACGCGCTGGAGCGGACGCTACGACGAAGGCGGGCGTACGCTCTATATCAACGACGGCACGGGATACGTGGTTTTCCCGATGCGCCTGGGAGCCTATCCCGAAATCACCCTGATAACCCTGCGAAGATGCGAGTAACCCTCTCCGCCGCGGTCACGGCCGACGGCTACATGGACGACGACAGCCCCCGGCGGCTGATTATCTCGACCCCGGGCGACTGGGAGGAGGTGTACCGCCTGCGGGCGGCCCACGATGCGATCCTCGCCGGCGCCGAGACCCTGCGGCGCGACGACCCGTCGCTGCTCGTCCGCGACCAGGCGGCACGCGCACGGCGCGTGCAGGCCGGGCTGAAGCCCGACATCGCCAAAGTCACGCTCACCCGCTCGGGCGGCCTTTCGCCCCGCCTGCGGTTCTTCACCGCAGGCGATGCCGACCGCTACGTGTTTTCGCCGGGAGAAATAACTGGGTTGCAAAATATTGCAACAGTCATCTCAACCAGTGAAGCAATTACCGCCAAATACATCGTCACCGAACTCGAAAAACGGGGCATAGAACGCCTGATGGTCGAGGGCGGGGCGGAGGTGCTGCGCATGTTCCTCGACGAAGGGATGGCCGACACGCTGCGGCTGGCCGTCAACCCGCGGCTGCGGCTCGGCGGGCGGGGCGGGGCAAGCCTCGACGCAGCGCCGCTCCAGAGCATCCCGCACACCTGCGAGCAGGTCGACGGCATGGAGGTGACGACCTATACGCTGCATCCCGACACGACGGGGGAAGACCTGCGTTACCTGCGGATGGCGGTCGACGAAGGCCGCAAATGCACCCCCAGCCCGACGTCCTACTGCGTCGGTGCGGTCGTAGCCACGGCCGACGGCCGGATATTTGCAGGTTACACGCACGAAACTTCCGCAACGCACCACGCCGAGCAGGAGGCCATCGCCAAGGCGCTGGCGGCAGGCGCCGTGCTCCGCGGCGCCGCGATGTACTCCTCGATGGAGCCGTGCTCGCGTCGGGCGAGCGAGCCCGAAAGCTGCACACAGCTCATTATCAGGCATGGTTTCGCCCGGGCGGCCTTCGCACTCTATGAGCCCGACTGTTTCGTCTGCTGCCGCGGAGCGCTGACCCTGCGCGAAGCGGGCGTCGACGTCAGGGCATACCCGGCGCTGGCCGGGGGCGTATGGGAAGCCAACGCGCACCTGAAGCGATGAATCGGGCGTAAATTGTGTCCATAAGGGCCTAAAATTGGCCTCTTTTTCCGGAAAATCGCGCAACATATCGGGATAACTTATATATTTGCCCCATAAACGCATTGATTAATATGAAAATAGCAGTCAGAACCCTCCTTGCGGCGGCGGCACTTACGACCATCGTCCGGCTGCCTGCGCAGGAGGCCAAGCGTACGCTCTCGCTCGACGAGGCGATCGCCGTGGCGCTCACGGAAAACCCCGCGATGAAAGCAGCCGAGTTCGAGGAGAAGGCCGCCACCCAGGAACGCCGTGCGGCCATCGGCCTGCGTATGCCCAAGATCAGCGTCATGGGCGCATACGCCTATATGTCCAAGGATATAGGATTCGATTTCAACGAGATGAAAGGCCCGGCCAAAGAGCTCGCCGGGCAGATACTCGGCAGCGGGCTCATACCGCCCGAAATGATCCCGTCGATCAACGGGCTGCTCAATCCGCTGATGAACGCCGACTGGTTCCTCAAGGTGCAGGATCAGAGCCTCGGGTTCGTGGGCGGGCAGGTCTCGGTGCCCATCTGGCTGGGCGGCAAGATCAACGCCGCCAACCGCGCCGCCAGGATCAACGAACGCACGGCGGAGGAGCAGGGCAACCAGACCCGCAATGCGCTGATTTCGGAGCTCGTGGAGCGCTACTTCGGGCTGGCACTCGCCATGCAGGTCGTCGAGGTGCGCCGGCAGGTGGTCGACGGCGTACGCCGCCACCTCGAAGATGCCGTCGCGCTCGAAAAGAACGGCATGATCGCCCAGAGCGAACGCCTCTACGTCGAATTCAAGATGGCGGAGGCCGAGCGCGAGCTGGCCAATGCCGAATTGCAGGCTCAAACCATCGCCAGCGCTCTGAACAGCACGCTGGGGCAGGACAACGCGTGGCAACCCGTGACGTCGATGTTCATCGTCGACCGGGTCGAGGACGTGGCCTATTACCAGGATCTGGCGCAAGACCGCAACCCGCTGCTCAACCAGGTCTCGCTCAAGCGCCAGCTGGCCGAAGAGGGCGTGCGCGCCCAGCGCGCCGACTTCCTGCCGCAGGTGGCTGCCATCGGCGGCGGTTCGTTCTACAACTACCAGGTCGCAGGGCTCGTGCCCCGCTGGGCGGTGGGCGTGGGGGTCAACATCAAGATCTTCGACGGCCTGAACCGCGAGTATAAATATTCGGCGGCCAAGCAGACCGTACGCCGGGTCGGCGCCTTGCAGAACAAGGCCGGCAAGGACATCTCGGTTCTGGTGGAGAAACTCTACAACCAGATGATGAACTACCGCAACCAGATGACCTCGATCGACGCCTCGCTCGCCTTCGCCGAGGAGTACCTCCGCATGAAGAACGCCGCCTTCCTCGAAGGCATGAGCTCGTCGACCGACCTGATCGACGCCGAGCTGAACCTCGCGGGCGTACGCACCGAACGCCTCCAGGCGGCCTACAACTTCGACCTGCTGCTGGCGCAACTGCTCGAAGCCGCGGGAATCAGCGACGAATTTTCGGCTTACGCCCGCCGCGCCGACGCCCGGCCGATCCTGTTCGATAAAAAGTAAAAAAATATAGAATCCTATGAAGCGAAGCAACATTATCGGAATCATCGCGGCCGCTGTGGTCATCATCGTCTCGGTCGTCCTGATCAGTTGGTACCTCCGGAAAACGACCCCGATGCTGATACAGGGCACGGTGGAGTGCACGACCTACAAAGCCTCGTCGAAAGTCCCGGGGCGCATCGACGACATGAAGGTCAGTCAGGGCGACCGCGTGGAGAAGGGGCAGCTGCTCTACACGCTCTCGACCCCCGAGCTGGAGGCCAAACTCCAGCAGGCCGAGGCCGTGAAGAGCGCCGCCTCGGCACTCGACCAGGCAGCCTTGGCAGGCGCCCGCATCCAGCAGATCGAAGCCGCCCTGAACATGTGGGAGAAGGCGCAGGCCGGGCTGGAACTGGCGCGCAAGACCTACGACCGCGTGAAGAACCTCTACGACCAGGGGGTAGTCCCCGAGCAGAAGCTGGACGAGGCGTCGGCCAACTACAAGGCGATGGAAGCCACGGCGCTGGCCGCCAAGGCGCAGTACGACCTGGCGTCGGACGGAGCCCGCAAGGAGGACAAGGAGGCCGCTGCGGCACGTGTCCGCCAGGCCGAAGGAGCCGTGAGCGAGGTCGAATCCTACATCGGCGACGCGATGGTCTATGCGCCCGTGACGGGCGAGGTTTCGACCATCATCGCCGAACAGGGCGAACTGGTGGGCAGCGGCTATCCCGTGGTGGCCATCCTCGACCTGACCGACCTGTGGGTGACCTTCAACATCAAGGAGACCCTGCTTCCGGGGATCGGCGTCGGCACCCGCATGAGCGGCTATGTCCCGGCACTGGACTACGACGTCGAGTTCGAGGTGACCTACATCTCCGCACAGGCCGACTTCGCGACATGGGCGGCGACGCGCACGCAGGGAGGGTTCGACATCCGCACCTTCGCCATCAAGGCCCGGCCGGTGTCGCATGTCGAGAACATGCGCCCAGGCATGAGCGTAATCGTGGACTGGGACGAAATCCGGAAATAGGAGGGGACGATGCCGGGATTCCTGCATAATACCTACGCCGTCCTGCGGCGCGAGCTTGTGCGGCTGACGCACCAGCCGATGTATTTCGTGCTGATGCTCGTGCTGCCCGTGGTGTCGTTCGCATTCTTCGCGCTGCTGTTCAACAAGGGCGTGGCCCGCGACATCCCGATCGCCGTGCTGGACGATGACCACACGTCGCTCTCGCGCAAGGTCACGCAGATGATCGACGCGACCCCGACGGCCCTGGTCGCCTACGAAATCCAGGACATGGACGAAGGCGAGCGGCTGATGCGCGAAGGGAAGGTCATGGCCATCGTGCAGATCCCGTCGTTCTTCGAGAAGAATATCCTGAGCAACAGCCAGACGCACATCGAGAATTACGTTTCGGGGACGAACATCACGGTCAACGGACTGCTGTCGAAAGACATCCAGACCGCCGTGACGACCTTCACGGCCGGCATCCAGCTACAACTGCTCACCAAACAGGGGCTCAGCGAGAAGCAGGCCATGGCGCAACTGATGCCCGTGCGGTTCAGCCGGCACGTATTGTTCAATCCCTATATCAATTACGGCTATTACCTCTCGCCGAGCTTCATGCCCATGATGCTGCTCATCTTCGTGGTCATGGTGACCGTCTTCACCATCGGCACCGAACTCAAGCACGCCACCGCGCGCGAGTGGATCGACACGGCGAACGGTTCGGTAGGGGCGGCCCTCACGGGGAAAATACTGCCCGTGACGGTCATCATGTTCCTCATGTCGCTGGTGATGCTGCTCATCATCTTCAAGGTCGTGGGCGTGCCGCTCAACGGCAGCCTGACGGTCATACTCCTCGGCACGCTGCTCTTCATCCTGAGTTACCAGGCCATCGCGGTGTTCATCGTGTCGCTGCTCTCGAACCTGCGCCTGTCGCTCTCGATCGGCGGCGGGTACTCGGTACTGGCCTTCACCTTCTCGGGCCTCACGTTCCCGGTCATGGCCATGTGGCCCGCCATGCGGTACCTGAGCAAGCTGTTCCCGTTCACCTACTACACCGACATCTTCGTCGACCAAATGCTGCGGGGCGCCCCGGTCGCCTGTTCGCTGCCCGACATGGGCTATATGTCGCTTTTCATCGTCTTACCGCTCCTGTGCCTGCCGCGCCTGCGGACGATCTGCACGGAGGAAAAATACTGGGGGAGGTTATAACATGGGCAGGTTCATACATCAGATCACATCCTACCGGCAGCAGATGCTGTCGGTCATGCGCAATGAATTCCGCTCGATATTCACCGACGCAGGCGTCGTCCTCATCCTGGTACTCGCGCTGATCATCTACGCCACGGTTTACTCGATGGCCTACGGCGCACAGGTGTTGCGCAACGTGCCGATCGGCGTGGTGGACGAGTGCCGCACACCGACCAGCCGCAGCCTCGCAGCGACGTTCAACGCCGGGCCGAATACGTACGTGGCCTACAACCCGACGAACATGGAGGAGGCCAAGGAGCTCTTCTTCAGCCGCAAGATATACGGCGTGGTCTATATCCCGTCGGACTACGAGGAGAAACTGCTCGGGGGCTCGCAGGCCAACGTGGCGATCTACGTCGATGCCAGCTACTTCCTGATGTACCGCCAGGCTTTCCAGGAACTGGTGACCTCGATCGGCAGCACGGGCGCAATGGTGGAATTCCAGCGCCTGATCGCCAAGGGGGCGGACATCCCGCAGGCAAAGGCCACGACGCAACCCGTAATCTACCAGTCGCACAACCTGTTCAACCCCTACCTGGGATACGGCACCTTCGTCATGCCGGCGATCATCATGGTCATCATCCAGCAGACGCTGCTCATCGGCATCGGCATGATCGGAGGCACGTGGCGCGAATTCGGGCTCTACCGCAAACTCTGCCCGCCCGACCGCAAACGCATGTCCACGCTGCCCATCGTTCTGGGCAAGGCCACCGTCTACGGGCTGATCTACGGCGTGACGACCTTCTATATCCTGGGCTTGCACTACCGGCTGTTCCATTACCCGATGAACGGCGCCACGAGCACCGTCGTGGTCTTCATGCTGGCATACCTGGCCGCCTGCATCTTCCTCGGCATCGCCATCTCGACGCTGTTCCGCTACCGCGAAAATTCGCTGCTGCTGTTGTTGTGGACGTCGATACCGCTGCTGATGCTCAGCGGCGTGTCGTACCCCCGCGAGGGCATTCCCGACTGGCTGTTCAACTTCGGGCAGCTGTTCCCCAGCAGCCACGGTGTCGACGGCTTCATCCGCATCCAGAGCATGGGCGCATCGCTCAGCGAGGTGCTGCCCGAAATCCGGATGCTCTGCATCCTTACACTCATCTACGGCGGGCTGGCCTGCATCGGCATTCACCAGGTGATCGCCCGCGCAGCCAAGGATACGCCCGTCAAAAACCAGAACAGATAATGTATGTCAAATATCAGATGCCGCTGATCGCCGTCAGCGATGTCGGCCGCTCGAAACGGTTCTACTGCGGGCTGTTCGACCAGCGGGTCGTATTGGATTTCGGGGAGAACGTCACGTTCAGCGGCGGCTTCGCCATACAGGAGAAATTCGCGTGGCTTACGGGCCTCGCGGAAGATTCCGTGCGCAGCCGCCCGAACAACATGGAGCTCTATTTCGAAACGGACGACCTCGACGCATTCATGCAGCGGCTCGGGGAGTGGCCCGACCCCGTCGAACTGCTCCACCCGCCCCACAAATACGGCTGGCAGCAGTGCACCGTACGTTTCTACGATCCCGACGGCCATATCATCGAAGTAGGCGAGGCGATGGAGGTCGTCATAAGGCGCTGCCTTGCCGAGGGACACACGGCAGAGGAGACCGCCGCGCTCACCCAGCATCCCCTCGAATTCGTGCTCCGCGTCCGGGACGAAGCGGGGAAATAGCCCCGCACACCCCGGCAAACAGCCCCGCACTTTCCGGCCGGCGCCGGCAGCAACGGCAGTGCGACGACACGGAACAGGATCGGCACTCCGGCAAACGCTCCGCCCCCCCAAAAAAAAGACACCGGGCAAATGCCTGGTGTCTTATTCATGTCCGGAGCCGAACCCGGCCGCCGCGCTACCTCGGCCCGTGGAACATTCCCGGAGGAGGGCCGCCCGGGCCGCCGGGCCCCATGCGGCGCGATCCCGAAGGTTGTGCCACGCCGTCGTAATCCTTGATGTTTTTCGACCCCTTCTTGCCGAACCGGCGCAGGTTGTAGGTGAACTGCACCATATAGTAGCGGCCGATCACGCTGTTGGTCGAATTCTGCGTCCACCCCGAGCCCGTCGAACGGGCGAAGGCCTTGTTCTGGTTGAAGATGTCGTTCACGCCGACCATGATCTCGCCGCGCTTGTTCTTGAAGACCTTTTTGCCGATCCAGGCGTTGCACAGCAGGTAGGAATCGTCGTAATCGTTCGTAAAACCGATGTACTGCGTATAGGCCACGCTGCCCGTGAAGGTAAAGCCCAGCGGGAAGACGAACTTCATGTTGCCCTGCGCCGTATGGTTGAAATAACGGTTCTTGGAACCCGATTCGCCCAGCGAGTTGGTCGCCTCATTATAGGTACCGGCCCACGAAAGGGTGAAGTCCACGTTCTCCGAAATGTTGCTGCCCAGTACCGTGCGGAAGTCGTAGCCGATATTCTTGGTGTCGTTGCGCTCGCCGCCCGTGATGAACCCGTCGCTGTCGACCACACCGCCCAGCATGCTCGGGGTCTTGGTGAAATTGACGCCCGCCATCACGTTGAAGTTACTCTTCAGGAACCCGATGGGGAACCCGTAGCTCAGGTGCGTGCGCAGGTTCCAGTAACCGTCGAGGTTGACGGGAGTGGAGTAGTAGTTGGGGGTGTACTGCTCGCCGCCGAGGGTGATCGTACCGGGGTTCGACACCAGGTGGTTGGCGTTGTAATCCGACGTATTTTGCATCGAGAACATCCACATGAACGTCCGTCCCTTCTCCACGTTGGAGTTCGTATAGTGGAAATTGACCCGGTGGCTGTACGACGGGTTCAGGTTGGGGTTACCCTTGGTGATGTTCTGCGCGTCCGACACGTCGGCCACGTTCTGGAGGTCGGTGATCGAGGGGTTGTCGGTATAGGACGAGACGAACAGGCGCAGCGAATTCTCGCGGTTGATGTTCAGCTGCCCCATCATGAAATAGGTCACGTCGTTATACGAATGCTTGATCTTGTCGGCGGCGTCGCGTACGATCTGCCCGTCGAGCGTGGCATGCTGGTAATAGACGTTCGCCACGAACGTGTTGCGCTCCTTCGAATAACGGAAGCCGGGGCCGGCGCTCTGCGTCAGGTAACCGCTCTTGTAAGAGTTGGAAAGCGCCCCGTCGGGGAGAAGCCCTGCGACCGAATAGTCCGGCCCGGTTATGAACGACCTCTTGTCGCGCTCCTGATAATCATAGCGGATACGGTACTGCACGCTCACCTGGGCATATTTGGCCACGGGTTCCGTATAGGTGAACTGCCCGCGCAGGCCGTAGCTGTTCGAGGGGGCGAGGTTGCGCAGGTAACGCAGACGGGTATAGCCCGTCGTGTCCCAGCCCCACGGGCCGTCGGCTCCGTCGGGGCGGACGGACGAAATCGGCAGGACGTTCGAGAAGGAATTCGAGTTGTTGGTATTGTCCGAATAATTCACATTGCCGTCGAGGGTGATCGTACGGCCGTCCTTCCCGAGCTTGGCACGGTAGACGGCGCTCGTGCGCAGGTTATAACCGTGACGCAGGCCGTCGTTGAAATTCTCGGTACGGCTGTAACCGCTCTGGCCGAACTGCCAGCCCTGCGTCGTGCTCAGGGGATCGTTGGACTGGTAGCTGAAACTGGGGCGCACCATCAGATTCTGGTTGTCGGAGATCTTCCACTCCAGGCGGGCGTTGAAACGGTGGTTGTAGGCCTCCGTATTCGAATAGCCGCGCGTCGCGAGGGTGTCCACCGGCATGGGGGATTCATACCACTTGTCCACCGTGGACTGGTTCTTCGTATCGGTATTGTTGAAGAAATAGCTGCCCTGGAACGACACCTGGTCGCGTTTGCCCCATGTGTCGGAGTAGTTGACGCCGATGGCGTTCACCGACGCCACGCCGCTCTGCGGGCGCACCATGTACTGTCCGACACCGCCGCGGCGGCCGCCGCCGGAACCCGATACGCCGAGGATGTCCTCGAACGAGAAATTCTGCTGGTTGATATTATTGAACAGGCCGATGACCGACACGCGGCTGTCGCCGCTGAAGATATTGGCATTACCGCCTATGACATATTTGTTCCTGGCCTCGGTCTTGGTATCGGCATCGTAACCGTAACCGGCATACAGTTTACCGAACTGTCCCTGCCGCATGTTGGCATGGGTGACGATGTTGAGCGCCTTATAACCCTCGCCGTCGTCCATGCCCGAGAATTCGGCGGCGTCGCTCAGTTTGTTGTAGACCTCGATGCGGTCGACAGCCTGTGCCGGCAGCGACTTGATGGCCGTCGTCACGTCCTCGCCGAAAAATTCCTTGCCGTCGACGAAAATCTTTTTGACCGACTCGCCCTGTGCCTCGACCGTACCGTCGCTCACGGTGATGCCCGGCATCTTCTTGAGCAGGCCTTCGACGTCGGCATCGTCGGTGACCTTGAACGCCCCGGCGTTATAGCTTACCGTATCGCCCTTCTGGGAGGTGCGGAGCGCCTTGGCCTCCTTGACGACGGTTTCGATCTGCACGCCCGGCCTGAGTTCGATCTTGCCGATGTCCTGTTTGGCGGCCGAGACCTTAAAGGTGGTTTCCGCGCTGTTGTAGCCCAGGAAAGAGACTACGAGTTTATATTCGCCGTATGCGAGCGAGGGGATCGACACAGCGCCCTTATAGCCCGAAGTGGAATACTGTTTCTTGTCGGGGGCAGCGGCCGGGGCGAATTCCAGCACGGCACCCGCGACCGTCTCGCCGGTATCGGCGTCGACCACCGTACCCGTGACCGTCCCCTTCTGGGCAAAGGCGGCGACGGCGAAAAGCGTAAATAAGGTTGAGAGTAGCAGTCGTTTCATCTTCAGATTATATAGATACGTTTATTTTTTGCGCTTGCGAAGATAACTTTTTTATGGCAGACTTCCCCTCTGCCGCGGGTGAATCGACAAAAAAGGGGTGCCAGTCGACCAACCGACACCCCGGCTGCGACAAGCCGTTCGATGACCTAACCTCACTTCCTGCCCTTTGCGGGACGGGGCTTGTCACATTTCCTGCCTTCCTTGCAGGCGCATCCCTTTCCATCCTTCATCTGCGGGCCATGCCCCATGCCGGGCTTCGGGCCCTGCATCTGCTTCCACTGCTCGAACTGCTCGGGCGTAAGGATCTTTTGCATCTTCTCGGCCTTGGCCTTGCGGGCGGCGCGCATCCGCTCGTGCTGCGCCTGCATATCCTTTACCTCCTGCAGGTTGAGTTCGTAGAGCTGCTTCGACTGATCCTCGTTGAGGTTCAGTTTTTCGACCATGCGGTCGGTCTTGCGCTGGGCCATCTGTTCGGCCGTGGGGCGTTCCTTTGTCCTCGGAGCCCGCCGATCCTGCGCAAAAGCGCTCGTTCCCGCCAGCAGGCAAAGGGTCATTGCAACCGCAAAAATTCTCTTTTTCATAGCATTAAGATTTTTGTTATCCGTTCGCCGAAACACCTTCGGCTCGCAGTACTGATGCAAAGGTAAAGCCAAATCGGCACGACGATGCCGACTCGGGGGCCAAACGACTGAAAGGCAGGGTGAACCGACTATTCGGCGGGTTGAACGGAGGTGAGCCAGGCCTTGAATTCGGGGACGCGGGCCTTGGAAATGACGATGCGTTCGGGGGTTCCGACCGTCAGGTGGAGCGCCAGGCGGCTGCCGAACCACACGGCGATCTCCTTCACGGCGCGGCGCGCCACGATGAACTGGCGGTTGGCGCGGAAGAAATCCGCTTCGGGCAGGATGGCCTGCAGGGTTTCGAGCGTCTTGTCGAGCGGGTAGGAAACTCCCTCGTAGGTACAGGCGGTGACTTTCTCGTTGCTGGTATAGCAATAGGCGATCTGCTCGCGCCGGAGCGGGATGATCCGGTCGCGGACATGCACCAGGAAAGCCTGCTCGTGCCGTGCCGCGGCCATCGTCCGCACCCGGAAGCCGTAATCGCGGCGTTCGCCCTTGGACAGGCGTTCCAGCTTGCCCAGCGCACGCTGCACGTCGGCGTTGTTGATTGGTTTGAGCAGGTAGTCGATGCTGTTGACCCTGAAGGCTTCGAGCGCATACTGGTCATAGGCCGTCGTGAAGACGACGGGTGCGGTAACCTCCACGGCGTCGAAGATGCGGAACGAATCGCCGTCGGCCAGGTGGATGTCCATGAACAACAGGTCGGGCTGGGGATTCGCACGCAGCCATTCGACGCTCTCCTCGACGCTTTCGAGCGTCCCGATGATCTCCACGCCGGGAGCCACCTGTTTCAGGATGGCCTCCAGGTTCAGCGCGGCGGCGGTTTCGTCCTCGATGATCAGGGCCTTCATCCGATGGCGGGTTTTTGCAGCGGCATGCGCACGACGAACTCCTTGTCGGTGTCGATGATCTCGATGTCGCGGCCCGTAATCAGGTGCCAGCGGTTGCGCAGGTTTTCCAGGCCGATGCCCGTCGACGGTTCGGGTTCGATCTTCGGCACCTTGGGATTGGCGACCACCAGCCACCCCTGCTCGGTGCGGATCGAGATATGGAACGGCTTGCTGCGGGTTATGGTATTGTGTTTGACGGCGTTGCCGATCAGCGGCTGCAACGACAGCGCCGGGAGCGTCCAGGAGCGATACTTGTCGTCGACGTCGATGTCGAAGAACAGTTTGTCGGCATAGCGTATTTCAAAGAGGTAGCTGTACGCTTCGATGAATTTCAGTTCCTCGTCGAGCGTCATCAGCGTGCTCTGGCCGTTCTGGATGATGTAGCGGAACGTATACGACAGCTGGTCGATGTAGGTCAGCGCCTTGTCGTCGTGCTTCTCGCGCACGAGCATCGCCAGCGAATTGAGCGAATTGAAGAAGAAATGGGGGTTGATCTGCCCGACGAGCATGTTGTAGCGGGTCGTGAGGTTCTCGTTCTTGAGCCGTTCGTTCTCCATGACGACCGCCTGCTGCTTCGAGTTGAGCACGTAGACCCAGCCGTAGAGCATCGACACGGCCACGGCGAACGAACACTTGAGCAGCAGCATGTAGTCGAAGATATGCCCGCTCATGAAATTCAGGACGATCTGCCCCGAATGCCATTCGCGGACAGGGGCGAAGATATAAAGCGCCGCGGCCGCCACGAGGCACCCCATGCAGTGGAGGGCGAAACGCCCCGCCTTGTAATTGCGGCGTGCGGAGGTCAGGATAGAGAGCATGATGAACGATACGACCAGGTAGTAGATCAACTGCAACGTCAGCTCCGAAGTCCTCGACGGCCGGTTGTAGAGCGTGCTGTAATCGAACTCCTCGCCGTTGCGCATACGCAGTTCGTTCATCACCGGATGGGCGCCGTAACGGCGCGGGGCGACCACGTCGACCACCAGCCGGTCGCCGTCCGAAAGATCCATCCGGCGGATGCGCTGCATCGGCACGTAGACGCTGTCGCGGTTCCCGTAGACGATGTACCCGTGGCCGTCGGGACTGACGTGCAGCACCCCTTCCTCGCTGCGTGTGACGACGCTCGCCCGCGCCGGCCGCGGCTGTCCTTCGCCCTTTTGCTCGACGATCAGCAACAGCACATAGGAAAAGTTGACCACCAGGCTGATGGCCAGCGCAACCAGCAGGTTGAGCATCAGGTCGGAATATTTCGATTGCAGGTTCATCGCATCTCCTTACGCCCCGGCAGGGTCATTCATCCTCCTTGAACCACGAGGCATAGAGCATGTAATCGTGCGCCGTGCGGCGGATGATCTCCTCGCGCTGCTCGGGCGTCACCTCCTTGACCTTCTTGGCCGGGACACCCGCATAGACCGAATTGGGTTCCAGCTTGGCGTTCGACAGCACCAGCGCATTGGCCGCGATGATGCAGCCCGAGGGGACGACGGCATTGTCCAGCAGGGTAGCGCCCATACCGATCAGGCAGTTGTCGCCGATGACAGCGCCGTGGACGATGGCGTTGTGGCCCACCGACACGTCGTTGCCGATGATGGTCTGCGACGGGTGTTTGGCCTTGTCGTAAATCGTATGCAGCACGACGCCGTCCTGGATGTTCGTACGGTCGCCGATGACGATTTTGTTCACGTCGCCGCGCAGCACGGCGTTGTACCAAATGGAGCAGTCGCGGCCGATGGTCACGTCGCCCAGGATGACGGCCGTCTCGGCCAGGAACGTATTTTCTCCGATCACAGGGGTGTGCCCCCGCACTTCTTTAATCAAAGCCATAATTCCGTAATAAAATTTCTTTGTTTCACATGTATATTTCCCTGCATGACCCGCCACCGTACGGTGGTGCCCCGGACATGGAAAGCGCTGCCGGAAGGCAATCTTTTATTCGCCTTTTTTGGCTTCCTGCCACAGGGCCTCCATCTGGCCGAGCGAAAGGTCGTGCAGCGAATTCCCTTGTGCGGCAGCCTGTTCCTCCATGTAATTGAAGCGGCGGATGAACTTCTTGTTCGTACGCTCCAACGCAGATTCGGGATCGACGCCGTAGAGCCGCGCAGCGTTGACCAGCGCAAAGAACAAGTCGCCGAACTCGGCTTCGAGGTTCGCTTTGTCGCCCGAGCGCATCTCGGCCTCGACCTCGGCGGTCTCCTCCTTCACCTTGTCCCACACATCCTCGCGCTTCTGCCAGTCGAAGCCCGTCGCCGCGGCCTTCTCGCCTACGCGGAATGCCTTGACCAGCGCCGGCAGCGAGCGGGGAACGCCGCCCAGCGTACCGCTCTTGCGATTCTTTTTGCGGAGCTTGAGCGCTTCCCAATTCTCCTTCACCTGGTCGGGCGTATTGGCATGGATGTCGCCGTAAACGTGCGGATGGCGGTATACCAGTTTGTCGCACAAGGCATTGGCCACATCCGCATAGTCGAACGCCCCGGCTTCCTCACCCAGCTTGGAGTAGAACACCACATGCAGCAGCAGGTCGCCCAGCTCCTCCTTGATGCCCTCCATATTGTGGTCGGTGATGGCATCGGCCAGTTCATACGTCTCCTCGATCGTATTGCTCCGCAACGAGTCGAACGTCTGCTCGCGATCCCACGGGCACTCGCGGCGCAGCGTGGTCATCACGTCGAGCAGGCGGGCCGTAGCCTCCAATCGTTTATCTTCCATTATCCGGTTTGTTTTTTCCGCCGTCATGCAGGGCGCAAACTGCCCGAGGCGCCGGGTCGCCCGGCCGCAGCAGCATGCAGCCTGCACGGCCGCAATTTATCCCCTGCAAAGTTAGCACATTCGGCGGAAAATAGTAACTTTGCATCGAACAAAATTCCGCAACCTCATGAAACTACGCTACCTCGCGTCCATCCTGGGCGCCCTTTGTAGTCTCCTCCACGCCCATGCGCAGCCGCTTCCGGCGCGCCAGACGACCCTTCCCGGCACATACCGCATCTCGGTCGGCACACAGCTCAGCTACGAGACGCCGCTCGCGCCGCTGGCCGGCTACCTGCGCGAATATACCAACGTCGGAAAGGCCAGCGACAGTATGTCGGCCGACGACGCGATCGTGCTCACGACAGACCCGACGCTCGGCCGCGAGGCCTACACGCTGGCCGTGAAGCCGCAGCGGATCGAGATCACGGGAGGCGACTACGGCGGCGTCTTCAACGGCATCCAGGCGCTGCTGCGGCTGTTGCCGCCCAAGGTCTACGCCAAGGCGTGCCCGCTGCCCGTCGAAGTCGCCTGCACGCGGATCGACGACGCCCCGCGCTTCGCGTACCGGGGCATGATGCTGGACGTGGCCCGCACTTGGATCGGAGTGGATGGAGTAAAGCGTTACATAGACCTGCTTTCCTACCACGGGATCAACAAATTACACCTCCACCTGTCGGACGACGAAGGGTGGCGGATCGAGATCAGGTCACACCCCGAGCTGACCGAAATCGGCGGCTTCCGCGGCGGCGACTCGCCCGTACGCCCCGTCTACGGGAAATGGGACGAGAAATACGGCGGCTTCTACACACAGGACGAAATGCGCGGGCTGATCCGCTATGCCGCCGTGCGCAACATCGAGATTATCCCCGAGATCGACCTGCCCGGGCACAGCCGCAACATCGCCTCGGTACACCTCGAAATCCGCTGCAATTACCCGCCCGACACGCTGTCGAGCAACGGCTACGACTACCGTTCGGCATGGTGCGTGGCACGCGAGGAGAACTACGCGCTGCTCGCGGACATCCTGGGCGAACTCTGCACGCTGTTCCCCTCGGAATACATCCACGTGGGCGGCGACGAGGTCGACATGACCCAATGGAAGCGCTGCCCCGACTGCCAGGCGCTGATGCGGCAGCGGGGCATGGCAGACCCGCACCAACTGGAAGACCTCTTCATGCAACGCATGGCGGCGATCCTCAGCGCCAACGGCAAACGCCCCGCCGTGTGGAACGAGGCGGTGACGACGGGCGACCTGGCGCACGACAGCCGCGTCTACAGCTGGCAGAGCGTCAAGGCATGCCTCGACGCCACGGCCAAGGGATACGAGACCGTAGTGATGCCGGGCGAATATTTCTATTTCGACATGCGCCAGACCCCGCACGAGGACGGGCACGACTGGGCGGCGGTCTTCGACGCGAAAAAGGTCTTCGGGTTCGACTTCACGGACAAGGGGTTCAGCCCGGAGCAGATGCGCAACGTCGTCGGGTTGCAGGCGGCGTTCTTCAGCGAAGCCTACGTCTCGCACGAGCCCGAGAAGCCCGACTACCTCGACTACATGTGTTTCCCGCGTATCTGCGCACTCGCCCGCATCGCTTGGCGCGGCAACGGCGAAGGCTGGGACGCCTATTACAAAGGGCTCGTGGAGAAGCATTACGACCGCATGGCAGCCATGGGCATCCGTTTCCGGCTCTTCCCGCCGAAGGTGAGCTATAAGGAGGGCGCATTCACCGTGACGGCCGACGACGGGTCGGAGATATACTACACGGAAGGCGACACGCCCGAAGAACACCGTTATACCTGTCCCGTCAAGACCGGCAAACCGCACCTGTACCGCTTCTTCACCCGCTACAAAACGGGGCGCAGCCCCTATGTCGCCGACAAATCCTACTACCGCACGCTCGCACCCGCCGTGGCCATCACCACCTCGATGGGCGAGAGCAGGCAGTTCCCCCTTGCCAATGCCGCGGGTTACAAGGGACTTTCGCGGACAGCGCGCGCCTGCCGGCAGCAGGACTGGGTGCTCTACACCTTCGAGCAGCCGGTGAAATGCCGCGAAATGTACCTCCAGACCGGGAACCGCCAGCTGCCGAAGACCATCATAACCACAGGTTATGCCGAGGTGTCGTACGACGGCGCGACGTATGAGCGGGCGGGCGACCTCGAAAAGGGAAGCATCACTCTGAAGCCGGGGCGCGCGGTGAAAGCCGTGCGGATCGTCTCGACCTGCGACGACAACGGCACGCCCTATGTGACGATCCAGCCGCCGCAGATCAAGCCGGTGCTGTGACGGTGGTCTGTTTCGGCCAGCAGCGGCAGGGCGCGCCGCGCGGCAAGGCGGCAGGGCGGCGGCACATGGATGAAAAGGTTGCGAGCAGGATGCCTTCGGGCCATCGGCGGACGGACGGCACGGGCGGAAGCAATCTTCACACGGATCGGCCCTCAGACGGGCGGGCGGGAAGCGATTTTACGGCAAAGCAGAAGAACAGGCACTGCGCCAGGTAGTAGGGAACCATCACGACATAAGTGCGCCCGGGAACGGCCCCGATGAAACGGCTCCAGGCTATCACGCCGTCGGAAAAAACGAACAGCAGGGCCGCGAAGCGAAACCATGCGGCATACGCCCCGCGATACCGGAGCACGGTGTAAAGCATCCCGGCGATGACCGCACCGTAAACGGCGACGCCGATCCGTTCGGCCGGATCCAAGACCCGGGGCACGACCCCGGCGAAGAGCAACGCGAGCAACGCCGCGGGAAGCAGCCATGCGGCAGGACGGGCAGGAAGTCCCCCGGCGCAGAGGAAATAGCGGATATAGGCGCCGTGGGCCAGCGCGAAAAACAGCATCTGCGGAATGAACAACCCCTTCGCACCCGCCGCATCGCCCAGGGCAGACAAGAGGAGTGCAGCCCCGACCGGCAACAACGCTTTCCGCCGGAGGCAGAAAACCGCCACGGCCAGCAAAAGCACCGGATAGGCCACCTTGTACGGAAGAGCCGCCGCCTTGATGAAGAACAGGGCGGCGCCCGCGGCAAAGAGCAGGGCTGTCAGGGCCAATATGCGGGAAGTCCGATGCATCGTTTCAGGAAAAATCATTTCAGGAAAAAAGCCGCCCGTCAGAAAACTGGCAGGCGGCTTCGGTTCTTGTCCGTCGTATCCGGTTATGCCCGGATATGGGCGCCGCACTGGCGCTCGAACTGCGCCGTGAGGTTCTGCATGGCCCGTTCGATGGCCTTTTCGTCCAGCGTGCGGGTCTTGTCCTCGAGGATAAAGCTCAGGGCATAGGATTTCTTGCCTTCGGGCAACTTGTCGCCCTCGTAGACGTCGAACAGCGAAACGCTCTTGAGCAACTTGCGCTCCGTAGCGAACGCCACGTCGCGCAGCGCCGAGAAGGTCACCTGCTTGTCCACGAGCAGCGCCAGGTCGCGCTTCACCTCGGGGAACTTCGACAGCTCCTCGGCCACGATCCGGTGCTTTTTGGTCGATTTGACAAGCGCCTCGAAGTTCATCTCCAGGTAGAAGACATCCTGTTTGACGTCGAGTTTGCGGCGGATATTCCGGCTGACCGTACCGATCTGCAACAGCTCCCTGCCGTTGAGCGCCATCGTGAGCGCCTCGCCGAAGAGGTCGCTTTGCAGCGTTTCGGTCTTGAGCGCATAGATGTCGATGCCGAAGCGGCGCAGCAGTTTTTCGGCCACGGCGCGCAGCGTGAAGAACGATGCGGCCTGCGGCTGCACGTTCCACGAAGCGGGCACGGCGATGCCCGTCACGGCGATGGCCAGGCGGTACTCTTCGGAATAGGCCGCCAGGGGGTTTTCGTCCGAACGTTTGGCCTCGTCGTAGAAATAGCAGTTGCCGAACTCGTAGAGTTTCAGGTCGCCGTTGCGGCGGTTGGCGTTGAGCTGCACGGCCTCCAGCATGTTGAACAGCAGCGTCTGGCGCATGACGCTGAGGTCGGCGCTCAGCGGGTTGAGGATGCGCACGCAGTGCTCGGGCTTATAGCTCTCCAGCCCTTCGTAATAGGCCGCCCTGGTCAGCGAGTTGGACATGATCTCCGTAAAGCCGTTGGCCGATAGGTAGTCGGCGGCGAGGTTCATCAGGCGGTTGCGGTCGGGTTTGGGCGCATAGGAAAGCGTCGAACGGACGCGCGAGGGGATCTCGACGTTGTTGTAGCCGTAGATGCGCAGGATGTCCTCGATCAGGTCGGCCTCGCGCTGCACGTCGACCCGGTAGGGCGGCACGGCCACGCTCAGCACGCCGTCCTTCTCGTCCAGCACCTTCACTTCGAGCGCCGCGAGGATCGCACGGACGGTTTCTTCGGGGATATGCTTGCCGATCAGCGCGTCGATGCGGGCAAACGAGACGTCGAAGCGGAAATCTTCGATCGGCGCGGGGTAGATGTCGGTGATGTCGCTCGAAATCTCGCCCCCGGCCAGCTCCTTCATCAGCAGGGCGGCACGCTTGGCGGCATAGACCTGCATGTTGGGATCGACACCGCGCTCGAAACGGAACGACGAATCGGTGTTCAGGCCGAAGCGCTTGGCAGTTTTGCGCACCCACACAGGGTTGAAATAGGCGCTCTCGATAAACACGTCGGTCGTGGTGTCGCTGATGCCCGAATCCAGGCCGCCGAAGACGCCGGCGATGCACATCGGACGCTCGGCCGAGCAGATCATCAGGTCGTCTGCCGTGAGCTTGCGCTCCACGCCGTCCAAAGTCACGAAGGGCGTACCTTCGGCGCAGGTGCGTACGACGACCTCGCGGCCCTCGATCTTCGCCGCGTCGAACGCGTGCAGGGGTTGTCCCAGTTCGAAAAGCACGAAATTGGTGATGTCCACCAGGTTGTTCTTGGGGTTGATGCCCGCGGCACGCAGGCAGTTCTGCATCCACTCGGGCGAGGGGGCTATCTTGCAGTTTTTTACGGTCACGCCCGCATAGCGGGGCGCCGCCTCGTGGTTCTCGACGCGGATTTTCACGCCGAGGTCGTGGTTGTCCGGGGCGAAAGCCGACACGTCGGGCATCTTCACCGAAACATCTTCCCCCCGGCTGCGCAGATAGGCCGCCAGGTCGCGCGCCACGCCGATGTGCGACGCGGCATCCACACGGTTGGGCGTGAGCCCCACCTCGATCAGGTAGTCGTCCTCGATGCGGAGGTAGTCCCTGGCCGTCGTACCTGCCACGGCATCGGCGGGAAGCTCCATGATCCCGTCGTGCGAGGCTCCGATGCCCAGTTCGTCCTCGGCACAGAGCATGCCGAACGACTCCACGCCGCGGATCTTGCTGCGTTTGATCTTGAATTCCTCGTCGCCGCCGCCGGGGTAGAGCACCGTGCCCACCGTGGCGCAGAGCACTTTCAGCCCCGCGCGGCAGTTGGGGGCGCCGCAGACGATCTGCAGCGGCTCGCCCGTGCCGACGTCGACCGTGGTGACATGCAGGTGGTCGGAATCGGGATGATCCTCACAGGTGAGCACCTCGCCCACCACCACGCCCGCAAGGCCGCCCTTGATGGTCTCGATCTTCTCAAAGCCCTCGACCTCGAGTCCGATGTCGGTCAGTATCCGGGCAACCTCTTCGGCCCCGAGATCGGTGTCGACGTAGCGTTTGAGCCAGTTATACGAAATATTCATATCGTTGAATTTGAGAATTAGCTAAAATCGAACAAAGATAGTGAAAAATTGTTAATTCCGACCGGATAAACGCATGAAACCCACAGCCGGTAAAAAATTATCCGCCGCCGAGGCCGGCACCATGCACTTCGCGGCATACGGCCCGGAGGACTGCATCCGGCGCTCGGCCGCGGGGCTTCCCTGAGCGTCGCCGGGCAAGGGCACGGGAGCCGCAGCGGCGGGGCAGGGCAGGGGACTGCAGGGAGGACTGCCCCGCCCCGGTTTCCCGCAGGACACGCCCGGATGCGGAATAACTCATATATTTAGGTGTCGAAAATTTATGGCGAAAAATTTGGTTTTACGGTTGCGACCCGTTATATTTGCCAAAACGAAACAGGAATTTATGATCCGGAACTTTAACATACAGGCATGGTGGTGGCGCTCGTTGACTCTCGTGGACAATGAGTGCGGCTCAGTGCGTGTATAGTTGAAAGCATAACGAACACACAAGCCCGTTGTTTACGAGAGAGTAAACAACGGGCTTTTTCTTTTGCATCACATTTTACCGAACACAGAAATAGACAAAAAAACCATGGAAACAAAGAAATTCTGCCTGACCGAGCGTCAGATGCCCACACAATGGTACAACATCGTGGCCGACATGCCCAACAAACCGCTGCCGCCGCTGCATCCCGCGACCAAGCAGCCCGTGACGAAGGAGCAGATGAGCGCCATCTTCGCCGAAGAACTGATCGACCAGGAGATGTCGACGGAGCGTTTCATCGACATCCCCGAAGAGGTGCAGGAGATCTACAAGATATGGCGGCCTTCGCCGCTGGTGCGCGCCACGGGACTGGAAAAAGCCCTCGGCACCCCGGCGAAGATCTATTTCAAGAACGAAAGCGTATCGCCCGCCGGATCGCACAAGCCCAACACCGCCGTGCCGCAGGCCTACTACAACTACAAGCAGGGCATACGCCACCTGACGACCGAAACGGGCGCCGGGCAGTGGGGCGCGGCCATCGCCTTCGCAGCCAAGCATTTCGGGCTCGACGTGCAGGTTTTCATGGTGAAGGTCAGCTACGAACAGAAACCCTACCGGCGGCTGATGATGAACACGTGGGGCACCGAGTGCATCGCGTCGCCCAGCACAATCACCGCCTCGGGCCGCGCAGCGCTCGAACGCGACCCCGACTGCTCGGGAAGCCTCGGGCTGGCGATCTCGGAGGCCGTGGAGATGGCTCTGCAACACCCGGAGGACACCCGCTACTGCCTGGGCAGCGTGCTGAACCACGTGATCCTGCACCAGACCGTCATCGGGCAGGAGGCGGTCGCACAGATGGAGATGGCCGGCGCCGAGCCGGACGTGGTGATCGGCTGCTTCGGCGGCGGCAGCAATTTCGCAGGACTGGGCTTCCCGTTCCTGCGCAGGAACCTTGTCGAAGGCAGGAATATCCGCATCGTGGCCGTCGAGCCGTCGAGCTGCCCGAAACTCACGCGCGGCACGTTCCAGTACGATTTCGGGGATGTGGCCGGGTTCACGCCGCTGCTGCCGATGTATACGCTGGGACACGACTTCCAGCCGTCGGACATCCATGCGGGCGGCCTGCGCTACCACGGGGCGGGTTCGATCGTGAGCCAGCTGTTGAAGGACGGACTGGTCGAGGCCCGGTCGCTGCCGCAGACCGAGACCCTCGCGGCCGGCATCCTCTTCGCCAAGACCGAGGGAATCATCCCGGCGCCCGAGTCGACCCACGCCATCGCGGCGGCAATCCGCGAGGCGTTGCAGGCCAAGGAGGAGGGGACGCCGCGGACGATCCTGTTCAACCTCTCGGGCAACGGCGTGATCGACCTCTACGCCTACGAGCAGTACCTGGCCGGGGCGCTGCGGGACTACGTGCCGGGCGACGACGAGATCGCAAAGACGGTCAGCCAGTTAAGCAAGATCATCTGACGGGCGGAACCATCCGCGACCGAAAAGGATGCCGGCCTTCGGGCGGGCATCCTTTTCCATTTCCCGAGCCGTCCGTGCCGGGAAACAGTGTTGCCGACGGGGATCGGGAGCCGCTAAAAACGGCGCACATCCGCACCCGAAACGCAGGCTACCGCGACCCGAGCCACAAGAAGACCATGCCGACCAGGATGAGGATGAGATCGACGGCCTTGGCGCGCAGATTCCGTTCGCGGAAGAGCAGGGCGCCGCAGGCGAACGAAACCACGACCGAGCCGCGGCGCACCATCGACACGACGGAGATCATGGCGTCGGGATCGCGCAGGGCCATGAGGTAGGCGAAGTCGGCCAGCGACAAGAATACCGAGATCAGCGGGATGGCCCAGCTCCAGTGGAAAGGCGTGGAGGCGTGCCGCTTCGGCCACCATACCGCGGCGGTCAGGACGGCCATCATGAAGAACTGGTAAAGGTTGTACCAGCTTTGCACGAAGACCGGGTCGAGGCGCGCCATGATATATTTGTCGTACAGCCCGCTGACGGCACCCATGACGGCGGCCAGGGCGATGCAGAGTATCCAGACGTTGTGCGCGAAGTCGACCCCTTCGCGGCGGCTCGAACGGCTCAGCATGAAGAGCGACACGAGTGCCAGTAGGACGCCGGTCCACTGGCAGGCGTTCAGCCGCTCGCCGAAGACGAGCATGGCCCCGACGAGCACCATGACGGGGCGCGTGGCATTGATCGGCCCCACGATGGTGATGGGAAGGTGCTTCATGCCGAAATAGCCGAAGATCCAGGACGTAAGGACGATGACGGATTTGAGCACCACCAGCCCATGGGCATGGAGCGTACCGGGCGACGCCTCCAGCACCGTACCTTCGAACCACCCGAGTCCGCATTCGGCCGAGAGGAGCGCCGGAAGGAAGACGAGTGACGAAAAGAGGGTGTTGAGCAGGAGCACAGGCAGTACGGCATTGCCGGTGAGCGACTTTTTCTTGGCCACGTCGTAGAAACCCAGCAGCGCGGCGGATGTGAATGCAAGGGTCAGCCACATAATGTAAGTTCGGCGGAAATGAGGGTCATGGGATTAGGGGTCGGCAAGGTCGGCAACCCGCAGGGTTTGCATTACGGCGCCTGCGATGTTATCCGAACGGAGAATTCCCCTGAACCACCACCGTTTTCAAATGGCGATTCGGGGGAATGTCCTTCCAACGGTTCCGGTATCGGGAAAAACCGATTATTGAATCTCGTCGCTGTAAACGGCGCCGGGCAGGTCGTGGAGGTTGTAACGCGAAGCCATCGACATGCCGTAGGCTCCGGCCGACTTGATCGTAAGCAGGTCGCCGCGGCGGGTCTTGCGCAGGGTGACGTTCTCGTCGAACACGTCGGTCGATTCGCAGGCCGTGCCCACGATGGTATATTTGTCGCGCGCCTCGTCTTCGGAGGTGATGTTCTCGATGTTGTGGTACGAGCCGTAGAGCGCCGGACGGATCAGCTCGGTCATCGAGGCATCGACGATCACCAGCTTGCGGCCCGTGGCGGTGGTCTTGTTGAAGAGCACCTTCGTAATCAGCTCGCCGCATTCGGCGACGATCGAGCGGCCGAATTCGAAATGCACTTCTCGGTCGCCGACCGAGAGGTGATTGTGCACGATCGAGAACAGCGAGGCGAAATTGGGGATCGGTTCGTTCTCGGGCACGTCGTAGTTGACGCCCAGGCCGCCGCCCACGTCGACGAAACAGAACGAACAGCCCAGCTTTTCGAGGTTCTCGACGATGACGTTGACTTTGTTGCACATGTTCTCGAAGACGTGCAGCTCGCGGATCTGCGACCCGATATGCAGATGCAGGCCGATTATATTGATATACTTGAGCGCGCGGATCTCCTTGGCGTGCTCGAGTACCTCTTCATATGAAATGCCGAACTTACTGTCAGCCTGCCCCGTATCGATGCAGTGGTTGGTCTTGGGGTCAATGTCGGGGTTGATGCGCAGCGCCACGTCGGCTACGCGCCCGGCCTCCCCGGCCAGGGCATCGACCAGCTCCAGCTCCTCGATCGACTCGCAGTTGATGGCCAGGATATCCTGCTCGATGGCGTAGCGCAGCTCCTTGTCGCGCTTGCCCACACCCGCATAGACGATGCCCTTGGGGTCGAAGCCCGCCTCGATGGCCTTGCGGAGCTCGTTGCCGCTGGCACAGTCGATACCCAGCCCGTATTCGCGGATGATCGCCAACAGGTGGTCGTCGTAGTTGGCCTTGATGGCGTAGTGCACCTTGTAACCGTATTTTTTCGACTCGTAGACGACGCTTTCGAGGGTCTGGCGCAGCAACGCCGTATCATAGAGATAGAAAGGGGTTTCGTAGCCCCGGAGCTTTTGTGCAATTTGTCTGCTTAGCATTTTACCTAACTTTTAACCTGTTGAAGTTGCAAATATAAGCGATTTGGTTTATTTGAGCAAATCCACGATCACGCCCGCAGCGAGCGAGAGGCTCGCCAGGCCGTTGAGCGTCCCGAAGGCGATGCCGATATTGCGCTGCCGCACGGGCGTGACGAGCAGGTGTTCGAGCACCAGCAGCCCCGTGAAAACACCCGCCCCGAGCCAAAGCCACACCGAACCGGGGCAGTAGGTCATGAACCAGCCGAGGGCGGCAATGCTCACCGCATGCAGGCCGCAGCTGACGCCCAGCGCCGAACGCGCCGAAAAACACGCGGGGATGGAATGCAGGCCGTGCCGACGGTCGAATTCGGCGTCCTGCAACGCGTAGATGATGTCGAAACCCCCGCACCAGGTCGTCACCAGCAGGGCGAGGATGAACGGTTCGACGACCACGTGCCCGTCGAAGACGACGTGCCCGGCCGCGGCGATAAAAGCCCCGACGGGGGCGATGCCGAGCGAAAGCCCCAGCACGAGGTGCGCCAGCGGCGTGAAGCGCTTGCAATAGCTGTAAACGAGGATGACGGACAACGCCACGGGCGACAGGATGGCCGCAAGGCGGTTGATCGTCGCGGCGGTGGCCACGAACAGCAGGGCATTGACGGCCACGAACCACAGCGCATGCCGCGCCGGGATTTTGCCTGCGGGTATTTCGCGCCCGGCCGTACGCGGGTTCTCGGCGTCGATGCGGCGGTCGGCCCAGCGGTTGAAACCCATGGCGGCATTGCGGGCGAAGACCATGCACAGGATGACCTGCACGAGGACGATGTACGGCCAGCGGGGATTGTGCAGCGGGGCGTAACGGAGCCCGTAGACGAAGCCCACCATGGCAAAGGGCATGGCGAAGACCGTATGGGCGAACTTAACGAGCGAAGCGTATTTCAAAACGGCATTCATGTGCGGAAACGGTATTTGAGACCGCAAAGATAGGAAAAATTCCGCTCCGGCGCATTTGCGGCCCGAGGGCGACCGCACCTTCCGTAAATCCAAAATATTTCGTATATTTGCACACATTTTTATGCGATTTATGAAAAACATCCGCAACTTCTGCATCATAGCCCACATCGACCACGGCAAGAGCACGCTGGCAGACCGCCTGCTCGAAAAAACCAACACCCTGAATCAGCGCGAAATGCAGGCGCAGGTGCTCGACGACATGGATCTCGAACGCGAAAAGGGCATTACGATCAAGAGCCACGCGATACAGATGGAATACACCGCCCGCGACGGGCAGCAATATACGCTCAACCTGATCGACACCCCGGGACACGTTGACTTCTCGTACGAAGTGTCGCGCGCCATCGCCTCGTGCGAAGGCGCGTTGTTGGTCGTCGACGCCACGCAGGGCATTCAGGCGCAGACCATATCGAACCTCTACCTGGCCGTGGGGCACGACCTGGAAATCATCCCCGTGCTGAACAAGATCGATATGGATTCGGCCATGATCGACGAGGTGAAAGACCAGGTGATCGACCTGATCGGCTGCAAGGACGAGGATATCCTGCTGGCCTCGGGCAAGACGGGGCTCGGCGTGGAAGAGGTGCTGGAGGCCATCGTGGGGCGCATACCGGCGCCGCAGGGCGACGAGAACGCCCCGTTGCAGGCGCTGATCTTCGACTCGGTGTTCAACCCCTTCCGCGGCATCATCGCCTATTACCGCGTATTCAACGGCACGCTCCGCAAGGGCGACCACGTGAAGTTCTTCAATACGGGCAGCCAGTACGACGCCGACGAGGTGGGCGTGCTGAAACTCAAGATGCAGCCCCGCACGGAGATCAGGGCGGGCGACGTGGGGTATATCTGCTCGGGCATCAAGACCTCGTCGGACGTCAAGGTGGGCGACACGATCACCTCGGTGACCGCCCCGGCAAAGGAAGCCATCGCGGGCTTCGAGGACGTGAAGCCGATGGTCTTCGCGGGCGTCTACCCCGTGGAGGCCGACCAGTACGAAGATCTGCGCGCCTCGCTCGAAAAACTGCAGCTCAACGACGCCTCGCTGACGTTCGAGCCCGAAAGCTCGCTGGCGCTCGGCTTCGGGTTCCGCTGCGGGTTCCTCGGGCTGCTGCACATGGAGATCATCCAGGAGCGGCTCTACCGCGAGTTCGACATGGACGTGATCACCACCGTGCCCAACGTCTCGTACCGCATCACCACGACGCAGGGCGACGTGGTGGAGGTGCACAATCCCTCGGGGCTGCCCGAGGTGACGAAGATCGCCAAAATCGAGGAGCCCTATATCCTGGCGCAGATCATCACCAAGGCGGAATTCCTGGGCAACGTCATCAAGCTATGCATCGACAAGCGCGGCGTGATGAAGAACCAGACCTTCATCACGCAGGATCGCGTGGAGGTGAATTTCGACATGCCCCTCTCGGAGATCGTTTTCGACTTCTACGACAAGCTCAAAAGCATTTCGAAAGGCTATGCCTCGTTCGACTACCACCGCACGGGCTACCAGCCTTCGAAGCTCGTCAAGCTGGACATCCTGCTCAACGGCGAGCCGGTCGACGCGCTCTCGTCGCTGACCTATACCGACCATGCCTATGATTTCGGGCGCAAGATGTGCGAGAAACTCAAGGAGCTGATCCCGCGCCAGCAGTTCGACATCGCCATACAGGCCGCGATCGGCGCCAAGATCATAGCCCGCGAAACAGTGAAGGCCGTGCGCAAGGACGTGACGGCCAAATGCTACGGCGGCGACATATCGCGCAAGCGCAAGCTGCTCGAAAAACAGAAGAAAGGCAAGAAACGCATGCGTCAGATAGGCAACGTGGAGGTGCCGCAGTCGGCATTCCTCGCCGTTTTGAAAATGGATTAACCGGGAACAGACCATGAAGAAGACCATCATCGACCTTTTCGAGGACTCCGTCGTAAAGTACGGGGCAAAGACATTCCTGCTGGAGAAAAAACACCGGGCATTCGAACCCACGACCTATGCCGAGACCAGGGAGCAGGCGCTCGAGACCGGCGCGGGGCTGGCCGCGGCGGGCATACGCCCCGGGGACAAAGTGGCGATACTCTCGGAGGGGTGCAATGCATGGATCACTTCGGAACTGGGCGTCTTCTATGCCGGGGCGGTCAGCGTGCCGCTGTCGGTGAAACTCGAAGAGTCGAACGACCTGCTGTTCCGTATGCGCCATGCCGAAGTCAGGGCGCTGTTCGTATCGAAATACCAGCTCTCCAAGATCCGGCGCATACGCGCGGAGCTGCCGCAGGTGGAGCATATCATCGTCATCGGCCACACGCCGCTCGAAGCGGGCGAGACGGCGCTCGGGACGCTCCGGCGCATGGGCCGCGACTACCTGGCGGCAAATAGGGAGGAGTTCCTCGCAATCGGCCGTTCGATCCGCAACGACGACTACGCGACGATCACCTACACGTCGGGCACCACGGCCGCCCCAAAAGGCGTCGTGCTGACGCACCGCAACTACACGGCCAACGTCGAACAGTCGCTCTCGCGCATCGACATCCCGCCATACTACCGGACGCTCATCATCCTGCCGCTGGATCACTGCTTCGCGCATGTCGTGGGGTTTTATATCATGATCGCATGCGGGGCGACGGTCGCAACCGTGCAGGTGGGAGCCACGCCGATGGAAACGCTGAAGAACATTCCGCAGAACATCCGCGAGGTGCGGCCGCATTTCCTGCTGTCGGTACCGGCGCTGGCCAAGAATTTCCGCAAGAACATCGAATCCTCGATCCGCGCCAAGGGGCGTTTCACGGAACGGCTCTTCAATTTCGCGCTCCGCACGGCCTATGTCTACAACAGGGACGGGTACAGCAAGGGACACGGCTGGCGCATAGTGCTCTGGCCGCTGGTAAAACTCTTCGACGCGGCGCTGTTCCGCAAGGTGCGGGAAGCGTTCGGCGGGAGCCTCAGGTTCTTCGTGGGCGGCGGCGCGCTGCTCGACGCGGAGCTGCAGCGGTTCTACTACGCCATCGGCATCCCGATGTTCCAGGGTTACGGCCTCTCGGAAGCGACGCCCGTCATCTCGACCAACTCGCCCAAGTACCACTGGCACCGGTTCGGGTCGTCGGGCAAGATACTGATCCCGCTCGACCTGAAAATCATCGACGAAACGGGACGGGAGCTTCCCCGCGGACAGAAAGGCGAGATCGTGATCCGCGGCGAGAACGTCATGGCCGGATACTGGAAAAACCCCGAGGCGACGGCCGACACCCTGCGCAACGGATGGCTGCACACGGGCGACATGGGGTATGTCTCGGAAGACGATTTCCTCTATGTGCTGGGGCGTTTCAAGAGCCTGCTGATCGCCAGCGACGGCGAAAAATACAGTCCCGAAGGCATGGAAGAGGCGATCGTGGACAAGTCGCCCTACATCGACCAGATCATCGTACACAACAACCAGAGCCCGTTTACGGGCGCCATCGTCGTGCCGAACCGCGAGGCCTTGCGGCGCGAACTGGACAGCCGCGGGGTAGCGGCCGAAAAACGGGCGGAGACCGCGGCGGCGATCCTCGGCGGCGAAATAGACCGTTACCGTGCGGGCGGCATCTTCGGCGGGGAGTTCCCCGAACGGTGGCTGCCGGCGGGGCTGGCGATCGTAGACGAGCCTTTCACCGAACAAAACGGATTGGTAAACAGCACGATGAAGGTCGTACGCAACAAGGTCGAAGAACACTTCCGCGACAGGCTGGAATACCTCTATACACCCGAGGGGCGCGACCTGAAAAATCCGAAAAACCTGGCATCGCTGAAAAAAATTGTCGATTGATGTGAATTTGATACCCGGAAAACTTGAAAAATAAAAAAAAGCGGAGTATATTTGTACTCCGAAATGCGGGAGTAGCTCAGTGGTAGAGCATCAGCTTCCCAAGCTGAGGGTCGCGGGTTCGACCCCCGTTTCCCGCTCAGAAGAGGCCTCAAGGGGTCTCTTTTTTTGTGCACGGCGCCACGGCACAGCATGAGGCTGTCCTGCGAGTAGCCCAAAACAAAAATCACCCCCGTCCGCAGCATGTTCGGACGGGGGTGAAGCCGTAAATCGGGGACTTGTTACGCAGTCCCGTTCAATGGCAAGGCAATGTCGGCCTGTCAGAAAGTGCGGCCCTGGAAAATATTACCCTCGGAGAGCGGCAGGAGTTCGCCCCGCAGCGTGATGCGCCGCGAGTTGAAATTGGGCGAGATGTCCACGCTGGCCTGGTTGCCCCCGTTAGGAAGGTTGATATAGACCTGTGCGGAAATCCCCGTGCCGATGACGTTCATCGACACACGGATGTTCCCCTTCTTGTCCACGCTCTGCCTGTAATCCGAGGTGCTGCCCGAGACCGTTACGCCGCCAAGGCCGTTGGGGCCGCTCACGGGGATGTCGAAAGCCACCTGCACGACGGCCTTGTCGCCCTGCACGGCGACGAAATTGGTATTGGACGAAACCTGCGCCGTCGAACCCGACTTGAAGCTCACCTGGTCGGCTTCGAGTACGAACTCCTTGGCCTCGATAGCCTTCCTGGCCTCCTCGAAAGCGAGCCGGTCGCGTGCGTCCTGTTCGGCCTTCATCTGCTTGCGGGCCATTTTCCTGGAATTCGCGTCCTGCGACTGGGCATAGCCCGTACCGGCACCGGCAAGCAGGATTGCAACGGTTAAAATCATTAGCCTTTTCATATCCGTTCTGTTTTAATCTATTCTATCTCATATACAATAGCGTTGCCGGAGTCGGATTTATTATATAAAAAGTCGATTTTATTGCCGGGACAACGGGCGGGAGTGCCGCCGGGGGCTGAAACCACATGCCGCAAAACCTCGCTGCCACCCGTCCGATGGCGGCGGCAAGGACAACAGAGGCGGCAGCAGGGGCGGCAGGGACAGCGGATTATGCCCGAAGCGATTATTTGATTATCTTTGCCCGGTCTGCCGGGAGTTTCGGCAGGCGCGAACTACTAAACACAAACCGATGTCAACGATTTCGGCGGCGGCCTTTGCAGACACGAAGCCGCATTACGACATACTCGACGGATTGCGCGGAATTGCGGCGCTGACCGTCGTGTGGTTCCATATTTTCGAAGCCTTTGCGACCAGCCACCTGGATCAGAGGATCAACCACGGCTATCTGGCCGTCGATTTCTTCTTCATACTCTCGGGGTTCGTAATCGGGTACGCCTATGACGACCGCTGGAAAAAGATGACGGTCACGGAGTTCCTCAAGCGCAGGCTCATCCGCCTGCATCCCATGGTCGTGATCGGTGCCGTGATCGGTGCCGTCATGTTCTATTTCCAGGGCTGCTCCGTCTGGGACGTGACCAAAGTCACGGTGCCGATGCTGCTGGCGGCGACGCTGATGAACGCCTGCCTGATTCCGGCAAGCCCCGGCACGGAAATCCGGGGGCTGGGCGAGATGTACCCGCTCAACGGCCCGAGCTGGTCGCTGTTTTTCGAGTACGCCGGAAATATCCTGTACGCCTTCTTCATCCGCAAACTTTCGACCGGGGCACTTTCCGTCGTGGTTTTCCTGGCCGGGTGCGGGCTGGCGGCATTCGCCGTCTGGGGGCCGCTGGGCGACATCTGCGTCGGGTTCGCCATGACGGGCGAAAACATGGTCGGCGGTTCGCTGCGCCTGATGTTCGCATTCTCGGCCGGTCTGCTGCTCTCGCGCGTATTCAAACCCGTGCATATCCGGGGCGCCTTCTGGATATGCGGCCTGTGCGTCGTCGCCCTGCTGTCGGTTCCGCGCATCGGTGGCAATGAAAATTTGTGGATGAACGGACTGTACGATACGTTCTGCGCCGTCGTCGCCTTCCCCCTGCTGGTTTTTCTCGGGGCGTCGGGCAAGACCACCGACAAAGTCACCGCCCGGGTGTGCAAATTCCTGGGGGACATATCCTATCCCCTCTACATGGTGCACTATCCCTTCATATACCTCTACTACGCCTGGGTCAAAAACGGCGACCTCACGTTCCGGGAGTCGCTGCCCGGTGCCCTGGCACTTTTCTTCGGTTCGGTAATCCTGGCATGGCTGTGCCTGAGGCTGTACGACGAACCGGTGCGCAAATTTCTGTCGAAGCATCTGCTGCGGAAGGGATAGCCCAGCAAGCGCCCCGGCCGGGAGCCCTCCCGCAACGCCGGGGAATTCCCCGCAAAGCCACCGGGTTTTGCGGGGATTATATATGTATATAGGTACACGGCGGACGGGAGAGGGCGGCAAGGCGACACGAGAAAGCGTACGGGAAAAGGCGACAGAAGAAGGCGGATTGGAGAGGAGGATAAGGAACGCCCCACGGAAGGTTTCGAAAAAAAAACTTATCACTTTCGTTTCGAATCCCGGATATTTTTTATAGATTTGTAAAGGCCGCCGCAGGGTAGTCCCAGGCACGGGAACGGAATGCGGACAAAAGCGGCAACGACGCATCTATAACAACTCGAATATATGGAACAGTACATTTTGTCATTGGATCAGGGGACGAGCAGTTCCCGTGCGATCGTATTCGACCGGAAAGGGCAGATATGCTCGATGGCACAGCGGGAATTCACGCAGATATTCCCCAAGCCGGGATGGGTGGAACACAACCCGCACGAGATATGGTCGTCGCAGGCTTCGGTGATCGCCGAGGCGATCGCGGCCATCGACATCAACGGCCTAAACATCGCGGGCATCGGCATCACCAACCAGCGGGAGACCACGATCGTGTGGGATTCGGAGACCGAAGAGCCGGTCTACAACGCCATTGTCTGGCAGGATCGCCGCACCTCGGAGTACTGCGACCGGCTGAAGGCCGAGGGGCAGACCGAATTCATCCGGGAAAGGACGGGGTTGATCGTCGACGCCTATTTCAGCGCCACGAAGATCAAATGGATTCTGGACAATGTGGCGGGGGCGAGAAAGCGGGCCGAAAAGGGCAAACTGATGTTCGGCACGGTCGACTCGTGGCTCATCTGGCGCCTCACGCGCGGCGAGGTGCACGTGACGGACGTGAGCAACGCCTCGCGCACGATGCTCTTCAACATCCATACGCTGCAATGGGACGAGGATTTGCTGGAGTTGTTCGGCATCCCCGCCTCGATGATGCCACAGGTGAAGTCGTCGAGCGAGGTATACGGCGCGACGAAGACCACGATCTTCGCCCACAAGGTACCCATCGCGGGCATCGCGGGCGACCAGCAGGCAGCGCTGTTCGGGCAGATGTGCGTCGAGCCCGGGTCGGTGAAAAACACCTACGGCACGGGGTGCTTCCTGCTGATGAACAGCGGGGAAAAGCCCATCACATCGTCGAACAACCTGCTGACGACCATCGCATGGAAGATCGGCGACAAGGTCGACTACGCGCTCGAAGGGAGCATCTTCGTCGGCGGGTCGGTCGTGCAGTGGCTGCGCGACGGGCTGGGGATCATCCGCTCGTCGTCCGAAGTCGAAGCCCTGGCCGCTTCGGTACCCGACACCAACGGCGTCTATTTCGTGCCGGCGCTCACGGGGCTGGCAGCCCCGTACTGGGATCAGTATGCCCGGGGAGCCATCAGCGGCATCAGCCGCGGCACGACGGCCGCGCATATCGCCCGCGCGGCGCTGGAGGGGATCGCCTACCAGACGCTGGACATCGTGGGCGCCATGCAGCGCGACTCGGGCATCACGCTCCGGGAGCTGAAGGTCGACGGCGGCGCGGCGCGCAACAACCTGCTGATGCAGTTCCAGTCCGACCTGCTGGACACGCGCGTCATACGCCCGGGCGTGACGGAAACCACGGCGCTGGGTGCGGCTTACCTGGCCGGACTGGCCGTAGGCTACTGGGGAAGCATCGACGAAATCCGGCAGCAATGGCAGGCGGAGCACGTATTCGAACCCACGGCCGACCGCTCGCAGATCGGGAAGGCCGTCGCAGGGTGGGAAGACGCCGTACGCAGGGTACTGCGCAACAGCAAAGACTAAAATACCGGGATTATGGAAATCACACTGTTTACCAAGTGCCTGTTCGAATTCATCGGGACACTGGTGCTCGTACTGCTGGGCGACGGGGTCGTCGCATCGACGGTACTGAAACAATCGAAAGGTTTTAACGGCGGATGGGCCGTAATCACAATCGCGTGGGGCCTGGCCGTGATGTGCGGCGTGCTGATCGCGGGCCCCTATTCGGGGGCACATCTCAACCCCGCGGTCTCGGTCGGGCTGGCCGTGGCGGGGTCGTTCCCGTGGGCGTTCGTGCCCGGGTACATCGCGGCACAGCTGCTGGGCGGCTTCTGCGGGGCCGTACTGGTCTATGTCTATTACAAAGACCACTTCGACGCCACGGACGACCCGGCGACCAAGCTCGGCGTATTCTGCACCATGCCCGCGATCATGGACAAGCCGCGCAACCTCTTCTGCGAATTCCTCGGCACGTTCCTGCTGGTGTTCGTGATCCTGGCCATCGGCAACGAACAGAACACCCCTGAAATCGGGATGGGAAGCCTCGGAAGCCTGCCCGTGACGATGCTCATCATGGCCATCGGCATGTCGCTGGGCGGCACGACGGGCTATGCCATCAACCCGGCGCGCGACCTGCCTCCGCGTGTGGCCCACAGCATCCTGCCCATCAGGGGGAAGGGCACGAGCGGGTGGGGTTACAGCTGGGTACCCGTAACGGGGCCCGTACTGGGCGCACTCGCCGCAGGGCTGATTTACGGATGCGTCTATATGTGCGGCTGACGGCAGCAGCCCCCATACCTCCTCCATGGCCGCTCCTGACAGGGGAGCGGCTTTTTCGTATCCGGCAGGAAGCGGGGAGGGGAGGCCGAAAGCGAATAATCATCATAAACCGTTACCGTGCCGGACATGACCGCGACGGAAACCGGTTTCCGGGGTGAATATTTCATTTAGTCCGCTAAATTTCAGATAAATAAAACAGGAGATGGATCCGGAGGCAAATCCGGGCATTAAATATTGCATTATCAGTATATTATATATAAATGACAGTCCCTGCAAATACGCTTCAAAGGCCACTAAAGCACACAATATCATCGACATAAATGCGGATAATTGGCTATAATTTTGTATCTTTGCACCCAGTGACCAACTCTTCTTATTAAATTTACTTGATTATGTATTCGCCAGATTCCGCCTTTACGGGGCGGCTTCCGGTTGTCGGGCCATACCCGGCAAGGATGACACGCACCCGTAATTATGAATTCGATTTCATGTCGTGTTTCTCAAAACACATCTCCGACTACGAGAAAGCCGGGCGCAAAGGCTCGGCTGCGAACTACCGGTCGTCATACAGGCTGCTGCTGAGTTTCCTCGACGGCCAGCACCTGACGTCGCAACACCTCTCGGCCCGCTGGGTAGAGCGTTACGAACGCTGGCTCCGGGCGCGGGGCGTGACAACCAACACGGTGACGTTCCACCTGCGCAACCTGAGGGCAGTCTACAACCGATCCGTAAAAAAACGGCTCATACCGGCCTCATTTCCCAATCCCTTCACCCATCTGACCGTCAGGCAGACCGTAACGCGCAAACGGGCGCTCTCACGCGAAACCATCAAACGGATATGCACGGCCGACCTCTCGGCGCTGCATCCCAAGTACTCCCTCGCACGCGACATCTTCATGTTCAGTTTCTTCACCCGCGGCATGTCGTTCGTAGATATGGTCTACCTGCGCAACAGCGACATCCATGACGGCGTATTGACCTATGCACGCCACAAAACGGGGCAGATGCTCTCGATGCGCATCGAGCCGCAGCTGCAGCACATCATCGACCGTTATAGCAATGCTTCGCCCTATATACTCCCCGTACTGGCAAAAGACGACAGCTATGACAATTACCGCCAGCAGCAGCGCGAGCTGAATAAATTTATCCGAAAAATCGGAGTCCTGCTCAATATCCCGGAACCGCTGACATTCTATGTCGCACGACACTCATGGGCAACTCTGGCCCGAGATTGCGGCACACCGCTCACGGTGATCAGCGCCGGGATGGGACACACGTCCGAAAGGACGACGCGCATCTATCTCGCACAACTCGACCACAACATCATCGACAAAGCCAATCGAAAAATCATCGACCTGCAGTAAAAGGCGGTTTCGTATAATATCCGGATTTTTCGGTTAGAAGGAATAGAAACAGGCAACAAAAAAATCAAGACCCATTATTACCAATAATGTATCTTGAAATCGTAATAAGTTGTATTATAGACGTTTCAATTCATCCGCAAAAATAGAATTAATTATATTCATAACCAAATTTTTCAGAAGGAAAAAACGCATACCTCAGCGTAATAAACTGAAAATAAGAATATTGTATCGTTTTATTTATCTTTTTCATCCGGACAGACCGAAAATGTCCTGAAAGCCCCCACCATGCCTTCGGGAAAGTGTCCAAACAGCGTATTTACCGACTGGTAACCAAGCACATACGCCAAAAGAGACCCATTATTGGTAATAATGGGTCACGAACAATGCACACAAGCCACTGGTTACTAACAATTTACATTCGATGTTTTCCGCAAGAATCCTGTGGGCGGTAAAGATACTGCTCGTACTGCACAAGGCGTCGGAAGCAGGGACTCCCCTGATGAAAGGACGCGAGTTGCAGGCTGCATGTGTAGGCCCCGATGCGGACACCTATATATATCGCCGTACTTTACGGGAACTGGCGGCCAAAACGGACTACCTGATTTGCGTATTCCAGTCGGGAAGAACCTTCTACCAATGGAACCCGAACCACCGCCCGACGCTGTACGACCTGATCTGCAGGCTGGACGGAGGCATGCATGAAGTCTCGCACACCTTCTGGACATACGAAAATACACGCACGATGCAGCCCCTCCAGAAAGTGTGCAAGGAGTACGACAACCTCATACAAACCTATTTATCAGAAATATACATAGAAGAATTGGAATCACCCGCCCTGTTCAGGCAAAGCCGGTTCCGGTTGCCGCAGGCAACGCCCCAGGTCACGGGGGACACAGGAACAGGCTCGCTTTAGCCCTCTCTCGTCAGCGAACAAAAACACATTCATGGAAAAACAAACAATCACCGATCATACAGAATCCGGCAAAAATTAAATGGAAACAACGATACCAGCCGATTTCATCCTGTCGCTACTGGCAATCGCCGCCTCGGCATTGGCGGTAGCCGTAGCCTGCCACATGTACCGGACACGGCAGATAACACGAATAACGGACTCGCAACGAGACCACACATACCGGAAAAAATTCTAATCACTACAAAAACATTCAAACATGAAACGCCTCTACCTTATTGCCCTCTTTATCATCGTCAGCCTTGCCGCCACGGCACAGGAGAACGGCAATCGCGATGCGCAGAACCGCATCGTACGCGGCCCCTATGAAACGAACCGCTTTTTCGACAACATCTTCGTCGGCGTCGCCGGCGGTGTAAATATCTATTTCGGCGAACACGACTCCTACGGCAAATTCGGCAAACGCATGGCCCCGGCACTGGACATCCATGTCGGAAAATGGTTCACCCCCTCGATCGGCGCCCGCGTCGGATACTCCGGCCTGCAGGCCAAAGGGTGGACGACCGCAGGCACCAAATACGCAAAGGGTGCCGACGGAAGCATGTTCAAGGAGAAATTCGGCGTGTCATACCTGCATGCCGATGCAATGTGGAACTTCTCGAACGCCGTGAGCGGCTACAAGCAGACCCGCACCTGGAATTTCGTACCCTTCGTCGGAGTGGGTTGGGCGCGTTCCTACGGCAACGACACCCACGACAACGAAATCGGCTTCGACGCAGGTCTGCTGAATGTAGTGCGCCTCTGCGATCTGCTCGACCTGACGCTCGAAGCTCGCTGCCTGCTGGTTAACCAGCGTTTCGACGGCGTGGGCGGCGGCCGCATCGGCGAAGGTATGCTCTCGGTAACGGCAGGGCTGTCGTTCAACCTGAACCGCCGCGGCTTCAAGCGTGCGTCGCAGGCCCAGCCCGTGGACTACACGTCGTACCTGGATCGTATCAAGAGGCTCGAAAACACCAACAACGAACTCGCATCGCAGAATTCGGAACTGAGCAAAGAGAACGAGAAGCTGCGCAACATGCCGCCCAAGGTGGTTGCCGAGCAGAAGGTATCCGCATCGCCCGTGGCGCTCTTCTTCAAGATCGGCAAAGCCACGCTCGACAAGAAAGAACTGACCAACCTCGAATTCTACGTAAGGAACGCCATGAAGGCCGACAAGGACAAGACCTTCACGCTGATCGGCTCGGCAGACAAGGATACCGGCACGAAGGAGATCAACCAGCGGCTGAGCGAACAGCGCATGGAGTACGTCTACAACCTCTTGAAGGACAAGTACGGCATCGACCCGTCCCGTTTGGTCAAGAAAGCCGAAGGCGACACCAACAACCGGTTCGCAGAGCCGGAACTGAACCGCGCCGTAATCGTGGAATAAGCAGGACAAACGGAGATTGACAACCCCTAACGGATTTTACCGCATGCTCCGGACAGAGACATCGACCGCAGCGGACACAACCGCCGGATCCGGCCGGGCGCCGCACTACCTGCTCGCATATCTGGAAGAAGGACGGGTTCGCGTATACGCCCCCGACAAATCCGACATATGGATCGGGGTGCAGCTTCCCGAAGCGGAAGAGACGCGCGTCGAAGCGGAACTGCGGCGGCTCCACCGAACCGGACAAAGGACAGGTATCGTCGAAATGTGCCTGCCCACGGACGGGGCGCAGCGCGGCATACGCGTGCTCTGCGTAAGGGCGTAGCACAAGGCCGGAAGGGGAAGGAATAAAAGCGACTCATATCACATAACCAAACAATAAAAAAAGACCATGAAAAAACAAACTATGACTTACGAAGCACCGGAACTGCACCTGATCTCCGTATGCGTGGAAAAAGGATTCGCGGCAAGCAGCAGCATCGAACCGGGAACCGACGGCGGTGAGCTGGGCGGAACCAGGTCGCTCTCTTACGATGACTACGAATAGCGACGCATCCATTGGGAATTAACGACAAAAACAGAAAATGCACCATGAAAAAATTATTCGTTATAGCAATGCTCGCAACGGTCGGCATGGCCGCGTGCAGCAAGGACGATACGGCTCCGGCCGGCGGCCCGAAAAAGTATGTCCAGGTAACCATCCCCGAGGAGATGGTTTCCGGGGAGACCCGTACTTCCATCGACGGCACCACGACCAACTGGGTGGCCGGTGACAAAGTCGCCGTGCTCCTCTACGACGGAGCTGCGACGATGACATGCGAGTTCACGGCCGACAAGTCGGGCCCGACCACGACGTTCTCGGGCGAGGTGCCCATCGGTTCCTACTCGCTGGCGGCGGCTTATTATCCGTACGACTGCAACGCCACGTTCGACGCCGTGAACAAGACCTTCAAGCACACCTGGGGATCGGAATACTGCACGGACAACCTGGCTGCCTATGACTTCATGTATACGAACATCTGGGAGGAGCCGTTCGAAATCAACGAGGCGACGACCCAACTGCCCGTACACTTCACGTTCAAACCGCTGATGGCCCGCATCAAGATCTCGCTCGGACTGGGTGCGAACGAAACGCCCAAGAAAGTCATCCTGGAGACCGACAGCAACGTATTGCCGACCTCCGGTACGATCGACGCCCTGGAGAACTTCACGGCATCGTCCGTAACCAATTCGATCGCAGTTCCCACGAACCGGAAAGAGTTCGTAGTGGGCCTGCTCCCCGTGGGCATCCACTCGACCATGACCGTGAAGGTAATGACTACCGACGGGCTGACCTACTCGGACAAGTCGTTCACGCTGGCCGGCCTGAAGCGCAACCACCACTACACGATGAGCGTACCCTGCAACAAGAAAACGGTGACGATCACCGTACCCGATGCCATCGACCAGAAGTACGGTACGCATACCTATCAGGACAACGGATTCTACACGGTCGATTCCCAATACGACCCGGAAGGAATTTTCAATGACTGGTATTTTTACCAGGCAGAGATCAAGAGCGACAAGAACGGCGACGACAAACTCAAGAAGAACCGCATCCAGCTGCAGATTCCTGCGGGCTTCAACAACGCAAACAACGGCGCTTTCGTGACGGCCCCGATCCAGTGCGATGGTTCGAAAACCGTGAAGGTATCCTTCGAGGTAGCGACCAACCGTATAGGCAATATTGAGTACAGGATCGGCGTAACGGGCAACGGCCCGATCACCGAATCGTGGCTCCGCGACAGGAACAACATCCTGAACGGCAACGACCAAAAGTGCAAATCCGGTACGCAGACCCATACGTTTACGGTCACCAACGGACAGCGTCTCATGATCAAGATACTATCTACCGCAGGATCTTACCACGTAGAGTTCGCGGACTTCACCTATACGGTCGAATAATTTCGATATAATAATTTTTCAGATCGGGACGGAGCAGGATACCGTCCCGATTTATCTATAAACCGAATCTGATGAAAGCAGCATACATAAAGCCGGAATTGGAGATACTCGTAATTGCGGCGGAAGCAGGGTTCGCGATTTCACAGCCGCACGGCGGCGAACTCGGGCCCAGCTCGGTGAATTATGCGGACGACGAGTACTGAACCAAAAACCGCCAATTCGAACCTGACGTTATGAAACACAAACCTATTTTCCGACTGTCGCTACTCGCGCTTCTGCTGGCCGGTTGCGGAAAGGATACGACAGAACTGCCCGAAGGGCCCGAAACACCCGCGACAGGGGGCGATGCCATCGTCTGCCGGTTGTCGATCGGCAATGAAGCGCCCGACCCCACGGACGAAACCCGTACGGCTTACGGCCCGCTACAGGACGGTTATTACCCGATCTATTGGCGCAATGCCGACCGCGTGGGAATCATCTGTCCGCAGACGACCCCGCAATGGGCGGAGGTCGAAGTCAGCGTCTCCGGGGCGACCGAAAGCGAAGCCGACCTGAGCGACACGGGAATGCAGTGGGGGAGCAGTCCCAGCTACGATTTTTACGCCTTCTATCCGGCAGACGCCGTCCAGGCCAACAGCGGCTCGATCGTCGCGACGGCAATCCCGGCCGTACAGACCTACCACAACGGCGAATGCAACATGCAGTATGCCTATATGGCGGCATGCACCCAAGGGGTGGAACGCGGAGGGGAGGTGCCCTTCAGGTTCCGCCCGCTGATGACCACGGTTACGATCCAGGTGGGATTCTCGGAGGCCGCGGAGGTACAGAAGCTCGTGCTGTCGAGCGAGAACGGCCCCATAGCGGGCGGCTTCACGTTCGACATCGAAACCGACCGGTGCACGGTCATCCCGGGCAAAGGATCGAACGTGCTGGCCCTGCACCTGATGTCGGGGGACGTCCCCTACATTCAGCTCAGCGCAGGGTCGAAGGTCGCGGTCACGGCGTTCATGCTGCCGCAGGACATCGAGGGGCTCACGCTCTCCGCCGTCACCACGCAGGGCAGAACATACAGCTACACAACCCCGGCAACGCTCAGGGCCGGGCACCGTTATTCGTTCACGATCGGCGACATGCAGGCACAGGCGCAACAGACCTCGGAAGATTATTCCGACTGGATGGCCTACCTGCCCGACAACACCTACCTGTCGCAGGTTTCCATCCCCGGATCGCACGACGCCTGCACGATCTACGGTTCGCACTACGAGTACAAAGGCGGGATGCCCAGCGAAAGATACCACTTCAAATGGTTGCAGAACGTCGTATTCGGCTATATGAACACGACCAAGATCATCAAGGCACAGGAGCTATCCATCGAAGAGCAGCTTGCGGCCGGGGTTCGCATGTTCGACCTGCGCCCCTCCTCGTCGAGCTCCTCGGCGCGCGACCTCCCGATCCATCACGGCATAGCCCCGCTGGGCGACCCGACGCTGGGCAGCTACGCCCCGGGCAGCTCCGGCCGCCAGGAGCTTTCGCCCTTCATGCTTTCGCACCTGCTCGACCGTTTCGTGCGATTCCTCGACGAACATCCGGGCGAGACGGTGCTCGTGCATATGAAATACGAGAACACGAGCACCAGCGCCAATAAGACGGGGTGGGACAAAAGCGTGGTCTGCCTGATCAACTCGCATTGCAGCGGGTATGTGGCCGACTTCCACCCCCTGATGACGCTGGCCGACGCCCGCGGCAAGATACTCTTCGTGATCCGCGAGGATTACAAATCGTCGAACAACGGCCGGTATTTCGGCGCCTACCTGAACTGGACGCACGACAAGGTGGTCTTCGACACGACGCTCAGCGGCAACGGCGTGGGGCAGGCCCCGATCCGCGTGAACGACCTCTACAACATCAAGAACGGGGCATCGGACGGCAAGGCCAAATATGCGGCCATCGACGAGTGCATCGCCTATACCTATAATACGGACGACCCGACGCGGTGGTGCATGAATTATGTGAGCTGCTACGACACGGCCCATTGCAGCGTGTCGGGGATCAGCCTGTTCGGCGCCGTGGGCGACTACGACTACTGCGCGAACAAATACAACAGGTATACGGCCGACAAGATCGACAGGTACGATTTCCGCGGGAACGTCGGCATCGTGCTGATGGACTTCGCGGCGGCATCGCACGCCACGATGACCTACGGGCAGACCTACTCGAACATGCAGGTCTACGGCGACGACCTGGTCAGGGCCGTGATCTGCAACAACAACAAGTGGAACCTGCGGCGCAACGAATAACCCCGGAAGCTCCCGCCGCCGGCACGCGCCCCGGCAGGACGCCGGAACGACACCGAAGAAAAACCTCCCGGGCTTCCCGGGAGGTTTTTGCACACACAAACATTAACAATACAAACAACGCAATGGCTGAATAGATCTGTTGTTCCGGATACAAAGGTGGGGGTAATTTCCGGGTCGTACAATCGCCATAAATGAGTATTTTACGTCCGGGCACTCCCAATTTATGGTGAAAGCCCCGGCGGAAGGGCGTGATCTGCAATTTTTTATTTTGAATTTCGAAATAATGCACTATCTTTGCAAGCAAATTCCAATGTCCCGGCGCCCGCCGGGGTTCTGAAAATCACTTTGAAATAGAAATATATGCAGGATTTGAAAGCGCTCGAAGGGAAAAGCCTCGTCGAACTGCGTGAAATAGCAAAAGCTATCGGCATCGGGGACACCACATTGAAAAAGCGCGAACTGATCGAGAAAATCGCCGGGTTCTCCGCTTCCGAAGGCGCCCCCGCAGAAAATAAAGAGAAAAGAGGACGAGGCCGGAAAAAGGAGGTTCCCGCAACGGAAATGCAGCAGACGGCAGCCATAGCCGAACCTGCCGCCGCAAAGGCGGAAACCGCTCCCGAAACCGTTCCCCAGGCCCCGCGAGGCCGTCGGCCGCGCATCACCAATACGAAGACCGAAAACACCGCACCAGCACAGCGTCCGCCCGTCACGGTCGCCGGCCCCCCTGCCGAGCCGGAGCTCCCGATGGAAAGCGCCCCGGCACCTGCACCAGCGGCAGCGGCAGAAACCGTACAGGCACCCCGCGAGGAGAAGGCCGAGCCCAAGGCACAAGCACAAGCACAAGCACAAGCACAGGAAGAGGCAGCAGAACCCGCCGCCGCAACACCCCCGGCTGCCCAAGCTGCCCAGGCTACCCAGGCAGCAGCCGATGCGCAATCCTTCGACGGCGAGGTGATCACCAAGGACGATTTCGCCGGGGAGATCGAGGGCGAAGGCGTGCTGGAGATCATGCCCGACGGATACGGGTTCCTGCGTTCGGCCGACTACAACTACCTGAACTCGCCCGACGACATTTACGTTTCGCCGTCGCAGATCAAACTCTTCGGGCTGAAGCCCGGCGACACGGTGAACGGCGCCATACGCCCGCCGAAGGAGGGGGAGAAATATTTTCCGCTGGTACGCGTGAACGAGATCAACGGCCTGGCGCCGGAGTTCATCCGCGACCGCGTACAGTTCGAATTCATGACGCCGCTCTTCCCGAGCGAGAAATTCTGCCTTACGGGCAACGGACACAACAACATGTCGACGCGCGTGGTCGACCTCTTTTCGCCCATCGGCAAGGGACAGCGCGCGCTGATCGTAGCACAGCCCAAGACGGGTAAGACGGTGCTCATGCAGTCGATCATCAACGCCATCGCCGACAACCATCCCGAAGTATACATCATCGTGCTGCTGATCGACGAGCGCCCGGAGGAGGTGACCGAGATGGCCCGCAACTCCAAGGCCGAGGTCGTGGCATCGACCTTCGACGAACAGGCGTCGCGCCATGTGAAAGTCGCGGAAATGGTACTCGACAAGGCCAAGCGCATGGTCGAATGCGGACACGACGTGGTGATCTTCCTCGACTCGATCACCCGTCTGGCACGTGCCTACAACTCCGTCCAGCCCGCATCGGGCAAGGTGCTCTCGGGCGGTGTGGATGCCAACGCGCTCCACAAACCCAAGCGTTTCTTCGGTGCAGCCCGCAACACGGAGGAGAAAGGGTCGCTGACGATCATCGCCACGGCACTGATCGACACCGGTTCGAAGATGGACGAGGTGATTTTCGAAGAGTTCAAGGGCACGGGCAACATGGAGCTCCAGCTCGACCGCAAGCTCGCCAACAAACGTGTCTACCCGGCAGTCGACGTCATCGCATCAGGTACGCGCCGCGAAGACCTGCTCCTGCCGCGCGACGTGATGAACCGCACGTGGGTGCTGCGCAAATACCTTTCGGACATGACGCCCGTCGAGGCCATGGAGTTCCTCCAGAAGCAGATGGGAATGACCAACACCAACGAGGAGTTCCTCGCCACGATGAACCATTAAACAACCACAAAACCCACTGATAGAATGAAAAACCTGATTATCCTGCTGTCATGCCTGCTGTTCGCCGGCAGCGTATACGGATGGGGACAAAAGGGGCACGACGTCACGGCCTACATCGCAGAGTGCCACCTCACGCCCGAAGCCGCCCAGAAGATCGACAAGGTGCTCAACGGCCATTCGCCCGTGTACTATTGCAACTGGATGGACATTGCCAGCCACACCCCCGAATACAATTACACCAAGACGTGGCACTACCTGAACATCGACGAGGGCCAAACCCTCGAAACGATGCCCCGGAACCCCAAAGGCGACGTGCTGACGGCCGTCACGGCGCTCGTCGCCGAGCTCAAGGCCGGCGGGCTGGCGCCCGAGGCGGAGACCGAGAAGCTCAAGATGCTGATCCACCTGGTCGGCGACATGCACTGCCCGATGCACACGGGGCGCCTGTCGGATATCGGCGGCAACCAGCGCCCGGTGCTGATGTTCGGCCGCAAGACGAACCTCCACTCGGCCTGGGACTCGGCGATCCTCGAAGCCGGGCACAAGTGGAGCTACACCGAGTGGCAGGAACAGATCGACCGCCTGACGGACGACGAGGCGGCACTGGTACAGGCCGGGGAGCCGCAGGACTGGCTGAAGGAGACGCATGCGATCTGCGTCGGCATCTACGAGGACAGCCCCGAAGGGACGAAAATATCCTACGATTACGTGGACAAATACACGCCCGTCATCGAGCAGCAGCTCGTCCGGGGCGGTTACCGGCTGGCACGCCTGCTGAACGAGATTTACCGCTGACCGTAGGTGCAAAACAAAAGGGAACGGGCTTGCAGTCGCTGCAAGCCCGTTTTCCGTCCTGCGGCAGTGCGGCAAGGATGTATTTCGGCCGTTTCGGCTGCACAAAAATCCGGGGCTAAGCGCTAAGGGACAAGGCCGGGGTCTGCAGGGGAGCACTGCGTGCGGCGCAGGGGCACGACAACCGATCGGGCCGGGTAATTTTATCCGGTAAAATACCCGCGGAAATAAAAGTTATATTAATTTTGCAGGCATGAGATACCTAACCGCCATACTCCTCGGCCTGCTTGCTGCCGGATGCGGCAACAAGGCCGTGGACAACCTGATGTCCCAGGCTTCGATGCTCATAGAGGAGCATCCCGACAGCGCCTTGCTGGCTCTCCGGCAGATAGACCCCTCGGCCATTTCACCGGCGGCCGACGCCCGGCGACGCCTGCTGCTCGCGCAGACCTACTCCCGCACAGGTGCCGAGGCTGACAAGGATTCGCTGACCGCCCCCGCACTGGATTATTACGAGCGCCACGGCTCCGGGGCCGAGCGTGCCTATGCCTGGTATTTCGACGCAAAGGTACACCACAATGCCGGCGACCTGGGACGAGCGATCAAAGGCTACACGCAGGCGATGCTCTATGCCGAACGCAACCGCGACAAGGCGGGAACCACAAAACTGCTCATGGCACTATACCACACGCTGGGGCTGCTGTACCTCGAACAGGGATACGACACCGAGGCCGAGGAGGCATTCTCGAAAGCCGTCGCCGCGGCACAGGAGACCGGTAGTGGGGAACTGGAGGGATACAGCCGTTACATGCTCTCGTCGGCACAGTATGCCAACGGCCGCTATGCCGAGGCCATCGAAACACTCGCCCCGCTGGTCGGGGCGCGCGACACGATGGCATTCCGTTTTTTCGCCCAGCAGATCACCCTGCAAAACCTGATATACCACACCTTCGCCGAAGACTGGAGCCCCGGGCAGTTGCTCGAAGAGCGGGCGCACATCGACATGCACGAACTGCGGACAGCCCCGCTGACACACGGCCCCGCATCGGCCGACGACGAAGACCGCACGCTCTACGACATCGCTTCGGCCATCATTTTTTACCGGGCGGAGCAGCCCGATTCGGCACAATACTACATAGACCGCTCGCTGGCGCACATCAAACGCTTCAACCAGAACAACATAGGGCTCTACACGATCGCCTCGGCCATACACCACCGCCGCGGGGAGGACGGCAAAGCCTATGCCTGTGCCATGCAGTACATCGGCAAGCGCGATTCGCTCGACAAGGCACGGCAGGGGGTATCGGTGGCCGAGCTGGAAAAGAGATACCGCACGGCCAACGAAACGGCGCTCCGCGAGGCGGGGCTGCGTTACCGGGCCTGGATCGCCACGCTGGCATGCCTCTTGCTGGCCGCGGCCGTCACGGGGGCGGTGGTGGGCTACCGGCGCAAACTCCGGCACCGGGACGCGCAGCTGAGCGAATACCTCACGCTGCTGGAATCCTACCGGGAATCGCACGACAGCCTCACCTCGCGGCTCGATGCCTCGAACGAGCGCGAGGCCGCCGTCAAGGCTTCGCTCGAGGGGCGGTTCGCCCTGCTGCGCGACATCGCCGCAACCTATTACACCTATGGCGAAGGGGAACGGCTGGCGAGGAAGGTGAAGGAGCTGGCACTGAGCCCGGCGATGCTCGCGGACATCGTCCGCATGGCAGACCTCTACAACGACCGGGCGGTCACGCGCCTGCGCCGCCAACTGCCGGGGTGGACGCCGCGCAACTACGATTTCGCAGCGCTGGTCGTCGCCGGGTTCTCGGCGCAGGAGATCAGCGTGATGCTCGACATGACGCTGAACGGGGTCTACACGCTCAAATCGAAACTCAAACGCCGGATCGCCGAATCGGGGGCTGCGGACAGGGAGTTTTTCACCCGGTTTTTCGCATAGCAAGGGCGCCCGGCGCGCCGGCAAGAATCCGCAGGATCACACCCTCTGTAAATCAACATTTTACACACAAACAAGCAAGAATTATTCCGTACCGGCAAGCCGCATCGGGGCTTAACTTTGCAGGGAAACCAAATGAAAAAACCAAGCAAAGTTATGAGACGGACATTTCTTTTACTCGTATGCGCCCTGGCGCTTTTTTCCGTGAAACAGACCTGCGGGCAAATTGTGCGGGGAAGGGTGGTCGACCAGGAGCGGCAACCCGTGGTCGGGGTCGCGGTAGTGATGCTCGACACCGACTCGACCTACCTCGCGGCCGCGGCATCGGATGCCGACGGGCGTTTCGCCATCGCATCGGAGGTACGCCCCTACCGGCTGCTGTTCCAGCACCTCGCCTATGAGATGCAAACGCTTATGTCGGAGCACGACGAAGCCGGCGAGGTCGTCCTGCATGAATATACGAATGCGCTCGACGCCGTGGTCGTAGAGGGCGAAAAACCCATCGTGCGGGTCGAAGAGGGGCGGCTGGCCTATGACCTGGAAGCCGTATCGAAAGGCAAGGCGGTGAACAATGCCTACGAAGCCCTCACCCAGCTCCCGGGCGTCAGCGAACAGGACGGCGGGCTGATGCTTGCCGGCGCCGGGGGTGTCACGGTGATCCTGAACGGGAAGCCCTCGACGATGAGCGCCGAGCAGTTGGCATCGCTGCTGCGCTCGACACCCGTCGAACGGATCGAGAAGGCCGAAGTGATGTACAGCACGCCGCCGCAGTACCATGTGCGCGGCGCGGCGATCAACCTCGTCCTGCGGCGCAGCCACGACTACTCGTTTTCGGGGGAAGTACACGCCAACTATACCAACCGGTTTTACAGCAACTGGGATGCCGGGGGCAACTTCGCCTTCTCCTCGCCCGAGTGGTCGGCCGACGTAACCTATTCGGCCGGGCAGGCCAAGACCAAACGGATCATCGACCTCTACTCGCGGCATACGCTCGCGGACGGGGAGCATGAAATCGCCCAGAGGCAGAATATCACCAGCAAAGGGACATGGCACCGGCTGAGGGCTGCCGCAGAATACGCCCCGCAGGGCAAAGGACGCCTGAGCATTGCCTATACGGGCGCATACACCCCGCATACGAGCGGCCTCGTACGTGCCGACGGCAACCTGGTCAACTCGGTCAGCTCGCCCGGGGGCGACAACACGATGCACAACGCTGCGCTGCGCTACACGTCGGCCTCCGGGCTCGACCTCTCGGCGGACTACACGCATTACAGCTCGTGGCAGCTGGCCGCCATGCGGAACAGGTACGCCGACGGCAGCCGGACAGCGTTCGACGTGGTTTCGGGGCAGTCCGTCGACCGGGTAAATGTCAGCGCCGACCAGTCGCACGACCTGGGCAATGGCTGGGGCATGACCTACGGGGGCATCTTCAGCTGGGCGGGCGACCACGACTACCAGCGATACACGCTCTGCGAGGGCGACATCGCCACCGTCGATACCGATTCGCACCTCGACGAATACACGGGCAACCTCTACGCCGGGGTGAGCAAAGAGTTCGCCAAGGGGAGTTTCTCGCTGTCGCTGGCCGGGGAATACTACCGCGCGGGGGACTACGACAACTGGTCGCTCTACCCGCAGGCGACCCTGCTCCTGACACCCGCAGAGAAACATCTCGTACAGATTTCGCTCTCGTCGGACAAGACCTATCCCTCGTACTGGGAGATGCAGCAGTCGACCTCCTACATCGACGGCTATTCGGAGATCCGGGGCACGCCCGGACTGCGGCCGTCGAAAAGCTACAACGGCCAGGCAATGTACATGTATAAGCAGAAGTATATCTTCATGCTGTTCTGGAACGAGATGCCCGACTACTTCGACCAAACCGCATGGCAGGCCCCTGATCGCCTGGCATTGGTCTACCAGACGCTCAACTGGAACACCAACCGCCAGTGGGGCGCCAACGTCATCGTACCGCTGCGCCCGGGCAAATGGCTCGATTCCCGGCTGACGCTGACCGGGATGCGGATGACCCAGCGCTGCGACGCCTTTCACGACCTGGCGTTCGACCGCTCCAAATGGCTGGGGGTGGTGCGCATGGACAACACGATCCGTCTGAGCCGCAAACCCGACCTGACGCTCGACCTCTCGGGCTACTATCAGAGCGCGGCCATCCAGGGGACTTACGACGTCGCCCCTTCGTGGAGCGTCAACGCGGGTGTCAAGTGGACGTTCGACAAGAGCCGGGCGAGCCTCTCGGTGCGCTGCAACGACATTTTCGAAAGTTCGTTGCCGTTCGCCAAAGTCCGTTACAAGGGACAGTACCTCGACATGGATTCCGGCACGTACACCCGTTCGGTGACGGTGCATTTCTCCTACCGTTTCGGCACATACAAGGAGAAGCGGCACAAGACGGTCGACACGTCGAGGTTCGGGCATTGACCGGATCCCGCAGGGCACGAAAAAAGGGCCGTCGCAAAGACGGCCCTGTACTCGGAGCGGGAATCGAACCCGCACGACCATTGCTGGTCACAGGATTTTAAGTCCGGCGTGTCTACCTATTCCACCATCCGAGCCACTGCCTTTCGGCGAAAGGCGTCGGCAAAAGTACGAAAATTTTACGATTCGCCAAAATCTATATAATTTATAATCGTCCCCGTCTGGCCGGGGCCGAACCAGCGGATTTCCGGGTCGCGGCGGAACCAGGTAAGCTGCCGTTTGGCATATCGGCGCGAATTGCGCTTGATAAGTTCCACGGCCCGGTCATAGGAGATGCGTCCGTCGAAATAGTCGAAGAACTCCCGGTAGCCGACCGTCTGCAGGGCATTCAGACCGCGGTAGGGATACACCGCACGCGCCTCGGCTTCGAGGCCGTCGGCAAGCATCTGCCCGACACGGCGGTCGATGCGTCCGTACAACTCCTCGCGCGGCATGTCAATGCCGACCTTCACGATGTCGAAATCGCGCTTGCGACGCCGCCCAGTCCGCAGGCGGGAGTAGGGCAGTCCGGTTTGCAGGCAGACCTCCAGTGCCCGAACGACGCGCGCCGGGTTGCTGCGGTCGACCACCGCATAATAATCCGGATCGAGCGTCCGCAACTGCCCGGCGAGGGCTTCGAGCCCCTCCGTGCGGAGTCGCGCCGCCAATTCGCGGCGCAGGTTTTCATCGGCCTGCGGCAGGTCGTCCATGCCTTCGCACAACGCCTTGACATAAAGCCCCGAGCCCCCGACGGCAACGACGCAGTCATGCCCGGCGAACAGTCTTTCGAGGCAGGCGAGGGCCTGCGTTTCGTACTCGCCGCAACTCAGGTTATCCGCGAGGTCGTGCGATGCTATAAAATGGTGTTCGACGGCTTGCAATTGGTCTGCCGTAGGCTGGGCCGTACCGATCGGCAAGCCGCGGTACATCTGGCGGGAGTCGGTGGAAAGGATGGGTGCACCGTAGTGCAGGGCGATGCGGATGCTCAGATCCGTCTTGCCCGAACCGGTCGGGCCGACAATGACGACGAGCCGCTTAGTACTCGTCGTCATAATTGTCGTCGCCCTCGAAATCGTTGAATTCCCCCATCACCTCGTCGAAAATCGAGCCTTCGCCCGCGGTGGCCGTCTTCGACGGGTCGTACTGGTCGGGGGCATCGGCCTGGGCATATATCTCGCGCGGATAGGAGCCGTCTTTGGGCATCTCGTACGCTCCGGTCAGTTCGAGGAAGTAGGCCCGGTCGCCGAACATGTCGAAAAGGTAGATCAGCCGGTCGCGGTTGTTGTGGATGATCTGCCCCAGGGTCACGCTCTCCATCGCCGCAGGAGCCCCTTCCGAGCCGTCGTCCATATCCATGAGGGTGAACTCGCGCAGTTTTTCCCAGCGCTCGTCCGCCGTGAAGAACGACGCCATGCACTCCTCGTATTCGAGCGAACGGAGGATGAAATTATGGAAATCGAGCAACGTCATGTCGTACGGCACTTCGTAATCGCGCACGAAGTTGTCGTTCTCATCGCTCAGCATCCGGAATCGGAAAACCATTGACATAGCTTGTAATTTTTGCATTTCCTACTACAAAGATAGTACAAAAAGGGAAAATGCAAAACCACAGGCTGCGTCACTTCCGACCGAGGTACCGGGTAACAATGTCGATCAGGTAGTGGCTGCCCTGCGGGTTCTCTGCCCCGGGAGCTACGTAGTCGTGGTGGAATTCCCACCAGAAAGCCCCCAGGTAGCCGCCGGCCTTGATCCATTCGATCTTGCTGCGTATCGAAGAGGGGTTGTCGATGGTCACGAACTCCGTTCTGTCCGGCGAGAAATAGTAGGACACCTCGGCTGCCGGGTCGTACTCCTCCGTCCAGCCGTTTGCGAGCCGGGGCAGGAACTCCTTGTAGGTGATATACGAACCGTAGTCACGCAGCGGCCCGTCGGCTTTCTGCCCGGGCTTCAACCCTTTGTAATAGAACCCGTAGTTGGCCAGCCCGAGGCAGAGCTTCCGCTTGTCGAAGACTTTCCAGTGTTCCAGCTTCGACCGCATACGCTCCATCGAGGTGTTGTGCGAAGGGGTGCTGCCCCATACGCCGTCGCACATGTCATAGGACATGATATTTATCCAGTCGACCGCCCCGGCCAGCCTGTCGGCCAGCGCCCGATCGTACTCGTGGTCGATGCTGAGGGCCGTGGTCAGGTAGTAATAACGCCCGGTGCGTTCCGAGAGTTCGTCGAACCGTTCGCGCAGCAGGGCCATCATGCGGGCATGCAACTCCTTGTCCAGCGTGATCTCCCAGTCCATGTCGATGCCGTCGTAACCGTTCTTTTCGACCAGGCGCACCATATACCCGACAAACTTGGCTATCCGATCCGGATTCTCCAGCAGGGGAAGGAACTCCTGCTGCCCGCCGAAGCACAACAGTATCCTGGCCCCGGCGGCATGCGCCTTTTCGATCATGGAGGGCGCGAGCGCCATCTTGCCTCCCTGCTTCAGGTAGTCGAACTGCGTGGCATAGGCGTCAACGGCATCCTGCGGCCGGTCGAAATCCAGCCCGGCCCACTCAGGCGTAGCCATCAGGTAGATGAACTGGAAGGCATCGTACCCCGGGTTCGTGAGTTCCGCCTCGCTCAGGAGGCTCTCCACCGAATAGGCGGCATGTATGAAGTCGGGGATTACGGGGGCCGGTTTGCGGGCATACAGCGCAGAGCCGGCGGCAAATAACGAAACGACTAATAAGGCGAACTTTTTCATGATAAACCATTTGTTTTATATTCAGCCTCAAATATAATATTATTTATTATAAACACAGCCAAATATAATATTATTTATCAATAAAAAGCACACAGCATGACCTAATTTACAAACAAGATGTCGTAAGGAATTCGATGACATCCCTGTCGTCGGGGTAATCCGTCAGCCCAGGGGACTGTGCATGGCCGAAATCCACGCGGCGGCGGCAGGCAATGCACTCCGAAACGACGCATTGCAGTCCGGCATCGTGTGCTGCGAGCCAGGCCCCGACCTCGGCGGGTGATTTGTAAAACGAATAATTGATCCGGCTCAACGCCGCGGGAAAGGCCCGCTCTTCGACGGCCACGGCAGCTCCCAGGTCGCGGAACGGCTGTCCGCCCATCGTCAGGAGGGCTTTCTGCTGGCGGTAAGAGTTCCTGTATTTCACGTTCACCTCCGGCATCCGCAGCTGCAGGTCATAGCCCTCGGGCAGGAAAAGCAGCGACACGCTGCGGCAGCCCAGTCCGGAATAAGCCCAGATGTCGTCGGCCAATGCAGTGAGCTGCGCGGGGGTTTCCCGGCCGCCGAGTACGGCGACCGACTGGCGGTTACCGCGCAGCAGGGCGGGAATGCCCGCATACTGCGCCCGGAAATAGCGGTTGGCATTGTCGCTGCCCGTAGCGATCACGGCATCGGGCGATGTGCTGCCGTCGTAAAATTCCACCGGAACCTGCGGGTCGATTCCGCGCAGCAACCCGATGACATATTCCATCAGGACGGTATCTTTGGCCGATGGTTTTACGAGGCACCTGTGCCCTGCGGCGAGCACGCACAGCATATCGAAAAATCCGACCAGCGGGATATTCCCGGCCATGACGACCAGCACGCGCCGGGGTTCGGCGACAGGAACGGGGTAGGGCGCCAGCCACTCCGCCAGCGCATCGCGCCGGAGCATCCCGTCTGCGACGGCTGCAACGGCGCGGCAAATGTCTGCGGGCGTAAACCAGCCGTTTTCCCGGCACGCACGCCCGATTACCTCCCGCGTGCGGGCGTCGTCGCCGAAACCGCGCAGACGGCACCCAAGCCGGGAAAAGAGTCCGATGGCATTTTCCATGGTGCAAAGATAGCGTTTCGCAATGGAATATGCACATTTTATCCGAAGTTGTGCTATATTTGCATAGACGGATCTTAAACCGGTAAAGACTATGGAAAGAACATTCAGAGAGGCACTCCGCCACCGCCGCAGCTACTACGCCTTAGCTCCGGAATCGCCCATCGACGACGCACGGATCGAGGAAATCGTGCGTTTTGCCATAAAACACGTACCCTCGGCCTTCAATTCGCAATCGACACGTGCCGTATTGCTGCTTCACGAGCATCACGACGAATTATGGAAAATCGTAAAGCGCACCCTGCGGGCAATCGTCCCCGAAGGGGCATTCGCACGCACCGAGGAGAAGATCGAGCACAGCTTCGCAGCCGGGTACGGCACCGTACTTTTCTTCGAAGACACGGATGTCGTCCGCGGCCTGCAACAGCAGTTTCCGGCCTATGCGGGGAATTTCCCGGTATGGTCGGAGCAGACATCGGCCATGCACCAGCTGGCAGTCTGGACGATGCTGGAAGACGCAGGGTTGGGGGCATCGCTCCAACATTACAACCCGCTCATCGATGACGAGGTGCGCAAGCGCTGGAGCCTGCCCGGGGAGTGGAAACTCGTCGCGCAAATGCCGTTCGGGACACCCGCAGGCGAACCGGGCGAAAAGACGTTCAAACCGCTGGACGAACGCATCAGGGTGTTCAGATAAAGGGGGCGGAGCCCGGCTTCAGGACAAAAATTCCGCAGAATAGCCCTGAAAAATTTGGAGATTCGGATTTTTTATATACCTTTGCACTCGCAATTGAGAAACATGCCATGCGGAAATAGCTCAGTTGGTAGAGCACAACCTTGCCAAGGTTGGGGTCGCGAGTTCGAGTCTCGTTTTCCGCTCAGGGAATCAGCAACTTACAGAAATGAAGTTGCTGATTTTTTGTTTACCTGCGGCGGGAAAGAGGCAAAAGCGCCTTTCCAGGGGCCTGGCTCCCATTGTCTCTCCATAAAACTCCCCATAGGAAACGTATTTTCCCTCCTGCGTCAAACGATGCGGAACAATGACTTCCGAACAAATACCCCGGCAAGGACACGGTCAATAAGCCCCCGTTATGTCCCTTGCGTCCCCGGGACAAACGCAGGAAACCAGTAACAGTGAAATAACCTGTCCGTCTTACGGATCCTGCGACTCCCCGTCCGGCACGGGTCGAACGTATCGGGATAAAAACTTCGGGCCCGAGGGACTTTTTTTGGCCGTTTGCGGGAAAAAGGGTATATTTGCAGTGTTTCGCAAACGAAATAATCAAACCATGTTGCTGAGTGTGATTGAAACGGCGGAGACCTTGGGATGCTCCGCCCAATATGTGAGGAAACTTTTAAGGGAAGGCCGCCTCGCCGGCCAGAAAATAGGGGACTCCTGGATTATAAACGACGATACATTGGAATCTTTCGACAGGAAGGATCTGCGGATGAAAAAAAATGACGTTCCGGATCGGAAATCCAAGAAAGCGCCAAAACAGGACGCGCTGAATTGCCTCTCCTTTTTCTCCGGGGCGATGGGGCTGGACATCGGACTGGAGCAGGAGGGCATCAACATATTGCTGGCCTGCGAAACGGATAACGCATGCCGCCGGACGATCGTCGCCAACGAACCCGGCATCGGCCTGATCGGAGATATAAGGGACTACACGGTCGGGGAGATCCTGGAATACGCCAACCTCCGGGAAAACGGGCAGGTCGACATCGTCGTCGGCGGGCCGCCCTGCCAGGCATTCAGCACGGCCGGGAAAAGGCTCGGCTTCCAGGACGAGCGGGGCAATGTCTTTCTGAAATACATAGAAGTCATCCGGGAGATACAACCGCAGTACGCCGTAATAGAAAACGTAAGAGGGTTGTTTTCGTCCGCACTTTCGATAGACATCGACGATGAAATTACCCGCAGCTACGACCTCGATTGGGCAAAGACACCGGGTTCGACACTCTTTTATATAAAAAAGAAACTGGAAGCCGCAGGCTACAACGTAACTTTCAACCTTTACAATTCGGCCAATTTCGGCTCCCCGCAAATCAGGGAGAGGGTCGTCATAACATGCACCAAATCCCCGAACCCGGTTCCGTACCTCCGTCCCACCCATTCGAACGAAGAGGTATTCGGGCTTGAAAGGTGGAGGACTTTCAGGGATGCAGTAGCCGGATTGGATCCGGCCCGATGCGACCACATCGACTTTTCCGAGAAGCGGCTGAAATACATAAAGATGCTGAAACCGGGGGAAAACTGGCGGAATCTGCCCAAAGAACTCCAGCCGGAAGCCATGGGAAACTCCTACCATCTGGGCGGTGGGAAAACGGGCTTTTACCGAAGGCTGGACTGGGATTCGCCGTCCCCCACGGTAGTCACCCATCCCGCCATGCCCGCAACGGAATTGGCGCACCCGACGGAAAACAGGCCCCTGTCCATACAAGAATACAAAAGGATTCAGGAATTTCCCGACGATTGGGTGATCGAAGGCAGTTTGCTGGACAAATACAAACAAATCGGCAATGCGGTTCCCGTCGGGCTGGGCAGGGCAATCGGCAGGACAATCGCCGCCCACCGCCAGGGAGTCGAAACGGCGGCACCGGAAGGCTTTCCTTATTCCCGCTACAAGGGCACATCGGATCATGAATTCGAAACCGGAATTTTATCGGGAAAACGAAAAAAAACATCGTCCCAGTTGACGATCGAATTCGATTAATCCGTAATTTTAAAACAAAAAAGCCATGACGGATGCATACAGATTCGACGAATCGAGTACGGAACAGGCAATCGCCTATGCCAAAATATACGCCGGGGAAAATTATTCCCCCGCCATGGAGACCGTCCTGAAAGTCGCCTTCAGCGAAAAACGCAACTTGCCGACGTTCCGCCTGAAGAGTTCGGACACCATACTTCTATCCGGCTACATGAAAAAGTGGGTGGGAGCATACCTGGCCGGATATAACAACAGGCCCTCGGTCAGAACCGGGAATTGCTCCGGGACACATCCGGATCCGATGGCAAAAACGATCCTCAGAGCCAGGATATCCGGGCTCGAGGATAATCTGGCCGATAAAATAGTGGCCAGGCACTCCCTGCTGATGACGATCGAAAACAATATCGGCGAGTTGCTCGAAGAGTACCTGTCCGTAAAATTATCTCCCCTGGGATGGTATTGCTGCTGGGGGAGTACGATCGACGCGGTAGACTTTTGCAAGGCGGACGGCTCGCTGCTGCAGATAAAGACAAGCGACAATTCCGAAAACAGTTCCAGCAGCAGGGTCAGGCAGGGCACTCCCATCGGAAAATGGTTCCGCAGGTTCTCGAGGCGTCCGGGAGTATATAACTGGGAGTCGCTCAACAGGATGCTGGGACGGCCGGGATATGTGTCCGAGTCAGACTTCCGGGCCTTCGCGGAAAAGACCATAGCGGCAAACCCGGCCTGCATATATATAGCCGCCAACCACCTGTTGAACAGGCCCTGAGATATACCGTCCCGCAGGTGGATGCACCCAAAAATTACCCGGAGCGCTTGCCCGGGTAATTTTCATTCCGGATCGCGGGGGCGGGCTATTTCCCCAGCCGGTAAGCGGTGGGGGTCATGCCCGTATGGTTCTTGAAGTATTTCCCGAAAAACGACTGGTTGGGGAAATTCAGGTAGTAGGAGATCTCCTGGATGCTCATCGTGGAGTATTTCAGCAGGTTTTTGGCTTCGAGCACCACATAGTCGTCGATCCACTGCACGGCCGTGCGCCCGCTGGTCTTGCGGATGATCGTCGTGAGGTATTTGGGCGTCAGGTTCAGCTGGCCGGCATAGAAACCGACCGAACGCTGCTGCATGTAATGCCTGGCCAGCACCCCCATGAACTGGTTGAAATACTCCTCGTTGCGGCTGCGCGAAGAGGCGTCCGACGCCCCCGTCTCGACATGCCGGGCGATGATCCGGCAGACCTTGTAGGCCAGTGTCCGGATCATCGAACGTATGATCTCGGCGGAGTAGGGGTCGTTGCGCTGCCGTGCCCCCTCGATGCGGATCCCGTCCAGCGAACGCATGACCCCGTCCCACTCCTCGCCGTCGAGCGGCAGGCTGGGATGCTTCTCGACCTGCAGGAAAAGCTGTGTCAGCAATTTGAGGTCGATATTGATCCGTTGGATGAATTCCTCCTCGCAGAGAATGGCGTGCACGCTGGCGTCCTCCACCGACTCGACCTGCAGGATGCTGCCGGGCAGGTGCACGAAAAGCGTCCTCTCGCCAATCGTGTGGCGCGTCACGCCCGAAGTGGAAACAATCGAACCTTTAGAACAAAAAATGATCGCAAAGGCATCGAGACGTGTCGGATACCGGAACAGGTCGATGTTGAATTCATCCTTCACATTGACACGCGAAGCGATCAGGCATCCATCGTAATAGAGGTCTTCCGGCCTGCGGCCGCAGATGTCGAGCAATGTGGCGAGCGAGAAGCTCTGAATCTCCTTTTTGTTCATTTTACCGATAATTATGCGGACAAATATACGCAAATCCCGGGAGCTTTTCACTGAATAGTACAAAATCGAACCAATCGACGAATTCATCCGACACGATGGTCTTTTCTTACGGCCGCTAAAACGGCAACTTTGCATCGAAAAATACGGAACTGATGAAACAAACGACTTTTTGCGCAATACTGCTGTTAGCGACAGGTTGCACTTCACCGAAAAAGGCCCATACGGCCGATCCGCTGCGGGTGGGCACCATCGTCGTCACCCCGTCGTCGGACATCGACGCCGCGCTCTACGTCGGCACGATCGAGGAGGAGACCTCGGCCGCCCTGAGCTTCCCCGTCGCCGGAACCCTCGCGCGCACCTACGCGGACGAAGGGCAGCGCGTGCAGCAGGGACAGTTGCTGGCCGAGCTCGACCCGACGTCGGCCCGGCAGACCTTCGATGCCGCGCAGGCGGCGCTCGACCAGGCGAAAGATGCCTGCGCGCGCCTCAAACAGCTTTACGACGCCGAAAGCCTGCCCGAGATCAAGTGGGTCGAGGCACAGACCCGACTGCGCCAGGCCGAGTCGGCATACGGCATCGCCCGCAAAAACCTCGACGACTGCAAGTTGTACGCGCCCTTCACGGGCGTCATCGGCAAACGGCAGGCCGCAGCGGGGGAGACGGTTCTGCCGGGCGTCCCGGCCATGACCCTGCTGCGGATCGGGATGGTGAAAGTCCGCTTCCCGGTACCCGAGCAGGAGATCGCACGCCTGGGCACGGACAGCCGGCTGCGGATAACCGTCGCGGCACTCGGCGACCGTGCTTTCCCGGCCGGGAAGATCGAAAAGGGTGCCGTGGCAAACCCCGCCACACACACCTATGACGTACGCGCCACGCTGTCCAACGCCGACGGCGAGTTGCTCCCGGGCATGGTATGCCGCGTGGAGGCATCGCCGGCAGGGGCGGCCGAAGAGATCGCGCTGCCGGTACGCGCCGTGCAGCAGGCCGGCGACGGAAGCCGCTTCGTATGGAAAGTGAGCGGGGATTCGGTCGTCCGCACGGCTGTCGCCACGGGACGCCTGGTGAACAACGCCGTCACGATCACCGCAGGAATACAAGCGGGCGACCGCATCGTGACCGACGGGATGCAGAAAATCGGCCAGGGAAGTAAAGTCATAGCGGAATGAAAAGCAATATAATATCGTGGTCGATGCGCAATTTCCGCATCACCTTTCTCATCGTGGGCTGCCTGTTCGCCTTCGGTATTTACGGGCTGGTGCATATTCCCAAGCAGGAGTTCCCGGAATACACGATCCGCCAGGGCGTGGTGGTGGGCGTCTATCCCGGCGCCACGAGCGAAGAGGTCGAGCAGCAGCTCGCCAAGCCGCTCGAACAGTTCCTGATGACTTACAAGGAGGTCAAACGGTCGAAGACCACCTCCACGTCGCAGAACGGCATGTGCTACGTGATGGTCGAACTCGAAGACCACGTGAACGACAAGGACGAAGTGTGGTCAAAGATCAAGCACGGCCTGGCGGCATTCAAGTCGCAGTTGCCGCCGGGCGTTGCGGCCGTGGTCACCAACGACGACTTCGGCGACACCTCGGCGCTGCTCATCACGCTCGAATCCGACACGCGGTCGTACCGCGAACTGAAAGGCTACATGGACGACCTGAGCGACCGCCTGCGCCGCATCGAGTCGGTCTCGAACCTGCGCCCGTACGGTGTGCAGCAGGAGCAAATCTCGATCTACGCCGACCATGAACGGCTGGCGGCCTACGGCATCGGCGAAAAAGTCCTCTCGGCCGCGCTCGCCTCGCAGGGGCTGACCCCGATGGGCGGGTCGGTCAGCAACGCCGAGACCGAAACGCCCATCCACATCGCGCCGTCGCTGGCCGGCGAGCGGGAGGTCGCCGAGCAGATCATCTGGAGCGACCCACAGGGGAATGTGCTGCGCGTGAAGGACGTGGCGCGCGTCGTACGCGAATACGACGACCCGGACAGCTACATCCGCAACAACGGCCATCGCTGCGTCATGCTGTCGATGGAGATGAAGGCGGGCTTCAACATCGTGCAATACGGCCGTGACGTGGACGAAGTGCTGCACGAATTCATTGCGGCCGAGCTCCCCGCGGACGTCCAGGTGCAGCGCATCGCCGACCAGGCCAAGGTCGTGGGCGACTCGGTGCACTCGTTCCTGCGTGACCTGTTCGTCGCCATGGCCATCATCATCCTGGTGATGATGCTCCTCTTCCCGCTGCGGTCGGCCATCGTGGCGGCCATCACCATCCCGCTGTCGACCTTCATCTCGGTGGGAATCATGTACCTGTGCGGCATCCCGCTCAACACGGTGACCCTCGCGGCGCTGGTCGTGGTGCTGGGTATGATCGTCGACAATTCGATCGTGGTGATCGACGGCTACCTCGACTACCTCGGGCGCGGCCACTCGCGCTGGTTCGCGGCGGTCGAGAGCGCCCGGGAGTTCTTCCCGTCGCTGCTGCTGGCCACGGTCTGCATCTGCATGATCTTCTATCCGATCCTCTTCACCATGACGGGCATGATGGGCGACTTCCTGACCTATTTCCCGTGGACGATCACGATCAACCTGATGGTCTCGCTGCTGCTGGCCGTGCTGGTGATCCCATTCCTCGAAATCCTCATCATCCCCGCCGTACAGCCGAAAAAAGCGGGCAAGTCGGTCACAGACCGCGTACACGACCTCTACCGCCGCGTACTGGCGTGGACGTTCCGCCACGGCTGGCTGACGATCTCGATGGGCATCGCCTCGGTCATCGTATCGCTGCTGATCGCCACGCAGCTCAAGCTGCGCATGGTTCCCTTCGCCGACCGCGACCAGTTCGCCGTGGAGATCTACCTGCGCCCCGACGTGCCGCTGGAGCGCACCGCCGCCGTAGCCGACTCGGTCTACCGGGTGCTGCACGACGATGCGCGCGTGAAATCGGTCACCTCGTTCGTCGGGTGCTCCTCGCCGCGCTTCCAGATGAGTTACGCCCCGCAGATCGCAGGTAAGAACTACGCGCAGTTCATCGTCAACACCACCTCGGTCGACGACACCGAAGATATCCTCGACCAGTATGCCGACGCATGGGCCGACCGTTTCCCCGAGGCCTATGTCAAATTCAAGCAGCTCGACTACCAGAACGTCCCCTCGCTGGAGTTCCGGTTCTACGGCAGCGACATCGACTCGCTGCGCGCCGCGGCCGACGGCCTGATGGCGCGGATGCGCCGGATGCCCGAGCTGCAATGGGTACACTCCGACTACGAAGACCCCCGTTCGGTCATCGACGTGCGGCTGGATCCCATCACGGCATCGCAGCTGGGCGTCACGCGGACGCTGGCCGCGGTCAACCTGGCGCTGGCTTCGGGCGACGTCCCGGTCGGATCGGTCTGGGAGGGCGATTACCGGCTGCCCGTCGTACTCAAGAACGACACACGGCAGGGCCAGCGCTCGCTCTCCGACATCGGGGACACCTACATCTCGTCGCCGGTGCCTTCGGTCAGCGTGCCCCTGCGCCAGATCGCCGACGTGGAGCCCGTCTGGAGCCAGAGCAAGATCGTACACCGCAACGGCATGCGCTGCATAACCGTCACGGCCGACCTCAAACGCGGCGCCAACGCCATGCGGATGACTTCGCGCATCAGCGACATCATCGACCGGGAGCTGGTGCTCCCGGCAGGCGTCACCACGGAACTGGGCGGCGCCCATGAATTCGACTGGGAGACCATCCCGCCCATCGCATCGGGGCTGTCGATCTCACTGGTGATCATTTTCTTCTTCATCCTCGTCAATTTCCGCAAGTTCGGCATCACGCTGGTGGTCATGGCCTCGATGTCGCTGTGCCTGTTCGGCGCCGTCGTCGGGCTGCGGATCGCCGACTTCACCATCGGCCTCACGTCGGTGCTGGGATTCATCACGCTGCTGGGCATGATCGTGCGCAACGTCATCCTGATGTACCAGCACGCCGAGGACAAACGCAAGGTCTGCCACTGGTCTGCACGCCTGGCGGCCTACGACGCCGGCAAGCGGCGCATGGTGCCGATCTTCCTCACGACCGCGACCACGGCCGTAGGCGTCGTGCCGATGATGTTCGGCGGCAGTACGTTCTGGGCACCGGTCGGCGTGACGATCTTCGCCGGCGGCATCGGTTCGCTGATCCTCGTAGTCACGATCCTGCCCGTACTCTATTCCAAAATTTACAAATGATGAAAAAGACCGTCCTATTCCTCCTGCTGTGCATGGCCGCCGCCCCGGGCCTGTCCCAGACGCTCACGCTCGACGAGTGCCGCGCCGCGGCCGAGGAGCATAACCGCACGCTCAAAAACAGCCGCCTCGACCTCGACGCCGCCTTGCAGACGCGCCGCGAGGCATTCACCACCTATTTCCCGCAGGTCTCGGCCTCGGGCGGCGTATTCCAGGCCCAGCACGGGCTGGTGCAGGCCGATTTCGCGATCCCGCAGATGGAGTCGCTGCCCCTGTCGCTGGTAAAACGCGGCATCCTGGGTTCCGTCACGGCCGTGCAGCCCCTGTTCGCAGGGCTGAAGATCGTCAGCGGCAACAAGCTCGCCCGGCTGGGCGAAGAGGTCGCGCAGCTGCAACTGCAAAAGACCGCAGCCGAGGTGCTCGAACGTACCGACACCTATTTCTGGCAGGTGGTATCGCTCAGGGACAACCTTTCGACCATCGAAGCCGTGGAGCGGCAACTGGCGGAGATACACCGCCAGGTCGCACTCTCGGTCAAGGCAGGGCTCGTGACCACGAACGACCTGCTGCGCGTGGAACTGCGCAGGCAGGAGGTAGCCTCCAAGCGGCTGAAGGTCGAAAACGGGCTGAAGGTGTCGAAGATGCTGCTCGCACAGCATATCGGCGCCGACTGGCATACGTTCGACATCGCGGCCGCAGCCTTCGGCGAACCGGAGGCCCCGGCAGCCTATTACGTGCCGGTGGACGAGGCGCTCGACCGCCGCGCGGAATACCTGCTCTCGGAAAAGAACGTCGAGGCGCAGAAATACCGCAAACGCATGGAACGCGGCAAACGGCTGCCGACCGTGGCCGTGGGCGCCGGGTACCTCTATTATAACGTGACCGACAAGGACGTGGACGACGGAATGGTCTTCGCACAGGTATCCATCCCCATTTCCGACTGGTGGGGCGGGGCTCATGCCCTGAAAAAGGCCCGCATCGACGAGATGCAGGCCGAGAACGACCGACTGGAAGCCCGCGAAATGCTCGCCGTGGAGATCGAACGGACATGGAGCGAAGTGCAGGAGGCCCACGCACAGATCCTGCTCATGCAGCGTTCGGTGGCATCGGCCACCGAAAACCTGCGGCAGAACCGCAATTTCTACGACGCAGGGACAGCTACCCTCACAGACCTGCTCGACGCCGAGACGCTCTACACCCAGAGCCGCAACAACCTCACCTCGGCCTATGCCGCCTACCACACCTCGCTCGCGAAATACATGCGCGTCACGGGGCGGTAAGGGTACGGCCGGCATTCGACAAGTATATTCGGCAGTCTGGCGGATCGGTCGTACTGCCTGATCCCGGGTGTTTTCCGAGGCGCCGCATGAGGGTCGCGATATTCTCGCGTTTGCACTGGGTGATGAAATCGGCCCTGTCCGCCGCGAGCTCCCCGATAAGCGGGCGGATAATGGGGTAGGTGACGAACGTGAAGATATCGAGCGAAAGGATATCCAGCATGAGGTGCCGTACGTCCACACGTTCGATTTCACCCCGGCCCGCCGCGATCTACGTGGTGCGGGCGCCTTCGAAACCTTTTTTCAGCAGCTCTCCCGGACAAGAAAAAAACAGGTACAGCGTACGCCCCACCGCAAAAAACACTATATTTGCGACCCGGAGCGGCACTGAGGCAGACCGGACAAAAGGTGCCGAAGTCGTTTACCCGCCCCAAATAACTTCTACCCATGTATTGCGTCCGTTTTACCGTCGTATTCCTCCTGTGCCTGCCGGCCATCGGCTGCCAAACCATTCCCGAAGCCATTCCACAAGCCGAGGCGATCGTCATGGAGCATCCCGACAGCGCCGTGCGGCTCCTGCGGGGAATCCCCGCCCCCGCGAAGAACCTGTCCCGCCGCAACTATGCCCGCTACGCACTGATCTTGACCCAGGCGCGGTGGCTCGCGGGCGAAAACTTGACCGGCGACACGCTTTCCGACGTCGCACTCGCCTATTACAGCACCCACACGAAGGATTTTGTCCGTGTGCACAAGGCTTATTACTATGCGGCCAAGATCGCCGATCGCCGCCACCAACCCGAAATCGCCATGTCACTGCTGCTGAACAGCCGGCAGGCGCTGCCCGCGGCGGGGGAGTGGCAAAGGCACTATGTGGTGGAAACGTGGCTGGGCGTCTTCTGCGGCAAGCAACGGCTCTACGAGGAGAAGGTCGGCCACGCCATGCGGGCCTATGCCTACGCCGACAGCCTCGACAGGGACGGCTGGCGTTGCATTTCGCTCGGCGACATCGCACATGCGTACATGGGGCTCGGCAAATACGACAGCATGGAATACTATGCGCTGAAGGCGCTCCGCCTGGCCGAGGAGAAGGGGATCACCGAAAATACCTCCCAGAAATGGGCCATGCTGATCGAAAACGCCCTCCGGCGCGGGGACTATGCCGCTGCCGAGGAGTACTGGGAACGGGGATACGAATTCGCCCCCGAACGGGCCCGCTTTTCGTGGATCAAGACCAAGGCAGAAATATATAACAAGCAGGGGCGCTACGACGTGGCGCTGCGTCTAATCGACAGTTCGCGGATGATGTGCCCCGACACATCCGACCTCACCGCACGGGCGCTGTGGGCGTTCCACGCCTCGGAAGCCTACGAGGGACTGGGGCAGGCGAAGAAAAGCCTCGAAGCGCTGAAATATTATTGCAGCCTCAGGGATTCGCTCGAAGACAACATACACAGCGCCGATGTGCTCCACATCCGCGAATTGTGGCAGTACGAGCACCTCAAAGCCCGGAACACCGCCCTCGAGGGGCAGAAACAGTTCCGCGAACGCCTCGCATACCGGACGATGCTGGCCTGCGGCGCGATACTGCTGCTCGGGGCATGGCTGGGGATGCGCATATGGCACCGGACAAAACTGCGGGAAATCGCCCAGCAAAAACGCCTCATGAAGCAGGCGAACGAGCTCGACGAAATGCGCCGCAAGGAAGAACAGCTGCGCACGGCTTTCTTCCGCCAGCTCAACAGCCGCTTCATCGCGCAGGTAAAGCAGGCCGGGGAGTCGAAGAAATGCCGGATGTCGGATGAAGACTGGAAGACGATCTACACCCACGCCGACGCCGTGTTCGATAATTTCACGGTTCGGCTCCGCCACCGGTTCCCGTCCCTGAACGAGGATGACATCCGCTATTGCTGCATGGTACGCATGCATTTGTCGCAGGCCGAGATCGCCGGCGTCGTCTGCCTGGAGAAGGACTCGGTAAAAAAACGATTGAAGCGCATCCGCACCGAAAAACTGGCCTCGGCAAAGGGCGCAACACTGGAAGATGTCCTCTCCAAATTATAAAATGTCCCCCTCTTGTCCCGCCTCTCGAACATGGAACGAAAAGATAACCAGTAGGTTGGAAAATAATCCCCCCCCGCAATATACCCCTGTATACCCATTCGGAACAAGTGCCCCGCAATTAACTTTGCACCGAATACGACCGTCGTGCCGCGACTGCCGTAAAGGAACATCCCGCGCATAGTCCGCCGGATAACGCGAACGGGCATCATTCATCCAAATTTACAATAAAAATAAAAATGCAGAAATTCAGCTACACCCCGACCAACCCCTTCAGCGGGTCGCTCTCATCGCTGGCCATCGGCGCCGGCATGGTCATCGTACCCCTGGTATATCCTTTCGGCATCCGCATCGGCCGCATGCCCATCCTGGGCGCCACTGCCACGACGATCATCTTCGTGGTCGGCGGACTCGCCCTGCTGACGTTCACCGTGCGCGAGATCATGCAGGCACGCAAGCTCATCGCTCAGGGCGGGGAAATCACCGTCGACGGCGACCTGGTCACGATTCCCGTGGTGAAAAAGGGCACCGTAACCAACGAGTCGTTCAGGCTCCCGGACGTCGAGTACACCAAATTCGATGCGGAGGAAAACGAATTCACCATCTCGCTGCCGGCCGCCCACCATGTCATCCGCGGCGCATTCTTCGAAAGCTCCGATGCGTTCGACGCCTTCAAGTCCACCTTCAAATAACAGAATATACACCACGAACAAACAACGTTTTGCAATACACGACACGTCCGCTAAGCAAAACATTTTATCAATTAACGTTATAACCGAAAAGACAATGCGACACATTTTCAAACTGCTCGCCGCGAGCGTCGCTGCGGCAACAATCTGCTCCTGTTCCTCGCTCACAGGCTATCCGACGGATGCCGAGGCGAGTTATGCCAAAGCCATCGAAATCGCAAAAAAGAGCGTCGACACCGACAAGTTCAAGGTCTATTCGCTTTCGTTCATGGAGGGTGAACCCCTGTCGGACAACCTGTTCCTCATCTCGGTAAAACTGGTCAACAAGGACAACCAGGCATTTTCGCAGTCCTACTACATGACCGGGCTCGAACCGACCGCCCTGAGCGACGTACAGCGCACGTTCGAGGCCCCCGAATACGAAACCACCGTCGGCATCGACCTTACGAAGCTCGACGCCGCGCAAATCGCCGCACAGATCGCACAGGCCAAGACCATGCTCCCCGAAGGGCACTCGTTCAAGTCGGTAGGAAGCTACCAGATCGAGGAGGATGTCCCGGCAGGCAACTCGGTATTCAACCGCAACAAGACATTCGGGAAGCAGCACACGTCCTTCGTCGTCCGCTTCACCGAGGACGGTAAGGAGACCGAGAGCAGCGCGGGCAAAACGTCGTATATCTACTACGAGGCCGAGGTGACCGTGGAACCCGACGGCACGCTTTCGATCGAAGAAAATTAAGTTTTTCGCCCGGGAGCGCGGTTTTCTCCCGATTTTTCCTAAATTTACAGGACAGATGCCCCGACAACCGGGGATCGCCATAATAAAACTACATGAAAACTACCCACCCATTCGTCGCTCCTGTCCTCGGCTCGACCCAGAGCAAGGTCAACATGGAGGCCTACGAGCAGGCCATAGACCAATACAACGAGGGCAATTACCTCGGGGCGTTCTATCAGTTGCTCGACCACCTGAACCCGGAATTCCGCACCAAGTACGGCAATGCCAACGGCACGGAGTTCCATATCCCGCACGGATCTATCCTGGTGCACATCCGCATCGCGGACGACAGGCTGCACATCAGCGCCGATTTCCTGATACTCCCCGAAAAGGGACGCGTGGCCATGCTGCGCCAGGTCGCCGACCTGAACATCAACCGGCTGATGCTGCCGCGTTTCCGCAAGGAAGACGACAGGCTGATGATGGAATACGCCTGCCCGCTGTCACAAAGCCATCCGCACAAACTGTATTTCATACTGCGCAACATCTGCCACGTCGGCGACCGCTACGACGACGAGTTCTGCACGAAGTTCGGCGCCCAACGCAGCTACGAACCGCAGGTGACGCCCTACCCGGAAGAGGAGGTGACGCGCATCTACGAAGCCGTCCGGCAGACATGCCGCGAGACGCTCGACGCGGTGAAGGAATACGAGACAGAACGCAAGTACGGCTATTCGTGGAACGTGATCGACATCGCGCTCTACAAGATCGCCTATTTCGCGCACCCGCAGGGGCAGTTGCTCAACGACCTCGACAAGGCGGTCGACGACATGGACAAGGAGCTTCCCGTGGCCGAACTGGTGGCCAAGGGCAAGGCGTTCCTCGAACGGCTGCTCGCAATGCCGCGCGAGGAGATGGCGCGCGACCTCTACCTGGTCGACACGCTGGTTTCGACCAAGCGCCGTTCCTCGCTCAACAACGTGCAGGAAAACTTCAAGGAGGTGTACCAGGAGGCTACCGAAGCCATCGAATCGGAAAATTTCGAGCGCAGCACCGTGCGCATCCTCTACAAGTTCTACGAAATGTATTACTACAACGACGTGCAGGACGACCTGAACGCCGTCGTGGCGGGGGCGCTCGGCAAGTCGGCCGGGAAAACGATGGAGGAGGCTTCGGAGATCCTGTACGAAGCACTCGAAAAAATCATGGAGGACGACCTCTCGGCGGACGACGGGGATTTCGACGCCGGGGAGCTGGGCATCGCCGGTGCGGCCGCCGCGGAGCAGGTGCAGCAGATGGCCGCCGCCATGCAGGGCCATGTCGCGCAGATGCAGGCCGCGATGCAGGAGGCACTGGCCAAAGGCGACATGGCCGAATACATGCGGCTGGCGCAGGAATTCCAGCAAAAAATGATGGAACAGGCCCTCGGGCAACAAAAATAACCGCTCTAAACCCGTATATCCTATGGAACAGAACAATATTTACAAGACGGTATTCAAAGTGACCCATTCGGGCGGCTCGGGCAGTTGCTTCTACCTCAAGGCCTATGACCTTTTCGTAACGAACTACCACGTGACCGAGGGCTTCCGCACCGTCGCCATCCACGACAACGAGCGCAACCCGTACCTGGCCAAGGTCGTGCTGGCAAACCCGGCGATGGACATCGCCCTGCTGGCGGCCGAAGGGGATTTCTCCTCGCTGCCGGACATTTCGCTCGCCGAGGACGACACGCTGACGATCGGCCGCAAGGTCTACGTCGCCGGGTATCCCTACGGCATGCCCTTCACGATCACCGAAGGTTCGGTGTCGTCGCCCAAGCAGCTGATGGACGGCAAATACTACATCCAAACCGACGCCGCGGTGAACCCCGGCAACTCGGGCGGCCCGATCCTCGACGAAGACAACCGGGTGGTGGGCGTGACGGTGAGCAAGTTCACGCAGGCCGACAACATGGGCTTCGGCATCCGGGTCGAGACGCTGCACGCACTGCTGGATACGATCGGCGACCTCAACCGCACGGTATTCCAAGTGCAGTGCGGCAGCTGCGAGGAGCTGATCGCCCAGGAAGAGGAGTATTGCCCGTCGTGCGGCGACAAGCTGCCCGAAGGCGTCTTCGAAGAACGCGAACAATCGCCTTTGGGCGGGTTCGTCGAATCGGCCATCGAACAGATGGGGGTCAACCCTGTGCTGGCACGCGACGGCTACGACTCGTGGTTATTCCACAAGGGAAGTTCGGAGATTCGCATCTTCGTCTACGACAACAACTACCTGTTCTCCACCTCGCCGATCAATCTGCTGCCCAAAAAGGAGGTGGAACCGGTGCTGGACTACATGCTGAGCGAGGATTTCGGCCCCTATAAACTGGGGATCGAAGGCCGCCAGATCTACATCGCATACCGCATACACCTCTCCGACATCACCGACGAATCGGAGGAGGAGATCCGGAAGAACATCGTCGACCTGGCTTTGCGGGCCGACGCCATGGACAACATGCTGGTGGAACGCTTCGGGTGCGAATTCTCGGAATATTCGAAGGCGGACGCGCAATAGGCGCCACCCGCCAAGACAAGGCGATGCCGGGCTTTGCTGGAAAGCCCGGCATCGCGCTTCTTGCTCCGGCCCGCACAAACCTGCGCCACAGGCTCCGGAAAGATGCCTGCTGCTCATACGCCGACGCGCAGAGCCACCATCGCCGGAAGCTTCGCTGCGGGATCCCCGGCAGAAGACAGTGCGCGGCATTCCGCAGGAATCCCGGATACACGGCGCCCGCAGGCGGAGGGCAGCCGAAAAAAGAGCCCCGCAGGCCGTGCTGGCTGCGGGGCCGGAAGGCCTATAGGTTATCCTGTTTGAGATGTTCGGCGAACAGGTCGATGCGGTGCAGTTCCTGCGGGATACGGATATTCTGCGGGCAATGCGGCACGCACTGGTTACAGCCGATGCAATGGCTGGCCTGGCGGAGTTTGGGGACGCTGCGGTCGTAGCCCACGAGGAACGCCCGGCGCGCCCGGCGGTAATTTTCGTCCTGCGACGAGGTGGCGACGTTCCCTTCGTTGACGCACTTGTTGTAGTGCAGCAGGATGGCCGGGATGTCCAGCCCGTAGGGACACGGCATGCAATACTTGCAGTCGTTGCAGGGGATCGTGGGGTAGCGGAGCAACAGCTGCGCCGTCTCCTCGAGAAACTCCTTGTCGGCATCGGTCAGCTCGTCGAGCGGCGAGTAGGTACGCAGGTTGTCCTGCAAATGCTCCATGTAGGTCATGCCGCTCAGCACGGTCAGCACCCCGGGGAACGACCCCGCGAAACGGAACGCCCACGAAGCGACGCTCGACGACGGGCGCCGCTGTTTGAGATGGGCGGCGATGTGGTCGTGGACATTCGAAAGGCGCCCGCCCAGCAGCGGCTCCATGATGACGGCCGGGATACCGCGCTTCTCCAGTTCGCCGTACAGGTACTCGGCATCGGTATTGCGCGTGTTGACCTCCTTGGCGTGTTTCCAGTCCACGTAGTTGAGCTGTATCTGCACGAAGTCCCACTTGTAGCGGTCGTGCTGCGCAAGCAGGTGGTCGAACACCGCGATGTCCCCGTGGTAGGAGAACCCGAGGTTGCGGATACGGCCGGCCTCACGCTCGGCAAGCAGGAAATCCAGCATCCCGTTGTCGATGTAGCGGGCTTCGAACTCCTCCATGCCGCTGCCCATGCCCACGCCGTGCAGCAGCAGGTAGTCGATATAATCGACCTGCAGCTCGCGGAACGAATTGCGGTACATGGACATCGAGGCTTCGCGGCTCCAGGTCGAGGGCGCGAAATTGGACAGTTTGGTGGCTATGAAATACTTGTCGCGGGGATGGCGGCTCAGCGCCACGCCCGTGGCATGTTCGGAATGCCCCCGGCAATAGGCGGGCGAAGTGTCGAAATAGTTCACCCCGTGGGCAATGGCATGGTCGACCAGCGCGTTGACCATCTCCTGGTCGATGTCGTCGCTGCCACTGACGGTCGGCCAACGCATACAGCCGTATCCCAGCAGCGACACCCGGTCTCCCGTCTTGGGGTTGGTACGGTAAGTCATCTGCCCCTGCTGTGCGCCGTCTGCCTCAGAGGCGCTTCCCGCAGAGCGGGGCTTGCAGCCATACAACGCCGCCGTCGTTACGGCGGCACCGGTACCTGCGACTTTCAGGAACTCCCGGCGACCTATCTTTTTCTTCTCTTTCATACGTTTGAAGCATTAAACGGTACGGTGATTCTGGTGCCCTTCGACATAAATGGCGCTGAACGGACGGCTCGGACAGAGGTTCTCGCAGGCGCCGCAGCCGATGCAGCGTGCCTCGTTCACGACCGGAATACGCGGGGAGTCGGGCTTCCCGGGCTCCTTATGCACCATCTGGATAGCCCCGGCGGGGCAGTGGCGGGCGCAGTTGCCGCACTCCACGCCGTCGGTGTTGACGACACAGTTGGCGGCGATCCATACGGCGTGGCCGATCTGCACCGACGACTTGTCCTCCTTCGTGATCGGGCGTATGGCCCCCGTGGGACAGACCTCCGAACACTTCGTACATTCGGGGCGGCAGTAACCCCGTTCGTAGGACATCTCGGGTACCATCAGCGACATCAGCTTGCCCGACGGCCTCAGCACCTGGTTGGGACACACGGCCACGCACAGTTGGCATCCGGTGCAGTGCGCCTCCATATTACGCACGGCGAGCGATCCGGGCGGGGTAATGGGCGTCGTACGCCGGGGGACTTTCTTCTGCTCGATCACGGCCAGACCGCCGTCGACCTTCTTCTCCTGCGCCCTGACCGTCGCACAGGCCATGACCCCGACCAGCGAAAGGAACTTGCGGCGCGAAGCATCGGCCGGTTCCCCCGCCGCAACGGCCGCCTTCACGATCGCAGGTTCCACGGCATCGGGTTTGCGGCCGGCAGCGGGTTTGCGCGAAAAGGAGATCGCTCCCTGGCGGCATTTCCCCAGACAGTCCATGCAGGCCACGCAACGGCTGTAATCGATCCGGTGCGCCTTCGCGTCGATGCACGACGCCTTGCAGTTGCGGGCACAAAGGCCGCAACCGTTGCATTTCGAGGCGTCGATACGCGGCTTGAAAACCGCGAAGCGCGACACGAGTCCCAGGATCGTGCCGACAGGACAGACCGTATTGCAATAGGTTCGGCCGTTGCGCCATGCCAGCACGGCCAGCACGATGAACGTCACGGCCGCCACGGCCAGCGTCGCGGCGCCCTTGACCCAGACATCGACCGTGTAGAACGCATAGCTGCCGGCTCGCTCGGCCAGATAGGCCAGCAGGTTGTTGCCCCACAGGTAAAGGGGCGCAAAAAGGTTGGACACGATACGCCCGTAGGCGCTGTACGGCGCCAACAGGTTCGACACGGGCTTGAAATGGGCGGCCAGCGCCACGAGGAACAGCACCAGTATGCCGTAGCGCAGCCACGACAGCGCCAGCGAGTAGCGGAAGCGGTTCTTCCGCCGCCGGGCGGCCGCCCGCGACACGACATCCTGAAAGACGCCCAGCGGGCAGATGACCGAACAGTAGACCCGTCCGAAAAGCAGGGTCAGCAGCACGAGTGCCGCGACCACGCCCGCATTGACGGCCAGGACGGCGGGCAGCAGCTGCACCTTCGCCATCCAGCCGAACCACGCATGGAGCGTCCCCGTGAAATCGAGCAGCAACAGCGTGATCACCGTGAAGAAAACGGCCGCAGCCGTGATTCTGATTTTGCGTAACATCCGTTTTCGTTTATTTTGACAAATTCATTCCCCCGATCCATTTACCGACGGCATCCCGCGAGCCTTTCACGGCACTGCCGCGCACCGGCAGCCCGCCCAGCAGGGTAGCCCCGGGACAGAGCTTTTCGATGTCGTCCTCGCTGCGGCCCATGCGGCTGCCCCCGTGCGTCATGAACGGCGCAACGGTCTTTCCCGACCAGTCGTACGCGGCAAGGAACGTCGCCACGGGCGGCGCGACGGTGCCCCACCAGCAGGGCGAGCCGACGAAAACCACGTCGTATGCGCCGATGTCGGGCAGGCGCCCCTTCAGCGCGGGCCGGTATCCCCGGCCAATCTCGCGCTTGGCCTGGGCCGTAACGGCATCGTATTGCGCAGGGTAGGCGCTCTGAGGGACGATCTCGAAAAGATCCCCGTTCGTAGCCTCGGCAATCTGCCGCGCCATTTCGCGCGTGTTGCCGCTATGTGAGAAATAGGCGACGAGCACCTTTTTGCCGGAGGCCGTCTGGGCCTGCATGTCCATGGCCGGGAATAAAACCGCGACGGCCGCTATTAAAACCGATAATCTCATAATCCGTAATTTTCAATCCGTTTATACGCCGCGCCCCATGGCATAGGCCTCGTCCATCGCGGGCATCCCCTCGATGTCGCCGGCACGCCATGCCCCGACCCCGTAGACCACGCCTTTCTCGCGGGGGTCTTCGAGGCAGTCGAGCAGGCCGCGGAAACACTCCACCGTGCGTTCCATCATCGGGACGCTCTCTTCGGCGGCCGTCAGGATGAAATAAAACTCCTTGCCCTTCATCTCCAGGTAGCGGGCGCAGCAGCGGTCGATCAGGGTCTTCATCTGTGCGCTGAGCGTATAGAAATAGACCGGCGTAGCCATCACGATCACGTCCGCTTCGACCATCTTGCCGATCATCCCGGCCGCATCGTCTTTCTGCGGGCAGGGCCCGGCACCGCCGTAGCAGGCACCGCAACCCGTACAATAGCCGATCCTGCGGTCTTTCAGGAAAATCTTTTCGACCTCGTGTCCGGCCTGCTGCGCCCCCGCCATGAAACGGTCGCAGAGCCGGTCGGAATTTCCCCCGCGCCGCGGGCTGGAGGAGAGTATCAATACTTTTTTCGCCATAATCTTCATCTTCATTCATTCCCGGGCGCCACTTCATTCAGGCAGGCAATCGCGTTGAGCGACCGCGGATAGCCCACATAGGGCAGCAGCTGCGTGATGACGGTGAGCAACGTCCGTTTGTCGTTGCCGACATTCAGGTTGCCGCGGATATGCCCCTTGAGCTGCGGTTCGCAGCCGCCCAGCGTGAGCAGCATCGAAAATGTCAGCAGCTCGCGCGTGCCGGTATCCAACCCGCCGCGGGTGACGAAATCACCGAAACAATTCATCGACAGGTAATCCTGTATGTGTTTCTGGCCTTCGGGGGCCGCTTCGCGCAGGGCGTCGATATGTCCTGCGCCGAAAATGGCCTTCTGGACGGCCAATCCCCTTTCGAACCGCGTCCCCGGCGAGGTCGTCGACTGTCCTTCGAGCGGAAGCGCCACGCCGCGCGTCACCAGCACATCGTTGGCGATATGTACGAAATCGAGCACCTTGGCCATCCCCACGTACGGCACCGCCTGGTAGAGGACTTCCTTCGCCTCGACGGGCGTCACGCCGGCGTTGAGCGCCCCTGCGAGCATCGTCCGGAACTCGGCCTGCCCCTGCGCGGCGATACACGATGCGAGGATGCACATCATCCGCGTAGGGGTATCGAGGTCGCCGTAACCGGCGACTTCGCCGAATGCAAAGTTATCAAAAATTTCGATTAATTCAGGATCCGTCGCCCCCAGTCCCGAGGCATCGCCCGAGAAAAGTTCCGCACGGTTGCGGAGCGCCTCGGCGCCCAGCTGCGGAACGATGGCAGCCGCAGGGGCGGTCGCCGCGGCATACTGCGCGTCGTCGACCGGCTCCAGCCACGTATTGCGGTTCGTCTGCGGGTTGGTCTCGACGGCCAGGTGCGAAAACCAGCTGTCGGGGGCCGCGCCGTGCCAGTGCACCACGCCGGGGCCGATCTCGACCACGTCGCCCGGCAGCAATTCCCGCGCAGGTTCGCCCTTGGCCTGATAATACCCCCGGCCGCTCACGGCGACGAGCAGCTGCCCGCCCGTGTGGCTGTGCCAGTTGTTCCGGCACCCCGGCTCGAACGTGACGTTCGAAACGGGGCAGTTCAGGGCCTGGTCATGCGTCAGCCGCGCAAGATAGGCCTGCCCGGTAAAATACTTCGCAAACATCTCCGGCAGCTTCTCCCCCCGGGGGAAAACCGATCCGTATATCCTCTCCTTCGTTTCCATGTTACCCGTATCGTTGGTTTGTGCGTAAATTTCCGCCGTCAGCGCCAGCGCCGCGACAAACGCCGCAAGAATTCCTTTTTTCATCCGCAGGCTATTTATCGAGGTCGTACTTCATAGTCCCGAGCCATTCGACCGTCTGCGGATCGCGGTGCGAGAGGAAACAGCTCTGCTTCATGTCGAGCGCGGCGATCCGTGCCATATCCTCCGGCGGGAGGGTGAAATCGAACACGTCAATATTCTCGGCCATACGCTCCTTATGCACCGACTTGGGAATGACCACGATGCCGCGCTGGATCAGCCAGCGCAGGACGACCTGCGCGACCGATTTGCGGTGTTTCGCAGCCAGGTCTGTCAGCACCTCGTTCCCGAACAGGTTGTTGCGCCCCTCGGCAAACGGCGCCCATGCCTCGGCCTGCACGCCGTATCGGGCCATGATGCCGGCCTCCTCCGCCTGCTGGCAGAAGGGATGCGTCTCGACCTGGTTCACGGCGGGCACGACCTCGTTGTGGAGGATCAGGTCGACCAGTCTGTCGGGCTGGAAGTTGCTCACGCCGATCGCACGGACTTTCCCCTCCCTGTAAAGCTCCTCCATCGCCCGCCACGCGCCGTAGACGTCGCCGAAAGGCTGGTGGATCAGGTACAGGTCGAGGTAGTCGAGTTGCAGCCGCTCCAGCGACGCGGCGAATGCCCGCTTGGCGCTTTCGTACCCGGCATCCTGCACCCAGAGCTTCGTCGTGATGAAAAGTTCCCCGCGGGGGATGCCGCTCCGGCGGACGGCCCGCCCCACGGCGCGTTCGTTCATATAGGCGGCTGCCGTGTCGATCGACCGGTAACCGGCCGCCAGGGCTTCCGACACGCACCGTTCGCAAATCGCCTCGTCCACCTGGTAGACACCGAACCCCAGCACCGGCATCTCCACACCATTGTTTAAAATCTTCGTTTCCATAGTTTTATCGCCTTAACAAATTTTCATATTGCAAAAGTAGGGGATTCCGCACTGCCCGTCATTACCCGGATTACAGTTCGTCATACCATTATTACCGATCTGCCGCAGCAGGTGCGGCAAGCGAAGAAAAAAACACTAACTTTGTGTCAAACAAACCGGAACAACTATGGAAGAGATCGCAAGGCTGGATCATGTGTACCAGTATAACGAACTGATGGGAATCGAAACCCTGCACCCGCTGGTCAGCGTCATCGACATGTCGAAATGCCCGCGCATGCGTCACTCGCGCCGCCTGTACGGGTTCTACTGCATCTTCCTGAAAGATGTCAAATGCGGCGACCTGCGCTACGGGCGCAACTACTACGACTACCAGGAAGGGACGCTCGTTTTCACGGCCCCGGGACAGGTGGTCGGCGTCGAGGATAACGGCGAGGTTTTCCAGCCCAAAGGCTGGGCGCTGCTGTTCCACCCCGACCTGATCCGCGGCACGTCGCTCGGACGCAGCATCGACCGCTACACCTTCTTCTCCTACGAATCCTACGAGGCGCTGCACCTCTCGGAACAGGAGCGGCATATCGTGATCGACTGCCTGCAGAACATCGCGGGCGAATTGCAGCACTCCATCGACAAGCACAGCCGGACGCTGATCGTCTCGAACATCGAGCTGCTGCTCAATTACAGCATCCGGTTCTACGAACGGCAGTTCACCACGCGCAGCGACGTCAACAAAGATGCGCTGTCGGGATTCGAACGGCTGCTCAACGACTATTTCCGGGACGACGCGCCGCAGCGCGACGGGGTGCCTTCGGTACGCTGGTGCGCCGAGCAGCTGCACCTTTCGGCCAACTATTTCGGCGACCTGGTAAAAAAGGAGACCGGGAAATCGGCGCAGGAATACATCCAGCTGAAAGTCATCGACATCGCCAAGGAACGCATGTTCGACACGACCAAGTCGATCAGCGAAATCGCCTACGAGCTCGGGTTCAGGTATCCGCAACACTTCACGCGCCTGTTCAAGAAATGCGTGGGGCAGTCGCCCAACGAATACCGGACACAAAACTGACCCGGCGGCACGGCCGGCAAAAGGAGAGGCGGACGGGAAAACCGGAGAGAACGGCGGACTAAACGGTAAAAACAGGCCGGCACAAACAGCTCGCCAGGTACGATCGGCCCGGATAAAACCCAGTTTCTGCCCCGGACAAAACACAGGCTTCCGCATAGCATACGAAAATCCCCGCACACTTTACCCCAGTGTACGGGGATTTCAAATTCCGGGGCGCTTCGCGGCATATCCGGCCAACCGGTTCCCTGCCCCGGCCAGTCCCGAACTACACCGGATGCCAGCCAGCCGGCAGCAATTTCCACAGCGGTACCTCCCGTGCGGCATCGGGCGGGCGATCCGCTACGCCTCAGGACTTTTTCCCCTGATTGGCGACGGCGGCCATCAGCCGGGCAATCTCGTCGGGGTCGCCCAGGAAATGATCCCCCGCGTAGTTGAGGCCCTCGTCGAACTCGAAGACATAAGGCACGGCGGTCGGGAGATTGAACTCCGAAATCGCCTCGTCCGAAATGCCTTTCAGGTGCTTGATGATGCCGCGCAGGCTGTTGCCGTGGGCGACGACCAGGATGGCGTCGTGATGCGCCAGCGCCGGCAGGATCTCGCATTTCCAGTAGGGCATAATACGCGCGACGGTGTCGCTGAGCGATTCGGTGCGGGGCAGTTCCGCCTCGGGGACATCGCGGTAACGGGGATCGAAACGCGGGTTGCGCGGGTCTTCCTCGCCCAACGGCGCCGGGGCGACGTCGTAACTGCGGCGCCAGATGTGCACCTGTTCGTCGCCGTACTTTTCGGCGGTCTCCCGTTTGTTGAGCCCCTGCAACATCCCGTAATGCTTTTCATTGAGCCGCCAGCTCTTCGAGACCGGGATCCAGTCCTGATCCAGTTTGTCGAGCACCACGTCGAGCGTCTTGACGGCGCGTTTCAGGTAGGAGGTATAGGCATGCCCGAACAGGAAACCCTCCTTGCGGAGCAGCTCCCCGGCCCTGGCCGCTTCGGCAACGCCTTTCTCGCTCAGATCGACATCCGTCCATCCCGTAAAACGGTTTTCCCGGTTCCATGTGCTCTCGCCGTGGCGGAGCAAAACCACTTTTTTCATCCTATCGCTTTTTCAGGTTCGGCACGCACCTCGTTCACCAATTTGCGGTGCTTGTCGAAATCGTTAATATTCTGCAATGTAGTATGCGCTATATTATCCAACGCTTCACGTGTGAAAAAACCCTGGTGCGAGGTCATGATGACGTTGTTGAACGACAGCAGGCGTGCCAGGATATCGTCGTCCATGATCCGGTCGGAGGTATCCTCGTAGAAATAGGCAGCCTCCTCCTCGTAAACGTCCAGCCCGGCCGCCCCGATCTTCTTCTCCTTCAGCCCCTCGATCAGCGCCTCGGTATGGATCAGCTGGCCGCGCCCCGTATTGATCAGGATCACGCCGGGTTTCATCTTGCCGATGGCATCGCCGTTGATCATATAGCGCGTCTGGTCGGTCAGCGGGCAGTGCAGCGAAATGATGTCCGCACGGCGGTAAAGCTCGTCGAGCGTCACGTATTCGACCTGCGCCTGCGCGGCGTATTCCGCATCGGGGAAGATGTCGTAAGCCAGCACCTTCATGCCGAACCCCTTGAGTATCCGGATCAGCTCGCGGGCGATCTTGCCGGTACCGACGATGCCCGCCGTCTTGCCGTACATGTCGAACCCCATCAGGCCGTGCAGCGAGAAATTCCCGTCGCGCGTGCGCCAGTAGGCACGGTGGACTTTGCGGTTGAGCGCCAGCATCAGCGCCACGGCATGTTCCGCGACGGCATGGGGCGAATAGGCCGGAACGCGCACGACGGGGATGCCGTATTCGGCCGCGGCCTTCAGGTCTACGTTGTTGAAGCCGGCGCAACGCAGTGCGATCAGCTTCACCCCCATCGCGGCCAGCTGACGTATCGTGCCGGCGTCGGCCGTGTCGTTGACGAAGATGCAGACCGCGTCGGCGCCCTGCGCCAGCAGGGCGTTGTTGCCGTTCAGGTGGCTGCGGTGGTAATTGAACTCGAACCCGCAGGACGCATTGGCGCGGTCGAACGACTCGCGGTCGTAGGGTTGGGTTCCGAAGAATGTTATTTTCATAAATGCACTTTTTTTCCTCTTTTATCGTACAGAAAACGGTTTTGCACGGCCGGTTATTATGCGATCGTGACCTCGGGGTCGAGATATACGTCCTGGATGGCGTTGAGCAGCGCCACGCCCTCCTTCATCGGGCGCTGGAACGCCTTGCGGCCGCTGATAAGCCCCATGCCGCCGGCCCGCTTGTTGACGACGGCCGTCATCACGGCCTCCTGCAAATCGGATGCCCCGTGCGACTCGCCACCCGAATTGATCAGCCCGACGCGCCCCATGTAACCGTTGGCCACCTGGTAGCGGCAAAGGTCGATCGGATGCTCGGTCGTCAGCTTGGTGTAAACCTCGTCGCGCGTCTTGCCGAAGCCGACGGCGCGGAACCCGCCGTTGTTCTCGGGCAGCTTCTGCTTCACGATGTCGGCCTTGATCGTCACGCCCAGGTGGTTCGCCTGCCCCGTCAGGTCGGCCGAAGCATGGTAATCCACCCCGTCCTTCCTGAAACCTTCGTTGCGCAGGTAGCACCACAGAATCGTAGCCATGCCCAGCTCGTGCGCATAGTCGAACGCCTGGGCTATCTCCACGAGCTGGCGGCGGCTCTCCTCCGACCCGAAATAGATCGTAGCCCCCACGGCGGCGGCGCCCATGTTCCAGGCATCGCGCACGGTGCCGAACATCACCTGGTCATAGGTGTTGGGGTAGGTGAGCAGCTCATTGTGGTTGAGCTTGACGATGAACGGTATCTTGTGTGCATATCTGCGTGCCACGGCGCCCAGCACGCCGAAGGTCGAAGCCACGGCGTTACAGCCGCCCTCGATGGCCAGCCTGACGATATTATCCGGGTCGAAATAGGCCGGGTTCGGGGCGAACGACGCCCCGGCGGAGTGTTCGATGCCCTGATCTACGGGCAGGATCGAGACATAGCCCGTACCGGCCAGGCGCCCGTGGGCGAGGATCCATTGCAGGCTGCCGAGCGTCCGGATGTTACGGTCGGATTCGATCCAGACCTTGTCGACCGTATCGGGTGCGGGCAGGTAAAGCTGGCTCTTGTCGATCGTCCGGCACACATGGGAAAGGTAGTATTCGGCCTTCTCCCCGAGAATTTCAATGGTTTTCATAATTTTACGATATTAAGTGATTCGAGTTTATTTACTGCAATTCGGGTTCCAAACACGCCCGGCGCCCCGCGACAAAACGAAAGCCGCCCGGCGGGGCGGCTTATTTCTTGGTGTTGCGGTACTCGGTGGGAGATTCACCCGTATGCTTCTTGAAATAGCGCCCCAGGTAGGACTGGTCGGGGAAATGCAGGCGGTAGGCGATCTCCTGCACCGACAAGTCCGTCGATTGCAGGAGCATCTTGATCTCCAGCAAGACCGACCGGTCGATGAACTCCTTGGCGGTGCTGTGCGCGATCGTACGCACGATGGTCGAAAGGTAACGGGTGGAAATGCAGAGTTTGTCGGCGTAGAACGACACTTCGCGCTCCTGTGAACTGAACTCGTGCACGAGGGCCACGAACCGGTGGAACAGCTCCGTCTGCCGCGTGGTCGACTCGGGCATCTGGCGCTGCATGCCTGCAAAGCGCTGCAACTTGTCGTAAATCTCCATCAGCACGTTCTGCAAGCGGTTACGGATGATCGTGTTGCGGAAAATATTGTTCCGGTCGCGGTAGGTATAGGCCGCCATCTGGAACCAGATGCCCGCCCCCTCGACGATACGCGCCGGGGGATAGGTGATCGGATTCTCGCGCAGGGTGCGGAAAAAGGAGGGTTCGAGCCGGAAGCGGAATGCCGCCTCGGAGAAAATATCGAGTGAAAAGGCACAGAACGTCACCCGAAAGTCCTCGGTACGCCCCGTGAGCATCAGCACCGAACCGGGCAGAATGAGTACCAGGGTATTCCGCTTCACGAGTCCTCCGTATTGGTTTACAGTCACATGGGCGCTGCCTTTGCGGCAAAACAAGATAGCCCCTTCCTCGCAGCGGTTCGCGTAGTTGTTGAAATAGGAAAAATCGGATTCCCCGACTACGAATTGTTCTTCGGCGGTGGTAATTAGAGGGTTTATGGCGGACATATGAATTCGTTTTTCGAACAAATTTAGCGCATTTTTCGATATTCTCCTAAAATTTGTTCCGAAAAATACCAACACTGTTCGCAATATAAAGGCACGATCACACCCTTTTTAGGGTACTTTTGCAACGAAAAAAGTTTTTTTAGTTTAAAACAGGAGAAAATATGAAGCAAACATTTGTGAAAGCTGCTATCATGGCAAGCTTCATGGCAGCCGTTTCGTGCGGTCAGGCACCCACGGAGCAAGGCCCCGCGCAATACGGCGTGATGACCATTGCCACCACCAACCGCGAAATCCCGACCAACAAGTCGGCGACGATCCGCGGACGCCAGGACATTCAGATTTACCCGCAGGTTTCGGGTACCATCTCCGAACTGCGTGTTGCCGAGGGAGAGTCGGTATCGAAAGGACAAACGCTTTTCATCATAGACCAGGTACCTTACAAGGCTGCGCTCCAGACCGCAGAAGCCAATGTCGCAGCGGCGAAAGCCAGCGTGGCGACGGCCCAGCTGACGTATGACAGCAAGAAGGAGCTTTTCGCAAAGAACGTCGTGTCGCAGTACGACCTCTCGACGGCCGAAAATACGCTGCTGACTGCCAAGGCGCAGCTCGCACAGGCCGAGGCACAGCGGGTTAACGCCGCAAACAACCTCTCCTATACGGTCGTGAAGGCCCCGTCTAACGGCACGGTAGGCCAGCTGCCGTACCGTGTAGGCTCACTGGTAAGCGCGTCGATCCCGCAGCCGCTGACGACCGTGTCGGACAACTCGGAGATGTACGTGTATTTCTCGATGAGCGGCAACGAATTGCTCAGCCTGACGCGCAAATACGGCTCGATCGCCAATACGCTCAAGAACATGCCCGACGTACAGTTACAGCTCAACGACGGCTCGCTCTACGACCAGCCGGGACGCATCGAATCGATGAGCGGCGTCATCGACCCTTCGACGGGCAGCACGCAGCTGCGCGCGGTGTTCCCCAACACGAACGGCCTGCTCCACAGCGGCGCACCCGGCAACCTGATCCTGCCCATCAGCTACACGGACTGCATCGTGGTTCCGCAGGTGGCGACATTCGAGCTGCAGGACAAAGTGTACGTATATAAGATTGTAGACGGCAAGGCCTCCTCGGTCATGATCGACGTGGAAAAGATCAACAACGGCCGGGAGTATATCGTCAAATCGGGCCTCGTTCCGGGTGACGTCATCGTAGCCGAAGGCGTAGGCCTGCTGCGCGAAGGTACCCCCATCGTAGCCAAGACGCAGGGCGCCGCACCTCAGGCCGCACCGGCAGCTGCCGCCCAAACCGAAACCGAAAAGGAGGAATAACCTATGACACTGAAACATTTTATCGAACGACCCGTACTGGCGTCGGTCATATCCATCGTAATCGTAATCGGCGGTCTGATCGGTCTGGCGACGCTGCCCGTGGAGCAGTATCCCGACATCGCACCCCCGACGGTGATGGTGCGCGCCTCATATCCGGGTGCCAGCGCCGAGACGATCCAGAAATCGGTCATCGTACCGCTCGAGCAGGCTATCAACGGTGTGGAGGACATGACCTACATGACTTCCAGCGCCGCTCTGGGCAGCGCAAGCGTAACTGTCTATTTCCGCCAGGGCACCGACCCCGACATGGCTGCCGTCAACGTGCAGAACAAAGTATCGCGCGCTACGGGACAGCTGCCTTCCGAAGTCACGCAGATCGGTGTGACGACCATGAAGCGACAGACCTCCATGGTGAAGATTTTCTCGCTTTACAGCCCCGACGACACTTACGACGAGACGTTCCTGTCGAACTACTCGAAGATCAACATCGAACCCCGCATCCTCCGTATCGCGGGTGTCGGCGAGGCCTTCACGCTCGGTGCCGACTACTCGATGCGTATCTGGCTCAAGCCCGATGTGATGGCCCAGTACAAACTCATCCCGTCGGACGTGACGGCGGCGCTCGCCGAGCAGAACATCGAATCGGCGACCGGTTCGCTGGGTGAAAACTCGGAGAACACATTCCAGTATACGATGAAATACCGCGGACGTCTGATGACCCCGGAAGAGTTCGGGGAGATCGTACTCGTGGCTCAGGACGACGGCACGATCCTGCGCCTGAAGGATGTCGCGGACATCGAGCTGGGAAGCGAATCCTACGCCTACAAAGGCTACACCAACGGCCATCCGGGCGTCAGCACGATGGTCTTCCAGACCGCCGGTTCGAACGCCACGCAGGTCGTAAATGAAATCGACGCCCTGCTGGCCGAGATCGAAGCCGAACTCCCGAAAGGCGTCGCCATCGCACACCTGCAGAGTGTGAACGACTTCCTCTACGCTTCGATCAACGAGGTAATCAAGACTCTGATCGAGGCCATCCTCCTGGTGGTGCTCGTAGTCTATGTCTTCCTGCAGGATATCCGTTCGACACTTATCCCCACGGTTTCGATCATCGTATCGCTGGTCGGTACGTTCGCCTTCCTCTCGGTAGCGGGCTTCTCGATCAACCTGCTGACGCTCTTCGCGCTCGTCCTTGCGATCGGTACGGTCGTCGACGACGCCATTATCGTGGTGGAGGCTGTCCAGGCGCGTTTCGACGTGGGATATAAGTCCTCCTATATGGCTACCATCGACGCCATGTCGGGTATCACCTCGGCCATCATCACCTCGACGCTGGTCTTCATGGCCGTGTTCATCCCCGTGTCGATGATGGGCGGTACGTCGGGTGTATTCTACACGCAGTTCGGTATCACGATGGCCGTGGCCGTGGGTATCTCGGCGCTGAACGCCCTGACGCTCTCGCCCGCACTGTGCGCCCTCATCCTGAAACCCTACCTCGACGAAAACGGCGAGATGCGCGACAACTTCGCCGCCCGCTTCCGCAAGGCATTCAACTCGGGATTCAGCACCCTGATCAACAAGTACAAGCACGGCGTGCTGCTCTTCATCAAGCACAAGTGGCTGATGTGGTCGACGCTCGGCCTGGCATTCGCCGCACTGATCCTGCTGATGAACAGCACCAAGACGGGTCTGGTGCCCGACGAAGACCAGGGTACGATCATGGTGAACGTTACCACGGCTCCGGGTACTTCGCTCGCCGAAACGCACGTCGTCATGGAGCAGGTTGCGGATCGCATCCAGGCAATCCCCCAGATCAGGGACTTCATGCAGGTGGCAGGTTACGGCATGATCGCCGGCCAGGGCTCCTCCTACGGTATGTGTATCATCAAGCTCAAGGACTGGGAAGAGCGCCCGGACAAGGCAGATGCGGTGAACGCCGTGATCGGCCAGATATACGGACGCACGGCCGACATCAAGGACGCACAGATTTTCGCCGTGGCACCGCCGATGATCTCGGGTTACGGAACCTCGACCGGCTTCTCCATGCACCTGCAGGACAAGTCGGACGGCAGCCTGACGGACTTCTACAACATCTACCTGCAGTTCATCGGTGCGCTGAACCAGCGCCCGGAGATCGAACGTGCCTACTCGACCTTCAACATCAACTTCCCGCAGTATGTCGTAAGCATCGACGCGGCGAAGGCCAAGCGGGCCGGCATATCGCCGAGCACGATCCTCTCGACGCTTTCGGGTTACTACGGCGGGCAGTACGTTTCGAATGTCAACCGTTTCTCGAAAATGTACTACGTGACGATCCAGTCCGACCCGAAATACCGTCTTAACACCGAGTCGCTCAACAACGTCTTCGTCCGCACCAACGGCGGCGAAATGGCTCCCCTGGGCGAGTTCGTGGATCTGCAAAGGGTATACAGCTCCGAAGTGCTGAACCGTTTCAATATGTACAGCTCGATCGCCGTGAACGGAACGGCAGCCGACGGATATTCGTCGGGCGATGCCATCAAGGCCATCCAGGAGACGGCCGCCCAGGTACTGCCGAAGGGTTACGGCTACGACTTCGACGGTATCACCCGCGAGGAAGCGCAGACCGGCAGCAACACGACGATCATCTTCGGGATCTGTATCCTGCTGATTTACCTCATCCTGAGTGCCCTGTACGAGAGCTTCCTGCTTCCGTTCGCCGTCATCCTCTCCGTACCGTGCGGCCTGCTGGGTTCGTTCCTCTTCGCCAAGATGTTGGGACTGGAGAACAACATCTACCTGCAAACGGGTATCATCATGCTGATCGGCCTGCTCTCGAAGACCGCCATTCTGATCACGGAGTATGCCTCCGACCGGCGCCGCGCGGGAATGACCCTGACGCAAGCCGCCGTATCGGCAGCCAAAGTCCGTCTGCGCCCGATCCTGATGACCGTCCTCACCTGCGTATTCGGTATGATCCCGCTGGTGCTCTCGCACGGTGTGGGCGCCAACGGTAACATGACCCTCGGTTCGGGCGTCGTGGGCGGTATGATCGTCGGGACACTGGCCCTGCTGTTCCTCGTACCGACACTGTTCATCGCTTTCCAGACCTTGCAGGAGAAAGTCAAGCCCATAGAGTTCGACCCCGATCCGCAGTGGGCCGTACAGGCGGAACTGGAAGAGTGTAAAAACGAGAAAGAGGAGGAATAACAAGATGAAAAAGCTTATTATCATACTGGCCGCAGCGGCCATGACCGGCTGCGGCATCTACAAGCCCTACACCCGTCCCGAGGTGAAAACCGACGGGCTGTACGGCACGGCCGAGACCGCCGACACGACGACGATCGGCAACCTGGGCTGGGAAGAGATGTTCACCGACCCCTACCTGCGGACGCTCATCCGCCAGGGGCTGGAGAACAATACCGACCTGCAATCGGCGCAATGGAGGGTGAAGGAAGCCGAGGCGACGCTTAAATCGGCGCGCCTGGCTTACCTGCCGTCGTTCAACTTCGCACCTCAGGGCAGCATGAGCAGCTTCGACTGGGCCACGCCGGGCAAAACGTACAGTATCCCGGTCACGGCAAGCTGGCAGATCGACATCTTCAACGGCCTGACCAACGCCAAACGCAAGTCCAAGGCGCTCTACCTCCAGAGCAAGGAGTACGAACAGGCCGTGAAAACGCAGTTGATCTCGGGCATCGCAAACCTCTATTACACGTTGCTGATGCTCGACGGGCAATATGAGGTTACCGAGCAAACTGCCGGGAAATGGCGCGAGAGTGTCCGCACGATGCGCGCGCTGAAAGAGGCCGGCATGGCCAACGAGGCTGCCGTAGCGCAGTACGAAGGCAACTGCCTCGCCATCGAGGCTTCGCTGCACGACTTGGAATACCAGATCCGCCAGGCCGAGAACAGCCTTTGTTCGATGCTGGCCGAAGGCCCGCACCCCATCGAGCGCGGCCGCCTCGAAAGCCAGCAGTTGCCCGACGACCTGACTGTCGGCATACCGGTGCAGATGCTTTCGAACCGCCCCGACATCCGCAGCGCCGAATACTCGCTGATGCAATCCTATTATGCCACCAGCGAGGCACGCTCGGCCCTCTATCCTTCGATCACGCTGAGCGGGACTCTGGGATGGACGAACAACAGCGGGGCCCGGATCGTCGATCCCGGGAAATTCCTCTGGTCGGCCGCCGCTTCGCTGCTGCAACCCATCTTCAATGCCAACGCCAACCGCGCCCGCGTGAAAATCGCCAAGGCACAGCAGGAAGAAACCAAGCTGGCATTCCAGCAGGCCCTGCTCAACGCGGGCGCCGAGGTCAACAACGCCCTCACGCAGTGCCAGTCGGCCCGCGCGAAAACCGGCCTGCGGACACAGCAGATCGAAGCGTTGGAGCGCGCCGTAGAGAGCACGGAACTGCTCATGCAACACGGCAGCACGACCTACCTCGAAGTACTGACCGCCCAGCAGTCGCTGCTTTCTGCTCAGCTGAACCAGATTGCGGATCGTTTTGACGAGATCCAGGGTATCGTGAACCTCTACCAGGCTCTGGGTGGCGGACGCGACATCGCAGCGGAGGCGAAATAATGAAAAGGGGAGCGACCAAAGAGGAGATCATCCGCATCACGCAGGAGCTCATCACCCGGAACGGCATCCGTGCCGTCCGGGTGGATGAGATCGCGCAGACGCTGGGAATCTCGAAGCGCACCCTCTATGAAATGTTCGCTGACAAGGAAGACCTGGTGAGCGCCTGCCTTGATTTCATGTGCCACCAACAGCAGGAGCGCATCACGGCTTACAGGAAACGCCGCAGCAGGAGTTCGCTGCAACGGGCTTTCAAGCTGGTATATGAATACATCGAACACTTGTACACGGTCGAAAGCAGTTTTCTGTCCGACCTGCGCCACAAGGTGGCCTACGCGGAACATTTCGACGAACACCGGGAATTCTGGCGCAGCGAACTGACCGCCCACCTGCGCGGAAGCCGCGAAGAAAAGCTCCTGTTGCCCGAAATAGATGCCGATAGTTTCGCCGACCGGATTTTGGAAACGATCTTCGAAATGCGGATAAACAATGCGACGCGCGAGGAGTCCTACCTCTTTTGCAGGACGATCCTGCGCGGTGCGGCAACCCGCGAAGGGGTCGAGCGAATCGACAGCCACAGATAATTATTCTGTAATACAATGAAAATCCCCGCAGGAGAGAGCCCTGCGGGGATTTTTTCTGTCATAATGGCGGGCGGCAGGCAAAACCCAGAACGAGAATACGATTGGAATACGGGAAAGGCAAGAGGGGAGGGACGCAAATCCCGCCGTCGGGCATCCGCACAAAAAGGGCCGCACTTGCGAAGTATGGCCCTTTTCAACCATCATATTTAACCTCTGACTAATAGAGCAGGGTTTCGTCGGCTTCGTCCCGATACCATTCCACATGTTCCCGGCCGCCCGATGCAGCCCATGCGTTGAAATATGTATAGACATCCCGGATATCGCTGCGTTCGAGCGGATAGCGGAACTCGCCCGGGATACACAGCGCCCACATCATGTAGTTGTTCTTCACACCGTCGCCCTTGGTGACGAAATAGCGGTAGGGATCCGACTCCAGGAAGGTGTTGCCCGATACGACCGCGAATTGCGTCGGCTTGCGCCCCGGTATGTGGATCTCCTTCTCGCGGGTGAACGTGCCCGAACTCTTCTGGTTCACAACGATGAACGCATTGAGCGCCGATTCGCGGACGGCTGCGGGGTCGACCGGCTGCGCAAAGGTCACCGTCGTCGTGTGTTTCACGGTCGGTATGGCCACGCCCTTGGTCGTATTGATGTAAGTCCCTTCGCCCAGGATCTCCTGCGATGTGTTGAAAAGCGGGATCACGGCCAGTTCGCTGCCCGATTCGGGGCCGGAGCCCGCAAACGCACCGCGGCCGAAGGTCGTATTGGTGGTCTCCACGCCGGCGACCTCCGACGCACGTACCTTGTCCAACTGGACGGCAAAGGCATTCAGATGCGCGGCCCCTGCGGCCTTCAGTTCCCAGTTGATGCGGATCAGTTCGACCTTCCCAGTCTCCTTGTCGCTGCGGCGGTCGACGCTTACGACCACCACGACATCGTTCATGTCGTAGTCGCCGATCCACGGCCAGCCATCCTCGAAGCAGTAGGTATAAGGGGCACCCTTGACCTCGATATATTCGGGTTCGGGTTCCGGATCGGGAGTAACGGGCGGCCTGCCGCCGTTGCAGATGGCCTCGGGGATCACGACCGTTTGCTTGGCGCGCATCACGGCGCCGCCGGTGAGGCTGCTCTCGTCGATGACATATTTCGCATCGGCCGCATTGTCGTATACGACCTCCATCAGCCCGTCGAACTTCGTCCCGTAATAGCGCGAACTTACGCCCTTTTCGCGGATCATGACCACGGCCATGAGCTGGTCGGATGCCGCCTGACTCACGATACGCACATTGCCGCCCGACTTATGGGCATTATATTCGTCCATGGTGAAGATCGCTCCGGCAGCGGCGTACAACTCCGTATTGCTGTTGAAATAGACCGTCCCGGCATCGAGCCCCGCACCGGATGCAATATAGAATCGGGCACCTTCAGCGGCAATTTCCTCGGCTACGGTATGGCAATTCACATAGAGCGTGCCGCCCCCGCGGGCTTCGAGCTTATCCATCGTGGCCACGCCCTTCTGGAACGTAACCGACTGGTTGGTCACGTAAAAAGTCCCGTCGACATTAACGATACCATTCTCGCAGTTAGACAGTTCGGCGTAGGAGTTGAGCTCCAAATCATCGCTCTCTATCTTGCCGTCGTTATAAAGTTTCGCCCGGTTGGTGATTTCCATGTCATCGGCCTCCAATTCTGCGGTGGCACCGTTGTAGAACGCACAGGAATTATTGATGTCGAACGTTCCGTCGACGATAAATTTCCCTTCGTTGACCACGGCCTTGCAGGAAAAGTTGGTTTTCCCGGTGGTGAACTTACCGCCTTCGAAAACGAAAATCGCGGGGTTGGGTGCGTTCTGCTGCATGTTCGCACTTGCTTCACGGATGTATACCTCGCCGTCCGGAAGCACTGCGAGCGTCGCCTGGCCGATCGTAACGGAGGCATCGAGCGTCAGTTTACCCGCCACGTAGAGGATCGGCGAGGGGTTGGGGCTAAAGGTTCCGTTCAGGCTGATATTGCCCGTAACCTCGGCTCCTGCCGGGATATAATACTCCGCAGCGGCAAAAGGAGCCCAGCTCGCACCCAGGTCGATCTTGCCGGCAGGCGTATTCCGGATGATGGCCCCCTCGGCGAAATCACCCTCGGCCTTCGCTGCGAGCCGCGGGTAGTCGGGCATCGAACTGTCGGCCGCGGCGCGCGTCATGCCGGCCATCCGGAGTGAGGGCGTCCCGGCTGCGGCCTTCATCCGCGCACCGGCGACGTTCACCGACGCTGCGACCGGTTCCATGGAGACGGCCACCGTACCGTCGGGCAGGGTGGTCTGGACATAAATATTCCCGATCCCGGCCGGGATCGTCACCGCGGTTTCGAACACGGGGCGGGATGGCGTCACCACACCCATCGCCACGATATTGCCGTCCGAGAGGATCGGAGAGGAATAAACACGGATAACGGCATATTGGGGCGCACTGCCCGTAACACTCGGCATGCCGACCGAAATATCCAGGTCACGGGTCGTTTCCCATTTGAAATCAGCGGGAACTGCAGACGAGGGCTCCTGCGGTTCGCCGCTGCCGGTGCCCATGTGTTTCTGGCACGAAAAGGCCAAAAGCGTCGTTGCAATAGCTGCAACAGCGTAAAGTCGTTTCATAAATTGATATTTTTAATCCATCCCATCGTGCGTTGCGCACTTTCTTCGACACAAATATAAATATTAATTTCCAATTTAAAACTTTTTCGCCCTTTTATTCGACAAAAAAGGCCAGCTTCGCAAATATGGCATGCAAAATCCCGGCCGCAAAACCGCTTTTTCAGGGGAGTGGCGAAATGCCTTGGGGCTAATTAAAAGTGCAGGACAGGGGCACAGAATTGCGGAACAGGAACTTAACCTAAATACCGGGCAGGGAAAACCGGCGGAAACCTTGCCGCAATGGGCGGGCACTCCGAGACCGGGCAATTATCGTGGATGCCGGCTCAATGACATGAATGGTTGTTTCTATACTCCCTTGGTGACATATGCTTCATCTTCCTGAAGATACGGTTGAAATGCGGGACATCGTTGAATCCTACGGCATAGCATATTTCCGACACCTGCTTCTGCGAATGTACCAGCAGCTCGCAAGCCGTATTCAAACGATACCGGGTAACGAACTCGGAAAAAGTCATTCCCTTGCACCGCTTGAAATAAGAGCAGAACGCAGAGCGGTTCATGCCGACCTCGGCCGCAATCTCATCCAGAGAGATGGTATGGACGTAATGCGCCATCAGATAAGCGCTGATTTGCTGCATGCGCCGCACATCCCGCTCGATGCGCATCGGCTTCCCCGCAAACGTATGGTCGGACGAGGTGAAAATGACAGGCAGCAGGCGGAACATTTCGCACAAACGGCCCAATTCATCCAGGTCGTTCATCCGTGACAATGTTTTGCGAATGATGCGGGAGCTTTCGGAACCGAACTTCCGTGCATCGGTCGGAAACTGGATTCCAGCCAGACGGTTGCGCAATTCAGGAAACACGTCCACACACCGCTCCACCAACGAGTGGCTGAAGGCCACCATCAGATACCGGACATATCCCCGTTTGTCCGCCGAATCCGGCGCATACTCCCAGCGATGGAGCATGGACGGCGGTATCAACGCCACGTCACCAGCCGCAAAGGGCTGCAACGTATCGCCCGCCATCCGCCTGCCGCACCCGTGAACGACATAATACAGTTCCCACGCATCGTGCCGGTGCAGCTTGGCTTCGACATTTGTTTTTACACATTGGTCTATGAAGAAGAACGAATGATCCTTCACTTCGGGCAATTCATAAGGGATAGCGGTATCTTCCATCATGGCATGTAAATTAACGTTCCTGCAAATCTACGACAAATGTATGAAACAATACCACAAATACACAACAATAAAGAGGCGTAACTTTGCAACTGTAAACGACAAGTGTAACCTAAAAACGTATTGTTATGGATTTCTATCAAGTATTGGAGAAAAGGAGAACCATCCGCGACTTTTCCGACAGGGAAGTGCCGGACGAAGTATTGGGAAGGATCTTGGCGGCGGCGTTCAAGGCTCCGACAAACGACCACCTGCGCCAGTTGGAGTTTGTAGTCGTGCGGGGGCAGGAGAACATCTCCCGCATGATCTCGCCCGTTGCCGAAAACACCGAAAATATTCAGCAGGCGGGATTGGAGGCTGCCGCCGGTGTGATGGACAGGGACGAGCACGCCATGTTTACCGACGCACTGCCCAAGCAGCAAAAGATGCTCATGCAGAGCGGATGCCTCGTCCTGCCGTTCTTCCGGCAAAAGGATTGTCCGCTATGCGAACCGGCCGACCAAAGTTCGCTCAATTATTTTGCTTCGGCATGGGCGGCAGTCGAGAACATCCTGCTGGCGGCAACGGCGGAGGGGCTATCCCCATCGGTAATGAACCGGAACACGTCAAACGACTGGTCAACGCTCCCGAAGGATACGAATTCACCTGCTTTCTTGCCATTGGCCATGCAGCCCCAAACGCCCATCTCAGCAGGCAGAAAGAGATTCGTACGGAGGAGAGGATCCACCAAAACATTTGGTAACCACGGCAAGAATGATATGGTAAAAGCGGCTCGGCTCGACATGCCGGTAACGCCTGCGAACGAAAAGTTATCCATCTTTTTGCAAAAAAATCGGGCCGACCGCAAGCATGAGCCGAAAAATTCCTATATTTGCACACAGGAAAACATCCGAAAGCAGAAAATGATTGCCACGACGACATACCACGACACATACGGCGGCTCGCTCCGCAGTATGACCATGGATATGATGTACATGCGCAACCGATTCCGCCGGGTGTAGATTTTCCGTGTATACGAACGACACAATCCGGCTTCAGAGAGGTCGGATTTTTTTTGTAACGACTAAAAAACAGATAGCATGGCTGAGAAAAAATTACGTTTCGAGACATTGCAGATCCACGGAGGGCTGCAACCCGACGACCCAACGGGTGCCCGCGGTGTGGCAATATATCCCACGGCGGCATACCGCTTCAAGAGCTGCGAACACGCCGCCAAACTCTTCGACCTGAGCGAAGGGGGCAACATCTATACCCGGCTGCAAAACCCGACCACGACCGTATACGAGCAACGCATCGCCGCCCTGTACGGGGCCGTGGGGGCGCTGGCTGTCTCGTCGGGCATGTCGGCCATACTCATCGCCGTGCTCTCGCTGGCGGCCGAGGGCGACAACATCGTCGCCTCGCCGTTCCTCTACGGCGGCACCTTCACCCAGTTCCGCATTTCGCTGCGCAGGCTCGGCATCGACTGCCGCATCGCCCGAAGCGAACGCCCCGAGGACTTCGAGGCGCTGATCGACGGACGCACGAAAGCGATTTACGCCGAGAGCATGGGCAACCCCTCCTGCACCGTATCGGACATGGAAGCATTGGGCAAGCTGGCCAAACGCTACGACGTGCCCTTCATCGTGGACAATACGTTCGGTGCCGCGGGCTACCTATGCAACCCCTTCGAGTGGGGTGCGAACATCGTCGTCGACTCGGCGACCAAGTGGATCAACGGGCACGGCACGGCCATGGGCGGGGTGATCGTCGACGGGGGCAATTACGACTGGGCCAACGGCAAGTTCCCGCAGATCGACGGCCCGTCGGAAGGGTATCACGGACTGAATTTCCACGAGGCATTCGGCGCGGCGGCCTTCATCGTGAAATGCCGCGTGGACGGTGTCCGCGACCTGGGCTGCTGCCCCTCGCCGTTCGACTCCTACCTGATGACGCTCGGGCTGGAAACGCTTTCGCTGCGCGTGCGGCACGAAGTCGAGTCGGCCCGCAGGCTGGCCGAATACTGCCGCAACCATCCCAAAGTGGAGCGTGTCAGCTTCGTGGGCTTCGAGTCGCACCCGAGCTACGCAAACGCGAAGAAGTATTTCCGGTTCGGTTCGTCGGCCGTCTTCACCATCGAACTCAAAGGCACGCTCGACAGCACCGTACGTTTCGTCGAATCGCTCAACCTGGCGGCACACATGGTCATGATCGGCGACTCGGTCACGGTCGTTACGCACCCGGCATCGACCACGCACAAACAGCTCGGCGACGCAGACCTCGCCGCAGCAGGCGTTACGCCGACCATGCTGCGCATCTCCGTCGGGCTGGAGAATACCGACGACCTCATCGACGACTTCGAACAGGCTTTCGCACACATCGGATAATGGAACCCAGCATTTACAAAGCACCCGGGCCGTTCGTGCTCGAAACGGGGCATACGCTGCCCGAGCTGAGGATCGCTTACCACACCTACGGCAAGCCCAATGCGGCGTACGACAACGTCGTGTGGGTATGCCATGCCCTGACTGCCAATTCGGACGTGGCGGACTGGTGGCCGCACACGGTGGAGGCGGGGTGTTTCCTCGACCCGGCACGCCACTTCGTGGTCTGCGCCAACATCCTCGGGTCGCACTACGGCACCACGGGGCCGCTGCACGTGAACCCGGAAACGGGAAGCCCCTATTACAAGGATTTCCCGCCGTTCACGATCCGCGACATCGTCCGTGCACACCGGCTGTTGGCCGGCGCACTCGGCATCGGCCGCATCGACACGCTCGTAGGCAGTTCGGTCGGGGGGTTTCAGGCTATCGAGTGGGCGGTCATGGAGCCGGAGCGCATCGGCAAGCTGATCCTAATCGCCACGGCGGCCAAGGCTTCGCCCTGGACGATCGCCATCGACCAGACCCAGCGCATGGCCATCGAGGCCGACACGACGTTCGGCGAGCCGCGCGACGCCGCCGGGATGGCCGGGTTGGCGGCCGCCCGCGCCCTGGGGCTGCTCACGTACCGGGGTTCGCTGGGATACAACCTCACGCAGCAGGACAGGGAGGAACTCCCCGCAGTACACCGCGCATCGACCTACCAGCAATATCAGGGCGAAAAACTCTGCCGGCGCTACAACGCCTACTCGTACTATGCCATACTCAACGCCTTCGACACCCACGACACGGGGCGCGGGCGCGGCGGGGTCGCGGCCGCCCTCGCACGCATCGGGGCCCGCACGACGGTGGTCGGCATCACGACCGACATCGTCTTCACCCCGGCCGAGATGCGCGAACTGCACGGCATGATCGCCGGAAGCACGTACCACGAAATAGACTCCCCGTTCGGGCACGACGGCTTCCTGGTCGAACACGGGCAGTTGAACGACATCCTCTGTCCGTTCATGAACAATCAATAAACAAGCAGCATATGAGCAAAATCAAAATCGGCCTGTTCGGGTTCGGCGTCGTCGGACAGGGAATCTACCAGGTAGTGCAGAAATCGAAGAACGCCCACGCCGAGATCGTGAAGATCTGCGTCCGCGACCCGGAAAAACCGCGCAAGATCGAGGTCGACAAATCCCTCTTCACGACGTCGGTCGACGAGATACTCGACAACCGGGACATCAACCTGATCGTGGAGGTGATCGACCAGGCCGATGCCGCATACAGCATCGTCAAGCGGGCCCTGCTGCGCGGCATCCCGGTCGTCTCGGGCAACAAGACCATGCTGGCGCACCACCTTCCGGAACTGATCGAGATCCAGAAGACGCACAACGTGGCGCTGCTGTACGATGCCTCGTCGTGCGGTTCGATCCCCGTCATCCGCAACCTCGAGGAGTATTACGACAACGACCTGCTGTTAGAGGTGAAGGGCATCCTGAACGGCTCGTCGAACTACATCCTCTCGCGCGTCTTCGACCACGCCGAGAGTTACGACAGCGCCCTGGCGCAGGCGCAAGCGCTCGGCTTCGCCGAAAGCGACCCGTCGTTCGACATCGAAGGCTACGATTCGCTCTTCAAGCTGGTGATCATCACCGTACATGCGCTGGGCACCTACGTCGCCCCGGAAAAGATTTTCACCTACGGCATCTCGACCATCCACGATTCGGACATCCGGTATGCCCGCGAAAAAAACGTGAAGATCAAACTCGTGGCGCAGGTCGTCAAGGTGAGCGACGAACACTTCACGATGTTCGTCATGCCGGAGTTCGTGACACCCTCGAAATATATTTACAGCGTGGACGACGAGTACAACGGCGTAGTGATCCGCGGCGAGTGCTACGACCGGCAGTTCATGTTCGGCAAGGGGGCCGGGAGCCTGCCCACGGCCTCGTCGATCCTGAGCGACATCATGGCCCGCCTGAACAACTACCGCTACGAGTACAAGAAACAGAGCTACATGCAGAAGCCCGACTATACGACGGACATAACCCTGAAAATCTATGCGCGGTACAAGGAGACCGACGTACACGGCATCCTGAACTTCTCGAAAGTCCACGAACAGTACATCAGCGAAGAGAGCAATTACGTCATCGGCGACATCCTGCTGAGCGAGCTGCTCGCCAAACGCGACCGGCTCCGGGGAAAGGACGTGTTCCTGGCCAACATCCCGGTCTTCTTCCTGAACCGCGACAACTGAGACGACGCGGGCACAGGGCTCCTGCGGGGAGGGGCGGCACGGCGATCCGCTCCCACCGCATCTTCGAGGGAAGGTTGCACGGCGGCCTGCCTCAGGAGGGTAAACCCACAGTAAAAAGACGATCCCCGGCTCATCCGAGACCGGGGATCGTTCCTTTTCCGCGGCATCCGCCGCCGGCTATGAATCTTTCACGCAGCGCAGCGAGACACCGTTCCCGGCGGGAAACGGAGCGAGCCCGGCTACGATACCGCCCGACGAATAACTCAATGCCTGGTAGCCCGAACCGCCGTCTTGCGGGGTACAGCTCATCAAATAGCCTTTGGTTTCAGGAAGGTAACGCCCCGTCTCCGAATTCCACATCCCGGCGCTACGGAGCAGGGACGCATCGTATTCGGGGCTGGCGATCATCTGTTCGATCTCGGCGCCCGTGGGGACATGCCAGCCCGGCGGACAAATCCCCCGCACCGGGGTGCCGGATGCGGCGGCCGTACTACCCAGAGCCGTCGTGAAGCTGTAAAGCAGTCCCCGTTCCGCGACATATTCGGCGTCGTTCGATCCTTCCGAACCGCGGCAAGGATACCAGATACCGGTTCCGATCTGGGCACCGTCGGGCAAATAACGCAGGTTCCGGGTCATCCATACCCGTCCGCCGATCGTCGCGGTGGGGTAGTCCACACCCCCGTAGGAAAGCGTCCCGGGATCACCGCCCTCGCCGCCGCCCTCATCACCGCCCTCGCCGCCGCCATCGAGCGAACCTCCGTCGCCCCAGTCGACGACTTCGCCGCTCAGTTCCACGTCGATGTCGATATTGGTCACAACGACCGACATGTCGTAGCGTTTCCCGCTTTCGAGCTGTGCCGAAGAGAGGGTTTTGCTGCGGCTCTTTCCGTCACCGGTCGCTACCGTAACCGTCAGGGTGGCCTGCTGCGGCACAAGGATGGCACGGTAGGCGGCATCGGCCGTCACTTCGAACGCCTCGACGTCGGCAGCAGCAGCCCCGCTCTTGGCCGCGGCGGAGGGCACCGTGAAATCGACCACGGCCGTCGGGACGAGTCCGCCGACCGTAACCCCCGTAACCGGGGCGTCGGAATTGTTGGTAAGGACGATCGTCAGCTGCGACATCACATGGTAAAAGAGCATCCCGACAGGTGCCGAAGATGGGGTAACCTCTTTTTTCACCGCGACCAGCAGGTCGGACGATGCACCTCCCGACGTCTGGTCTGTAGCAACGGAAAACTCCGCGGGCATTCCCTGTTCGGAGTAAGGATGGTAGGCCGTGAGCGTCGATTTTTCATTCGAATCGTTATACCACAGCAAATCCGCGGCCGTAAAGGCCGTACCGTCGTAGGTCATCGGAACGTTCTGCGCATAGGTTTCCGAACCTTTGGCAATGCTCAGCCCGATGCGGTCGCCGGTATCGAAATGCAATCCCGTAACACGGGTCTGGATCGTCGGCGCGATTTTCACACAAGGCGTACCTGTGTCGGACTTTGAGCAGCCTGCCGCAAGGGCAGCGGCGGCCAAAGCCGTCAGAAGTGTTGTTTTCATCTCGCGATAATCGTAATAAGGTGTGACTTTTCAGCACAAATTTAAACCTTTTTACGTCATTCACAACACTTTCGAACAGTTTTTACAATCAATTCCGGTAATAGGATTCGTCGAGTCCGAGCGTAAAGCTGCCCCGGCGCAGGAGTGTGACAACAGCCACGGCCAGCACCAGTGCCGCATTGAAAAAGAAGGGGAAGCGGTCGCTGTGCGTCCCGAAAACATGACGGAAGAGGTCTACGATAAAAGGGCAGACCATCACGGCCAGGTAATTCACCGACATGACGAACGAAAGGGCCAGCGTAGCGGAACGCGGCGGGGCGATGGTCGCCGCCTTGTCGTAAATGACAGGCTGCATGATCCCATAGCCCAGCCCGGTGCAAAGCGCCCCGAAGGCCAGCATCGCCTTGCCGTGGAAAACCCCGACACACAGCAGCCCCACACAGACCAGCACGAGCGCCACGAGGTTGACGTTCCGCTTCAAAGAACGGATAATCTTGTCGATGAACAGCCCCGGCAGCATGATCGCAAGGAAAAACAGCGAGATCAGCACCCCGGAAAACGAGTTGTCTATCTTGTAGTCGTCGATCAGGAACGAGGCATAGAACGTCACGACCAGCACGGCGTAGGTGACGAAGAAATAGAACGCCATCAGCCCGGCGAGCTTACGGCGGTCGATCATCTTGTGCCGCAGCTGGATGCTCTGTTCCGGCTCGGGAAAGGAGCGCTGCCGCTTGAGCAGGAACGACAGCGCGAGCGAAATACCCGGCAGGGTATAGACCAGGAAGGGCAGGTGCCAGTCGACGTTGGCCAGGTAGCCCGTCACGACGGTCGCCAGCACGAGCGTCAGGTTGTTGATCGACGAGCTGTACCCCAGCTGCCGGACACGGTAATCGCCCGTAAAGTAGTCGACCACGAGCCCCGTGGAGAAGGGGATTACCATACCGGCGCCGATACCGAGGATACAGCTGATGACGATGAGCCACATCATGCTCCGGGCGAAGAGGCATGCCACGCCGCTCAGGAAGAAGACCGACAGTCCGACGGCGAGGATCTTGAGCTTGTCCTTGCCGACGGAGAGCTTGCCGGCAAGCAGGACGAAGGGGATGATCAGCAGCGAGGGCAGCGACGTGAGCATCTGTATTTCAAGGTCGGTGGCCTTCGGGAAGATTTTATTCAGGTCGCCGAGGATCGGCGAGATCGCCAGCCCCGGCAGAGAGGCGATTGCCGACACCGACCATATCGCCAGCAGCACCCCGAGCGTAATCGTACCTTTGCCTGTCTTGATTTTCATTGCCAGTGGATTTACACGCCCACACAGCAAGTGTTATACCAAAGCAGGGCGGGCCGGCATGTTGCCGGCCCGCCCTGTCGTATCGGATGTACCTACCTGCCCTGCTGCTTCACACAACGCACCTGAAGGCCGTTGGCGCGGGCATAGGGCACCGAATTTTCGATGCCGGCCGAGGTGTCGAGTTTCTCGAACCAGAAATGGAGTGCCGCAGCCTGCGTGCGGGACACGGCGGTCGTCCAGTAAAGGCCTTCCCAGGGTTGCGCCTCCATGGCGTCGGAACGCACCTTGGGCAGCGGATTGTAGATATTCAGGATCTTGCCGTTGTCGTAGCGGCGGCGTCCGGCACCGATGAAAAACGATTCGGCGTTTCCGTCGGTCAGCGTCCAGCCGTATTTCGCCTCGTCGCCCACGGCCGGGGTTCCGACGATCGCCAGGTTGTCGAACGCGCCCGAGGGAGCCACGCGCCAGCCGTAGGGGCAGGGGTCGTTAACGCTCTTGTCGGCCACATTGTCGTCCGCCGACCACAACTGGTCGGAACGGCCGCTCCAAAGCCAGTCGTTGTCCGTGTCTGCCACACCCGTAATAAAGACGAGCGGGTTCCGGATGGCATATTCCATCGTTCCGGTCTCGGCGCTCGACTCGGACATTTTCAGGTAGACGCGACTGCCGCTGCCGCTGTACATCGAGGCACCGGAGCCCTCCGAACCCTGGTAGGTATTCGGCCCGATGAACGGGTCTTTGCGGCCCCACTGGTAATATAACCCGTAGGAAGCGAGTATCTTGTCCGTCGTCGAATTGTCGTTAGCCAGGGCTCCAAGGTTGCGGTTCATCAGCGTATAGCCGTTGAAATCGACCGTACCGCCCTCCGCATCGGGGTCGTAATCAGTCGCCCAGATATGCCAGCTCCAGATAAGTTCGCCGTCAGCATCATAAGCCCCGATCACGGCGTTGCCCTGCTTGATCTTGGTGGCGTCGTCGCTGTCGGCACCGATGTAGAACGACGCCTTGCCGTCCTCGAAGTCGGCATACTGCACGAATCCCGATGCGGTCTGCCATACGACGTCCACATAGGAAGTAGCCAGCTGGGAACCGTCGCCCTTGCGCGTGGCGTCGATCAGGTAGTTCGTTTCGGGTTCCGTGACGATGTAACTGTTGGCCACCTCGGCGCTGATGTCCTTCGTCGTCACGATACCGGCGAAGAGCGTCGCCGAAACGAGCGTCCCGCCGGGGGTGTAACCCGTAAAGGAGAACGAGCCGGTCTTGACGGCATCCCCGCTCTCGATGTCCTCGGACGAAGGAGCCTTGACGGAGATCATCGCGCCTGCCAGGTCAACGACCGCCTCGTCCCAACCGGTGGGTTTGCTCGTCGCGGACAGTGTCTTGATGTTCTGTGCCGTGAAACCGACCGTAGCCGACCCTCCGGCCTGCGCAAAGAACACCGCCGGGGAATCGAGCGTGATCTTGCCCGAATCCTTATCCTTGCTGCATGCCACGACGAAAACCGCCGCAGTCACGACCACAGCCATCAGCCTTACGAATCCTTTCATATTACTCAAATTTACCGAATTTCAATTTAAAAAATCTTTGCAAAGATACCAAAAAGCGGGATAAATCCTACAAGGACATCCCAAATTATTCATTTGGGAATAATTATTGTCGCCTACTCCCTAACGAATTATAAATGCAAATAGTATGTCCAAATTGAAAATTGAAACGGGAAGTTCGCCCGCCGGGGAGCGTTTCAGCATCACGGTGACCGAAGAGGGCCCTTACCTGGTCTACGGAAGGCCGCCGCTGGCCGAACAGTTCATCATGCCCAACGAGTCCAACGAAAGCTGGTATTTCCAGCAGGGCAGGCTTTTTTCGACCGAGGCGGAACCCACGGCGATCTGCCGCTGCGGCGCATCGCACCGCAAGCCCTACTGCGACGGTTCGCACGAGAAGGCAGACTGGGATCCCCGCCTCACGGCACGTCCGGACGCCCTGCTCGACGATGCCGAGGTGATCGACGGGGGCACGCTCCAGATGACGGATAACGAGAAATATTGCGTCTTCGCACGTTTTTGCCACCCGCACGGCGATGCGTGGACACTGACCGAGACATCCGACGATCCCGAAGCCCGCAAGCTGGCCATCCGCGAGGCCTCGATGTGCCCCAGCGGCCGTCTGATGGCGTGGGACAAGGAGACGATGAAACCCTTCGAGTTCCGTTTCGAACCGAGCCTGGGGCTGATCGAGGACATCACGATCGGCGCCAGCGGAGGGCTGTGGATACGGGGCGGGATACCCATGCGGCGCGAGGGCGGGCAGACCTACGAGATCCGGAACCGCGTCGTGGCATGCCGCTGCGGGCAGTCGGCCAACAAACCCTATTGCGACGGCACCCACGCCTCGATCAAGTGGAAGGACGACCTGGCAGGCGAACCCGTCGGCGAAACCCTGCCCGAAGAGGTATACTGAGAGATCGCCGCACGGCACTGCGACAGGCAGCACGGCACCGCGCAACCGGAACGACGGCAGAGCTGTGCCGGCAGGGGTAACGGGCCTGCTGCACACGGAAAGAGGGACGCACACGCGTCCCTCTTGTATTACAACACATTGCAAAGTTTACCTACACAAAAACTCGATGTAATCGCAGATGGCTTTCGTACAAACGGGACAAAACTCGTCCGTCCGGTGCAGGTTGTTCATCAGGCAGTTCCGCCACGGGCGATAGACCCCCTTCGCAGCATAACCGCCGCCCTCGAAAACCCCTACGACCCCCTCGTACTCAGGGGTGTCGGGCGTCGGAACGGGCGTCCCGGCCGGCACCATCGCTTTCCAGAACTTGTCCTCGAACCCGACGAGCGTTGTCAGGTTCGCCTCCCACGGCTCGATGTCCCGGGCATACATGTCGTCGTAGGAGGTCGTGCCGACATACTCGTCGCCCAGCCCCAGCAGCAGGTGCCCGAATTCGTGGACGTAAATCTTCCCGGTGCGCGTAGGGTGGTGTGCGGCGCTGATGCCATAGAAGTTGAAGATACCGCCACCCCCGTATTTCTGGGTGTTGGACAACACATAGATATAGTCATAAGGGACATGCGCCGCGATGTCGCGCAGGCGCTGGAAGTCGTCGACCATCTGGTAGCGCTCCGAGCCGAACGTATAGAAAGAGGCCCCGCAGGCCGTGTTGCGCCACACGCGCTCGCCGGGGATCGTCACGCCCGAATCGGCGGACGGCGCCCACACGGCGCGGATATTGAACCGCGAAGCGTATTCCCTGAAAGGCGAATAACTGAAAAATTCGCGTGCGAATTCACGGCAGGCCGCTTCGAATTTCGCCCGCTCCCCGGCGCCATACCCCTCGGGCAGCAGCACGATGTCGACACGATGTGCGGGGTTGCCGTTATATGCCACCTCGAAAGTCTCGTAGCGGGGCGTGAACTGCGCGACGAAGCAGGATGCGGGGTCGATATTCTGGCTGAACCGCTTTTCGAAGTGCCCCCCGGCATTGCGGCCGAAGATCTCGATGCGGCACGGGCGCCTGGGATAGGGGAATACGACCGACTCGGGATAGGAACGGCGCACGCTGTCGGCCTCGGCCGTGCTCTGCCACTCGTTGAAGAGCGTACAGAAGCCGCGCGAATAGATCTCCCGTTCGGAAGCGCGGTCGACGATGCGGAAAAACTGGTTCCCGTAGCCCGTCGTATCGAGGAGCGACACGTGCGAGCCCGCCCAGTAGGGTTCGGCCTTCAGGGCGTCGAAGAAATACTCTTCCGAGCGGCTGTCGCCGCTGTGGTAATAGTCGAAGCGCATCGTCTCTTCGAGGAAATAGTCCGAGAAGCGCACCTGCGCCGACACGGCCGGGCACGCACCGAGAAACAGCAATAGGAAAAATCTCTTCATGGCAATCTGCTTTTCAAACCACACCCCGGGGAACGGGCTTCCGGTTCCGGGATGTTGCAATGATACAACTCTATTCGGCATCTAATATACGAAAAAAGGGGTACGGTTTCGACCGTACCCCCGAAAAATCCCCCGAACTGGTTATTTTTTCTCCGGCCGGGCGATCGTCTCGCGCATCGACGTGTCGGCCATGATGTTCTTCATCTTATAGTAGTCCATGATCCCCAGGTTACCGTTGCGGAACGCTTCGGCCATAGCCAGCGGCACCTCGGCTTCGGCCAGGATCACCTTTGCGCGGGCGTCCTGTGCCTTGGCCTTGTTCTCCTGCTCGAGTGCGACGGCCATGGCGCGGCGCTCCTCGGCCTTGGCCTGGGCGATGTTCTTGTCGGCCTGCGCCTGATCCATCTGCAACTGGGCGCCGATATTCTTGCCCACGTCGATGTCCGCGATGTCGATCGAGAGGATTTCGAACGCCGTACCGGCATCGAGGCCCTTTTCGAGCACGACGCGCGAAATGGAATCGGGGTTTTCGAGCACGATCTTGTGCGATGCGGCCGAACCGATCGACGAGACGATGCCCTCGCCGACACGCGCCAGCACGGTCTCCTCACCGGCACCGCCGACCAGCTGCTTGATATTGGCACGCACCGTGACGCGCGCCTTGGCGATCAGCTGGATGCCGTCCTTGGCCACGGCCGCTACGGGAGGCGTGTTGATGACCTTGGGGTTCACCGACATCTGCACGGCCTCGAACACGTCGCGGCCCGCCAGGTCGATGGCCGTAGCCATCTTGAAATCGAGCATGATATTGGCCTTCTGTGCCGATACCAGGGCATGCACCACGCTGGTGACATTGCCGCCCGCAAGGTAATGCGCCTCGAGTTCGTTGGGGTTGAGTTCCAGCCCGGCCTTCGTGCTCTCGATCATCGACGAAACGATCGTCGAGGGCGGCACCTTGCGCCAGCGCATCAGAATGAGTTGCAGCAGGCTGATCCTTACGCCCGACACCAATGCCGAGAACCACAGTCCCACCGGGATGAAATAGAAGATGAGCCAGATCGCAAAAAGGCTCACGAATACGATCAATACGATCAATCCTGCTTGAAAATCCATAATCGAATGCTATTAAGTTAGAAAATTATCCTTGAATTACACCTTTCTGCCCGAGCTCACTCCACGGGCGTTATCCTGACCAGCGAAACCCCGTGGTAGGGTACAAGCGCCCGGAGCGTGCCCGTGCACGTACCCAGGTCTTGCTGCCGCCACAAGTCCCGGACTTCGGCCTTCCCGCCGATCCCGAGTTCCCGCAGGTCGAATTCGAATTCGTAGTTCTGCTCCTGGATGGCTTCCGCCTCGTCCTGATCCCACAGCACGAAATAGGGATCCAACTGGAAAAATCCCAGCGCATACGAACCGTCGCAGAGTTTTTTGTACCACACCTGCCCGTTGGGGATGACCCGTTTGACGGCGGGGGCGACCAGCGGATCCTGGTTCACGGCGATCACTTCGGAATTGGTCAGCAGCCCGAGCGTGAAGTCGTCTATCGCCCGCATGTCGCAACCGATCAGCAGCGGGGCGGAGAGGATGGCCCACAGCGAAATATGGGCATATTGTTCGTCGGGGGTCAGCTCGGATTCGTGGGCATCGGCACCCCAGCCGTGTCCCAGCCGGCCGACCACCAGCATATCGGGGTCGTTGTACCTGCCCGGGGCCGTGGCCTGCGCGCAAACGTCCTGGAAACAGCCGATCGCCGTCACCACGTTCCATTCATCGGTGATGTCGCGGGTCGTACGCCACAGGTTGCCGCCGGCTTCGGCGCCCCAGTTCCACACGTTGGGAGCCCCGTAGCCCACGCAGTAGACGATATCCCGGTCGACCTGATCCAGCGCCTTGCGCATGACCACGTAGGGTTCCTGGATCGTCTTTTCCTCGGAGTCCCTTTCGATTTGCAGGTAGCCGCAATAGTCGTGTTTGAGGTAATCCACGCCCCATTCGGCCCAAGTCCGGACGTCGGTGAGTTCATGCCGGTAGCTCCCCGGATAATTTCCGCAGGTCGTGGGCCCGGGCGAGGAGTAGATGCCGAATTTGAGCCCAAGGGAGTGGACGTAGTCGCTGAGGCCTTTGAAATCCGGGAATTTTTCGTTCGGGAGGAGCCTGCCGTCGGCCGAACGCGTATCCGCCGGCCATCCGTCGTCGATATTGACATACGTCCATCCGTAGGCCAGGAGTTTTTCGTGCATGGCGCGGGCGGCATCGCGCACCTTCGCGTCGTCGACCGAGAACCCCCAGCAATTCCAGCTGTTCCAGCCCATGGGCGGAGTCAGGGCGATTTGCGGCCCTATTTTCAGCAACATCTCCCGTTCGGCTTTCCCGAGGGCATTCTCCGCTGTCAGCAGCACCCTGAAATCCCCTTCGGCGGGCACACGGCCCGTTATCAGGCCCGTACGGGGATCGAGCTCCAGCCCTTCGGGAAGCCCCTGCGCCCCGTACGCCATCGGGCGTTTGCCGCTGGCCATGACAGGCATCAGAAAGGGATTGCCCGGGCGGGCGCCGTATACGAGCGGATTGTTGATCTGCGGCGTTTCGGGGCTCGCGGGGGTCAGGATATATTTACCCTTGGAGATCGGCCTGGCCCAGACGGGCAGGGGTTTCACCTCCCCGCGCGTGGAGATCCTCACCTCCAGCCAGTCGGCATGGTCGTACATGATCCCGTCGCCGGCCTCCTCGACCAGCAGCAGGACTTTGTCCAGGCCGGACAAGTCGACGTCGAACGCACGGGCAGCATCGCCCTTGCGCATCACACCGCTGTCCCACAGCACCTTCCGGTCACCGAGGATTTTGAACCGGTGTTTCCCGGCGAACAGGTTTTTATCGTCCGCGCCCACCGCCCCGGCGATGGAGACGGCATCGCCGCCGAGCCCGAACAGCATACGGCTGATCGAATGGGTTCCCACGCCTCGGCCGTAAACGACGCCGCCCACCGTGAGGGGAGTATCCAGCACCGAGCGGTCGGCCTGCGGCAAGCCCCAGTCCTGAATGCAGCACGAGAGATCCAGCTCGTCCAGCCAGACCTCCTTCGTTCCCTGCGCCCGGGAATCGCAAGCCATCCCCACGACGGCCAGCAGTGCAAAGAATCTGAGGTATCTCATCGTCGTCCGATTATCGGGCTATGCCTGCCGCCGTTCCTTCACGGTCTTTACGATGACGCTGAAATTATCGAAGCCCACGACTTCGACCTCCCGGCGCGGGTCGACATAGGCCGTCAGCGACTTGGCCTCGTAGACCTTGCCGCCGACCTCGACCGTACCCATCGGGGAAAGGCGCGAAAGGGTCATGCCGCGGTCGCCCACCTGCAATTCCTGGTCGGGGGTCGCGGGCATACTCGACGAATCGACCCTCTGTTTGAGCGAAAAGCGCTGCCAGGTCTTGGCGCGCAGGGAAATAATCGTGGCGACGAGCGAAAGCAGGAGGATAGCCAGGATGACTACGACCCCGGCTACGGTGCCGTAATCGCGGAAAGCGAGGTAGATGGAACTGCCGTAGCAAACCAGCGCCAGGATGGCACCGATCGACACGCCGGGCAGCAGCACCAATTCCGCCACCAGGAAAAGCAGTCCCAATACGATCAGGAGTATGATATAGAACATCGTCATAAGGAGTTGTTGAACATTGCACTAAAGATAGGCAATAAATTCAATTATTCCGCAATTTCGGCGACTTTTATTTCCAAAGACGGGTCTGCCTGTATTATTGCGGCGGCCACGCGGTCGGCCACGGCCTTGTCGTCGAACATCCCCACCACGAACAACTGCTGTCCCACGCGCGAGAGTTCGCACCCCTCGGCCGCCTCGGTGATAACGGTCTTGACAACGTCGGGCAGTGCCTCCGTACCGGTGATTTCGACCCGGTAGGCAATCTGCTGCGCCTCGGGGTCACGCGAAAGGTTGCGGTAGGCGCCGTCCGTCCACACCACGATTTCGGGGCGGACGAAGCCTTTGGATTTCAACAGTTTTTGCGCGGCCTCGGCCTCCTCCCGGGTTGCGAAGCCCCCGGCATAGTAACACCATTTCTTATCCTCGCCGACCAGATAGGAGAGCGGATACGCCCCCCGGAACGTGGAGACGGCACGCTTGGTATTGAACGTGCCCAGCAGGATACGGTAGATCGTCCCGTGCTCGTAGACCCTGCACTCGGGGATCGGGTGCTGGTAGCTGTATTTGGGCGTCGCGGAGAACGCGATACTGTCGTAGTCGAGGAAATAGCGCTGCGCCACGTCGATACGGGGCAGGCGGAAGTCGATGCCATCCAATTGCGCAGCCACGCCGCGCAGCGAGTCGCGGGCGGAAGTGAGCCCCAACAGGCCGGCCACGGCCGTCTCGTAGCCCACGAGGACTTTCTTGCGCAGGAAATAATCGGCCACGGCATCCGAAGCGACCTCGCCGCGCAGTGCCGAGAGTTCGCGGGCAGCCCCGGAAAGCCGCTTCTCCTCACGCGCCAGGATGGCATCCTGCCCCAGTTTGTCCATCAGATAGCCATAGGCATACCCTTTGTTGTCGGCGATATAATTCCATGCCTCGGCGAGCGAATCGGCCAGCACGCGGTTGAAGCCCTGCAACGTATTGTAGCGGTCGTAAATCTCGCCCGCATCCGCCTCGGTCTGCGCCGCGGCATAGGCCTCGGCCAGTTCGCAGATCGTCCCGTAGTTGGCAAAATAGCGGTTCACATAGTCCACGGCGTCCAGCTCCAGCCCCTGCGCCCTGCGCAGGGCCGCATAATCGGCCTCGGGCAGCTGCTCGCGGAAATAGGGGTTGAAAACCAGGTTGCGCACCTTGAGCGAGTCGGGGATCGCCCCTGCGGGACTTTCCGCGGCAGGCTCCGCCGGCTGCTGCGCCGCCCCGTTCAGGTTGGCGAGCACCCACTCCTGCTCGATGGTGTTGATCTTGTCGATCAGGCGCCCCTTGGCATTGCGCACTTCGAATATCCGGCTTTCGAGCTGCAGGATCTCCTGCGAATAGCGCTGCCTGTTCGCGGGGTCTTCGCGCAACTGTTGCCGGGCGCGTTCCACGGCATTGACGATCGAGTCCTCGCGGATCTGCAACTGCGCATCCTGTTCCAGAAGCGACATGTACTCCCGGTTGCCCTCGAGCCCCGCGATACGGGGTTCCACGCGAACCTGCTGCGCACAGAGGTCTCCCGCCGCCAGCAGCGCCGCACATAACACTATATAAACCTTACGAAATACCATCTCGGTTACCTCCACCATTTAATGAAAAAGAGTTGTATGAATCCGAATATTTCCAGACGCCCCAACAGCATCAGCAGCGAATTGGAGAGCTTGAACACCCCGGGAAGCGCCGAAAAATTGTCCATCGAGCCGACCTCGCCGAAGCCCGGGCCGACGTTGCCGATCGACGCCACGGCCCCCGAGAAACTGGTCATCAGGTCGACGCCGAATATCGTCCCGAAAACCGTGCCGGCGAGTATCAGCATCAGGTACGCCACGATGAATATCATGACCGAATGAAGCGCCTCCGTTTCCTGGATAACGCCGTCGAGGCGGATGCGGATGATCGCATTGGGATGCTGCTGCTGCCGCAGCCGCGTGCGCATCATCTTCATGGCCAGCACCAGCCGGTTGGTCTTGATACCGCCCGCCGTAGATCCGGCGCAGGCACACACGATCGAGCCGAAAATCAGCAGGATGACCGCGAACGAAGTCCACTGGTTGGAATCGGCCGTCGCAAACCCGGTCGTCGTCACCACCGACACGAACTGGAAAAGCCCGTGGCGGAAAGCCGACGTGAAGGCGGGGTAGATATCCGCGGCATAGAGGCTGACGGCGATCAGCAGCCCGCCCGCGAACAGCATGCCGAGGTACCAGCGCGTCACTTCCGAACGGAAAATATTGCTGCGCTTGCCCGTCACCGTGGCATAGATCAGTCCGAAATGAATACCCGCCGTGGCCATCGCGAAGATCAGGATCGTGTCGATCATCGGGCTGTTGAAATAGGCGACGCTGGCGTTCTTGGTCGAAAACCCGCTCGTGGCACAGGCCGACATGGCATGGCAGAGCGAATCGAACCAGTTCATGCCCGCCATCTTGAGCAGAAGGGTCGAAACCACCGTAAGCCCGACATAGACCACCAGCAGTATCTGCACGATGATCTGCGTGCGGTAACGGTAATTGTCCTTGGCGAGCGTCGAGAGCTCGACATTCGACAGCGTCAGCTTATTGCGGCCCAGCGAGGGCAGGATCAGCAGCGCGAACATCACCACGCCCATACCGCCGACCCAGGTCGTCGAGAAACGCCAGAACTGCAACCCGCGGGGCAGCGCCTCGACATCGTTCAGGATCGTCGACCCGGTGGTCGTAAAGCCCGAAACGCTTTCGAACCAGGCGTTTACCAGGCTGAACTCCCCGCCCCAGATCAGGTAGGGGAATGTCCCGACCACACAGGCCACCAGCCACGAGCCGACCACCACGCAGAAGCCCTCTTTGTTGGTGATCTGCTCCGTACGTTCCACGAAAATCAGCGGGAAAGCCCCCAGCAGGGCCGTGAGCAACGACGACAGGAGCAGCGGGTAGAACGCCGAGTCCATGCCGCTGACGTAGGAGATACCCGCCGACAGGAGCATGAACAGCGCGATGAATATCATCACGACCCCGACATATCGCAATACCACGTCTACTCGCATCGCATCAGGCTTTCGGTTGCTTGGAAATGGTGATCAGCGTCTCGATCTTCTCTTTGAGCTCCAGCATTTCGTCCTTGCAGTCGGCCTTGACGACGAACGGCACGCGGAACGAAAGGTAATCGCCCAGCCCCTTGTTCATGCGCAGGATGGGGTTGACACAGTAGACGGACATGAAATAATAGAGCATCAGCACGATGGCGATCATCACCGCCAGTGAGATCAGCACGGGCGTCACGGCCCGGTAGGCGTTCTTCTTCATCTGCTCGGCACGCGGCGCCAGCGAACTCTGCGTCGAAGTCATATAGTTCTTGATGGCCGACGTGAGGCGCCCGTAGAGCGCCACGTACTCGTCGTTATACCATTTGACCCCCACGGAATCGGGTAAAACGGGCCCCGGCACCTCCGGCGCAGCGGTTCCGAAGGCCAGATAGTTGTCGGTCAGCAGGCGCAGCTCGGTCGTCGCGAAGGCGAGCGAGTCGAGGAACGACTTTTCGAGCGCCTCGTCCTGTGCCACGAGCAGCGTATTCTCCAGCCGTTCGAGGCTCCGGCGGCAAAGGCTGTCGCACGAGCGGTCGCCGAATACCGAAAGGCGGATCAGCGCCACGTTCTGTTCGTGCGCAGCGTCGAGCATCTCCTTGGCCAGCTCGATATTACGCATGTTGGCCTTGAGGATCTCGCCCGTGTCACGGCTCAGATGGCTCAGCTCCACGAACGAGACCATGCCCGAAAAAAACAGCAGGCATACGATGCTCAGGAAGCCCACCGTCACCCTTTTGCGCAAACCCGTCATACTCCTTATGAATTTTGTAGTGGCAAATATAATGATTTAATCCCGAATTTCACCCATCAGGTCGTGAGATTCGTCCATAGCCCCCAGCCTGACGCGGCAAACGGTGTTGACGCGGGCCTTGTCGTAGGGAGCCTTCACCCGGCGGTAGTTGCCCGTAAAGCCGAACATCATGCCCCCGCGCCGCGTGCTTTCGAACAACACGGAATCCTCGCTCCCCACGGCACGGGCGCAGAATGCCGCGTGCAGCTTCGCGCACAGCGCCTCCAGCTGGGCCGCGCGGCGCGTCGCCACCGAAGCCTGCACCTTGCCGGGCATCTCCACGGCCGGCGTACCGGGACGTTCCGAGAAGGGGAAAATATGCAGAAAGGCCGGTTCCAGCCCGGCAAGGAAGTCGTAGGTCGTGCGGAAATCCTCCTCCGTCTCACCGGGGAAACCGACGATCACGTCGATGCCGATGAAGGCGTCGGGCATCAGCGCGCGTACGGCGGCGATCCGGTCGGCGAAGCGCGCCGTGGTATAACGGCGGCGCATCAGCCCCAGGATCTTGTCCGAACCGCTCTGCAGGGGGATGTGGAAATGATGCTGGAATTTCGGCGAAGTGGCGCAGAAGGCGATGATCTCGTCCGTCAAAAGGTTCGGTTCGATGGAGGAGATGCGGTAACGCTCGATCCCGTCCACGCCGTCCAGCGCCCGCAGCAGGTCGATGAACTTCTCGCCCGTCGTCCGGCCGAAATCCCCCGTGTTGACGCCCGTCAGGACGATCTCCTTCTGTCCGGCCGCCGCGATCCGGCGCGCCTCGGCGACCAGATCGGCGACCGGCATGTTCCGGCTGCCGCCGCGAGCGTAGTGGATCGTACAGTATGCGCACTTGTAGTCGCAGCCGTCCTGCACCTTGAGGAAGGCCCGCGTGCGGTCGCCGCTCGAAAAGGCCGCGAAGAACGATGTGAGCGAATCGGCATCGCAACTGTAAACCTGCGCACGGCCTTTGCCCGGAAGTTCGAGCACACGTTTATATAAATCGCCCTTATCGTTGTTACCCAAGACAATATCCACACCTTCGATTGCCGCGATCTCCTGCGGTTTGAGTTGCGCGTAACACCCCGTGACGGCGATGATGGCACCGGGGTTGCGGCGGTGCAGCTTGCGGATCAGGTTACGGCATTTCTTGTCGGCATGTTCGGTCACCGAACAACTGTTGACGACGCATATATCGGCTTCGGCATCGGGCGCCACGCGGACGAAACCGCCCTCTTCGAACTCCCGGGCAAGGGTGGAGCTCTCCGAAAAATTGAGTTTGCAACCCAGGGTATGGAAATTGACTCGGCGTTGTTGCATAAAATATGTGTTTTGCTGGGCGAAATTACGAAAACCGTACGAAAAGGGGCGTCTTTTCAACAAAAAAATTACAGACCGAGATAAATAGAGCAAAGGCGCCCTGTACGGACGCCTCTGCAGCATAAGAAAAACGGAACACTACTCGTCCGTCCGGGGACGCATGACGGCACCGCCCATCGGTCGTATGGGACGGATATCCCACAAGTCGCCGAAAGGCTTCATCGGACTGCCCCCGCCGCGTGTCAACGACGAAGCCTGGAGTTCCGGCTTCTTGCCGCTCTTGATCCACACCAGCGCAATATAGCCGAGCTGATCTTCCATTGTACCGAACTCCCCCGGGTAGATCGCCGAATCGTCAATCTCGACATCGGGGACAAAACCCGTCGAATAATCCCGGAACCCCTTGGCGTTCTCAACGTAAAAGGTAACAGGGTAGAGCAGGAACTCATGATTGTAGAATGACCGCATCACTCCTTCCATACCTACGTTCTTGCCGTTGGTGGTCTGCCCGATGAGGTTGACCTCGATGTCCAGACCACGCAGGCCATTGATCACCATTTCACTGGCCGAAGCGGTCGTCTGGCTCACCAGCACATATATCTTCTTCAACCCCACAGCATGCTGAAGCGCCGTTTCGAGCGGTTCGTATATGCGCTCAACTGTTTCCTTGACGCCGATCTTGTAGTCACCGCCTTCACCGGCTTCCGTGCGGTCTTCATTGAACGTGGTATGTGCATAAACCTGTCCCTTGTAGTCGTTGCCCGCAACCAGCGTACCGAGCACGGCGCTCGAAAGCACATCGCCGCCGTTGTTGTAGCGCAAATCAAGAATCAGGTCGGTGACGTTCTGCTGGCGGAAACGTTCGAATGCCGCCATCAACTCATCGTCATAGTCGATATTAAAGCCCATATAGAGCAGGTATCCCACTTTTTTCTCGGTGCCATCGATGCCGACCACCTTGTCCATGTAGATGGCCGGATCGGTAAAGGAAGCGGCCCCGAGCTGGATGTTGCCTTTCGAGCTGAGCACAGGAGTGCTTCCGTTATCTTCCCAGGTCACCTGGCTAACCGCAATCTCGACAGACCCGTCGTATACATACTGGCCCAGCGTCTTGTAGTTGGCATCGGTCACCTCCACGCCGTTGACCGACGTGATGAAATCGCCGCGCACGAGTCCCGCGTCGTCAGCCGGCGTCCCAGGAACGACCGCCATAACCGCAAACCCGATATAGTCTGTACCGAGGCGGGTGGCTTGCAACAGATAAATACCCGACCCGGACTGCGTTTGTCCCGGAGCTCGCGACACGGGAGCATCGCTTTGCAAATTAGAGTAATAGTACATGCGTTTCTGCCCCTGCCAGAAGCCGTCGTCGTGGTTCACGTCATCCTGGGCAGCTACGCCGTCGAGGATCGAGGTGAAAAAGCGGTCGTAGCTAAGGCTGTAATCGAGGAAGAGGTTTTCGATCGGACGATTCCACAAGTAGAAGTTCTTCATATAGTCCGCTACCCATTCGTTCACGGAGCGGTATTTACCATCCCCCTGCTCGGTTGTACCTTCGGCCTGCTTCACCACGAAAGAGGCCGATGCGGCGTATCCTTTCACATGGACGGTGATCGTGGCCGTACGCGCCTCGGCAAGGTTGTTCTTGGCGACCTTCAACCTCAGCAGCGATTCGCCTGCCACACCCGAGGGAGTCTTCACCTCGCACCAGTCAGCCGAGCTCACAGCCGTCCACCGGCCTTCGGCGGTAAATTCGAAATCGAGCGTCTCGCCTTCGATCACGGCCTGGTTCTCAGCCTTCCATGCGGGAGAGGCAATCCCCGCACCTTCATTCAAATCATCGTCGTCGCTACACGACACACCGACCGTCAAGGCCAGCAGTGCCGCCAGCATCCATCCAAACAAATTCTTCATGTCTAAAGTATTTTATTAAGGATTAACGCATCATTCGTTCTGCCGCAATACGACGGCTGTCGGCCACAGGAGCGGCATCGAGGTTCACGGTCACCCGTTCGGGCAGGCTAACCTGCCGCACGTTCTTCACGGCTGCCGGCTCGGCGCCCTGGTCGGCATCGCGCGTCAGGACGATCTCGTCCGATGCCGCAAAAGCCATATCGCCATACCATTGGCTGGTACCCGACATCACACCGGGATAATAGATAAAGGTGCCGAATTCGGACTCATCGACCACTTTCTTAACCGTCAGTGTCAAATCGTCCGCCACTTCGATAGGGAAACTTATCGCCGTGTCCGTGTAGCGATCGCTGGTAGGGCGCTTGGCATAACCGCGGAAATAGAGTTCCTTGCCGTTGAACTTCGCCATCGTGTAATCCAGCTCCCCGTTTATCGGAGCGCTCGTCGAAATCGTGTTGTCACTGTTGAATTCGATGAACCACTTCGGCCCGTAACCGGCATTGGCTTCCTCTTCGTTCGCAACCCAGCCGTTCGCAAGCAACTTCTCAGGATCCGCATACTCCACACCGCACGGAGCAAAACCCAATACGACCAGGCGGTTCATATCGTGGTAAGCCTTTTCGGTCGCCTCGTTCACACCCGTGGCAATAGTGACAGAGAAGGTCACCGTTTTGCCTTCGAGATCCTTGGTCGTCGCGGTGTATTTGCCGGGAAGTTTCGCACGCACGCCGTTTCCATCGTACTGCGGCAACGAAACTGTCGCGAAATCCTTCACTACGGAAACGCCCACGCTTTCCTCATTCGTCGCACAAACACCGAACTCGTACTCGGTATTCGGCGTGAGCACGTCGCTCTCGATGACAAGCCCCTCTCCACTCATAGCAGCAGCAACCTGTTCCGGGGTTAACGAAGTGCCGTTGGCAGCGATGACATCGCCGGCCGTAAGCGCCTCGTTACCGGGACGGCTGAGAACGTCTTCGATGGATCCCCTCGGGAAAACTCCGGCCACCATCGAGACCGTATAGGTCGTCTTGATCTTGAAGGCCGCTTTGTTCCACGGCGTTTCGACGGTTACGGGCTCGGCAGTCAGCTCGGGCAGGGGCCCGGTAGGTTCGCCCGTCGTAAAGTCATAGAGCAGGAACTTCTCGCGCATGTCCTTATCGAACCCTACGATCCCGACCTGGTACTCGGTATTGGGCTTAAGGCCCTTTGCATTGACAGTGATAGTCCCCGAACTTTCGTTCGAAACATCGTCCCAATGGCCGATAATCATACGGCGAACGGAAGCCTCGCCCTCGAAAGCAATATAGTCGAACTCCGCCTTCGTGTTCACATGATAACGGAAGCGCTCGATTCCTTCCTCGGGCTTAATGGTTATATCGGCCGTCATCGAAGCGATATTGCTCACAGAGACATCGATACCATATGGGGCAGTGCCGGCTTTTTTGGTCTTGAAGACGAGCGTCTTCGCTGCATCCTTGGCCACTTGCCCTTCGCCGTCGATTTCACCGGCTATGATGATAAACTCCATATCGGAGTAAATATCCTGGCGAAAGCCGCCGGCATCGAAGAAAGTGGTATCGAAAACATAGGTGTCGTCTTCAGTGGCTTCCTTGCCAAAAGCGCTTACATAGGAGGCCGGAGTACCGCCTGCAAGGTTGATTATATAGTCATAGTCAGACTTGGAAAGGCAGACGTGCTTGTATTTGGCCACGCCTTCGGGCTTCATGATATGATAAGCGAAAGAAGTAGTCTTGACACTTTCGAGCGTAATCATGTCGGTATAAGCGACATGCGTGTCGATCGATTCGGATACGAGTTTGCTGTAAAGGAAAGGGTTGAGGTTGCGTGCGGCGGCATAGAGCTTGTACTCGGTGTCACCAGTAAGGTCTTCGATTTTGACCTCGACCTTTTTAGCACCTTCGAACATGGCTACGATACCATTTTCGAAGAGAGCCTCTGCATCGGCAATCGTTTCCGATGCCGGCAATACAGCGTAGGCATAATCGGCTGCACCGCTCGTAGTAATTGTAAATGATGCGGTTGTACGGGTTACATCACCCACCTCAACATTAATCGTGGGGGGGGGATTTTTGCCGTCATTGCCACCCTCGTCATCACTGCACCCCTGCAAACCAAACGTCGTCAGAAATGCGAATCCGGTCATGCCGAGAAATAAAGATGTACGCATAAATGTAAAAATGTAAAAAATTTGAAAATAAATGGGGTTAATCATGCGGATACCGAAAAAACAAGCAGGCATCCAAGCGCAAATATAAAAATAATCGAATGCTTTTCTATATCCAAGAACTAAATTATCCAAGTAAAAAACGTAAATTTGCGCGCAAATAAAGAGAACGAGGATGGAATTTTTCAGCGATCTGATCCAATACGGCTACCTGTCCAATGCGCTGGCGGCATGTGTCCTCTCGGGCATAACGTGCGGCGTCGTAGGCACCTACGTCGTATGCCGGAGGATGGTTTTCCTCGCGGGCGGCATCACGCACGCCTCGTTCGGCGGGCTGGGCATAGCTTTCTACGCGGGAGCCAACCCCATAGCCGGGGCGATGGTCTTCGCCGTGCTTTCGGCGCTGGGCATCGAGTGGGCCGGGAGCCGGGGGCGCATCCGCGAGGATTCGGCCATCGGCATCATCTGGTCGGTGGGCATGGCCGTCGGGGCGCTCTTCATGAGCCTCAGGCCGGGTTACACCTCCGGCGACCTCTCGGCCTACCTGTTCGGCAGCATCGTCACCGTGACGCACGGCGACGTCGTGGCGCTCGCCATCCTGACCGCGGCCATCATGGCCGGGGCTCTGCTGTGGCTGCGCCCCGTGATGTACGTGGCTTTCGACCGCGACTTCGCCCGCAGCCGCGGCATCCCGACGCGCGTGATCTCCTACGCCATGGCGGCGCTGGTCGCCGTCACGATCGTCCTCTCGATCCGCATCATGGGCATCGTGCTGCTCATCTCGCTGCTCACCATGCCCGTCGCCATCGTCAACGCCCTTTCCAAATCCTACCGCACCATCGCGCTCTGCGCCCCGCTGGTCGCCGTGGCCGGCAATGTGGCCGGACTGGTCGCAAGCTACAATTTCGAAGTTCCGCCCGGGGCGGCCATAATATTTACCCTCACCCTTACGCTTATTATAGTAAAACTATTACCTTTGCGTCAGAAAAAAGCCGGAGCCGCCGCATGAAAACCATCCACAAACTCGTACTGAAAGCCTACCTGGGGCCGATGGTGCTCACGTTCTTCATCGTGATGTTCGTCCTGATGATGAACATCGTGTGGCGCTACATCGACGAGCTGGTCGGAAAGGGGTTGAGCGCCGGCATCATCATCGAGCTGATGACCTATTTCATGGCCAACATGATCCCGCTGGGGCTGCCGCTGGCCATGCTGCTGGCCGCGATCATGACCATGGGCAACCTGGGCGAGAACTACGAGCTGCTGGCGATGAAATCGGCCGGCATGTCGCTCGTCCGCATCACCAAGCCGCTCATCATCCTGGTGAGCGTGATCGCCGTGGGCAGTTTCTTCATCGGCAACAACCTCGTGCCGTATGCCAACAAGAAGGTGTACAGCATCATCTACGATATCCGCCAGCAGAAACAGAGCCTCGAATTCCAGGACGGCCTGTTCTTCAACGGCATCGACAACATGTCGATCCGCGTGAGCCGGCAGGAACCCAAAACGCACCTGCTGCGCGACGTACTGATCTACGACAACCGCATCGCCGACGGCAACATGAACACCATCGTGGCCGACTCGGGCTACATCCGCCTGTCGGACGACAAGCGGTTCCTGCTCGTGACGCTCTTCAACGGCGAGATGTACGAGCAGACCCGCAACAGCCAGTGGTTCACCCAGAGCAGGCTGCGCCACCACATCTTCGACAAGCAGGATCAGACGATCCCCATGGAAGGCTTCGCCATGCAGCGCAGCGACGCCAACCAATTTTCGAACAGCCAGACCAAGAACATCAACGAGTTGCAGCAGGATATCGACTCGCTGGAAATCCTGGTGAACAACGCCACGACCCGTTCGTACGAACCGCTGCTCAAGGAACAGATATTCTCACGCGACAACTCCGTGCTGCCGCAGCCCGACAGCCTGCGCAAAGACAAGAGCGGCTTCGGCAGCCTCGAAGCGATGGACTCCCTCTCGGCACTCAAACTCCGCGACAAGGCGCGGATATGGAACCAGGCGCGGACGCTGGCCAAAAGTTCGCGCAACATGTTCTCGTTCGACGAGTCGGCCGCCAAGGAGGCGCTCAACCAGCTATACCGCAGCAAGGTCGAGTGGCACAAGAAAATATCGCTCCCCGTGTCGATCATGATCTTCTTCCTGATCGGGGCTCCGCTGGGCGCCATCATCCGCAAGGGCGGCCTGGGACTTCCAGTCGTGGTGTCGATCATCTTCTTCGTGATCTACTACATCATCAGCCTCTCGGGCGAGAAACTGGCCAAGGAGGGCAGCTGGGAAGCCGTTTACGGCATCTGGCTCTCGACGTTCATCCTCACGCCGATCGCCGTATACCTGACCTACAAGGCCACCAACGACTCGGCATTGCTCGACACGGACTGGTATGCCGGAAGACTCAAGGCATTGAACGAGCGCATGCGACCTGCGATCAACAAATTGAAAAACGCGATAAAACTCAAACGAAATGGCAAAAAGCACGATTCTGAATAGTGTAGAAGAGGTTATTGAAGATTTCCGCAACGGCAGGATAGTGATCGTCGTCGACGACGAAGACCGCGAGAACGAAGGCGACTTCATCGTCGCGGCGGAGAAAATCACGCCCGAAATCGTGAACTTCATGCTCAAGGAGGGACGCGGCGTGCTCTGCGCCCCGCTGTCGGAGGAGCGGTGCGCCGAACTGGGGCTCAACATGATGGAAGAGAACAACACCTCGCTGCTGGGCACGCCCTTCACCGTGACGGTCGACCTGCTCGGCAACGGCTGCACCACGGGCGTCTCGATCCATGACCGCGCCGCCACCATACGCGCCCTGGCCGACCCCTCGACCCGGGCCACCGACCTCGGCCGCCCGGGGCACATCAACCCGCTGCGTGCCCGCCAGAAAGGTGTGCTGCGCCGTCCGGGGCATACCGAGGCCGCGATAGACCTCGCCCGGCTGGCCGGCCTGCAGCCCGCAGGCGCACTGATCGAGATCATGAACGAGGACGGCACGATGGCGCGCCTGCCGCAACTGACGGAGATCGCCCGGAAGTTCGGCCTCAAGATCATTTCGATCGCATCGCTCATCGAATACCGGCTACGCGAAGAATCCATCGTCGAGAAGGGCGAGACCGTCGACCTGCCGACCGCATGGGGCGACTTCCGCATCACGCCGTTCCGGCAGAAGAGCAACGGGCTGGAGCACGTGGCGCTCACCAAAGGCGAGTGGACGGAAGACGAACCGGTGCTGACGCGCGTGCATTCGTCGTGCGCCACGGGCGACATCTTCGGCTCGTGCCGCTGCGACTGCGGCGACCAGCTGCACGAGGCGATGCGCATGATCGAACGGGAGGGCAAGGGTGCCATCATCTACCTCCAGCAGGAGGGACGCGGTATCGGCCTTTGCAATAAAATCAAAGCTTACAAGCTCCAGGACGAAGGGCTCGACACGGTCGACGCCAACGTCCGGCTGGGCTTCGGCGTCGACGAACGCGACTACGGCGTCGGGGCGAGCATCATCCGCGAAATGGGCATCAAGCACATGCGGCTGATGACCAACAACCCGCTCAAGCGCGCGGGGCTGGAGGGCTACGGGCTGAAGATCGACCAGATCGTGCCTATCGTCATCGCCCCCAATGAGCACAACCTGCGCTACCTGAAGACCAAGGAGCAGCGTATGCACCACACGCTGGGGCTGGACAAGCAATAAACCCGTGCGATGAAACAGGCCGCGCCCGGAGACGGGATGCAGGCCGGAAAAAACGTCAGACAACGATGAACCCGAAAGAACTGCGTATCGTATTCATGGGCACGCCCGAATTCGCCGTGCCGTCGCTCCGGGCGCTGGTCGCCGGGGGCTATAACGTCGTGGGCGTGGTGACCACACCCGACAAACCCGCCGGCCGCGGGCAGAAACTCCACCGGAGCGACGTGAAACTGGCCGCACTCGAACTGGGGCTGCCGGTATTGCAGCCCGAGAAACTCAAGGCCCCGGAATTCGTCGCGGCGATGCAGGCACTGCGGCCCGACCTGGGGATCGTCATCGCATTCCGGATGCTGCCCGAGGTAATCTGGGCCATGCCGCGCCTGGGGACGTTCAACCTCCACGCCTCGCTGCTGCCGCAATACCGCGGTGCGGCGCCCATCAACTGGGCAGTCATCAACGGGGAGACGGAAACGGGCGTCACGACCTTCCTGCTGAACCACGAGATCGACAAAGGCGCCATCATCGGACAGGTTCGCGTGCCGATCCTGCCCGAAGACAACGTGGGTTCGCTCTACGACAAACTGATGCACAGGGGCACGTCGCTGGTGACCGAAACCGTCGACAGGATCGCCGCAGGCGACATCAGCCCCATCGAACAGCAGCACGTCGACGAATCGGCACTGCACCCGGCGCCCAAGATATTCAAGGAGGACTGCCTCATCGACTGGTCGTGGGACGGACGCAGGATCGTGAATTTCGTACGCGGGCTGTCACCCTATCCGGCAGCCTGGACGGAACTATACAGGGAAGGCTCGCAGATGCCGCAGGCGGCCAAGATATATTCGGCCGCTTTCGAACCCGCCGCCCACGGCGAAAAACCCGGCAGCATCGAAAGCGACGGCCGCACGCTGCTTCGCGTAGCCTGCGCCGACGGCTGGATCACCCTCGGAGAGATCCAGATAGCCGGGAAGAAACGCCTCGCCGTACGCGAACTGCTGCTCGGCCTGCGCGACATAGGGCGGTACAGGTTCCGGGAATAAAGGGCGAGGGCAGGGACGCCCGCCAGCCTGCAATGCCCGGCTGCAGACGCCCCGCTCCGACAAAGACATTACGAAACTCCCCGGCTCGATTCACGAGCCGGGGAGTTTCATTGCGCGACAACCGCCATGCGCCCGAACCATTCCGGGGCAACAACAGCCGGAGTCTGACCGGGCGGCAGGAGTTTCATTGCGCGACAACGATGTCATGCGCCCGAACCATCCCGGGACAACAACTGCCGGAAGCCATTGCACGAGCCAGGGATTCGCAGCCGAAGCATACGCAATGCGCCCCTTCGCGACGGCTATTCGATCACGATATCCGCCGTAAGGAAATAGTGGTCGCTGGGATACTTGCCGCCGACACAGTCTTTTACCAATGCGGAGGAGACGACCCGGATACCCGTGCCTTTCAGGAAAATGTAGTCGATACGCCCGGGCGTCCCCTTCTTCGGCTTATAGGCATCGCCCTCGAACCGGTGGAACGACATCTGCTCCGCATCCTCGCCGTTGGCCTCGACGAACGCATCGACCCAGCCGGCACCGACAAGCACCCCGGCAACGGGGTTCGAAGGCCTGGAATTGAAATCCCCGGCCAGCACCTGCGGCACACCGGCAGGATACTGCGACGTTTCCTCCTCCACGGCCCGCACCTGCGCAAGCCGCGCCTCGTGCGAAATATGGTCGAGGTGCAGGGACAACACCCGGAACTCGCGCCCCGAACGGCGATCCCTGAGCCGTACCCAATTGACATGGCGCGGGCGGGCCGTGCCCCACGACGAGGAGCCGCCCACGAGCGGGGTGTCCGACAGCCAGTAAACCCCGGCGCCCGTCATCTCGTAGCGCCTCTTCGAGAACATCACGAGGTTCTTGGCGATACCGTGGTACTCCCGGTCGGGCAGGGCATCCGTCTCGGGGCCCGGGTAGCCGAAGACGAAATACCCCGGGAACATCCGGCACATGTCCTCGTACTGGCCGACGGTCACCTCCTGCAGGCAATAGATATCCGCTTTGCAGCGCTTCATCACCCGCTCGCAAACATATTTACGCACAGACCAGCCGTTTCCGCCCTCCTCATCCTGCGGCAGGGCCACCCGGATATTGCACGACACCACGCGGTGTACGCCGCGCCCCCGGGCGGCGGCCATGCCGCACAGCAACAGCGCGGCACACACGATCAGAATCCGTTTCATACCGATCTTACCTTAATAATTAATACTGCCCCAACAAGTATTTTAGAAACACACACGGAAGCATATAAAAAACAAACAGAAACAATAAAACACACAATAATACAAAAAAAAGAAATAATAAAGCATAAAATAAGCACAAAAAGAATAAAATAATTTTACCTTTGCATTACCGGCCCGCCGGAATGGAGCCGGAACCAACCGCAAAAAAACACGATCCACACCTAACGAACCATGAAGGAAACATACGTCATAGGCATCGACTACGGCACGGATTCCGTGCGTGCCCTTCTGGTGGATGCCGCGACAGGCGAAACAATCGCCGACTCGGTATTCAGCTACCCGCGCTGGGGCAGACAGGAATACTGCTCCCCGGCGGAAGCGTGCTTCCGCCAGCATCCGCAGGATTATCTCGATGGCCTGCGCCACGTGATCGGCGAAGTGGTGGCCGCACGGCCCGACGCGGCGCCGCATATCAGGGCGGTTTCGGTCGACACGACGGCCAGCACGCCGTGTCTGGTAGACCGCACGTGCACGCCGCTGGCGCTGCGCCCCGAATACGCCGACGACCCGGACGCGATGTTCGTCCTGTGGAAAGACCACACGGCGCAGCGGGAGGCGGAGGAAATCACCGCCCTGTGCGCCAGCAGCGAGATCAATTATGCCCGCCATTCGGGCAACCATTACTCGGCCGAATGCTTCTGGGCCAAATGCCTGCACCTGCTGCGCGGCAGCCGGCGGCTCCGCCGCGACGCATATGCCATGGTCGAGCTCTGCGACTGGATACCCGCCGTGCTCACCGGGGCGGACGATCCCTCCGCGATACGCGCCAGCCATTGCGCCGCAGGGTCGAAACAGATGTGGGCCGAGGCCTGGGGAGGATTCCCCCCAGAGGCGTTTTTCGAAGCACTCGACCCCGCATTGCTACCCATCGTGCGCAACATCAGCAAGACGAACCGCACGTGCGACCACGCAGCCGGGACGATCACGCCCGCGTGGGCGCAGGCGCTCGAACTTCCCGAGGGGGTCGTAGTAGGGGTGGGCAACATCGACGCCCATGCGGGAGCCGTAGGCGCCGGAATCCGCTGCGGCACGGTCGTGCTCAACCTCGGCACCTCGGCCTGCCACATGGCGCTGATGCCTTCGGATGAGATGGGCGGACGCCTCGTCGAAGGGATATTCGGACAGGTGGACAGCTCGATCGTACCCGGCATGGTCGGGTTCGAAGCCGGGTTATCCGCCTTCGGGGATGTCTATGCGTGGTTCAGGAACCTGCTGTGCTGGCCCCTGGAAGAGTTGCTCGTGCAGCCTGGGGCACCCGACGCGCAGGCCCGGCAGCGGCTGGCCGAAGAGTGCCGCGACAAAATCATGGGCAGGCTCGCCGAAGAGGCAGAGCGGCTGGAGCTCCGGGCGGACATGCCGCTGGCGACGGACTGGCTCAACGGCCGCCGCAACCCGTACCCCGCGCCGGAACTGACCGGGACGCTCACGGGGCTGCGGCTCTCGACGACGGCGCCCGAAATATACTACGCCTTCGCCGAAGCGACGGCGTTCGCCACGAAGGCGATCCTCGACCACCTCGCAGCGAACGGCGTGGCGATCGAGCGCCTCACGGGGATCGGCGGCATATCGCAGAAATCGCCCTTCGTCATGCAGCTGCTGGCCGACGTAACCGGCCGGGAAATCTCGGTCATCGACTGCAAACAGGCCTGCGCCATGGGTTCGGTGGTCTACGCCACGGTCATCGCGGGCTGCTACGGCTCGGTGGAGGAGGCGCAGCGGGCGCTCTGCAACTTCCCTTCACGGCGCTATACGCCCCGCGCGGAACGCCACCCGTTGCTCATGCAGCGATACGAACGCTACAAAGCCCAGGGAGGGCTCCCGCAACGCTAACCGACACGCAAACCCATACAACCGACGACACGCATGAACCTGCTGAACAACCCGGAAAAACGGAAATGGATGATCGTGGTGACGATCTTCATCGCCCTCATCTGCAATTACCTCGACCGCCAGTTGCTTTCGATCCTCAAGCCGACGATCAAAGCGGCCTTCGACATGAACGACGACGGCTATGCCTTCATCGTCAACATCTTCCTGATATGCTACGCCGTCATGTATCCCATATCGGGCATCCTGGTCGACCGGTTCGGCCCGAAAAAGGTGATGTTTCTGGGCATCCTGGCATGGTCGGCGGCCTGCATCGGAGGCGGCCTTTCGACCAATATGGAACAGTTCGCATTTTTCCGCGGGCTGCTGGGGCTGGCCGAGCCCACGATCTTCGCCGGGCAGATCGTCGCCGTGACCGTCTGGTTCGAAAAACGCCAGCGTGCCACGGCCAACAGCCTCTGTACGGCGGGCGGTTCGATCGGCACGGTCGTGGCCCCGATCGTCATCGCATGGCTCTCGACGATCTTTCCGTGGAACGACGTCTTCGTCCTGGCCGGGGCCATCGGCATCCTGATCGCCATCGTTTGGATGGCCGTCTACGCCGACCCGCCCAAAGAGATACTCGACGTCACGCTCAGCGAAAGCGCCGCCAACCGGCACCACGGCAAAGCCTTCACGTGGGGCGGGCTCTGGAAGACACGCACGCTGTGGGGCGTGCTGCTCATCCGTTTTGTCAGCGATCCGGTCTGGTATTTCTGTCTCTTCTGGCTGCCCGGTTACCTGCAGGAGGATTCGGGACTGACGCTCATACAGGTGGGATGGGTCGGCTGGATCCCGTTCCTGTTCGGCGCCGTGGGCGGCGTATTGACCTCGGCATGGTCGGACAAAATGGTACGCAAGGGCATGGATCCTCTGCGCGCGCGCAAGCGCATGATGACGCTGGTGGCCGTCGCGGCACCCCTGTGCATCTTCACGCCCTATTTCAACGCCCTGCCGCCGTACTGGAACGTCGCGGCCATCATCGCCTCGTTCAGCCTGATCGCCATCATGTGCCTGAGCTGGCTCTACACGATCTGCGTGGTGATCGCCGAGGCATTCCCCGTACGCAACGTAGCCAGCGTAGTCGGCATCACGGCAGGCTTCGGGGCCGTGGGCGGAGCGATCTTCAACTACTACGTCGGGCAACTGCTGAGCACCATGGGACCGTCGCTTTTCCTCGTAATGGGCGTCCTGCACTGGATCGCTGTCGTGATACTCTGGAAAATGACACGCCCCGAAATCCCGCAGGAAAAACAAGCTGTACAAAAATAAAAACCGAAACCATGGAAAAGAAAATTACGACCGTCCGCGAACCCGCCCGCGACATCCCCGTACGCGCATCGGCGGACATACTCATCGTCGGCGGGGGCCCGGCGGGGCTCATGGCCGCACAGGCCGCAGCGGGCGAGGGACTGAAGGTAATGCTGATCGAAAGCCGCGGCTACTTGGGCGGGAACCTCACGATCGGGCTCCCGATCCTGGGATTCCTGGGGCAGAAGGGCAACCAGATCATCGAGGGGCTCCCGCAGCGGTTTATCGACCGGCTGCAGGAGCGGGGCGCCGCGAGCGGACACCGACCCTGCAAGCTTCACGTAAGTCTGACGATCATCGACCCGGAGGAGAGCAAGACCCTCGCACAGCAGTTGATGGAGGAGGCCGGCGTCGAGGTACTGATGTATGTTTTCTGCACCGACGTCATCAGGGAGGGCAACGAAGTAAAGGGGGTGGTCATCGAAAGCAAGGCAGGGCGCGAGGCGATCCTCGCCCGCACCGTGATCGACTGTACGGGCGACGCCGACGTGGCCTTCCGTGCCGGCGTCGAGTGCCGCAAAGGCGATGCCGAGGGCGGCATGCAGCCCCCGACGCTGATGTTCTCGATGCGCGGTGTCGCCACGCAACGCCTGCGCGACGCGATCGCAGAGCACCCGGACATCTATGACATGGACATCATGCCTGCGGAGTCGTTCCGCAACGAGAAGTTCATCACCGTGGGGCTTCGCAACCAGATCGCCAAGGCACGCGAGGCGGGGATCGACCTCCCGGTGGCCCGCACGATCCTTATCACGGGCATGTCCGAGGACGAAATATGGGTCAACATGTCGCGTGTGAACGGCGTAGACCCGACTGATCCCGGGAGTTACACCCGTGGGGAGATCGAAGCCAGGAAGCAGGTTTACCGAATCCGGAAATACCTGCGGCAGTTCGTCCCGGGGTTCGAAAACGCGTGGATGGATCGGGTGGCACCGTTCATGGGTATCCGCGAGAGCCGCGTCACGGTCGGGAAATACGTCCTCACGGCCGAGGATATCCTGGCCTGCCGACACTTCGACGACGCCATTGCCGTAGCCAGCTATCCCGTCGACCTGCACCATCCCAAAGGCGGGGACTGCACGCTGGAATACTGCGGCGACTGCTACGACATCCCGTACCGGGTGCTTGTGCCCGAAAAGGTCGAAAACCTGCTCGTCGCAGGCCGCTGCGCCTCGTTCACCCACGAAGCGATGGCCTCGACACGCGTGATGTCGACCTGCATGGCTCTCGGCGAAGCCGCCGGACGCGCCGCACGCATCGCCCTGCGGGACGGAGTGAAACCGTCGCAGGCCGACGTGGCGAAGCTGCGCAGCGAATTGAAACGAACCGGAGCCTACCTCCGATGACGGTACGGATCATGCGGTTTACGAAACTGCTGCTCGGCCTCGGCCTGGCGGCCTGTGCATGGCCCCTGTCCGGACAGAACGCCCGCCAGGAGATTTATGCCGACCCCGACAAAGCCGGCGGGGTATACTATGCCTACACGTACGACAATCCGGCCCGGACTCCCGCGCCCGAAGGTTACGAACCTTTCTACATCAGCCACTACGGCCGCCACGGCTCACGCTGGCTGCTCAGGGCGTCGGAATATACGGAGGTGTTGGAAACTTTCGGCAAGGCCGCCCGCGAGGGCGCCTTGTCGGAGTTCGGGCAGGATGTCTTACGCCGCGTGGAACGGGCCTGTTCGGACGGCGAGGGCAGGGCGGGCGACCTCACGCCGCTGGGTGCCGAACAGCATTACGGGATCGCGGAACGGATGTTCGAATCCTACCCGGAGGTCTTCCGGGGCAACGCGCGTGTCGACGCACAATCGACCGTCGTGGTACGCTGCGTGCTGAGCATGGCGGCATTCTGCGACCAGCTGCGGAGGATGAACCCGGAACTGGAAATCACGCGGACGGCCAACAACCGCACGACCCGCTACCTGAACTTTTTCAGCACGGCGGCAAACCCCGGGCCCGCCCCGGAGTACCTGAACCTGCTGAAAAGCGAGAGCTGGATAGAGGCCGAAGGATTCCGGGAAAGCCGGATGCATCCGGAGCGCCTGATGGCCAGGTTATTCGCAGGCGGAAAAGTTCCGGCGGACATCGACCAGCGGGAGCTGATGCAACAGCTCTGGGCCCTGGCCGTAAACGAACAGGACACCCGCAGCGGAATCACATTCCGCGACCTGTTCACCCCCGATGAACTGTATGCCGTCTGGGAGTGCGTCAACTACCGTTTCTACCATCAGCGCGGCCCCGGGGCGCTCAACCGGGGATATGCCCTGCGCTATGCGACAGCGCTGCTCGAAGAGATCATCGCCCGCGCCGACAGTGCGCTCGTGCGGGGCGTGCCCGCCGCCGACCTGCGCTTCGGGCACGACGGCAACCTCATGCCGCTGACCTGCCTGATGGCGTTCGACGGCTGCACGGCCGAGGTTTCCGACCCGGGTCTGATCGCGGACGCATGGCGCGATTACCGTATTTCACCGATGGCGGCCAACATCCAGATGATCTTTTACCGGAAAGAGGGGACGGCGGACATCCTGGTCAGGATACTCCACAACGAACATGAAATGTATCTTCCGCTCGCCTCCGCAAGGCCGCCGTACTACAAATGGGATGACCTGCGGGCCTTCTACCACCGAAGGATCGCCGAAGCGAAAGGCACGGCCGCGGAACCGCCGTCAGCAGGTGCGCTCCAGGCTCCCGGAGCATAACCGGCAGCAGGGCTTCCGATCCGGGAGGCCCGACGTATCCAACGAAGGGGAGGGGGCTTTATAAAGCCTCCCTTTCCCGTAGCGCGTTGCATTATTCTTACTCTCCGATTTTCAGATCAGCCCTTAAAACCCGTCCGCTCAGGGTCGATAAAGAAATCGTAATTACCTGGGCTTCGGACAACCGGGAGTTTTCGTCTGAAAAATCGAGTCGTAAAAACCCGTCCTGCAACAATTCCATATCTGCGGCAGTCAGTTCATCGGCATGTTTACGGATATGGGTCAATCCACCCTTTGCATGATCTTTCAATGTCGGCGCAAAAGAGTAAGCCGTGAAATAGCACAAGTCATTCAACGTACTTCCGGCGGAATGCCCCTCGCCCCATGAAATACTGCTCCTGATTTCGATCCCGGTAAAATTTTCCGCATAGCTTACGTAGTTTCCTACGGTATATCCGAAATCTACCGTGATATAATCGCTGAAATCATCGTTGTGCTTAACAGCCAGCTCCTTGAACTTAGCGACCTCCGAAGCATTTTCCGACGTTATACCATATTTCTTACCGGAGAAATACAACTCCAGGGTCGTTGCATTCAGTTGCCGGACATACATCTTTTCGACCTCCAAATAAGCGTCGACCAGATACTCCTTATAAATCCGGTATGTTCCGGTGTCGTTATTATTTTCAGAGGAGTCGCACCCGGAAAACAAAGGGATCATCATCAGAATATTACAATATAATAACCATTTCATATGAATCATCTTTGGTATTGAATAAGTTTTTTTATCTTTCCACAAACTATTCCGGATTATTGTGCGACTAACTCCGTAATAGCCGTTCCATTACAACCTCCCGGGCCATAATGAAAATCAGATTTAAATGCCAGCCATAATATTTAATATTTTAATATATACACCCAAATATAACAAAAACAAAAAACACTCCTCCCGAGAAATATATAGATTCTGCAGGGTAACAGACAAAACAACCGCGGAATCAATATAAAAGGGGGCTTTGCAAAGCCCCCCCCTTTACATTGCCGGCCGGAACCGGACTATCCCTTGATAGCTATGCCTTTGCCGAGTTTTTTCTCGATCTCCTCCTTCGGGAGAGGACGGGTGCAGAAGAACCAGTCGTAGCATTTTACCCCTTCGGGCTGGTCGTCCATATCCTCGCCCTGCATCGGGACGATCACCTCGTCGCCCGGACGCCAGTCGGCCGGCATGGCGACCCCGAATGCGTCGATGGACTGCAAACCCACCAGGACACGCTTTATCTCCTCGAAATTGCGTCCCAGAGCCAGCGGATAGTAGATCATCGCGCGCAGTTTGCCCTCGGGATCGACGAAGAATACGGCACGCACGGCTGCCGTCTGGCTTTCACCGGGCTGGATCATGCCGTAAAGGTTCGCCACCTTCATCGACACGTCGTCGATGATCGGGAACTCGACCTTGATATCCTTCATGCCCCGGTATTCGATCTTCTCACGGATCGTACGCAGCCATGCGATATGGCTGTTGCGGCTGTCGACCGACAATCCGATCAGTTCGCAGTTCAAAGCCCTGAATTCGGCCGTACGGGCACCGAACGTGAGCACCTCGGAGGTGCAGATCGGCGTAAAGTCGGCGGGGTGGCTGAACAGGATCACCCATTTGCCCTTGTAGTCGGCGGGAAAGCTGATCTTTCCCCGTGTTGTCATCGCTTCGAATGCCGGGACGGGTTCCCCCAGGCGCGGCAGTTGCTGTTCGTTCTTTTCCATAATCCGAAATATTAGTTTTATGCCGGGGCCCGCAAAGTCGGTGCCGATGGATGCGAACCGGGGATCTTTCTACTAAATTACGGTTTTTACAGGAATAGTCCTAATCCGGAACCCTCTGGTTTGCGCGGAAATACGGAAGCGTATACACAAACGGCGCTTTTGGGTAGGGCACGGCTTCCCCGGACGATCGCGGCGTCCGGAAAGGACATCGCACCGATGGGGGGGGGAACCGGAATACGGGGGCAGGCTCAGCCAACGGGGGTGGAAAGCGAGTGACGGGAAAAACACGGCGGACAGGCAGAAGGGACGGGCAGAAGGAACCAGGAACAGGAAACAGAAAACAAGATTAAAAAACGAACAAAGGAAATACCACAAGACGAACGGAAGGAACAGAGGCGGAAAAACGGGTGGTTCCTTCCCTGCCAAATAGAAAAAAGCGGCGACCTTCCGGCCTGCCGCTCTTTTCTTCGGGAACCCATCGGAACCCGGATCCGTCAGCGTACCTTACGGATGATCTCGCCGCCGTGGCGGATCGCCTCCTCGTTGGCGGGAAGCATCTTCCACGCACGTTCGGGCAGCGACTTCTTGAGGCCGACCATCACGTTCTCCATCTCGACGACGGGGCGCACCTTGAGGTACCCGCCCAGAATCATCGTATTGAACAGCTTGGCCTGTCCCATCCGGGCGCATTCGGCCGTGGCGTCGATCGCATAGACCTCGATGTCCTCGCGCACGGGATGGCGCGTGATACCGTTCGTATCGTAGATCAGGATGCCGCCGGGCCTGACCATCGGCTCGAATTTCTCCATCGACTGCTGGTTCAGGATGATGGCCGTATCGAACTCGTGGGCGATCGGCGAAGAAATCTTCCTGTCCGAAAGGATTACCGTCACATTGGCCGTACCGCCGCGCATCTCGGGGCCGTACGAGGGCATCCACGTGACTTCGAAGTCCTGCATTACGCCCGAGTAGGCCAGTATCTTCCCCATCGAGAGGACGCCCTGGCCCCCGAACCCTGCGATAATTAAAGTCTCTTTCATAGCATCCCTTATTTTACGTCCTTGATATCGCCCAGCGGATAGTAGGGCAGCATGTTCTGTTCGAGCCACTCGTTCGAGGCCACGGGCGAGAGTTTCCAGCCGCTGTTGCAGGTCGAAACGACCTCCACGAGCGAAAAGCCCTTGCCGGCCATCGAATTTTCGAACGCCTTGCGGATCGCACGCTTGCACTTGCGCACGTTGGCGGGCGTATGCACGCTCTGGCGCGTGATGAAGGTGGCACCGTCGAGGTGCGCCATCATCTCGGCGATCTTGTAGGGATAGCCGTTCAGGCGCGGGTCACGGCCGTAGGGCGTCGTCGCGGTCTTCATACCCAGCAGGGTAGTCGGGGCCATCTGGCCGCCCGTCATGCCGTAAATGGCGTTGTTGATATAGATCGCCACGACGTTCTCGCCGCGTGCGGCCGCGTGGATCGACTCCGCCGTGCCGATGGCCGACAGGTCGCCGTCGCCCTGGTAGGTGAAGACCAGATTGCCGGGATAGAGCCTCTTCACGGCCGTAGCTACGGCCAGGGCGCGTCCGTGGGCGGCCTCGATCCAGTCGATGTCGATATAATTGTATGCGAATACGGAGCAGCCCACGGGCGAAACGCCTACGGTCTTTTCCGCGAAGCCCATCTCCTCGATGACCTCGGCGATCAGTTTATGTACCGTACCATGACTGCAGCCGGGGCAGTAGTGCATGACGTTGTCGGTAATGAGCTTCGGTTTCGCGTAAACCAGGTTTTCGTTTTTGATTTCAACCTCTGCCATAGCCTTTACTTTTTAATCAGTTTTTCCTTGAGCGCCGCGAGCACTTCGTCGGGCGCGAACATCATACCGCCCTGACGGCCGAAATGCTCGACGGGAGCTACGCCGTTCACGGCCAGCCGCACGTCCTCGACCATCTGGCCGGCATTGAGCTCGGCGGAAAGGAAGCCTTTGACACCGCGCGCGGCCAGTTCGGCCAGCGGCTTCTTGGGGAAAGGATAGAGCGTGATCGGACGCAGCAGGCCGACCTTCAGCCCTTCGGCGCGCGCCATCTCGACCGTGGCCGAGCAGATACGGGCCGACGAACCGAACGCCACGATCACGTAATCCGCATCGTCGCAGCCGATCTCCTCATAACGCACCTCGTTCTCTTCGAGCGCCTTGTATTTCTCCTGCAGGCGCTTGTTGATGATCTCCATCTTCTCGGACTGCAACTCCAGCGACGTCACGATATTGCGCTTGCGGTCGGCAGGCTTGCCGTAGGTAGCCCACGAGCGGCACTCGGCAGCGATCTCTTCGTCGGTCTTGCGGGGACGCTGCGGCGCGAGCACCACCTTCTCCATCATCTGCCCGATCGCCCCGTCGGCGAGGATCATCGCCGGGTTGCGGTATTTGAACGCGAGGTCGAACGCCTCGGCCACATGGTCGTGCATCTCCTGCACCGAATTGGGCGCCAGTACGATCATGTGGAAATCGCCGTGGCCGCCGCCTTTGCAGGCCTGGAAATAGTCGCCCTGCGAAGGCTGGATCGTACCCAGCCCCGGGCCGCCACGCTGGCAGTTGATCACCAGGCAGGGCAGTTCCGCCCCCGCCAGGTAGCTCAGCCCCTCCGACATCAGGCTGATGCCGGGGCTCGACGACGAGGTCATCACCCGTTTTCCGGTCGATGCGCCGCCGTAGACCATGTTGATCGACGAGATCTCCGATTCGGCCTGCAGCACGACCATGCCCGTGGTCTCCCACGGCTTGAGTTCCATCAGTGTCTCCATCACTTCCGACTGGGGAGTGATCGGGTACCCGAAATATCCGTCGCAACCGTAGCGAATCGCCGCATGGGCTATCACCTCGTTGCCTTTCATCAGTTTTACCTCTTTCTCTGCCATAGCTACTCGAATTTTTGACGATAAACCGTGATGACGCTATCGGGGCAAATCACCGCACACGAAGCACACCCCGTGCAGGCATCGGGATTCACCATCCGGGATATGGGATAGCCCTTGCTGTTCACCTCTGCCGACAATTCCAGCACGTCGCACGGACACGAAGCCACACAGACCCCGCACCCTTTGCACCGTTCCTTGTCGACAACGATTGTTCCTTTTATTTTAGCCATAAGCCGTAGTATTGTTAAGTTCCTTACAAATATAAGAAAAAATCCCGGAAATTCTAAACGAATGCAACAAATCTTATCATGAAAAACGGATAAATGAAAGCAGTGCGCCCGGAATAACCCGCCCGAACGCACTGCGTACAAAATATTTCCGCCATTTTATTCCGCCTTCGGACAGGGGTCGAAAACGCGCCGGACAGGCGGTTCCCCGAGGGTTGAATGACTTACCGGCCCCCGACCGTCGCGGGGGCGGTTACTCTTCGAACGAGTGGATCACCACGCCCGAGCGGAGTTTCGGCTCGAACCACGTCGTCTTCGGGGGCATGATGTTGCCCGTGTCGGCGATGTTGATGAGCTGTTGCATCGAAACGGGGTAGAGGGCGAACGCCGCCTTCATCTCGCCGCTGTCGACACGGCGTTTGAGCTCGCCCAGACCGCGGATTCCGCCCACGAAGTCGATCCGCTTCGACGTGCGCAGGTCTTTGATGTCCAGTATTTTGTCCAGCACGAGGTTCGACAGCACCGTCACGTCCAGCACACCGATCGGGTCGTTGTCGTCGTATGTCCCGGGCTTGGCCGTCAGGCTGTACCAGTGCCCGCCGAGATACATCGAGAAATTATGCAGTTCGGTCGGACGGTACTCCTCCGTGCCCTTGTCCTCGACCGTGAAACTTTCGGCGAGCTTTTCGAGCAACTGCTCCGGCGTCAGACCGTTCAGGTCTTTCACGACACGGTTGTAGTCGATGATCCGAAGCTGCCCCGCGGGGAAAGTCACGGCGAGGAAATAGCAATACTCCTCGTTGCCCGTATGGCCGGGGTTCTTTGCCTGGCACTCCTGTCCCACGCGCGCCGCGGCGGCTGTGCGGTGATGCCCGTCGGCGACATAGAGCGCCGGGATGCCCGCGAAAATCTCCGTGATACGGTCGTTGGTCTTCTTGTCGCGGATAACCCACAACTTATGGCCGAAGCCGTCGGCAGCCGTGAAATCGTATTCCGGGTCGTTGTTCTTCACCACGTCGGCCACGATGGCGTCGATCTCGGCGTTGTCGGGATAGGCGAAGAACACCGGTTCGATATTGGCCTGCTGGTTGCGGACGTGGATCATGCGGTCTTCCTCCTTGTCGAGACGCGTCAGTTCGTGTTTCTTGATCGCCCCCGAGAGGTAGTCCTCGTAATGGCAGCACATGGTCAGTCCGTATTGCGTGCGGCCGTCCATCGTCTGCGCATAGATGTAATAATACTCCCCGGGATCCTGTTCGAGCCAGCCCTTCTCACGCCATGCACGGAAATTCTCGACCGCCTTGTCGTAAACCTCCTGCGAATGTTCGTCGGCAATAGGCTCGAAATCTATTTCGGGCTTGATGATGTGCAGCAACGAGCGTTCGGTGGCCTCGGCCTTGGCCTCGGCGGAATTCAACACGTCATAGGGGCGCGACGCCACTTCGGACGCATACTGTTTCGGGGGACGTATCCCGCAAAAAGGTTTGATTTTCACCATATGAATTAATGTATTAAAGCGAAAAAGGCGGGCGCAGCCTTCGCTCCCACCTTTCACGCGCCGTTATCCGCTATTTGTTCACCTGGAACCGCGTATTGCCGTTCCTGAAAAAATCGACGATTTGGGTGGCTGCGGCCAGACCCGCGTTGACATTGGCCTCGGCGGTCTCGGCCCCCATCTTTTTGGCGGTGGCAAACACCCGCTTGCCGAATTTCTCGTCCAGCTCGGCCTGGTTCCCGGCAGCGATGTCGGTAATGTATTTCAGGTCTTCGCGTTCGGTCAGCGCACGCACGACACCCTGTTCGTCGATCACCTCCTTGCGGGCGGTGTTGACCAGCGTGGCACCCTTGGGCATCGACATCAGCAGTTCGTAGCCGATCGAGCCGCGGGTTTGCTCCGTAGCCGGGATGTGCAGCGACAGGAAATCGGCCTGCCTGTACAAATCTTCGAGGGAATCCACCTTCTTCACACCGTCGGCTTCGAACACCGCCGCATCCGTGATGAAGGGGTCGTAGGCGATGACGTTCATGCCCAGCGCCTTACCCTTGCGCCCCACGAGTTTGCCCACATTGCCGTAGGCGTGGATGCCGAGGGTCTTGCCCTGTATCTCCGAACCCGTACCGGGCGTAAAGCGGTTGCGCGACATGAAGACCATCATGGCGAGCGCCAGCTCGGCCACGGCGTTGGAGTTCTGCCCCGGGGTATTCATCACCACGATACCGCGCGCCGTGGCGGCCGCGAGATCCACGTTGTCGTAACCCGCACCGGCACGAACCACGATTTTGAGGTTCTTCGCCGCCCCGATGACTTCGGCCGTCACCTTGTCGCTGCGGACAATGAGCGCATCGACATCGGCCACGGCGGCCAGCAATTGGGCCTTGTCGGTATATTTTTCAAGCAGGGCCAGTTCATAGCCCGCGTCCTCGACGATCCTGCGGATGCCGTCGACAGCCTCCTTGGCAAAAGGCTTTTCGGTCGCAACTAATATTTTCATACCTGTACTTTCTATCAGATGAATAAAATCGATGTCCGTGGCCGCCTTTTTCTTCGGAGTGAACGTAAAGAAATGCGCCATGGCCGTCCGTTATTTCGCGTGTTTGGCGGCGAACTCCTGCATGCACTCTACGAGCACCTCGACGCTTTCCTTCGGAAGTGCGTTGTAGCACGATGCGCGGAAGCCGCCCACCAGGCGGTGGCCCTTGATGCCCACGATACCACGTTCCTTGGTGAATTCCATGAACTCGGGAGCCAGTTCCTCGTAGCCGTCGGCCATCACGAAGCAGATGTTCATCAGCGAGCGATCCTGCTTGTCGACCGTACCGCGGAACAGCGGGTTGCGGTCGATCTCGTCATACAGCAGGGCGGCCTTCTCCTTGTTGCGTCGGTAGATTTCGGGTACGCCGCCGATCGACTTGAGCCAGCGGAGGGTCTCCATGAGCACGTAGATCGGGAATACGGGGGGCGTGTTGAACATCGAGCCGTTCTCGACATGGGTGCGGAACGCAACCATCGTCGGCAGGTCGCGCACGACACGGTCGAGCATGTCCTCGCGGATGATGGCGAACGCCACGCCGGCCGGGGCGAGGTTCTTCTGCGCACCGCCGTAGATCATGGCGTATTTCGTAACGTCGACCGGGCGGGAAAGGATGTCCGACGACATGTCGGCGATCAGGGGCACGGGCGAAGCGAGGTCTTCGTGGTACTCGGTGCCGTAGATCGTATTGTTGGAGGTGATATGCACATAGTCCAGGTCGGCGGGGATCGCGAAACCCTTGGGGATGTAGGTGAAATTGCGGTCTTCGGACGAAGCGAGCAACTCGACCTCGCCGTAACGCTTAGCTTCCTTGATGGCCTTCTTGGCCCAGACACCGGTATTCACATAGCCTGCCTTCCTGCCCAGGAAGTTGGCGGGCACTTCGTAGAAGAACGTGCTGGCACCGCCGCCGATATAGAAGATCTTGTAGTTGTCGGGGATGTCGAGCATCTCACGGAAGAGCGCGTCGGCCTCGGCCATCACGTTCTCGAAATCCTTCGTCCGGTGCGAAATCGAAAGCAGGGAAAGGCCCGAACCGTTGAAATCTACGATAGCTTTTGCTGCGTTCTGGATGACTTCGTCTGCGAGGATCGAGGGTCCCGCGTTGAAATTGTGCTTTTTCATAATATTCGGATGTGAATTTAGTGTTTCGGACTCCAGCCTGTTAGTTTACTAACACAAATATAAATAAAATATTCCGGAGAATACAACAGTTGTGCAAAACTTGTTCAAAGAAATTTCACTCGGCGTCCCGAACGCTCGGCATTTTGAATTGTTTTTATTACTTTTGCCCAAACTTAACATCCTCCGCAAATGGTAAAATCCATGACGGGCTTCGGCAAGGGCGAAGCCACGCTGCAAAATAAGAAGATCACGGTCGAAATCCGCTCGCTCAACTCCAAACAGCTCGACCTCGGGCTGCGGCTTCCGGCCGTTTACCGCCAGTCGGAATACGAAATCCGCAATATCATCACCCGTACGGTACTGCGCGGCAAGGTCGATGTCTTCGTGACCGTCGAATCGCAGACCGTGGAGACCCCGGCGCGTATTAATAAAGAGGTATTCGCCGCCTATGCCGGGCAACTGCGCGACGCGGCGCGAAACGCCCAACTCAACTATGCGGGGATCGGATGGGACAGCGCTGCCCTGCAGGCCATCATGCGCCTGCCGGAGGTCGTATCGACCGAAGCGGAGAGCATCTCCGACGAAGAACACGCGGCGCTGGTCGCCGCCACCGAAGCCGCCGTGGCGCAGCTCGACGCGTTCCGCCTGCAGGAAGGCGCGATCCTGATCGCCGACCTGCTGGGCCGCGTGGACAAGATCGAAGGCTACAAACAGGAGGTCGTGCCTTTCGAAAAGGCCCGCACGGAGACGGTCAGGGCCCGCCTGCTGGAAAACCTCGAAAAGCTGCAGATAGACGTCGACCGCAACCGGCTGGAGCAGGAGATGATCTTCTACCTCGAAAAACTCGATATCACCGAAGAGAAGGTACGCCTGGCCAACCACTGCAGGTATTTCCGCGAGGTGGCCGCCCAAGAGGAGGGCGCAGGGCGCAAACTGGGCTTCATCGCACAGGAGATGGGCCGCGAAATCAACACGATGGGCTCGAAGGCCAACGAATCGAACATCCAGATACTCGTAGTTAAGATGAAGGACGAGCTGGAGAAGATCAAAGAACAGGTACTGAACATATTATAATGGGCAAGGTTATCATATTCTCCGCCCCGAGCGGTTCCGGGAAGACGACCATCGTACGCGAATTGCTGAAACGGTTCCCGCAGTTCGAATTTTCGGTATCGGCGACCAGCCGCGCACCCCGCGGCTGCGAGCGCCACGGTTGCGACTACCACTTCATGACGCACGAAGAGTTCATGCGCGCCGTCGCGGAAAACCGTTTCGTGGAGTGGGAAGAGGTCTACCAGGGCACTTGCTACGGCACGCTGCGCTCGGAGGTGGAACGCATCTGGGCCAAGGGCAACATCATCGTCTTCGACGTGGACGTCATCGGGGGGATCAACCTCAAACGCATCTTCGGCGACGACGCCTGCTCGATATTCGTCATGCCGCCCTCGATCGGGGAGCTGCGCCGCAGGCTCGTATGCCGCGGCACGGACGCCCCGGAAGTGATAGACCGCCGTGTGGCGAAGGCCGAATTCGAACTGACGAAAGCCCCCGAATTCGACCACATCGTCGTAAACGACTCGCTCGACGAGGCGATCCGCGAAACGACTGCGATCATCGACCAATTCATCGCACGGCAGCCATGAAACGCGTCATGCTCTATTTCGGGTCGTTCAACCCCATCCATAAAGGGCACATCGCCCTGGCGGAATACGCCGTGGAAAAAGGACTGTGCGACGAGCTGGTGCTCGTCGTTTCGCCCCAGAGCCCCTATAAACAGGCCGAAGAGCTGGCCCCCGAGATGGATCGGTTCGAAATGGCCGAGGCGGCCTGCGCGGCGTCGCGCTATCCCGACCGGATAAAACCCTCGGTCGTCGAATTTCTGCTGCCCAAGCCGTCGTATACGATCGACACGCTGCGCTACCTGGCCGAGAACCACGGCGCGGATATGGAGTTCTCGATCCTCATGGGCGCCGACCAGATAGAACGGCTCGACGGCTGGAAAGAGTACGACCGCATCCTCGAATACCCGGTATACGTCTATCCCCGCCGCGGCGAAAGGGTGGACAGGTTCCCCGGCCGCATCACGGTGCTGGAAGACGCCCCGCTGCAGGATTTTTCCGCGACCCAAATCCGCGGGCGCATCGGGCGGGGCGAGGATGTCTCGCAGATGCTCGACAAGGGCGTCGCCGAACATATCCGCCGCAAGGGGCTGTGGAACCCGACGGCCCGCAAATCGGCCCTGACGGCACAGATCGCCGCCGATCCGGAAAACACGGCGCTCTATATGGAACGGGGCAAGCTCCACTACCGCCTCAACGAATGGGGCGCAGCCCTCAACGACTTCAACCGCGTACTGCAAGCAGACGACAGCCACGCCGAGGCGCGGCAGTATGCGCAGATGGTACGGGAAATACTGGAATTCAGATATAAGGACATATACAACCCCTGACAATGACACGCCTGAAGATTGCCCTCATGGCGGGCGGAGATTCGCCCGAACGGGGGATCGCGCTCCAGAGCGCCGCACAGATCGAAGCGGCGCTCGACCATACGAAATACGACATCACGGTCATCGACCTCCACCACCGCGACTGGCACTACACGGCCCCCGACGGACGCGAGTGGCAGGTCGACAAGAACGATTTTTCGCTCACGGTGGAAGGCGAGCGCAAAGCATTCGACTACGCCCTGATCATCATCCACGGCACACCCGGCGAGGACGGCAAGCTGCAAGGCTACCTCGACATGATGGGCGTCCCTTATTCGTCGTGCTCGATGACCTCGTCGGTCATCACCTTCGACAAGATCACCACCAAGCGCACCGTAGCGGGACGGGGCATCAACCTCGCCCGCGAGATTTTCCTCTGCAAGGGCGAAACGGCCGACCCGGACAGGGTGGTCGCGGAGTTCGGACTGCCGCTCTTCATCAAGCCCAACGCCAGCGGCAGCTCGTTCGGCGTGACGAAAGTCCATACGCGCGACGAGGTGCTGCCCGCCATCGAGGCGGCCTTCGCCCAAAGCGACGAGGTGCTGATCGAAGAGTGCATCGCGGGCCGTGAAATGGGCTGCGGCATAATGGTGGCCGGAGGCAGGGAATACCTGTTCCCGATCACGGAGATCGTATCGAAAAAGGATTTCTTCGACTACCAGGCCAAATACACCGAAGGCTATTCGGACGAGATAACCCCCGCCGACATCGCCCCGGAAATTGCGGAAGAACTGCACCGCATGACCCGCATCGCTTACAGGGCATGCCGCTGCTCGGGTGTCGTACGCGTCGATTTCATCGTCACGCCCGAGGGCAAACCCTACCTGATCGAGATCAACTCCATCCCCGGCATGAGCGCCGGGAGCATCGTCCCCAAGCAAGCACGGGCCATGGGCATGTCGCTGGGGGAGATGTTCGACCTGATTATCGCCGACACCTGCCGCAAATGATCGAAATCGACGACAAAATCGTGAGCGCAGACCTGCTGCGCGAATGCTTCGCCTGCGACATCGCGCAGTGCAAGGGTATCTGCTGCGTCGAGGGGAATGCCGGAGCGCCGCTCGAAGCGGAGGAGGTCGGCATACTCGAACGCGAATATGCGGCCTACAAGCCCTATATGACGCCCGAGGGCATCAAGGCCGTCGAGCGGCAGGGCTTCATGGTCATCGACGAAGACGGCGACCTGACCACGCCGCTGGTCGGCGACGCGGAATGCGCCTACACCTACTCGGAGAACGGCATCACGTTCTGCGCCATCGAAAAGGCGTGGCTGGAAGGCAAGACCGCCTTCCGCAAACCGATCTCATGCCACCTCTATCCGATCCGCGTCGTGCGGTTTTCGAACGGCACGGCAGGGCTCAACTACCACCGCTGGTCGGTCTGCGCCCCGGCGCGCGAATGCGGCCGCAGGCTGGGAATCCCGGTCTACAAGGCGTTGCGCGAACCGATCGTGCGCCGTTTCGGCGAGGAATTTTACAAGGCACTGGAAGCCGCCGAAGAATTTATCCGACAACAATAAAATACAGATGAAAAAATACTGCCTCACCTATATGGCCGCCATTGCGGCACTCTCGGCATCGGCCGCAGCGCCGCAGGCCGAACGCAAAACCGATTCGCTGCACATCGCATCCCTCTCGCCCAGGGAGGCTGCGACCATAGACTCCATCGTCGCAATGCGCCTGCGGCTCCAGCCCAAGCAGATCGAGTCGATTTTCGACACCAACGACGTGGTGGCCATCGACACGCTCGACTCGGGCAACGACGCCATACAGGTGGTGCTTTACAGCAACAACACGTGGAAATACGTCCGCAACCGCGAGATAGCCAAGGACAGCACCATCTTCGAGAAATACTGGGATACGACAACGCTCTTCCCCTACAAGGAGGTGGACATGTCGTCGATGCCCAAATCGGTGGTCATCGACCTGGTGGACTCGGTCACGAGCTACCACTGCCCCTACCAGGGTTCGGTGCACCCGCGTGGCAAATACGGCCCGCGGCGGCGGCGCCAGCATCAGGGCGTCGACCTGCCGCTCAAGGCGGGCGACCCGGTCTACGCCACGTTCTGCGGCCGCGTGCGTATTTCGGAATATAACAAGGGCGGCTACGGCAACCTGGTCATCATCCGCCACGACAACGGGCTGGAGACCTACTACGGGCACCTTTCGGAGCGCATGGTCGAACCCAACCAGTGGGTCGAGGCCGGGCAGATCATCGGCCTGGGCGGCTCGACGGGGCGCAGCACGGGGCCGCACCTGCATTTCGAGACCCGCTATTACGGGCAGTCGTTCGACCCCGAGCGGCTCATCGACTTCAAGAACGGACTGCTGTGCCGCGAGACCTTCCTGCTGAAAAAATCGTTCTTCAGCATCTATTCGAACGCCGGGCAGGACTTCGACGACGAGATCGCCAACGAAGAGCAGGACAAGAAGGAGGCGGCCGAAAAGGCAGCCATGAAGTACCACCGCATCAAGTCGGGCGACACGCTGGGCGCCATCGCCCGCAAGTACGGTACGACCGTGACAAACATCTGCCGACTGAACGGCATCAAGTCGACCACGACGCTGCGCATCGGACGCTCGCTGCGGGTGCGGTAGGCAGCGAAGTGCCGATGGGATACGGCACGGCTGCTCCCACACATAGACGAAAAAGGCCGGGGCTTTGGGGCCCCGGCTTTTTTACTCGTCCCTGAGGAGAGCAATGCGGAATTCCGGTAAAACGGTTTGGTGCCGTTTATGCGACAGGAAGCCTCCGGAAAACGGCATGTTCCCGGGCGACAACCAAATTCGGGTAACAAGCAGCGCCCGGGCGAACCTATTTCTTATCCTGGATGGCGTCGATGGCGTCGATCACGGCTCCCCGGAAACGCTTGCGCTCCAGCTCCCCCACACCGACGATGGTCGTACCGCCGGGCGAACAGACGGCATCCTTCATCACGGCGGGATGCTGCCCCGTGGCGAGTTGCAGCTTTCCCGTACCGACGACCATCTGGCTGGCCATGCGGTAGGCATCGGCACGCACGATGCCGTGCTTGACGGCAGCGTCGGCCAGCGCCTCGATGAACATCGCCACGAAGGCCGGGCCGCAACCGCAGACCGTCCCCGCAATGCCGAGCTGGGCGGTATCCACCGTCACCACGAGCCCCACATGCGACAGCAACGCCTGCACCGACTGCCACTCGGCTTCGGACAGCGAATGGCGGCGTTCGCAGACGACGATACCCTCGCAGACTGCCACGGGCGTATTGGGAATCGTGCTGAGGTGATGCGTCCCGGGCGCGAGGATCTCCTCGTAGCGGTCGAACGTCATCCCGGCGGCTACCGAAACGACGACCTTGCCCGCCAGCATCCCTTTGACGGGGGCCAGCACAGCTTCGACCTGGTACGGTTTCACCGCCACGACCACCACGTCGGCGAACCCCGCGACTCCTGCGGCATCGTCGAAAGCGAGGAACCCGTGGGGTTCCGTATTACGGTGCAGCTTCGCCCGGTCGCGGGCGCATGCGCCGATCTGCCCGGGCTGCAAGGCCCCCGATGCGGCAAGTCCCGCGGCCAGGGCCTGCGCCATGTTTCCGAATCCGATAAATCCTACCTTCATATCATCATTGTTTGGAATAATCTCTCTCCCCGAATATCAACGACCCGACGCGCACCATCGTCGAGCCGCACTCGACGGCAATGGGGTAGTCGTGCGACATGCCCATCGACAGGGTGTTGAACCGCGCCCCGAAATTGGGCTGCAACAGGTCGAAACAGCGTTTCAGTTCCCTGAAATCGCGGCGTATCACCTCCCCGTCGTCGGTATTGGTCGCAATGCCCATCACGCCGCGTACGCAGATGTTCGGCATCTGCGCGAACGGCGCCGTGCGGAGGTAGTGCATCAGGTCGTCCAGTTCCCAGCCCGATTTGCTCTCCTCGTCGGCGACGCGGATTTCGAGCAGTATCTCGATCGTGCGGCCGCATTTGGCGGCTTCGCGCTGGATAGTCCCGGCCAGCCGCGCGCTGTCGACCGAATGGATCAGCGACACGAACGGGGCGATATACTTCACCTTGTTGGTCTGCAGGTGGCCGATCATGTGCCACTCGATATCCTTGGGCAGCACGTCGTATTTTTCACGCAGCTCCTGCGGACGGCTCTCGCCGAAAATGCGGTGCCCGGCATCGTAGGCCTCGCGGATCGCCCCGGCGGGGTGGGTCTTCGACACGGCGACCAGCGTGACATCCTCGGGCAGCGTGCCGCGCACGAAGGACAATTGGTATGCTATCGACATAATATGGTTCTGTTTTGGTGTGTAAAAATACGCAAAATTCGTACAAGACGAAACAAGCCCGGAAAAATTCCGGGCCTGCATACCGTTTTATCCGTCCGCTATCCCGTCCCGGACGGGTTATCGGGCCAATACGATTTCGGAGCAGGGGACGGCTCCGTCCAAGACCCGCTCCGAGCCGGACTCCATGTCGTAGACCCGGATCCGGTTGCCGCCGTCGCCGGTGTCGCAGAGCATGAACAGCTCCTCGGTCTTCCCGCCGTCATGACGAACGGCGATCGAGCGGACGGTGGCCTGCACCGTCGCCAGCGTCCTGTCGAACTCCATCGACACGGGATTATACAGACGCAGTTCGGCCACACCGTCCTTCGACACGGCATAGCCGCCGACGGCGTAATAGGTCTCGCCGTCCTGCCCTTTGTCCAGCACTCCGAACGGCACCATCGCGTCGGCCTGTTCGGCATCGCCCGTTTTTACGGCGAATCCCCCGCCGTCGATGAGGCCGGTAAGCACCAGCGGGGTACAGGTATCCGGGGCAGTGCGCGCCGCGAGCAGGAGGTAACCGCCGTAGACGGTCACGAAAGGATTTTCGCCCAGCATCTCGGGCGCAATGTCCGAAGGCAGCATCCACGACGGGGGCACAGGTGCGACGTTGGTACGGGTCATATTCAGCTCCATCAGCACGAGCCGCCCGTCCTCACAGCGCAGGAACGCTGCGGAATTGCCGAGCGTACCCGCCACGGCGACATTGTCGTAGCCCGAATCCCGGAAATAACGCATCGTGAGGTCGTAGAACGCCGCGGCGCCGATATTGCCGTCGGGCGCCAGGCCGTAGATGCGGTTCGAGCCGGGGGTATTCACCACGCAGTGCATGCGGCGCAAAACGCCCAAGGTCTCAATGCGGGTCAGGTCGCCCGTCGTCAGGTCGATCCGGTCGATCCCGGTTTCGTCGCAATCGTACTGGGTGATGCCGTAGAGCGACGGCTCCTCGGGCGGGCGGCCGTCGGATACGGATATTTTACCCAGCGTCATGGCCTTGCCGCGGCGGAAGAGCTTCACCTCGGTCGTAGAGGCGGGGTAGCCTCCGGGGGCCAGGAACGTGATGTCCGATTCGGTACGTTCCGTCACGACGGCCCAGACACCGTCGGCATATCCTTCCGGGAGAGCCGCCTGCGACAGGGGCCACGCGATCCGCAGCATGATGTCGTCGTCGGCCTCGAAGCCGCGCGCCGCAACGGTCACCTCGTCGCCGGGCGCGAAAAGCTGCGATGACGGGGGCATCACCACGTCGGTGACGAACGGCGCACCATCGCCCTCGTCCGTGGTACATGCCAACAGGAAAAGCCCGAAAAAGGATAAAAACAATAGTTTCTTCATATAACCTACTATATAACAATTACATACCTCCGCACCGGGGGGGGGTATCCGCCGGAATGCAATGCGCTTGCATACGTCGTAAAGATACGACATAAAGCCCTAATATCCAAATAAAATGCGACATATCGTACCCGCTGCGTTTTGCCGTTTAGGATTTGTTTCGTACATTTGGGATCAAAACCGGAAAACCTATGAGAAAACTCCAGTATTGCCTCGCGGCGGCAGCCCTCTTCGCCTATGGCGCAGCCGCGGCCTGTACCAATTTCATCGTAACCAAAGGGGCATCGACCGACGGCTCGGCCATGGTCTCCTATGCCGCCGATTCGCACGCGCTCTACGGCGCCCTGTACCACACCCCCGGCGGGAAATTCAGGGCCGGGGCCATGCTGCCCGTCTACGAGTGGGACACGGGACGCTACCTGACGGACATCCCGCAGGCGGGCGAAACCTATTCGACCGTCGGCAACATGAACGAGCATTCGCTCATCATCGGCGAAACGACCTACGGAGGCCGCCCGGAGCTGGAGGACTCGACAGGGCTGATCGACTACGGGTCGCTGATCTACATCACGCTCCAGCGCGCCAAGACCGCCCGCGAGGCGATCCTCACGATCGCCGAGCTGGCGAACACCTACGGATATGCCTCGAGCGGCGAGTCGTTCTCGATCGTCGACCCCGAAGAGGCGTGGATCATGGAGCTGATCGGCAAGGGCTACAAGGACGACGGCAAGGGCGGCAACGCCCGCAAGGGCATCGTATGGGTGGCCCGCCGCATCCCCGACGGCTATGTCTCGGCGCACGCCAACCAGGCGCGTATCACGACCTTCCCGAAGGACGACCCCGAGAACTGCCTCTATTCGCCCGACGTGGCGGCGTTCGCCCGCGAGATGGGTTACTACGACGGCACGGACGAGGATTTCAGTTTCTGCGAAGCCTACGCCCCGGCCGATTTCGGCGCGCTGCGAGGCTGCGAGGCCCGCGTGTGGGCATTCTTCCGCACGGTGGCCGACGGAATGGACAAATACGTGGACTATGCGATGGGGCACAATGCCGAAAACCGCATGCCCCTGTGGGTGAAACCCCGCACGAAGGTGTCGCCCAAGGTGGTCTTCGACTGCATGCGCGACCACTACGAAGGCACGCCGATGGACATGACCACCGACATAGGCGCCGGGGGCAGCGCCTGCCCCTACCGCTGGCGGCCGATGTATTTCGAGGTCGACGGCGTGGAATACTGCAACGAACGTGCGACGGCCACGCAGCAGACCGGCTTCTGGTTCGTGGCACAGGCACGCCCCGACGTGCCCGACAACATGGGCATCCTCTGGTTCGGCGTGGACGATGCGGCCACGTCGTGCCTGACGCCCATCTACTGCTGCACGCAGGGCGTCCCCGAGTGCCTGAGCGAAGGCAACGGTTCGATGCTCGAATATTCGCCGACGTCGGCGTTCTGGCTCTTCAACCGCGTTTCGAACTTCGCCTACATGCGTTACGACATGATCGCGGGCGACATCCGCAAGGTCGTGGACAAATGGGAAAACGAGGCGCTCCGCCTGGTGCGCGACGTCGATGCCGAGGCCATGACGCTCTCGCCCAAGGCCCGCGGCAAATTCCTCTCGGAGTTCAGCATCGCCACGGCGCAGCAGTTGTTCGACCGCTGGTCGAAGCTCGACAAGTACCTGCTGGTGAAATACATGGACGGCAACGTGAAAAGCGAACATGCGGGCGTGCTGGAATACCTCGACGGCAAGGGCGGCCCGGCGCATTTCGTGGACAACGGCAACGGCAAACAGATCCCCGACAAGATCCAGTTCCCGGGTTACAACGAGAAATGGAAGCGTGCCGTGGCGGCCGATAACGGTGAAGTACTGAAAGTCATCGACTAAAACTCCACAGAGAAAATGAAGGAGAAAATAAACAGGAGAACCACGATCCTCGTCGCTCTGTTTTTAATAACAACCGTTTTCATCGCTGCATCTTTATACGCCGTCTCAAATCGGCCTGCAGAAAACGCTAACCGGATAAGCGCATGCGACGATCCTACGCCGGACTCACTGCATGCAGATTCGGTATTCGAACAGGACTACACCCGGTTACCCGTCGATGAAGAGACGGAAATCGACATTTTGCTGCCGGCGGGATACAGGGGTTCGCAAGCCTCGGATTTCGACCATATGTATTCGGAATCTTGGTATGACTTTTATGAGGACGGCGCTGGTTATTTCGACCTGAAAAAAGCGGATTTAGAGATCGGAAACTCCTATGACGACTGCATTGGGGATTCGGTCGCGTATGTCGGTTCCGCCAGAGACGGTTTGCTGCTGATAAAGGGGATAAAACCTGCAGCAAGCGGTGTGGAAACCATGAAAGCGGAACAGGACAATGTTCCGGCAGGCGAGCAAATGGAATTTGAATTTCACGGCCGGAAGTATCGGCTGCGTGCAAGCGGAGTCAATACGGGCGACCAACCAGAGGGAGATGAAAGTTCGTGGGATACGGTAAAAAACTACAAACTCTATCTGTCGGAAGCAGGGTCGGGAAACGAGCAATTATTGATCGCCATGCCGGGATTCTGGGACACCAAAGCGCTCATTCTCTGGATCGGAGATTTGGATGCCGACGCAAAGCCGGACTTCGTCTTCGATGTTTCGGACGACTACGAATCCAAATGCGTAGTCTTGTTCTTATCGTCGAAAGCCGACGAATCTCAAATCGTAAAATGCGTAGGCCGGTCATATTATGCATTCGACTGTTAATACCGGGCCTCACAACCCGATAAAAGATCCGGGAGAGGGAAACGGTGCATGGCAGGAGTGGGAACGCCATATACTTTAAAACCGCACGGATTTCCATGAAACGAGTATGAAGATATCACTTAATAAAACCTCACAGACTCCATGAAATACGACATCATCATCGTGGGCAGCGGCCCGGGCGGTTATGTAGCGGCGATACGCGCTGCGCAGTTAGGTAAAAAGGTGGCGCTCGTGGAGCGTTCGGAACCGGGAGGCGTCTGCCTCAACTGGGGCTGCATCCCGACCAAGGCGCTGCTGAAAAGCGCACAGGTCTACACTTATTGCAAATCGGCCGAACATTACGGGATCTCACTCACGGGCGAGGTGCATCCCAATCTGGAAAAAATCGTGGCGCGCTCGCGCGGCGTGGCCGAAACCATGTCCAAGGGCGTGGCCTTCCTGCTGAAGAAAAACAACATAGACCTCATACAGGGCTTCGGGCGCCTGACGGCGGCAGGCAGGCTCGACGTCGGCGGCACGCACTACGAAGCCGACCATATCATCCTCGCCACGGGGGCGCGCCCGCGCGAAATGGCGTTCATGCCCGTCGACGGCGAGCACGTGATCTCGTCGCGCCAGGCGCTGACGCTCACCCGGCTGCCCGAAACAATGGTCGTCGTGGGTTCGGGCGCCATCGGCAGCGAGTTCGCGTGGTTCTACGCCGCGCTGGGCGTGAAGGTCACCGTGGTGGAGTACATGCCCCGCATGATGCCGCTCGAGGACGAGGAGGTGTCGAAGGCGATGGAGCGCGCATTCCGCAAACTGCGGGCGGCGGTGATGACCTCGACGACCGTGAAATCGGTCAGGGTCAACGCCGAAGGGCGCTGCGAGGTCGAGACCGAGGGCAAAAAGGGCCCCGAAACCCTGACGGCGGACATCGTGCTCTCGGCCGTGGGGATCAAGTCCAACATCGAGGGGATCGGCCTCGAAGAGCTGGGCATCGCCGTGGAGCGCGACAAAGTGCTCGTCGACCGGTTCTACCGCACCAATGTTCCGGGCGTATACGCCATCGGCGACATCGTGGGCGGCCCGGCGCTGGCGCACGTGGCCTCGGCCGAGGGTATCTGCTGCGTAGAGGCCATCTGCGGGCTGGATCCCGCACCGGTGGATTATTCGGCCATCCCGTCGTGCGTATTCACCTCGCCCGAGGTGGCTTCGGTCGGCATGACCGAGCAGCAGGCGCAGGAGCGGGGTGTCGCCTATAAGGTAGGGCGTTTCCCGTTCACGGCTTCGGGCAAGGCGACCGCCGCGGGCGACCGCGACGGCTTCGTGAAACTCCTCTTCGGCGAGGACGACACCCTGCTGGGGGCGCACATGGTCGGACAGAACGTCACCGAGATGATCGCCGAGCCGACGCTGGCTCGGATGCTGGGTGCCACGGCACACCGGATCGCCCGCACGATACATGCACACCCCACGATGAATGAAGGGGTCATGGAGGCCGCCGAAGCGGCATTGGGGGAGGCGATACACCTCTAACCCGCCTGGCAGACTAAACGCCCCTCTGGTAACGAGGGGCGTTTTGTTATAACGGTATTTCCACAGGGCGACACACCGATCCGGCTGCAGGTTCACAAACGCCGTACGACGTCAGAAACCCGTTCCGGGAACCGCAGGTCAGGCATCCCGGAGCGTCACCACGAACCGTGCACCCCCGGTATAGGAGGTGTCGAGGGCGATCGTACCGCCCAATTTCTCCACGATCAGCCGGCAGAGGCTCAAGCCCAATCCCAGCCCCTGCGCAAAGGGATCGCCCTTGTAGAAGCGATCGAAAATCTTTTCCGCCAGCCCGGGTTCCACGCCGCAGCCCGTGTCGGTGACCGACAAGGTCAGCGTATCGGATCCCGTCAGGCCGCATTTGACCGTCACGGATCCCTGTTCGGTGAATTTGACGGCATTCTTCAGCAACTCGCGTACGAGCAGCGACACATAACTCCGGTGCAACGGGAATACGATCTCCGGGGCCGCGAGCTTCAGCCGGTATTCCACGCCCTCCTTTACGGGCAGGTGTTCCATTTCGGCACGGATGATCTTGCTGATGTCGAGCAGCTTCCGGGGCAGTTCGGCACTCGTATTATCCAGCTGCGACACTTCGAGCATATCGTTGATGAGCGAAGTGAAGAGCTGCGTATTGTCGCGGATGATCTGTACGAACTCCCGGCGCTCTTCCTCCGTGAGGTCCTCCCCGGCAATCAGCTCGGCAAAGCCGCTTATGGCATTGAGCGGCGTGCGTATTTCGTGGCTCATCGAACCCATGAAATCCCGCTTGAGCCGCTCGCTCTCCTGCGCGCGCTGCGATTCGACCGACAGGTTGTGCTGCAGGTGCTTGATGCGCAGCAGGTTCCGCCACAGGTAGACAACGGCGATGACGGCCAGCAGCAGGATCGTCAGGGCGAAGTAGAGCGAGTTCTGCCGTTTCTGCGCCAGTAGCAACGCTTTATCACGCTCGGCCTTGTCCAGTCCGTACTGCACTTCCAGTTCGCCCACCTTCTCGGCATACCTGTGCGACGAGAGCGAGTCGCGCAGGCCGACCACTTCGTTATAAACCCCGCACGCCTCCTTGTAGCGTCCCATGCGTTCGAGGATCTTGGCCTTGTTAGCGGATATCGCCACCAACTGCGACGTGACACCGCCCGGACGCAACTGCACCGTCAGCGAATCGAGGTAAGCCAGCGCCCTGGGGTAATCGCCCCGGCGGTTGTAATACTCTGCGCTGATCGTATAGAATCCCTGCCTGTTGGTCAGCAGGTTGCCCGCATCCGCCGCCGCGGAGTCCGCGAAACGGCGGTAACGCTCGTAATACGCCTGCAAGTTGCGCTCGTCGAGCAGCGGCGAGGTGCACATCGAATAGTAACAGACCAAGTAGGACATCTCCTTGGAAATATAGGGTCTGCGCCGTACGATCTCCGGATCGCGGTAATACTCGTCGAGCATCGCAAGGTAACCGTCGGCCGCATGTACCAGCCCGCTTTGGTCTTCCAAACTGCTGTAAGCCGCGATCAGGCAGGTGATCAGGTTGGCATGGAAATTCCGGCGTGCCGTGGGACACATCCGCCCCAGCAGGGCGAGTTCGTCGTTCCAGAAAGGCAGGCCGCGCTCCATCTGCAGGTTTCCTTCGGCCGAGACCAGCCTGAAGGCGGCTATGCCTTTCAGGAAGAGCCGCGACGCCTCTTCGTATACATCGCCCGGGGGCAATGTCCGTACCGAGTCGATGTATTCACGGCACAGCCGCGCGGACTCCTCCGCCCCGGCAACCTGTATCCTGCGTGCCAGCTCCACCATGCGGTAATAAGCCCCGAGCCCCTCCATGCCGCTGCCCTGCATCAGCGGCTCCGCCTGCGCCAGCACCCGGGCGAGCGAATCCCCGGCACCGGGCGAAGAGATGTAATACGAAGCGAGCGACCCCAGCGACGCCCCGACGGCAAATCCGTCCCCGACGGCGGCGGCCTCGTCGAACAGTTTGCGGCTGTAATACAATTCGTCTTCCGACGAGTCGTTCAGGTCTTTCAGGTTCAGCAGGATATCGACCCGTTTGCGGGCATCCGGCTCCGATTGGCAAGCAGATTTCAGCGAATCTACGAGATGCGCCGGAGGTGTCGCGGAAGAAGCGGCCATCCATCCGACAGCCAACAGCGTCCACAGGGATTTTTTCATACAAGTTGGAATTGGCTTCCAAATATAGCTATTTAATTCCCAATATCAAAAAAACGAGGGAGGTTTCCTGGCGGAACCTCCCTCATTTCGAATCCTTTCAGTTTTTTACCTGAACCACTCCTGCAAGTGGTCTTTGGCGTAGAAGTAATACACCGCAAAACCCAGCCAGCTGGTGAGCAGCACCACGATCGAAGCGATCACCTTGCCCGCGGTCGAAATGTTTTTCTTGAAGATGTCCATCACGCACCATATTGCGCAGAAGACACCGATAAGCCAAATAATAGTCCCAATCATAGTCGATAATATTTATTTATTAAAATCAGTAAAATACCTTACGTTCAAACACGTCCGCCGGATAGACCACATCGCTCAGGAAAAGCCCCTGCGCAGGGGCGCCGCCACTCGAGCGCGACAGGTCGCGGCTTTCAACGATCTCGCGGAACTGCTGCGGGGTATAGCGCCCGCGCCCCACGTCGACCAGCGTCCCGACCAGCGACCGCACCATGTTGCGCAGGAAACGGTCGGCACGGATCGTAAAGCAGAGCACGCCCTGCCCGTCGGCCGTCCATGACGCGTGCATGACGCGGCAGATGTTGGTCTTGTTGTTCGAATTGAGCTTGGCGAACGACGTAAAATCGTCGTAGCACAGCAGCCAGGCCGCCGCCTCGTTCATCCGCCCGACATCCAGCGGCACGTAATACTGCCACGTCGTGCCCCGCGTAAAGGGGTTCTTGCGCGGCTCGATGTAGTAGCGGTATTCGCGCTCGCGCGCTGCGAAACGGGCGTGCGCACCGTCGTCCACGGGCGTCATGCTTCCCACGGCAATGTCCCCCGGCAGCAGGAAATTCAGTTTGTAGACCGTCTGCGCCGGATCGGGCACGGGCGCCGCACAATCGAAATGCGCCACATAATAGGAGGCGTTGACACCCGTATCGGTACGCCCCGCCCCTGTCACCTCGATTTTCTCGCGCAACAGGGTAGCGAGCGCCCGCTCGAGCGTCTGCTGCACCGACGGCATGTCGGGCTGCCGCTGCCAGCCGCAATAGGCGGCCCCGTTGTACCTGAGTTCCAGAAAATAGCGCATCGCGATCGGAGTGGTTTGCGCAAAAATACAAAAAAATCGGTTAGCGCCGCGGTTTTATGTCCAGTTTTACGGGATGGATCATATTCTCGGGGCGGAGCACCTCGTCCAGTTCGTCGCGGTTCAGGATGCCGTGTTCGAGCACCAGCTCGTAGACGCCGCGCCCGGTTTCCAGCGCCTCCTTGGCGATCTTCGTGGAGTTCTTGTAGCCGATGATCGGGTTGAGCGCCGTCACCACGCCGATGCTGTTACGGACATATTGCAGGCACTTCTCCTCGTTGGCCGTAATGCCGTCAACGCAGCGGATGCGCAGCGTGTCGAAGCCGTTGATCAGCAGTTCGGCCGACTCGAAACAGCACTGCGCCATCACCGGCTCCATGGCGTTGAGCTCCATCTGCGCCGCCTCGTCGGCCATCGTCACGCACAACTCGTTGCCGATGACCTTGAAGGCGATCTGGTTCATCACCTCGGGAATCACGGGGTTGACCTTGCCGGGCATGATCGACGAACCGGGCTGGCGTGCCGGGAGGTTGAACTCGCCCAGCCCGCAGCGGGGCCCCGACGACAGCAGCCGCAGGTCGTTGCAGATCTTGTTCATCTTCGACGCGATGCGCTTCATCGCCGAGGAGTAGCCGACCATGCAGACCGTGTCGGACGTCGCCCCGACGAGGTCTTCGGCCAGCGTCACGTCCCAGCCGGTGATCTCCCGGATGGCCGCCGTACAGCGCTCGGCATAGCCCGGCTCGGCGCAGATGCCCGTGCCGATGGCCGTGGCGCCCATGTTGATCGACAGGAACTCCTGTGCCGCGTGGTCGAGGTTGTCGACCTCGCCCCGCAGGACGCTCGCAAAACCGTGGAACGTCTGCCCGAGGGTCATGGGTACGGCGTCCTGCAACTGCGTGCGCCCCATCTTGAGCACGCGGGCGAACTCGTCGCCCTTGCGGGCAAAGGCTGCGATCAGCGCTTCGAGGTGCCGGCGCAGTTCGAGGTGCGTGGCGTAGAGCCCGAGGTGGATGGCCGAAGGGTAGGCGTCGTTGGTCGACTGCGAACAGTTGACGTGGTCGTTGGGCGAGCAGTACTGATATTCGCCGCGCGCGTGCCCCATGATCTCCAGCGCACGGTTGGCGATGACCTCGTTGGCGTTCATGTTGGTCGTGGTGCCCGCGCCGCCCTGAATCATATCCACGGGGAAAAACTCGTGGAACCTGCCCGCCATGATTTCGCGGCAGGCCTGCGATATGGCTCCGAAAAGTTCGTCGGAGAGAAGCCCCATCGCGTGGTTGGCGATGGCGGCACCCAGTTTGACGATGGCCAGCCCCTCGATGAAACGCGGGTATTCGCACAGGCGAAATTTGCTGATGGCGAAATTCTCCAGTCCGCGCATGGTCTGCACGCCGTACAATACGTTGTCCGGCACTTCTACGCAACCGAGCAGGTCGCATTCGGTGCGTGTTTTCTTTGATTCGTTTTTCATATCCCTTACAATATAAAAATATTTCGACTTGTTTCTATTTCACATTAAAAGCTGAAAGCAGCAGAAAGTTAACAATTATTTCTCAAATAAAGAAGTATTTCGCATTTTCGTGCCAAAATCGACGGGAAGGACGGAGGAGAAGCAGGGCGGAGGTATGCCGTGCGGGCGCCGATTCCCCCGAAAAATAAACCGCACGGCCACAACCGCCAAATAAATTTGGCAGTCGGCGCAGCTTGTATTATCTTTGCCTCACAATAAATTCCCGCCCGGACAGGCAGCCCCGGCAGCGTGCAGGCAAAGTCTGCACCTGCGCCCGGCTCCGCAGCCCCCGTACGGGATTTGCACGATTCGAAAATCCGGAAAAATATGAAAGCAGCTATCATAGGTTACGGCAAGATGGGGCACGAGATCGAGAAGATACTCCTCGAACGCGGCCACAGCGTAGCGCTCGTGATCGACACGGACAATGCGGCCGACCTGAACGCCGCCAACCTCGCACAGGCAGACGTGGCGCTGGAATTCACCATGCCCACGACCGCCTACGGCAATATCCGCACCTGCATCGAGAACGCCACCCCCGTGGTGAGCGGCACGACGGGCTGGACGGATCGTCTGCCGGAGCTCCAGGAGCTGTGCCGCGAGAAGGGCGGGGCGCTGTTCTACGCCTCGAACTACTGCCTGGGCGTAAACCTGATGTTCCGCCTCAACCGCTATCTGGCGGAGATGATCGGCCGCGTGGGCGGCTACGGCGTACGCATCGCGGAGGTACACCACACCCAGAAGAAGGATGCGCCGAGCGGTACGGCCATCACGCTGGCCGAGGGCGTCATCGCCGGCCTGCCCGCCAAGACGGAGTGGGTGAACTATGCCCCGGGGATCGAACACGCCGCGAACCGCATCGGGAGCCCGGCCGAAGCGACGCCCCGCCAGGTGGTGATCGACTCCGTACGCGAGGGCATGGTACCGGGCATACACACCGTGACCTACGAGTCGGAGGACGATATTCTCGAGCTCAAACATACGATTAAGAACCGCCGCACGTTAGCAATGGGGGCCGTAATAGCCGCCGAGTTCCTTTGCGGCAAACAGGGCGTCTACTCGATGGACGACCTGCTGAAATAAGATAAGATTAGGACATGGGAAAGATCAAGGCATTCTTCCGTAACAAATGGGTCGGCTTCACTCTCGCCTCGCTGCTCTACACGCTGTGGTTCGTCGTATGGACGGGCAACCTCTGGCTGCTGCTGGGGCTGGTGGTGATCTTCGACCTCTACATTTCGAAGTTCTTCTACCGCTACGTGTGGTGCCACAACGTACGCCTCTGCCAGCGGAGCAAGACCTACAAGACCGTCTACGAATGGGTCAACGCCATCATCTTCGCCACGGTGGTGGCGTCGCTGGTGCACATCTTCATCTTCCAGATGTACGTCATCCCCACCTCGTCGATGGAAAAGTCGCTGCTGATCGGCGACTACCTCTACGTGAGCAAGGTGACCTACGGCCCGCAGATGCCCAACACGCCGCTGTCGTTCCCGTTCGTACACCACACGATGCCTTTCTCGCAGACGAAAAAATCGTTTTCCGAGGCGGTCAAGTGGCCCTACCACCGGCTCAAGGGATTGCGCAGGATCAAACGCAACGACGTGGTGGTCTTCAATTTCCCGGCGGGCGACACCGTACTGCTCGAAAACCAGGCCGTGACCTACTACGACGTGCTGCGCGGCTACGAAGAGTCGTTCGGCAAGGAGGAGGGACGCAAGCGCCTCGCGGAGAAGTACACCATCGTCAGCCGCCCGGTGGACAAGCGCGAGAATTACATCAAGCGCTGCGTCGCCATCGCGGGCGATTCGCTCGAAGTGCGCGACGGGCAGGTGTGGGTCAACGGATCGCCGCAGGAGCCGTTCCCCGGCATCCAGTACCAGTATGTCGTACAGGTCACTTCGCCCCTGACGCAATATGCCCTCGACAACCTCGGCATCACCGAATACACGGGCAACGGCTCGATGTACTACATGTTCCTCACGGACGAGGCGGCCGAAAAGGTCAGGGCGCTCGGCAACGTGCTCTCCGTGCGCCGTTATATCTACACGCCCAACACGGACGTGTTCCCGCAGTGGGCGGAACCGCGCTGGAGCCAGGACAACTACGGGCCGATCTGGATTCCGCAGAAGGGCGCCACGGTGCAGCTCACGGCCGAAAACCTGCCCCTGTACCGCCGCATCATCGAAACCTACGAAGGGCATGAGCTCGAAGAACGCGACGGGCGCATCTACATCGACGGCGCCGAGGCCGGCAGTTACACGTTCGGCATGGATTACTACTGGATGATGGGCGACAACCGCCACAACTCGGCCGACTCGCGCTTCTGGGGCTTCGTGCCCGAAGACCACATCGTCGGCAAGGCTTCGTTCGTATGGCTGTCGCTCGACGCGAACAAGTCGTTCCCGTCGAATATCCGCTGGGAGCGCCTCTTCAAGAAAGTACGCTAAAGGGTGGAAGCAGGGGACAGCTATCTGACGATCGCGGCACCCGCCGAGGCGGCATCGAGGGAGCGGAGCAGCAAATTCCTCGCCTATGCCTATCCCGTGCAGGACGAGGGGCAGATACGCGAAATACTCGACGCCCTGCGCAAGAGATACTACGACGCCACACACCATTGCTATGCGTGGAGGCTCGGGCCCGGGGGTGAGCATTTCCGCGCCAATGACGACGGGGAGCCTTCGGGGACGGCCGGACGGCCGATCCTCGGACAGTTGCTCGCGAACTCGCTGACGGACTGCCTGGTGGTGGTCGTCCGCTATTTCGGCGGCACGAAACTGGGCGTCCCGGGGCTGATCGCAGCCTACCGGGAGTCGGCGGCCGCGGCGATCGGGGCCGCCCGGATCGTGGAGCGCACCGTCGACCGCACCGTCCGCGTGGATTTCCCCTACATCGTCCTGAACAACATCATGCGCGTCGTGAAGGAGCAGCAGCCGAAAATCGTATCGCAGGAGTTCGACAACCTGTGCACGATGGTCTTCGCCATCCGCGAAAGCCGTGCGGCGGAACTGATTGAAAAACTGAAAAAAGCCGGGGGCTCCGTCCCCGAAGAGCAATAAATGGCACACGAAAAATCCATCTATATCAAAGGTGCGCGGGTGCACAACCTCAAGAATATCGAGGTGGAGATCCCGCACGAAAAGCTGGTCGTCGTCACGGGCCTGTCGGGCTCGGGAAAATCGACGCTGGCCTTCGACACGATCTTCGCCGAAGGACAGCGCCGCTATGTCGAGAGCCTCTCGGCCTATGCGCGCCAGTTCCTCGGGAAGATCAGCAAGCCCGACGTGGACATCATCACGGGCATCGCGCCGGCCATCGCCATCGAACAGAAGGTCAACACGCGCAATCCCCGTTCGACGGTGGGTACCACGACCGAAATATACGACTACCTGAAGCTGCTCTACGCCCGCATCGGGCACACCTTTTCGCCCGTGTCGGGGCAGGAGGTGCGCTGTTACAGCGTGGACGACGTGGCGGCCTACATCCAACAGCAGGGCGAGGGCGGCCGCGTCGTGATCGCGGCGCCGCTCACGCTGGGCAGGGGGCAGGGGATCATCGAGAAACTCACGCTGCTGCTCTCCGACGGCCTGATGCGCGTCTGGACGAAGGGCGAAACGCGGCTCATCGAGGATATCCTGCCCCAGGTCGACGAAAAGACCCGGGCGGAGGAGATCCTCGTGGTCATAGACCGGGCACGCATCGCCGCAGACGACGATACGCAGACCCGCATGCGGGACTCCGTAGCCCGGGCGTTCTCCTACGGCGAGGGGATCTGCACGGTCATCACCGACAAGGGCGCCACGGAGTTCTCGTCGCGCTTCGAGGCCGACGGCATCCAGTTCGAGCACCCCTCGGAACACCTTTTCAGCTTCAACAACCCGCTGGGGGCATGTCCCCGGTGCGAGGGGTACGGCAAGGTGATCGGCATCGACGAAGACCTGGTGATCCCCGACAAGAGCAAGACCATCTACGAGGACGCCGTGGCCTGCTGGCGCGGCGAGACGATGCGCAAGTGGAAGGAGCAGCTGGTGGAGAACGCCTACAAGTTCGATTTCCCGATCCACACGCCGTTCCATGAACTGACGCAGGAGCAGAAACGCATGTTGTGGCGCGGCAACGAATATTTCCACGGGCTGGACGACTTTTTCGCCTACATCGACTCGGAACGCCGCAAGATCCAGTTCCGCGTGATGAAAGCCCGCTATACGGGCAAGACCACCTGCCCCGAATGCGGCGGCAGCCGCCTGCGCAGGGAGGCGCTCTACGTGAAGGTGGGCGGCAAGACCGTCGCCGACCTGGTGGTGATGCCGGTCGACGAACTGATCGCGTTCTTCGCCGGGCTGGAACTGGACGGGCACGACACGAAGACCGCGGCGCGAATCCTCGTGGAAATCCGCAACCGCCTGCAATACCTGGCCGACGTGGGGCTGGGCTACCTGACGCTCGACCGCCTTTCGTCGACCCTATCGGGCGGCGAAAGCCAGCGCATCAACCTCTCGACGTCGCTGGGCAGCAACCTCACGGGGTCGCTCTACATCCTCGACGAGCCTTCGATCGGCCTGCACCCGCGCGACACGAACCGCCTGATCAAGGTCTTGCAGCAACTGCGCGACCTGGGCAACACGGTGATCGTCGTGGAGCACGAGGAGGAGGTGATCCGCGCCGCCGACTACATCGTCGACATCGGCCCCAAGGCGGGCTACAACGGCGGCGAGGTGGTCTTCAGCGGCACGCTGCCCCAACTGCTCAAAAGCAGGAAGAGCCTCACGGCTGACTACCTGACCGGGCGCCGCGCGATAGCGCCCCCCGCCACCGAACGCGGCTGGAGCAACTCGATCCTCATCCAGGGGGCGCGTGAGAACAACCTGCGCAACATCGACGTGCGGATTCCGCTGGGCGTCATGACCTGCATCACGGGCGTGAGCGGCAGCGGCAAGTCGTCGCTGGCCAAGGGCATCCTTTACCCGGCGCTGCGGCGCCTGCTCTTCGACACGGGCGTCAAGCCTGGCGACTTCGACGGCATCGGCGGCGACGTGCAGCTGCTCAGGTCGGTCGAGATGATCGACCAGAACCCGATCGGCAAGTCATCGCGGTCGAACCCCGTGACCTATATCAAGGCCTATGACGAGATCCGCAAGCTGTTCGCCGACCAGCCCTACGCCCAGCATACGGGACTGGGGGCGTCGTCCTTCTCGTTCAACATCGCGGGAGGCCGCTGCGAAGAGTGCCAGGGCGAGGGGGTCATCAAGGTCTCGATGCAGTTCATGGCCGACGTCGAACTGGTATGCGAGGCCTGCGGCGGCAAGCGTTTCCGCGACGAGATACTCGAAGTGAAATACCGCGGCAAGTCGATCTACGACGTGCTGGAAATGACCGTCGACGACGCCATCGCGTTTTTCGGCGAGGACAAAAAAGACCCGACCTGCAAACGCATCGTCGAACGGCTCAAACCATTGCAGGACGTGGGGCTGGGTTACATCAAGCTCGGGCAGTCGTCGTCGACCCTTTCGGGCGGCGAGAGCCAGCGCGTGAAGCTGGCATCGTTCCTGACCAAGGACAGCGCCCAGGGCGGCGTGATGTTCATCTTCGACGAGCCGACGACGGGGCTGCATTTCCACGACATCAACAAGCTGCTGGCGGCATTCAACGCCCTGATCGAACGGGGGCATACGATCGTCATCGTGGAGCACAACATGGACGTCATCAAATGCGCCGACTGGGTCGTCGACCTCGGGCCCGAGGCCGGCACGGGCGGCGGCAGGGTCGTATTCGAGGGCACGCCCCGCAACCTGGAGCAATGCCCGGCGAGTTACACGGGAAAATACCTCCGCCTGCGTACGAAATTATAACGAACACCGCCCCTGTAAAGGCGGAATTTCCCCGACAAGCAACAACAATGGAATTCTTCACATACCGACTCCCCAACGGCATCAGGGGCATCCACCGCCAGGTGAAAAGCAACGTGGCGCACTGTGCGCTGGTCATCAACGCCGGCAGCCGCGACGAGCATCCCGACCAGTACGGGCTAGCGCATCTGACCGAACATGCGTTTTTCAAAGGCACGCAGCGCCGCCGGGCCTGGCAGGTCAACTGCCGGCTGGAAAACCTCGGCGGGGAACTCAACGCCTTCACCACCAAGGAGGACACGACCATACACGCCACAACGCTGCGCGGCGACTTCCCCAGGGCGGCCGAACTGATCGCCGACGTAGCCTTCCGCTCGACCTTCCCCGAGCGGGAACTGGAACGCGAAAAGGAGGTGATCGCGGACGAGATAAACACCTACAAGGATTCGCCTGCCGACCTGATCTACGATACGTTCGAGGACATGCTCTTCGCAGGGTCGGAGCTGGGGCACAACATCCTGGGGCGCAAGAATGCGCTCGCACGCTACGACGGGGAGGCGATACGCGCCTTCACGGGCCGCACGCACACCACCGACCAGATGGTATTCTCGTCGATCGGGAACTTCTCGGCCAAAACCGCCGAAGCCGTCGCGGCACGTTATTTCGCCGGGCAGGCGGCTTCGGCACGCGGTTTCGGCAGGGTAGCCCCGGCACCCTGCGCGGCCTTCGAAAAGACGGTCGTGAAGCACACGCACCAGACGCACTGCATCATCGGCAACCGCGCCTACGGCATCGGCGAGGAAAAGCGGCTGCCGCTGGCACTGCTGATTAACATCCTCGGCGGCCCGTGCGCCAACTCGCTGCTCAACGTCGTGGTGCGCGAGAAGAACGGGCTGTCGTACAACATCGAAGCCAGCTACACGCCGTACAGCGACTCGGGCATCGTGGCGATCTACTTCAGCTCCGAAAACGGCAATACGGCGCAGTGCATCGACCTGATCGAAGGGGAACTGCACAGGCTGCGCACGACGCCGCTCACCGCACGCCAGCTGTCGATGGCGAAAAAACAGTTCATCGCACAGCTGGCCATATCGAGCGAGAGCAACGAAGGGTACATGCTGGGGGCCGGAAAAAGTTTCCTGACGCACGACGACGTGGATACCATGGAACAGGTCTACGCCAAAGTGCGCGCACTGACCGCCGCACAGCTCACCGAGGTCGCCGAAGAGGTTTTCTCCGGCATGTCGAGACTCATCTATAAATAGAGATATGGAAAAGGAGATCGTATTCGTCCTGCTCGACGATTTCGCAGACTGGGAGGCGGCATTCCTCGCCCCGGCGCTGCGGGCGGGCACGATGCCGGGACGCCCGGCATCCTACGGCGTGAAATACATGACACCCGACGGCCGTCCCGTCCGGTCGATCGGCGGGTTGCGGGCCGCGGCCGACTGCGACGCCTCGGCGCTGCCCGAAGCGTGCGCAGGGCTGATCCTCGTCGGGGGTATGCAGTGGCAGTCGGAGGCGGCGCAACGGATCGTGCCGCTCGTGGGCGAGGCGCTGGCACGCGGGATCGTCGTCGGCGCCATCTGCAATGCCGTGTCGTTCATGGCCGCACACGGCTTCCTGAACGGTGTCCGGCACACGGGCAACACCCTCGGAATGCTGCAAAAGTGGGGCGGGGCGAACTACACGGGCGAGGAGCTCTACGAGGAGCGCCAGGCCGTGCGCGACGGCAACGTCGTAACGGCCAACGGCACCGGACAACTGGAATTCACCCGCGAGTGCCTGCTCGCCCTCTCGGCCGACACCCCCGAGGCCATCGAAGCGTCGTACAAGTTCAACAAGGAGGGATTTTGCGGCAGATAATGGACGCGCTCGAACAATACATCCACGACCACACCTCGCCCGAAGAGGAGTTGCTGCACGAGCTCGACCGTGCGACCAACCTGCGGGTCGTACAGCCCCGCATGTTGTCGGGCCATATACAGGGGCGCCTGCTGGAGATGCTCGTGCGGATGCTCCGGCCGCAGCGCATCCTCGAGATCGGCACCTTCACGGGGTATTCGGCGCTCTCGATGGCCGCAGGGCTCGAAGAGGGCGGGGAACTGCACACCATCGAGGTGGAGGACGAGCTGGAAGAACTGGCGCAATCCTTTTTCGACCGCAGCCCGCACGGCGCGAAGATCCGGCTGCACATCGGTTCGGCACTCGACATCGCCCCGGCGCTGGGCATGGAATTCGACCTGGTATTCATCGACGGGGATAAACGCGAGTATCCGGACTACTACCGGATGCTGATGGGGGACGGCGGCACCGCCCCCCTGGTTCACAGCGGCTCGGTGCTGGTCGCGGACAACATCCTCTGGTCGGGCAAAGTCGTGCAGCCCATAGCCCGCAGCGACCGCCACACGCAGGCCGTGGTGGAGTTCAACCGCATGGTCTCCGAAGACCCGCGGGTCGAAAACGTGATCATCCCCCTGCGCGACGGGCTGAACCTGATACGGGTAAAATAAGCCGGGAAATAGCAGGGAGCGGGATTTTTTCGTACCTTTCGGGAAAAATCAGCAACGATGGAACTGAGCGAATTGCAGCAACGGGTAGACGCATGGATCAGGCAGTACGGCGTGCGCTACTTCAGCGAGTTGACGAACATGGCCGTGCTCACCGAAGAGGTGGGGGAGCTGGCACGCATCATGGCACGCAAATATGGCGACCAGTCGTTCAAGGAGGGGGAGAAGTGCGACCTCGCCGACGAAATGGCCGATGTACTATGGGTACTGGTATGCCTTGCGAACCAGACGGGTGTAGACCTCACGGCGGCAGTGGAGGCGAATTTCGCCAAGAAAACCTCGCGCGACAAAGAGCGGCACCTGCACAATCCGAAGCTCTGACCCCGAAAAACCGCCTGTCCCAGGAGTCATTCCGAAACCACGGCCGCACCGCGGCACAAAACACCCCGCGCAAGGCCAAGGGCTCCGTACGGGGTGTCCGCTTATGGTAAATCGGTAAACCGGCCGTTGTCAGCCGTGCGTTGGCTGGCGTCGGTCTGGGGTGGCGATCCGGAATAACGGAGGACGGAAAGCGGTCTGCCGGCGGTCTGAGGCGGCGATCCGGCATAACGGATGCCGGGCGGCTGGTGTCCGTCTGACGCGGCGATCCGGGGTGCCGGATACCGAACACCGGCCAACTGCCAACTGCCAACCGGCGGCGGTGGGGTGTCCAACTACCGGGAAACGTGGGGTTCGGCTTCGGAAATCTTCAGCGGAACGGCCCGCATGACCACCTGGCGCTGGGCATCGGAAAGCTCCCCGTAAGGCTTCCCGAACTGCCGCTGCGCCAAGTGGGTACGGATATCGTCGAATGCCTGCGCAATGCGATTCTGAACATCGAGATAACTGTCGAACGGGGTGTCGCTCGCCGTCTGCAACGATACGATCCCCTGGCTCACGGGGTATTCCATCTTTCCGCCGCCCGGTAGGTCGAATTCCGTCACCACCTTCTCGGCCAGCCCGGGGTCGTCGGACACATTGCGTACAAACGCCCCAACGCGCGACGTGAGCTCACGGGGGTCGATGAGCTCCAATGCGTCAGCCGTCCCGACCATCATCTTCCCGTTCCCGTTTAGCAGCACCAGAAAAACATTGCGCTCCCTGACCCGGATCTCAGACCGTACCGTAGAGCTATCTTCCCCCGCGGCACTGCCGGGCACGACCGCCAGCACGTCGGCAACCACATTTACGCCCGGGGAAGAGGCGGAGCGGGGCGGCAGCATACGCATAACCATGCGTTCATCGGTTCCGTTATACATGACCCGCAGGATATTGGCAGCACGCAAAGCTTGTTTTATGTCGGTCACAACGCCCATCTTCGCCTCTTTCCCTGCTATAATCCAGGCACCGACATCGGCGGGCGAACGCTCGCCACGCCAAGCCACGAGTTTCGGCTCCAGCTCGGCAACGGATACGGGGCCTCCGTTCAGCAGGATATTGCCGTCGGGCAATACCTGTATCAGGGCGGTATTCAGCGATGTTTCCATAACATTTTCCATCTCGCGGCTCCAGCCGAGGCCGGAATCGTCGGCCAGGAAACGATACCATTTACCGAAGGAAAGCATGGAAGCATTGCTGAAACCGGCATCGAAGCACTCGAAGTTCCGGCCGGCAGGGTTCACGACCAGGCTGTCGCAGCGTATTTCCGTAAGCACATCCTTCAAGGACGGGTCGGGCGTTTCATCCCGGAAGCGGGCTTGTACGTTACCGGCGAATATCATTGTCCGGACATCCGACGGATAGGCCCTGTCAGAGCGGAGCACCTCCAGTTGCCCCGCGGCACCGAAGGTCACGGTCTTGCCGACGAGGGCAGCAGGGCTGCCGGATACGTCGGACGTCAGGAGCACCTGCATGTCCGCACGGTCGGACTCGGGAAGTTTGGCGCGTTCGGCCGCGACATAGCCCGCCAGTCGGTCGATGGATACGGGACGCCCGTTGAACGTCACCGTCCCGTCGGCGGAGATATGGATACGGGAGGCAGTGCCCGGCTCGGCAGATCCGGAGGTTTTGGTCGTAAAGCTGCAAAGCATCATCATCCCGGCCACCACGGGGATGGCCGCACCGAAGCGCACGAATGCGAACCGGCGCCTTGTGAATTGTGTCATCATGGCAAATCGTTTTTTTGTGAGTGAATGATTCAACCCGCAGGCTATATCCGGATTATAACCGAAGAGTTGACGGAAAATGATCGTCCTGTATTCCGTGAGGCCGTACCCCGCATCGAGCACGTCGCGGTCGGCCTCCCACTCCTGCACCTCCGAAAGCCAGCGCCCGGCGATCCAGACAAAGGGATTGAACCAGAAGACGCTGCGCACCAGTTCGAGCGCGATGCGTTCGGCGGAGTGGCGGTGGCGCACATGGCTCGCCTCGTGGCAGACCACGATCTCGCGGCGGCGGCCTTCGTAACCCTCGCCCAGAAATACCGTCCGCAGAAACGAAAAGGGCGTCCCGACGCGAGGATTCTCCGCCACGGCATATGCGCCGCAATCGGTGATCCGCGAACGGCGGCGCAGACGTCTGATCCCGAGGATGCGCACGGCAAGGATCGCAAGCGACACCGCGGCGGTCAGCAGGTACAATGCGGCCACGGCGATGCGTGCCACGCGTCCCCAGTCGGTGGCAGGGGCCGTTGTGCGCACAACGGCGGCCGGCTGGCCCGCCTCCGCGACGAAAGGTTCTTCAGCAGGCGGGACGGCCTGTGAGGCAACCAGCGGCAGCGGATCGGCCTCCGTACGGGCGGGGTAGAGGGGGATATCGAGCGCGGGGATCGCCGCCGAAAGCAGCATTGCCGCCACGAGGTAACGGCGACAGGCCGCGAAAGAGACTTTGCGGACGAGCAGCAGCCGGTAGAATGCCAGCAGCATACCGCTGCAAAAGAACACTTCGAGCAGGTACAGAGCGGGGGATTTCATCACTTGCGGTTTTTGAGCATGTCCAGAATGGCATCGGTCTCCTCCAGCGAAATGGCCTTGTGTTCGGAGAAGAACGAAACCAGCCGGCTGACGGAACCGCCGAAAAAATTATTCAGCACGGTGTCCATATAGCGGCGCGCATAGTCGTCCTTCGAGACGACGGGGTAGTATTCGTGGGTCTTGCCATAGGCCTTGTGTGCGACGAAGCCCTTTTTTTCGAGAATGCGGACGATGGTCGAAACGGTATTGTAGGCGGGTTTGGGTTCGTCCATCTCGTCGAGGATGCCGTGTACGACGGCGGCGCCCCTGTTCCACAATACCTGCATGATCTCCAGTTCGGCACGGGTCAGTTCCTGCGGTCGGTTCTTTACTATTCCTGTCATAACTATACTTTTAGTTGATTTGTCTGCAACGAAGATAAAACTAATATTTTAGTTATACAACTATTTTTTTAATTATTTTGCCGGAAAACAAAAAAACTGCCCGCAATGCAATGCGGACAGAGTATCGGGCGAAGGGCAGCCCCGGGGCTATTCAGCCAACTCGACGCAGATCGCACCGTATTTACCCGCCAGCCCGTAGATTTGCACGGCCTCGACGGGCAGCATGTAGAAATAACGCATGGGCACTGCGGCATCTACCGAAAAAGCATCGGTATGGCAGATTTTCAGCCACGATTCGATCGTCGAGGGCTGGCCGCCGAAGACCACCAGGGGTATCCGGTCGGGGTATACATCCCCGATGACAACCCCCTGGTCGGTATCGTAACGTGCCATTGTCCCGGGGTCGGTATGGACTTCGAGCGTACGCAGGAACAGCCCGTCGATAAACTGGAAGACGCTGCCCGGGACACGTACCCCGTCGAGCACATAGACGGCTTTAGGAGACAACCGTCGCCACAGCTCCTCGGGCACCTGGAACATGGACACATCACCGCCGGCTCGACGTACCGAATCATACTCGTCGCGCAGGGTATAGGTCGCAATGTGCTTGGGCACCGTGCGCCGTGTCCGCGCGGTTTCGTCATAGATGCGGTTAGACCAGGTATACCCCGCGACATTGCCCAGCAGGTGGGGGCGGGCGCCCTTTTTCCGGTCGCGCTCGGTAAAAAATTTCAGCAGCCGCACCTTTTCGCGCCGGGTGGAGTCGGTAAGTTTCATGCGGCGATCCCGGATTTTGACCTTGCGGACGTTCCACAGGGTCACGGCGTCGTAAGCCGCGGCCTCCGTAGTGCGTTTCCGGTTGAGTTTATAGGCAAAGGGGCGGCCTGCGACGGCAGAATCTACGGCGACGGCGGGGAAGGGCTCATCGGCAAGTTCCTCGCGCTGCGCCTGGTCGAAGCGCAGCTCCGCCTCGTGCTTCTGCGGCTCCTGCGCCGACACGCCATGTACGGCCATCGCGGCGCCCAACAGGGCGACCAGCCGGATAAACAGATTTTTCATGCTACGGTCGCTTTACGCTACTAAAATTTTAGTAAAAATAAAACTAAAAATTTAGAAATACAAATTTTCGGGGCAAATAACGGCCTGGGAATAGTTGGAAATGGCCATGAAAAAGCCCCGGCAAAATTGCCGGGGCCTTATGCAGCAGGGTACGCGGCTACTCCAGCTTGAGGTCTCTCTTGATGCCTTCGATCTTGGCGTCGAGCTCGGCCTGCACCTCATCGAAATCGGCAACCGACGCCAGGGGAGCCTTCACGCCGAAGTAGAACTTGATCTTGGGCTCCGTGCCCGACGGACGCACCGACACGGTCGTGCCGTCCTCGGTGAACCACTGGAGCACGTTGCTGCGATCCTGCACGATCGGGGTCATGGCGCCGCTCTTCACGTCGGTCGTTTCGAGCGTCAGGAAATCGTTGATCTTCACGACGGGCGATCCCAGGATCGTCTTGGGCGGGTTCGCGCGGAATTCGACCATCATCTTCTGGATCAGTTCGGCTCCCTCCTTGCCCTTGCGGACGACCGACACAAGCCCTTCGCGGTAGAAACCGTATTTCACGTAAAGCTCCTGCAGCCACTCGTAGAGCGTCAGACCCATCGTATCCATGGCCCATGCGGCGGCTTCGGCAGCCAGCGAGCAGGCCGACACGGCATCCTTGTCACGCACGTAATCGCCGGCAAGGTAGCCGAACGACTCTTCGCCGCCGCCGATATACTTGGCCTTGCCCTCGTTCTCGCGGATGATCTTGGCGATATACTTGAACCCCGTGAGGCAGTCGTAGCACTTCACCTTGAAATAGTCGGCCACGGCATTAGCCATCTGCGAGGTGACGATGGTCTTCACGACGTACTGGTTCCCGTCCAGCTCGCCGCGCTCGGCCCAGCGGGTCAGCTGGTAGCTCATCAGCAGCACCAACGTCTGGTTGCCGTTCAGCAGCACGTACTCGCCCTTCTTGTTGCGCAGCGCGACGCCGATACGGTCGGAGTCGGGGTCGGTAGCCAGGACGAGGTCGGCCCCCTCCCTGGCCGCGAGGTCGATAGCCATCGACATGGTCTTGCGCTCCTCGGGGTTGGGCGACTCGACGGTGGGGAAGTTCCCGTCGATGACGGCCTGCTCCTTCACCATGATGATGTTCGTGAAGCCGAATTTCCGCAGCGACGCGGGCACCAGGCGGACGCCTGCGCCGTGCATCGGGGAGTAGACGATCTTCATGTCGCGGTGCTTCTTCACGCTTTCGGGCGAAAGCGACAATTCGTGCACCTTATTTAAATAAATCTCGTCGAATTTCTCGTCGAGGATCGTGATGTTTTCGGGATTCTTACCCGTGAGTATCATGTCCACGTCGGTGATCTTCTCCACCTCGGCGATGATGTTCTTGTCGTGCGGCTCGGTAACCTGCGCGCCGTCCGTCCAGTAGGCCTTGTAACCGTTGTATTCCTTGGGGTTGTGCGAGGCGGTCACGACCACGCCCGAATGGCATTTCAGCTCGCGGATGGCGAAGCTCAGCTCGGGCGTCGGGCGCAGCGTATCGAACAGGAAAACGGTGAATCCGTTCGAGGCGAAAATGTCTGCCACATGCTCGGCGAACATGCGCGAATTGTTGCGGCTGTCGTGGCCGATCGCAACCCGGATCTGCTCGCCCGCGAAGTTCTTCTTGAGATAGTTCGAAAGCCCCTGTGTAGCAGCCCCCACCGTATAGACGTTCATGCGGTTGGTACCCACGCCCATGATGCCGCGCAAGCCGCCCGTACCGAATTCGAGGTCTTTGTAGAAACTCTCGGTGAGTTCTTTCATATCGTTATCGATCAGGTATTTAACCTGCTTTTTGGTAGCTTCATCGTAGTGGCCGTCAAGCCATGCCTGCGCTTTTTTCAGCACCAATTGTTCCAGTTCGTTAGCCATAAGTTTTATTGGTTTTATTTATAACTTGATTATAGGACTGCCTAAAAAATTGATATGCAAATATACGAAATTTATTTCTATTATTCACTATCAGGGAGTTAAAATTGAATGCCCGGAAACCGTTGTTTTTCTATATATAAAAAAAGTGAAAATACAACACCTTTTTGGAAATCTTTTTGCAAAATTATTCACAACTTTGTCACATCAAAAACAGTGCAACCCTTATCATGTTAAACAACACGCAGACATATAGCGATATGTGGCAGAACTGCCTTGACCGGATCAAGGCACAGACCTCCGAAGAGGAGTTCGTGAAGTGGTTCCAGCCGATCGTACCGCTGGAGTTCGACGGCACCAACCTGCGCCTGCGTGTTCCCAACGAGAGCTACGTACACCAGATCGAAAAGAACTACATCCCGTTCCTGCGTCCGATCATCTCGCAGCTCTACGGACAGCAGACCCGGCTGCACTATGCCGTGCCGCGTTCGACACCCCCGGCCGTACCCGTTACCGCCGATGCCGACACCACGGCCATTTCGCGTTTCAACACGCAGACCAACACCGCAAATATAAAGAATCCCTTCGTAATTCCGGGGCTCAAGAAGATAATCATCGACCCGCAGCTGAATCCGGGGCTCACGTTCGCGACCTTCATCGAGGGCGAATGCAACCGCCTGGCACGTTCGGCGGGCATGTCCGTGGCCGTAAACCCGGGCAACAACCCCTTCAACCCCCTATATATATATGGGGACTCGGGACTGGGCAAGACGCACATCGTACAGGCCATCGGCCACGAGGTACGCCAGCGCCATCCCGAGTTGCAGGTGCTGTATGTCTCGATGAACAAATTCCAGGCGCAGTTCCAGACCGCGTACAAGAACGGCGAAATCCCCGATTTCATCCATTTCTACCAGATGATCGACGTACTGATCATCGACGACATCCAGGAACTGACCGGGAAGACGGGCACGCAGAATGCGTTCTTCAACATCTTCAACCACCTACAGCTGGCGGGCAAACAGCTGATTCTCACCTCGGACAAGCCGCCCGTGGAGCTGAAAGACATCGAACAGCGCCTGCTGACGCGCTTCAAGTGGGGATTGTCGGCACAGCTCAACACGCCCGACTACGACACGAAGCTCAAGATCATCCGCGTAAAGGCGCAGAAGTTCGGGGCGCAGATTTCGGACGACGTGGTGGCCTACCTGGCGGACAACATCTCGGCCAACGTGCGTGAGATCGAGGGAGCGCTCTCGTCGCTGGTGGCCAACGCCTCGTTCCTCGGGCGCAAGATCACCACGTCGCTGGCCAAGGAGATCCTGAAGGTCTACGTGCAGCTCTACCAGAAGGAGATCACGCTCGACCACATCATCGAAGTGGTGTGCGAATACTTGAACCTCGATTTCGCTCGCTTCAACTCCACGGAGCGGACGCGCGAGATCGCCCAGGCACGGCAGATCGCCATGTACCTCGCCAAACAGCACACCAAGGCACCGCTCACGACCATCGGGGCCGCCATCGGAGGCCGCAACCACGCCACGGTGCTCCACTCGTGCAAGGCCGTATCGAACCTGATCGAGACCGACAAGGCGTTCCGCCGACAGGTCGAGGAGATCGAAAAGAAAGTGCTTGCGCAATAACCGGTTACAGGGAGGGGCTTCCGCCGGGAGGGGGTGCCCCCGCCACGAAGGCGCATCGCACAAAGCAGCCCCGGGCCGGAACAATTGCGGACACATACCGTAAAATCCAAACAGGGAGCCGTGACAGGTTTTGTCACGGCTTTTTTTTCGTATATTTGTAATATACATAAAACATCCGACATCATGAAAATAAACACGATCGCAACGCTGGGTGTGCTTTGCACGGCATTAGCAGCCGGTTCCTGCTGCCGGCAAACACCCCGAACGACTGAAACGCTGCCGGCAGCAGCGGCCGTCGTACTGCAGGATTACGGGACGGAACCGACCGTCCTGAACATCGAAAGCTACACGCTCGGGAACGAGAATTTCAGGACGGTGCTCTGGACGGGTAACAACCTGCAGGTCACGCTGATGACGATTCCCGTAGGCGGGGATGTAGGGTTGGAGCAGCACATGGGCATCGACCAGTTCCTGCGCATCGAAGAGGGTATGGCACAGGTGATGATGGGCGACAGCCAGGATAAGCTCGACTTCGTACGCGACGTGGAAGACGACTATGCGATCTTCGTCCCGGCCGGGAAGTGGCACAACATCGTCAACAAAGGCGACAAGCCGCTGAAACTCTATTCGATCTACGCCCCGGCGGAGCATCCCCACGGCACGGTACACAAGACCCAGCAGGAAGCCATGGAGGCCGAACACGCCCACTGACCACAGGGTAGGGTTCCGGCAAAAAAAACGCATGTTTCGCAAAAAAACATGCGTTTTTTAATTCTGCGTCACAAGTTGTCACTACGGCGCTGTTACTTTGTACCGTGAACCTAAAAGAAAACGATTATGGGAACAGCTTACAAAATCAGGTGCAGGCACTGCGGGGCGCAGTTCGAGCACCACATGCAACCGGGCTACGGCGTACTGCCGGTGTGCGTGGGATGCGGCGAATATGTCGAAACCGAAACGGCGATCCGCTGCCCGGCTTGCCACAAGAAACTCAACACCACGCAGGAAGAGTTCAACGAACAGATCGAGGTGACCTACATGTGGGACTGAGCGGCGCGTGGCACACGCGGCAGAGCAACAAAAAAGTAGGCACAGAAGGGTGAAAATCCGCGGAAAATTCCTATCTTTACCCAAAATAGGCAGCGCTCGGGCCTTGCCCCGGAAACGGGGTACAGCGCAGGGTCTGCACTATTTTTGCGAAAACGAACCTTTTTTCGGAAACGTATGACACAGTTACAGGCGGGGGATATGGCCCCGGATTTCAAGTCCACGACCCAGGACGGTGCGGCGCTGACGCTGGCCGACCTGAAGGGACAACGCACGATACTCTATTTCTACCCCAAGGACAACACCTCGGGGTGCACGCTCGAAGCCAAGAGCCTGCGCGACGGCAGGGCAGAACTCGCCCGCATGGGATTCCGGATCATCGGCGTAAGCCCCGACAGCGAAAAATCGCACCGGAACTTCTGTGCCAAGCACGACCTGAATTTCACGCTGCTCGCCGACACCGACCACAGCGTCTGCGAAGCTTACGGGGTCTGGGCCGAAAAGTCGATGTACGGCCGCAAATATATGGGCGTACTGCGCACGACGTTCGTCATCGACGCCGAGGGGCGGATCGAAAAGGTATTCACCAAGGTCGACACCGCAAATCACTACCGGCAAATCCTGGACGCTTACAAATAGGACGGCACCAACCGACGACAGGCATGAAATTCTTTGCGGGCATACTACTTGCGGCAGGCAGCCTCTTGGGCACCTTGCAGCTTCCGGCACAAGGGCGGCCGGCAGCACTCGGGCATGAGCTTGCGCAAAGCCCCGCACGGGAATCCGCGGCGGAGCCGGGGCGGAAACAGCCGGCGGAATTCGCAGCAGGGTCTCCGGGCGTGCCCGCGACAGAACTTCCGGCCGAGTTCTCGGCCAAGGCGCATGCCGCCGCAAGTTCGCTGCGGATGCTTCCCCCCGAGGAGTTCGGGCTCCGGTGGCTGCAGGAAGAGGTAAACCCCTACCTGCGCGCACGCCGCAAACTCCACCGCACCATGCAGGAGCGGGCTGCGCAACAGGAGGAGTCCCTGATCCGATCCCGGCAGAAATACCCGCACGACCTGAACAGGCGAACCGGGCTCTGGGGAATAGGCAACACATCGGTCAACAACTGGAGCCCCTTCCAGGACCGGATGCTGGATGCCCGGACAATCAGCTTCCCAATGCCGCGCGGCACGAAAGCCGACAAGCGCACCGACCAGATGAAAGCCCTGGACAGGATGCGGCAACAAAAACGATAAAAAAAATTTCAAATAACGAGGAACTACACAAAATGGCAGAAAAAGTACAGGTAAATGCGGATAAGCTCAAAGTGCTTAACGCAGTGATGGAAAAAATAGAAAAGGACTTCGGCAAGGGCTCGATCATGCGCATGAACTCGCAGGAGGTGAACGACGTACCGGTCATCCCGACGGGTTCGATCACGCTCGACATGGCGCTGGGTGTGGGCGGCTATCCCAAAGGCCGCGTCGTGGAGATCTACGGCCCCGAGTCGTCGGGTAAGACGACCCTGGCGATCCACGCCATCGCCGAGGCGCAGAAAGCCGGAGGCATCGCGGCGTTCATCGACGCCGAGCACGCTTTCGACAGCTTCTACGCGCAGAAACTGGGCGTGGACGTCGACAACCTGCTCATTTCGCAGCCCGACAACGGCGAGCAGGCGCTCGAAATCGCCGATTCGCTGATCCGGTCGAGCGCGATCGACATCATCGTCATCGACTCGGTGGCGGCGCTGACCCCCAAGGCCGAGATCGAAGGCGAGATGGGCGACTCAAAGATGGGCCTCCAGGCCCGCCTGATGTCGCAGGCACTGCGCAAGCTGACGTCGAGCATCTCGAAGACCAAGACGGTCTGCATCTTCATCAACCAGCTGCGCGACAAGATCGGTGTCGTCTACGGTAATCCCGAGACCACGACGGGCGGCAATGCCCTGAAATTCTACGCCAGCGTGCGCATCGACATCCGCCGCATGTCGGTCATCAAGGACGGCGAGGAACAGTTGGGAACACGCACGAAGGTGAAGGTCGTGAAGAACAAGGTGGCACCCCCGTTCAAACGTGCGGAATTCGACATCATGTTCGGCGAGGGCATCTCGAAGATCGGCGAGATCGTCGACCTGGGCGTCGACTACGGCGTGGTCAAGAAAGCCGGCTCGTGGTTCTCGTACGGCGACCGCAAGATCGGCCAGGGACGCGACGCCGTGAAGGAGCTGCTGAAAAACGACGACGGGCTCCGCAACGAAATCGAGGCCAAGGTACGCGAGGCCATGAAGGCACCTAAACAATAAGGTATGGATTATACTGCCGAGGATGAAGTTATAATCAAGGAAAAGTGGGACGATCTGCTCCTCTCGTGCACCAAGATATGTAAGAACGACGAGGACTGGAATTTCATAAAAAGGGCATTTTTCCTGGCCAAGGAGGCACATCAGGGGGTAAGGCGCCGCTCCGGCGAGCCATACCTCCTGCATCCTATTGCAGTAGCCAAGATCGTCATCGAGGAGATCGGACTGGGCGTGAAATCGGTCGTGGCGGCATTACTGCACGACGTCGTGGAGGACACGGAATACACCGTGGAAGACATGGAACGCATCTTCGGGCCGAAAATCGCCTCGATGGTCGACGGGCTGACCAAGATGTCGGGCGTGTTCAACGCCGAAACCTCGGAACAGGCCGAATATTTCCGCAAGGTGTTGCTGACCCTCTCGGACGACGTGCGGGTCATCCTCATCAAAATCGCCGACCGCCTGCACAACATGCGCACGCTGGGGGCGATGCCGATGAACAAACAGATCAAGATCACGGGCGAAACGATCTACCTCTTCGCACCGCTGGCCTACCGGCTGGGGCTTTATTCGATCAAAAGCGAACTGGAAGACCTCTGCATGAAGTACCGGTTCCCGCAGCAATACGCCGAGATCACACAGAAACTCAATGAAACCGAGGCGTCGCGCCAGGAGTTCATCAGCAAGTTCAACGCCCCGATCATCGCGGGGCTCAACCGCGACAACATCAACTACGAAATCTCGGGGCGGGTAAAGAGCGTCTACTCGATATGGAGCAAGATGCAGCGCAAACAGATCCCCTTCGAGGAGATATACGACCTGTTTGCCATCCGCATCGTGTTCAAGCCGCTGCCGTTCCCCTCGGAAAAGACCCAATGCTGGCAGGTATACTCCACCATCACGGACATCTACACCCCGAAACCCGACCGGCTGCGCGACTGGATCTCGATGCCCAAGGCCAACGGCTACGAGGCGCTGCATTCGACCGTGATGGGGCCCGACGGCGTATGGGTCGAGGTACAGATCCGCACCCAGCGCATGGAGGACATCGCCGAAAGGGGATTCGCCGCGCACTGGAAATACAAGCATGCGACCATCTCGCAGGACGAGGACGAATTCGACAAGTGGCTCAAACAGATCCGCTCGGCACTGAACAGCCCGACGGAGAACGCGGTAGACTTCCTGGACAACTTCAAGTTATCGCTGTATACCTCGGAAATAGTGGTGTTTACACCCAAGGGAGAGGCCCGGAAAATGCCGTTCGGCGCCACGGCGCTCGATTTCGCATACGACATCCACTCGAAGATCGGAAACAGCGCCATCAGCGCCAAGATCAACCACAAGCTCGAACCGATCACCACGCAGATCAACAGTGGCGACCAGATCGAGATCATCACGGCCGACAATGCGCGTCCCAAGCCCGAATGGCTGGAGATCGTAACTACGGCCAAAGCCAAGCAGTCGATCAAGAGTTTCCTCAAGCGCGAGCGGCAGAACAACATCGAGCGGGGTATGCACATGCTCGATGAAAAGATGAAGTCGCTCAATATCAAGCTCAGCGGCCGCGTTCTGCGCAAAATAGTACCCATCTACGAGAGTAACAACAAGGAGGAACTGTACAGCAAGATCGGGGCGGGGATCGTCAACCTCGACAACCTCGAAAAAGTCCTGAAGGTCAACTCCAAAAGCAAAATCCTCAAATTCTGGACGCTGTTCATCAACAAAAAGGAGGAGGAAGACGGCGACGACGCCACCGCCCCGGGCGAAACCGCCCCGGAAAAGGAACCGGCGGCAGAACCCCAGTTCGAAATCGCCGAATGCTGCAAGCCGATCCCCGGAGACAAGGTCGTGGGGTACCGCGACCCGGCGACGGGCAACATCATCGTACACAAAGCCAACTGCGACGAGCTGGACAGGCTCGCAGCGCAATTCGGCAAGAACATCGTCAAGGACGAAATCAAATGGTCGCAGCACAAGGCCATGTCGTACCTGGTCACCATCGAGCTGCGGGGCATCGACCGCATGGGCATCCTGCTCGACCTGGCGAAGGTCGTGAGCGGCGATTTCAGCATCAACATCCGCGAGGTCAGCATCCACAGCCACGACGGCATCTTCGAGGGCAGCATAAGCCTCTATGTGAAGGATGCAGAGGGCCTGCACGACGTGATGGACAAACTGCGCAAGATAAAAGGTATTGAAAGTGTCAAACGAACCCTGAGCTGATATGGAAAACTTCTCGACCGTCCTATGGATCGTAGTGATCGCAGCGGCCATGATATTCAACGTGGTATCGCAGAGCCGCAAACAGGCGAAGAAACAGGCCCGGCAGGCCGGCGACAGGCACGCCGGCAGCGAGGCATGGCCGTCATGGGATCCGGCTGCGGGGCCGCAACCGGATTCAAGGGAGGACACTCCCGTCCGGCAGGAGGTGCAGCCGGCCGTGGCGCCGGGGGCAACCCCGACGATGGCGCCGTCTGCCGGATTCGAAGATGCGGCCCCGGCGGCCGGTTCCGGGCACACTGCACCCCTCAGCGGGCGCAGCGACGTGCAAAAAGGCCGCATGACAGCCACGGAGCATCCCCACGCCGCGTATGACGACGCGCAGGAGGATGCTACAGCCGAAATAACCGAGGATTTCGACCTGCGCAGGGCCGTCATCTATTCGGAGATACTCAAGCCAAAATTCGACGAATAACGGGAAGGAGGATTTACCTATGACACCCGAGGAGACTAAATGGCGGGCAAGCGTTTACGCCCCCGAAAAAATAAGGCGGAAGCTGAAGCTGCAATACTGGCTGCTCGGCGCCTGGAGCGTCCTGGCTGGAGCATGGGTCGTAGTGTTATGCACGGGGAGGGACACATTCGGCTGGATGACCGCCGTGGTACTGCTCGCCGGTTATGCCAACATACTGCTCGGCATCGTCAACCACAGGCGGCTCCTGGCCGGGAAAAAGCTGTTTTAGAGTGGGTGGGGACAACAAACGCAAACGGCGAAAGAACGCAAAAAAATACGGAAATCACAAAAAACGAAGCTATGTCATCCATCTTTACACGCATCATTGCCGGCGAGATCCCTTCGTATAAGGTCGCCGAAGACGAAAACTATTACGCATTCCTCGACATCAACCCGCTGACCAAAGGGCACACGCTGGTGGTACCCAAAATGGAAGTGGACTACATTTTCGACCTCGACGACAAGACACTGGCCGGCATGATGCTCTTCGCCAAAAAGGTCGCGGCCAAAATCAAGCAGGAAATAGCCTGCAAGAGGGTCGCAGTGGTCGCCTTAGGGCTCGAAGTACCGCATGCACACATCCATCTGATTCCCATACAGAGCGAAAACGACGTGGATTTCCACCGCGAAAAGCTCAAATTGACGCCGGAAGAGTTCCGGGAAATTGCAGCAAAACTCTTCGGATAAGGGGCTGTTTACAAAAATATAATTACTTATATCATAAGCGGATAGTGGGTTATTAACACTATCCGCATTCTTTTTATTTAACATAATATTTGCGAAGAGCAGGAGTTTGCCGAAAAAGCACTTGCTGTTTACCGGGAATACCGGGGAAAATCGAATTTTTTATCGAAAAAGGGTAGTGTATTTACAAATATAAATATCAAAGGGGAGGGCACTTTCCAATTGTAATTACAAATGTTAATCAACAACAAGCGTAATCCCTGTTGATTTATATTTTTGTAAAAACAGTAGGGGAGTGCAGACAAAGCCTGTCCGCAATGCAAAGTACATGAGTTAAATTGTTAAACAATCACACATATACACACTAAATACCAGCAAGTTACACTATTTATATACAAATTAAGTTAAACAATATCGGAATGGGTATAGAGTGGTTGTGCAAAATAGATTCCCAAGAGTAATTTTAGCATATAATTATGCTATTTATCAGCAATATACATATATTTATATTAACTAATAGTGGATAACAATCTGCCCGGATGAATTTAACGATATTATTTCTTTTACAGATGTAAACATTATCAACAATTATTAACATTTTACAAATGTAGATCTTACTTGTTTTACAAAAGAAAAAACTTTATATTTGTAAAAAATTACGCTGATGAGGGAAAAATTGCTCGATTTGATGAAAAACGAAGGATTGAAGCCGAGCCAGCTTGCAGAGCAGCTCGAGATCAATCCCGCCGGAATATCCCACATTCTCGCAGGACGCAACAAACCGGGCTTCGATTTGCTGCAAAAGATCCTCAGGAGGTTTCCCCGGATCAATCCGGATTGGCTGCTGCTCGATTCCGACAAAATGTATCGGGATGAATATCCGGCAGCCTCGTCGGGCCAGCAGGCCTCCCGTACAACGGCGGCACAAAGGTCGTCCCCCGAATTGGGCAACGACCTTTTCACGCCGACACTGCCGGGCGGACTTCGGGCGGATGAAAAACAAACGCAGGACGCCGACGGGCATGACGGATCTGCGACGCAGTTTCCGCCGGCGTTGTTCGGCAAAGCGAATATCAAACGCGTCGTCGTGCTCTATGATGACCAGACCTTCGAAAGTTTTACGCCATCGACAAAGCGTTGAAATAATCCATGCGGGCAGATGCCCGGAATATTCGATTCTCGGAAAGATAAAATTCGGACAACCCGGTTTCCGCTTCGAAACGGACGGTACGTGGTCTATTCCCGAAACACTTGGCAATTACTTATTAATAGGTAAGGAGAAATTCCTGGCAACGGTACAATTGCCTGTCTTCATAACCCGCTTTATTTAACATAATATTAATATTAATTCAATAAAAACCCCACATGCGAACCCTCCCGAAACGGCGATAACATTACCCCAAACCCTGAGCGCCTCTATGAGACTGGAAACGTGCGCCTAACGGGTTACTGTTCCGCAACGTAATAGCGATCCCTACGTTTCAAATATCGCCTGCGCAGGAATCAAGCTACGCTTCGGTCGTGCTCCAAATCCCTTGCAGGATAGCACGCCGGAGACACAAAAGCACAAATTTTATCCGCCTACATACCAACACCTTAACAAAATACCAATACGGCACATGGCGATCGTATGTCATTTCCGTGTTTTTTTGCTATTTTTGTAACGGTTAAATCAAAACAAATGGCTGGAAATGACTGCTGTATAAAACGCTCGGCAATTATCCTCAGGGCTTTCATGCTTTTTTTCGTGCTGTGGTATTTCAATATAGCCGTGAGGCCGTTCGAAGGCTGCATCGGCAGTTCGCAGACGCTCCATTATACACTGAATTACCTGTTGGCGGGGCTTATTCCGACCTGGGCATTGTTCCTGCTGCACGCACGCCGGGACATCGCCTCGTCGATGGGCCTGTCGCACGGTTTCGGCACAGGGCTGCTCTTCGCCGTAACGGCGACGCTGCCGATGATCGCCGGGTATGCCGTCATCGGCGAGTTCGACCGGGAACTGACTGCCGACGCAGCATTTACCTGGATATTCATTGCCGGGATATTCGAGGAGCTGGTATACAGGGGATTCGTCTTCGGGCAGCTCTTCCGATACGCCCGTTGGGGGTTTCTGCCCGCGGCACTATTGACGGCACTGGCGTTCGGATCGTTGCATCTCTACCAAGGGCACGACCCGGTATCGGCACTGACGGCCTTCGGGATTACGGCACTGGGCAGCATTTTTTTCAGCTGGCTCTATGTCGAATGGAACTACAACCTCTGGGGCGTAATCTGGCTGCATACTCTGATGAACCTGCCTTGGATAGTGTTCCGCGTAAGTACGAGCGGCGCCGTCGGCGACACAGGGGCCAACGCTTTGCGGCTCTGCACCATAATCCTGGCAATCGGCCTGACTGTTGCATACAAGCGGAAACGGGGACTACCCTACCGAATACAGATCAATACATTAATTACCAACAAGATACAAAATGCGTAAAATCTACATCACCCTACTCATAGCCATCCTGTGCGGCGGCTGCACATCTCGCCGCCCGGCGGACGGCGAGCCGCTGTACGTCTCGATCCTGCCGCTCCGGAGCCTCGTACAGGGAATCGTCGGCGACGATTTCGACATCGAAGTACTCGTACCGCCGGGAGCGAGCCCCGAAACCTTCGAGCCGACACCCCGGCAGTTCGTCGGCCTGAACAAAGCCCGCATGGTCTTCAATGTCGGGCTTATCGACTTCGAAACCATGCTGTTGGCAAAGGTCGAAGACCAGGCGAAGGTCGTCGATCTCAGCCGGGGCATCGAGCTGATCACCGGCACTTGCTCGCACGGCAGCCACGGCCATACGCATACGCACGGCATCGACCCGCATGTCTGGACATCGCCCCGGGCATTGCAGAAGATGGCGGAAAACGCCTATGAGGCGATCCGGGAAGCCTATCCAGACTCGGTAAAGTATGAAACGAATTACAGGCTGCTGCAACAGGAACTGAAGGCACTGGACGAACGGACGGCGGCACGGATCGCCGCAAGCGACGTGGAATATTTCATCATCTACCACCCCGCCCTCACCTACTACGCCCGGGACTACGGGTTACGGCAGATTGCCATCGAAGCCGACGGGAAGGAACCGTCGGCAAAACAACTGACACAGCTTATCCGGCAGGCACGCGAAGACGGCGTGCGGCGCATCCTCTACCAGAGCCAGTTCCCGGCATCGGCCGTGGAGGTCATTGCCCGCGACATCGACGCCGAGTATGCGGAGGTAGACCCGCTGCGTGAGGACGTGATCGCAAACATCGAAGAGATAACCGGCATAATCACACGGAGATGAACCTGGTGACATTACACCACGTCGGCGTAGCGTACGACGGGTACGAGGCGCTGAAAAATGTCGACCTCACGATCGCACAGGATGATTTCCTGGGAATAATAGGCCCCAACGGAGGCGGGAAAACGACACTCGTGAAGGCGATCCTCGGGACGGTACCCCACACCGGCGAGGTCGTGCTCGCCCCGGAGTTGTTCCGCGGCAAGGAGCGGCTGATCGGATATATGCCCCAGATCAGCAATTTCGACCGGACATTCCCGATCTCGGTGTTGGAGGTGGTATTGTCGGGGCTGCAAGGGCACCGGGGCTTCGTTTCCCGGTACACGAAGGAAGACCGGGCGAAAGCCCTCCGGCTGCTCGAAACATCGGGGATCGGGGAGACGGCACGCAGCCCCATCGGCGAGGTTTCGGGCGGGCAGATGCAGCGGGCGCTGCTGTGCAGGGCGGTGATTTCAGACCCGAAGCTGCTGATACTGGACGAGCCGGCGAATTTCGTGGACAACAAATTCGAAAACGAGCTTTACCGGACGCTGCGCGAGTTGAACAGCCGGATGGCGATCGTCATGGTATCGCACGACATCGGCACGATCACCAGCGTGGTGAAGGAGATCGTCTGCGTGAACCGCCGCGTGCACCGCCACCATTCGAACGTCATCACCGAGGAGCAGCTGCGCAATTACGACTGCCCTATTCAGATCGTATCCCACGGGCATATCCCGCACACCGTGCTGGAGCACCATCCGGGCGACTGCTGCTGCGACCACGACTGATCCGGGGCGGGACAGCGCACACGCCTGCCTGCGGCTGGGGCGCGATGCCGGCAAGGCCGGCTCCGCCAGCCGCCGCCCAAATGTACCCGCCGCAGACCGTTACACGGTCTTCGCATTCCCGGGCAGGGTTATGAATTTCGTCAGGAAAGCCCCGAAGAAGTAAAGCCCGGCCAAAATCCATACGACGCCCTCGCCGCCGACCAGCCGGTAGAACACCCCGACGATGGCGGGGCCGACGAAAACCGGAAGCCCCGCACCGAGGTTCAGCACGGAAACGGCTGCCCCCTTGTCCTTTTTGACAAGCGAGGGCATCAGGGCCGACAGCGGGACATATCCGGCAAGCAGGGCGCCCCAGAGTACGCCGGCAGCCATCACCACCCAGAAATTGCCCGCCGAAAACTGCGGCGAATAGTAGAACAGCAGCGTGGTGATACCGCAGCCCACGCCGCCGAACCAGATAATGGTGTTGCGCCACCCCACTTTGTCGCCGACAAAGCCGAAAATGAGGTTGAAGACGATGTTGGCCGTGAAAATAGTGCCCCAGATCCGGAGCCACTCGGTCGTCGTGAACCCGTAGTCGGCCATATACATCGGGAGGAAAACGGGAAAAGCGAATTGCGCCGTGGTGTTGATTACACGGACGATGCCGCCCAAGAGCACCTTCGGTTCCTGCTTCATGATGGTGATACCCTTCAGCAACTCCCTCATCTTCTCACGGGTACCGCCCGCAACGGCAAGCCGTTTCTGCGACTTGTTCATCACCAAGGCGAAAAACGCCCCCAGCAAAGCCCAGAATACGGATGTCCACAGCGTATTGATATTGCCGATGCGCTCGATGGCCCAACTGGAATAGTAGGCCCCGAGGACGTTGAGTCCTCCGGTAAATACGAACCAGAACCAGCCGACGGCCTTTCCGAGGCCGTTCTTGGGCGCGGCATAGGCGATCCAGACCAAAAAAGAATAGGCGAACAGCGGATAACCGAACCCGCGCAGGGCATAGGTCGCGAGCATCAGCGGGTAATGCAGTCCGGGCAGCGACAGACCGACGAAGCCGCAGGTACCCAGCAGGTAGAGCACGAGCCCGGCGAACATCGTCCGTTTGACGCCGTACGCCTCGGCCAGGACGCCCGAGAACCACGCAGAAATAGCGATGGTCACGCCGTACATGGTGAAAAGCCCGGCGGATTGCTCCAGGGACAAACCCCGGCCGATGAGGTACGGGCTCAGCCATCCCTGCTCGATGCCGTCGCCCATCATGAAAATAAGAATTCCCAAATACGCCCAGGCAAGGGGTTTGGGCAAGCCGATTTTGTCGAAAATTGTCCGGTTCATAGTAAGTATGGGTTTATGCTGGTCTGGGGTTTCGTCGATATTCCGGCGTCATCGCCGTTGCGCCCTACCCTTTCCGGAAAATTCCGGATAAAAATAGCCGCGATGCTCCGGGTAGACAAAGGAACAACAAACGAAATATTAATTTTCTTTTTACAACCCAACAAATATACTTATTTTTCATAAAAAAGCAAAAATAAGAAAACAAAACACAATAATAAAAAGCAATCCATATGGAAACCGGCATGAAAAGCGCACGCGAGGATGCGAGGGAGGACAGACGGGAACAGGGGCGAAAAGGGAGCGCGCGAGGACGCGGGGGGGGGCAGGGAAAGGATAAGGGAGGAACAGACGCGGTACAGGAAAATACAACGGGGAAAATCGCGGAGAGAAGTGGCGGGAAGGACGAGAGATGGAGCGAGTAACAGGCAGGAAAGGGTGCCGGGAGCACTGCCCAGGAAACAGCTGGGGAAAGGCTGTCGGGAAAGGCTTTCAGGAGAGCTGCCAATGCCGGATGAAGGCAAAAAAAGCGGTTCCGCCATGCAGAACCGCCCCTAATCGGAATGAACCAGCTTTACTTTTTCGCCTCGTTGATCTTGCTAAGCTTCTCGAAGAGTTTTTCGAACTCACCCACCATCTCGACACGCAGCGCAGCATAGTGCTTGCGGACAAGCGAGGGGTTATGCGGCTCGGCGGGATTGTTCGCCTTGGTGAAAAGGTCGTTGCGGACAGCCACGGCCTCCTGCATCACCTCGAAAATCTCCGTCTCTTTCGAAGGCTGAAAACAAATTGCCATATCGCAGTCGAAAACCACCTCTTCCAGACGATAGTCGATCTCCTTTTTCAGGTACCTTAAATTTGCCATATTATCGTGTATTTAAAAATTTCCTGGACAAAGGTACGAAAAAGCTTTGGATTACCAAAGGTTTATCGGGCGGGGACGATTATTAAAAACTTTTATTATCATTTGCAGCGGTTCGGAAAAAGGCCAACCGGGGCTCCCGAGATCGGATCATCAGAAAGCGGAGGAAACCACTGCGGCTGGCAGCGGAGCCGCATCGGCATCGGCATCGGCATAGATTGCACCCGCCGCCGATGCGCACCTACGAAAAAAGGATTCCCTAAAGAAGGGAATCCTTTTTATCGGCGGATACCGGGCTACATCCTTTCGAGTTCCCGATAGGTCTTTTTGCCGGCTTTGGCGGCGGCCTTGGCGGCCTGTGCCTCCTCCCTGGCGATCTTGCGCGCGGCACGTTCCTGTTCGCGGGCGATGCGTCGGGCTTCACGGAGTTCCTTCTTCGAATAGTGCCCGGCCTCCTTCAACGCTTCACCTGCCTCGCGCCGGGCTTCGCGAAGGTCTTTCCGGTAATCGGTATCCCCGGGCATCTCGACGATGATACCCGTTATCGACTCGTCGACAACCTCGCATCCGCACGGCTCGCAACCCTGCCCGGCAGGCTGGGGTGCGATTTTGGGCTTGGGGATCATCGTGCGCTGCTCGACAATGCTGCCCGCACCGTAATTGATCGTCAGTTCGACGCGGCGAAGCGGCGGCAGGATATGCTTTATCATATACTCCCAAGCCGCAGGTATCTTTTTCAGCGCCAACTCCTTGGCATCGGACGACTGTTTCCCGTCGAGGATTCCGAGCACGGCCTGTTTGTCGGGTACGGGCGACCGGGCGACCAGCGCACGGCACATCTCCCAATCCTCGGCGACGGAATTGAGCGTGACGTCGTACTTCTTCGAAAAACCATACTTCTTGTCAACGTAACTCTTGAAATCCCGGGCACGGTTCCGAGCGAGGGTCTCGTTGAACGCCCGGGGCCCGTCGGGCGAAGAATAGCCCGTGATTTCGACCGATTTGACATGCATCAGCGTATCGCGCATGAGGTTGTCCACAAAGGCGTTCAGCCCGTCGAGTTCGCGCGAATTGCCGTCGAGCGCCGCGGAAAGGCTGGCCAGGTTGATCTGGTAACGGATCGAATAATCCGTGTCGCCCTGACGCTTCACAAGGAACCTGCGGACGATGTAATCGCCGTCGGTGGCCTCCGACAGCATCACGGTGTCGGCCGCAGGCGCCGGCACCGCGCTCCCGGCCCGGGCCGTCGCTCCGGCAGCGGCACACAACGCAAGGAATAGAGCGAATGTTGTAAAGATTGTTTTCACGCAATAATGGTGTTGGTTAATTCTTGCCACGCTATTCGCAAGATTCGTACCACGTTAAATGCCCGGATACGGAGCCGGATAAGGATTTTTCGTTATATTTGATGTAGTCTGAAGGTATTTAATTGACTACAAATAGATTAAAAGAAACTCGCATGAGAATAGGCAACGGATAAGAAATTGGTAAAGTGCTTTGATACACTATATTTCTCATGCTGTCAAACAACTCTTATTTGTTTGCAAATATAATATTATTGCAGGTAAAAATCAAAAATAACGAGGTTTATTTTCATTTTTGCCTGCTGATATTTGTTCCGGATTGTCGGATGCGATATATTTGTAATTAGGATTCGTACCGTGTTCCAAGCGGTTCATAAGTAACGACTTGCGGAGCTTTGGCAACAAGGGGATGCGGCTCCGTTTTATAGAAATGACTTATGCAAACCGACTTATCCATTTACAACAGTCTTCGCCCTTCCTTTATAGAAGGCGTTCACGCCGTGAAGTTCAATGCTTTGTCGGCGGTCATATCGCGTTACCGGGATTATGCCCGCAGTTCCGAACAAATAAAAGCGTACTCGGGAGATTCTCTTCTGATGCGGGACATTGCCTCCTTGCTTGACGAAGCACCCCGTCCCATAACGGGGGAATACCAGGATTTCACCCCGTTCCTGCTTCTTCTGATGCTTTCGGAGGAGTTTCATGCCGTCCATTACGTCGAGCGTCTTGTAACGTGGTATTTCGGCTACTGTTGTGTCGATGAACTGCGGACGGTCTGCACCATTC